>OLIR01000001.1_pt1 | contig 701414 bp, 595 predicted proteins | sample 1609741 | NCBI WGS metagenome assembly OLIR01 (sample SAMEA4350169, study PRJEB24818) | metagenome | biome: human; feature: gut; material: faeces | place: Denmark | collected 2013-09
TTTTCCCTTGTAATTATCCCATAAGGGCAAAAACAAGGGAAAAGGATACATATATAGAATTTTCAATGGCGGGAAGCCTTGAAAATAGGGGAAAGTTAAGAGAGTTAATAGATAAATTCCAGTTTGTAGAATTAAGAAAATCGGGATTCAACAGGACAAATTCTTTTTACAGGAGCATCTTTGATGGAAATGTTTCCTGTCTGTGAAATTGCATGAAGTCAGGGTATCGAACGAGTGATATATAATCATGACGTTTTATCCTGTGAATCTTCACCTGCCATGGCCCGGTAGAGATAAGAACATTTCCGGCTTTTTATTGGATGCCGGAAGTGCGGAAGTGTTCTGCACGATACTGTTTTGGTGTTTTCCCGGTCTTTTCCCGGAAAACAGAGGTGAAATAACTTTGACTGGGAAACGCCAGGGTAGTAGAAATTACAGAGATCGCATAATCGGAATGGCGAAGCATATTCTGAGCGGTCTCTATTTTTTTGTTCTGTATATAGGAACTGACAGAAATTCCCATCTCTTTTGCGAACAGGTGACTTAAATAACCGGGAGATATGCCGGCATGAGCGGCGAGCGTCGGGACAGTGATACGATTATGTAAATGATCATAGATATATTCCAGACACTGGGCAACCGGACGGGAGCAGGCATGATTTCTATGCAATTTTTCCATGCGAGTAGTGTAATCCAGACACATCTGCGGGTGCAGGGCGGAAATTTCTTTTTTTGATTTCATTAGATCCGCCTTATGAATGTAGTAGTCGCTGAGATCATAAGCCTCTGTGACTTCCATACCTCCTTCGATGCAATATCTTGCCAGCATGGCAGCAGTGATGGTAAAGTGGTATTTCAGATTTTGCAGAGGAGAATCCGAGAGGACACCCAGGCCTTTCTTTTCCTGAAAAGATTCATGGCATAATTCTTTTACTTTTTCAGTATTTCCCTGCCTGACATAGCTGTAGAATTCCGCTTCCGGATCATAAGGGGCGCGATAAGTCTCTAATTCTCTGCGGACATATTGTTGATAGAGAAGTTCCTGAGGAATGTTCATATGGACACCTTTCTGAAATTATTACAGTGTTTTCAAAACCGCTATGCGATTCTTTCTCTTGTGGAGTGAAGATAGTGGCACCCTGATGCTATAAATAATATAGCATAAAAACAATAAAAATAATATAGAAACGATATATAAATGATGTTTGAAATTATATAATAGAGAAAAGAAGAACTGCAGGATTATAAATTTTCCGTTGCGAAGGATCAGGAGGGCAAGAGCATGAAATTAGAGAGAGGTATCAATTTAGGTGGCTATTTATCTCAGTGTGTGCATAACACAGAACATTACGATGCGTTTATTCAGGAGGAAGACATTCGTAAGATTGCTTCCATGGGATTTGACCATGTACGTCTGGCAATTGATTATGAAGTATTGGAAGATGAATATGGCAGAACCAGAGAAGAGGGATTTGCCTACGTGACCAGAGTGGTGGAATGGTGTAAACGGCAGGGATTGAATATTGTACTGGATCTGCATAAAGCGTATGGCTATGATTTTAATAATGCCGGGGATCAGAAAAAGAATATTCTGTTCACAAATAAAATGGTGCAGAAGCGTTTTGTAAATCTGTGGATCAAGATTGCAGAGCATTATGCGAACGAGACTCATGTTGCGTTTGAACTTCTGAATGAAGTGGTAGAGCAGGAAAATGCGGAAGCGTGGAATCTGCTCATTGCGGAAACGGTGGACGCTATTCGCCGAATAGCCAGAGACACCATTATTATATACGGCGGAATTCAATGGAACAGTGTGAAGACATTGAAGCTGTTAGAGAAGCCCAAGGATGAAAATATATTGTTCACGTTCCATTTCTATGAGCCGTTGCTGTTTACCCATCAGAAAGCACACTGGGTACCGACCATTAGCCAGACCGAAGATATCTATTATCCGGAAGCAATGGACTATTATCGTACAAAGTCGCTGCCCATCGGATATCAGGGAGAAGTAGTCTGCAAGGCACAGTCACAGACTATGGGAACCGAATTTATCACGGAAATGGTGATGGAAGCAGTTACTGCTGCGAAAAATGCCGGAGTGACTTTGTACTGTGGAGAATTCGGTGTTATTGATCAGGCTCCCGTAGAAGATACCCTGCGCTGGTTCACGGATGTGGATACCGTATTCCGGCAGTTCGGTATCGGCTGTGCTGTCTGGACTTATAAGGAGATGGATTTCGGACTTATGGGGGAGCATTATGCACCGATCCGCGAACAATTGCTGACGCTTTGGAACCGGAAGTAGAACTGAGTAAAAAGACCGAAATTCATATTTGATGAAATTTGGTCTTAGTGAACTTGTATGTATTTTCCCTTGTTTTTGCCCTTATGGGTAACTTACAAGGGAAATCTTTGTTTATTGCCCTGCAACCTTATCCAGAAGTCTTGCGAAATTTCGCTTTGCTTCCCTCGTTGCGTGAGCGTAAACATTCATTGTGGTACTAACATCGGAATGTCCCAACAACTCTTGGACATCCTTTGGCTGTGCTCCGTTTGACAGAAGATTGGTGGTGTAGGTATGCCTTAATGTGTGGAAGTGAAAGGGAAGCTGATCAGCAGCATACACAAAGGAATTACCATAGCAGAGATAAAGGGGCGAGATAAGTCGCCCTTTTTTCGTCGGATAATTCATTTCTTTACGTTTCTATACTCTGTAGGAGTTAAGGAATACATTCTCTTAAATGTTTTACAGAAATAATCTGTATTACTGAATCCAGTTTCTATTGAAATGGCACTTACTTTTTTTTCTGTATTGGTAAGAAGTAATGCTGCCTTCCTTAACCTGTAGCATATCAGATAGTTGACAGGAGATGTATTCAGTACATTACGAAACAAATTCAAGGCAGTACTGATACTCACTTCCCCAACTTTGGCAATATCCAAAAGAGAAATGCTTTCAGGGTAATTCGAATGTATAAACTGCATCATCATTTGTAACCGTGCAAGTGAGGAAGAATTCACATTTTGAGTTTCTGGGTAACAAATAACATTTGAAGTTATGAGTGCCCATATCTTTTGTAATTGAACAGATATTTGTAGTTCATTTATTTCACCTCTGCTAAACTGTATAAGCTTTTGCATTTCAGACAAAATTTCTTTCTGCCATTCCTGTGAAGAAGAAAAAATGTAATAACCCAAAGATGAGTTCAGAAAGGGTAACACAAATTTCTGATAGATTAAACTTTCTTTCGGAGCAATCAGAGACGGAAGAAAGAGAAAATTTGGAATTACAGCGTCATTTTCGGAATGCATTTTATGAACAACTTTGGAATTAATAAATATTCCCTGTCCCTCGGACATGTCAAAATTATCTTCTCCTACATTAAAGTGAACTATACCGGATTCGATATATACAAATTCAAATTCGGTATGCCAATGCCAGTCAATACAGTTAAAATCATAATCGGTTATGTTATCATCATAGAGTTTGTATGGAAAAAGATGAGTCCCATGTAAAGCAGTTTCCATCAGTGTATCATCGGTTTTTATACTTACAAGCTTTTTCTTTTCTTTCTGCGACATGGCAGTCCCCTCCTGAACAATCTGTTTTACGATATTATACAGCATAATTGCGATATTATATAGTGAAAAATAAACATAATTGCTATATAGTTCTATTTAGCCGTAAGGAGAAGATAAATGTTTGCACAGGTTGAATTTGGTTTATGTGATGAAAAAGAATGTATTTCTATCATTTTAGATAATGAGGAACAGGTAAATGAATTTATGTTAATGCTTATTGAAAAGTCATTTATAGTGAATTGTGAACCAAGATACTTAGGTGCGTTCTATGAGGGAAGTGTTTGGTGTGGAGATGAGCATTATCTAAGAATAACAACAAAGAGAGTTTAGGAAAAATGATGAAGAATTATAAAAAGACAAAATTGGCGTGTTATTTGGGATTTATTACGCAGGCAGTTGCTGCGAATTTTGCACCTTTACTATTTCTGAAATTTCATACAGATTACAATATTTCACTTGGAAACATTGCTATGATATCAACATCCTTTTTCTTTACACAGCTTTTGGTAGATTTGTTTTGTGCCAAGTACGTGGACAAAATTGGATATAGAGAATGCATTGTTGCTTCTGAAGTATGTTCGGCTGCAGGCCTTGTAGGTTTGGCATTTTTACCGGAAATAATTCCATCTCCGTTTATTGGTATTATTATAAGTGTCATTTTGTATGCGATTGGAAGTGGCTTAATCGAGGTTTTAGGAAGTCCTATTGTGGAAGCATGTCCGTTTGAGAACAAGGAGGCTACTATGAGCCTTCTGCATTCCTTTTACTGTTGGGGAGCAGTTGGAACTATACTTGTTTCGACCGTTTTCTTCCTGCTATTTGGAATTGGCAGCTGGAAATGGCTTGCTGTTATTTTTGCATTAATTCCTGCTATCAATATTATTAATTTTGCAACTTGTCCGATTGAATCATTAGTAGAGGAAGGACAGGGAATGGGAATCAGAAAATTATTTTCAAATCCCATGTTCCTGATTGCCATTGTGATGATGGTCTGTTCCGGGGCATCGGAGCTTGCAATGGCACAATGGGCATCTGCGTACGCAGAATCAGCCCTAGGCTTTTCAAAGGCAGTGGGAGATATTGCCGGACCTTGTATGTTTGCTGTGACGATGGGAATTTCACGAGTGTTGTTTGGAAAAGCCGGTGATAAAATGAAACTAAACAGATTTATGATTGGTTCCGGTATCTTATGTTTTGTATGTTATTTATTAGCGTCATTTTCAGAAAATCCGATCATTGGACTTTCTGGATGTATTGTATGTGGGTTTTCTGTAGGAATCATGTGGCCCGGTACAATCAGCATCTCTTCCAAGGCATTTCCAACAGGAGGAACTGCAATGTTTGCACTTTTAGCAATGGCAGGTGATCTTGGAGGAAGCATAGGTCCAGCCATTGTAGGAAGGGTTGCGGACATGTTTGGAGGTAGTATTCATGTGGGCATGCGCATTGGACTCCTGTTTCCGATTACGTTGTGCTTTATGCTATTTTTATTCAATATAATGAACCACAATGCGAATAAGCAGAAATAGCTGTTATGTTCATGTGACAGTTAAATGTTGCCAGATGAAAGAACACTATGGGGAGAAAAATGCCCCTTAAAGAAACCAACGAATCTTCCGCATCTATCCACATCTGTATAGTACCGTCAAGATAAAGTCGAGCATACTTCACAGGATTGTCTATTGCCAAAGCATTCAAGGCACACTCTGAATTAGGTGTTGTCTTTAATCCTTCCTCTGCCTTTGCACACTCAATCCTCTTTTCTGTAAAATTCAAAAAGCATTTCAAGCAGTTCACACAGTCCGTTCATATTATGCTATAATGTGTTATGCGATTTTGCTTCCCTTATTTTTTCCCTTACGAGGGTTCGTAAAGCCTTGTGAAACGATATAACACAAGGGAATACCTAAGGGAAAGCTCACCTACAGAAAAGTTAGTGTTTATAAGGGTTAGCGGGGAGTTTATTAATAAAATATAACAGCTAATGAACCCCTTAAATTAAGTGATTATACAATCGGGATTGCCCGAGTTCTTTGAGTGAGATACACTTCTTGGACGAAGGGAAGGAAGAAGAAAAAAGTACTTTAGAGGTATTATGGAATGAGTAATAAATTGGTTGAGCACAAAGAATCAAAAGAAATATTAACAGGAAATCAAAAGAAAATTTTGTTTTGGATTTGTTTCATTATTTTAAGTATAGCTTTCATTACAGTCTGGATAAATATACTTTTGACATCTAAAGCATTTAATACACAAATGGAAGAGATGGTACTGGGAGAAGATTACTATATGGAGGATATTGTGATTACAGGTAAAAGGGCTGAAGATGCTTCGGCTGATACGATATCTCAGAATTATTTCTTCTACTACAACAATGGAAAAGTGAATGATTATCACAAGCGAATGCAAGTACCGGGATTTGTATATTCGGAATATAATGTAGGAGATTCCATAGCTGCATATACCACAGACCATGTTAGTTATTCTTATTACAAGTATGGGATTCTTCCGGATACAGAGTATACAAACAATGAATTAATGAAAGGGGCTGGCGTATTGCTTGGAATTGGAATATTTTTATTGGCTTTGTTTGGGGTATTAAGTAAGAAAATGAATTACAAGAAGTAACCAACTTCCAGTTCGAAGGAGGATAATATATGAAGTATCTATATTTGCATGGACTAGGACAAAATCCAGACAGTTGGAATAGGACAATAAAAGAAACGAAAGTATCGGAAAGTAGTGTCAGTCTGAGTTTATCAGAGATGTTAGAAGGGAAATCTGCTACATATAAGGAGTTATATTCATCATTCTCAGGAGAATGCGACAAGGAGAACGAAGAAATTGTCTTATGTGGGCTTTCTCTGGGAGCTGTTTTGGCACTTAATTATGCGATAGACCACCCGGATAAAGTAAAGGCGCTCGTATTAATTGCAGCACAATATAAAATGCCAAAAGAATTATTGAAAGTTCAGAATATGTTGTTTCACCTTATGCCGAATTCGGCATTCAATAAAATGGGCTTCAAAAAAGCAGATGTTATCAGCCTATGCGGCACGATGGCTGAATTAGATTTCAGTGACTCGCTGCATAAGGTGTCTTGTCCTGTATTGATCGTTTGTGGAGAGAAGGACAAGGCAAACAAAAAAACTTCAAAAGAACTTTGCCATTATTTGAACAATTCTTACTTCCATGAACTTATGAAAACAGGTCATGAAGCAAATATAGAAGCTCCGGAAGAGTTGGCAATCGTGTTGCAGAGGTTTTATGCTGGTATAAGATAAATTCTTATTTTCATAGCGATGGAGGGGATAATTTGAAAAAAATATTTAAAGCAATAAGGGATAAAGATTTTGATTTGGTAAGAACTTTAATTGAAAACAAAGAAGAACTGGTTAACTGCGTGGCGAAGCAGCCACCTAAAAAAGATGATGGACAATCACCTTTGCAGGTTGCACTAAAAACAGGTGCATTAGATATAGCGGAATATTTGATTGATTGTGGAGCCGATTTGAATTATATGGAAGATGAGTCTTGTTGTAATGAGTGGAGAACTCCGGTGATACACGATGCAATTAATGCAGCTGTAATGAAATGCAGATGGAATACAAACGACAAAATCAGAGGATTTATAGAATATTCAACTGAGAAAGAGGCTAGGAAAGCATATGAAATTTTGGAGAAAATGCTGAAGCTGGGCGCAGATGTTAATAAGCTAGATTCCTACGGAAACTCGGGAATTTGGAGATTTTGTTTGCAAGCGAATCAAATATTACCAACTTTTAATTATTCTACGAATTCTGAAAGTGATGATAGAATTTTTACAAAAGAGTTAGAAAATGATTTGTTGAATGTCCTTAACCTTTTGTGTAAATATGGGGCAGATATAAGCTATGTATCACCCAATACAAAGCGTACTGTTAGAGATTTTTATTTAGGCGGTTCGTTGTCAAAATTACTAAGTCAAATTTAATTGAAAATTCTTATTTTCAGTGCGAAGGAGAATATATATTGAGAGTTATATCTAAAGATGAAGAAAAAATCTTATGGGATAAATTAAATAATGAATTTAAGTTCAAGCCGGGAACAGACATCATTGGTGAATGGATTATAATACCAGGCGATACAAAAAAATATCATAAAGCAATTCCTTGGAATGAAGAACAAGAGAACATAATTAATTCTATTTTGAAGGAACTGGGACTAGAAAAAATGTATGCCCTAGATTGGAATCATGATTGTTTTGAATTTTCATCTATGGAAGATATTTCAATGAATTATAACTACTATGATTCTGATAGACAATGTCAAGTGTATTTTCCGACATATTATCCAGATGGAGACTATTATTTTTTCTTTGATGGCACATGGAATTATGGAATCTTCGGTCATCCTTGGCGAAATGAAATTATAATAATGGGAAAAGAACTGATTAAAAGGTTTGAAAAGAACAAGGAAAAGTTAGGACTTGAACTATATTAGGAGCTTGCGTGCACATTGGAGGTTGAAGAGTCAGAAATTTTAAAATACGAGGAGAAAATATAGATGAATGAAGAAAAAGTAAAAAAATATTCAAAGGATGGAATGATTTGTTGTGGGATTATTACAATTATAAGCATTGTAGGATTTATTTTCATAACAATATTTGATCGCAACATTTCAGATATTGCTGTGTTTGGTGGACTCTTTGTATTATTAATTATTACATGTGTATTTGGATTCGTGAAATTTTATAAACAATTTAATAATCCGAATAATAAAAAAGTTAATAACAATGCAAAAACTTATAGAGGTTATTTGTACAATTCAGAATGGAATTGGGATATTGCAGAGGCAAATTATCGCATACAGTATAATAAAAAAGATACAGATTTGAATGAAAAAGATGAGGAGATAATATGGAAATATTGTTGCACTGAAATTGCTTTTTATCTTGCTTGGCTTGTAGAAAATGAATTTTTAACTTTAGATCCAGTCATAAATGAAACCATAGAAAAGGTTAAAAAAAGACAAACAATGCCAGATGATTTATTTGAATGTATTGATTTGAAACTATCAGAAGAGGATGTTAGTGATAAAATATTGCCATTTATAGACTACTGTTTAAATGATGGATTTGAAAGTATTGATAATTTTTATAATAAAGTGTCGCAAAAATATGCGAATGTTTTTACAGACAAGTATGGTGAAAGAGATAGTAGAAGATGCGGCTTTACATTTAAATGGGATGATTATGATGAATTTAAGAAACTTTTAGATAAAGAATATAAAGATTATTTAAGTGTATAACCAGTATTATGAGCAAATTGTAATTCGGAAACTTGAAAAATTGAAGTTTTTAGGGCTAAAGCCAATATAAATAATACTAGACAGATTTGTCCAATAGCGTAAATACGGCATTTTCTCGCTTTGTGTCGTGTTATGTTTAGTAGAATAATATTACTCTGTCGATGAAAGGAGGAAACAGTATGGATCAGAAAAAAATCGGAAGTTTCTTAAAAGAACTTAGGAAAGAAAAGGATATTACACAGGAACAGCTTGCCGAAAAGATAAATGTTTCAGGTCGAACGGTTTCTAGATGGGAAAAAGGTTCTAATATGCCTGATATTAGTTTGTTGGCTGAATTGGCTGAATTTTATGATGTTAGTATACCTGAAATCATTGATGGAGAAAGGAAAAGCGAGAATATGAATGAAGAAGTAAAAGAAACAGTATTGAAATTATCTGATTATACAGAGACAATTAATCAAAAAATTAAAGGAAGGTTATTTGTACTTACGGTTATTGCAATAATAGGAATGATTGCATTTGTTATTATTGAAGTAATGGGATTAGACACACCAGGAAGTATCTACGAAAGAGTTGCAAGTGCGGGACTTGGATTAGATTTTGGTGTATTAATTGTATTAGCCATGTATCTTTCTGGATTTTTAGGAAAGATTAAGGCAAGACGAGAAATGAAACGAAAGTACAACTGTAAATAAAAAATCTGATAGACCGTAAAATTCAAGTTTGCTGTACTGACGAGATATAGAAAACTACATAAGAATGATCAACAGGCAGGCGGTCTTATAGCGAGACTTCCTGCTTTTATATTGTATAAATATGATTTCTTTTGCTGTAGCAAATATTGATTAAAATATTAGTAATCATCAAAAATCCCCCCAATAACAAGTAGAGGTATAGCAAGGAATTGGGTGAAAATGACAAATAAGAAAAAATCACCCAACAAAATGGAAGAAAGTACAAAAAATGATGGGGAAATTATCGAAATATGCAAAAAATCCCCAATGACAGACAAATATGTAAGGAATGATTTGGGGGAATATTTGAATTATCCGAAAATTCCCCAATATTGGAAACTGTGAACATCCTGTGGCAAGATAAAGATGTTAATAAGAAAGAATTCCCGGAAGAATGTGCTAGAGAACGTGAAATAATGGGGCAGGAATGCATAAAGTGGATAGAAGAAGTGGGGTAAAAATGTGGCAGAAGATGGATTAAAAAATGGGATAGAAAAGAATTTAACCTTGCACCTCCAACGAAAATAGTGTATAGTTTGCTTGTTTTTGAATACTAGAAAAGTATTGGAGGAATGGGAAATGGCAAAAAATCTGGTAATTGTCGAGTCACCGGCAAAGGCAAAGACAATTAAAAAATTCCTGGGTGCATCCTATGATGTTATCGCATCGAACGGACATGTACGGGATATGCCGAAAAGCCAGATGGGTATTGATATTGAACATGATTACGAACCGCATTACATCACAATTCGGGGAAAAGGTGAATTATTGGCGCAGCTTCGTAAGGCAGTCAAAAAAGCAGATAAGATCTATCTCGCGACTGACCCTGACCGTGAAGGAGAAGCAATCTCATATCATCTGATTGCAGCCCTGAAACTGGAAGGCAAAAATTATAAGAGAATCACTTTCAATGAGATTACGAAAAATGCAGTCAAATCTTCTATAAAAAATGCCAGGGAAATTGACATGGATCTGGTAGATGCACAACAGGCAAGACGTGTGCTTGACCGTCTGGTTGGATACTCGATCAGCCCGCTTTTGTGGGAGAAGATCAAGAGAGGTTTGAGCGCCGGCCGTGTGCAGTCAGCCGCTTTGAAGCTGATCTGTGACCGGGAAGATGAGATCAATGCATTTATTCCGGAAGAATACTGGAGCTTAGATGCGTATCTGTCAGCGAATCCGGCACTGAAGCCGGTTTGCTTTCATTATGCGAAGGATAAAGTCAAAAAAGAAGAACTTGATCAGGTAAAGAAAGAAATCGACGGAAAGCCATTTACGGTTTCAGAGATAAAGGTAAGCGAGAAGACGAAGAAACAGCCGCTTCCGTTTACAACAAGTACGTTGCAGCAGGAAGCTGGAAAGAAGCTGAATTTCGCAACAAATAAGACGATGCGTATCGCGCAGCAGTTGTATGAAGGTGTGGAGATCAAGGGCATGGGCTCGATCGGTCTGATTACATATCTGCGTACAGATTCGACGCGAATCTCTGAGGAAGCAGACAAAAATGCGAAGGAATACATCAAGCAGCAGTTTGGTGAAAACTATGTCGGTGAGGCAAAGGATGTAAAGACCGGCAAGAAGATTCAGGATGCGCACGAGGCGATCCGTCCAACAAATGTGGTGTTATCTCCGGTGAAATTAAAGGAGCAGCTTCCACGTGACCAGTTCCGTTTATACCAGCTTATCTATAACCGCTTTTTAGCAAGCCGTATGGCACCGGCAGTTTATGAGAACAAGACAGTATATGCCACGGCAGAGGAACATAAGTTTAAGGCTTCTACATCGAAGGTTGTGTTCGATGGATTCATGTCTGTATATTCGTTAGATGAAGAGAAGGAAGAAAAGACAAGACTGACCGGACTGGAAAAAGGTACAACACTTACCTGTGCAGAGCTTGAGGAAAAGCAGCATTTCACACAGCCGCCGGCACATTATACAGAGGCGCTTCTTGTAAAGACGATGGAGGAGCTTGGAATCGGGCGTCCGTCTACGTATGCATCGACGATCACAACGATTTTAAACCGGCGTTATGTGATCCGGGAGAACAAGAATCTGTATGTGACAGAGCTTGGTGCGGCAGTCAATAAAATGATGTCGGATGCATTCCCGGCAATTGTGGATACCGAGTTTACAGCAAATATTGAGTCGCTTCTGGACAGCATTGAGGAAGGAAAATTAGAGTGGAAGGTTGTTATCCGGAATTTTTATCCGGATCTTGCAGAGTCTGTGGAGAAAGCAAAGGAATCGCTGGAATCGGTCAAGATTGCAGATGAGGTATCGGATGTGCCTTGCGATCAGTGTGGACGTATGATGGTAGTCAAATATGGTCCGCATGGAAAGTTCCTTGCGTGCCCGGGATTCCCGGAGTGTCGGAACACAAAGACATACTACGAGAAGATCGGTGTTGCATGCCCGAAATGCGGCAAGGATATTATTTTGCGCAAGACGAAAAAGGGCAGACTTTACTATGGCTGTATTGGATATCCAGATTGTGATTTCATGTCCTGGTCGAAGCCGTCGGATAAGAAATGTCCGAAATGTGGCGGTTACATGGTAGAGAAAGGAAATAAGCTTCTGTGTGCCTCTGAGACATGCGGTTACACCTGTGAGCGCGAAAAAAAGGAAAACGAGTAAATATTTAGTGGTCAGAAAAGATTTTTGTTGAAGCATACCACAAAATATGGTAGGATAGTTACTGTATGGGAATCTGTACAGTAACTATTTTTTTAGTTTGAAAATAAGGAGGAAGTCGATGATCACATCCGGTATTTATAACTATGTGAATATTTTGGACAAAGCGGCAGATGCTGCGAATCTGCGAAACGAGCTTCTGACGAACAATATTGCGAATGTAAGCACGCCGAATTACAAGCGGAAAGATCTGGATTTTGAGTCGGTTCTGCAGGGAGAACTTGCAGGGGAAAAGAATCTGAGCAAGGCAGTGAAAAAGGCAAATCAGAATCTTGAGACATTGGATGCACAGGTTTACACGGATAATGCATCGCTTTCATATCGTCTGGATGGAAACAATGTCGATATCAATACTGAAGAGGCAAGACTGGCGGAAAACCAGATCAAGTATCAGGCTCTGGTTGATCTGATGAATCAGGAGTTTGCCAGATACAATACCGTACTTAGTTCTGGTAATTAATGTGGAAGTATTCTGATGGATATTTCCGTCGGATGACAGATTAGGGAGGTAACAGCGATGGGTGTATTTTCAGCGATGAATGTATCTGCAACCGGCATGACGGCGCAGCAGATGCGAATGGATGTAATTGCACAGAACATTGCGAATGCGAACACCACACGTACAGAGAATGGTGGTGCATACCGCAGAAAGACAGTGGTGTTTGAAGAACAGGATACAACATCCTTTGACCATATGTTAAACGGCTATATGTCAAACTATGAACCAAATGGTGTTAAAGTGACAAAGATCGTGGAAGATCCATCAGATCTGCGTCTTGTATATGAGCCGGACAATCCGGATGCAAATGCAGATGGATATGTGGAATATCCAAATGTGGACACAGTAACCGAAATGACGAATCTGATTGATTCAAGCCGTTCTTATGAAGCAAGCGCAACGGCATTTAATGCTGCGAAAAATATCGCGGCAAAAGGATTGGAATTATTTAATAGCTAATTGGTATCAGGAGATAGATAAATGGCAATTACACCAGTGAGTTTGTTCAGTGATGAATGGACAACCTTAAACAGTATTCAATCTGCAAATTCTGCAAGCTCTGCAGAACGTGCAGATAAAAAAGCGTCCAGCTCGCAGGGTACAGCGTTCGATACGTTTTTAAATGCGGCAGTGGATATGTATAAGGAAGCAGATTCTTTACAGAAATCAGCAGAGTCTGCGGAGATGAGCTATGCACTTGGGTATTCGGACAATATCCATGATGTGGCAGCTGCTGCACGGAAGGCAAGTATTTCCCTGCAGTATACAGTGAAGGTTACAAATGCGGTGGTATCCGCATACAAAGAATTGATGAACATGCAACTATAAATTTATGCATATAGAGTAGGTATCGTATGAGAGAATGGTTTAGTCAGCTACCATCGAAGATAGTTGAGTTTTGGAAAAAGTATACAAAGAGACAGAAGGCGTTATTCTTCTCGGTATTGGCGGCAGTTCTGGTTGCTGTGATCGCATTGGTTGCAATTTTAAACCGGACTTCATATGTGGTATTGTCCACCTTTGAGGATACGGCGACAGCTGCTCAGGCAGCGAATCTGCTGGAAGATAATTCGATTACATACAAGGTCAGTGACGATGCGTTAAAGATTGAGGTTGATGAGAACCAGGTGTCACAGGCACGTCTGCTCCTTGGCGAAAATGGCATTGGAACGAATAATGGACAGTCAGATTATGACAGTCTGTTTAACAATAGCTTCAATACGACAGATTCGGAGAAAAAGCTCAAGGCAAAGCTTTACAAGCAGTCTGAGATGGAACGGGATATTGCATCCATGCAGGGTGTGACGAAGGCTTCGGTTACAATCAATCTGCCGGAAAGCACAAACACGGTTTATGCGAGTGACCAGACTGCTTCAGTCAGCATTATGCTTACCATAAATGGTGACTACAATCAGGAAAGCACAAATGCAATCGTAGAGTATGCGAAAACCTGTGTTGGTAATTCGGATACAAAGGCAATTACAATCGTTGACAACAAGGGCGAATTGTTGTTCTCCGGTCAGAACTCTACCACGAGTGCATCCCCGGTTATCATGGTACAGCAGCAGGTGGAGGAGTATTACAACAGCAAGCTTTGGAACCTGATGGTAAATTCGGGCGTGTATGACGAGGTATCTGTATCGGCAAATCTGGATGTGAATATTTCCCAGCAGGAGATTGAAGATATCAAATATTACTCGAATGACGAGGATGATACCGGTCCGAAATCCTCCCATTATTACTATCTGGCGGAAAATACTGATGGTACCGGTGGCGTGGTTGGTACGGATGCAAATGGTGAGGAAATCACAGATTATAACCTGCTCGATAATGCAAATGCAGGCTCGACTTTGAGCGTTCTGCGTGAAGATTACGAGACGAGCAGTACGACAACCCGTACTGTGACGCCAGTTGGTGATGTCAATATGCAGAATTCCAGCATGGCATTGTATCTGACCCGGTATGAGAACTACTATGAAGATCAGATGAAGGAACAGGGATTGCTGGATGGTACGACGTTTGCGGAGTATCAGGCAGCAAATTCGACACCGACAGAGAATATTAACCCACAGGAAATGGTCGACATGCTTGCCAGTGCAACCGGTATGAAGGCGGCAAATATCTATGTGGTAGAGCGGATCGTTCCAGTCTTTTACCCAGCTGAGACGAAGTCCGTACCGGTACAGAGCATTTTGTCAATCGTACTGGCTGTGATTATTGGTGGATTGTTGTTATTTGTTGTATTCCGCAGCATGAAACCGCATGAGGTTGTCGAGACAGAACCGGAGCTTTCGGTAGAGGCTCTGCTTGCGACAACGAAGGAGAACCAGACTTTGGATGATATTGAGTTTAGTGATAAATCCGCTTCCAAGCAGCAGATTGAGAAATTTGTGGATGAAAACCCGGAAGCAGTGGTGGCATTGTTACGAAATTGGCTAAACGACGATTGGGAGTGATACTATGGCGACAACATTACATTCATCGGATATTACAGGCGTGCAGAAGGCTGCAATTTTGCTGATCGCGCTTGGACCGGAACGTTCCTCTAAGATTTTTCAGCATCTGAAGGATGATGAGATAGAGGCGTTGACATTGGAGATCGCCAATACAAAAAGTGTATCGGCAGAATTAAAGGATGAGGTGCTGGATGAATTCTATGAGGTTTGTCTGGCACAGCAATACATTGCAGAGGGTGGTATTGCTTATGCGAAGGAACTTCTGGACAAGGCACTTGGCGAGGATCGTGCAAGAGATGTCATCGGCAGACTGACCGCATCTTTGCAGGTACGTCCATTTGAGTTCGTACGAAAGGCAGATGCAAGCCAACTTTTAAACTTTATTCAGGACGAGCATCCGCAGACAATCGCGTTGATTCTTGCATATCTTCCGGCATCGCAGGCGGCAGCCGTGGTCAGCGCGCTGGCACCGGAGAAGCAGGCAGACGTTGCAAAGCGTATCGCAATGATGGATCGAACCAGCCCGGATGTAATCAAAGAAGTGGAAAAGATATTGGAGAAGAAACTGGCGTCTCTGGTCAATCAGGATTACACGATTGTCGGTGGTGTGGATTCCATCGTCAATATCCTGAATACGGTCGACCGGAGTACCGAGAAACATATTATGGAAAACCTCGAAATCGAGGAACCGGAATTGGCAGACGAGATCCGCAGAAAGATGTTTGTATTCGAGGATATTCTGCTGCTTGATAACCGTGCAATCCAGACTGTACTCCGTGAGGTGGAGAACAACGAGCTGGCAGTGGCTTTGAAGAATGCAAACGAAGACGTACAGAAGGTGATCTTCGATAACTTGTCATCCCGTCTGGCATCTATGATCAAAGAGGACATGGAGTTTATGGGTCCTGTCCGTCTGAAGGATGTCGAGGATGCACAGCAGAAGATCGTAAATATTATCCGAAAACTGGAGGATGCCGGCGAGATCGTAATTTCCCGTGGTGGAGGTGACGAGATTGTTGTCTAATATTTTTAAATCCGGGATACCAGGCGTGCGTACGGTGTCACAGGAACCGTTTGTGATCGATGCAAACAGCCGTGTGATCGAACCGCCCAAACCGCGTGTGATCCGTCCGAAGAATGATGTACCAGAAGGTTCAGCGGAAGCAGGAGATACTTTCGAGGCAGGCATTACAGAGATGGCTGCGACGATCAATCTGGAAGAGCATAAAGAGCTTTTGGATGACGCGATGGAGAAGGCAAAACTTTTACAGGATGATGCGCGTGAACGGGCACAGAAGATTTTGGAGGATGCCAAGGCGGATGCAGAGGCAATTCGCAAAGCTGCACAGGAAGAGGGTTTTGCAAAAGGGCTCGAAGATGGCAACATGGAAGCGATGCGCCGGGCGGATGAGTATCTGGAGAAGATCAGTCGGGAACGCGATCAGGCACTTGCGCAGGCGCGGGAAGAAATGATGGAGAATATCACAGATACTGAGGAACAGATCGTGGATGTTGCGTGCAAGCTGATCCAGAAGCTGACAGGTATACTGGTCGATGATTATAAGCCAGTGATGATCTACATGATCAATCAGGTGTTAAATGAGGATGAGGATTCCAGAAAGTTCGTCATCCGGGTATCAGAAGAGAATTATACATATATTGCAGATAATGCGGATCGATTGTCCGGAGCTGCGAATCCGGGAATAACCATAGAGATATTCAGCGATACAAAACTACAAAAGGGGCAATGTCAGATCGAGAGTGACACGGGTATCGTGGATCTGTCCATGGACGTGCAGGTGCGGAATCTGATTACCGCTATCAAATTATTATCTACGCAATAAAGGCATAATCGCAGATAGGAATATCTGCGATTCTCTATATATAGCCATAAATGGAGCAATGAAATGTTGAAGAAATTTGACCGAGCAAGATACGATGCACTGTTATATCGTGATTTCAGTGTGCATTACGGAAAAGTAAATAAAGTTGTCGGACTGACGGTAGAATCGGTAGGACCACCGGCAAAGCTGAATGACCTGTGCGAGATCATCTCGAAGGATGGTCTGACAAAGGTCATGGCAGAGGTCGTCGGTTTCCGCGAGAATAAGGTACTACTGATGCCATATGATTCGGTCGATGGAATCGGACTGGGGGCAACGGTTCGGAATACAGAAGGTGTCCTGCAGGTTCCGGTTGGTGAGGAATTGCTTGGCAAGGTGTTGGATGGCATCGGACGACCGATGGACGGCAGTACGCTCACGACGACGGAGACGTATCCGATTGATGCGCCGCCACCGGATCCACTCAAACGAAAGTTGATTGATGAAGTGCTTCCACTTGGGGTAAAAGCGGTGGATGGACTTTTAACGATCGGAAAAGGACAGCGTATCGGCATCTTTGCTGGTAGTGGTGTTGGAAAAAGTACTTTGCTGGGTATGTTTGCCAGAAATACGAAAGCAGATATTAATGTGATCGCACTGATCGGAGAGCGAGGTCGTGAGGTCGGTGAGTTTATCGAGCGAGATCTGGGGGCGGAAGGTCTGAAGCGTTCTGTGCTTGTAATCGCAACCTCGGATAAACCGGCACTGATCCGTAATAAGGCGGCAAAAACAGCAACCGCAATTGCAGAATATTTCCGGGATCAGGGCAAGGATGTCCTGTTGATGATGGATTCCCTGACCCGTTTTTCGATGGCACAACGGGAGATTGGACTGGCATCTGGAGAGCCTCCGGTTACAAGAGGATATCCGCCATCAGTATATGCGGAGCTTCCAAAGGTATTAGAGCGTGCAGGCAATACGCATCAGGGTTCGATTACCGGACTTTATACGGTGCTTGTCGATGGCGATGATTTCAACGAGCCGATCACCGATACGGCGCGAGGTATCTTAGATGGACACATTGTGCTGTCGCGAAATCTGGCACATAAAAACCATTATCCGGCGATTGATATTATGGCGAGTATCTCGCGATGCATGAGTGCGATTGCATCGAAAGAACATAAGCAGGCGGCTGGCAGATTGAAAAATGTACTCGCAACCTACAACGACGCAGAGGATCTGATCAACATAGGTGCCTACAAATCCGGCTCCAACCCGGAGATTGACTATGCAATCACGAAGATCAATCAGGTCAATGCGTATCTGATGCAGGATGTGGACAGTAAGTTTTTGCTGGAGGATGAGCTGAAGCAGTTGTATGCGATTTTTGAATAAGACAGGATGAAGAATGTATGGCGAAGTTTATATATCGAATGCAGAATATCTTGAATATCAAATATAAGCTGGAGGAGTCTGCCAAGCAGGAGTACGCCGAAGCAAGGCAGGCACTTGCGGCAGAGGAACAGAAGCTTGATGCATTAAAAAAACGCAAACAGGGATATTATGAAGCGTATCAGGCATCCATACAGGGAAGGCTGGATTTCCTTGAGATTGAAGAAAATGCAAACAGTATGGATATCTTAGATATGATGATCGAGGAGCAGAATGCAGTGATCCGGCAGAAGAGCAAAGAACTGGAACTTGCCAGACAGAAGATGGCACGCGAGATGCAGGAACGGAAAATGCATGAGAAGCTGAAAGAAAAGAAGTTCGATGAATTTAAACAGGAGTTGAATGCGACCGAGAAACGGGAGACCGATGAGGTGGCGGGATATCAGTTTACAAGTGCAAAGAAAGAGGTGGAAGACAATGGCAAAAAATAAGAGAGAAAAAGGAGAAAACTCCGGTAGCAATAAAGGTGTAGGTATCCTGATCGGTGTTTTGATCGTAATTACATGGCTGAGTGTGATGTGTCTGCTCATAAAATGTGATGTAGGTGGATTTGGAAGCCGTGTGCTCCGCCCAGTATTTAAGGATGTTCCAGTGATCAATAAAATATTGCCGGATGCTTCGGATGAGGAAGTTGCGATTGAGAGTGATTATCCATATACGAATCTGGAGGATGCTTTAAAGCATATTGCAGACCAGGATGCAGCGATTGGCAGCAAGGATGCAGAAATCTCCGAATTAAACGACAAAGTGACGGAATTACAGGCAGAAGTCGATCGCCTGACGACCATTGCAAAGGATCAAAGTGACTTTGAAGATGAAAAAAAGAAATTTTATGACGAAATAGTCTATGGAGATTCGGCTCCAGATACCGATACATATAAAGAGTGGTACAATGAGCTTGATGCGGAATCCGCTGCTGAGATCTATCAGCAGGTATTAGAACAGGATCAGGCAGATGACAGTATCAAGAAAATGGCACAGTCGTACGAAGAAATGAATGCGTCGGAAGCTGCAAAGATTTTGGAGACGATGGGCAATGATCTCGATACAGTTGCACTGATCATGAACAATATGGATGCGCAGTCAAGGGGAAAGGTGCTCGCGGCGATGGATCCGGATTTTGCGGCTGCGGTAACGAAGAAGCTTTTGCCATAGAGCCATTGTATAACTCCAAATAAGAAAAAAAGGAGGAACGCAAATGATTGTAGGAATTCAATCAGGTGGAATCGGAAAAGTCGATATGAGCCAGACGGGCGGAACCACAGACAAATCAAAGTCGAAGGACAAAGCCTCTGGAACATTTGAAGATCTGATGAATCTGGCAGCAACCAATCCGAATACCACCACGCAGACAGCGAATTCTGCAACGATGAAAAACGATGTAGATGCGGTAAAACAGGCAGACACAACGGTTTCTGGCGAGAAAAAGCAGTCAGATCTGAACAAGTATACAAGATCAGATGCGAAGACAGAAACAACGCGTACTACCGGTGCAGAAAAAGCAAAGCGAAACGAAGCACCACAGGAAGTAGAAAGCGACGATTTAAAAGCGGAATTACTTTCGAATAAGCTGAAAAAGCTTCTGAATGTGGACGATGAGACATTGCAGAATCTCTTGCAGACAGCGGGACTTACAATGCAGGATCTGCTTGATCCGGCTGTGATGAAGGATTTTATTTTGCAGATCAATGATGCAACATCTGTGGATCTGCTGATTGACGAATCCCTGAATAATCTTATGCAGCAGGCAATGCAGCTTCTGGATGAGGTTTTGAATGTGGTGGATGAGACAGTGATTTCAACAGAAGTGCCAGTTGAGGAACTGCTTCCAGAGGAGTCGTCATCTGCACAGACAGAGCCACAGGAGACGGTTGTGGATGCAGAAAAGCCACAGACAGTGGAAGCAAAAACAGAGACGGTTGCACAGACGACACCGGAGGAGGATGTTACCCGGACGGATGGTAAAAGTGTTGAAACCCAGACTGTTGACACAGAAGTACAGGTGACTGTGCAGACAGAGGATGCTGGAGATTCGGATGCTTCTGCAGATATGATGAAACAGAATGCAGAGGGTGTGATTTCCAATCTGAATCAGGCGATGGCACAGGCGACAGGCGAAGAGATTGCAGCAACACCGTTTGATACGTCGGTAACACAGACGGATATTGTCCGTCAGGTAGTGGATGAGATCAGAGTGAACTTATCGAAAGATGTCACATCGATGACCTTACAGCTGAATCCGGAACAGCTGGGAAAAGTACAGATTCATGTATCCACGAAAAATGGTGTGATGCAGGCACAGATCATTGCAGAAACAGAGGCGGCAAAGGCAGCCGTGGAGTCAGGGCTGGCAGTTCTGAAGGAAGCTTTTGAAAATCAGGATCTCAAAGTAGATGCCATTGAGGTAATGGTTGGAACACCGGATTATTTCATGGAAGAAAGCGGTGCGGAAGCACAGATGGAACAAAAAGAGCAAAAGTCAGGAAATTCGACTGGCCCGGTTAATTTCACAGGCAATTCAGACGATGATATAATTGAGGATGTGTCTTTGGAGACAGAAATGATGAAGGCACAGGGAAATCAAGTAAATTATATGGCGTGATAAGACCTAAGAAAGGAGGCAGAACATGGCAGTTGATTCAGCAATTAGCAGTATCGCAAACAGCTCAAGCAGTTATTCCGCAACATCCAAGGGAAAGACATCCGGAAGCGATCTGGACAAGGAAGCGTTTTTGAATCTGCTTGTAACACAGATGCAGTATCAGGATCCTTTAAATCCAAGTGATAATACAGAGTATATGTCACAGCTTGCACAGTATTCTGCTTTGGAGGCGCAGCTTAATATCAGTGATACACTGGATAAGGGAAACAACCTGAATCTGGTCGGCAAATATGTAATTATGAACACGACCGATTCATCCGGTAAACAGGCAATGATCAGTGGACTGGTAGAGTATGCGACAGTTAAGGATGGCGATGTGTATCTGTCGGTCAATAACACATATTATCCGGCAGAGGATCTGGATTCTGTGATTGACTATGATTATTATCTGTATTTGAAACAGCATGCAAACAGTGATGGAACGATTAACAAGGATAATAATACAGGCGACAGTACGAACGGTACGGATAATGTCGGTGGCAAGACAGATGATTTGGATAAAACAGATGCTGCGGACAAGACGAAAGAAGCTTAGGGAATGACAGTTTATGCAGAACAAGGAGGGAATGCATATGCGATCTTTCGATGTCGATTTTCTTTCCATGGGACAGGCTGCAAATCTGTATTTCCAGAATGTGAAGCCGGAAAAAACGACAGAACCAAACAAAGAAGTTGTCAGCTTTCAGGATGTACTAAATGCAAAAGTAGAACAGGAAGTGAAATTTTCCAAGCATGCAAATCAGCGGCTGGAAAACCGGAATATTGAATTGTCCAAGGATCAGCTTGAACGTCTGAATCAGGGCGTTGGACAGGCACGGACAAAGCAGATTCAGGAATCACTCGTGATGATGGACAATCTTGCATTTATCGTAAATGTTAAAAACAATACCGTAGTCACTGCGATGGAGCAGGGAGAAAGCGGACAGGTGTTTACCAATATTGACGGAGCCGTCATTGTATAAGAAAAAGCCGGACCGATAAGGAGGCTTTTGGTTTTCCGAATGACAGAGGAAAAACTAAAACAAGATTATGGAGGTCAAAAATTATGATGAGATCACTTTATTCCGGTGTTGCCGGACTTAAGACACATCAGACAAAAATGGACGTTATCGGTAATAATATCGCGAACGTTAATACAACAGGATTCAAATCTTCATCGGTGTTATTCAGCGATGTTTTATATCAGACAAGTGCCAATGCGACCGGTGCGACAGCTACCACAGGTGGTACAAACGCATCTCAGATCGGTCTTGGTGCCAAGACATCATCCATTCAAACATCAATCACACAGAATGGTAGTGCACAGACAACAAACAATACATATGATATGATGCTTTCCGGTTCTGCGTTCTTTGTAGTCAGCCGTGGTGGAACAAATTATTTTACTAAGGTAGGTTCTTTTGGCGTTGATGGAAGTGGTTGCCTTGTAAACGGAAGTGGATATCAGGTTATGGGATGGCAGGTTGATCCGGATAATCCGAATCAGATCAAGAAGGATACGGTATCGGCACTTTATCCGGAGTCTGAAGATAACAAGGTGTCATCTCCACAGATGACAACCGATGCACATCTGACCGGAAATATTGATATGACAGATCCTGAACTTACATCTGTGGATGGACGCGCAATTTCAGTATCCATCTATGATGCACTTGGTTATAATTATACAGTAAAATTCAAGTTAACGCAGGATCAGAACCAGGCGGATAAGTCTTTGTATAATCTTGAGATTGTGTCCATCAAGGATTCAAATAATATTGAGATAACAGGAACGGACGATCCGACAACGGCTACTGTTGAAGGCGGTTATAAAGCTACAATCGGAGGCACCAATTCCATTCAGGTTAAATTCGATGCGGATACAGGTAACTTTGAATATGTTGGAGCAGCGGGACAAAAGAATGCGATGCTTGAGATTAAACCGAATAATCCGAACGAGAAGGGCGATGTGTTCCAGTCTGTAATCAATGGTGAGGCTGTCGATGGAATTGATGTCAATTTCTCGTATCTGACAAGATTTGAATCAAACGGTAAGTCTACAGTAAAGGCAGTACGTGGAGCTGCGGATTCTACCAGAGGCGGTCGCTCCATGGGTAAGTTAAATGATGTCAGCATTGATGAGACAGGTAAGCTTTATGGCGTTTATACGAATGGTGAGACAAAACTGCTTGGACAGATATCTGTTGCAACCTTTGCAAACCCGATGGCGCTTGAAGCACTTGGAAACAGCGTGTACACAACTACACAGAACTCTGGTTACTTTGATGGTATCGGAACATCTGTTGATGAGGATGGTGGAAAAATCTCGCAGGGCGTTTTGGAAATGTCAAATGTTGATTTGTCGGCAGAGTTCACTGATATGATTACAACCCAGAGAGGATTTCAGGCAAATTCAAGAATTATCACAACCTCAGATTCCATGCTTGAAGAGCTTGTAAACCTGAAGCGGTAATTTATAAATAAAAGGGCAGGTATTTTCTACTTTTGACGATGTGAAAAAGTGGAAAATGCCTGCCTTATTTTGTAGACATAAAAATCGAACTGTGCTATAATTAGCCTAATTGTAATGTCGGAAAATGTGTAATCTTTCAGGGAGTACAGAGATATGATTGAAGTAACCAGATTAAAAGGGAAAAAGATGATGATCAATGCCGAACTGATTGAGACGGTGGAGGAGACTCCGGATACTGTAATTACACTGACTAACGGCAAGAAATTCGTCGTGAGTGAGTCTGCCGAGGAAGTAACCTCACTTGTGATCGGCTATAAGAGAAAAATATTCGCTTTATTCTTAGATAGTGGGAACAAGGCAGAAAATGTATAGGGGATAACAACATGGATTTTACATCAATCATAGGAATGGTGGCTGCATTTGGCTTGATGATTTACGGAATGGTAAATGGTCATGATTTCAGTGTAATTGTAGATAACTTTGTCGATATACCATCTGTATATATTGTATTTGGTGGTGTTTTGGGTTGTGCGTTTGCCGGAAATTCTTTAAAGGGATTTTTATCTGGTTTAAAGTCCATTAGTCTGATTTTCAAGAATCCAAAGTCGGATGAGGCAGGTACAATCAAATCAATTATTGAGCTTTCCAACCTTGCGAGAAGAGAAGGCTTACTTGCATTGGAAGAATCGGCAAATAATTTGGAAGATGAATTTATGAAAAAAGGAATCATGCTGATTGTCGATGGTACGGATCCGGAGCTTGTACGAAGCATTTTGGAAGCAGAACTTGTGAATGTAGATTCCCGGCATCAGGGGAATATTACATTTTGGAAAAATATTGCATCTGCAGGTCCTGCCTGGGGTATGATTGGTACGTTGCTTGGATTGATTAATATGTTGAAGAATCTGTCAGATCCGGATTCCATCGGACCGAATATGTCGGTCGCACTTGTAACAACGTTGTATGGTTCTATCATAGCCAACTGGTTATGTGCGCCGATTGTTGCGAAGCTGTCGCTTCAGAATGAGACTGAAATTAAATTAAAAGAAGTTATGATTGAGGGTATTTTGTCGATTCAGGCAGGTGAGAATCCTCGCGTCATAGAAGAAAAACTGAAGTCATTCCTGGCACCAAAGGATCGTCAGGAATTTGAAGAAGAGGGCGGTGGTCACTAATGGCAAAAAGAAAGCAACAGCCACCGGATGAAGGATCACCGGCATGGATGTCCACATTCAGTGATCTGATGAACCTGTTACTCTGCTTCTTCATATTACTTTTTGCAAGTTCTACAATGGATGAAGGCAAAATCCAAAAGATTGCCGCATCATTTGATAATCTGTCATTCAGTGTGATCAGCGAAGGAAGTGTTTCGCTTTTGACGGGAGAAATGTTATCTGGAGGTATGACACAGCTTGCAGATACTGACAGTGTGTTGTCGGAAGCAGGCAAGAACATCGACGGAAACACAGGGGACAAGTCAAGCAGTGCATCCCCGACGGATGCGGAGCATCTGTCAGATAACGACCTGCAGGCTGAAGTAGAACGCCGGGGCGAACAACAGTCAGAAGAAATGTATGAGGAAGTCATGCAGATGGCAGAGACCTATGCAATTGATGACCAGATTATCCTTGATTTTAACGATCAGTATGTGGAGCTGGATCTGAATGGTTCGATTCTGTTTGATTCCGGTAATGCGGAGATCAAAGATAATTCCAAGCTGTTTTTGCAGAAGATTGCACAAATCCTTGTCAAGTACAAATACAATGTAATCGAGATTGAGGGACACACGGATAATATCCCAATCTCAAATTCAAAGTATGAAGATAATCGCTCACTTTCCTCAGAACGTGCGCGCAGTGTTTATGAATATGTTGTGTCGCAGGAGCATTTCATAGACAGCAACATCAAGATTGCCGGCTATGGAGACAGCCGTCCGGTTGCGTCAAACGAGACAGAAGAGGGAAGAGCGAAGAATCGTAGAGTTGCGATTAAAATCTACAACAAGCAGAATTCAAATAATTAAGGAGTCAGAAACATGAAGAAAAATCTTATAACCGTTGTTATATTAGCAATTAGTATTATAAACCTTGTGTTTAATATTTTGCTTGTGTTTGTGTTTATGCCTTCCACATCGAAGACAAACAAACTGATTACCGATATTGCAGAGGTTCTTGATATTGAGATCGCTTCGCAGACAAAGGACGACAGTACATTTGATGTTAGCAATCTGGCACATTACCAGTTGGAACAGGGAAATCCAATCAACCTGAAAAATGATGGTTCGGGTGACCTGCATGTTGTACAGTATGGTTTGACAATCAATATGGACAAGACAGCCAGTGATTACTCCAAGGTATCTGCCAACATCGAAGCATCTACCGCGATGATCTACGATATGGCGAGAAACATCATTGGAAGCTATACATATACCGAAGTGATTGACGGAGAGACAACCACGAACAAGATCAAAGAGGAATTGTTGAAACAGCTCAAGGAAACATTTAATACTGAATGTATTTATTCTGTAAGCTTTTACAATTGGGTTGCACAGTAGATTATTGCCAGCAGGAGGTGAGAAAACGTGGCTGACGTACTCTCACAAAACGAAATAGATGCGCTCTTGAAGCAATTATCCACTGGAGAGCTTGATGCGGACGACTTTACAGAGACTAAAAGTGTAAAAGTCAAGGAGTACGATTTTTCAAGACCAGCCAAGTTTTCAAAAGAGCATCTGCGTACATTAGAGATTATATTTGAACATTACGGAAGATTATTGAGTAGTAACCTGCCAGCGTATCTGCGGAAGAATGTGCAGGTTGAGGTAATGAACTCAGAGGCAGTTACATATTCAGAATTTTCCAACGCCTTATCCAATCCGGTATTGCTTGGTGTTGTCAATATGGCACCGTTATCGGGCAATATCATTATCGAGATTGCGACCAATCTTGGATACGCGATTATCGACCGTCTGCTTGGCGGAGTTGGAGAACCGTTAGAGAAGAAAAGAGAATTTTCTGAGATTGAGCTTTCCATCTTGGAAAAAATATTTACCATATTGATCGATCTGTTGCGGGAACCGTGGACAAATGTTGTAGAGATTCATCCATATCTGGAACGAATCGAGACGAATCCACAGTTTGCACAGATCATTTCGCCGACAGAGATGATTGCGATTGTAACGGTCAACATCAATATCGGCGGAGTTGAGGGTTTGATGAATATCTGTCTGCCATATCTGACACTCGAAGATGTGATGGACAAGCTGAATACCAAATACTGGTTTTCAACGATGCAGGATCGAGACGAGACGAGTTATGCTGATGTTATCGAGACTGCAATCAACCGGGCACTGATCCCGGTATCCGCAGAGCTGGGAAAAAGCTCACTCACCGTTATGGATTTCATTAATCTGCAGGTGGGAGATGTGATCAAGCTGAATCGAAAGATTGAAGACGAGCTTGATATTTATGTGGGCAATATAGTAAAATTTAAAGCGTTGCCCGGATCGTTTAACGATGATTACGCAGTGAAAGTAACTGAAATTATAAGAGAGGAGGAATAACAGAACATGGACGGAATGTTATCTCAGGAAGAGATTAACGCATTGCTTGGGAATATGAATACAGGTTCTTCCTCTACCCAGACAAGTAACGATGCCATACTTTCCGATGAGGAAAAAGATGCGATCGGAGAAATCTCCAATATTTGTATGGGTACGGCGGCAACAACGCTGTACTCACTGGTAAACCAGAAGGTTGTGATCACAACACCGGTTGTTGAGATTACGAACTGGGATAAGCTTACAGCAGAGTACGCAAAACCGTGTGTATTTATCAATATCCTGTATAAAGATGGTATTGATGGAAATAATGTACTGATTTTAAAAGAAGATGATGTAAAGGTCATTACAGATCTGATGATGGGGGGCGATGGATTAAATCCTGCACCAGAGCTGACAGAGCTGCATTTCTCAGCCATCTGTGAGGCGATGAACCAGATGATGGGAAGTTCCGCAACTTCATTATCTTCGATGCTGAATTGTAAGATTGATATCAGCCCACCGGAAGCAGAGCTGGTGGATATGGCTGGCAATATCGATGTTGCAAAGGCCAGTGACTTTTTAGATAAGGATTTTGTGCGTGTCACGTTCCGGATGACGATCGGAGATCTCGTAGACAGCACGATTATGCAGTTATACCCGATTCAGTTCGCAAGAGATCTTTATAAGAAATTTAGCGGGGAATCGGAAGAAAAGGAGGAAACACCACCGCCGGCTCCACAACCGGAACCACAGCCACAACCGGTTCCACAGCCACAGCCGCAGCCGCAACCTGCGACGGGAATGCCGATGGGGCAGCCGATGATGGGACAATCTATGATGCCACAGATGATGCAGCCGGATGTCAATGTACAGAATGTACAGTTCCAGGCATTTAACCCGGTTATGAATCCTGCGTTGCAGCAGGAAAATATTGACTTGATTATGGATGTTCCTTTGGAAGTGTCGGTCGTTTTGGGACGGACGAGAAAATCCATCAAGGAGATTCTGGAGTTTGCACCGGGAACGATCATTGAGTTGGATAAGCTTGCCGGTGAACCGATCGATGTGATGGTAAACCAGAAGCTGGTTGCAAAGGGAGAAGTTGTTGTAATCGAAGAAAGTTTTGGTATCAGAATTACTGAAATAATAAAAGAAAAAATCTAAGTTTTAAGGAGTAATGATATGGCAAAGAGTATACTTATTTGTGATGATGCTGCATTTATGAGAATGATGATCAAGGACATTCTGGTAAAGAATGGATACAACATTGCTGGTGAAGCAGAAAACGGCGTAAAGGCTGTTGAGAAATATCAAGAGACAAAACCGGATTTGGTATTGATGGATATCACAATGCCAGAGATGGATGGTATTCAGGCATTGAAGAAGATTAAGGCAATCGATGCAAACGCAAGTGTTGTAATGTGTTCTGCAATGGGACAGCAGGCGATGGTTATTGAATCCATTCAGTCTGGTGCCAGAGATTTCATTGTAAAGCCATTCCAGCCGGATCGTGTCATTGAAGCAGTGAAAAAGGCAGTGGAATAGTATGTTTTTTGGCGCAATTCTTACGAGTGGTTTTTCTGCTGGCTGGAGTATTGTCAAACTGATATTGATCACGGTCTTAGTTTTGGTTTTAGCATTTTATTCTACGAGACTGATCGCGAAATATCAGAACAATACATGGTCAGCGAAGAATAATATTCAGTTTATTGAATCTTATCGTGTCGGTGGCAACAAGATGGTTGCCATTGCAAAGATAGGAGAGAAATATTTTGCCTTGGGAATTGGGAAAGAAGAGATTCATGTGATCGCGGAATTAAAGAAAGACGATCTAAAGCTTCCAGATCAGATGGTGGATGCCACAGTCGAAAAGACACCGAAGATGAGCTTCAAAGAAGTTCTGGCGAACATGAAGGGAAACGCAAAAGACGATAACGAAAAGTAGGTATAGAAATGAAATTCAGTAAATTACGAAAATTTTTAGTGCTATTTCTTATACCGCTTGCGTTTGTTGTTATTTTTTCCGGTACAGGTGCTGTTCATGCAACGACTGTGACACCGGATACCGGAGCAGAAGAGGGACAGGTCGACAGTGTGACATCGGATAATAACGATGCGACGACACTTGGTTTATCTTTGAGTACGAACTCAGATGAGACGTCTCTTTCCGGTACACTTCAGATTTTATTGATCATAACAGTAATTTCGTTAGCTCCATCAATTCTGGTTATGGTGACCTCATTTACACGAATCATTATCGTGTTACATTTTGTGCGGACGGCAATCGGTACGCAGAGTTCACCACCTAATAACGTTTTGATAGGGCTCTCGTTATTTTTAACCCTTTTTATTATGAGCCCGGTAATTGCTCAGATAAAGACGGAAGCGTATGATCCGCTGGTAGCTGAAGAGATAACGCAGCAGGAGGCATTGGAACGAGGAATACAGCCGTTGCGGGAGTTTATGCTGAAACAGACACGGCAGGATGATCTGCGTTTGTTTATGGATATCGCAAAGATAGAGCCGGTAGAAAGTGTAGATGAGCTTTCCATCACGATTATTATTCCTGCATTTATCATCAGTGAATTGCGGGCAGCGTTTATCATAGGATTTTTGATTTATGTTCCGTTTATTGTGATTGATATGGTAGTATCTTCTGTGCTTATGTCTATGGGTATGATGATGCTGCCGCCGACGACAATCTCCATGCCGTTCAAGATTCTGCTGTTTATTCTTGCAGATGGATGGAATCTGGTTATCGGACAACTTGTAAATTCGTTTAATTTTTGACAGTAGAGTAACGAGGTGATTGTATGAGTACAGGCGATGTCGTAGCTATCACGGTGGAGGCTGTGTGGCTTGTAATCAAATGTAGTGCGCCGATGTTAATTACATCTTTGGTAATTGGTTTGATCATCAGTATCTTCCAGACAGTGACTTCTATTCAGGAGCAGACGCTGACGTTTGTACCGAAGATGATCTGTGTATTTTTGTCACTCATCATCTGTGGAGACTGGATCTTGAATAACATCCTGTCCTTTATACAGGATTTGTATAGTCGGTTTGGAGAGTTTGTGGGGTAATAAACGATGTCCTTTACGATATCGACGCTGACACTGGAAGCATTTCTGCTAGTGCTTGTCCGTGTCGCTTGTTTTACATCAATTGCACCTATTTTTGGACATAATTCTCTGAATGCGAGAATGAAGATATCCATTGCGTTTTTTGTATCCCTGATCCTGTATCAGGTAGTCGATGTATCCCTACCGGAATATACAAACGTACTTGGGTATACGACGCTTGTGTTAGAAGAAGCACTGGTTGGTCTGTTGCTTGGATTTGTAGCGGGACTTTCGATGAAAGCACTGGCAATCGCAGGAGAATTTATCGACCGGGAAATCGGATTTTCGATGGCAACGACCTTTGATCCGAATCAGGGTATGGTGACGATCACAGGTGAATTATACGATAAGATTGTGTGTCTGGTTATCATGATATCCAATCTGCATTATTATATATTGTCTGCGGCAGCACAGTCGTTTGAACTGGTGCCGGTCGGAAGAATCGTGCTAAGCCCGGATGTGATCTACACATCCCTGATTCAGTTTATCGTGCAGATGTTTATGATTGGATTCCGTATCGCGATGCCAGTATTTTTGGGCGCGACCATGTTGAATGTCATTTTGGGGGTGCTTGCAAAGAGTTCTCCGCAGATGAACATGTTCGCGATTGGTATGCAGTTGAAAGTATTTGTTGGTTTATTTTTGCTTGCTGTTTGTATTATGTTCGTTCCGAACATTGCAAATTATATTATGGAACGTATGCGTGATATGATCCAGACGATATTAGGAGGGTTGTGACGTGTTTTCTCTGGAAGAAAAACGGACACCGCTTTTGCTTGCCTATGATCTGCAGTTGTTTGCAAACGATGAGGGCGGGGAGAAGACGGAAGAACCAACCGCAAAGAAAATCGAAGATTCCCGAAAAGAAGGTCAGGTGGCAAAGAGCAAAGAACTCACATCTGCGGCTATGCTTCTGGCATTTTTTTTGTGCTTGCGGATATTTATGTCGTTTATCGGAGAACGTCTCGTCAATGTATTTCCTTATTTTTGGCGTGATATCGCAAATGAAACAGGAGATGGATTTACGCATGTGCGTGCATGGCAGATCGTGCTTGATACGGTACAGTATATTGCGATTACGATTGCACCGTTTGTTATATTTGCATTTGTGATTGCGTTTTTATCACAGCGAATCCAGATCACGTGGAAGGTGACATCAAAACCGATGGAACCGAAACTTAACAAGCTGAGTCCAATCAGTGGATTTAAGCGTATGTTTTCCAAACAGTCACTGTTCGAGCTGGTGCTGTCAATCTTTAAAATCGTTGTTTTTTCGGCAGTGGCATATTCGGTTGTCAAGGATAATGTCGGAATTTTTGTGACGGCGTATGATCTGACGATACAGGATTGTCTTGGAATCCTGTTTGACATGGTGATGGAGCTTGGCATCAAGATATCGGTGACATATCTGGCACTTGCGCTTGGAGACTGGGTGTTCCAGAAATGGAAACATAAAAAAGACCTGCGTATGACAAAGCAGGAAGTCAAAGATGAGTATAAGAATCAGGAAGGAGATCCAAAGGTCAAGTCACAGCAGCGACAGCGGATGCAGCAGGCGGCACGGCGGAGAATGATGCAGAGCGTGCCGGAGGCGGATGTTGTTATTACGAACCCGACGCATTTTGCCGTTGCCTTAAAATACGATAATACGGTCAGCATGGCTCCGGTTGTCGTAGCCAAGGGTGCCGATTATCTGGCATTTAAGATCAAAGATCTCGCAAAAGAAAATGACATCGAGATTGTCGAAGATAAGCCGCTCGCGCGGATGTTATATGCAAATGTTGAGGTTGGAAATGAGATTCCACCAGAATTGTATCAGGCGGTCGCAGAAGTGCTTGCCTATGTATATAAATTAAAGAATAAAGTAAGTTAGCAAATGAATGAAAATAAGATCACACAGGAAAGGATGGTGATGGTATGAAGAAAAATGATATATTTTTAGGAATCTATCTGCTTGCAGCAGTTGTATTTCTGATTATCCCGATTCCGAGTACCATGCTGGACTGGCTGATCTTATTCAATATCTCCATGTCACTGATCATTGTATTTAACTGTCTGTTTACGAGCGAGACACTGAATATGTCTGGATTTCCGACACTGTTGCTTTTTACGACAGTGTTCCGTATATCCTTAAATGTATCTTCCACACGATTGATCTTGTCGACCGGTAATCCAGGTAAAGTCGTTCAGGTGTTTGGTTCGTTTGTTGGTGGAGGAAACCTCGTCATTGGTGCAATCGTCTTTATCGTGTTGATCATCGTCCAGATGATGGTAATCAACAAAGGTTCCGAGCGAGTATCTGAGGTAACGGCACGATTCACATTGGATGCAATGCCAGGAAAACAGATGGCGATTGATGCGGATCTTTCATCCGGAGCCATTGATGACAAAGAGGCAATCCGCAGGAGAGATAAGATCCAGCAGGAATCCGCATTCTTCGGAGCCATGGATGGTGCGTCCAAGTACGTTAAAGGAGATGCAACCGCAGGTCTGATTATTACTCTGATCAATATCGTGGGTGGTCTGATTATGGGCATGACACAGCAGGGACTTAGCTTTTCCGATGCGATCAGTAAGTACACAATTCTTACGATTGGTGATGGTCTGGTATCCCAGATACCGTCGATGATGATCTCGCTTTCGACAGGTATTCTCGTTACAAAGGCATCGAAGGAGGAGAATATTGGAGATATCCTGATCGGACAGTTATTCAGTATTCCAAAGGTATTGTTGCTCGTTGGTATCACAATGCTTCTGTTCGGTATATTCACACCACTGAATTTCTTCTTCTGCGCGGTCTATGGCGTACTGTTTATCGTGCTTTCCTTCTCCGTCAAGGGCAAGGAAGAGGCACAGGCAATCAAGGAGGAAGTCGAAGAAGAGGAAGTCCAGGCAGAGGAAGTTCGAAGGCACGAAAATGTCAATTCTCTGCTGCAGGTAGATCCTATTGAACTCGAATTTGGATATGGTATAATACCGTTAGCAGATGTCAATCAGGGCGGTGATCTGCTTGACCGTGTCGTTATGATACGACGACAGATCGCACTGGAGCTTGGCGCTGTTGTGCCAATCATCCGTCTGCGTGATAATATCCAGCTTAATCCAAACCAGTATATTATTAAAATCAAGGGAATTCAGGTCAGTGAGGGTGAGATCTTATTTGACCATTATATGGCGATGAATCCAGGGTACGTCGAGGATGAGATTGTTGGTATTCCGACATTAGAGCCGGCATTCCATCTGGAGGCAATGTGGATTACGGAATCCCAGCGGGAACGCGCAGAATCACTTGGCTATACCGTTGTTGATCCACCATCGATCATTGCAACACATCTGACAGAGGTTATCAAGCAGCACCTTGATGAGCTTCTGACGAGACAAGATGTACAGAACCTGATTGATAATATCAAGGACAACAATAAGACACTGGTAGATGAACTTGTACCGAAGCTGCTCAGTGTCGGTGATATCCAGAAGGTATTGCAGAATCTGCTTCGGGAAGGTATCTCCATCCGGGATCTTGTCACGATCTTCGAGACGCTCGCGGATTATGCGGCAACGAGCCGGGATACCGATATTCTGACCGAGTATGTCCGGCAGAGTTTAAAACGTGCGATCTCCAACAAATATTTTGGCGATGGAGAATCCGGCACCGTAGTGACGCTGGATCCACAGATCGAGCAGATGATCATGGGTTCTGTGAAGCAAACCGAACAGGGCGCATTTATCTCATTAGATCCGGCAGTAACGAAGAGCATCTTAAAGGCGACGGAGGACGAGGTCAAGAAGCTGGAGAGCAAGGGCGATGCACCGATTGTTGTTACATCACCGATTGTTCGTATGTATTTTAAGAAATTAACAAGTGACTACTTGAAAGACCTGATTGTTATCTCATATAATGAGATTGATTCGGAAGTGGAATTAAAATCCGTGGGAGTGATAACGATTCATGATAATTAAGAAGTATAAAGCACTAACTGAAAAAGAAGCAATCCTGCTCGCCAAGGAGGATCTGGGACCGGATGCGATCGTAATGAATGTGAAAAAAATCAAGCCGGGAGGAATCATGCGTCTCTTTAAAAAGTCGCGCGTGGAGCTGACGGCAGCGATCGATGATGATATGGAGGAACAGGCGGCGACTACTGCACCAGCAGCGGCTCCATCTGTCAAATCGGATGAACAGACAATTGATCTCAGGCAGGAACGCCGGGGTGAGTCCGCCGAGGAACCGTTCCTGTTTGGCAAGGCGTTTGGAGAGAACAAGGATTCCTACAGCGAGGAAGCACAGAACGCGATTGAGGAGAAAATTAACAGTATCGCGAAGCTTCTCGAACAGCAGATGCAGACACAGAAGTCAGCGGAAGCCTCGATTAAGGAAGCCGCCAATCAGGCGATTTCTTCAGGTGAGGCGACTGTAAAGGCGGAAGAAAAGAAAACGGAACCAGAGCAGTCGGGCAATAAGGTTGTGGATCTTGTAATCAAACAGTTGATGGACAGCGAGGTTTCGGAGGCACATGCAAAGGAAATCATTGACGAGCTGACTGTGAAGGATGATAAACAGCCGATCGACAACATACTGGCAAACGTATACCAGAAGATCGTTCTGAAGCTCGGCGAAATCCAGCCGTTAACTGCCGGTGAGAAGAAACCGAAGGTTGTATTTTTTGTCGGAAATACCGGCGTTGGAAAGACAACCACGATGGCAAAGCTGGCGTCGCTCTGTACGCTGGATATGAAATTAAAATGTGCGATGTTTTCTATCGACACATATCGTATTGCAGCAATTGAGCAGTTAAAGACGTATGCAAATATTTTGTCTGCGCCAATGGAGGTTGTGTATACTCCGGAGGAGATGGCGCAGAGTGTAGAAAAGTTTAAAAACTATGATCTGATCTTAGTTGACACAGCCGGACGCTCCCATAAGAGCGAAGAGCAGAAGGAAGACTTAAAGCAGATCATTGATTCCGTGAAGGAGTACGAGACAGAAGTGTTCCTCGTTGTATCTGCCACGGTAAAATATGCGGATCTGCTTTCCATTGCCAACACGTATGGCGAACTGTTTGATTATAATCTTATTTTCACAAAACTGGATGAGACAAATGGTCTGGGAAGCATATTGAATCTGAAACTGGATACAGGAAAACCGCTTTCTTATGTGACATGGGGACAGAATGTGCCGGATGATATCGGCGTTCTGGATCCACAGATTATTGCTAAGAAATTGTTAGGAGGTGGAAAGTGATGGATCAGGCAACGAAATTACGGGAACGCGTGCAGACCAATCAGGAAATCTCCAATGCAAGGGTAATTGCAATTACAAGTGGAAAGGGCGGTGTCGGCAAGACGACATTGTCAGTCAATATTGCGCTGGAGCTTGCGCGGCGCGGCAAAAAAGTGGTTGTATTTGACGCGGACTTCGGATTGGCAAATGTCGAGGTCATGCTTGGAATCCGCCCACAATATAACTTATTGGATCTGATACATAATAATAAATCTATGACAGAGATCATTACGCAGGGACCGGAAGGAATTGGATTTATCTCCGGTGGTTCGGGGGTGTCCGAGCTTGCGACACTCGATAATGCGAGTATCAAACTTTTGATTTCCGAATTAGTGAAGCTCGACCAGATGTATGATGTTGTGATTATTGATACAGGTGCGGGGATTACGGATTCCGTTATGGAGTTCGTCATGATGAGCCCGGAGGTCGTTCTGGTTGTGACACCGGAACCGACATCCATTACAGATTCTTACTCATTGCTTAAAGTACTGCGTAGAAAGAACAGCTTCAATCCGCTCTATAAGACAATCCATGTTGTAGCCAACCGTGTGGAAAATGAGGCGGAAGGGGCAGAAATCTTCCACAAGATCGATACGGTGTCTTCAAAGTTTTTGAATACAAAGCTTTCATTTCTGGGCGCTGTGCTGCAGGATAAGAATGCTTCCATGGCGGTTATTGAGCAGAAACCACTTGTGCAGGCATATCCGGGAACGACAGCCACAAAGGGAATCTGCCAGCTTGTCAATCGTCTGAGTGACGATACGGTTGAGGAGAGTAAGAAAAAAGAAGGAATTGCACGGGTATTTATTGATTTCTTCCGTTCAAAGAAGAGAATCCGTTAATTGTTAGATATAGACAGCAGAAAAAGGAAAAGATGGTACGTATGAATGGGAATAGCGATAGGTAATAAAATTGAATTGGTGCGACTCGATCAGGTTATTCGTAACGAGCAGAATAAAAAGGTCTATGTGAGCAAAATCTATGATATTCTGGATCAGGATAAATTACAGATTGCGATGCCGATTTTTGAGGGACGGATCGTACCTTTGGATTTAGATGAGCGTTATACGGCATGCTTTTATACAGAGCGTGGCTTGCTGCAATGCAATGTACAGGTAACTTCGCGTTATAAGAGCGGAAATCTGTTTTTCCTTGATGTCAAGCTGCTTGGTGCCTTGGAGAAGGTGCAGCGGCGGCAGTTTTACCGGTATGACTGCCTGATCGATGCGCAGATCAGAGTGGTTTCGGATGAAGAATATGATACGGGAATTCCAGATGATATCTCTGTCCCGGAGGATGCCCTGCCGTGGCAGCCGGCACGAATTGTAGATATCAGTGGTGGTGGTCTCAGACTGAACCAGAGAACCAACATTGAGCGCAACGAAGTGGTAAAGGTAAAATTCATGGTCTCTATTGTCGGAGAAATTTTACAGTTTAATTTATTTGCGCGTATATTATCAAGTACACCTGTACGCGAACGTTCGGATATGTTTGAACAGCGTATGGAATTTTTGAAAATAACACAGGACGAGCGTGATAAGATTGTTCGTTTTATTTTTGAAAGTGAAAGAATGGAAATAGCGAATGGAAAACGATCCTAAAAAAATATTACTAATAGATGACTCTGCACTCATGAGAAGAGTCATGTCTGATATAATAAACCATATTGATGGATTTACAGTTGCATATCTTGCGGCGGATGGAGAGGAAGGTTATGCATATCTGTCGAAGCAGAACGATATTGACGTTGTTATGACGGATATCGATATGCCAAAGATGGATGGTCTGACCTTGATCAAAAAGTCGAAGGAAGCAGGTGTTGTTGCTCCATTTATTGTATTCAGTGCAAGAGAGGATTCCTATGCAGTCTTTACAGCACTGGATCTGGGCGCGATTGAGTTTATCCGGAAACCGGAACATATCTTTCAAAAGGATGTGCAGAGGTATGCTGAGAAGATCAAAAAAGCGCTCTGTATGGCAGTGGAGGTAAAGGAACGCACTCTGCATAAGGCGGAGGCTGCTTGTACCATGGAGCCGGAAAAACCTGTAATCATCAAAAAAAAGCATAGACAGAAAAACGGAAAAAAACTGGTGGCACTTGTGTGTTCCACTGGTGGACCACGGGCACTGCAGTCTGTGATACCAAAGCTTCCGAAAAATCTTGCTGCACCGGTTGTTTTAGTACAGCATATGCCAGAGGGATTTACGAAGACACTTGCGATGCGATTAAACGAGCAGAGCGCGGTATCTGTGAAGGAGGCTGCAGAGGGCGATGTATTAAAGAATGGTCATGTCTACATTGCCAAGGGTGGAACCCATCTGGTACTGCATGAAACAGCGAAGGGCTGTGAAGTGTTTTTCGATGAGACACCGCCAATCGGGGGCTTGAAACCGTGTGGAAATGTCATGCTTTCAAGTTTAAGTCATGTATCATATGACGAGATCATATGTGTCATTTTAACCGGAATGGGTGCAGATGGAACGAAGGGCACACAGGAACTTGCAAAGCACAAGCCGGTCTATGTGATCGCGCAGGATGAGGCAAGTAGTACCGTATATGGAATGCCGAAGGCAATCCGTGATGCCGGACTTTGTGACTGTGTGTGTGATCTGCAGCAGATTGCGGAAGAGATAACAAAGAAAGTAGGGGTGCAAGAATGGATTTAAGTCAATATCTGGAGATTTTTATTGATGAATCAAAAGAACATTTACAGACACTCAATGATCAGGTGCTGATATTGGAGTCAGAGCCGGAGAACGTTGATACGGTAAATGAGATTTTCAGAGCTGCCCATTCATTAAAGGGAATGGCAGGAACGATGGGATATAAGCGTATGCAGCGCTTGACACATGATATGGAGAATGTGTTCTCTGAGATCCGGAACGGAAAGATGAACGTCAATGCGGATCTGGTTGATATCGTATTCAAATGTCTAGATGCATTAGAGGGATATCTGACCAACATCATTGAAACCTCGGATGAAGGTACGGAGGACAATGATGAGCTGATTGCACAGTTAAATGCTGTTTTGCAGAATGGTCTGGCAGGAAGTGGTGAAGCACAGGCGGCAGCGACAAAAGAAGAGACCAAAGAGGAGAAAAAGCCAGAGGGCGGTGACCGTAGAAAATATCTGTCTATCCCATTGGCTGATTTCGAGAAGAATGCAATCAGTGAGGCGAAGGCACAGGGCATGCATGTATATGCCACAACGGTATATATTCAGGAAACCTGTCTGCTGAAGGCTGCACGTGCATTCCTTGTATTTAAGGGGTTGGAGAACAAGGGCGAGATTATCAAATCCGTACCAAGTGTACAGGATATCGAGGATGAAAAGTTTGACCTTGATTTTTCCATGTTTATCATCTCTGACAAATCGTTGGAGGAAGTAAAGAAAGCAATCGAGAATGTCTCTGAGATCGAGGAGGCAGTAATTGAGGAATATGAACTGAAGGAAGAAGAACCAGCGCAGACAGAGGCAAAGGAAGAAGAAAAAAAGCCAGAGGAGACAGTTGCCAAGGCGGCTGCACCTGAAAAGAAGGAAGAGAAGAAGCCAGCTGGCAAGTCTGGAAAGCCGGTTGTCAATCGTTCGGTGCGTGTCGATATCGAGAAGCTGGATGATCTGATGAATCAGGTGTCCGAGCTTATTATTGCGAAGAATGGACTTGTCTCTGTGACAGGAACCCTTTCCTCCCAGGATCAGTCTTTCAACGAACAGATTGAATACTTAGAGCGTATCACAACGAATCTGCATGAATCGGTTATGAAGGTTCGAATGGTTCCAATCGAGAGCGTAGTGAACCGGTTCCCACGTATGATCCGTGATCTCTCCAAGAAGCTCAACAAGGAGATGGAGTTGATCATGACTGGTGAGGATACCGAACTTGACCGTACGGTTATCGATGAGATTGGTGATCCATTGATGCATATGCTTCGAAATGCCGCCGATCATGGACTGGAGTCCACGATTGACCGTCTGAAGTTAGGAAAGCCACAGGTTGGTACGATTCGTCTGGATGCTTACCAGGATGGAAATAATGTTACCATTGAGGTCAGCGATGATGGTGCGGGCATCGATGTAGAAAAGATCAAGCGCAAGGCACTGGAGAAGGGACAGATCACAGAGGAACAGGCAGAATATATGACAGAAAAAGATGCAATTGATCTGTTGTTTATGCCTGCTTTCTCAACCGCAGAGAAGATCTCCGATGTATCCGGCCGAGGCGTTGGTCTGGATGTTGTAAAGAACAAGATTGAGGGACTTGGCGGTGATGTCGAGGTTGTATCAAAGCTTGGTGAGGGAACAACCTTTATTGTAAGACTGCCTCTGACACTTGCAATCATTCAGGCATTGATGGTAGAGGTATCCGGCGAGAAGTATGCACTCCCATTAAATTCTATTGTGACGGTTGAGGAGATTTTGCCGGAGGATATCCGTTATGTACATACAAAAGAGGTTATCAACCTGCGTGGTTCGGTAATCCCACTTGTACGTCTGAACGAGGTTCTGGATATTGATCCGATTGAAAAGGACGAGGATGCCATCGAGGATGAGGGCGAGATCGTTGTAATTGTAAAGAAGGGTGACAAACAGGCGGGTCTTGTGATCGACAAGCTGCTCGGTCAGCAGGAGATCGTTATCAAGTCACTTGGAAAATACATTCATGTGCCAAAGATGATCAGTGGTGCAACGATTCTTGGAAATGGTGAAGTTGCTTTGATTATTGATTCAAACACATTGGTGTAAGGGAGGTGCACATACATGGATGGAAATGCAGTAGCGAATAGCGCAAAGCAGTATATTATTTTAAAATTTGACAATGAACAGTACGGAATTGATATTACCTATATTGATAATATTGTCCGTCTGCAGAAGATTACAAGAGTTCCGCATGCACAGCCGTACTTCCTTGGCATCATCAATCTGCGTGGTGAGGTTGTTCCGGTTATGAGCCTCAGACGGAAATTTGAATTGCCGGATAAGGAAAATACGAATGCGTCCCGTATCCTGATCCTCAAGGTAGAGGGAAATGCAAAAATAGGTATTTTAGTGGATGAGGTGCGTGAGGTAGTTACCCTGACGGATGACGATATTGAGCAGATTGCAACAGAGAGTGGAGATACACGTACGTATCTGACTGGTGTAGGAAAGTATAACGAATCCCTGATCTCACTTTTAAATATTGGTGCGCTGATTGCAGATATTGACAACGAATAAGAAAAGGTGTATGCCATGGAAAAACATACCGAACAGTTATCGGAGCAGGTAAAAGATGCCTTGACAGAGCTTGGAAATATTGGAGCGGGAAATGCGACAACATCACTTTCTGTACTGTTGTCTTCTAAACTCAGCATGAGTGCTCCAACGGTAAAATTATATGATTTTAACGAACTTGAGAATGCACTTGGCGGACCGGAGACATCTGTTGTCGGCGTATTAAGCCGGCTACATGGTTCGTTCAATGCGATGATCTTGTTTGTGCTTGGATTAGACGATGCCAGACATTTGTCCGAGGTGTTGCTTGGACAGACACAGGACTGGCACAGCGAGATGGGAATGTCTGCGATTGGAGAAATCGCGAACATCCTGATCGGTTCGTACGTTGCATCGTTAGAGAACCTGTCCGGGATGGAGCTAAGGTACTCCCAGCCGCAGATCTGTATTGATATGGCAGGCGCGATTCTGAGTGTACCATGTATCGAATATGGCATGGTAAGTGACAAGGCACTGCTGATCAATTCTGGATTTAAAGCAGGCAATCAGGAGATTGATGGATACATCATGTTGATCTCAGAGATGCATTCCTTCGATCAGTTGCTTTTGAAGCTTGGAATTGGAGGTGCAGGCGTTGAATGATGTTATCCGGGTTGGGATAGCAGATATGAACACTTGCATGGCGGGGGATACGATTACAACCATTGGACTTGGGTCCTGTGTAGGGATTGTATTATATGAGCGTACGAAAAATATTGCAGGATTGGTTCACATTATGCTTCCTGACAGTACAAAGATCAGACAGAACCAGAATAAATTAAAATTCGCAGATACCGGAATACAGGCACTGGTGGAGGAACTGGAAAAACAGGGACTCAGCCGGAAGAATATGATTGCCAAGATTGCCGGTGGCGCGAAGATGTTCCAGTTTTCTTCTGATACCGCAATGGGGAATATCGGAGAGAAAAACGTGGAAGCCGTGCGGGAAGTCCTGAAGCAGTATGGAATCAAAATCGTGTCGGAGGATGTTGGATTAAATTATGGACGTACCATTGTATTTGATCCGGTAACCAAAGATTTGACCGTAGTGACTGCCGGAAAGCAGACACACATTATATAGGTTGGAGACGATATAGTTGGAGACGAAAGACAAATATAAAAATGCAAGAGCGTTTATTGTTTTGTTGGCGGCACTTATTACATGGCTGCTCAATATGAAATATGAACGGAGTCTTGTACGCTCTCTGATCATATTGCTGATCGTGATCATCGTATTTTACGTGATTGCGACGATTGCACTAAAGCTGATCGATAAGATCCGCAATATGGAAGAGGTAAAAGAAGTGGATATGGAGGAGGCACCGCCGGAGGAAGAAGGTACGGATGCGCAAAACCACGTATAACGGAAAATAAGGGGTGTTGCTGTACATGGCAATCTTGGATAAAAAAGAACGATTATGGATCGAATATAGTCATTCCAAATCCACAGCCGTTCGGGAAGAACTGATAATGGAATATGTTTCTCTGGTGAAGCTGGTTGCAGGAAGACTTGCCATCTACCTTGGGGCAAACGTGGAATACGATGATCTGGTAAGCTATGGAATATTCGGACTGATTGACGCCATCGATAAATTCGATTATGGAAAAGGCATTAAGTTCGAGACGTATGCAAGCCTTCGTATCCGTGGCTCAATTCTTGACCAGATCCGGAAGATGGACTGGATTCCACGTTCGGTTCGCCAGAAACAAAAATCAATCACGGAGGCGTCCAAGAAGCTCGAAGCATTGAAAGGACCGAATTATTCTGACGCAGATATGGCAAAAGAGCTAGGAATCTCGGAGGAAGAATATGATACATGGATGCAGCAGACGAATGTGACAAACATTTCGTCGCTGGATGATTTTATGGAGCAGGGGAATGACGTGAAGGCACCTGCTTATCACGGTACGGGTGTAAATCCGGAGAACCGGATTTTGAAAGAGGAATTGAAGACACAGTTGACCGAAGCACTTTCGATGCTGACTGAAAAAGAGAAAACTGTGGTACTTTTATATTATTATGAAGATCTTACCTTGAAGGAGATCAGCCGGGTGATGGAAGTGTCCGAATCCCGCATTTCACAGTTACATTCCAAGGCGCTGACGAAGATGCGCCGATGTATGAACGATAATTTTGCACTGATGATGGGTTGAGGAAATGCCTATGAAATATAAAAACTCTTTTTTTAAAATCCGCATCAAAGAGGACGGAACTTATCTGGACGTGTTTCCGCCGAAGGAAGATGGAAAACGATTGGATATCCGCGAGGTCGTTTCTTTTTTAGAACAGAAAGGATTTGCAGGATTTTCGATTGATGCACTGCGTAAAACACTGGATCTGCTGCAGGAGAAACCTCTGCAGATCAAGATCAGTGATACTTGTGCAAAGGCGTTTGATGAGAGTGCAACGATTATCACTGGAAAAGATAACATGATTGCATATATCCGTTTTTATCCGCCGTCAACAGGCGGAAAACTGATGACAGGGCGGGAAATCCGCGCGGAATTAGAACGGGAGAAAATTCTGTACGGGATATTGGAACCGGTCATGGAGAAGCTGAAGACGACGCGTACTTATTGTACGAATATCCCGATCGCGAAGGGCATGGCACCGATGCCGGCGAAAGATACGGTGATTGAATATTTCTTCAACACAAAACCGCTTGCAAAACCGAAAGTATTAGAAGATGGAAGCGTGGATTTCCATGCACTGAATCTTTTTTCAGCGGTAAATGAGGGCGATAAACTTGCGAAGCTGACACCACATGATCCGGGTAAACCAGGAATGAATATCTATGGAAAAACAATTCCGCAGAATCGACCGAAGATCCGGAAATTAAAATATGGACGGAATATTACATTGTCCGAGGATGGTACCTTGCTCACAAGCAACGTCAATGGAAATGTCACGCTGGCGGAAGGCACGGTGTTTGTGTCAGATACCTATAAGGTCGCTGCGGATGTTGATGCATCAACCGGGGATATTGAGTACGAAGGAAATGTAATGGTACCAGGTACGGTGCGAACCGGATTTACGATTCGTGCAAAGGGTGATATCGAGATTAACGGCGTTGTGGAAGGGGCAACCCTGATTGCCGGTGGTAACATTGTGATCAAACGAGGCGTACAGGGCATGGGCAAAGGCAAGCTATGTGCCGGAGGCGATATCTGTGCACAGTTCTTTGAAAGTGCCAATGTATTTGCAGATGGTGATGTGCTTGCAGGTTCTATCCTGCACAGTCATATCCAGTCAGGTGGAAAGGTTGTTATTCACGGCAGAAAAGGCTTTATTGTGGGCGGTGAACTGATCTGCGAGACGTATGTGGAAGCAAACAGTATTGGCAACCGTATGGAGACACAGACGATAGTCAAGGTTGGTGTCAAACCGGAGTTGTATGAACAGACAAAAGCATTGGTCCCACAGGTCATGGATCTGAAGACAGCCATAGAGGAGACAACCTCGTATCTGAATGTCTATAAAGAAAAGTTAAAACGAGGAATCAAGCTGACACCGGAGAACGTAAAGCAGATTAAGACGTATACAGAACGTGCCGAGGAGATGAAAGCAGAATATCAGCAGAAAAATGATACCCTGCAGGAGCTGCGTATCCAGTTGACGATGGGGAAAAAAGGCAGCGTCAAAGTGCTTGGAAATGCGTATCGCGGCGTTATGATTTATATATCCAACCAGTCCTATGCTGTGAAGGATGTGGATAAGCATAGCTGGTATAAAATTGCAGATGGCGTTGTAAAACCGACACCGTTTTAAAAAACGGCTGAAAAAGGAGGAATAGCAATGATTTCACCATTAGTTGCAACACAGGCATCGACACCGATTGCTTCTATTCAGCAGAATGCGGATGCACAGAGTATCCTGCATAGTCAGAATGCATTGCATGAGACGCAGGAGCAGGAACGCGAAGTGCGGGAAACGGTCGTGCAGAAGGAAGAAGCGGCATATTACGAGCAAAGTCCGGATGCAAAGGAAGAGGGAAAAAATAAATATCAAAATCTCTATTCCGGTAAAAAGAAGAAAACAAAAACGGAGGATACGGAAACACATACCGGTATCAACCGCGTAAATATTGATTTAAAAATATGAGATGAGGTAAGAGAAAATGTCAACAACAGTCATTGTTTTAATTGTAATCGGTTTAATCTTTATATTTGTCAGTTTTGCTCTTTCAGAAAAACTTTCTGAGGAAAAAGAGGAAAGCGCAGGGGTAGTGAAGATTCCAAAGGAACTGACACAGGAGCAGAAAGAGAAGATTGATACCCTGATCCGCGATTACATGGATCAACAGGTGGACGGGAAGCTTGCAGATATTGAGACACGTCTGGCAGAGATCGTAAACCAGAAGACGCTTGCACTTGGCGATTATGCAGTGTCTGTCAACGAGGAGATCGACCGCAATCACAAGGAGGTTGTTTTCCTGTATGATATGCTTTCCGACAAGCAGAAGGAGATCATGACTACGGTCAATATGATTGATGAATATAAGAAAGAAATCGCTTTGATGGTGCAGGAACAGGCGGCACAGAACATTGTCAGGGACAGCCAGAATGTACAGACGCCGGTTGCAGAACCAGAGACACAGGAACCGGTACAGCCAGAGGAACAGCCGGAAACGGATGCTGATCTGGACGATGCAATCCGGGATTTAGAGGAGACACCACTTCCAGAGGAAGCAAGAGAAGAACTGGAGAATGTCGACAATAAGGATATGATTTTAGAGATGCACAAGGCGGGACTCAGTATTCTGGAAATCGCAAAGCATCTGGGACTTGGTGTTGGTGAAGTAAAACTGGTAGTAGACTTATATCAAGGAGAGGCAAAGTAATGAAGAGAAAATATTTTGTACGCGGACTTGGCGTTGGTATTTTGTTTGGTGCATTGATTATGTTTGCTGCATATATGACTTCGGGTAAGAATCGCATGAGTGATGAAGATGTAATCAAACGGGCACAGGAGCTTGGCATGGTGAAACAATCGGAGTATGTTTTGGAGTCGGATGTCACATCGCAGGAGACAACGACGGAGGAAATCACGACGGAAGCTACGACCGAGAAGGCGACAACGGAAGCACCAACGACAACCGAGAAGGCAACGACAGAAAAAACAACAACGGAGAAAGCAACCACTGAGGCTTCAACTACAGAAAAGGCGGATACGTCAACGCAGACAACGGTTACAATCTCTAGTGGTATGAGTTCGGAGGCAATCGCTTCGGCACTTGCAAATGCCGGTCTGGTCGATGATGCGTCCAAGTTCAACAGCTTTCTTGTCGCAAACGGATACGATATGAAGCTTGAAACCGGTAATTTTTCTCTTGAAACCGGTATGTCTTATGAGGAGATTGCCAAGATATTGACAACAAAACAGTAAAATCATGGAAATTACCATAGAAAATAAAAAAAGTGCTTGTATGCACTTTTTTTTTATGTTATAATCGGCTTCGTGTGAAAAAACATGTGAGTGAATCGGTGAAAAGGGTGCCATATAACGCGATGGTTTTTCACTAGACAGCTTGACACACGGCTGTAAGAAGCTCACAGAAGAAAATATTTTATAACCCAGGAGGTAAGTTATGAGCGTTATTTCTATGAAACAGTTACTCGAGGCAGGTGTTCACTTTGGACATCAGACAAGAAGATGGAACCCTAAGATGGCTGAGTATATCTATACTGAGCGTAACGGTATCTACATTATCGATCTTCAGAAGTCTGTTGGCAAGGTAGACGAGGCTTACAAGGCAGTTCTTGACTGCGCAGCAAACGGCGGAAAGATTCTTTTCGTTGGTACAAAGAAGCAGGCACAGGATTCTATCAAGGCTGAGGCTGAGAGATGTGGTATGTACTATGTTAACCAGAGATGGTTAGGTGGTATGCTTACAAACTTCGAGACAATCAAGACAAGAATTGCAAAGCTTGAGAAGTACGAAGCAATGGAGCAGGATGGTACATTTGATGTATTACCTAAGAAGGAAGTTATCGAGATCAAGAAGGAGATGGAGAAGCTTCAGAAGAACCTTGGCGGTATCAAGGATATGAAGGACATTCCTGACATGATCTTTATCGTAGATCCTCGCAAAGAGAGAAACTGCGTACATGAGGCACACACACTTGGTATTCCACTTGTTGGTATCGCAGATACAAACTGTGATCCTGAAGAGCTGGATTATGTAATTCCAGGTAACGATGATGCTATCAGAGCTGTAAAACTGATCGTTTCTAAGATGGCAGATGCTGTTATCGAGGCAAACCAGGGTGCAGATGTAGAGACAGCAGAAGAAGCTGAATCTGCAGAGGCTGACGCAGAGCAAGAGTAAGAAGTATCGGTTTAGGAGGACAAGAAAATGGCAGCTATTACAGCTAGTATGGTAAAAGAGTTAAGAGAGATGTCTGGCGCTGGTATGATGGATTGTAAGAAGGCTCTTACAGAGACTGACGGCGATTTTGACAAGGCAGTAGAGTTCCTTCGTGAGAAAGGACTTGCAACTGCTGTAAAGAAGGCAGGAAGAATCGCTGCAGAGGGTATCGTTATGACAACTGTTGTTGATGGCGGTAAGAAGGCAGCTATGGTTGAAGTAAATGCCGAGACAGACTTCGTTGCTAAGAATGAAGTATTCCAGACATATGTTAAGGAAGTTGTTGATCAGATCGTTTCTACAGACGTTCAGGATGTAGAGGCACTTAAGAATGAGAAGTGGGCACTCGATCCTTCTATGACAGTTGCTGAGAAGCATGCTGCTATGGTTGCTAAGATCGGTGAGAACATGAACATCCGTCGTTTTGCCAAGATCAGCACAGACGGACATATCGTTTCTTATATTCATGCAGGCGGAAAGATCGGTGTATTGGTTGAGGCTGATACAGATGCATCCGGTGAGGCTATTGACGAGTGCATGAAGAATATCGCTATGCAGGTTGCAGCTATGAATCCAAAGTATGTTTCTACAGATGAAGTATCTGAGGAGTACAAGGCTCACGAGCTTGAGATTCTTGTTGCACAGGCAAAGAATGATCCTAAGAATGCAAACAAGCCTGATAATATCATTGAGAAGATGGTTCAGGGACGTCTGAACAAGGAACTCAAGGAAGTTTGTCTGCTTGAGCAGGAGTATGTAAAGGCTGAGAACAAGGAAAGCGTTGCCCAGTACGTTGCAAACGTAGCAAAGGCGAATGGATGCAAGCTTGCAATCAAGAAGTTTGTTCGTTTTGAGACAGGTGAAGGTCTCGAGAAGAAGAACGAGGATTTCGCAGCAGAAGTAGCAGCTCAGATGGCTGGAAACTAAGCAATAAAAAAGATTAATAGAACGCCTGATATACCGCTTTGGCATGTCAGGCGTTTTTGTATTATGGAGATGAAGAATATGAAGAAATACAAGATGCTTATTTTTGACATGGATGGAACGATTCTGTATACGTTGGAGGATTTGAAGAATACAACCAATTATGCGCTTAGCGAGCATGGATTTCCGGAGCGGACATTGGAAGAGGTGCGTCAGTTCGTCGGAAATGGAATCCATAAGCTGATTGAACGTGCGGTTCCAGCCGGAACTTCAGATGCAGACATCGAAGCCGTGTTCACAACATTTGAAATCTATTATAAAGATCATTGCATGGATACGACAAGACCATACGATGGGATCAATGATCTGCTTACAAAGCTTCGTGCACAGGGCTATATGACAGCAGTTGTATCGAATAAAGTGGACTTTGCCGTGCAGGATCTGGTGAAGGATTTCTTTGTCGGACAGTTTGATGTTGCAATCGGTGAACGCGAAGGTGTGCGTAAGAAACCGGCACCGGATTCCGTATATGAGGTATTGAAGGAGTTTGATCTTAAAAAAGATGAGGTAATCTATATCGGCGATTCGGATGTGGATTATGCGACTGCAAAAAATGCTGGTGTAGATTGCATCTTAGTGGAATGGGGTTTCCGTGACCGGGCATTTCTGGAGTCGCTTGGTGCAACTGTCTTTGCAAAGAAGCCAGAGGATATTCTGGATATAGTCGAATAATGTGTGGAATATGTGAAAAGATTATGAATTGTTAGCACTTGGTATTGCTGAGTGCTAATTCGAGTGCTATAATGGCTTATGTTCATTAAAAGTTTTTACAGAAAATGGAAAGGAGCATGGAATGTTACGTATTTTTAAGAATTTCCGAAAACAGGAAGTAGTATTGGCTCTTTTCAGTGTGGTATTTGTAGTGGCACAGGTTTGGCTCGAATTAAAGCTGCCGGATTATATGCGGGAAATTACATCACTGATTACGACACAGGATAGTGCGATGCACGATATCCTGATTGCAGGTGGAAAAATGTTACTTTGTGCGTTTGGCAGTTTATTGGTAACGGTACTGGTAGCTGTCTGTGCATCACGGATTGCTTCGAATTTCAGTGCAATCGTACGTGGAAAGTTATTTGACAAGGTACAGTCTTTTTCAATGGAAGAGATCGGACGGTTTTCAACAGCGAGTCTGATCACGCGTTCTACAAACGATGTGACTCAGGTGCAGATGTTGATTGTAATGGGGCTGTCCATCATGTTGCGGGCACCAATCATGGCGGTGATGGCTATCTTGAAGATTGTTGATAAGAGTTGGCAGTGGACACTCTCCACGGGCGTTGCGGTTGTTGTATTATTGATTGTCGTTATTATCTGCGTCAGCTTATGTATGCCGAAGTTCAAACGCTTACAGAGTCTGACGGATGATATCAATCAAGTAACACGTGAGAATCTGACAGGCTTGAACGTTGTTCGCGCCTATAATGCGGAAGCATATCAGGAGGAGAAGTTTGAGAAGGTCAACAAGGATCTGACAGATACCCATTGGTTTACATCAAAGACTATGGCATTTATGATGCCGACGATTATGATGATCATGAATGGCCTTTCGCTTGCAATATATTGGATTGGCGCGGTTTTGATCAACGATGCACAGGATATGCAGGAAAAATTCACATTATTCTCGGATATGGTTGTATTTTCCTCGTATGCAATGCAGGTTGTCATGTCGTTCATGATGCTGGTTATGATATTTATTATGCTGCCGCGGGCATCGGTTGCAGCGAAGCGTATTTTGGAAGTATTAGATACTGAACCATCCATTGAGGATGGAACGAGAGATACGTTCCCGGTTATGAAAGATGGGGAAGTGGAATTCAAGGATGTCAGCTTCAAATATCCGGACGCAGAGGAATATGTATTAGAGCATATTTCTTTCTCTGCGAAGAAGGGCGAGACAATCGCGTTTATCGGTGCAACCGGATGTGGCAAGAGTACTGCTATCAATCTGATTCCGCGGTTTTATGATGCAACAGAGGGTGAGGTATTCGTCGATGGCGTGAATGTCAAGGAATATACGCAGGAAGCACTGCATAACAAAATTGGATATGTCAGCCAGAAAGCAATCTTGTTCTCCGGAACAATCGCTGACAATGTGGCATATGGCGAAAACGGAAAAGCACCTGCTACACAGGACGACATTGCGATGGCGGTAAAAGTAGCGCAGGCAAGTGAATTTGTTGAGAAGAAGGATCAGGGCTATGACGGGTATGTGGCTCAGGGTGGCTCAAACTTCTCAGGTGGGCAGAAACAGCGTCTGTCGATTGCGCGTGCGATTGCCAGACAGCCGGAGATCCTGATCTTCGATGATTCGTTCTCGGCACTTGACTATAAGACAGATAGAATCCTTCGGGAAGCACTGCGCAAGGAATGTAAGGATGCGACGAAGATCATCGTTGCACAGCGAATCGGTACAATCCGTGATGCGGATAAGATCATCGTGTTAGACGATGGACAGATCGCAGGTATGGGAACGCATGACGAACTTATGAAGAACTGCGAAGTGTACCAGGAAATCGCATATTCTCAGTTATCAAAGGAGGAGCTTGCATAATGGAAAAAGATAATTATGAAGTAGGTCAGAATAATCGTGCTCCAAAGGTTCCTCGTCACGGTCCGGGCAGAGGCATGCGCCCCGGCGAAAAAGCAAAGAACTTCAAAGGTACATGGGCAAAGCTCCTTACTAACTGTAAGAAATACTGGGGTGCCATGATATTCGCGATTATCTGTGCAGGTATTGGAACCGTATTAACATTGATCGGACCGGATAAATTATCCAAGATGACTGATCTTATCACCGAGGGTGTAATGACCGGGATTGATATGGACGGAATCAAACGGATTGGAATCACGCTGATCTGCTTCTATGGATGCAGTGCGTTGTTATCTCTGGTCCAGAACCTGATTATGGGGTATGTAACACAGCAGGTATCAAAGGGACTCCGGAGCAACATCTCAAGGAAGATCAACCGCTTGCCGATGTGGTTTTACAATCAGACATCAACCGGGGATGTATTATCCCGTGTAACAAACGATGTTGATACAATTGCACAATCCTTTAATCAGAGCATGGGAAATCTTGTGACAGCGGTTACGCTGCTTCTTGGTTCTCTCATTATGATGATAAAGACAAATATCATAATGACGGTTGCAGCGATACTTTCAACGCTGCTAGGCTTTGTATTCATGGCTCTGATCATGAGCAAATCCCAGAAATATTTTGCGAGACAACAGATGCATCTGGGGGAAATCAATGGACATGTTGAGGAGATCTATGCCGGACACACAGTTGTGAAGGCGTATAATGGCGAGAAAAAATCAAAGGAAAAGTTCGATAAGATGAATGAAAATCTGCGTGACAGTGCCTTTAAGGCGCAGTGTCTCTCCGGACTTATGATGCCACTCATGACATTCATCGGTAACCTTGGCTATGTGGTGGTCTGTATTGTCGGTGCGCTTCTTGTAATGAATGATAAAATATCATTTGGTGTGATTATTGCGTTTATGATGTATGTACGTTACTTTACACAGCCACTCAGTCAGATCGCACAGGCGATGCAGGCACTGCAGTCTGCGGCTGCTGCCGGTGAACGTGTATTTGAGTTTACCGACGCAGAAGAGATGGAAGATGAGAGCACTAAGACGAAAAAGCTGAACGATGTGAAGGGTGAGGTATCCTTTGAGCATGTCAAGTTTGGCTATAAAGACAGCGATAAGGTTGTCATCCATGATTTTTCAGCTGTAGCAAAACCGGGACAGAAGGTTGCAATTGTCGGACCGACCGGTGCCGGTAAGACAACGATGGTGAATCTTTTAATGCGGTTCCATGAAATCTTAGATGGCGATATAAAAATCGATGGTGTATCCATCAAGGATATGACGCGGGAAGAAGTACACGACCAGTTCTGTATGGTATTACAGGATACATGGCTTTTTGAAGGAACGGTTCGTGAGAATCTCGTATACAGCCAGGAGAATGTACCGGAAGAAAAGATCGAGCAGGCGTGCAAGGCGGTTGGTCTGCACCGCTTTATCCGCAGTCTGCCGAAGGGCTATGACACGGTGTTGAATGATCAGGTTAACCTGTCACAGGGACAGAAGCAGCAGCTAACCATCGCCCGTGCGATGATTGCAGACCGCCCGATGCTGATATTAGATGAGGCGACAAGCTCTGTCGATACGAGAACCGAGCTTATCATCCAGAGAGCCATGGACGAACTGATGAAGGGAAGAACTTCGTTTGTAATCGCACACCGGCTTTCTACAATCAAGAATGCTGATCTGATCCTTGTATTGAAAGATGGCGATATCATCGAGAGCGGTACGCATGAGGAGCTGCTTGCGAAGAAGGGCTTCTATGCGGATCTCTACAACAGCCAGTTCGAGCAGGCGTCATAAAAATAAATTTGGAATCAGGACAAGCGCTCCCTGCATACATTTATGTGAATGTATGCAGGGAGCATTTTTTATGAGAAAGAAAACGACAAGGAGAATCCGACAGTCCATTGTAGCAGGTGTGGTCGGAGTGGCATGTATTTTCGGTTGTGAAAATCTGGAGGTCGCTTTTGCGGAGACAGCGACTGTGACAGATGCGACAGCAGAGGATGCAACGGCAGGAGAGAACGGTGATGATACTGACATCGAGTCTGCGGAAATGATGTTTGTCGGAGATACCGGTGTACAGGCAGATGCGACGGGAACTGATGCAACGGAGATGGATGCGTATGATGAAATCAGTGGCGTGTCTGTCTTAAATGCGAACACGCAAAAAACACAGGTCAGCAGTAAAAAATATGAGGGCGAATATCATATTGATTATATCCTGTCGCATTACAGCTATTTCGTACAAAACGATCTGGAGGGCGATTATGTAGCAGATACCGTCGGTGCGATCATGGTAGGAAATAAATTGAACCTGAAAAATACAGTGGGAAAGGTGAAAGCAGCGGCGTCCTATGCGCGATACCTGATCGATCTTGCCGATTATCATGCCGGTTCGTGGAATGATACAACGGGGATTGATACGAACTTTTACTATACAGAAAGCCATATGTCGTACAAAGACTGGCTGACAAACCGTATGGTGAAAGTGGCAGATGATTATATCAATATGGACGAAGCGTTTGGTGTTATTAAACAGGAATCGCAGGCGTTGGAGAAGGCTGGGCAGGCAGGCTATATGGAACAGGGAGACCTGATCATTGACTTTGCAGATTCTAAGACGATCACCGTCAGCGGGACAGATTTCTCAAATGCAAAGCGTGTGATTCTGAAAAATGTAACTGCGGAAGACATTTTCTCAAATGCCTATACAATCTCCATTTCTGGAGACGGGGATTATGCATTGGATACTGGTAAGATTGAAATTGGTGGAACTCCATTGAACAACAATTACTTCTTCAATCTGGCGAAAAACAGACCGGAAGGTGCACAGGGCGGTCAGTATTACAGTGGTGGCTTTGGACTCGTCTGGAACTTCCCGGATGCCAAGAATATTACAGCAAGCTTTCTGACTGGTCATATCATTGCGCCATCTGGAAATGTGTCACTGATCGGCGGCAATCATGAAGGGCAGGTAATCGCACAGAATGTAAATGCGAGTTCGGAATCACATTTTTATCCATACAATGTGACAACAACCGAGATGACAACCACGGAAGCTACAACCACAGAAACAACGACGACAGAGACAACAACGACTGAGAGTACGACAACAGAAATAACAACGACTGAGGGCACGACCACAGAAAGTACAACAACTGAAGTGACAACGACGGAAAGCACGACCACAGAAAATGGAACAACAACTGATATAGCTACAACGACCGAAACTGCAACGACCCGAGCAACCTTAGTCGTGAACCCAAAGGCAAGCTCGACTTCCACACAGGTGCAGACACCGGTAGTTGTAGCAAGTGATGATACGGTGAAAACTGGAGATTCTATGGCGCTTGGTATCGTGATTACACTGCTGGTAGCGTCAGGTGGAGGACTGCTGTTATTTACAGCACTTCATGAACATAAAAAGAAATAATCTGCATATAAGTAGTTATAAGAGATAACGGATGCGTAAAATATGCAGATTATAAGACGATATCTGGCAGGAATCATCGTGGTAGTCTGTCTGCTTTCTTCTGTATTTTCGATGCAGAGCAGGCAGGTTGCTGTTTATCTGCCTATGCAGGCAAATACGGAGATGGAAAAGCGTGCGTGCTGGATTTCCTATATCGATATGGAATCGGAATTATCCGATAAAAGCGAGGCGGCTTTCCGGGCGAAGGTGCATGCCATGTATGATACCGTGAAAAGACATGGCTTAAATACGGTGATCGTGCATGCGCGGGCAATGGGAGATGCCTTTTATCCATCGGACTATTTTCCGTATTCCGAATATATGTCCAAAACCCGGACATATCCGGGCTATGATCCGTATGAGATCATGGTAGCTGTGGCACATGAGGAGGGACTTCGTTTTGAGGCGTGGATCAATCCGTATCGGCTGTCGCTGGGGGAAGAAACGACGGCAAGCTTTGAACATACACCGTTCTATGCGAAATACCAGTCTATGATACTTGAATATCAGGGGCAAAATGGTACATGTCTGGTGTTGGATCCGCAAAGTGCGGAGGCACAGCAGTTAGTCGTAAATCAGGTGGCAGAGATCTTAGAACGCTATCCAGTGGATGGTATTCATTTTGATGATTATTTCTTTGTTGACGGCATGCAGGATACGCTGCCACAGGAAGAAAAAATGCAGGCGGTAAATGCACTTGTCCAGAAAGTATACCAGACGGTCAAACAGAAACGTCCAGACTGTGAGTTCGGAATCAGTCCGGCAGGAAATCCGGATTATGCACGAAGTCAGGGGGCAGATATTGATACGTGGCTTTCACAGGAAGGATATGTGGATTATGTGATGCCGCAGATTTACTGGACGGATCGCTATGTGACAGATGGAAAAGAAGTTCCGATGTTTTCGAACCGGTGCGAGGTATGGCAGACGCTGCATACGAACCCGGAGATTAAGCTGTATGCCGGGCTTGCACTCTACCGGGTGGGGGAAACTTCAGATACCGATCTGGACTGGGCGCTTCGCGAGGATAATCTGGCAACACAATGTGCGCATATCTATGGCATGGGATATGATGGATTTGCGTTGTTCCGATATGCTTATCTGAAGGAGAATGGTACACAGGTGGAACTTCAGAATCTATATAGCTATCTCAAAAAACAGGCGGGTATTCTGACTTCTGAAGTGGATGCTGGTATTGTATATACGGTTCATATGCAGACTTTTGGCTGGCAGGAAGCAAAAATGGACGGCATTGTGGCAGGATATACAAAGCAGGAAAAATCCGTTGAAGCGGTGCGCATCCAGCTTGGCGCATATGTCCCGAAAGGAAATGTCCGGTATGCGGTTGAGACGGCACAGGGACAAAGTGCATGGCGGAAGGACGGCGAACAGGCGGGCAGTGTTGGACAGAAGGAACCGCTGCTTGGAATCCGGATCAATCTCACAGGCGGAATCTCAGATTCCTATGATATTTTGTACCGCGTTTATGTGTCGGCACAGGGCTGGACGGACTGGGGAAAAAATGGCACGTATACTGGAGGCGGTACGATACAGGCATTGCAGGTAAAACTTGTAAAAAAGGCGGAATAGGTACTTGCAAAACAATAAAAACATGTTATAATATATAAGACTTGAATACAGATGGCGCAGAGTGGGTTATAAAAACCCACTCTTTGTTTTTGAAAAGGCAAAAAAGTCAGAAAGGTGGCAGACGTGAAAAAACAGGAAATTGAACAACACTGCACAGAACTTGTGACTCCGATTATCGAAGAGCATGGGTTTGAGCTAGTGGATGTAGAGTACGTAAAGGAAGGCTCTGATTATTATCTGCGTGTGTATGCGGATAAGGAAGGCGGCATCAATATTGATGACTGTGTTCTGATCAGCCGGAGCTTGGAGGAAAAACTGGATGCTGCGGACCGGATGACAGACCCGTATATTTTGGAAGTAAGCTCACCGGGACTTACAAGACCGCTCAAGAAGGACAAGGATTTTAAACGGAATCTTGGCAAAAAGGTAGAGGTAAAACTTTACCGTGCGGTGGATGGCAGTAAGGAATTCGAGGCAATCCTGACAGGATACACTGATACGACGATCACATTGCAGCTCGATCCGGCGGAAGAACCAAAAGAATTTTCAAGAAACGATATTTCTATGATAAGATTGGCATTTGAGTAGAAGAGGAGGATAAAAAAATGTCAGAGATTATTGATGCTTTAAATCAATTAGAGCACGAAAAAAGTGTCAGCAAGGAACTGGTGATGGAGGCGATTGAAAAATCACTGGTTGCAGCATGTGAGAAAGATTATGGAAAGAATGTACTTGTGGAAGCACATATGGACCGTGAGACTGGTGCGATCACAGTTGTACGCAAGAAGGAAGTTGTAGAGGAAGTCGAGAATGATGAGAATCAGATTTCCCTGACAGAAGCAAAAGCAATGGATGACAAGTACGAGATCGGTGATTTCGTAGAGTATCCACTGGAGTCTATGGACTTTGGACGTATGGCAGCACAGAAGGCAAGAAGCATTATCATCCAGAACATCAAAGAGGGTGAGCGTGATGCGATCTACGAGCGTTTTGCCTGCAAGGAGCATGACATTGTAAACGGTGTGGTACAGCGTTTCGTAGACAATACGATCTATATCAGCCTCGATGAGAAGACAGAGACCAGACTCAAGGAAAATGAGCAGGTAAAATCAGAGCATTACAAGGTTGGCGACCATATTAAGCTGTATGTGGTTGAAGTGAAAAAACCGGAGAAGAAAGAAAACAAGCGTAAGGACGGCAAGGATAAGAAGAACAATACAGGTATTAACATCCACGTATCCCGTACCCATCCAGAGCTTGTAAAGCGTTTGTTTGAAAATGAGATTGAAGAGATCCAGAATGGTGTTGTAGAGATCATGGGTATCTCTAGAGATGCAGGTTCCCGTTCGAAGCTTGCAGTTCGTTCGTTAGATCCAAACGTAGATCCAGTTGGTGCCTGCGTTGGTATGGCAGGTGCGAGAGTCAATACAATCGTCGATGATTTAAAGGGCGAGAAGATCGATGTTATCGCATGGGATGAAGATCCAGAGGTTTATATCAAGAATGCATTAAGCCCATCCGATGTAATCTGGGTACAGGCGTACACAGAAGAGCAGGACGGAAAGCAGAAGAAGTGTGCAAGAGTTGTTGTACCAGACGATCAGCTTTCCCTTGCAATTGGTAAGGAAGGACAGAACGCAAGTCTGGCTGCAAAGCTGACAGGCTATAAGATTGATATCAAGAGTGAGTCACAGGCACGTGATCTGGGTATGATTATAGATGATTATGACGACGATTACGCCGATGACTATGAAGATGAGGAGTAGATAACTTGGCAAAGCAGATACCACTTCGACAGTGTGTAGGCTGTCGGGAGATGAAACCAAAGACAGAGCTTGTCAGAGTCATTAAGACGCCGGAAGATGAGATATGTCTGGACAAGACCGGAAGAAAAAATGGGCGTGGTGCTTACATCTGTCTGAATCAGGCGTGCTTGGAGAAAGCAAAGAAAACAAAAGCACTGGAGCGTTCGTTGAAGACGGAAATTCCGGAAGAAATCTACCAGACCATCGCAGAGGAGATGATATAGTTGGCACAAAATCAGAATCGTGCATTGTCTATGCTTTCGATTGCTGCAAAAGCAGGAAAAGTACAGAGCGGCGGATTCCTGACCGAGAAAGCGATTCAGGAGGGCGTTGCATATTTCGTGATCATCGCAGAGGATGCATCGGGCAATACGCAGAAGAAATTCATGGATAAATGCAAGTATTACGAGATTCCGTATACGATTGCGTTTGACAGCACGACGCTCGGCAGACAGATCGGAAAACAGGAGCGGACGGTACTTGCAGTGACAGATGCAGGTCTGGCAAAACAGATTTCTGACAAGTTGGATTAGTTTAAGATTGGAGGTGTAACCCATGAGAGTACACGAGTTTGCAAAACAGTTGACAGCAGAACTTGGAAAAGAAGTAAAAAGCAGTCAGATTATTGATATATTGAGCGGTAAAAAAGAAGGGTTAAAAGCACAGAGCAGCATTGATGATGCAATGATGAAATTTGTGCGGGAGTCTTTGGGCGGAAACAAGCCGGTTGAGGCAAAGAAAGAAGAGCCGAAGAAGGCAGGACCAAAGAAGGAAGAAGGAAAAAAGGAAGCACCAAAGCAGGAGAACAAGAAGGTGCAGCCAAAGCCAAACAACAATTCCAATTCCGGTAATCAGAATAACCAGAATAAGAAGAACAATAACAATAATAACAACCAGAACCGCAACAACAATCAGGGTAAAAATAATAACAATAACGGAAACAATCAGGGCAGAAATAATAACAATAAGCAGAATAATAATGGAAATAATCAGGGCAAGAATAATAACAACAAGCCTGCAAATGGCAATAACCAGAATGGAGCCAAGCAGGAGAGCCGTGGTACAAATTTCCGGAACGCGGTAAGCAACAACCGTAACACAAGAAATAACAACAATAATAACAATCGGTTTAACAACAATAATAACCGGAACAATAATAACAACAAGAATCATCAGCCAGCACCAAAGAAGCAGGAGCCGGTAGAACCAGTGATCAAGACAATCAAGCTGCCAGAGGTACTGACTGTCGGCGAGCTTGCAAGTAAGATCAAGGTGCCAGTGGCACAGTTGATCAAGAAGATGTTTATGGCAGGTAAGATGTACAATGTAAACTCTGACCTTCCATTTGATGAGGCAGCTGACATTGCACTTGAATACAACTTCATTGCAGAGGAAGAGGAAAAGGTTGATGTGATCGAAGAACTTCTCCGTGAGGAGGAAGAGGACGAGGCAGATATGACTTCCAGACCACCAGTTGTCTGCGTTATGGGACACGTTGATCATGGTAAGACATCCCTGCTCGATGCAATCCGTAATTCTGATGTAACAGCTGGTGAGGCTGGTGGTATTACACAGCATATTGGTGCGTCTGTAGTATCTATCAATGGTCAGAAGATTACATTCCTGGATACACCGGGACATGAGGCATTTACAGCGATGCGTATGCGTGGTGCACAGTCAACAGATATTGCAATCCTTGTAGTTGCAGCCGATGATGGTGTTATGCCACAGACCGTAGAGGCAATCAACCATGCGAAAGCAGCTGGCATCGAGATCATTGTTGCAATCAATAAAATTGATAAGGAAAGTGCGAATATCGACCGTGTAAAGCAGGAGTTGATGGAATACGAGCTCGTACCAGAGGACTGGGGCGGTTCGACAATCTTCTGTCCGGTATCTGCACATACAAAGGAAGGTATTGATAACCTTCTGGAGATGATCATCCTGACCGCTGAGATCCTGGAGCTCAAGGCAAACAAGAACCGGAAGGCACGTGGTATTGTCATCGAGGCACAGCTTGATAAGGGACGTGGTTCTGTTGCAACCATTCTGGTACAGAAGGGTACTTTGCATGTGGGCGACTGTCTGGCAATCGGTGATGTGCATGGTAAGGTGCGTGCGATGTTCGACGATAAGGGGCGCAAGGTGAAGGAGGCGACTCCATCTATGCCAGTTGAGGTACTTGGCTTAAATGGCGTTCCAAATTCTGGAGAGATTGTAATTGCCACAGAAAATGAGAAGGAAGCGCGTACGATTTCCGAGGCATTTATCAACCGTGGCAAGGAAAAACTGATTGCAGATACAAAGCAGCGTATGTCTCTCGATGACCTTTATAACCGGATTCAGGAAGGTAATGTAAAGGATCTGAACCTTATCATCAAGGCAGATGTACAGGGTTCTGTAGAGGCGGTTAAGCAGAGCTTGCTTAAGCTTTCCAACGAGGAAGTGGCAGTTAAATGTATCCACTCCGGTGTTGGTGCAATCAATGAGAGTGATGTAATTCTTGCTTCTGCAAGTAATGCGATCATCATTGGATTTAATATTCGTCCGGACAATCAGGCGAAGGAAGTTGCAGAGCGTGAGAAGGTTGATATCCGTCTGTATCGTGTCATTTACAATGCGATTGAGGATATCGAAAGTGCGATGAAGGGTATGCTTGATCCAATCTTCGAGGAGAAGGTCATCGGTCATGCAGAGGTTCGTCAGACTTACAAGGCTTCTGGTGTTGGTACAATCGCTGGTTCATATGTATTAGATGGTACGATCCAGAGAAACTGCAAAGTTCGTATCAGCCGGGAAGGTGAGCAGATCTTCGAGGGTGAGCTTGCATCTCTGAAGCGTTTCAAGGACGACGTAAAGGAAGTTAAGACAGGATTTGAATGTGGTCTTGTTATGGATGGATTCAATGATATCAAGGAAGGCGATATCATTGAGGCATATATTATGGTTGAGGTACCAAGATAGAAATGAGAAAGACAAGTCATAAATCACAGCGAATCAATGGGGAAGTCCAGAAGGAACTTTCCCGGATCATTCGGATGGAGTTAAAAGATCCACGTATCAATCCCATGACATCGGTAACGGATGTCATGGTGACACAGGATCTGAAATATTGTAAGGCATATATCAGTGTATTAGGCGATGCAGAATCTGGTGCAGAGACGTTAAAGGGCTTAGAGCAGGCGAGTGGATTTATCCGCCGCGAGCTGGCGCGTACGATCAATCTCCGAAATACACCGGAGCTTACGTTTGTATTGGACACATCAATCGAGTATGGAAATTATATGTCTAAGCGTATCGATGAGGTAATCAAAGAGGATCAGAGTAAGCAGAATGAAGAAGAGTGAATTATTAAATCTAATTGAAGATGCAAAGACAATCGGAATATTCGGGCATATCCGCCCGGATGGCGATTGTGTTGGTTCGTGCTTAGGACTGTACAATTATATTCAGGACAACTATGACGCAGAGGTGACCGTGTATCTGGAGAAGATTCCAGATAAGTTTTCGTTCTTAAAGGGCGCGGATGCCATCTGCCATGAACCAGAGTCTCGTGTATTGGATCTTGCAATTTCTCTGGATTGTGGAGACCGCGATCGGCATGGAAGCTTCTATGAGCTTTTCGGTATGGCGAAGAAAAGTGCCTGCCTGGATCATCATAGAAGTAATCAGGGCTTTGGGGATTATTACTATTGTGATGCGGACGCATCTTCTGCAAGTGAAGTATTGTTCCGGCATATTGATCCAGAGAATATCTCGCTTGCCTGTGCAGAGTGTCTGTATCTCGGTATCGTACATGATACCGGCGTGTTCAAGTATTCGGCATGTACAAAGGATACAATGCAGGTAGCCGGTGAATTGCTCGCACATGGCGTGGATGCACAGAAGATTATCGACGATACCTTTTACAGAGTCAGCTACAAGCAGAATCTGCTTATGGGACAGGCGATGGTCAATGCAAAGCTGGCACTGTCCGGACAGGTTGTCTACACATTTGTGACAAAGGAGATGTTCGATACCTTTGGCTGCGGAAAAGAAGAGACAGATGGCATTGTGGATCGTATCCGCGTGATTGACGGTGTGGAGGTCGCGATATTTGTATACCAGCTTGGCGATGCAATGAAGGTCAGCCTGCGTTCTATCCGCAAAGTCAATGTGAGCAAGATTGCAGTTGCCTATGGCGGTGGCGGACATATCCGTGCGGCTGGCTTTGAAGTGACCGGCGATTTTGATACAGTCGTTGCAGATATTATAAAGATGATAGAGGAACAGCTTTGATAGACGGGATTTTAAATGTTTATAAAGAACAGGATTATACATCATTTGATGTCGTGGCAAAGCTTCGCGGCATCTTAAAACAGAAAAAGATCGGACATACCGGGACACTTGATCCAATGGCAGAAGGTGTCCTGTTGGTTTGTCTTGGTAAGGCGACAAAGCTGGTAGATCTTCTGACCGAAGGAGATAAATGCTACCGTGCGACGATGAAGCTTGGCTATGAGACGGATACCGAGGATGTGACCGGTGAGACGACTGCGGAAGGTGATGCAGCAGTGCTCGCGCAGCTGACACAGGCAGACGTGAAACGTGCAATTTTGTCCTTCATTGGCAAGTATGACCAGATACCACCGATGTATTCTGCCATCAAAAAGGATGGAAAAAAATTATACGAATATGCCAGAGCCGGAATCGAGGTCAAACGAGAACCAAGACCGGTTGAGATTTATGCAATCCAGGACATTACGAAGGAAGCGGACGATACTTACAGCTTTGATGTGTATTGTTCGAAAGGCACGTATATCCGGTCGTTGTGCCGGGATATCGGAAGAAAACTTTCTTGTCTGGCTGTGTTGTCCGGTTTACACCGGAAAGAAGTGCATGGATTTTCTGTGACAGATGCATTGACGCTGCAGGAGATCGAGGTACGGCAGGCAGATGGAACCCTGCAGGACGCAATCCTGCCAGTGGATGCACTTTTGAAACAGTATCCGGCATATGAGATTACCGAACAGGCAGAGAATTATCTGAGAAATGGAAACAAGCTTTCTCCTCGGTTTTTCAAAGATATGGGAGAAAGACGGGATACGAGAATCCGGGTGTATCATGCAGGCAAGTTTGTAGCCTTATATGATTACAAAGAGGAAGAACAGATATACAAACCATTTAAAATGTTTTTATGAGGAAACTGACGTGAAGAAACTAGCATACAATGACGTGAATATCGCAGATACTGTTGTGGCATTAGGAAAATTTGAGGGCTTGCACAAGGGACATATGTTGCTTATCAACAAAGTATTGCAGTTGTCCCATGAGGCAGGAAAACAATCGGTCGTATTTTCCATCGACATGCCGGGCACAAAGCGCATCTATACAATTCCAGAGCGGGATCGGCTGTTGGAGGAACTTGGTATAGACTGGAATGTTACTTGTGAATTTACGAAGAAGTTTGCGGCGATGAAGCCGGAGACATTTATCAAGGATGTGTTAGTGGAGCGGCTGCACCCGGAATATGTGGTCGTCGGCAATGATTTTCGGTTTGGCAAAAACCGGCAGGGCGATGTGACGATGCTGCAGGAATATGGAACCCGGTATGGCTTTGAAGTGCTTGCGTTTGAGAAGCTGCGGGAGCAGGGGACAATTATCAGTTCCTCCTATATTCGGGAGCAGATTGAACAGGGGGCAGTGGATGTCGTCCGTGAATATATGGGACGCCCATATAGTATTTCCGGGATTGTCCAGTATGGAAAACAGCTTGGAGCTACAATTGGATTCCCAACAGCCAACTTGATTCCAACGGAAGAAAAATTGTTAGTGCCAAATGGCGTATATGAGACGCGTGTCACAGTGAATAACCAGCATTATCGCGGTGTGACGAACGTGGGAGATAACCCGACCGTGGACGCAGATCATAAAATTAAGGTGGAGACAAATATTCTGGATTTCAATGAAAATCTATATGGAACCTGCCTGAAAATCGAATTTTTACGACAAATTCGAAAAGAAATAAAATTTGATAGCATAGAAGCCTTGAAAAATCAGATCAAATCGGATATACTAGAAGTCGCGCACCAGTAGCTCAGTGGATAGAGCAATGGCCTCCGGAGCCATGTGCGGAGGTTCGATTCCTCTCTGGTGCATTTTTGTATATTGTTGTTCGAAGGAGGACATATGAGTAAGAAGGGTAAAAAAGGAAAGAAAAAGATAGCAGGCCTGATGCTGTTCCTTGGCTGGATGATCTTTATTCTGCTTGCCGTTGTATTCTATTTCTATTTCTTCTCGGATCTGGATCTGAGAATGTTTAACAAAGACAAAGCGACGCAGACGGATGCACAGCAGACGAACCAGACCGGCTTTTCTTACGAGACAAATGCAAATCTGGATATCAATTCCCTGATTATAGAGTATTATGCAGCGTTGGCGGTTTGCGATCAGGACAAGCTGAAGACCTATGTTACAGATCCAAGCCAGTTCGATGATATGACCGTTTATCAGCAGCGTTCCGCTGTGATTAAGGCATATTCAAATGTGAATTGTTACACGATGCCGGGATACACGGAAGATGCGACACTTGTGTATGTAACAAGCAACTTGAGTATGGCGAACATTACAAGTGTTCCTCTGAATATTAATCAGTTCTATGTTGTGAAAACAGCAGATGGATATAAGATTGATAATTCAGCACATTCGCAGGAAGTTACGAATTACATCGAGACACAGAGTCAGTCAACGGATATTCAGAATCTGTACAAAGCAGTACAGGATAACGTAAACAGTTGTATTGCAAATGATGCGGCATTCGCAGAGTTCTACAATACGATCAGTTCCGGACAATAATAAAAAATAAGGGCTGTTGTTCGTCAACAGCCCTATTATTATATCCATGTATTTTACAAGAAATCATCCGCACCATCTTCGTCTTCGTCCTCATCGGCTGCACGGACATCAATGCCACGTGGCGGAACCGGAGTGGAGAATACGATCTGTGTTTCTGTGTTTCCGTATTTCTGGAGTTGCCCGATGAAAGTATCAAGCTCCATTGTGCTAGGGAAGCATACTTTAATCAACATGGAGTATGCACCGGTAACGCAGTTACACTCCAAAACGTTCGGACATGCTTGGATAAACGGGTAGAATTCCGGTTTCCGTTTTGGATCGAGCGCCATGTTTATAAAGGCTGTAATGTGATACCCGAGAGACACTGGGGCAACACTTGCGTGATAGCCGGAGATGATTCCGCTTTTCTCTAAACGCTCAATACGGGCAGAGACAGCGGGGGAGGAAAGAAATACTTTGCTTGCCAGATGCTTCAATGGATATCTGGCATTTTCCTGTAATAAGTGAAGAATTTTTTTATCAATATTATCCATAATATGCCTCCTTTACACTTTTTCTAAAATTTATAAAGCGATTATACAACTGTTAATATAGAAATGCAACTATAAAATTAATAAAATTAAGGGGAATGTCATGTCTAACGAAATTCGATTAAATAAATACTTAAGTGAAGCAGGAATCTGTTCCCGCCGGGAAGCCGACAGGCTGATTGAAGCCGGAAAGGTAACGGTGGATGGAACAATCGCGGATCTTGGGACACGCGTCGGCGATTCTTCAGTTGTTACCTGCAATGGAAAGCCGGTACATCTGCATACGAAAAAGGTGATCTATGCATACAATAAGCCGATCGGACAGGTCTGTACATCGAAGGATGCTGATCCGGACAGTATCTTCCGGTATGTAGAGTTCCCGGAGCGGGTAAACTATGTAGGACGTCTTGATAAGGATTCGACCGGACTTTTGCTTCTTACAAATGACGGAGATCTGGCAAATGAGATCCAGCGCTCCAGAAACAATCATGAAAAGGAATACCATGTGCGAGTCAACACAGATATCACAGAAGATTTTATTAAGAAGATGTCGGAGGGCGTTGAGATTTTAGATACGGTAACGAAACCATGTAAAGTCAAAAAGACCGGAACGAGAAATTTCTCGATCATATTGACACAGGGATTGAACCGGCAGATCCGGCGGATGTGCGATGCATTGCATGTACGGGTTGTGCACTTAAAGCGTGTCCGAATCATGAATATTCGTCTTGGAAGCTTACGACCGGGTGAGTTTCGGACGCTGACGCGGGGCGAAGAACAGGAGCTGCGGAGACTGGTGCAGAAGAGATCGTGACAGGAAAAGGAGAAAATGATGGATGCAAAAACAGAGCGTATGAAAGAATTGGTGGAGCTGTTAAATCAGGCTTCCAAAGCATATTATCAGCAGGATACAGAGATCATGTCCAATCTGGAATATGATGCGTTGTATGATGAGCTTGCGGCGTTAGAGCAGGAGACCGGTCTGATCTTATCCAAAAGCCCGACACAGAATGTCGGTTACGAGATCATCAGTGAGCTGCCGAAGGAACGGCATCCGGCCCCAATGTTATCTTTGGACAAGACAAAAAGTGTTGAGGATCTGGCAGCGTGGCTGGGTGATAAAACAGGAGTCATGTCGTGGAAGATGGATGGACTGACGGTTGTATTGACTTACGAGGATGGCGTGCTTGTGAAGGCAGTCACACGTGGAAACGGCGAGATTGGTGAGGTCATCACGAACAATGCGAAGGTATTTGCGAATCTGCCGAACCAGATCGCGTACAAAGGTCCGCTTACGATCCGTGGCGAGGCGGTCATTACCTATACAGATTTTGAGCGTATCAATGCCACGATTCCGGATATTGACAGCAAATATAAAAACCCGAGAAACTTATGCTCCGGCAGTGTGCGGCAGCTCAATAATCAGATCACAGCCGAGCGGAATGTGCATTTCTTTGCGTTTAATATGCTTGATACCGGAGATGCGGAAATCGATGCAACGATGAATTCAAAGTTTGATTTCCTGACTTCACTTGGTTTTGAGGTTGTGGAACACGTCGATGTCACAGCGGCAACGATGCAGGAGATGGTCACACATTTTGCAGAGAAAATCGAGACGAACGATTTCCCATCTGATGGACTCGTGCTTTCGTTTGATGATGTGGAATATGGTAAAAGTCTTGGACGGACAGCGAAATTCCCGCGGGATTCGATCGCATTTAAATGGGCAGACGAGGAAGCGGAGACAACGCTTCGGCATATTGAGTGGAGTCCGTCCCGTACCGGGCTGATCAATCCGGTGGCAGTCTTTGATGCGGTATCGCTCGAAGGAACGTCTGTGAGCCGTGCCAGTGTCCACAATGTGAGCATTGTGAAGCAGTTACAGCTTGGAATCGGTGATACGATCAAGGTGTATAAGGCGAATATGATCATCCCGCAGATCAGTGAGAACCTGACGAAATCCGGTACACTCGAGATTCCGGATACTTGTCCGGCGTGTGGCGGTAAGACAGAGATCCGCGAGGACAATCAGGCACAGACGCTTGTATGTCCGAATCCGGCATGCCCGGCAAAGGCAATCAAGCTATTCACACATTTTGTATCACGAAACGCGATGAACATCGATGGTTTATCTGAGGCAACGCTGCAGAAGTTCTTAGACTGCGGCTTTATTGAAGAGTTGTATGATATCTACCGGATTGACCGCTATGAGACAGAAATCGTGAAATTAGAGGGCTTTGGGCAGAAGTCCTACGACAATATGATGGAGAGCATCGAGGCAAGCCGTACGACACAGCTTGCGCGTGTCCTGTATGGACTTGGAATTTTGAACGTCGGTACCGCCATGGCAAAATCCATCTGCAAATATTTCAAAGATGATGTGGAGGCAATTATCCATGCCGATGCAGCGCAGTTTGCCGAGATTGAGAAGATCGGCGATGTGATCGCAGAGGGCATTGTGGCATATTTCGCAGATCCGAACAATATCCGGGTACTGCGTGAGATCTTGAAGGAAGTGACACTTGTCGTCGAGGAGAATACGGCACCACAGGATCTCGAAGGCAAGACATTTGTCATTACTGGTTCACTCAATCATTTTGCAAACCGGGATGAACTTAAAAAATTGATCGAAGACCGTGGCGGAAAAGTCGCAGGCAGTGTTTCTTCGAAGACCACGTACCTGATCAATAACGATGTATTATCTTCCTCATCGAAGAATAAAAAGGCGAAATCATTGGGAATTCCGATTATTTCCGAGGATGATTTCTTGCAGTTATAAAAAATTCGTGGTATGCTTTAGCTTTAGAGAAGAAAAGAGGTTTTAGAGATGCCGATTAGAATAGACAACGATCTGCCAGTGAAGAAAGTACTGGAACAGGAAAATATATTTGTGATGGACGAACACCGTGCTATGACACAGGATATACGTCCACTTGACATTTTGATTTTAAATCTGATGCCGTTAAAGGAAGATACGGAGTTGCAGCTTCTGCGCAGCCTGTCAAACACACCACTGCAGGTAAATATCTCCTTTATCCGCACGATGTCCTATGAATCAAAGCATGTATCCGAATCACATCTGGAGCGTTTCTACAGTGACTTTGAACATGTAAAGAACAGGAAATGGGATGGTCTGATCATTACCGGAGCACCGGTGGAGAATATGGAGTTTGAGGAAGTGGAGTACTGGGATGAACTGACTGCTATCATGGACTGGTCAGTTACGAATGTTACGTCCACACTGCATATCTGCTGGGGTGCACAGGCGGGACTTTACTATCGTTATGGTGTGAAAAAATACCAGCTTCCAGAGAAGTTTTCCGGTGTGTATAAGCATTATACGTTCCATAAACGGACACCACTGGTACGTGGATTTGATGATTCATTCTTAGTGCCACAGTCCCGTTATACCGGTGTGGATAAACAGGCAATCGTCGACAATCCACTTCTGGAGATCGTTGCTGAGTCTGATATTACCGGACCATATCTGATTATCGGAGAAGATGGCAAGAATATCTTCGTAACCGGACATCCGGAGTACGATACATTTACACTCGATCAGGAATATAAACGCGACATCAAGCGTGGCTTAAATCCGAATATTCCGGTTAATTATTATCCGGATGATGATCCGGAGCAGAAGCCGATTAAGTCATGGAGATGTCATGCGAATACACTCTATGCAAATTGGCTCAATTATTACGTCTACCAGAGCACCCCTTACGACTGGACGAAGAAGGTTACGAATTAAGGGACGCAAGCTTCGTGATCGTGAGTGCGTTGTGGAGCAGGTAGCCACCGAACATGCCGCATATGTATGCGTGGATGCCAAAATGTGGCACAAAGAAGATAATACATAAGATCCGCACACTGATGCCGAGAATATTGTAGATTAAGTTCTGGGTGGCGTAGTCGATTCCGTTCATAACGCTGGAAAGCGTTGTGGAAAGATAAATAAACGGACATAAAAATCCCATCAGCTGTAGCAGCGTTCCTGCTTCAGCACTTTCAAAGGCGAAGGTACAGATTGGCTTTGCGAAGAGAATATACAGGATGCAGGCGAAGCTGCCAAGCATGATGCAGAAAAGAGCACTTGATACAAGTGCTTTTTTTATTGCCTCGGTATCGCGTTTGGCGCAGGCGTAGGAAATGGACGGAAGTAGCATCGTGGAAAGCGAGTTCGTGATCGTTGCCGGAAAAAGCAGAAATGGGATCACGATACCGGTGATGATACCGTACATTTCCATGCTTGTATCGGCGTTGTTGTAATACTGGAAAAGAAACGTCGGAAGTATGATTGCTTCAAAACTGGAAAATAACGTAAAAATCAGGTTGTTGGAAGTAATTGGAATAATGTCTTTCAGCATTGGAATCATAAGGGATGATTTCTTTTTCACTGAAATGCACATATCTTTATCTAGCAATCTGTTCGCTTGATTCTGCTTTCTTCGGAACAAGATATAACAGCTGACCGCGTAAAATGTGGCGCCCATCTCACCGATCACAACACCGAGTACAGCCGTTTTGGCGTCAACATGATCCTGCATATAAGAGATGGCAAGAAGGTAGACGGAACCAATCCGTATAATCTGTTCGATCAACTGGCAGCTTCCGGAGAAAACCGGTTTTTCATGTCCGATAAAAAATGCATTGATGCAGGCTTTTATGGCGACAAATGGAACCGCTGGTGAGAGAATGCGCAACAGGATACGGCAGTCGGTATTTTTCAGGATATGCATGGCGATGAAGTCACAGCCAAAGAAAAAGCAGGCAGAGACAAGCAGGCTCAGCACAAAACTCAAAAATCCACCGAAGCAAAGCGCACGGCGAGTATCGGAATATTTTTTCTTGCCAAGCAGATAGGATACATGTTTGGTAATCGTTGTTGCGATTCCCTGACAGCAAAAAGAAATGCCTAAGATGTAAAGTGGAAAAATAAGCTGATAAGTTCCAAGCTCTTTAACACCAATCAGCCGCGTCAGGAATATTCTATTATAAAAGCCGAGACATTTGGTCAGGATGCCGGTTATGGTCAGTATCAGGGTTCCTTTGATGATGGTTCGTTTTGACATGATGCTCATTTCCTGCCGGAGTCTTGGTTTATTATATTGGATAGGGCGATAAAATATGACAGTTTATATGGATCACGCAGCGACGACGAGCACCCATCCGGAAGTGATTCGTGCCATGCAGCCGTATTTTCACGACAAATTTGCGAACCCTTCCGGCATTTACAGTATCGCAAAGGAAAACCGGCAGAAGATAGAAAAATGCCGTCAGATGATCGCGGATACCCTGCATGCGAAAAAGAACGAGATTTATTTCACGGCAGGCGGTTCGGAGGGCGATAACTGGGCGTTAAAAGAGATTGCAGACACATACAGTAAAAAGGGCAGACATATCATCACGACAAAGCTGGAGCATCACGGAATCCTGCATACATGCGAATACCTCGAAAGGCATGGATTCGAGGTCACATATCTGGATGTGGATATATACGGACGTGTGAATCCGGTACAGGTGGAGCGGGCAATCCGGAAGGATACGATTTTAATATCCGTGATGTTTGCAAACAATGAGATTGGAACGATACAGCCGATCGGTGAGATCGGAGCAATCGCCAGACGGCACAATGTATTATTTCATACGGATGCGGTGCAGGCGTATGGACAGATTCCAATTGACGTTGCATGCCTGCAGGTCGATCTGCTTACTGCGAGCGGACACAAATTCCGCGGACCAAAGGGAACCGGTTTTTTATATGTGCGGGAAGGGGTGCGTCTGCAAAGTCTGATCCACGGTGGGGCGCAGGAGCAGGGACTTCGGGCAGGCACAGAAAATGTACCCGGTATCGTCGGACTTGCGACCGCCGCATACATTGCGGATGCAGCGATGGAACAGCGGATGCAGTATGAAATCCAGATCCGTGATTATATGATCGGTGAACTGCTTACAACGATTCCGTACAGCCAGTTAAATGGACACCCGGAGCAAAGACTTCCAAACAATATCAATGTGTCCTTTCAGTTTGTGGATGGTGGGGCATTGCTGGTTATGCTGGATACACTCGGCATCTGTGCCTCTGGTGGATCGGCATGCACATCTGCGTCGAAAGAACCGTCCCATGTGTTAAAGGCAATCGGGCTTTCCGACGAACTGGCGCGTGGCACGATTCGGCTGACGATTGGGGAAGAGACAACAAAAAAGGATGCAGACTATGTGATTGCCTGCATCCGGGAACTCGTCGGGGGACTGCGGGAACAGTCACCTTTTTATGAGGATTACCAGTCGCGTTTTCACGCGGTAGATTAAGGAATCTTATGGAATTCCGGTTTGCGTTCTTTAAATGTCGTATAGTAACGGAAACCATGGGAGAGCAGCAGATCTCTTGCAGCATCAAAGCCGTAGCCGATATGCTCTGCATGATGCGCGTCGCTTCCGACGGTGATAATTTCTCCTCCGGCGTCCTTGTACATTTTCAGGATATCTGTATGAGGATGCGGGAAAGAGAGACCACGGTATAAGCTTCCGGTGTTGATCTCGATACCCTGACCACGGGAGACAAGAATCTGAAACAGCTCTTCAAAGATATCTGCATAATCGCGGATATCAAAAAGATCCGCCTTTGTCTTTCCGTAGCGCACGATATAATCAAGGTGTCCACATACATTGAAGTTGTCAAATTCTTTTACACAGGCAAGCAGCGTCTCAAAATAATGCCGGTAGGCAGACAGATCTTCCTTTCCCTCGAAATATTCCGGGTAGTATGGGTCCATGCCGTCGACGACATGCAGGCTGCAGATGATAAAATCCAGTTCCGGGTGTGCCTGCACGAAGGCATTTAATTTTTTCGTTGTCGATGGCATCACGCCAAGTTCCACACCCACGCGAAGATCAAACTCCGGGACAAGCTTCTCAGAAAGAGCGTGGTAAATGCGATAGTAGGAATCCAGATCTAAATCAAAATCCATGTCCGGTTCCTCAGGCCGGACCGGAAAGTCCATGTCATAATGATCTGTAACGCAGAGGGCAGACAAGCCTTTTTCTTTTGCGGAGGCGATCACTGCCTGTATTGGTTCGTCACAGTCGCTGGAAAAATCCGTATGAAAATGATAATCGGGAAATAGCATGGTTTAATCCTCCTGTAAAATATAATGCATAAAATACTATGATTTCACGAAAGCTATGATTGCTAATTATAACGTATAATCTTATAAAATCCAATAAATTTGGAAAATCACGCACTTTTTGAAAAAAATTACAAAAAATAGTCTTGAATTTTACTATAAAAGAAGTTATGATATTTGATGTAAGTTTTTAGATGAATTACTGCAGCCATGCAGTATTTAAATCTTAATAATTAAAACTTAGGAGGATTAAAAAATGGCAGTAAAAGTAGCAATTAATGGTTTTGGACGTATCGGACGTCTTGCATTCAGACAGATGTTTGACGCAGAAGGTTATGAAGTAGTTGCAATCAACGACTTGACAAAGCCTTCTATGCTTGCTCACCTTTTGAAGTATGATTCATCACAGGGTAAGTATCAGTATGCAGATCAGGTTTCTGCTGATGATGAAGCAGGTACAATCACAGTTTGTGGTAAGACACTTAAGATCTATGCTGAGGCAGATGCTAAGAATCTTCCATGGGGAGAGCTTGATGTAGACGTTGTACTTGAGTGTACAGGTTTCTATGTATCAAAGGCTAAGTCACAGGCTCATATCGATGCAGGTGCTAAGAAGGTAGTTATTTCAGCTCCAGCTGGTAACGATCTTCCTACAATCGTATATAGCGTAAACGAGAACACACTTACAGCAGATGACAAGATCATCTCTGCAGCTTCTTGTACAACAAACTGTCTTGCTCCTATGGCTAAGGCACTTAACGATTACGCTCCAATCCAGTCAGGTATCATGTCAACAATCCACGCTTACACAGGTGATCAGATGGTACTTGATGGACCACACAGAAAGGGTGATTTCAGACGTGCTCGTGCAGCAGCTGTAAACATCGTTCCTAACTCAACAGGTGCAGCTAAGGCTATCGGTCTTGTTATCCCAGAGCTTAATGGAAAGCTCATCGGTTCTGCACAGAGAGTTCCTGTACCTACAGGTTCTACAACAATCCTTACAGCAGTTGTTAAGGGTAAGGACGTAACTAAGGAAGGCATCAACGCTGCTATGAAGGCTGCAGCTTCTGAGTCTTATGGTTACAATGAGGAGCAGATCGTATCTTCAGATATCGTTGGTATGAGATATGGTTCACTCTTCGATGCTACACAGACAATGGTAGCTCAGATCGCTGACGATCTGTACGAGGTTCAGGTTGTTTCTTGGTATGATAACGAGAACTCATACACAAGCCAGATGGTTAGAACAATCAAGTACTTCGCTGAGTTGGCTTAATTTAGTCAGACTCTTTTAGAGAAGACCTACAAGGGTCCGGTCTTAATTGGACCGGGCCCTTATTTTTATCATTTCAAAATCCAGGAGGAATTTATAATGTCATTAAATAAGAAATCCGTTGATGATATCAACGTAAAGGGACTTCGTGTTCTTTGCAGATGCGACTTTAACGTACCTTTGAAGAACGGCGAGATTACAGACGAGAATCGTCTGGTTGCAGCTCTTCCAACAATCAAGAAGCTGATCGCTGATGGCGGTAAGGTTATCCTTTGCTCTCACCTTGGAAAGGTTAAGACAGAGGAAGACAAGCAGACAAAGACTCTTGCACCGGTTGCAAAGAGACTGACAGAGCTTCTTGGACAGGAAGTAAAGTTTGTACCAAGCTTAGAGGTTGTTGACGATACAGTTCGCGCAGCTGTAGACGCTATGAAGGATGGCGAGGTTATCCTTCTTGAGAATACACGTTTCAGAGCAGAAGAGACAAAGAACGGAGAGGCTTTCTCTAAGGATCTTGCAAGCATCTGTGACGTATTCGTAAACGATGCATTTGGTACAGCACACAGAGCACACTGCTCAAACGTTGGTGTAGCTGCACTTGTTGATACAGCTGTTGTTGGATATCTGATGCAGAAGGAAATCGATTTCCTCGGAAATGCAGTTGAGAATCCTGTAAGACCTTTCGTTGCTATCCTTGGTGGTGCAAAGGTTGCTGATAAGCTGAACGTTATCTCTAACCTTCTTGAGAAGTGCGATACACTCATCATCGGTGGTGGTATGGCTTACACATTCCTCAAGGCTAAGGGATATGAGATCGGTAAGTCACTTGTTGACGAGACAAAGCTTGACTACTGTAAGGAAATGATGGAGAAGGCTGAGAAGCTTGGCAAGAAGCTTCTGCTTCCAGTAGACTCTGTTATGATTGACGATTTCCCTAACCCAATTGACGATCCTACAATCGCTACAACTATCTGCGATGCAGACAAGATGGATGCATCTAAGGAAGGCTGCGATATCGGACCTAAGACAATCGAGCTTTACTCAGAGGCTGTTAAGACAGCTAAGACAGTTGTATGGAACGGACCTATGGGTGTATTCGAGAACCCGGTTCTTGCAACAGGTACAAAGGCAGTTGCAGCAGCACTTGCTGAGACAGACGCTACAACAATCATCGGTGGTGGTGATTCTGCAGCAGCTGTTAACCAGCTTGGCTATGGCGACAAGATGAGCCACATCTCAACAGGTGGTGGAGCTTCACTTGAGTTCTTGGAAGGTAAGGAACTGCCAGGTGTTGCAGCAGCTAACGATAAGTAATTATATTTAAGGAGATAAAAGAAATGGCAAGAAAGAGAATTATTGCAGGTAACTGGAAGATGAACATGACTCCATCAGAGGCTGTAAAGCTTGTTGAGGAGTTAAAGCCATTAGTAGTAAATGATGATGTAGATGTAGTTTACTGTGTACCAGCTATTGACATCGTTCCTGTTGTTGAGGCTGTTAAGGGCACAAACGTACAGGTTGGTGCTGAGAACTTCTACATCGAGGACAAGGGTGCTTACACAGGTGAGATCAGTGCACCAATGCTTGTAGATGCAGGCGTGAAGTATGTAATCATCGGACATTCAGAGCGTCGTGAGTACTTCAAGGAAGACGATGCATTCTTGAACAAGAAGGTTAAGAAGGCAATCGCTTCCGGACTTACACCAATCCTTTGCTGTGGTGAGACACTGGAGCAGAGAGAGATGGGCGTAACAATGGATTGGATCAGACTTCAGATCAAATCTGACCTTGCAGGCGTTGCAGCAGATGATGTAAAGAACCTTGTAATTGCTTATGAGCCAATCTGGGCAATCGGTACAGGTAAGACAGCTACATCTGATCAGGCTGAGGAAGTATGTAAGGGTATCCGTGAACTCATCGCTGAGGTTTATGACACAGATACAGCAGAGGCAGTTCGTATTCAGTACGGCGGTTCTATGAACGCCGGCAATGCGAAGGAGCTTCTTGCAAAGCCAAACATCGATGGTGGTTTGATCGGTGGTGCTTCTCTGAAGGCTGAGTTCGGTCAGGTTGTAAATGCATAAATCAAAATAAATAGGTATGCAGATTATGCCCTCTTGGCTAATATAAAAAAGCCTTGAGGGTATTTCTGTATATATAAGAAGGGGAGATTATATGAAGAAAAGAATATTATCATTTATTTTGTCAATTATCTTAATTCTATCTGTATGGCCGGGGACATCGGTATCTGCGGAAAGCCCATATGCATATACGGTTACACCACAATTAACAAAAGCAACTATTGATTATCTGAATGAGATATATGTTAAAAAATATCCACAGCTTGGTTTGGAATTTATGTATGGTGGAGATGCAGATAAGGCATCCTTAAAACAATTGGCGGATGTTATAACAAAAGGATGTACAACAAGTGAAGATAAGGCAATTGCGATATCTTACTGGGCAAGGCAGAATTTAAAATATCAATCTATACTTTCAATGGAAGTGCCGTATTATCCAATGGATGTATGGAGACAAAAATATACAAATTGTCTTGGATATGCGCTTATGATGACTGAACTTATGCGATTAAAAAACATTCCAACGGTTATGTGCGCGGGGCAGACCGGAAGCATGAAAAATTATTACCGACTGGACAATGTTGCGACGACTATGGGACATGCATGGGTATATGCATATTATAATAATGAATGGCATTTATATGATCCATTGTTTAATAATTATGGTATAACAGATACTAATAAAATGGCTGAGCTTTATTTCCCAATTCAAGTTGAAGGAATAAATATGGCTTATGATGGAATGGATAAAAAAATAGCATATAACGGAACAGGAATATATTATGAAAATGATAAGTTTATGTTTTATGCACAAGGAATTCCAGCTCTTGAATATTATGGTACAGATGGCGCTGATTGGTTAGGACGTGTCAATGATGAAATAGCCTATATGGCAAAAATATATAGTTATAATCCTGATACATACGTCCGTTGTGGATATGAGTATATAGATAAGCCAACAACTGGAATGCAAAACAATCAATGTATGACAGATGGTTGGTTTACATATGGAGAGGAAAAATATTTTGCAAAACCGAATGGTTTACTGTACAGCAATACAATAAAAAAACGAAATAATCAATTATATTTTATGGCGTTTGACGGGTCAGCAATACCAATTAAACAAGATTATCGATTTGTAAATGGCTATCCTGCGGTTGAGGTAGGAAAAACATATCAGGTAATACCGGATTGGGTAGAATCAGAAAAAAAACAAGGCAGAATTATCATATGGGAGGTTCAAAAAGAAACAAGTGAAAATCTTATTTCTGTTGATCAAAATGGTGTAATAACAGCAAAAGCACCGGGACTGGCAACTGTATCTGTTTATTCGAAAGACAGTGCAGATTCGGACACACATTATATGTGGACCTATATACAGATATCTGTTGTTAATAAGATGATTATTCCATTGGCAGCTAACGAAAAAGCAGCACAAATACCGGATGACATAAAATATTCTTCTGCATTATTGACAGGTTCTGCACATATACAAACATATGGCGATACAAACGGTACAATTACAGAAAAAGATGGCTATGAGACGTTAGTATTGGGATCACGAGGAAAAGGAAAACGCTTAGAGGCAATCACATTAAATTTCAACAATACAACCGGGTATCAAGGTGAGATTGAATACCGTGTACACAGACAGACATACGGATGGACAAATTGGATGAAATCTACAATGCAGGCAGGCACGGTTGGTCAGGCAAAACGACTGGAAGGAATTCAAATACGTCTGACTGGGGAGCTTGCAAAACATTATGATATACGTTATCGCGCACATATACAAACATATGGAGATAATCAAGGTTGGGTATATAATGGTGCGTTGGCAGGAACCACAGGCGAAGGGAAACGACTGGAAGAAATACAAATTCAGTTAATTCCGAAAGATACAAGTGGGCAGGTGGCAAGCGTTCATTATCGTGTTCATAGACAGACATATGGATGGGAAAATAAATGGGCAAAAGATGGTCAGGTCTCTGGCACGGTTGGTCAGGCAAAACGTTTAGAGGGAATTACAATTACAGTAGATAACCCCAAATATAGCGGAGGTATTCGATATAAAACACATGTACAAAGTTTTGGCTGGATGAATTGGGCTGAGAATGGAGAACTATCAGGAACGTACGGACGTGCAAAAAGGCTAGAAGCAATACAAATTGAATTAACTGGAGAAATGAAAAATCATTATGATATTTATTATCGCGTGCATGCACAGTCTTTTGGATGGCTTGGATGGGCAAAAAATGGAGAGTCATCAGGAACTGCAGGGTATGCGAAGCGTTTAGAGGCAATACAAATTTTGCTTGTTCCAAAAGGTGGAAGTGCCCCTTCCAATAATTATCTTGGGATAAATGCAAATAGAAAACAGGCGTTTATTTCAAAGTAATTAAATAGATTTCGTAGAATAAAAATTCACATGACTGTGACAGGTACCCCTCTTACTGGACATCCAGTGGCAGGGGTACTTTTTTATGTAAATGAATTGTAATTTTTTAAAATAACTAATATAAATGTTATTATTTATGATAATATAAAATAAGTTCTAGTATTTTTAGTTGTATAAAAGATAAGATAGGATGATAATGTAATGCAGAAGACAAGAATCTTAATTGTAGAAGACGAGACAGCGATAGCGAAGATGATCGCGATGAATCTTCGCGTGGCAAATTATGATGCGGTAATCTATGAAGATGGTGCAGAAGCGGCAAAGGGATTAGAACAGGATCATGCATATGACCTTGCGTTGTTAGATGTGATGGTTCCGGGCATGGATGGATTTACATTGCTTCCGATCGTGCGGGAGTATGGAATTCCGGTTATCTTCCTGACAGCGAAGGATGATCTGGCGTCGAAGATCCAGGGCTTAAAAGGCGGTGCGGAAGATTATATTGTAAAGCCATTCGAAGTACTGGAGCTTCTGGTACGGATTGAGAAGGTGCTTGCCCGTACAAAGCCGGAAGAGCATACATTATCGGTGCTGAATCTGGAGATTAACTTCGAACAACATACCGTCCGGCAGGATGGCAAAGAAGTATCACTAAAACCGATGGAATTTGAACTTCTGGCAGTACTTGCCAGAAACAAAAACCGCGCGATATCCAGAGAGAATCTGCTTCGCATGGTCTGGGGCGTAGAATATATAGGCGAGACACGTACCGTGGATGTTCATATCGGACAGCTTCGGAAGAAACTGAATCTGGCAGATCATATTAAGACTGTATCAAAGCTCGGATACAGATTGGAGGAGTAAGTTGAAACTTCAAACATGGATTACATGGCTTTGCTGTATGGCAGTTTTAATTGCAACAATCATCGTAGATGTGCTTGTATGGAATGTCGAGCGGAAAAATATAATGAGTGAGGCGACCTCAAATGCCTTAAATGAGATGTATTCTCTTGCGGATGCGTATAATCAGACGTTTGAGCGAAGTCAGTTTACAAGTAACTCGGATGAAGTTATGGATATACAACTACAGTATTTCTTCAAGACAAGATTGGATGAATACACAATCTGTGTCCGCTATCAGGAGATAGATGGAACTTTGGTCAATGATGCCGAGCACGGGTATTTTGTATATAATCATACGGTTCTTTCTCTGGATGATGTTGAGAATAACGATTATAATTCGATTGCGAATGAAACGATTTCCTATGGAACGCTACACTATCAGGATTCCGAATATCTAATCTGTAAATATACGACGAAAAACAGATTAAGCATCTATCATCTGACGTGCATTGATTATGCAAAGGATAAACTTCGAAATCTGACGATGTATATGATTGTAATCACATTTAGTGTTATGGTTGTAATGAGTATCATTGTCGCGTTGATTCTCCGGCATAGTCTTCGTTCACTCAAGGAATTGAACGCGACAGCCGCGGATATTGCGAAGGGAAATTATGACAAGCGTGTGAATGTCAGAGGGAAAAATGAAATTGCGACACTTGGTACGACTTTTAACCAGATGGCGGAAGCTGTCGAGACACGTACAAAGTCATTGGAGGAATCGGAACGGCAGAAGACGCTTTTCATGGGGAATCTGACACATGAGCTGAAAACTCCGCTTGCCGCAATCTCCGGGTATGCGCAGACCTTGCTTACCGTGCGGCTGGATGAGGCGGATGAAGTTGAGGCACTTGGCTATATCGACGAGGAATGCAAGCGGCTTGAACGCTTGTCGAAGAAGATGCTGCGCCTGCTGGAGCTTGATACGGAGCAGAAGCTGGAATTGTATGAGATTCCGGTCAGACAGCTCTTTGAACGGACGGAGCGTTTGTGCCGGAAGCTACTAGAGACAAAAGGTGTCACGCTTCAGTATGAGGAACACGGTGAGTGTTTCCTGGTGGAGGAAGATCTGATGACCGAAGTGCTTGTGAATCTCGTGGATAACGCCAATAAGGCAAGCAAGCAGGGAGATACGATCCGGTTGATTGCGAATGATCATCAGATTCTGGTGCAGGATACAGGATGCGGAATTCCGGAAGAGGAGCAAAAGAAGATTCTGGAGCCTTTTTATATGATTGACAAATCGCGTAGCCGGAAAAACGGCGGTGCCGGGCTGGGACTGGCGCTTACGGCATTAATCCTGAAACGGCATGATGTGACATTGGCAATCGAGAGTGAGGAAGGAAAAGGCACGACAATGATTTTGAATTTTCCAGCGTGATTGTTTGAGTGAGATGGCGATTATATTTGGGAATGTCGTACTTGTTGATATGTATGAGCATAATTCTAATATATGATATTGGTAATTGGTTGAATAAATGGCATATTGGGAGGGTTCCTCCGGATATGCCATTTTTTATGAATTTACAATTTGTTTAAATAATGATGAATACTCGATGTGGTATGAAGTGTTAACATAACATCAACATACAGAGAAACATATTTATCATGCTTAAAAGCCAGATAAATATCATTGAAACTCACTAAAACTAATAGTAAGAAGAGCAGAAAGGAATAACAACCATGAGAAAATATAAACGTATTGCAAGTATCTTCGTTGCAGCCACACTTACCGCATCATTATTTGCGGGGTGCCAGAAGAGTCCGGAGAAAGAAATCGTATCGAATAAAGACATGGATAATATGATCGAGCAGGCACAGGATACGCAGTCGTCAACAACCGAGGTTGCGGAGGTTGCCAAGGATTATGATACCTATCAGACTGATATCAAGGATGACAGCCTGCATGTGACAGTCCATGCGGACGCACAGGTAGATATCCCGGATACGAGTCAGTTGTCAATCTTCCGTGTACAGCAGATGCAGTTTGATCAGGCGTTTCTCGATCAGGTACGGACTACTTTATTTGGAGAGCAGACATTGTATGACGGAACCTGCTTGAGTCAGTTGACAAAAGCGGATTATGAGTCCGAGATTCAGGCCGGAAAAGATGACATTGCGGAAATTCAAAACAATAACTTATATTCGGATGATGATAAAGAGGTTATGATACAGGAGCGGCAGTCTAACATTGATGAATGTCAGGCAAAGTATGAGACTGCACCAGAAGCAATCAACTATACCGGCAGTCCATCGGATAATCAGATTCACAGTATTTCAGAGCTTGTATCAAACAATCCATCCAATGAATATTATTCATGGCAGAGTGAATTTGATGGTGCAAATGCCAGTATCTTTTACGGAATCAACGATGCTTCCAATGGTTCATATCAGTCACTGTATCTGCAGAACAATGAGAACTATGGAAATCTGATCCGATATCGAAGCTCAAAACTTGGATATATTAATGTTGGTTCCTCTGTTATGAGTGGTGGAAATTACTCAGATGCAGTACCGGAAGAATATAAGTTTGCAATGGAGGAAGCACACTGGGTATGGCCGGCAGATGAGGATATGCCGATTGACAAAATCAGCGAAGAAAGCGGTATGGCAAAAGAGGATTTCATCGAGAATACGAAAGATGTGACAACGATTTCCGAAGCGGATGCCAGACAGAAGGCAGAAGATCTGTTGCAGTCTTTAGGGATGCATGATTTTACATATTATAGCGGTGGACTTGTCACGGAAGTGACAGAGTATAACAAAATTGATGCCCTGCGTCAGAGCCTTGGTGGAGCTCCATATCGAACAGTCTATGCTTTCCGGTATCAGCGATGTATCGATGGTGTTTTCGTAAACAACGACGGTGGAAGCAAGATCGTTGATGAATGGCAGGGAGATACTTATAACAAAAAATTATGGTCGACCGAAGATGTAGTAGTCTTCGTAGATGACGATGGCATCGTTGGATTTGATTATCTTGTTCCACTGGAAGTTACCGATACGGTTGTAGAAAAATCAACATTGAAGAACTTTGATGAGGTCAAGGATATCTTTGAACAGATGGCAATTACAATGAATGCGGTGAATTCGGAAGAGGCAAGTGACGGAAATGTAACGATTGATATTGATTCTGTGAAGCTTCGCTATACAAGAATCAGCGAGAAAGACAGCTTTGATACCGGACTTTTGGTTCCGGTCTGGGATTTTATCGGAACAAAAACAGACCAATATGGATATGAGGTTCAAAACGCAGTTATTATGTCCATCAATGCGATTGATGGTTCGGTGATTGACCGAAGTCTTGGGTATTAGAAAACGAAAAAAATGGGATTTATGATGAATGACAAAAGGAATATTGTTCTTTTATCAATCAATGCAATCGATGGAACCGTCATTGATAAAGATCTGGGGTATTAAATGAACAGTTTTGAGACAGACATGAAACGAGCGATAATTTCAAAAGGATTTCTGGCAGGATTTGTGTTAGAGCTTCTTATCTTCTGGAAGGTAGGCGGTGACTCGGAGTTATTCCGGGTGACCGTTCCTGTCATATCCACGTTTCCATATGCAACTGCATGGCTTGCCGATTATCAGAGCGGGTATATCAAGGCATATCTGCCAAGGTGTGGAAGAACGTCCTATATCTGTGGCAAGTTCCTTGCATGTGGGATTGCAGGCGGATTGGTTGAGATGCTTCCGTGCCTGTTATACCTGCGTTTTGCCAAGAACGCCGCAGCATTAAATCCGTTGCTTATTTTCTTCTCGGCGATGGTGTGGGCGCTGCTTTCCGCGACACTTGCGGCAGTTTCAAACAGCCGGTATATCGCGTATGGCGGAAGCTTTGTCATCTACTACATATTGGTGATCCTGCATGACCGGTATTTCGAGGACATCTACTGTCTGTATCCATACGAGTGGATCCGGTATGAACATAACTGGATCTTCGATGAACAGGGAATTGTGATTTTGCTTAGCAGTCTGTCAGTTCTGCTTTTTTTAATCTATTACAATACGGTAAGGAGGTGCATCGAACGTGTATAAATTAAGACAGATCCTGCTTACCGCGTTTGCAAATTTCAGAAGATGGAAGAAGAATCCACAGATCATACTTGCGTTTTGCCTCGCGTTTATCGTAAGCTTCCTGCTTTCCGACAAGGTGCTTGTATTCGCGAAGGAACATGACACGATCCTGCAGATGGCAGAGCCGTTCATCTGGACATTCGGCGATGCACAGTCGGTGCTGATCATCTCGTTACTCTTGCTTTTGTTATTTGCAGATATGCCGAACCTTGGAAATGATGTCCCGCTTTTTCTGGTGCGGATTGATCGGAAGGTATGGGTGCTTGGACAGATTCTGTATCTGATCCTTGCAACGTTTCTGTTCCTTTGCTTTATCCTGCTTTCTACCTGTATCTTGGCGAGCAGTCAGGCATTTGTAGCAAATATGTGGAGCGATACAGCAGCAGTGCTTGGGTATTCGAACATCGGATATGAGCTGAATGTGCCGTCGTTCGTGAAGGTGATGGAGTTGAATTTCCCGTATCAGGTGATGTTCCACATATTTGGACTGATGCTTGGGTATTCAATCGTGATGGCGGGAATCATATTATTTTTCAATATGGTGAAGGACAACGGCGGTATGATCGCAGGTATCATCTATTCGGGATTCGGGTTCCTGCTGACACCGGATACACTGTCGGATATTCTGCATATCCCGGCGGTGCAGTCACGGTATGCAAACATCATATTCGGCTGGATATCACCGCTCAACCATGCGACGTATTACATGCATAGCTTCGGCTATGATAATCTGCCGAAACTATGGGTATCGTATGTATTTTTTGCAGGGGTGGCACTTTTGATATTTATATTGTGTCTGCTCCGGATCCGCAGGTATACGTTCCAGTTCACAGGAACACAGTTACGATAATTACATTATGTAAATTAAATGAATAACAAAGAATCAGAATGTGAGGAAATGAGGTTCCTAGATAGATGGAAGAAACCAGAAATGAAAACGGACAAGAAAATAGCAATGAAAAAGTGAACGAACGCAAACATGGAATCGTCGTGGAACATGTCTACAAATCCTTCGGGAAAGAGCATGTGTTAGTCGATGTGAATCTGGAGATTCCACCGGGAAAGATCTACGGCGTGGTTGGAAATAACGGAAGCGGAAAAACTGTGCTGATGAAATGCATCTGCGGGTTTATGCATCCGGACAAGGGGCAGATCCATGTCGGAGGCAGCCGTGTCGGGAAGGAATGTGATTTTCCGGACAAGCTCGGCGTGATTATCGAGACACCGGGATTCCTGCCGGGGATAAGCGGATATAAGAACCTGAAGATCTTAGCAGATCTGAAAGGCAGAATCGGGAAAAATGAGATTATCGAGACATTACAGCACGTCGGCTTAAATCCTAAGATGAAAAAGCCGGTTGCAAAATATTCGCTTGGTATGCGGCAGAGGCTTGGCATCGCACAGGCAATCATGGAGAATCCGGACGTGCTGATCTTAGATGAGCCATTTAACGGGCTTGACAAAGCGGGTGTCGCGGAGATGCGACAGCTCTTATTATCCTTAAAAGAAAGTGGAAAGGCAATTATGCTGGCAAGTCATAATGCACAGGATATCGAGATGCTGTGTGATTATGTACATGAAATGGAGGACTGGAAATGAAACGAAAGCATATAGCGAGGAAAATATTTGCGATGGCAATCGCGGCAACGATGTGTATGGGATTATCTCCGGCAGGAAGCGTTTTTGCAGCATCCAATCAGACGTTATCCTATACCGCAGTGCAGGCAGATTCTGCCCAGCCGACTACGCAGGAACCGGCAACCACACAGGCAGACATAAATACAAAGGATGACAAGGATACGCAGAGCGAGGCAGTGACATTGAACATCGACAATGAGAACCAGTATGACGGCATGGAGAAGCCTTATGCACAGGGCTATGTACCAACCAATGCCAACGGCTCGGTCCGCATTGTATTTCCTATACTCAGTGAAGGAGAACTTCGGGGGAACACATTACGGGCGGCGCTTGATCTAGGCGATGCGCAGACAGCACCGTTCGTATTTAAAAACTACGAGAAGGATATCCGGTTGCAGACTGTCAAGGTAAATGCAAACACCAAAGAGGTTTCCGCCTACGTGGCAGATTTCACCGTAGAATTAAAGGGAAAGCGGACAAATGGCTCTTATCCGGTGATCCTGAAGGTCACAGCGAAGGATACAAAGGGCAATGCAGTGGAGCAGGAATTTACCACGTATGTGACGATCAGTGATGGCATCGATCCGGATGCGACGACAGAAGCCGTGGCAGAGCCAGTCGCCGAAGAACTTCCGACATTTGCTCCAAAGGTTATGGTAAAATCCTATAAATATTCAAAATCAGAGATTCAGCCGGGAGATGAAGTAAAGGCAGATATCGTCCTGCTCAACACAAGCAAAGAAAATACAGTGAAGAACATGACTATCGCAGTGACTGCTGATACAGAAAGCTTTACCCTGCTCAGCCAGTCCGACAGCGTCTATATCGAGAAGCTTGCTCCACAGGAGGAGAAAACGATCACATTTTCTTACCGGATCAACGCGAAGACCGCTGCCGGACAATACGATTTAGAGCTCGCCATGGACTATGCGGACGGTGAGGGAAATACATATTCCACTTCCGGCAAGGCGAAGATCACGGTACAGCAGTCCTCTGAGATGCAGTTTGACGATCTAAGCTTTCCAAGTGAGGTAGTCGTGGCGGATGTTGTGGAAGCCAAAGTGCAGGCAATGAACTTAGGCAGAAGTAAGATCTATAATGTACGGGCTGAGATTGCGGCAGATGGATTAAAGCCACAGGGAACGATCTTCATCGGAGATATGGAGGCAGGAACCGCGGCAACCGGAAGCACACAGGTATCCGTCAGTTCACTGTCCGGAAGCAAGCTGTATGGAAATACCGAAGGCACGGTCACTTATTATTACGAGGACGAAAGCGGCAAAGAATATACGGAAGAAGTGACATTTACCACAACGATCAAATCCCCATTTTCGGACCAGAAGGAAGAGACAACACCGGACAATACGAACCAGTGGTGGGTAATCATGGCGGTTGTGATTGGCTGTATCGCAGTTGCCGCAGGTGTGATCATTGTACGGAAGATACACCTTAAGAAGCAGGATGAGGAAGATACGGAATAAATTTTCCGGAGAAATCAGTGTGGAGCAATTAGACAGATTATGAAGATACGAGAGTTTCTGCGCCTGCGCCGACAGCAGGATGCAGTGAAGATTATAATTTTATATGTAATCGCAATCGGAGTCTGCTGTGGATTCCTGATCCGGGATGGCTTGCGCTATGCGCAGATCACCCGGACGAAAGAGGAATTCAAACTGATTGGAAATGATCAGGTGCTTACAGACAGCAAGGTACAGCGGGTGCGCGAGATCGAGGGCGTCACAGATGTAAGCTATGATGTGAGTGATTCCGTCACGGTGTCATATCAGGCGAACACGACATCCTTCGAGGCGGAGCTCTTAAGTGAGGCATATATACAGGAGGTCTATGGTATCACACAGGAAGGTTCAACGATGACCTATTATGCGAACAATGCCGCGTATAAGCAGATCTGTCAGAGCCTGTCACAGGATATCGCGCCGATTCAGACAGAGGAGCTTACTGTGACGTATACTTCTTCGACAGAACAAAGCCAGAATATAAACCAGCCGACAGATAGTGGCAGTGATGCATCACAGGCAGGAGGCAGCCGTACCGCGCGGATCGTACAAGTGGATATCGGCGGGAACACACCATTTATCTGTGCCGTGGGAGATCCGGTTACGCTTAAAACCTCAGGGAATCTGCGCATCCGGATTGCCAGACAGGATCAAAGTCAGAAGGTATTGACACTTGCCGGAAATCTGTCCTTCTCGAACGATAACGCACTGGAGATCTATCAGGCACAGGCGAAGCTCGACCAGTTATTTATCCGGGTTAAATTCGAGTTACTGCTGATGCTGGTATGTCTGGTTGCCGTCGTGACGATGAGCAAGTATGCGGTAAGACCACTTGAAAAATAGTGGTCTTTTTTAATTTTATAATTAAATATGAAGTATTTTCCCTTTGTAATACAATTGGTTGTTTATGCAAAGTGCATGGATTTTGTATAACAAACGAAATAAAATATTGATATCGGACTTACGGGGAGAGTACATATAAATGATAACAAATAATAATGAACAAAATAATTATTTAACTACAAAAAGCAAGTTTATAGAAATTGTATGTGAGAAGGAGAAGGTGCTAATCAATTTAAATGAAGTGATGTATATTGAAAGAGATGCAAGAAAGGTTCGTTTTGTGACAAAGGGGAGTGAATATGCATCATATATATCATTAGCTTCTTTAATAAAACGATTACCGGATAATTTTGTCCGATGACATACTGGGTATATTGTAAATATGGACTATGTTGTTTCTATACATTCTAATTATCTTGTCATAAATGATGGTTATAAGATTAGTATTGGGCGTACTTATAAGAGTGCGGTGACAACATGGAAATAAAAGTGTAAGAGAGATGGATGTTTTCACTGAAAGAAAATAAATCTCTCTTTTTTACTGCAATTTAATTGATGCAGTTAAGAATTCATGATAAAATTTTTATACTAATATTTGCGTTTTGAGGAAGAGAAAAATCAAAAGGAAAGGATTTGAGGGGAGAATGAACAAAAATCTAAAAATTGTAATATTTATATTGCTGTTTATTATCGTCTTTCTGCTCGGCATGCTGCTTGGTATGCAGATACAGGGAAAATGGGATAAAGCAGAAACCAACAAGTCTGCATCCGGTTCGGCAGAAGCACAGATTGATGAGGAAACAGGTGAAAATTCAGACAATCAGAATGATGCTTCGACCAATAATCCTGCTACGAACGATACTTCGGATGACTCTGTGAACGAGACAGCAGCCACCAATCACGTGTCTGTAGACCGGGATGTCGACTATGGTGCGATGGATGTGCCGGAACCAACGACTGATGACTGGCTGTTTACCGATGGCAACAAGATTGTGGACGCGGACGGGAATGAAGTATGGCTGACCGGCATCAACTGGTTTGGCTATAATACAGGGACGAACACATTTGACGGATTATGGGCTTCCGATCTGAATCAGTCGATTCAGGAGATTGCAAACCACGGATTCAATGTGATCCGTGTGCCATTTTCAGCAGAACTGATCTTACAATGGTCGAACGGTGAATATCCGGATGCAAATTTCAACCAGGCGACCAACGATTATCTAGTTGGAATGGACAGCCTGCAGATCTTTGAGTATGTGATCGGGCAATGCCGGGCGAATGGGTTAAAGCTGATCATTGATATCCATTGTGCGGAGACGAATGCGAGCGGACATATGGTGAATCTCTGGTACACGGACCGGATATCCACGGATGATTATCTGTATGCACTTTCGTGGATGGCTGACCGCTACAAGAACGATGATACGATCATTGCCTATGACCTGAAGAATGAGCCGCATGGAAAACCGAACGAGGGCGACGGGGCGGCAATCTGGAACGATTCGAAGTCTGAGAACAACTGGAAATACACGGCAGAGCGTGCCGCAAATGCTGTGCTGTCGAAGAATCCAAATGTACTCGTGCTCGTGGAAGGAACTGAGATCTATCCGGTTGATATCAAGAAGAACGGCGATTATGCATCAACGAATGAGGATGATTATTATTTCAACTGGTGGGGCGGAAACCTGCGCGGTGTCGCAGATTACCCGGTTGACCTCGGCAAATATCAGAACAAGCTTGTATATTCGCCGCACGATTATGGCCCGACTGTATATGAACAGCCTTGGTTTCAGGGCAGTTATACCTATGACAGCCTGATGAAAGACTGCTGGCACGATAACTGGTTTTATATCCATGAGGATAATATTGCACCGCTTCTGATCGGTGAGTGGGGCGGATTTATGACGGAACCGAACATCATCTGGATGACCTATATGCGCGAACTCATACAGAAGAATAGACTGAATCATACCTTCTGGTGCTTCAATGCGAACTCTGGGGATACCGGAGGCATGGTTTTAGATGATTTCACAACATGGGACGAGGAAAAGTATGCATTTGTCAAGGAAGTTCTCTGGAACAATGGTGAGAAGTTCATCGGACTTGATCATGCGATTCCGCTTGGCATCAATGGAATCAGTCTGGGAGAGTACTACAAATAACCTATATATAAAATTCATTGATTGAACATAAGCCAGGTGTCGATTATAATGGATTGTATGAAGAAAATGATCGGAGGCAGAAATTGAAAAGTTGCGGGCACAGTTACAGCTCGTGCAAGATAAAAAGAACAATTAAAACATTAAGAGGAGGGTTCAAATGAGCAAAAAACGAATGACAAGGAGGGTGTTTGCAGTTGTATTTGCTCTGTTATTCATGATAACAGGGGTGACGATTCCAACGTTGACACCACAGGCAGCAACGGAAATGGATTTATCATCGTATATTACGATGAGTGGAAAAACAGAGGCTGCAAAAGACAATGGCGAAAACAAAGGGATTATGATCTCCGAGCTTATACTGAGCTTGCCAGCGGATATGGATGAAAAATCCGAATGGGAAGCAAAGGGAATTAAGAGTTTGAGCATGAGTCTGTCAGTTTCAAACTTCACTGCGGGTACAACGGGTACGCCGGGAGCTATGATGATGTTCATGTCAAAGGACTGGAAATGGAATCAGGGGAATTATGTAAACTTGACAACATCAGGAACGATGGAAATGAGCATGGATCTCTCAAGTCTGGATTGGGGAAATAGCACAGAAGTTGGTAAAATCGGCGTGCAGTTTACAAACCTGCAGGAAGGTTCTACTGTTACATACCAGATCAATTCTGTGAAGTTCTCGACAGATTCTACCTCATCTGGTGGTTCTGGTGGAAGTTCTGGCGGCTCTGGTACAGTCACAATTCCTGCCGGAAATGTAACAGATTACAATTATTCAGATATTGATTACAACTATGCAAAGCTGCTTCAGTACTCTTTGTATTTTTATGATGCAAATATGTGTGGCGATGAGGTAGGAACAAAGTCTCTGCTTGACTGGAGAGGAAATTGCCACACCTATGATAGGTATTCTTATACAAGAACCGATGGAAGTACTGTTACGGTAGATTTGACTGGCGGATTCCATGACGCGGGCGATCATGTAAAGTTTGGTCTTCCAGAAGCATATGCGGCATTTGTGCTTGGTATGAGCTATAATACGAACAAATCTGCATATGTGGCATCGGGACAGACGAATCATTTGCAGACAATCACGACACATTTTGCGGATTATCTGACTAAATGTGCTGTATTAAACAGTGCAGGAACTTCTGTGGAAGCGTACTGTGTACAGGTTGGAAATGGTGGCGGTGGTTACGATCATGGATATTGGGGAGCGCCGGAAGCTCAGCCACAGAGCAATCGTACGGCATATTTCTCCAGCGATTCTGCACCACATACTGATGTGGTATCATTATCCGCAGCCGCACTTGCCATGCAGTATAAAAACTTTGGCGGCGACAAATATTTAAAGACAGCAGAAATGCTTTTTGCATATGCAAAAAATCACAATAAGTCTGTTGGTACAACGTCTGGTAGCTTTTATGTATCTTCTAACTGGGAAGATGATTATTGTCTGGCAGCGCTGTTGTTGTATCAGATTACCGGAAACACAAGTTATCTGTCTGAATATAATCAGTATAAAAATGCAGATGCAGCTATGAAACCATATTGGCCGCTTGGCTGGGACAATGTCGGTCCGGCAGTGGCTTATTACGATGGGAATTCCAGTAAAATAGCATCGCTTATGGGAATTTCAGATGGCAATAGTACCTATGGTGGCTATCGATGTGTCAGCAATTGGGGTTCTGCCCGTTATAACACATCTATGCAGTACACAGGATTATTGTATGATAAGATGACGTCAATAGAAACATATCGAGGCTGGTCAGAGGGACAGATGAAATATCTGCTTGGTAACAATGCAGCAAAGCAATGTTTTGTCATCGGATATAATGCGTATGGACCAAAATACCCGCATCATAGAGCGGCTTCCGGATATACTGGTAAAGATCAGGGAACAACTGCTCAGAAAAACATGTTAATCGGTGCTTTGGTTGGCGGACAGAAAATCGATGGTTCCTATGTTGATTCTGCAAGCGATTATGTATGTAATGAGGTAGCCATAGATTATAACGCGACTCTGGTTGCTGCTGCGGCTGCAATCTATGAAAAATACACATCCGATACCGAACATCAGTATATAGAGAAAAATCTTTCATCTGGTGGCAGTTCCACACCTGATGTACCGAAGGAGGTTGCAGCAACAGGTGTTGCTTTGAATAAAGACACGCTGAGCTTCGAGATCGGAGGAACAAATCCTGTGACAGAGACAACCCTTGTTGCAACTGTATCACCGGATGATGCAACAGATAAGAGCGTGACATGGAGTTCTTCGAACAACAAGGTTGCAACTGTGAATGCTTCTGGTAAGGTAACCGCGGTTGGCGCAGGTTCTGCAACAATCACAGCAAAAGCAAACGGAAGCACATCAGATGTGAAAGCAACCTGTGCAGTTACGGTGTGGAAGACACCAGAGGCTCCAACACAGGCACCAAGCACAAGTGAGACACCGACGACAAATACGATCACGTTAACACCATATGACGACTGTGAGTATCGCATTGCTCCAAATGGAACATGGCAGGATAGCAACGTATTTGAGGGATTAGATCCAGATACAGAATATACATTTGAAATCCGTGTAAAAGCCGATGCAGATAACAACATTCGCACGGGCGAGATTGTAACGATCAAAGTAAAGACCGCACAGGAAGGAGAGAAGATTGTAGAAGTAACAGGGGTTCGGTTTGACAATCAGCCTTCCGAGAAATCTATAACGATCGGAGATGCTGTTTCATGGAGCTTCCCGGCAACGGTTTCCCCTGCCAATGCTACAGATAAGACGATTACATATACCTCTTCCAATCCAGAGGTTGCTAAAATCGATGCGACAACCGGTGTTCTTACGGCGGTTGCACCTGGATATACAGAGATTTCTGTGACAACAAAATCGGGCGGATACAAAGATACTGTTAAGCTTTCCGTGTATAAGGAATATGAAACACCGTCAGCTCCAACACTTGCATCTAAGACAACGACATCTGTTACATTGAACAGTGTTGCTGGCTGCAAATACTCCAAAGATGGTGTGAACTGGCAGGATAGCAATGTATTTACAGGACTTACAGCAAATACAGCTTATACATTTTATGTAAAGAAGGTGGCAAAGGGGTATTGGCTGGAAAGCGATAAGAGCGCAGGACTCACCGTTACCACAGTCAAAGAGACAACCGGTGGTTCGACTGGTGGTAACACTGGAGGAAATACAGGTGGAAATGCCGGCGGCTCCACAGGCGGTAATACTGGAGACTCTACTGACGGAAGTACAGGAGGGAATACTGGTGGTTCCACAGGTGGTAACACCGGAAGCAATACAGGTGGAAATACAGGCACAACTACAACAGCTCCGAATATTACAGTTTCCTACCGTACGCATGTACAGACATTTGGCTGGGAAGGAAAAGAGAACGATATCAAGACATGGAAATCCAATGGTACTATGTCAGGTACAAGCGGAAAGGCAAAGAGACTTGAAGGTATCAATATTGTTGTAAATTCTGCGGAAGCAGGAAAGACAGCCAAGCTCGGTATTCAGTACACGACGCATTGTCAGAGTTACGGCTGGCTGCCTTGGTCTGCAAATGGTGAGATGAACGGAACTGAGGGGGAAGCAAAGAGACTCGAAGCAATCAAGATTCAGCTTACAGGCGCAGATAAGGATAAATATGATGTGTATTACAGAGTGCACGCACAGTCTTACGGATGGCTCGGCTGGGCGAAGAATGGCGCACCATCTGGAACAGCAGGCTATGCAAAACGTCTGGAAGGCATCCAGATTGTAGTTGTAAAGAAGGGTGAATCTGCACCGGGCGCAAACTTCAAGGGTGTGAATGTTACAAAACAGTTAGCAAGCTATATCGCAAAGGCTGGATCTTCACCGGTTGTCGGTAATCCGGCGACATCCAACACGAATCCGTCTGTGGTCGGTGAGAACGCAATCAATGTTGCGTACCGTACACATGTACAGAGCTTCGGCTGGCAGGGCTGGAAGTATAATGGACAGATGAGTGGTACTTCTGGATTAGCAAAGCGTCTCGAAGGTATCAATATCAAGCTAACAAACCAGACATACAGCGGCAGCATTGTCTATACGACACATGTACAGTCTTATGGCTGGCAGGGAAATGAGAACGATCCAAATACATGGAAACGCAATGGCGTTATGTCTGGTACAAGTGGAGAGGCGAAGCGTCTCGAAGCAATCCGTATCGCACTGACTGGCGAGATGGCAGAGCATTATGATGTATATTATCGTGTACATGCACAGAGCTTTGGCTGGCTTGGCTGGGCAAAGAATGGTGAGGCTGCTGGAACCGCAGGTCTTGCAAAACGTCTCGAAGGCATCCAGATTGTTCTTGTGCCAAAGAATGGTAAGGCACCAGCGATGCGCTATCAGGGTATTACCAGTGTGAAAACACAGGCATACATAAAAAAATAAATCAGGGAGAAATCTCTACGATAAAATCTTGAAAAAAAGTGTATAACTGTATATAATCAAACAGGAAATTACAAAGAATAAATTATTATAAATTAAAGGAGATAAACAATGAGTAAGAAACCAGTTGTATTGATGGTACTTGATGGCTATGGCATTACAGACAAGACAGAAGGTAATGCAATTTACATGGCAAACACACCTGTGATGGATAAGCTGATGGCAGAGTGTCCATATGTAAGAGGAAATGCTTCCGGACTTGCAGTTGGACTTCCAGACGGACAGATGGGTAACTCTGAGGTTGGTCATATGAATATTGGCGCCGGAAGAATTATTTATCAGGATCTGACATCGATCACAAAGGCAATCGAGGATGGCGATTTCTTCGAGAACGAAGCAATGCTTGAGGCGATTGAGAACTGCAAGAAGAACAATTCCGACCTTCATCTGTGGGGACTTCTTTCCGATGGCGGTGTACACAGCCACAATACACATCTGTATGGTATCTTAGAGCTTTGCAAGAAGCAGGGCTTTGATCGCGTATATGTACATCCATTCTTAGATGGTAGAGATACACCTCCAGCATCTGGTAAGGATTATGTTGCAGCGCTCGTTGATAAGATGCAGGAGATCGGAGTCGGTAAGGTCGCAAGTATTTCCGGTCGTTACTATGCAATGGATCGTGATAACAACTGGGATCGTGTAGAGAAAGCTTATGCAGCTATGGTATATGGCGAGGGCGTAAAGGCTGCAGATCCAGTACAGGCAGTTGCAGATTCTTATGCAAATGATAAGACAGATGAGTTTGTTCTTCCTACTGTTATCGAGGCAGATGGAAAGCCGGTTGCAACCGTAAAGGCAAACGATTCCGTTATCTTCTTTAACTTCCGTCCAGACCGTGCACGTGAGATCACAAGAGCATTCTGTGCAGATGAGTTTACAGGATTTGAGCGGAAAGGTGGAAAGCTGCCACTAACATATGTATGCTTCAAGGATTACGATGAGTCTATCCCGAACAAGATCATCGCTTTCAAGAAGCAGGAGATCAAGAATACACTTGGAGAGTATCTTGCTGCAAATGGTTTGAAGCAGCTTCGTACCGCTGAGACAGAGAAATATGCACATGTTACATTCTTCTTCAACGGTGGTGTTGAAGAGCCAAACAAGGATGAGGACAGAGTACTTGTAAAGTCTCCAGCTGTTGCAACTTACGATCTGCAGCCAGAGATGAGTGCACCGGAAGTATCTGAGAAGCTGAATGCAGCCATCCGTTCCGGTAAGTATGATGTGATTATCATCAATTTTGCAAACCCGGACATGGTAGGACATACTGGTGTGATCCCTGCTGCTGTAAAGGCTGTTGAGACAGTTGACCAGTGTGTAGGAACTGCTGTAGAGGCAATCAAGGAAGTAGATGGCGTGCTCTTTATCTGTGCAGACCACGGAAATGCAGAGCAGATGATTGATTACAAGACAAAGGCACCTCATACGGCACATACAACCAACCCGGTTCCATTTATTCTTGTAAATTACGACGACAGCGTAAAGCTTCGTGAGGGTGGATGCTTAGCTGATATCGCTCCAACATTACTTGAGATCATGGGACTTCCACAGCCGGAAGAGATGACAGGGAAGTCATTGATCGTAAGATAGGAAAGGAATGATACCAACGAAGAAATTCTTAAAATAGTTTAAAGAGTTTGCTTAAAAGGGCAATGTGATGGAACTCGCCATCGCAGTTATTATTGGTGGTGCATTTCAGGGAATAATTACAGCTTTTACGGATGATTTTATCAATCCAATCATCAATAATGAGACCTTTTTCGGTAGACCACTATTGTAAATTATAGATTTTGTATATAGAGTTGTGGTTGCTTACCAATTCTTAGCAGACCATTGGAGCATGTTGGCACTTAATGAGATGCATCGGTAATTTATTACCGACTGCATCGAATTTAGTACCGCTACATGCGGAAGTGAGCGAGAGCACGTCTGCAAAGAATTGAGTAAGCAACCACAACTCGTATAAAAAAAGTATATTTTACAACTATCCACTGAAAAAGGTTTTTCTTATTCTAATATCAGGAGGAAAGAAGATTGAATTTTCTAGAGGAACGCATCTTAAAAGATGGCATAGTAAAAGAAGGAAATGTACTGAAGGTCGACAGCTTTCTGAATCACCAGATGGATGTTCGCCTGTTCGATCAGATTGGCGAGGAGTTCAAGCGCCGATTTGCAGATGAGAAGATCAATAAGATTCTGACAATTGAGGCATCCGGCATCGGCATTGCCTGTATCGTCGCAAGACATTTTGATGTACCGGTTATCTTCGCGAAGAAGTCGAAGAGCATCAACATCGAAGGTGATGTGTATGTGGCAGAGGTAGAATCTTTCACACACAAGTGCAAGAATCAGGTTATCGTATCGAAGAAATTCTTAAACCCTGAGGATAAAGTCCTGATCATCGATGATTTCCTTGCGAACGGCTGTGCCCTGCAGGGACTTATCTCAATCGTGAAATCCGCAGGCGCTGAAGTATCCGGTATCGGAATTGCCATCGAGAAGGGCTTCCAGCCGGGTGGACAGGTAATCCGCAATCTCGGATTCCATCTGGAATCCCTTGCAATTGTGGATAGCATGGATTATACAACGGGTGAAATTAAATTCAGGGAGAATGCATAAGATGAGTAAGACAGAAGCTAATGTCAATGCAATCGTATCCGTGACATTGATCTTCCTTGTTTCTGCGACAGAGACGATCGGAGATACGTCAGCACTTGCAGTATCCGGACTTGGCAGAGATGCGACGACGAAGGAGACATCCGGTTCGATTGCCTGTGACGGTTTTGTCAGCGCATTATCGTCGGTATTTGGCTGTCTGCCGATCACTTCATTTAGCCAGAATGTCGGCTTGGTTGCCATGACGAAGGTCGTAAACCGTTTTACGATTGCAACCGGTGCGGTTATTATGATCTTAGCGGGAATCTTCCCGATCTTCGGCGCTGTGCTTGCAACATTGCCGGATGCGGTACTTGGCGGCTGTACGATCATGATGTTCGGTACGATTGTCGTAAGCGGTATCCAGATGCTTGGCAGATGTGGCTATACACAGAGAAACATTACGATTACAGCACTTTCCTTAAGTATCGGTCTTGGATTTACACAGGTGCCGGAGATTTTCGCAATCTTCCCTCGTATTGTCCAGACGGTATTTGCCGAAAACTGCGTCGCTGTTGTATTTATCGTCGCAATCATTCTGAATCTTGTACTTCCGAAGAACATGGAGGCACATACGATTGAGACAGAAACAGAGACAACTGCAGAATAACATCTGAATTTAATATTGAAATAATCGAAACGTCCTGTGAAAAAACCATTGCAGGACGTTTTTTATATGTAACTTATGTATAAAAAGCTCCGATTCGGAAATAATTAGCTTAGATGTAAAAATTTTTGGAGGCTGATTTTGATGGATCGGATAAAATATATACATGCAAGAGAGATACTGGATTCCCGTGGAAATCCAACGGTAGAGGTAGAGGTCGTAACAGAAAATGGTGCGGCGGCGATCGCATCGGTGCCTTCCGGCGCTTCGACCGGAGAATACGAGGCACATGAGCTGCGCGATGATGAGCGGAGATATATGGGAAAAGGCGTGGAGAAGGCAGTGACGAATGTCAATACACGGATCAGTGACCGGCTCATTGGCGTTGATGTGTTCAATCAGGCGTTGATCGACAAATACCTGACGGAAGCAGATGGAACCGAGAACAAATCGCGATTTGGAGCCAATGCAATTTTAGGAGTGTCACTGGCTGTTGCCCGTGCAGCAGCGAATTCCCTGCGTATGCCATTATATCGTTATATCGGTGGAATCAACGCGAAGAAAATGCCGCTTCCGATGATGAACATATTAAATGGTGGCTGTCATGCAGATAATACTGTGGATCTGCAGGAATTCATGATTGCTCCGGTTGGGGCAGATTCGTTCAAGCATTGCCTGGAAATGAGTGCAGAGATCTACCACACCTTGAAGCGCGTGCTGCATGAAAATGGACTTTCAAACGGTGTAGGAGACGAAGGTGGATTTGCACCAAACCTCGCAACCTCAGCACAAGTACTCGACTATCTGGTGCTTGCGATCAAGGAAGCAGGCTATAAACCATATGAAGATGTGAAGATCGCCATTGATGCAGCAGCAAGTGAGTTGTATGATGAGACAAGCGGGCTATATTATTTCCCTGGAGAAAGCCGGATGGCAGGCAGGGAGATCTATCGTAATTCTGAGGAAATGGTGCAGTATTACGAGGATTTGATAGGGAAATATCCGATTTACTCCATCGAAGATGGACTCGATGAAAATGATATGAAGGGCTGGAAGGTGCTTACATTCCGGCTTGGCGAGAAGGTACAGCTTGTCGGCGATGATCTGTTTGTCACAAATGTTGGACGCTTAAAGCAGGGAATCGAGGACGGTATTGCAAATGCGATTCTTATCAAGTATAATCAGATTGGAACTTTGACAGAGGCAATGGATGCCATTGAGCTTGCTAAGAAATCCGGTTATAAGACGGTGATTTCTCATCGCTCGGGCGAGACAGAGGATTCTTTCATTGCGGATCTGGCAGTTGCGGTGAATGCTGGACAGATCAAGACGGGTGCCCCGTGTCGTTCTGACCGTACGTCAAAGTACAACCAGCTTCTTCGGATAGAAGAAGAGCTTGGGAAATTAGCCATTTATGGAGATTTTCCTACTGCAAAATAAAATATTGCCATACAAATGCCAAATTTAGCAGATTTTTCTTAAATTATATATTGTATTTACGAAATTCTTATGGTAATATGTTCAAGTATGAGTTAAAATAATAAGGAGGAATTCTCGTGAAGACAGCGTTAATTATAATATTTTTGGTAATATCTGTTATCTTGGCAGTTATCGTTATGATGCAGGAAGGTAAAGGCGGTTTGTCCGGCGCAATCAGCGGCGGTGGCGCAGATACCTATTGGAGCAAGAACAAAGGAAAATCCAAAGAGTCTGTATTGAAGAAGGTTACAGTCGTTCTTGGTGTTCTGTATTTTGCACTGGCTTTGGTCCTGTCATCAAAATTCATTTAGATTTTACAAGCTGCTTTGATAAAAAGCAGCTTATTTTTTTGGGAGGTGTTACGTTATGGGAGAAAAAAGAGAACGCGTAAAACAGAAGTTATATGATTTTATTTGTGATGAACAGTACAAGCCGATGCGTCTCAAAGACATCCGTTTCCTGCTTCAGGTTAAGGATGCCGATAAAAAACGTGTGGAAGAAGCATTAAACGAACTGGTAGAAGAAGGAAAGATTACTGTTACCCCGAAGGGTAAATATAAGAAACTGGATGATAAATTCTTAGTCGGTGATTATATCGGCAACAAAAAGGGATATGGATTTGTCCGTGTAGAAGGATATAAGGACGATTTCTTTATTCCAGCCAAGTTTTCGATGGGAGCCTTTCACGGGGATCGTGTCATGATTGCACCGGATTCTTATACGAAACAGGGAAAAAGCACCGAGGCAAAGGTTACTCAGATTTTAAAGCGTGGACTTACAACAATTGTTGGAACATATGACAAACAGCAGAACTTTGGCTTTGTGATTCCAGATAACCAGAAGGTAGCTGATGATATCTTTGTTGCAAAGAAGGATTCTATGGGGGCAATGACTGGACACAAGGTTGTATGCAGGATTACCAACTATGGTGCGGATCATAAATCTCCGGAAGGCGAGATTATTGAGATCTTAGGACATGTGAATGATCCAGGCACGGACATACTTTCGGTTGTACGGGCATATGATATACCAGTGGAATATCCGGACAAGGTCATGGATTCCCTGAAAGATATTCCAGATGAAGTGGACGAAGCGGATTTTGTCGGACGTACGGATTTCCGGGCACTTCCAACCGTAACAATTGATGGTGAAGACGCAAAAGACTTGGATGATGCGATTACGTTATCTTTTGAAGATGGTGTCTATACATTGGGTGTACATATTGCGGATGTATCGCATTATGTAAAGGAGAAATCCCCACTTGATAAGGAAGCATTGAAGCGTGGAACAAGCTGCTATCTTGTGGATAGTGTCATCCCGATGCTGCCACACAAATTATCAAATGGTATCTGTTCTTTGAATGCTGGTACAGACCGTCTCACACTTAGCTGTGTGATGAAGTTTGACAAAAAAGGCAAGCTGTTGGATCATACGATCTGTGAGGGTATCCTGCATGTCGATGAACGTATGACTTATACAAATGTTGAGAAGATCTTAGAGCGGAGTGACGAGGAAGTATTGAAACGGTATGAACCTCTCGTGCCAATGTTTGATCTGATGCTGGAGCTTTCCACAATTCTTCGGAAGAACCGCCGAAAACGTGGTTCGATTGATTTTGATGTTGCTGAGACAAAGATTATTGTGGATGAAAACCACAAACCAGTGGAAATCAAGCCATATGACCGGAATCCTGCAACGAAGATCATCGAGGATTTCATGCTGGCTGCCAATGAGACAATCGCAGAAGACTATTTCTGGCAGGAGCTACCGTTTGAATATCGTGTCCATGAGCATCCGGATGAGGAGAAGATCGATATTTTAGCCGCATTCATCAATAATTTTGGACTCTTTATCAAGGCATCCAGAGATGAGACACATCCGAAGGAATTGCAGAAAATCCTTGACCAGATCGAGGGCAAGCCATATGAGGCACTGATCAGCAAGATGATGCTCCGTTCGATGAAGCAGGCACGTTACTCGACTGAGTGCACCGGACATTTTGGCCTGTCGTGCAAGTATTACTGCCATTTTACATCTCCAATCCGCCGGTACCCGGATCTACAGATCCATCGTATCATCAAGGAGAATCTGCACGGTGAACTTTCCGAGAAGCGGATTGAACATTACCGTCACATTCTGCCGACCGTTGCAAATGATAATTCCGTCAAAGAGCGTCGGGCAGAAGAAGCAGAGCGGGATGTCATCAAGTTAAAAGAGATTGAGTATATGTCGGAGCACATCGGGGAAGAATTCGATGGAGTAATCTCTGGCGTTACCTCAAACTACATCTTTGTGGAATTGGATAATACAGTAGAAGGTGCAGTCTCTGTTGCCTATATGTATGATGATTTCTATTATTTCAACGAGCAGGAATATGCGATGGTCGGAGAAAAAACGAAAAAGAAATATCAATTGGGTGACAAAGTGCGCATCAAAGTGTTAAAATGTGATAAAATTAAGAAAACCATTGATTTTTCACTGATTGATGGTAATATAGAAGGAGTTGAAAAAAGTGGCGAAGCAACGAGGGACGAAACTGATAGCCAATAACAAAAAAGCATATCACGATTACTTCATAGAGGACACATACGAGGCTGGCATTGCTTTAGTTGGAACGGAAGTGAAATCTCTCCGTATGGGAAAATGCAGTATCAAAGAGGCGTTTGTCGGATTGGATGGCGATGAGGTATATGTCTATCGCATGAATATATCTCCGTATGAGAAGGGAAATATCTTCAATAAAGATCCACTTCGGACAAGAAAGCTGTTGCTACATCGCTATGAGATCAACAAATTGATTGGACAGCAGAAAATGAAGGGATATACCTTGGTGCCGTTAAAAGTATATTTTAAGGACAGTCTTGTCAAAGTCGAGATTGGATTGGCACGTGGTAAGAAGCTGTACGATAAGCGGGATGATATCGCGAAAAAGGATATGAAACGAGAAGTTGAACGAGACTTCAAGATTCGTAATCTGGGATAAATATGAGAAGTTAAGGTAGGAGAACGTATGAGTCAGGCAAAAGTAGATCGCTATAAGGAAGAGAAGAAGAATCGAAAGAAGATTCAGAAGAAACAAAAAGCAAAACAGGTAGTGGAGATTTTAGTATGTGCCGCTATTTTAGGTGCTCTGGTCGGTTTCCCTCTGGGCAGACATGCATATCAGAAAAACTATGAGACACGCCAGGCAAATAAGACAATCAATGCATCGGTTTACGATTATTGGGCACAACAGTATTGGGCAGCTAATTATACGGGATATGTATTCCCAACAGCAAGCAATAGCGATGCTACTCCAGAAGATGCATCTGCAACAGATGCAGAATAATAGCTTGGTATATACACTTTTAAAGTGGGATATATAGATTTTCGTCAATCAAACCAGGGGTTGTACTGGTTTCGACGGGGGTTTAGAAATTACGGTAGCCATTCGTGGACCAGGACCACGCTAAAACTTGGAAAATAAATATAAACGCAGACGAAAATTACGCGTACGCTGCCTAATTATGGCAGCTGTCAGCTCTAGGTTCCCCACAACTTAGAATCCTGGCATCGACTTAGTGGGACACTCCGGGGCTTAAGCTTTGCGGTTTCGGAAAATTCATGAAGCTACCATATAGGAAAGCCTGTTTGTAGGCGTTTTTGTATGGGAAATCCAATATACAAACTGTAATGGGAGAAGCTGTAATGGAAGAGCTTTCGGACAGGGGTTCGATTCCCCTCAGCTCCATCGCTCAATATGAGCAGGGCACCGCCGTCAGGTGGTAAAAAGAAAAGGCACGGAACTAATCTTCCGTGTCTTTCTTTGGTAAACGTGCATGCATAAATTCATAGATATTCTCACATAATTCCTTCTGCATCATAAATGAAATTGTATAGCGTTCCTTCTCTGTGAAAACATTCAGAATATAAAAAATCATGTTTTCGTCCGGAATAACCATCGTCACATGCTTGATCTGATCGAAGTCGTAATGGGTAGTTCCATATTTATGTTCGATCGTAAAGCCGGTGTCATCAAAGATATAGGTTGCTGAAAATGCCTGCTTCCGAAAGGACATCACTACGAGATAGATTCCGTAGGCACCAACAAATGTAACAAACAACGCTGTTAACACCAGGTGTTTGGCGTAGCCATGGATCATTGTAAATGCCTGCAAGGTGGCGACAAGTAGAAACATAAATCCAAGAAACCGATAGGCAAGCCGGTTTGCACGCCGTTTATTAACAGTATATTTATAGCCCTTCATATTAGAAAATCCTTTCTTTTGATAATCATCTTTTTGAACAGTATTGGAAATACATGGTGTATGATGAATATTCACATATAGATAGTATAGGGGCTTAAAACACTTTATGCAAGTGCATTTTGCATAGATTTAACAATCTTTAACCAAACATTGATAGAATAAAAAGAATGAATGAGGCATATATAAATATTATGGAACAGGAAAAACAGTTACAATTACATATTACAAAAAATGACCGTAAGATTATTACGGATTTTGCAAATTCCTTATCGGATAAGGAATATCAGCTTCGGTGTATGTGGGCGATCCAGATCTTAGAATCGAAGCTGACAATGATCAATCTGGAATTGCAGGAGAATCTGCAGCGCGAGGTTGTTGTGCGGTTAACACACCGTATCAAAAGCGCAGAGAGTATCTTTTTGAAGTTGCGCCGCAAAGGGTATACAATCAACTTAGATAACGCGAAAAAGAAATTGAATGATATCGTTGGCGTCCGGGTGACCTGTATATTCCGGGATGATATCTATGCGTTGGTGGATTGTCTGAAGATCCAGCATGATATCAAGATCCTCAAGATCAAGGATTATATCAAAACGCCGAAATCTTCCGGTTATCAGGGGGTACATATGATTCTGTCTGTCCCGATTTATCTGTCGAAAAAGACAGAATGGATGAAGGTGGAACTACAGCTTCGCACGGTTGCCATGGATTCCTGGTCGGTACTCGACTACCAGCTACTCTATAAGAAAGATCTGGTTGATACCGGGGAAATCGTGCAGGAGTTGAAACGATATTCCGATGTGATTGCCGATATGGATACGAATATGATGCGGTTACGGGATAAGATCAAAGAGATTTAAGCGCCGGTCTGGCGCTTTTTCTTATGTCCGGAAATACTGCTTTACATAGATTTAACAATTCTTTACTTTCTGTTGATAGAAGCAAACTCCAGATTTCGATATTATTCAAGCTATGAGAGCAATTTTGCTTACAGGAAACGCTTGCAAAACAGCTTTCAAATCGGTTAAAAATGCCCAAAAGAGGAAGGAAGAATTAAAATGAACGAAAGTATGGCGACTGTGTTCGGTTTGCTGGGAGGTTTGGCACTTTTTATATTCGGAATGAATATGATGAGTGAATCGCTCCAGAAGGTAGCCGGAGACAAAATGAAGAAAGTATTAGGTGTTCTTACACGAAATGCCGTGTGCGGAATGTTGGCGGGCGCACTTGTAACGGCAGTTCTGCAGAGTTCCAGTGCGACAACCGTATTGGTAATCGGTTTTGTCAGCGCCGGATTGATGTCCTTAAAGCAGGGTATCTCTGTTATCTTCGGTGCGAACATCGGAACAACGATGACAGCACAGCTGATGGCATTTAAGATCAGTGATTATATTATGCCGATCGTATTTATCGGTTTCCTGATCGCGTTTATTGCGAAGAAAGAAAAGGTGAAGTTTGTCGGACAGACAATCTTCGCTTTCGGTTTGTTGTTTGTTGGTATCGAGATGATGGGCGATGTCATGAAGCCGCTTGCAACAAGCCCGGTATTTATCAATATGATGGAGAAAGTCAGCCATATTCCGGTACTTGGCGTTGGTGTCGGTTTGGTTATGACGCTTGTTGTACAGAGCAGCTCCGCAACGATTGCGGTATTGCAGAGCTTCGCATCACAGGCAGGCCCGGATGGTGCGAGTGTGATCGGATTAGTTGGCGCAATTCCGATTCTGCTCGGCGATAATATCGGTACAACCATTACCGCAATATTGGCAAGTATCGGACAGTCCAAAGATGCAAAGCGCTGTGCGATTGCACATAGCGTGTTTAATATTACCGGTTCCTTTCTCTTTATCTGGATCATCAAGCCATTTGCAAAGTTTGTTGAGATGATCTCGCCAAAGGGAAATGAACTGGATGTGATTTCAAGGCAGATTGCAAATGCACATATGAGCTTTAATATCATCAATACTCTGATCTGGCTGCCGTTGCTTCCGGTTATGGTGAAGATTGTTATGTTTATTGTCAGAGATGACAAGGAAGTGTCTATCGAAGATTATAAAGAGAAAAGCTTTCTTGACAAAAATGTGATCAGTCAGCCGATTGCAGCTATGTATCTTGTATCCCAGGAGATCCGCCGTGCAGGACGCCTTGTATCAGAAATGATTGGAAATATGAAGGCAACGGTGATGAATAATGATAGCAAAGCGCTTGCTGAGCTAGAAAAAAATGCGAAGCTTGTAACAGAGATTGATGAGAATACTGTCAGCTATATCTCTGGAATGTTCTCGAATGGTTCTCTGACTGAAGAGCAATCATCTACGACTGCGGGACTGTTGTATGTCCTAAATGATATTGCACGTGTCAGCAAGCGGTGTGAGGATGCTTCACCGGTTATACGTGCCAAACTCGAAGGAAAGTATAAATTCTCAAAGGATGCAGTTGAGGAACTTGGAAAAGTAATTGATAACGTAGAAATCATGTATCGGACATCGATTGTCTCACTGGAAAATGGGGATGCAAAGACTGCAAGGAAGGTCTTCGATTATCGCAAGGAACTGCGTAATATGGAGAAGAAATTCAACAAGAACCATCTAAAACGTCTGCGGAAAAATAATTGTAAGCCGGAATTTACATATCCGTTTTCAAATGTGTTACATAATCTGGAACGTATCGGTGACAGCTGCAGCGGCATCGTTGAAGAGGTGATGGATAATGTCCGTTTCTTGGAATTGGAGGAAGCATAGCATGAAGCTTAGAGCAAAACATAGATTTCACATATCCATCGTAAGTTTTTTGTGCGTGGGTACATTGGCTGCATCCTTGTGCAGCTGTGAAAAAAAAGAAACGCAGGACTATGCATTTACAGGAACAAATGGAGACGCTTCTTCCCTTGGTGTGATTTCGGTACAGGTTCGTGAGGATGGTTCCGGTACCAGAAACCAGTTTGAAGAATATCTCGGGATTTCCATGTCTGAAGACAACGTGGATAAATACAAGGACATAAAACAGTGTACGGTTTTGACAAGCGGAAGCGCCATGGCGAGCACTATTAATGAATCAAAAAACGGAATCGGATATGTATCCTACGGACAGATGCAGGGAGATTCCAAAGCACTTGCTGTAGATAGAATTGTCTGTACCAGAGAAAGTATCGCAGATCATGCGTATCCGTTGACCAGAGATTTTACACTTGTATGGGTAGAAAGCCCGAATGCATTGCGGGATGATTTTGTAAAATATATCTGTGGAGCAGGCCAGAAGATTGTCGGTGAAACATATGTGCCGGTTGCAAAAGAAACATCGTTTCTTGCGGATCCGGATGCACAGGGGACTCTCAGTATCCGGGGGTCTTCCTCTATGGCAGATCTGCTTACGGAACTGGCAGATGCATATATGGCAGTAAATAAGAATGCAGCCATCCGTGTTTATGCGACAGATTCTACGAAGGGTCTGAATGATGCCATGGAAGGAAAATGCGATATAGCGATGGTATCGCGCAGCTTGAAAGATTATGAGAGAGACCTTGTTGAGTCAACCGTGATTGCAACCGATGGAATCGCAGTAATTGTCCAAAAGGATAATCCAATCAATCAGGTAACAAAAGATGAATTGAAAGGTATCTTCAATGGAAACATCACATCTTGGAATAATATTCAATAAAATAAAAAAACTGTTTCGTAAGATATTAAAAAAACGTAATAAAGAAACAGAAACGATAATTCAAAATACGGAGGAAAATAATATGTTACAGGAAACAATCTATGATAACCGGGAACTTTCCTGGTTAAAGTTCAATAAAAGAGTATTGGAGGAAGCAGTGGACGAGAACAATCCGCTCTGTGAGCGTCTGTCGTTCGTGTCAATCTTCCAAAGCAATCTCGATGAGTTCCTAATGGTGCGTGTCGGTTCGTTAGACGCAGGAAAAGACAGTAAAGTACGCGAAAATAAGACGAATATGACCTGTCAGGAGCAGCTTGACCGTATTATCGTCAAGGAGAAGAAGCTTCGCGAGAAGAAGGATGAAATCTATCTGCGCCTGATGTATGAGATGGAAGAATATGGTGTCAAGGAGCTTTTGTATAAGGATCTGAATGAGGATGAGCAGGATTCCATGAAGATTTACTTTGAGAATGAGATCCAGCCCTTTATCTCGCCACAGGTTGTTGGCAAACGTCAGCCGTTCCCATTCTTACGTAACAAGGAAATCTACGCTGTGGTAGAGCTACGCACAAAATCGAACAATACGAAGATTGGCATTATTCCATGTAACAATCCGGTCATTAAGCGCATGATCCCGGTTTCTTCCGACGGAAGACGTTTTATGCTTGCGGAAGAATTGATTCTGCATTTTGCTGGTGAAGTATTCCCGGGGTATAAGGTAATCAGCAAATCCCTGATCCGTATCCTGCGGAGTGCGGAAATTGACGTGGATGATGCATTAGACGATGATGAAAAAGATTACCGCAAGGGTGTGGAGAAGGTGCTTCGTACAAGAAGCCGTTTGTGCCCACTCCGAATGGAATATACAAGAATGATGAATGACTCCATCATCGAGAAGATGTGTGGATTTTTAGGGCTCACAAAAAAGCAGGTATTTCATTCCATCTCACCACTTGACCTGTCCTTCTTATTCAAGGTGGAAGATCTGCTTCGAAATGAAAAATATTTATTTTACGAACGCCGCGTGCCACAGCAGCCGGCTATGATAGACCGGACACGCCCTGTGATGGAGCAGGCCAGAGAGCATGATTTATTCCTGTCTTATCCATATGAGAGCATGAAGCCTTTTATCCAGCTCTTAAATGAGGCTGCAAATGATCCGGAGGTCGTATCAATCAAGATGACCTTATATCGTCTTGCCAGCGATTCGAAGATTGTTGAAGCACTGGTTGAAGCTGCAGAGCAGGGCAAAGAGGTTGTTGTATTAGTCGAACTCCGGGCACGTTTTGATGAGGAGAATAACATTCGCTGGTCGCGACAGCTTGAGGATGCCGGATGCCGCGTAATCTATGGTTTGAATCATATGAAGGTACATTCCAAGCTTTGCCTGATTACAGGAAAGCGAAATAATAAAATCGAATATATCACACAGATCGGTACCGGTAATTACAACGAGAAGACATCCCGTATCTATACTGACTATTCTCTGATCACATCTTCAGTAGATATTGGAAATGAAGCTGCCAATGTGTTCAACCATCTGTCAATGGGAACTACAGTCGATGAGACACAACATCTGCTTGTAGCTCCGAACTGCCTGCAGAATAAAGTCCTTGCAATGATCGATGAAGAAATTGCAAAGGCAAAGGAAGGAAAAGAAGGTTATGTCGGTGTGAAAATCAATTCCCTGACGGATAAGAAGATCATCGACAAGCTTATTGAGGCCGGTAAAGCCGGCGTGAAAATCCGCATGATCGTGCGTGGAATCTGCTGTCTGAAAGCAGGTGTAGCAGGAGAGACGGATAATATCCGGATCATCAGCATTGTCGGAAGATTTCTGGAACATTCCAGAATCTATATATTCGGCAAAGATGACCCGAAGGTGTATATTGCTTCAGCCGATTTTATGACACGGAATACCGTTCACCGTGTAGAGGTAGCGGCTCCTGTATATGATCCTGCAATCAAAGCCCGGATTCTCGACGATTTTGAATTGTTCTACGAGGATGACCAGAAGGCAAGAGAGCAGATCAACGGCATCTACCTGCCAAAACATGGGGAAAGTCATATCAATGCACAGGAAGCACAATATGCACAAGCTTACAAAAACAACGAGATACATGCATAGATTTCCTATATACATAGTGTTATAACAATTATATACGCTATACAATACTGCGCCATCAGTATTTTGTATAGATTCGAGACTTCCTCTCGACTGACAGTGAATAAATATTGCTGTCATAAAAAGCGCCTGTTAACGCCATACGCAGGCGCTTTTTCTATTTTGTGGAATAATATTTCAAAAGCGGGTTGACTATATACAGAATCTCTGCTATAGTATCCATATTCTCTTTAATGCATTAAAGCAGTAACGCGGCAGAGAAAGAAAGATGAGGAACAAAGACATGAAAGAATTATCAAATTTACTTGGATTTCGGGAGAGTATCAAAGTTGTTGATGCGACCTTACGTGACGGTGGACTGGTGAATGACTTCTATTTCACAGATGACTTTGTAAAAGCATTGTATCAGGCAAATATCGACGCAGGTGTTGACTATATGGAGATGGGATATCGTGCATCAAAAAAGATATTTGATGAATCGAAGTTCGGTAAATGGAAATTCTGTAGTGATGACCATATCCGTGAGATCGTTGGAGAAAACGACACAGACTTAAAGCTTGCAATCATGGCAGATATCGGGCGTCATGACAAGAACGATTTCGATGAGAAGGTAAATTCACCGGTTGATTTAGTCCGTGTGGCAGCATACATCCATCAGATGCCGGAAGCAATCGACATGGTAGAGGATGCGGCAAAGAAGGGATACGAGACAAGCTGTAATATTATGGCAATCTCGAATTCACAGGAGGAAGACATCAAGGTTGCACTTGATATGCTTGGCAAGACACCGGTTGATGTTATCTACATTGTGGACAGCTTTGGTTCTCTGTATCCGGAGCAGATTGCCCGTATCGCAGATCTGTACCTGAATTTCGCAGCAAAATACAATAAGAAGATCGGTATCCATGCACACAACAACCAGCAGCTCGCATTTGCAAACACGATTGAAGCGTGCGGTGATGGTGTAGACTGGTTAGACGGAACCTACCTGTCCATGGGAAGAGGAGCCGGCAACTGTGCAATGGAGCTATTACTTGGATTCCTGAAGAATCCAAAATACAACGTATACCCGGTATTCAAATTCATTGAAGACCACATGATGAAATTAAAGGATGACGGCATCGTCTGGGGGTACGATCTCCAGTACCTGATGACCGGGCTTTTAAACCAGCATCCTCGTTCTGCAATCGCCTTCACAAAAGAGAATCGCCGCGACTACGCAGAATACTACAAGGAACTGTTAATTTAATTGCATAAGGAACAACAAGAAAATAGTTATTGTTTCTCGAAAGATTGAGAAGTAAAAAGAGCATATAATATACAAAGAATAGTTGTAGTTATTTATGTATATGTTTGAAACTTAGAAGTACTTAATGTTCTGTAATAAATCAGCAATGTTTGAACACGATGTTCAAACAAGCCGCCACTGAGCCACGGATGGCGAATTGGCGGCGATTGCGTACGATAGAAGTTATGTAAATCAGAACATTTAGAACTTCTTGTTTCAATACATCACATAAACAACTACAACTATTTTTATATATGCTCTTTTTACGCACATTTTACAAAACTACGATAACGCACTTTACTTACATTCTGTATATTCTCATTTGTAAGTTAAATCAAAAAGAAAATCTTTAAGAGAAAAAGGAGACAAAGAAAATGAGAAAGTTAAAGAAAGCAATCATTGGAGTTTTAGCATCAGCCATGCTTATGGGAGCAATGACAGGATGTGGTAAAGCAGCAAGTGATGATATCACCGTAATTTCCCGTGAGGATGGATCCGGTACAAGAGGCGCATTTATCGAACTGTTCGGTATCGAGGAGAAGGATGCAGATGGTAATAAGATTGATAATACAATCTCTACTGCAGATATCACAAACTCAACATCCGTTATGATGACGAGTGTAGCAGATGATGAGGCAGCGATCGGATACATATCCCTTGGTTCCCTGGATGATTCTGTAAAGGCATTGAAGATTGATGGTGCAGAAGCAACCGCTGATAATATCTCAAACGGAAGCTACAAGGTATCCCGTCCGTTCAACATTGCAACAAAGGGTACACCAAACGAAGTAACACAGGATTTCATCAACTTCATCTTGAGCGAGGATGGACAGAAGGTTGTTGAAGATGCAGGATATATCAGCCAGGGCAATGCAGGTGCATTCAAGGCTGCAGGCGTAAAGGGTAAGATTAATATTGCAGGTTCATCTTCCGTAACACCGGTTATGGAGAAGCTCAAGGAAGCATATGTTGCAGTCAATCCGGATGTACAGATTGAAGTACAGCAGAGTGATTCTACAACAGGTATGACAAGTGCGGCAGAAGGTGTCTGCGATATCGGTATGGCATCCAGAGAGCTGAAGGACAGCGAGCTTAGTGCAGGTCTTACACCAACAGTGATCGCAATTGATGGTATCGCAGTTGTTGTAAATAAGAACAACGATGTCGATGGTCTTACAAGTGATCAGGTAAAGAGCATCTACACAGGTTCTATCACAAAGTGGTCAGAAGTAAAGTAATAGCTTGATAAAAACTTATCAGAAAGAAAATACGAGGCATACTATGACGAAAGTAAAAGAAAGAACAATGCATATCGTATTCCTGGTGGCTGCCTGTATGTCCATACTGGCAGTCGCCATGATATGTCTGTTCATGTTTGCCAATGGCGTACCAGCCATCCGGCAGATTGGATTTGTGAATTTTATATTTGGTAAAACCTGGATGCCGGGTGCAAATAAATTCGGCATCTTCCCTATGATCATCGGCAGTATCTATGTGACAGCAGGTGCAATCATCATCGGTGTTCCAATCGGACTTTTATGTGCCGTATTCATGGCAAAGTTCTGTCCACCGAAGTTTCATAAGATTATGAAACCGGCTGTGGATCTGCTTGCAGGTATTCCATCTATTGTATATGGATTCTTCGGTCTGGTTGTGATCACGCCGATGATCCGGAATACATTCGGCGGAAGCGGTAAAAACATTCTGACCGCCTGCATCCTGCTTGGAATCATGATTCTGCCAACCATCATCAGTGTATCGGAATCAGCAATCCGCGCGGTTCCGGAAAGCTATTACGAAGGAGCATTGGCACTCGGTGATACGCATGAGAGAAGTGTCTTCAAGGCAGTACTCCCTGCAGCAAAATCCGGAATCCTTGCAGCCATTATTCTTGGAATCGGGCGTGCGATCGGTGAGACAATGGCAGTCATCATGATTGCCGGAAACCATGCAGTTATGCCGGACAGCCTGTTGGCCGGTGTGCGGACACTTACATCGAATATTGTACTGGAACTTGGATATGCAACAGATTTGCACAGAGAAGCATTGATCGCAACCGGTGTGGTTCTGTTCGTATTCATCCTGATTATTAATCTGTTGTTCTCAGTTGTGAAAAAGAAAGGGGCGAAATAGGCATGAGTGAACAAGCTGTAGCAGCAAAGGCAGATATGGAAGCAATCAGGCCGATCAATGTCGTCACCTGGAAGGATAAGCTCGCTGCATACAAAAAACGGCCGCTTTCCATGTTTTTACTGATGGCAGTCACGGTATCTGCAGTCATTACGGTTGGTGTGCTTGGCGCACTTGTCATCTATATTCTGGCAAACGGTATCATGAATCTTTCTCCGGAGCTTTTTGCCTGGAAATATACAACCGAAAATGTATCGATGCTTCCTGCAATTATCAATACATTTCTTATGACAGCGCTTTCCCTGCTCATCGCAGTACCAATCGGTATCTGTTCTGCTATTTATTTGGTAGAATATGCCAAGCGCGGAAATAAACTTGTGAGTATTGTCAGAATCACAACCGAGACATTATCCGGTATCCCTTCCATTGTCTATGGTCTGTTCGGATATCTGATGTTTGTGATCGCATTTGGCTGGGGACTTTCATTCTTCGGTGGTGCGCTTACACTTTCCATTATGGTACTTCCAACCATTATGCGTACGACAGAAGAAGCGCTCTTAAGCGTACCGGATTCTTACCGGGAAGGAAGCTTCGGACTTGGAGCCGGCAGACTGCGGACGATATTTAAGGTTGTACTTCCATCTGCGGTACCCGGTATTTTATCCGGAGTTATCCTGGCAATCGGACGTATCGTCGGCGAGACGGCAGCTTTAATCTTTACATCCGGTACAACTGCCGAGATACCAAAGAGCTTATTTGATTCCGGATGTACACTGGCTGTTCATATGTATAAGCTGCTTTCGGAAGGACTCTACACAAAACAGGCATATGCAACCGCAGTTGTGCTGCTTGTAATGGTTGTCATAATCAATGCAGCATCCGGAAAGCTTGCCAAAAAACTGCAGGCAAAATAAGTACTGGAATTTGGAGGAAAAAATGGGTAATTTTAAAATAAAGGACATGGATTTATATTACAGTGATTTCCATGCGTTAAAAGATATCAACTTGGACATTCCATCGACCAAGATCACTGCATTCATCGGTCCATCCGGCTGTGGAAAATCCACACTCTTAAAAAGCCTGAATCGAATGAATGATCTGGTCGAGGGCTGTAAGATCACAGGTGAGGTAACACTCGATGGCGAAAATATATACAAAGGAATGGATGTCAATACATTGCGCAAGCGCGTCGGCATGGTGTTTCAGAAACCAAATCCGTTTCCGATGAGCATCTACGACAATATTGCATATGGACCGCGTACACACGGAATCCATAAAAAGGCGGAATTAGATGAAATTGTGGAACGTTCCTTAAAGCAGGCTGCTATCTGGGATGAAGTCAAAGACCGTCTGAAGAAAAGCGCGCTCGGTATGTCAGGTGGACAGCAGCAGCGTCTGTGCATTGCGCGTGCACTTGCAGTAGAACCGGATGTGCTTTTGATGGATGAGCCGACATCTGCCCTCGATCCGATTTCCACCTCAAAGATTGAGGATCTGGCAGTTGATCTGAAAGATAAATATACAATCATCATGGTAACACATAATATGCAGCAGGCTGCACGTATCTCAGATAATACAGCATTTTTCCTGCTCGGAGAAGTTGTGGAGTTTGACAATACAGAGAAACTGTTCGCAAATCCAAGTGACAAGCGGACAGAGGATTATATCACAGGAAGGTTTGGTTGATGAATTATGAGAAATGAATACGAGAAGCAATTAGAGAATCTGAATGTCGAACTAATCCGTATGGGTGCACTTTGCGAGAAGGTGATCGCGGGCACTACGAAGGCACTCTTTAGTGGCGATGCCAAATACACATCGAAATCCCATGCAGTCGAAGAAGAGATCGATAAAAGCGAGCATAATATCGAGCATATCTGTATGAGCCTGCTTTTAAAGCAGCAGCCGGTCGCATCGGATTTCCGTTTTGTATCAGCTGCATTAAAGCTTATATCTGATCTCGAACGGATCGGTGATCAATGTGCCGATATTGCGGATATGATCCGTTTCACAACTTCTTATGACTTAAAGGATTTTAAAGACCTTGAAGAAATGTCAGGTGCTGCGAAAGATATGCTGTCAAATGCTGTGGAGGCATATGTCAAAAAAGACAAGGATCTGGCAATCACTGTAATCCAGGCGGATGATAAAGTCGATGCATTATTTGATTCGGTAAAGAAACGTCTCATTAAAGAGATCGGAAAAAAAGCAGAAGATGGCGAATTTTATATAGACATTATCATGATTGCAAAGTATTATGAAAGAATAGGAGACCATGCAACGAATGTTGCGGAATGGGTTTATTATTCAATCACAGGAGAGCATATATAAAATGATTTATGTTTTAGAAGATGACAATAGCATACGTGAATTTGTAGTTTACACATTATGTCACATGGATTTGGAAGCAAAAGGCTTTGAACGTCCATCGGAATTCTGGGCAGGGATGGAAGAAACACTTCCGTCCCTGATTCTGCTTGATATCATGCTGCCGGAGGAGGATGGACTATCTGTCTTGAAAAAGCTCCGGGAACATGCTGATACCAAAGAGGTTCCGGTCATTATGTTAACTGCAAAGGATAGTGAATACGACAAAGTACTGGGGCTTGACAGCGGAGCGGATGATTACGTACCGAAGCCGTTTGGCATTATGGAGTTAGTTGCGAGAATCAAAGCTTTGCTTCGCCGGACAGAAAACCGTGCAGATACGACCGATGACGGTGAGAAGCTTATTGCCGGAAGCATAGCCTTAGATACCAAGCGCCACATTGTTTTAGTGGATGGAGAGCGCATCAATCTTACATTGAAAGAGTTTGAACTTCTGCATCTGTTTATGGAAAACCAGGGACAGGTGTTTACACGTGACCAGCTGCTAAACCGCATCTGGGGATATGAATTCGATGGGGAAAGCCGTACGGTTGATGTCCATATACGAAGCCTCCGGATGAAATTAAAGGAAGCCGGGAATATGATTGAAACGGTCCGCGGTGTCGGCTACAAGATCGGAGATTAAAATGAAAAAGAAGATATTCAAGAATACAATTTTAATCATCTTGCTTTTGGTCGTTCTATGTGGCGTATCCATCATCGGTGTTTTATACAGCTATTTCAACAAACAATACGTTTCCTCCCTGAATCAGGCGGCAGGCTATATTGCGGAGGGGGTGAACCTATCCGGGCTGGATTTTCTCACCGATTTGAATGAGAATGAAAAGCGTATCACATGGGTTGCGGCGGACGGAACAGTTCTTTATGACAACAAAGCCGACCCCCATACGATGGAAAATCACAAAAATCGTACAGAAATCAAACAGGCAATGACGTCTTCGGCAGGCACAAGTGTAAGATATTCGAAGACACTTTCCGAGGAGACAATCTATCATGCCATCCGTATTGCGGACGGAAGTGTAGTCCGTGTCTCCGTAGTCCGTAAATCGGTGCCGGCACTTTTGATGAAGGTGCTGCTTCCGATTATTCTCGTATTACTGCTCGGTGTTGAATTCTCCGCGATTCTTGCCTACCGCTTATCGAAACAGATTACAACACCGTTAGAAGCGATTGACTTAGATCATCCGGATGAATCGACGGTTTATGACGAGCTGTCACCGTTTATCCGTAAAATCCGCATCCAGAACGAGCAGATTCAAAAGGCGATGACACAGCTGCAGACACAGAAAAATGAGTTTGCACTGATTACGGAAAACATGCAGGAAGGTTTTCTTGTTGTGGATAAAAAGGAAATTGTTCTCTCACACAACCGGAGTATCTCAACCTTATTTGATGTGGATGAATCGGTAGATGGAAAACATGTGTTAGAGATTAACCGGTCGGAAGAGTTTATCGACTGTATCAAGAAGGCGATCCAGGGAATCCACAGCGAGTATATCTGCCCGGTTAAGGGACGTTTTTATAATATCTATGCGAATCCGGTATTCCGGAATAACGAGGTTGCCGGCGCGGTCGTTATCATCACGGATGTCACAGAGAAGGAAGAACGCGAGAATTTGAGACGGGAATTCTCGGCGAACGTATCGCACGAATTAAAGACACCGCTAACTTCCATATCCGGTATTGCAGAAATTATTAAAAATGGAATTGTTGACGAGAAGGATGTCAAAACATTTGCAGGTAAGATCTATGACGAAGCACGTCGGCTGATCCATCTGGTAGAAGATATCATTAAGCTGTCTCAGCTTGATGAGGGAGAGCAGGCAGTAGAAAAGACTCCGATTGATATATATGACCTATCAAGAATCGAAATCCATCATTTGGAGCCGGTAGCAGAGGAACGGCATATCAAAATCAATCTGCAGGGTGAACATATGATGATATCCGGCATACACTCTGTGTTAGAAGAAATGGTATACAATCTGATTGAAAATGCCATTAAATATAACAAAGAGGATGGAACCATAGATGTCATGATCAAAAAGAAAAAACATCGTTGTGAGTTTTGTGTCAAAGATTCCGGCATCGGAATTCCGGCAGACCAGCTTGACCGGATATTCGAACGCTTTTACCGGGTTGATAAGAGCCATTCCAAGGAAATAGGCGGCACGGGACTTGGACTTTCTATTGTAAAGCATGGCGCAAAGCTGCACAATGCGGAGATTAAGATTGAGAGTGCATTAAATGTCGGTACGGAAATAAATTTAATCTTTCCGATATAGGTGTCTTGTCACCTGTCAAAACATGTGCTATACTGCATGTACATTCGGAGCAAAAACGCAGGCGGAATGTCTGCGTTTTTGTTATGGCGACGAGGAAAATGCACGCATTTATGTGGTGCATTTGACGACCGCTAATCAGAGCACGATGCGCAGAGCACATCGTGTCTTTGTATTATGTACAGGTATAAATTCAAAGGAGACAGGAAGATGCGAGAATTACATTACGATGTTGTGATCGTCGGCTGCGGTGTCGGTGGATTATATACAGCATTGAATTTACCGGAAGATAAACAGATTTTGATGCTCTCAAAAGCAGAGCTTGAAACCTGTGATTCGATGCTGGCACAGGGCGGTATCTGCGTGCTGCGGGACGAGGATGACTATGATTCGTATTTTGAGGATACGATGCGTGCCGGTCATTATGAAAACCGCAAGGAAAGTGTCGATATCATGATCCGTGGCAGCCGCGATGTTATCAACGATCTGATCGGATATGGTGTCCAGTTTGAGAGAAATGAGGATGGAAGCCTTGCTTACACGAAGGAGGGTGCACATTCCAAGCCACGTATCTGCTTCCACGAGGATATCACAGGAGAAGAGATTACAACCCATTTGTTATCCGCTGTAAAACAGCTGAAAAATGTGACAATCTTTGAGCACACAACGATGACTGATCTGATTGAGGATATCAATCATACATGTGTCGGCATCCTTGCCAAGCGTGCAGACGGAGAAGAGTTGGAAATCTATGCAGAAAATACAGTCTTCGCAACCGGAGGTATCGGTGGACAGTACAAACATTCCACGAACTTCCCGATCCTGACTGGCGATGGCTGCGAGATTGCACGAAAGCATAGTGTGGAATTAGAGCATATGGACTATGTTCAGATTCATCCAACCTGCTTTTACACAGAGAATCCGGGCAGAAGCTTCCTGATCTCAGAATCAGCCAGAGGTGAGGGCGCGATCATCTTAAATCACAAAAAGGAGCGTTTCGTCGATGAATTGCAACCACGTGATGTCGTGACAAAGGCAATTCAGGCTGAGATGGAAAAAGAGGGCGTAAAATACGAATTCTTATCTTTCGAGAATGTTCCACGCGAGACGATCCTGAATCATTTCCCGCACATCTACGAGCACTGCATGAAGTACGGTTTCGACATTTTGATGATGCCGATTCCGATCGTTCCAGCACAGCATTATTTCATGGGCGGTATCCACGTAGACAAGTATTCGCTTACAACGATGCCTCATCTGTATGCTGTCGGCGAGACAAGCTGCAACGGGGTGCACGGGAAAAACCGCTTAGCCAGCAACAGTTTGCTTGAAAGTTTAGTGTTCGCCAAGCGTGCGGCAAAGCACATGATTGGTGAGCTTGTGTAAAGTTTATAGATCATTGTGCATGATTATTCCATTACGTAGATACATATATTTTATTTTTGAATATGTTCGCATATACAATATGTTTGGAACTTAGAAATTCTTGATGTTCTGTACTATATCAGCAATGATTGAACACGATGTTCAATCAAGCCGCCACTGAGCCATGGATGGCGAATTGGCGGCGGTTGCGTACAGGGTCATAATTTATATCAGAACATCTTAGAATTTCTTAGTTTCAATACATCGTATATGGAACAATTCAAAATAAAATATATGTACTACCAATACCAAAAATCATGTACAATGATCGTGTACATTTAATAAAAAAGGAGATTAGACAGACAAATGAATGAGATTACAATGCAGTTAGTTGCAGATAAGTATATTAAGATGGCTTTGGAGGAGGATATCAACAGTGAAGATATCAGCACGAACGCCGTGATGCCGGAGTATAAGAAGGGCGAGGTTACATTGCTTGCGAAGCAGGACGGAATCATTGCCGGATTGCAGGTATTTAAGCGTGTATTTACGATGTTGGATCCGAATACCGAAGTGATCTTTGCAGAGCAGGATGGAAAGCAGATCAAGGATGGCGATGCCGTGACAAACGGACAGGTGCTTGCAACTGTGGTCGGTGATATCCGTGTGCTGTTGTCCGGTGAGCGTACAGCGCTGAATTACCTGCAGCGCATGAGCGGTATTGCAACCTATACGAACAATGTTGCAGCACTTTTAAAAGGGACAAATACCAAATTGCTTGACACAAGAAAGACAACACCTTGCATGCGTATCTTCGAGAAATATGCGGTTCGTGCCGGCGGCGGAAATAATCACAGATACAATCTGTCGGACGCTGTTATGTTGAAGGATAATCACATTGACGCCGCAGGCGGTGTGGCAAAGGCAGTTCAGATGGCAAGAGATTATGCATCATTTGTCTGCAAAATCGAGGTAGAGACAGAGAATCTGGATATGGTCAGAGAAGCAGTGGAAGCAGGTGCCGATATCATCATGTTTGATAATATGTCCCCGGAGCTGATGGCAGAAGCAATTAAGATCATCGATGGACGTGCCAAGACGGAGTGTTCCGGAAATATCACAAAAGAAAATATCGAGACGATCACAAAGCTTGGTGTCGATTATGTATCGAGTGGGGCGCTGACACATTCCGCTCCAATCTTAGATATCAGTCTGAAACATCTGCATCCAATTGACTAATTATGCTGCAACAATCTATTTCAATCAAGGAGGAAACGCAGATGGAGCAGACAATTTTATCCGGAGATGAACGCAGAGAGAAGCTTCTTGCGTTGTTACTGCGATCTGATGAACCGTTGTCGGGTGGAAAAATCGGGGACATCTATCATGTCAGCCGTCAGGTTGTCGTACAGGATATCGCATTGCTCCGTTCAAAAGGGCATTCAATCGTATCGACGCCACGTGGCTATATGTATGAAAAAGATGCTGGCAACCAAAATTGCAGGCGGATTGTAAAGGTCTGTCACACCGATGATCAGGCAGAAGAAGAATTAAGCACAATCGTTGATTTCGGTGGAATCGTCTTAGATGTTATGGTAAACCACCGCACCTACGGCAAGGTCACAGCACCATTAAATATCAAGAGCCGCCGCGATATCCGTAAGTTCGTGGAAGATCTGAAACAAAGCAAATCGTCCCTTTTATCGAACACAACCTCCGGCTATCATTTTCACACGATTGAAGCCGAGAGCGAAGATATCCTCGATGAAATCGAAGAAGCCCTGAAGGAAAAACACTTCCTCGTCGACTTCCTCGACTACGAAACCACATTCAAACAATAACCCCAAGGTCAAATTTTTGAGGTAATTAACACAGATATTGTACACAAATAAACAATAAAATAAATCAATCCAACGATTATTGTAAAAAGTGATATTTTCAAATAACTGTCAATATGTTACAATAACAATCGTGTATAATTTATAAAATAACGTAAATAGCGAATTGTATCCATTCAATCAAATTGTATATTGTGTTGTCTGTAATTATTAATTTGTTTGCAGACCATTGGAACACGCTGGTACTTAATAAGCGGCAACTTGTTGGCGCGAATTTAGTACCACTGCGTGTGGAAGTGAGCGAGAGCGTGTCTGCAGGCAATTATATAATTACAGACAACACTTAGATAACGTGCAGGATACAATTCGCAAACCACGCAATTAAAATCAGGAGGATAATTACAATGGCAAAAATTCAGATGAAGACTCCACTGGTAGAGATGGACGGAGATGAGATGACACGAATCCTTTGGAAGATTATCAAGGATGAATTGATCTACCCATTTATCGACTTAAAGTCCGAGTATTACGACCTTGGTCTGGAGTACAGAAACGAGACAAACGATAAGGTTACTTTTGATTCTGCATACGCAACACAGAAGTACGGTGTTGCAGTCAAGTGTGCAACAATCACACCAAACGCTGCACGTATGACAGAGTACAACCTGAAGGAAATGTGGAAGAGTCCAAACGGAACGATCCGTGCAATCTTAGACGGAACCGTATTCCGTGCACCAATCGTTGTCAAGGGAATTGAGCCATGTGTAAAGAACTGGAAGAAGCCTATTACAATCGCAAGACATGCCTATGGCGATGTGTATAAGAGCGTAGAGATCGATGTACCGGGTGCTGGTACAGCAGAGCTTGTATTTACAGGCGAGGACGGACAGGTAATCAAGGAGACCATCCACAAGTTTGATGGTCCGGGTGTGATTCAGGGACAGCATAACATCGACAAATCCATCGAGAGCTTTGCAAGAAGCTGCTTTAACTATGCGCTTGATACAAAGCAGACATTGTGGTTTGCAACAAAGGATACAATCTCCAAGAAATACGACCATACATTTAAGGATATCTTTCAGGAGATCTTCGATAACGAATACAAAGAGAAGTTTGACGCCGCAGGCATCGAATATTTCTATACTCTGATTGATGATGCAGTTGCCCGTGTTATGAAGTCTGAGGGTGGATTCATCTGGGCTTGCAAGAACTACGACGGCGATGTTATGAGTGATATGATCTCATCTGCATTTGGTTCTCTTGCCATGATGACATCAGTACTTGTTTCTCCAGATGGAAAATACGAGTACGAGGCAGCACACGGAACTGTTCAGAGACATTACTACAAGCACTTAAAAGGTGAGGAGACATCAACAAACTCTGTTGCAACGATCTTCGCATGGACTGGTGCTTTGAGAAAGCGTGGCGAGCTTGACAATATTCCAGAACTGATGGAATTTGCAGACAAGCTTGAGCAGGCAACGATCAAGACAATCGAAGACGGCAAGATGACAAAGGATCTTGCACTTATTACAACGATGAAGGATGTCACTGTATTAAACAGCGAGAACTTCATCAAAGCAATCCGCGAAACACTTGAGGGAATGTTAGCTTAATGAATATATGGGATGTTCTGAAAATTGAACAGACGAAGGATAAAGACGCATTGAAGAAAGCCTATCGAATGCGTCTTTCTTCTGTCAATCCGGAAGATGATCCGGAAGGGTTTATGGAGCTTCGGAAAGCCTATGAGGAGGCGGTGCACCTTGCCGATCAGACGGAGGAGGAATTCGACGTTGCCATTCCAGATACACCGGAACAGCAAATGCTTGCTTCATTAGAGGCTCTCTATGATGATTATGCCCGTCGTATCAATCCAGACGAATGGCTTGCACTCTTTAATTCCGATTATTTTGTATCGCTCGACACAAGTGAGGATGCATTGTATGGACTGTTGCGGTTCCTGATGAATCATGTGCTGGTTCCGAAAAAGGTATGGAAATGCATCGTCGGATATTTTGATCTTGAAGGGCGCAGAAGCGAGCTTGCAGAACAGTTCCCGGAAAATTACCTGGACTATATCACGAACAATGCGACCTATGAGGATATCATCAATTATGAGGCGTTTGAGCATGCAGAGATCACAACCTCCGCAACGATCGATGCCTATATCCGTGATTACATTGAATTAGATCGCATGGTTCGCAGTCAGGAGCTAAAAGATGCCGGAGAAAAAATCCGGCAGATGAAGGAAAAATATTATATTTCCAATGTATATATACATCTGGAAGAGATGCGTATCCGTCTGCAGACCTGCCGGTTGGAGTTTTCAGAATATATTCAGACATCCATGACGGAAGAAGAACGGAAAACACAAGATCTGGATGCATTATACGCCGAGCGGTATGCTTCCGCATTAGCAGCGATCCGCGAGGAAGCGGAAGGACTGTCTGCAAAGTATCCGGATGATATCACTCTGCTTCATTTTTGTGGAGATGTCTGTATCCTGAACAATGATCTGGAACAGGCAGAACAGTATTTCAACCGGTCCAAGGAATTGGACCCACAGAATTATCTTATGCGCGCCAAACAGGCAGAACTTGCATTCCGCAAGGGAGATTATAAAGCTGCCAGAGATGGCTATATGGATCTGCTCAAGGAAAATCATTATGATGATTCTGTCCGCATTGGTATGGTGCGTGCCAATCAGATGATGATACAGGAAAATCTGGAGAAGTTAAAGAAAAATCCAGATGATATACAAGCAAAGATGGACGTTGGCTGGAGCTATTACCAAAGCTATCAGTTTCAGGAAGCAATCGCCTTTCTGACTAAATTCCAGCCAGAAGGAGATCGGAAATTTGAATACTATAATGTTCTTGGACGTTGTTATCTGGGCGTTCGTGATTATGCGCATGCCAGACAATGTTTTCTTGTCTGGAAGAATCTGATTGAGCAGCTCCCAGAGGAAGATACAAGTGCAGAAACAGAGAAAAAACGCGTCCGGTATCCGTATGTGAATTTCCTGATTGCCGATTGTTATATGAAGACAGAGGATTACGAGAATGCCAGACGTCATCTGGATATAGCATTATCCAAAGATCATGAGGAAATCATCCTTTCATATGAGGCGGATTGTGAACTAAAGTTCCTGACCGGCCAATATACGGATTGTCTGCGTGCCTGTGAACACCTGTTAGAGCGGGATCCGCACGACTACGTGGCATATCTGTTTAAAGCAAAAGCCTGCAAGGCGATGAATTATATTCAGGAAGCTTATAATGCCTGCGAACAGGCAATCAATCTGTATCCGTATCTGTCTCAGCCTTATGCGTTAGAGGCAAGCTTATTTATCCGCGCACATCAATACGAACAGGCGCAGGATACGATCAAACGTTTTGACGCATTTGAAAATGAAAGTGACAGCATTGATTACTACCGGGCACGGCTTTCCATGTTAGATAACAAGATTGATCCGGCAATCCGGCAGCTCGTAGCAATTGTCAGTCGTTCAGATGGTAAGGCAACCGATATGGAGCATTTTGAGGATGTCCATATGCTGTTAGCGCTTTGTTACCGCTACAAGGGCATGTATGATAAAGCGCTTGAACAGTTCGAGCAGGTAAAGAAACAACACACACAATATCCATTGATTGATATGTATATCGGTTCTTCCTATGCGAAACTTGGGAAAATCGAACAGGCATTGGAGGCATTTGGTACACAGCTTGCAATACAGGCAACCGCGCAGGTTTACAATGAGCGGGCGATCGTATACAGTCTGATGGGCGAATACAAAAAGGCTGTTCGCGATTATCAGGCTGCATTACAGTTAGAACCAGATAATTATTTTGCGTATCTGCGGATTGGGATGATACAGGAACTGCACAAAAGCTATAAAGCGGCTGCCGATGCATACCGAAAAGCATATGAAGTTTCTGAAACAGACACCGAACAGCACAAAGAGAGCTTGCAGAGTTTAGCACGTGTCTACCAGTGCATGAACTGGTTTCCTGAAAGTCAGCAGCTCTATATCGATTATAAAAAGCAATATGAGTGGAATGCAGATATCGCCTACGATTATGCCGTCCTGCTTGTTCGGATGGATGCGGCAAAGGATGCCATTGCCGAGTTGCTTCCTTTTGTGGATGATTCTGCCTGTGCAAGAAAATTGCTTGATATCTACGGAGATGCCGGCTTCATTGATCTGGCGCATGAGACATTTGAATATATCATAAGCAAAGATCCGGAGAATCACCGGGTGTATGGTGCAATGGGAGATATCTTCCGTGACCATGCCATGTATGCGGACGCAAAGCCGTTATATGAGCGGGCGATTGCGCTTGACACAAACAAGGAAGCCAATTATTATAGTGAATGGCTGGAATGTATGATCCAGCTAAAAGAACTGCGAAGCTTCAAGAAGAACAGTGCGATAGCAAATGCGGCTGCCGCTTATCCAAAGGATCAGATACAAACGCCGCCACAGTATATCAAGATGGCACGTTTTGCACGACTTTCCAAGAACTACAAAGAATGTAAAGACTGGTTAGAACAGGGTCTGCATGCCCGTCGTTGTCGCGGCTGTTTCTATGGTGTCTGTCACCGGATTTTATATGAGAAAGCGTTGCTGTATGAGAAGCAGCGCAATTATGCGATGGCACGCAGTATGTACGAAGAAGCAATCCGTGTCTGTGGACAGAATGCGTTCTATGAGGCATGTCTGAAGCGGATTGAAGATAAAAAATAAGAAATTAGGGTTAGAAATGATAGTAGGAATTGATTTAGGAACGACAAACAGTTTAATTGCATATTTTGATGGCGACCATGCAAAGGTCATTCCGAACCGTCTGGGAGAAAATCTGACTCCTTCGGTTGTAAGCGTGGATGAGGAAGGAATTGTCTATGTCGGCAAGACCGCGAAGGAGCGGAAGATGCTGTACCCAGATCAGACCGCGGATGTGTTCAAGCGGAACATGGGGAGCTCGAAGGTGTTTACCCTTGGAACCCGCAAGTTCTCTGCGGAAGAGCTTTCCAGCCTTGTTTTAAAATCTTTGAAGGAAGATGCGGAGCATTATCTTGGATGCACGATTGAGGAGGCAGTCATCAGCGTACCGGCATATTTTAACGATGCACAGCGAAAAGCGACAAAGAAAGCAGGAGAACTTGCCGGATTTGTGGTAGAACGTATCGTCAGTGAACCAACAGCCGCAGCAATCGCTTATGGTTTGGATAAGAAAAATGCAGACACGAAATTCCTCGTATTTGATTTGGGTGGTGGTACATTTGATGTATCAATCCTAGAGCTTTATCAGAATATTATGGAAGTGCGCGCAGTTGCCGGAGATAATTTCCTTGGCGGAGAAGATTTTACGACCGTATTGGAACAGATGTTTCTCCGTGAACACGAGATTGACGAAGATACTCTTGATCAGAAAACCCGTGCACATATTCACAAACAGGCAGAGATTTGCAAGCTTGGATTTGCAGATGCAAAAACATCAGTTATGAAATGTAATATCAACGGAGAAGTCGTAGAGAGCGAAATTGATATTGACGATTATGAAAAATCCTGCCAGGTATTGCTTGGACGTATTCGTAAGCCAATCGAGCGAAGCCTGAAGGATGCAAATATCAAGCTCAAAGATATTGAGGAAGTAATTCTGGTTGGTGGTTCGACAAAGCTTTCCATCGTGCGTCGGTTTGTGAGCCGCCTGTTTGGACGTCTGCCGAATACAAGTATCAATCCGGACGAGGTGGTTGCTGTGGGCGCGGCGACACAGGCTGCTATGAAAGAACGGAATGAAGCAGTGAAAGAGATTATTTTGACGGATGTCTGTCCATTTACACTTGGAACGGAGGTTGTATCCCGCAGATCCGGAGGTGTGTTTGAGGCTGGACATTATCTGCCATTGATTGAACGAAACTCCGTGATTCCGGTCAGTCATACGGAACGTCTCTATACCGTCAGTGACCGGCAGACACGAATCAAGGTCGATATCCTGCAGGGCGAGAGCCGTCTGGCAGCAAATAACGTCTACCTTGGCAGCATTGAAGTTATGGTTCCACCGGCACCTGCCGGCGAAGAATGCGTCGATGTCACATACACCTATGATGTTAACTCTATCTTAGAGGTGATTGTAAAGGTAATTTCTACAAATGTGGAAAAACGACTTGTGATTAAGAACGAGGAAACCGATCTGACCGATGAAGAAATCGATGCCAGATTCGAGGAGCTTTCTTCCCTGAAGATTCATCCACGGGAACAGGAGGCAAACAAATTATTGCTGCTTCGTGCGGATCGCATGTATGAGGAATCCATCGGAGATACCCGTAAGATTCTCGAACATGAGATTAACCAGTTTGAAGATGTATTAAATAAACAGAATCCATCGGAAATCAGCAGTGCAAGAGAAGCTTTCAAGGAATTCCTTGACAATATGGAAGAAGATTTATTCTAAATATATTAAAGAAAAGGGCTGACGCTTTAAGAGAGCGCCAGCCTTATTATATGTCGTGCATATGCGTGCAAAAGATCTAAGTCCTGCAGGAACGAATCCGTCAGTTCAATAAAAGATTCTTTGTCTTCATAATCCCGTTTGTAGCCAGATAAAATTCCATCATCAATCTGGGAGATGAAATATCCTTTTTTACGCAGATAACAGGTTTCCTTCTTCGCCGGTTCCCGGTAGTTTTTATCCACATAGCTTGCCACACTTTTGTGAACCGCCATATCCTCTGCCGGAAGATAGTAGTAATCCCTGTAATTATCAAAGAAGAACTTCAATTCCTCTGTATAGATCGGGGCATTGATCGTTGCTTCCTTCTGGAATCCAGTGATGATGATATCATTCAATCCGATCGTCAATCGTTTTGGAAGCTGGTATTCCAGCTCCAAAGAGAAAAGTAACCGGTTCTGCCGCACAGACATCTTGCGGACGAGCAGACAGCCAGCTTTGAATTTACAGTAAGCAAGCATGCTTGTGCAGTCCAGAAGTCCTTCGAGATCCTCGTAATTGTGCTGTAACAACAACTGCTTGTTTGTCTTTACCGGAAGCTTTACATATTCCTGATAGACCTTAATCAGATCACCGCCGGAATATTTATCTAACCGATGGATACCAAGAAACCGTTCCACGCTTTTCTGTTTCATATTTTCCATGTGCAGCACATCTTTTAAAAAACGGATCTGCTTATAAATATCAATGCTTTCCATATGGGCGAGTGTATTTTCCATCCCATATGCCTTTGCCTTTTTTGTGATATACGGAATATCAAATCCATCTCCATTATAGGTAATCACATATTTATAATTCATCGCAAAGGAAAGAAACTGCTCTAAAATATCCGCTTCGGATCTGCCATCCTGATTAAACCACTGGCATATATTCCACTGACGGTTTTTATAGTAAGCACAGCCGATCAGATATAAGGCAGTATGTTCGGCTGTAAATCCGGTCGTTTCAATATCAAAAACAAGCAGATCTTCCGATGTATAAAACTGTTCCAATGTCTGAAATTTACTGCGATGAGCCTCATTTACAACTTTTTCCATAGGTGCCTCCTTTCCGACATCGTCCGATAAATTCGTCTAAATTGGTTTAAATTATAGCATAAATACCATAGAAGTAAAGAAATGCTTGTAATTTTTGGTCAATATGTTATAATTTTAGCTAAAGTATGATGTACGGAGGAGATAGAATGTTACGACCAGACGATATTAGATCAACAGCTTTTAAAAAGGGCTTATTCGGTTACAAAGCCGCAGATGTTGACAGCTTTAAAGACACTGTATTCAGAGCGTACAGCGACCTTTCCAAAGATTATGAGGAAACAAAGGACAAATTTGATAAACTCACAAAGGCAATGGAAGATACCAGACTGAAATTATTTGAACTGGAGAACAAGCTGCAGCAGGCAGAAAATGTATCAACTGATGCCGGAGAAAGTGTAGAGGCAAAGAAGCGTGCAGACCAGATCATCAAGAATGCTGAAGCAACTGCCGCTGATATTATTGCAAAGGCAAAGGCTCAGAGCGAGAAGCTTGAGAGCTCCGCAAAGCCAAAGGCAGAAGCACCAAAGGTTGAGCCAGAACCAGCGAAAGAGTCTGCATCATCCAAGTTCTTCAAGAAAGCAGACGAGGATGTACATACCGCTGCAACAAGCAACGATGATGACGATGAGATCTTTGTTGGGGAAATCGAAGATGCAAGAAAACCAGATCGAATGATGATCGGAGATGGCGAAGAAGAGGACGAAGGCTTCGAATTCTTATAAGATTAAGCCAGATCGGAGTTGTCGTAACAACGACAACTCCTTATTTTTTGACAGGAGAACATTATGTTTGCATATATCAAAGGAACGGTAACTGAGATTGGAACCGATGAGATCATCGTAGAAACCGGCGGAATCGGATTTTCTGTATTTACATCCTCACAGGATTCTGCCAGATTGACAAAAAATCAACAGGCAACGATCTACACCCATTTAAATGTGCGGGAAGATGATATGAGTCTGTTTGGATTTCTGACCAAAGAGGAACGGTCTGTGTTCCGTATGCTGATCAATATCAGCGGAGTGGGACCGAAAAGTGCGCTTTCTATCCTGTCATGCCTGTCGGTCGATGAACTGCGCATGGCTGTGTTATCGGATGATTATAAGGCGATTGCGAAAGCAAACGGAATCGGTCCGAAAACAGCCCAACGATTAGTTATTGAATTACGTGACAAATTTCATCTGGAAGATGTACTGGGAGAATACGATGAGGCTTCTCCAGCAACATCTGCACCGGAGGATATTGTATCCGAGACAGCGATGGCATTGAGCAGTCTTGGCTATTCCAACGTGGAAGCTTTGCGCGCAATCAAGAAGGTTCCGGACAGCGAATCCATGACCGTAGAACAATTATTAAAGGCTGCATTAAAGCATATTATTTAGACATTGGAGAAAAAGATGGAACGAATCATTCAAGCGGATATTATTCCGGAAGATGATAAAATCGAACAGGGGCTGCGGCCAAGTCATCTGTCTGAGTATATCGGACAGGAGAAGGCAAAGAAGAATCTTCGTGTCTTTATCGAAGCTGCAAAAAAACGTGGCGAGCCGCTCGATCATGTGCTGTTGTATGGTCCTCCGGGACTCGGTAAAACAACACTGGCATCGATTGTAGCGACTGAGATGGGAGTCAATCTGAAGATCACATCCGGTCCGGCGATTGATAAACCGGGCGATCTGGCTGCAATCTTAAACAATCTGTCCGAAAACGATGTTTTATTTATTGACGAGATTCACCGGCTAAATAAGCAGGTGGAAGAGGTATTGTACCCAGCGATGGAAGATTTTGCAATTGATATTGTGATCGGCAAAGGTGCTGGTGCCCGTTCAATCCGGCTGGATCTTCCAAAATTCACACTGGTTGGTGCAACCACACGCGCTGGTATGCTGACCGCTCCGCTACGTGACCGGTTCGGTGTTGTCAACCGGCTGGAATTCTACAATGTGACCGAGCTGATGCAGATTATTCTCCGGTCTGCGGCCGTGCTTGGTGTCAGCATTGACGACGAGGGGGCGTTGGAGATTGCCAAGCGTTCCCGTGGTACGCCGCGGCTTGCCAACCGTCTGTTGAAGCGGGTACGTGATTTTGCACAGGTAGAAGGTGACGGTGCGATTGATTACGATGTTGCAAAAACCGCGCTGGATCGTCTGGAGGTAGACTCTATGGGACTGGATAATACCGACCGCAATATCTTAGAGACGATGATCCACAAATTTGGTGGTGGACCGGTTGGTCTGGATACCTTAGCAGCAGCCATCGGTGAAGATTCCGGCACACTGGAAGAGGTATATGAACCATATTTAATAAAAAATGGCTTTATAAATCGGACTCCGCGTGGTAGAATTGTTACGGAACATTGCTACAGACATTTTGGATTGGAAAATCTGATAGAATAACAAAGGAGATTTTGTATTATGGCAAACAAAGTAGATATCCCGGTAGTAATCAATGGGAAAGTATATACATTAAGCGGATATGAAGGGGAAGATTATCTTCAAAATGTTGCGACTTATATCAACGGCAAGATTGCAGAATGCAAGACTTCCGATCAGTATCGTCGGATGAATACCGAATATCAGGGAATCCTGCTTGCTTTGAATATCGCAGATGATTATTTCAAAGCAAAGAATCAGGCGGATTCTATGGTAACTGAGGACAGCAACAAAGAGCAGCAGTTGTATGATCTGCGTCACGAGGTAATCGAGTCCCAGATCAAGCTGGAAAGCTCTGCACGTATGATTGAGGAATACAAAGAGCAGATCAATGCATTACAAAGAAAGATTATTCAGTTAGAGGCAGAGAAAAACCGCAATGAATAACAAACATTCCAAAATTGAAGTACTCGCACCTTGTGGTGACTACGATATTTTAATTGCCGCTGTACATGCAGGCGCAGATGCCTGCTATATTGGCGGCAATTCTTTTGGTGCAAGAGCATATGCGACGAATTTCGACGAAGAAACGATAAAGCAAGCTGTCACCTACGCGCATCTACATGGGGTGAAGGTCTATCTGACCGTCAACACCCTGTTGAAGCAGGAGGAGCTTCCCGCATTATATGAATACATTCAGCCATTTTACGAGATTGGCGGCGACGCTCTGATCATTCAGGATCTTGGCGTTTTTTCTTATGTCCGGGAACAATTTCCCGATATCGCAATCCATTGCAGTACACAAATGAATATTACATCCCGGTATGGCGCAGAATTTATGAAACAGCAGGGTGCCACCCGTGTTGTGACCGCGCGCGAAATGTCTCTAGCTGAAATCCGTGCGATCAAAGAGCATGTCGATATCGAGGTCGAGACATTTGTGCATGGTGCGATGTGTTACTCTTACAGCGGCCAGTGTCTGATGAGCTCCCTTGCGGGGGGCAGAAGCGGCAACCGGGGACGTTGCGCACAGCCATGCCGGAAATGCTATGACAAAAGCTATCTGTTATCCATGAAAGATATGTGCGCCCTGTCGCTGATCCCGAAGTTGATGGATGCCGGGATTGATTCGCTAAAGATCGAAGGCCGGATGAAAAATGCTTACTACGTTGCATCGACGGTGCACGCTTACCGAACGATCGTAGATGATTGTCTGCATGGTAAATTTGACCCGAAAAAAGCAGAGGCACTCACCTTTGAGCTTGCCAATATCTATAACCGTGGTGGATTCTCGGACGGATATTTCTTCCACCACAATGGTGCGGAAATGATATCAAAGGATCGCCCGAACAATCAGGGTGTGGCAATCGGAAGTTTGGAGCGTGTTGAAAAGGGAACGATCACACTCCGTCTATCAGAAGCCGTATACCGGCAGGATGTGTTGGAGCTGACGACAAAAAACGGCGAAGCGGTGGAGATTACATCCTCAAAGGACGGAACTCCCGGACAGCATCTGACTTTGAACTGTCCGAAGACCAAGCTTCTGCAGAAAGAGCAGACCGTCTACCGTACCAAATGCCCGAAGATCTTACAACATGTGCAGGATGATTATATTAACTCTTATAAGAAGCTTCCGATTTCTGTCTCTGTTACAGCCCGAATCGGAGCTCCGCTGACCGCGATTGTAACCTGTGAGCTTGATAACCAGACTTACACTGCAACCTGTACGGATATGCTCGTGGAGAAAAGCAAGCAAGGAGAAACCACAATAGAGACAGTCAAAAAGCCATTGGCACAGCTTGGCAATACGGAATACGAATTAGCATCGTTTACCTGTAATCTGGATACCTGCGCGTTCCTGCCAAATGGTGTGTTAAAGAAGCTCCGCCGTGCATTGCTTGCAGCCTTAGAAGCGGAGATTGCTAAGGCACATACACGTGTCGCCGGAAAACAGCTGTCGTGGGATACCGTGTATGAATCTATGATTACAAAGTCCCCTGCAAATGCATCTGATACCCAGAGTTCGAAGCAGGAGCAGATGATCTTTAGTGCTGTAACACAAGAACAGCTGCGTATCATCTTAGAAGAACTTCCACATGTGGAGTCCCCGGTGACAGGTATCACAATGCCGCTTGCGCTATACAACCAGTGCAGGAATATGATCCCGGATTCCATCCGGCTATACGCGGAGCTGCCGCCTGTAATTCATGACCGGTTCTGCGTCGATTTGCAAGAATCCGGAATCCGTGGTATATATATTAGAAATATAGATGCACTGGCAATTCTTGCCAGTCAGAAGTTGCCAGAAGACTGCGTGATTTTATGTGATGCCAGCCTTTATTGCTACAATCGTCTGGCGCATGCATTTATCCGGCGATTTTTTGCGGACACAGACATTTCATTTCTGACGCCGCGGGAGTTAAAGCTAGAGGAGCTTGACGCACTTGCAGGCGAACCGCTTTGTCTCACATTATATGAGTATCAACCGGTTATGCTGACTGCGAATTGCCTGCAAAAGACAAAATACGGCTGCAAAAAAGAGCCGGTTACCCTGACCGTGACTGACAAGATGGGGAATCGTTTTTTTGCAAGAACCAACTGTGATGACTGCTATAATATCATCTACAACAAGGTTCCTTATTCTATATTGGATAAATATAAAGAGCCTGCTTTTTCCAGACTGCATCCCCGGGGATATCTGGTTCGTTTTACAATCGAAAACGAGCAACAGGTTCGTAGGATTCTGCAGATATTATCTGGAAAGTCCTATGATTCCTATGAAAAAACAGGCGGACATTTATATCGAGGTGTATTGTAATGATCAACATTATTTGTGAAGTATCAAAGTATCTCGTTTTGCTTTTCATGGTACTTTATACCGTCAAATGTTTTTCGGTGCTATCATCGAAAAACGAAGAGCAGAAGCGTAAAAAACTAAACAAACAAATCGGATATGTATTTGTAATCCATTTCTTATGTTACCTGATTCTGTATCTGCGGCTGGGGCAGTTGAAGATCCTGATCTTTTATGTGGCACAGATTTTTGTAGCCATCTTGTATATGGTGCTTTACCACAGCATCTACAAGGATTCGTCCAGATTGCTGACAAACAATGCATCGTTTTTGCTGTTAATCGGCTATATTATGCTTACGCGTCTGAATTTTAACTTGGCCGTGAAGCAGTTCATCTTTGCCACCGTCGGTCTGATCATAACTGCATTTATTCCATATATCATGTTGAAATGGAAGAAGATGAAGGATTGCGGCGTGTTGTATGGCGTGATTGGTCTGTTGTTCCTGCTCACAGTATTTATTCCGGGGCTCGGAAGTGAGAAATACGGTTCGAGAAACTGGATCAACCTCGGGCATCTGTCCGTACAGCCAATGGAGTTTGTAAAGATATTATTTGTATTCTTTGTAGCATCCATGCTTGTAAAGGCAAGCACGTTCAAAGAGCTTTTTGTAAATGCGCTGATCTCCGCAGCATTTATGGGTGTGCTTGTGTTAGAGAAAGACTTAGGTGCGGCAGTGATCTTCTACATAACCTATGTTTTGATGGTGTATGTTGCAACTTCCCGTCCAGTCTTTCTGGTCGGTGGAATCTCGCTTGGTGCAGGTGCTGTCATGCTAGGCTATGCACTGTTTAAAAATTCGCTGTTCCAGCATGTTATGGTGCGAGTCCATGCATGGCAAAATCCGTTTGCAGATATCGACGGAGGCGGTTATCAGCTGTCCCAGTCGCTTTTCGCAATCGGAACGGGCGGCTATGCAGGTTCTGGACTGACACAGGGAGCGGCTGGAAGTATTCCGGTCAGCGAAAGCGATTTTATCTTTTCAGCAATCTGCGAGGAACTGGGTGTAATCTTCGGACTTGCAATGATCCTTGTAATCGTGAGCATCTTCCTTTCCTTTGCCAATGTGGCAATGAAATGTAAGGAGCCATTTTATAAATATGTCGCACTTGGATTTTCAAGCATCTATATTGTGCAGTGCTTCTTAAATCTCGGTGGTGTGACAAAATTCATTCCTTCCACAGGTGTGACACTTCCACTAGTCAGTTATGGTGTCAGTTCGGTATTAAGTACCCTCATTATATTTGCGATTGTGCAGGGGGTATATGTAATAAGTAGTAGTGAGGCAGTGAAGTATGAAAGAGAAAAAGAAAAAGCAAGACAGAAGCTCCGCGAACAGGAATCAGCCGTTAACACCGGAAGAAGAACTGATCGCGAAAGAAAAACAACGAATTAAAAAGAACAAGATCAAGAATCGTCCGATCGTTGTAATCACCTATCTGATGGTGACAGTGTTTGTCGGTATGATTGCGTATGTGATCTATTTCATGCAGTTCAAGGCTGAAACTGTGATTGCAAACTCCCGGAATGTCCGGCAGGATTCCTTTGCCAAGACGGTAGAACGGGGCGATATCATCACGAGTGATGGTGTTGTAATTGCGACAAGCGAAACGGACGAGGCTGGAAATACGAACCGTTCTTATCCGTACAGCAACATGTTTTCCCATCTGGTTGGCTATGATGAATACGGAAAAGCAGGACTGGAGCTTGCCGGAAATTTCTATATGCTGCGGTCGCACATCAACATCTTTGAACGTGTTTACCGCGAATTAAAAGAGGAGAAAAACCGTGGCGACAATGTTATCACGACCGTAGATTATGATCTTCAGGCAGCCGCGTACAATGCACTCGGAAGCTGTAAGGGTGCCGTGATTGCGATCGAGCCATCCACCGGAAAGATTTTATGTATGGTATCAAAACCAGACTATGATCCAAACGATATTGAAAATGTCTGGAGCTATCTGCAGACAGAGGAGGGATCGGAGAGTACGATTCTGTTAAATCGTGCAACACAGGGACTCTATGCACCGGGGTCCACCTTCAAGGTGGTATCCCTGCTGGAATTCATGCGTGAAAATCCAACAACCTACAACAGCTATCAGTTCCACTGTGATGGCAATTCCATCTTCTCCGGCGTCGGAATCCGATGCAGCAACAACAAGGCACACGGTGATCTGTCGTTAGCAGATGCACTTGCTTATTCGTGCAACGTCAGCTTTGCAACAATCGGAGAGACTTTAGATAAAGGTTCCTATCGTTCCACAGCCGAAGAGCTGTTGTTTAACAAAGATTTACCATACGATGGCACCTATAACTCATCCCAGTTTCGGATTACAGCGGACTCGCCGGACGATGCGATTCCACAGACAGTGATCGGACAGGGCGATACGAAGATCACGCCGCTTCACAATGCGATGATCATGTCCGCGATTGCAAACGACGGCGTCCTGATGAAGCCGTACACGATCGACTCGATTGAAAACGACGATGGTGCCAAGGTAAAGACATTTCGTTCTAAGGAAGCAGGCACACTGATGACCGCAGATGAAGCAAACATCCTGACGGACTATATGAAAGGTGTCTGTGAATATGGTACCGGTTCCGGGTATTTTTCCGGACTTTCTTACTCGGTTGCCGGAAAGACTGGTACAGCAGAATTTGACAACGAAGGAAACTGCAATTCCTGGTTTGTCGGCTTTTCTGATCCGGATGATCCGGACATTGTCGTCTGCGCAATTACCGAACAGTCCAACGTGACTGGTGTGACAGGTGCATGGGTTGCCAGACAGGTGTTTGATGCATATTACAGTAAATAGTTTACCTTGCGACATGCCACAGAATCTGCTATAATAAATTCAATTTTGGGACACACCAATGGAAAAAGCAGGAGGAATTGCAATGATTGAAGCAACAAGCTGTGGTGGTGTGGTAATCTTTCGAGGAAAAATCCTGTTGTTGTATAAGAATTACAGGAATAAATACGAAGGCTGGGTTCTGCCGAAGGGAACAGTTGAAGAGGGTGAACAGCACAATGAAACTGCACTTCGGGAAGTGAAAGAAGAAACCGGCGTGAGCGCTCAGATTATCAAATACGTTGGAAAAAGCAACTATACGTTTAACACCTCTTATGATGTCGTTAACAAGGATGTACACTGGTATCTGATGATGGCGGACAGCTATTACAGCAAGCCACAACGGGAAGAATATTTTATGGATTCCGGATATTACAAATATCACGAGGCGTACCATCTGTTAAAATTCCCGAACGAAAAACAGATATTGGATCAGGCGTACGAGGAATATACTGCTTTGAAGCAGAATAATCTGTGGGGAAGCAAAAAATATTTTTAATGAGCTATGAAAAAGAAAAAACGTATCGTATATAATTTATGTCTGGCTGTATTGATCTGTATTTTCCTTGGTTCTGCGGGGTATCTTGCCTATTATTTCCTGCAGAGCAAGAAAAGTGAAGATCAGTTTCAGAAGCTGGAGGCTATGATTGACGCTCCGGTCAACGAAGAGGAGATTGTCTACGTGGCAACAGATGGCGATGCAGAACCGGGATTAGAATTTGTGAATATCGATGGAACTCGCGTCCAGAAATCTTTTGCTTCCCTCTATCGGGAGAATCATGATTTTATCGGCTGGCTGTCCATCGAGGATACGAACATTGATTATCCGGTTATGCAGACACCAGAAGAGGAAGAGTATTATATCCATCGGGATTTCTACGGCGAATACAGCAGTGCAGGTACGTTGTTTGTTGATCTTGAAAGCAATGTGCAGAAGCCTTCCGACAACATCTTGATCTACGGACATAATATGAAAACTGGAAAGATGTTTCATGACTTATTAAAATATGAGAATGAATCATTTTATAAAAATCACAAATACATTCAGTTTGATACCATTTACGGAAATGGCACTTACGAAGTGATTGCCGCCTTCCGTACCCACATACTGACAGAAAAGGAAGATGGGTTCCGTTATTATCAGTTCTTTAACGCGGAGGATAAATCCGCATTTAACCAGTATGTATCCGGCTGCAAAGCATTGACCGGATATACGATTGACACGGATGCTTCTTACGGTGATTCGCTGCTTACTTTATCGACCTGCGCCTATCATACAGACAACGGAAGATTTGTTGTAGTTGCGAAGAAACTGACCCCTTAATTCTATGAAAACAGGCGAACAGAAACTGTATTTTATTATTGACAAGTAAAATGTTCTATGATATAGTATCAAATGTTCCGCCGGTGTGTCGGAATTGGCAGACGAGGCAGACTCAAAATCTGTTGATGGCAACATCGTGCGGGTTCAAGTCCCGCCACCGGCATTGAATGTAAAATGCGAGAGTCCTTAAAATTTAAGGATTCCCGCATTTTTTGTTACTAAAAACATGGTAGGTGCGCAAAAGGTGCGCAAAAATATCAAGTATCATCCAAGCCGGATCATTTCTTTTCGCAACCGACGAATGATCTTCTTCTCCAGTCTGGAGATGTACGACTGTGAGATTCCAAGCAGATCTGCAACCTCCTTTTGCGTCATTTCCTCATCATCATGGCCAATCCCATATCGAAGCTCGATGATCGTGCGCTCCCGGTCACTTAAAATGTCCATTGCCTGTTCCAACAGGTTCAAATCGACTTCATCTTCGATATCCTTGTACACCAGATCTTCCTCCGTGCCAAGAATATCGGAGAGCAGCAGCTCATTTCCATCCCAGTCCACATTCAGTGGTTCATCGATGGAAACCTCGGTTTTGATACGGGAATTGCGGCGTAGATGCATCAAAATTTCATTTTCGATGCAACGGCTGGCATACGTTGCCAGTTTGATATTTTTGTCCGACTTAAAGGTATTAATTGCTTTGATCAGTCCGATCGTACCGATCGAGATCAGATCCTCCACGCCGACACCCGTGTTATCAAATTTCTTTGCAATGTAAACGACCAGACGCAGATTATGCTCAATCAACGTCTGTCTTGCCTCTAAAACATCATCATCCAGATGCGTCAAGAGCAAGGTTTCCTCCTCTGAGGAGAGTGGTGCCGGAAGAATCTCCGCGCCTCCGATATAATGCACTTCATTTTTGGGAAATAAGAGATAATTCGCTATGCTCTTGATATTGAAACGGATCATATTGTTGCTGACGATGCTAATCATGTTGGTTCCTCCTTCTTAGGTTGTAATTTTTCATGCAGTAATACGTCATATCGGTTTTCAAAGAAGATTTCCCGGCTGATTCCAGCTGTGACCGCATAGAATGTTGTGCGCGATTGCGTATACACCAGCTTTGGAATCGTAATTGCCGGCATCAGGGAAAACCGGTTTCCTATGGTATGGTAAGGAATCGGAAAAAACGTGATTTCTCCGGTTTCGTTCATTTGTAAGTACGGAAATTGTCCGGTTTTATGATACTGTTCGAGTTGTGCGTAGCTTTGTTCAGACAGAAGATTTTTCAATAAACGATAGTTTATAAGGATTGCCGGTTGTTTTGTATAGGGATTTTGAAGCCGGTTTCCAGTATCCACAAATGCATTGGCAGGGAGTGTCCTTGCAGGAAACACAAGTTCTACTGCATATGCGTGGGCTTGCATCTGCTTTCGGTCATATATCCGCCGGACAATCCGGCATACCAATACCGAAGCGATACATGTCAGATAAAATCCGGGGGGCCGAAACGCTGTGCCGTCCGCTATGTAAAATAATTGCAGCATTCCAGCCAACCATATACAACCAGCAAGCACGACCAGTATCATTTTCCACATTGGCATCGGATATGGCACGTGTTTTGTAAGAAAATATGTCATAAAAAAGTAGCTTGTGGCATATAATACATAATAGAGAGTACATAAAGATATCGTTATCAAAAAAATACCTGTCGATAAAGCTGCCATAAAAATCGTCCACATACATGTGCGGAGGATTTTTATGGACTGCCCAAGTATCGTCTGTATCATGCAGAGCAGCGTCACATTCACAAGACAGTGATACAGAAACAATACATCGGCGTAGACAACATAGGTCATGTTCACCTCCTTTGATCATTCCTCCGTATTATATATAATTCCGCATGAAATAAATGTCATAATTCGTATTCTGATTTCGTAAAATTCCAAGCATTTTCGACATCGCCATTCGACCAAATACAAGCAATAGGAGAGAATTATGGATAAATCTGTCTATTCTACCGAGAAAATCAGCACCGGGCTGGCAGTGTCCTTGGAGACAGACCAAAGTTCCACGCGGCAGTTTACCATTTTGATCCGGTATCTTGGTGCATTTGATTCCTTACAGGAAATCGCTGTTTTTCCAATAGTTCCGTTATTGAACCGTTTTGCAGTTGGAACAGCCTCCAAAGAAGAGATTCTTCGTCTGGCATATATGCCAGAGGTTTTATACATCGACCTGACACGGCAGATGGAGTACGAGCAGGCAGTACAGGCAGAAGACCGGATTGCTGCATGCTTTCCAATGTATGACGAACAGGAAAGCGTTTTACGCGGCAATGGTATCCTGATTGGAATCGTAGATTCCGGACTGGAGTTTATGCATCCTGCATTGATTACCCAAGACGGCAAAAGCCGGATCGTTGCTTATTGGGATCAATCACAGACCGGTATTCCACCGGAACCCTATGGATTTGGTACAGAATATTCTGCGAACCAGATTCAATCTGTTGTTTCAGAAGGAACGGATCGCCGCTATGATACAAGTGGACATGGAACCGCAGTCGCAAGTATCCTGACGGCATTAAGTCCCGGAGCTTCTCTGATTGGCGTAGCCTCCCGTCCAAATACCGCCGCATTTTTGTGTGCAGTCGACTATATTGTCCGATATGCCATGCAACAGCGCCTTCCACTTGTTTTAAATCTGAGCTATGGAAATAATTACGGCGATCACTATGGAAATTCAATCGTAGAGCAGTATCTGGATGCCCTGCGCGCAAACGGAAAAGTCACAATCGTAACCGGGATGGGCAACGAGGGGAACACCGGGCGACACCGTTACATCGGAGGAAATACTGCACAAACCGTTGGAATCCTTGTCGGAGATGGACTTCTTACCTTCTCTTTACAACTGTGGTTTGCACCTGCGACCGCCTTTCTTTTTCGCATACAGGCTCCAGTTGGGCAGGCAACCACCTACATACCTTCCCAAAATGCCGGAGAATTTTATTCTTTCGTACTTGCCACAACACAGATTTCTATACAGATCGGGCAGGCAACACCTTTTAACCCAAGAAGAGAGATCTTTATTGTTTTTCGTGGAACGGTAATTCCGTATGGATATTGGAGTCTTTCCATCCAGCCGTATTTTGATCAGCCCTATCAGATTGATGCATGGCTCCCGGTTGCCTCATCCACACAGGCAACTGTAGAATTCGAGGTTCCAACAACTGACCTTTCCCTGACAATTCCAGCATCTGCCTCAAACGTGATCAGCGTTGGTGCCTATAACGGGGCAAGGCTCAGCGTGGCACCATTTTCAGGAAAAGGAAGTGTTGCGATACAAAAGCCGGATTTGGTCGCCCCGGGTGTTGATATCCTTGCCGCCAATGCCAGCGGTGGATACCGGCTGGTAAGCGGCACCTCCTTTGCGACACCATTTGTTGCCTCTGCCGCAGCCAATCTGATGCAATGGGGCATTACCGATGGAAACGATTCTTTCCTGTACGGTGCGCGGGTAAAAGCCTATCTGATCAACGCAGCACGCGCCTTACCTGGCAGCAAACAGATTCCAAATCCTTCCGAGGGCTGGGGGAGATTATGCGCCAATGCCAGCGTCCCCAGATACAATCCACCGATTCTGTCCTAGATTTCCGGTGTCGACGATTCCCGGAATCTGTGCTATGATAGATTTCAGTGTAATTAAACGAAAAACAGAAGAAAAGTGAGGGCGTTTCGATGGCAGAAACAACCGCAGAAAAAAAGCATATTACAATCGGTATTTTAGCCCACGTCGATGCTGGAAAAACAACGCTTTCGGAAGAACTCCTCTATGAGACCGGCGTCCGGAAGCAGGCAGGACGGGTCGATAACGGTGATACCTTACTCGACCATGACGAGATGGAGCGAAGCCGGGGCATTACGATTTTTTCCAAGCAGGCAGAGCTTTCCACCGCTGAAACAGATATTACCCTGCTAGATACACCCGGGCACGTGGATTTTACCGCTGAGATGGAGCGTACCTTACAGGTACTTGACTATGCCATCCTTGTGATCAGTGCCTCTGACCGGATTCAGGCGCATACAAAGACAGTCTGGCGATTATTAAACGAATATCGGATTCCAGTATTTTTATTTGTCAATAAAATGGATCAGCCTGACAATCTCCAGTCGGAGATTTTGACTGAATTACAGGATTTTTCTGATAAAATCGTCGCATTTTCCTGCTATGAGCAGGGTACCGTCGATATACCGGAGGATTTCTATGAATCCATTGCGATGGCATCGGAGGATGAAACGATTTTAAATACCTATATGGAACAGGGAACACTTTCTGATGCCTGTATCCAGACTATGATCAAACAGCGGCAGATCATCCCGTGTTATTTCGGAAGCGCGCTAAAAGGAATTGGTGTGGATGCACTTTTAAACGGTTTAGATGCTTACACAACCGATGCGTACCAAACCCTGACCGAAGCACCGTTTGGTGCCCGCGTCTATAAGATTACCCGCGATGAAAAGGGAAACCGGCTCGCCCATATCAAAGTGATGCAGGGAACCTTATCTGTCCGGGATACCGTCGGAGAAGAGAAGGTTACACAGATCCGTATCTATAATGGGGAACATTATCAGACCGTTCCAACCGTAACCGCAGGACATATCTGCAGTATTACGGGGCTGGAAACCGCACAGGCAGGGGACGGCATCGGCGATTACAGTGATAACCCGATGGCGTGCATCGAGCCGGTGATTTCCTATACGATCACCTTTGACGAAGCTGTCAGCACACGTTTGATGTATACAAAAATAAAAGATCTCGATGAAGAACTTCCAGAGCTGCATCTGTCATGGAACGAACCGACTGAAACAATCCAGATCATGCTGATGGGCCCGGTTCAGATTGAGATTCTGACACAACTGATCAAAAACCGCTGTGGTGTTGTGCCGACTTTTGACAGCGGTAAGATCCTGTATAAAGAAACGATCGCCCAGCCGGTGATCGGTGTCGGACATTTTGAACCACTGCGTCATTATGCAGAGGCACATATCCGTATTGAACCGGCAGAACGTGGAAGCGGCGTGGATGCATCCCTTGACTGCAGCGAAGATATCCTTGCCAAAAACTGGCAGCGTCTGATCTATACCCATCTGCTGGAACGGACGCACCGTGGCACAAAGATCGGTGCACCCTTAACGGATGTACATTTCACTGTAATAAACGGACGTGCCCACACGAAACATACCGAGGGCGGAGATTTCCGTCAGGCAACATACCGTGCAGTGCGGCAGGGGCTGATGGAAGCTGGTACGATTATTTTAGAACCGGAATATGATTTTACATTGGAAATACCTGCTTCGATGATTGGACACGCCATGACAGACCTGCAGTCTATGTATGCGGTCATGGAGGCACCGGAACAGCTTGGCGACCGTGCAATCATACGCGGACACGGACCAGTTGCAACGTTGCGGGATTACCAGCTTCATGTACGCGCATTTACGAAAGGGCAGGGCGAGTTTCAGGTAAGCTTCCGCGGCTACATGCCGTGTCACAACGAGGAAGAGGTCATACAGACACATCCATATGATCCAGAAGCGGATTTACGCAACCCGACATCCTCTGTATTCTGCGCACATGGTTCCGGTTTCCTTGTCCCGTGGGATCAGGTAAAGGCATATATGCACGTCAGTGATGCAACGGACACTGAGCAGGAACAGGCAGAATATACCGTTCACAGCCGGGAAAACTTTGATTATTCGATTGGATTAGACGAGATCGATGCGATTTTGTCCGGGCAGACTGCAAACCAAAATGCGAAAAAAAAGATCTATAAAAAGAAGATCGTGCGGCACACAGAGACTTACACCGGAAAAGCATCCAAGGTAATCGTCACGCCAAAAGAAAAGTGCCTGATCGTAGATGGCTACAATGTTATTTTTGCATGGGAATCCCTGACGGAGCTTGCAAAAACGAATCTCGATGCGGCAAAGGATAAGCTCATTTCCCTGTTATCAAATTACCAGGGGATCACCGGTGTCAAAACCCTGCTTGTCTTTGATGGCTATAAGGTAAAGGGCAATCATGGCAGTACGACCGTGCAGGAGGATATCGAAATCGTGCACACAAAGGAAAACCAGACTGCCGATCAGTTTATCGAAGCCTATACACATGAAAATGAAGGACAATACCAGATGACCGTTGCCACTTCAGATGGTCTGATCCAGACGATCACACGCGGTGCCGGCTGTCAGATCATTTCCTCCAGAGAGCTATATTCTGCGATGGAAGCAGCTGCAAAAGAGCTGCGGGAAATGTACGATATCAAATAGAGCATAACTGTACCTGTAAATCAACAATTTATGGGTGCAGTTATTTGTATTTATAGGAAATCTATGCTATAATTTGAGTAATTATGACTAGAATAGATATAGTTTGACATAACAGGAGGTTTCAATGAGAGAATATACAACACAGATGGATGCAGCCAGAAAGGGCATTATCACTCCGGAACTTACAAAAGTTGCTGAAAAAGAACATATGCGGGAGGATGAATTACTCCCACTTGTAGCAGAGGGAAAAGTTGTCATTCCTGCAAATAAATTACACACCTGTCTGAATCCAGAAGGAATCGGGTCCATGCTTCAGACGAAGATCAACGTCAATCTCGGCATCTCCAGAGATTGCAAGGATTACGATATTGAGATGAAGAAAGTCATGGAAGCTGTCAATCTCGGTGCACACGCCATTATGGATCTGTCTTCCCACGGAAATACAGAACCGTTCCGTAAGAAGCTGATTGCTGAATGTCCGGTTATGGTTGGTACCGTACCAATCTATGATTCAGTGATTCATTACCAGCGCGATCTTGCAACACTGACCGCGAAGGATTTTATTGATGTGGTACGTCTGCACGCAGAAAATGGTGTGGATTTCGTAACACTGCACTGTGGCATCACAAGAAAGACGATTGACCAGATCAAGAAGCATAAACGGAAGATGAACATTGTATCCCGTGGTGGCTCCCTCGTCTTTGCATGGATGACAATGACCGGAGAAGAGAATCCATTTTACGAATATTACGATGAAATCTTAGATATCTGTGCTGAGTACGATGTAACCGTTTCCCTTGGAGACGCCTGTCGTCCGGGCTGTCTTGCCGACGCAACCGATGTCTGCCAGATTGAAGAGCTTGTACGACTCGGTGAACTTACCAAGCGTGCGTGGGAGAAGCATGTACAGGTTATGGTCGAGGGACCGGGACATGTGCCAATGGATCAGATTGCAGCCAACATGAAGGTGCAGCAGACGATCTGTATGGGTGCTCCATTCTATGTACTTGGTCCTCTGGTAACGGATATTGCACCGGGCTATGATCATATTACTGCCGCTATCGGTGGTGCGATCGCCGCACAGGCAGGTGCCGCGTTCTTATGCTATGTAACACCGGCAGAGCATCTGGCATTGCCAAATGTCGATGATGTCAAACAGGGAATCATCGCATCAAAGATTGCAGCCCATGCAGCCGATATTGCAAAGGGTGTGCGCGGAGCACGTGACATCGATGATAAGATGGCAGATGCCCGTCGTGTATTAGACTGGGACAAGCAGTGGGAATGCGCTTTAGATCCCGAAACAGCAAAAGCCATCCGCGCAGACAGAAGTCCGGAGCATGAAGATACATGTTCGATGTGTGGAAAGTTCTGTGCTGTACGAAGCATGAATAAAGCGTTAGCAGGAGAATACATTGACATCTTATAAAAAATGGGAGGGTACTTATGGAAAAAAACGAAGTTTGGGAAAACATAAAGAAATATGCAAAAGTATTTTTTCAGGGTGTAGGATTATTTTTTGCATATGTCTTTCACTACATTGCGGTATTTGCAAAGTTTGTCTATAAGCATTTGAAAAAGCTGTTCAAAAAGCTTTACCGGATTATCCGCAGACATATCCGCAGAGTGAAAAAACATATGAAAGCCGGTGATTACAGTTTACTATTTTATACCGTGCTTGGGGTTGTGATTTTTATTGTATTGCTGGTTTTACTGATTCACGGAATCTCTGGCAAGAAGAAGACTTCCACCGCTACAACGACGGAAGCAACCAGCGAAGCTTCCACTACGGAAGAAGTTGATCCACAGGCTGTTCTACGCGAGCAGGCAACGTATATCTACCAGAATAATCCAGATTACCTGATGCTTGTCAACGATACAAACCCGATTCCGGATGGATATACCTTTGAACAACATACTCTGAACAGTGGTTATATCGTAGATGAACGCATCTACAACGATCTGCTTGCAATGCTGGAAGCATGTAACGCTGCCGGAAGTGAGTATACGATCAAGGGTGGCTATATCAGCGCCGATACCGAGGGTAGTGGGGAATATGCAACCGGTCTTGCATTCGATGTAACAGCGCATGATGTTGCAGAGTTAGACCCTGCTGTTGTATCACAGCTTCCAACAAACCAGTGGCTGATGCAGAATTGTTCTTCCTTCGGTTTCATCGTCCGTTATCCAGAAGGTAAGGAAAGCATTACCGGACATAATTTTGAGCCATGGCATTTCCGCTATGTCGGAAGAGATGCGGCTGTCTTTATGACGACGAACAACCTGACATTAGAAGAGTTCTACACTTTGGTAAATGGTGGTTCCGTATCCACAGCCACAGCAACCTCTGCCACACCGGCAGTTGATCCAACCGCTGTGACAGCCGAAGATCCTAGTGCAACAACAGAAGCTACAACGGAAGCAACAACCGAAAATCCGCTGGATATTTTAAATTAGAAATAGAAAGATAGAAAGTATATGAGTAAACCAGATAAACATATGAAAAAAGGACCATACGAACGGGAGATGGCGCGCCGCAGACGGGAACGAAAGCGACGCATCCGTCGTTTCCACCTGATCTGTCTTGGCGTTATGCTCCTTGCATTTATTATTGTGTGTGTAAATATATTTTCGCACAAAAAGAGCATCCGCAAGGAAGCGGTTTCTCTCTATGAAGCGGGAAACTATCAGGAAGCTTTGGACAAATTCAAGGAAGCTTATGCGGAGAAACAATGGTTTTCAGACTCCATCAATGTAGATATTCTGCTATATGAGGCAGACTGCATGATGCAGCTCCAGTTGTTCTCCGATGCGGAGCTGACTTATCTGGATATCCAGAAAAAATACCCGACTTCCAAGTATGACAAGGAACAGCTTTCCTATCTGTCCGACCTGTCTCATGCGCTTGGCAATTATCAGCGCGGAGATTATGTTTCAACTGTCGCGACTTTCACAAAGGCAGTGGAAAACGGACATAAGGATATCAGTATCTATGCAGCCATCTGTTATGAAAACCAGAAAAGCTATGATAAGATGAAAGAATATCTGGATATCTACGCGAACTATCATGGAATCGATGCATATGTGAATTATAAATATGCATCCTATTATTATGACACCAAAGACTATAATCAGGCATTAACCTATCTTGCACAGGGAGAATCCGCAGGAGACAGTGACTATCTGCAGGAAATCTTATATGCAGAGATCATGTGCTATAAAGAGCTACAAAACTATACCGAAGCATTTTCACGTGCCACTTCCTATATTGCCAAATATCCGGAAGATCAGAAGGGACAGGATTTATACGCCTATCTGGATACCCGTGTGAATGTAAATGAAGTTCCTGTCAATGATCGTTACCACCTGTATTCAGAACCAGAGAATTCCAGCGCAGTAGAGTAACAATAATTTATTTATGTAAACTAAAAGGACATTCTATGTACGAAAATAAAGAAGAAATTGAAAAAGTCATTCTGTTTGCGGTTGATTTAGACAACGGCGAACAGGTTCCAGCCAATCTGGATGAATTGGAAGAACTGGTAGCAACCGCCGGTGCTGAGACACTTGGACGCATGATCCAAAACAAAGATTCCATCGAGAAAGCGACTTATCTCGGAACTGGTAAAGTCGAGGATCTGCGAGACATGGTGGAGCGTCTTGGTGCGACGGGTGTCGTGTGCGATGATGAATTATCGCCGATCCAGATGAAGAATCTGGAGCAGGAATTGGACACAAAGGTCATGGACCGGACGATGATAATCTTAGATATCTTCGCGAAACACGCAACAACACGGGAGGGTAAGCTTCAGGTAGAACTCGCACAGCTCAAATACCGCAGCAACCGTCTGATCGGTATGGGACAGGTAATGTCCCGTCTTGGTGGTGGTATCGGTACGAGAGGTCCCGGTGAGAAGAAGCTCGAGGTCGACCGCCGTCTGATCCGTGAACGTATTTCAAAGCTGTCTGCTGACCTGAAAGACGATATTGCGCACCGCGAGGTAATGCGCAAGCAGCGTCTGAACAGCCATATACCGATCGTATCGATTGTTGGATATACGAATGCAGGCAAGTCAACCTTGCTGAATCATATGACACAGGCGGGTGTCTTAGAGGAGGATAAGCTGTTTGCAACCCTTGATCCGACCTCCCGGAACTACAAGCTCCCGAATGGACAGGAGATCATCCTGACGGATACGGTTGGTTTTATCCGCAAGCTGCCACATCATCTGATTGATGCATTCCGTTCAACATTAGAAGAAGCAAAGTTTGCCGATATTATCCTCCATGTCGTTGATATCTCGAACCCACAGGCAGATCTGCATATCCTGACTGTATATGATACATTGCGTGAGTTAGGCGTAAAGGATAAGCCGGTTGTCACATTATTTAACAAGATAGACAAAGTGGACGAACTCCCGGCTGTCAAAGATTTTCAGGCAGATCATACGTTATATATCTCTGCCAAACAGGAGACCGGATTCGAGAAGATCACGGATATTCTCGCAGAAATTATCAACCAGAGCCGCATTTACATTGAACAGACGATTCCATACGCCAAGGCAGGCGTGATCCAGCAGATCCGCAAATCAGGCAATCTGTTAGAAGAAGAATACCGCGAGGACGGCATCTTTGTCCGTGCGTATGTCGATGCAGGCACGAAAGGGCTATTATAATATGGAATTACCGATTACTTTTGAACAGAATATGCAAACACTTCTACAGGACGATTATGATTCGTATGCGGCGTGTCTCGATCAGCCGATGCATCACGGCATCCGCATCAACACGATGAAGATATCTGTGGAAGAATTTCTGAAGATCAATCCATTTCATCTGCGCCCGGTTCCATGGTGCGAGAATGGATTTTATTACGACGAAACATTAGATAAGCCGTCCAAGCATCCATATTATTTTGCAGGGCTTTACTATATTCAGGAGCCTTCTGCCATGACACCGGCACATGTACTGCCTGTGGAGGCAGGAGACCGGGTGCTCGATATCTGCGCCGCACCGGGTGGCAAATCAACCGAGCTTGCGGCGAAATTACACGGAACCGGCTTGCTTGTATCGAACGATATCAGTGCTTCGCGCGCGAAGGCATTGCTGAAGAACTTAGAGGTTTTCGGCGCAGAAAATGCGCTGATTATCAGCGAAGCACCTTACAAATTAGCCGAACGCTTCCACGAATATTTTGATAAGATCCTGATCGATGCGCCGTGCTCCGGAGAGGGCATGTTCCGCAAATCCGTATCGATGATCACCGCATGGGAGAATAACGGCAATCAGTTGTTTGCCGACCTGCAGCGAAGCATCTTAGATCAGGTTGTCACAATGCTTAAACCCGGCGGCATGCTGCTTTATTCGACCTGTACATTTGCGCCCCTTGAAAATGAGCAGTCCATCGAATATCTGCTTTCATTGGATGATCGTCTGGAACTGGTGGATTTCCACCCTTACGAAGGTTTTGACCACGGGCATCCGGAATGGGGGAATACTGGAAATGAGACGCTGACACGCTGTGCCAGACTCTGGCCACATAAGATCGAGGGCGAGGGACATTTTGTATGCCTTGTCAAGAAGCAGGGCGATCGGGATAACCGCGCCAATTATGGCGATTATCCGGTCAAGCGCGCAAAGCTGCCGGATTCCGTCACCGAATTTTTATCACATACGACGCACGAATTTCATCCGGAACGGTTTGAAATCTCAGGCGATAAACTATACTACATACCAGAAAGCTTCCCAACAGTCCGCGGACTCCGGATCTTACGGTGTGGCTTGTATGTCGGCGAGATCAAGAAGAACCGCTTCGAACCGAGCCAGTCACTTGCAATGGCGCTTACAAAGAAAGAATTTGATAACTGTCTCGATCTTCCTGCGGATGATGCAAAGGTCATCAAATACTTAAAGGGCGAGACGATTGATTTCGATGATGCATCGGTCAAAAACGGTTACGTATTAGTATGTGTAGATGGATATCCACTTGGCTTCGGTAAAGCAAACCAAGGAGTTTTGAAGAACAAGTATTTACCTGGATGGAGGTTGATGTCATGAAGATAGCAGTAATTACAGGTGCCTCTTCCGGTTTGGGAAGAGAGTTCGCCAAACAGATCAATCAGCATTTTGTCACACTTGACGAGGTCTGGCTGATCGCACGAAGAGAAGAACGATTGAATGAATTAAAGGAATCCCTGCACGGTGTCCATGTACGGACAATTCCGATTGATCTGTGCGACCGGGATGCCGTTGGGACTTACGAGGAAATGCTGCAGAAATTCCATCCACAGATCCGCGTGCTTGTGAATGCTGCTGGATATGGAAAGATGGGCTATGTCGAGCAGATCTCCGAGGAAGATTTGGCGGGCGAGATCCGGTTGAACTGTGAATCCCTGACACGTATGACGAAGATTTCCCTTCCATACATGGCGAAGCGTTCGAATATCATCAATATTGCAAGCTCCGCTGCATTTATGCCGCAGCCAAACTTCGCGGTCTATGCAGCAAGCAAATCCTATGTGCTTTCATTCTCCAGAGCCTTGCATCAGGAATTGAAGAAGCATGGGATCGTTGTAACCACTGTCTGTCCGGGACCGGTAAACACGGAGTTTTTTGATATCGCAGAAAGCTATACCAAGACCAAAGGATATAAGGTTATCCTGCGTGCCAATGCAGGCAAAGTCGTTACACTTGCCATAAAGGATGCAATGAAAGGAAAGACCGTATCAACGTATGGAGTTGTCATGAAGGCATTCCGAGTTGTGACAAAGATTATTCCGCATGGCTTAATTGTTCCATTCATACACTAAACAGCTTGATATATCTAAAATAAAGGACAGACTTATTGCAATGAAAAAGAAAGAAAAAGGCCAGTATGGCTATATTAATTATTACAAAAAAGGAAAGCTGCTTGTGACGTTGATCCTTGCGATCATGATTGCTTCGATCATTCTTTCCATGCTGCTTGCATTTGGTGACACCGGACGTATCGGTATTATATTCGCGATACTCCTTGTTCTGCCGTTTGCAAAGTTTCTGATTGCCTATATTATGTGTGCGAAATTTCAGACGATGCCGCAGGATGTTTATGACGTGGTACACGGGCAGACCGATGAGACGGACATGATCTACGATCTTGTGATTACACAGACCGAGGGGATGCATTACTACGATGCGGTCTGTGTCAGAAACGGAAGTGTGTACGCGCTTGTATTAGATAAACATTTCAAGGAAGAGAAGAAGGAATACGAGACATTCATGCAACAGGCACTTGCAAACAGCAAGTACAAATACATTGTTCACCTGTACACGGATACGGATGCCTTTGCGAAGAAGATTCATAGCATCGGTGAACCGAATGACAAGACAAAATTAATTGACCAGTATATGCGGGAACAGATACTGACGTTCTGCGTGTAGCAAGGAGGAACCCGGGTATGCAGGAGCTAACCATCACAGATTTAGAATCCGGACAACGCTTAAATAAATACATGATGAAATACCTGAATCAGGCACCTTCTTCCTTTATCTACAAGATGCTCCGAAAGAAAAACATCACCAGAAACGGCAAGAAAGCATCCGGTGATGAAATCTTAGAATGCGGTGATGTTATTAAAGTATTTCTGGCAGATGAGACGATTGAAAAATTCCGTGTTGTAAATACCAAAAATCCACACTTTGATCGTGGATCCAAACAACATGATATCGTGAAATCCGCAGATTCGGCAACATCCGATGGTTCAGCGCAGACCTCCAGACAGAAACCGGGAATCACGCTTCAGATCCTCTATCAGGATCCGGATATCTTAGCGGTTCATAAGCCTGTTGGTGTCTTATCACAGAAAGCAAAAAAGGATGATTACTCTATCAACGAAGCAATCGTTGATTACTGCCTTTCCATGCGGATTCTAAGCGAGAAACAGCTAGAGACGTTTCATCCGTCGATCAGCAACCGCTTAGACCGGAATACCTCCGGCATTATCCTTGCCGGAATCTCGTTGAAGGGCAGTCAGATGTTAGCCCGCATATTAAAGGGGCATACATGTGAAAAATATTACTACACGATCGTAGCCGGAGAGATGAAACAGCGCATCCATGAGAAAGCCTATATCGTAAAGGATACAAAGAAGAATCAGTCTAAGATACAGAAACTCGAAAGTCCCGGTGCGTCAATGATCGAGACTGCATTTACACCGCTTTGCGTAAAAAATGGCTTTACCTTGTTGCAGGTACAGCTTTTTACCGGAAAATCGCATCAGATCCGTGCGCATCTGCAATCACTCGGCTATCCGATGGCAGGCGATACGAAATACGGCAATCCGGCGGTAAACCGGAAGCTTCGCGAGCGATACCATCTGAACCATCAGTTACTCCACGCAGGCAGACTTGTATTACCGGATATCCCGGAAATCACAGATCCGTTGCCGGCAGAATTTCAGAAAGTAGCGGATGGGCTGGGGTTGAAACTGCCGGCAAATCACTAAATATCATGGATCAACGGAGATAAAGTCCATACGTATTAACATTTCATAATATAGCACAACAAATAGAAAGCACAACAACATGCCAACATGGAATTCCAGAGGATTACGCGGTTCCACCTTAGAGGAACTCGTCAATCTGACCAATGAATTATATACAGAGAAAAACTTAGCGCTCATGCAGAAGATTCCGACACCAATCACGCCTGTCAAGATTGATTCGGAAAGCGGGCAGATCAAGCTTGCTTATTTCGAGAAGGATTCCACCGTCGACTATATCGGGGTGGTACAGGGCGTTCCGGTCTGCTTCGATGCAAAGGAGTGCGCGACAGATACATTTCCACTCCGGAATATCCATGAACACCAGATTCATTTCATGCGGCAATTTGAGAAGCAGCGGGGCATAAGCTTCTTGCTTGTGATGTTTACTGCACGCAATGAATTTTACTACCTGCGGCTGTGTGAGTTAGAAACCTATCTTGCCCGGGCCGAGCAGGGACATGCAAAGAATTTTAAGTACGAGGAATTAAATCCCGCCTATTTTATAAAGTCACAATCCGGGGCACCGATTCATTATCTGAAGGGGTTGCAGCTGGATTTGCAGGAAAGAGAGGATTAAACGATGTATCAATATTACCGTATAGCGGCCGCAGTTCCGGACATGCGTGTTGCGGATACTGCTTATAATGTCGACCAGATGCTTCAAAAAGTGGAAGAAGCAAAACAAAAAGGCGTCAATCTGATTACATTCCCGGAGCTGTCTGTCACCGGATATACCTGCGGGGATTTATTCCTGCAGCAGACACTGCTTACAGAAAGCAAAAAAGAAGCTGCCCGTTTTGTACAGACGACCGCAGATTGTGATATGGTTGTTGTATTCGGTATGCCGCTTTCGATTGCAAATGCGCTCTATAATGTCGCTGTGACCGCATACCGCGGACATATCTACGGCATCACCGTCAAGACATTTCTTCCGAATTACAACGAATTCTATGAGAAACGCTGGTTTTCTTCTGCACGGGAATTATCAACAGATCATATCTATGCCTCTGAATTACTTGGCTCTGAGGAGTGTGATTATGCTATTCCGCTCGGCAATAACCTGATCTATCATCTGCCGGATGCGTTCTGCTTTGGTGCAGAAATCTGCGAGGACTTATGGGCACCAATCCCCCCATCTGCATTTATGGCAATGAGCGGGGCAGAGCTGATTTTAAACCTTTCCGCAAGCAACGATACGATTGGAAAGCGTGAATACCGCGAGAAGCTTGTAAAAGAGAAATCAACCTCTCTGATGTGCACCTATCTCTATGCGAGCGCCGGAGCAAACGAGAGTACAACCGACCTGATTTTCTCCGGTCACTGCATGATCTGCGAGGGCGGAAAGATGCTTGCCGAAAACAGCAGGATTGCGGAAAATAACTATCTGCTTGTCGCAGATATTGACATCGAACGGATTCAGGCAGACCGCCTGAAAGGAAAGACTTATCAGGACTGTGCGGGCACCTATGGCAGCGCGGTTTCGATGCGTCAGATCCTGATTCCGGTATCCGAAGCTTTTGAAAGCGACGGAAGTCTTCGCAGCGTCAACCCACACCCATTTACACCGGGCGATACAAAGAGACGTCAGAAGCGTTGTATGGATATCTTCCATATGCAGATCGGCGGACTTGCCAAGCGGCTTTCCATCTGTGGCGGAAAGATGGTGATCGGTGTGTCCGGTGGTATGGATTCCACCTTGTCACTGCTTGTGGCTGCACAGACCTTGAAGAAGATGGGGCTGCCTGCTACGAATCTGACCGGAATCACGATGCCAGCCTTCGGCACGACGAACCGCACATACCAAAATTCCCTAACCCTGATGCAGACACTCGGCATCACCGTGAAGGAAATCCCAATCAAGGATGCATGTATAACACATTATGCGGACATCGGACATGATATGGAGATCAAAGACATTACTTATGAGAATGTGCAGGCACGCGAGCGGACACAGGTGCTGATGGACTATGCGAATAAAATCGGTGCCATCGTCGTCGGAACCGGAGATCTGTCAGAGCTTGCCCTTGGCTGGTGTACCTATAACGCCGATCAGATGAGCATGTACGGCGTCAATGCCAGCATCCCGAAGACACTTGTCAAATGGATGATTGCCAGCGTGATCGAATGTAACATCTTCCCGGACAGCACGGAAGTCCTGAAGGATATCATCGATACCCCAATCAGTCCGGAGCTTCTTCCACCGGATGAACACGGCAACATCGTGCAAAAGACCGAAGATTCGGTTGGCCCTTACGAGCTGCATGATTTCTTCCTGTACTATGTCATGCGTTTTGGATACAGCCCGGAGAAGATCTTCTATCTGGCAAAACGTGCATTTGCAGGAACCTATGATGCTGCAACCATCTTAAAATGGATGAAAATGTTCTATCGCCGTTTCTTCGCCCAGCAGTTTAAGCGGAGCTGTATGCCGGATGGCGTGAAGGTCGGTAGTGTATGCTTATCCCCACGTGGCGACTGGCGTATGCCAAGCGACGCATCCGTACAGATCTGGATGCGGCAGTTGGAGGAAATTGTAGATTAAGAATTTATTTTCAAACTATATGCAACCTTTTGTCTGGTTGTGAAGTGTTATATATAGTAAAGGATCGCGAGGAACTGTAATATGGATTTGGAGACAATTGCACTTATTGCCATGGGTGGATGCTTATTCCTCTGGCTTATTGTGAATTTCATCATCACACTTCATAATGTCCGCAAAGCAAAAGCTGCGGGGCTTACCGTACAGGTACAATGTGAAAAATGCGGAACGATATATGAAGTAACCGGAAAAGAGGCTACACGCCCGGCTATGGTGAAATATAAGAAAAGCAGTCGTACCCATATATCAAACGGTGCTTTTGTAAATACGCAAAATTACAGCCATTATGCAAAGAAATTTCATTGTCCATGCTGTGATAAGAAGACTTACAGCAAGGTACTTGACATTCAGGAACTGCAATATGAGGGACAGGATAGTACAATAAAAGAACTCGGAAAAGGCTTTTTGCGTATGGTCATTGGCTGCACAATTATCCTGATTCTTGCACAAATCCCATTCCAGATCGGGAAGAAACAACGGGAACGTGAAGTGCAGCAGATGAAGGAGCAGCAATATGAAGATCTTAAGAACAAAGCAGATAATCGAAATTAAAAATGTACGGCATTTAAAATCTGTACGATATATTCTAACTTTGTGTTTCCTGCTTTTTATAGTTGTGGGCATAACCGGCTGCACAAAAGAGTATACCGCGGACGATATCAAATCATATGCCAAAGAAACGTTATCCATAAGAAGAGTTACTGTGGATATAATCCCCCATGAATATAAAGATGAGGATGGATACACGGATATTTTATGGACTGTGAAAGATAAGAAAAACAACATTACATTTCATGTATTGGATAACACCTTCTATGGTGTGGAAAGCGTAACCAATATGCTGTTGGATGATTACGATGACTGCGTATTTGCCGCGTATGCAGATAAGCTTCCAACTGATATTTTATCTTATGAAATAACAGAAAGCGACCAAACGCATCTGACAAATGTCGAAATCGTTGCTGATTATACAAACGAGACAGAACTTAACGCATGCCTTTGCGCTTTGCAGGATGTATATACATTCTATGAAGAAAAAGGGTTTGATGATCTAGTTATTGGATATACATTACATTATCAACCACCAGAAAACAACATGGATGCGGAACCGGATACCGAAGGAAAAGAATACACCGGTATTCTTTCCGATATTCCAACTTTATCTGAATTCAAATAATATAACTAATGAATACAAAAACGCGCAGTACAAACTGCGCGTTTTTTACAATAAGTCTGTTCAACTACCTGCCTAGATAAAAGTCGAACATTTATTCGAAAAAAGTATTGACAAAAGAACGGATGTTCTGTATAATTCAATCATCGAACAGATGTTCATCAGATGAAACAGCAACAGGGAGGAAACAGATATGAAACATAAATTAATTTTTGGACTTAGTCTTGTACTTATCATTTGTATAATATTTGGTGTCAACAACAAAAAGCAGAACCCGGAAGCAGCAACATCCAATCAGAAATATTATGCCTGCATCACGATTGATGAAGACGAAACACTCTGGACAATTGCAGAAGAGCATTATTCCGAAGAATATAACAGTTATCAGGAATACATCGATGAAGTCAAGTTTATTAACAACCTGACCGATGATACGATTTATCGTGGAGCCAAGCTGGTAATTCCTTACTACGCAGCCCCATTATAAATAAATTCCATACCATACCTTATTTGAAGCCGGAACGTAAAACCTTCCGGCTTTTTTCAACAAATTTCCTGCCATATCGGTTGAAAGTTAAACCGATTTCTTATATAATAATTTAATTGTGGGATTGGAATACATACACCCACAAATTATATAAGAAAGAGGAAATACAAATGAACAGCGTGTCAATTCCAACTATGGAGCCGGATAGACAATACTATTTCATGAACCAGTGCAAAACACTTGTACTTGAGAAAAAGGCAGCATTGAATCGACCACTTACCTACAACATCCAGACCTTTGGATGTCAGATGAATTCCCACGACTCAGAGAAGCTCAAAGGCATCATGGATGAGATCGGATATGAAGAAGTGGACGACGAGGCAGCTGACTTTGTAATCTTTAATACATGTACGATTCGCGAGAATGCGAATCAGAAATTATACGGACATCTCGGCCACGTCAAGACATTAAAGAACAAAAACAAAGACATGATCGTGTGTCTGTGTGGCTGCATGATGCAGGAGCCACATGTCATTGAGACATTGAAACAGAAGTATAAATTCGTAAATATTATCTTCGGCACACATAACATCTACAAATTAGCAGAGCTTATTTACAGCTATTTAGAGACAGGCAAGCAGACAATCGAAGTCTTAGATGAGACAAAACAGACCGTCGAACAGCTTCCTAGAAAGCGGAAATATACATTTAAGTCCGGCGTCAATATCATGTACGGATGCAACAATTTCTGTACGTACTGTATCGTGCCATATGTACGCGGACGTGAACAGAGCCGCAAGAAAGAAGAGATTCTGGCAGAAGTAGAAGCACTTGCCAAGCAGGGAATTTCCGAAGTTATGCTGCTTGGTCAGAATGTAAATTCCTATGGCAATATCTATGAATACAAGGACGGAAAGATTGTTGAAGTGGACGAGAAAGATCGTGTAACATTTCCACAGCTGCTTACGGAAGTGTGCAAAATTGACGGCATCGAGCGTGTACGCTTCATGACCAGTCATCCGAAAGATCTGTCAGATGAGCTGATTGAGGTAATGGCAGAAGAGCCAAAGATCTGCAAGCATCTGCATCTGCCTGTACAATCAGGTTCCACTAACATATTAACACGCATGAACCGTCGCTATACGAAGGAACAGTACCTTGCGTTAGTTGACCGGATTCGTGCCAAGATGCCGAACATCTCCCTGACAACCGATATCATCGTCGGATTTCCGGGTGAGACAGAAGAAGATTTCGAGGATACACTGGATATTATCCGTAAAGTAAAATATGATCAGGCGTTTACATTTATCTACTCCAAGCGCACCGGAACACCGGCTGCAACAATGGATAATCAGGTGCCGGAAGATGTCATCAAGGAACGTTTTAACCGTCTTCTGACATTAGTCAACGAGATTTCGAATGCACAGATCAAGAGGTTTGCTGATCAGGTAAAGCCTGTGCTTGTGGAGGAAGTAAATCATCACGATGCATCACTTGTAACCGGACGAACCGAAGAGAATGTAACGGTACATTTTCCGGGAACTGCCGATATAATCGGAACGACTGTCGATGTAAAGCTGACAGACTGTAAGGGATTTTACTTCATGGGTGAAAGGATTGGGTGATTGGCGTGGCAAAGCTATCTCCTATGATGGAGCAATATGTTGCAACTAAAGAAAAATATAAAGACTGTATTTTATTTTACCGTCTCGGTGATTTCTATGAGATGTTCTTTGATGATGCAATCTTAGCATCCAAGGAACTTGAAATTACACTAACCGGAAAAGACTGCGGTATGGAAGAGCGGGCACCGATGTGTGGGATTCCATTTCATGCAGCAGATACTTATATCAATCAGCTTGTAAAAAAAGGCTACAAGGTAGCAATCGGCGAGCAGGTCGAAGATCCAAAGCTTGCCAAAGGCCTTGTAAAGCGTGAGGTCATACGGATTGTAACACCGGGTACCAATTTGTCTTCCGAAAGTCTGGAAGAGTCCAAGAACAATTACCTGATGTGTATTTCCTATGTTGGGAAAAACTATGGTATCTCCGTTACGGATCTGTCAACTGGTGTATTTAAGACCTGCCAGATACAACAGGCAGAAAAGGTCGTTGATGAGATCAATAAATTCCAGCCATCCGAGGTATTATATCAGGCTGGCGTAGAACAGGTAGAAGAGATTCACGCCGTATGTGAGCGGTTGCAGGTATCTCATACCGAAGCACCGGACTATTATTTTAACTTAGAAACAGACGAAGAAACATTAAAGCGTCAGTTTCACATCAACAGTATCGAGGGACTCGGGTTAAAGGACAGCCCGGCTTGTGTTGCTTCCTGTGGTGCATTGATGCAGTATCTGCATGAAACACAGATGAGTTCCCTGTCACATATCAACCATATCGAGACGTATTCTGTGGATTCCTTTATGATTTTGGATTCCGCAACCAGACGGAATCTGGAACTTACTGAAACCTTGCGGGATAAGCAGAAGCGTGGTTCTCTGCTTTGGGTACTCGATAAGACAAAAACTGCAATGGGTGCTAGAAAACTGCGTGAATTTGTCGAACAGCCACTCTTATATAAGGATGCGATTGAAAAACGTCTGGATGCAATCGAAGCGATCAACAAAGAGCTGATCGTACGGGAAGAACTGCGCGAATATTTGAATACGATTTACGATCTGGAGCGTCTGCTGACACGAATCGCACTGAAGACTGCCAATCCAAGGGATTTACTCGCTTTCAAGACATCCATTCAATATCTGCCGGATATTTATAATCTGCTCCGTGAGCTTCCTTGTGAACGTATCAATGAAATTTACGAGGATTACGATAGTCTGGAAGATCTGTATGATCTGCTCGAACAGGCAATCGTGGAAGAACCTCCGGTTTCTATCAAGGAAGGTGGTATCTTCAAACAGGGATACCGCGACGAGATTGACGAGCTGCGTCTGGCAAAAACCGAATGTAAGACATGGCTGGCGGATCTGGAGTCAAAAGAACGGGAAAAAACAGGAATTAAAGGTCTGAAAATCAAATATAACAAGGTCTTTGACTATTATTTTGAGGTGACAAATTCATTCAAATCCTTAGTTCCAGATTATTTCATCCGCAAACAGACGCTGGTAAACGCCGAACGTTTTACGACAGATGAATTAAATACTCTTTCTGGCAAGATTCTTGGCGCAGAGGATAAGCTATATGCGCTCGAATACGACTGCTATGTGGAATTAAGAGAAAAACTTGCCGCAGCCCTTGTCCGTGTACAAAAGATGGCTGGATACATTGCAGAATTAGACGCCCTTTGTTCCCTTGCATATGTCGCTGACAAGAACAATTATGTCCGTCCATCCTTAAATACCGATGGCGTGATTGATATCAAAGGCGGCAGACATCCGGTTGTTGAGAAAATGCTTGCAAACGACAGCTTCGTGGAAAATGATACTTACCTGAATAATGCCGAAAGCCGTATCTCGATCATTACCGGACCTAATATGGCAGGTAAATCCACCTATATGCGTCAGACTGCATTGATCACGCTGATGGCCCAGATTGGTTCCTTTGTCCCTGCAGAGTCGGCAAATATTGGACTCTGTGACCGGATATTTACCCGTGTCGGTGCATCGGACGACCTCGCAAGCGGACAATCAACATTTATGATCGAAATGAATGAAGTTGCAAATATCCTACGCAACGCAACGAAAGACAGCCTTCTTATCTTAGATGAGATCGGGCGTGGTACATCCACTTTCGACGGTCTTTCGATTGCATGGGCAGTTGTTGAATACATTGCCGATCCAAACATATTAGGCGCAAAGACACTATTTGCAACGCATTATCATGAGCTGACAGAATTAGAAGGAAAGCTTTCCTCCGTCAATAATTTCTGTATTGCTGTACAGGAAGAGGGCGACGACATTGTGTTCCTCCGCAAGATTATCAAGGGTGGTGCAGACCGGAGTTATGGTATACAGGTAGCCAGACTTGCCGGTGTGCCAGAACCAGTTTTGAAACGGGCACGCGAAATCTGCAATGAGCTGATTGACTCCGATATCACAACGAAGGTAAAAGATATCGACATCAAGCCGGCACTTTCTGAGCAACCAAAGAAAAAAGAGACAAGATCTTCGGACTATGAACAGCTTTCTCTGTTTTCTTCCCCTGTGGAGATGACGATTGCCAACGAGTTAAAAACGATGGATCTGAATAATATGACACCGATCAAGGCAATGTTATACTTGCAGGAATTACAGGAACGTCTGAAACAGCAGTAACCGATGCCATTGTTTATGAACAACTATGAGGGTACATAACATATGATTAGAGTATTAGATAAAGCGACCATCGATAAAATTGCAGCCGGCGAAGTTATTGAACGTCCATCCTCTGTCGTAAAGGAGCTTTTGGAAAATGCCATTGATGCTGGCTCCACCGCAGTGACCGTTGAGATTAAGGACGGCGGAACTTCCTTTATCCGCGTGACCGATAACGGTTGCGGCATTCCAAAGGAAGAAGTGCGCATGGCATATATGCGTCATGCAACAAGTAAGATTGAACATGCGGAAGACTTAAATTCCATCCTGTCGCTTGGTTTCCGTGGTGAGGCACTTTCTACGATTGCAGCCGTCTCACAGACGGAAATGATCACAAAAACCGCGACCGACCTGACTGGAATCAAATATGTCATCCACGGTGGAAAGGAAATCGAATACAAAGATGTCGGTGTGCCAAACGGCACCACGATTGTTGTTCGGAATTTGTTTTTCAATACACCGGCACGTAAGAAGTTTTTGAAGTCTGCCATGACAGAAGGTTCCTATATTTTTGACCTTTTGACGCGAATTGCACTGTCACATCCGGAAATATCCTTTAAACTGATTGCAAACGGACAGACACGTATTGATACTTCCGGAAACGGAAAGCTGAAGGATACAATCTATCAGTTATACGGCAGAGATATCACTGCCAATCTGATTCCAATTGATTACACTGACGGTGATATTCATCTGTCTGGATTTATCGGCAAGCCTTTTATCGCAAGAGGAAACCGTGGACTTGAAAATTATTTTATCAATCACCGGTACATTAAAAGCAACGTCGTAAACCGCGCGATTGAAGAAGGTTACCGTACCTTTGTAATGCAACACAAATTTCCATTTACCGTGCTGTATCTGGATCTGCCACAGGAAAAATGCGATGTCAATGTCCATCCGACCAAGATGGAATTCAAATATGATAACGAGAAGAAGCTGTTTGAGGTCTGTTGTACAGCCGTAAAGCTGGCTCTGACCCACAAGGAGATCATACCGAAAGAGGGAGAAAAACCAATTGCCTCCCCTGTGATTTCCCACCCGGAGCAAAAACCCGCAGAGCCTTTTGAGGTGAGACGGGCACAGTCACAGACGATTCCACAGAAAAACGTCCGTGCCGGAAGCTACAGTCCGACTTACAAGATTCTGGAATCTCTTCGGAAAGCAGAAGAGCAGGAAGCTGCCAAGAATGGGACACCGCTCCCGAACATCGCTGATATGGTTGCCGACGATGGCGTTGTATATGCACCATCTGCACAAGCACCGCAGCCGAACAAATCAACCACTTCAGCTCAGCCAATACAGCAGCAGAGCGGTTCAACAACTGCTCAGGCAGTACGGCAGGGCAATTACGCAGCAACCGCGTCTCAGACTGTGCAACAGAATAGTACAACGTCTCAGCCAGACAATTCTGAGCCAACACAGGTCCAGCCAGCGGAACCATCCAACAAGCCGGATCTTTCTAAAATGGACAAAAATTCAGCAGCCTACAAATACACGGTTGGCAAGCAGGAAACGCTCTTTGACGATGATTTTCTGACGGAAAAAGCGCGGCTTTCGCACCGTGTGATCGGTCAGGTATTTGAGACATACTGGCTGATTGAATACAATGACAATCTTTATATCATGGATCAGCATGCCGCACATGAGAAGGTAAAATACGAAGAACTGATGGAAAACCTCAAGAATAAACAGGTGTTTTCCCAGCAGCTCTTACCGCCTATGGTAATTACCGTTACCTATGCAGAGCGGCAGGCAATCTTAGATAACTTTGATTTGTTTATGAAAATTGGCTATGATATCGAGGAATTTGGCGGCAATGAATTCAAGATCAACGCAATTCCATCCAACCTTTTTGGTCTGCATGGACGGGATATGTTCTTAGAGTTTGTCGGCTCCCTGATTCAGAATTCCGGTTACATTTCGAATGATATTTTTGTCAAGAAATTATCTACTATGGCATGTAAAGCGGCAGTAAAGGGAAATATGAAGTTATCCTTTCAGGAAATTGATGCCTTGGTTGACAAGCTGCTCAGTCTGGAAAACCCATATACGTGTCCACACGGCAGACCAACCATCATCTCTATGAGTAAGACCGAACTGGAAAAGAAATTCCACCGTATCGTTTCATAATCCTTGCGGACAAACACACAAAATGAAACAATACCTACATCAATTATGACAAATACAGAAAAAAAGAACAATTTAATCATACTGACCGGCCCAACCGCAGTCGGAAAGACAGCGCTTTCCTTAAAGCTTGCAAACGATGTAGGCGGAGAGATCGTATCCGCCGATTCCATTCAGGTGTACAAACATTTTGATATCGGTTCAGCGAAGATCCTGCCAGAAGAAATGCAGGGCATCCCGCATCATCTGATTGATATCTTAGAACCAAAGGACAGTTTTAATGTTATGGAATTCAAGAAATATGCAGAAGAAGCGATGGCTGGTATCTATGAGCGCGGACATATCCCGATCATCACTGGAGGAACGGGATTTTATATTCAAGCTCTTTTATATGATATTTCCTTTGATGAAGAAACCGAGGATGGCTACCGAAAAGAGTTGGAAGCCCTTGGAGACGAAAAGGGAAACGATTATCTGCACACGATGCTTGTAGAATGTGATCCGGAATCTGCCGCAGCAATCCATGCCAATAACCGGCAACGTGTGATTCGTGCATTGGAATATTTCCATCAGACCGGAAAGAAATTTTCGACACATAACGAAACAGAGCGTGAGAAGATGTCTCCATTTAACTTTGCATATTTTGTGCTGACAAGAAACCGTGCAGCCTTGTATGAGACAATCGAGCAGCGCATTGACGAAATGCTTGCCTCCGGGCTTGTGGAAGAAGTTCGTTCTTTAGTCGACACCTACCATTTAACCACAGAGGATACAAGCATGCAGGGGATTGGATATAAAGAAATCCTTGGATATCTGAACGGCGAATACGATCTTCCAGAAGCCATCCGGATATTAAAACGCGACACCAGACACTTTGCAAAGCGTCAGCTTACCTGGTTTCGGCGGGAACGGGACGTAATCTGGCTCGACAAGGATATCTTAAACGCAGACCAGAAGCTGGAAGATGCAATCATGACGCATCTTGCAGAGAAAAATATACGATAATTTTGCAATGATCAATTACAGGAGAATATTATGAGTGCAACCGATGAAATTAAAAACTATTATTTAAGTCTTGGCATCAAGGAATCGGTCTACGATTTCTGCGAAGCAACCGAACAGGCATTGCTTCCAAGATTTCAGGAGATCGACCGCATTGCAGAACAAAACCAGATTAAGGTAATCTCTGCTATGCAGAAAGCTGGATTTTCAGAGTCCCATTTGAATGGTACGACCGGATACGGCTACAACGACCGCGGAAGAGAAGCAGTCGAAGAGATTTACGCCCATGTATTTCACACCGAGGACGCATTGGTACGTCAGCAGATTACCTGTGGTACCCATGCACTATCCATTGCCCTGTCCGCAAATTTGCGTCCGGGCGATGAAATCTTGTCCCCGGTTGGAAAAGTGTATGATACTTTAGAGGGAGTTATTGGTATCCGGGAATCCAAGGGATCTCTTGCCGAATTCGGCATTACATTCCGCAAAGTTGATTTATTGCCAGATGGCAGTTTTGACTATGATAACATTAAGAAAAACATCAACGAGAAGACAAAGCTGATCGAGATCCAGCGTTCCAAGGGATACGATGTACGTCCAACCCTTTCAGTCGAACAGATTGGTGAACTGATTGCATTTGTGAAATCCATCAAGCCAGACGTGATCTGTATGGTTGATAACTGCTACGGCGAATTCGTTGAGACAATTGAGCCATCCGATGTCGGTGCAGATATGGTGGTTGGTTCCCTGATCAAAAATCCGGGTGGCGGACTTGCTCCAATCGGTGGATATATCTGCGGTAAGAAAGAATATATCGAAAACTGCGCGTACCGTCTTACAACACCAGGACTTGGAAAGGAAGTCGGTGCATCTTTGAACGCAACCCGTCCAATCTCACAGGGACTGTTTCTAGCACCAACTGTAACTGCAGCTGCATTAAAAGGCGCCATCTTTGCCGCCAATGTCTATGAACGACTGCATTTTAAATCTGTTCCGAATGCCACAGAACCTCGTTATGATATCATTCAGGCAGTAGAATTTGGAAAACCGGAATATATTCAGGCATTCTGTGAAGGAATTCAGGCGGCTGCACCGGTTGACAGCTTTGTAACTCCAATTCCTTGGGATATGCCAGGTTACGACAGCCAGGTCATCATGGCTGCCGGTGCATTTGTATCCGGTGCATCCATTGAACTTTCTGCCGATGCTCCAATGAAAGAGCCATATGCCGTATATTTTCAGGGTGGACTGACCTATCCCCATGCAAAGTTTGGTATCATGATGTCCCTTGAAAAAATGGTAGAAAAAGGACTTGTAGTATGTTAGACTAGGCGATGATAAGCCCCGCACCCGGAGAGGTGGAAGGAGTGCTTATGCATATATTAGTCAAAGATTTAGCTGTCTGCGAACGCCCTTATGAAAAGGCAGAGCGGTATGGTGTTTCCGCACTTTCGGATGCGGAACTGTTATCCCTGATCATGCGAACCGGCACCAAAGAGGCCAGCGTGCTGGATCTGGCAAATCAGGTATTAAATGCACACGATACGCAAAAAGGATTACTTGGATTGCAGTTTTTGCTGCCACAGGAATTGACGAAAATCCCTGGTATCGGGAAGGTCAAAGCCATCCAGCTACTTGCACTGGCAGAGATATCCAAACGGATGAATCTCGAACAATTGCAAAAAAAACTGGAATTTCATACTCCTGACACAATTGGAGCGTATTATAGGGAGAAGTGCAGATTTTTATCCGTTGAAAAAACTTTTTTATTGTTACTTACAAATGCGCATACTTTAATCAAGGAAGTGGAGTTATCCTCTGGCACGGTCAATCAGACTTACCTGTCACCACGCGAGATATTTATTCACGCGCTGCGCTATGAGGCAGTGCATATCGTGCTGGTACATAACCACCCATCCGGTCGCGTTACACCAAGTGAGGCAGACATCCAATCGACGCTTCGCATCCGCGATGCAGGGCAGTTGCTTGGAATTCAGGTATCTGACCATATCATCGTCGCTGGAGATCATTATTTAAGTATGCTGGAAAGAGGCATTTTATGAGATTTGATCGAAGAAAAGATATCCATCCAAAATATCTGTTACTTACATTTACGATTATCGGCATCGTGCTGATCGTATTGTCATATGCAGCTGCACCAAAGGTCGCAGGCATCAGGCGCTTTACAAGCAAGCTGATCACGCCAATTCAGAAAGGAATCAATGAGATCGGTCTGTGGACGGATTCAAAAATGAAGAATCTGAACGAAATCAAAACACTGACCGACGAAAACGAAGCTCTGCAAGCAGAGCTTGCATCCTGTAAGCAGGAGATCACAAACTATCAGAATAAAATGCTGGAACTGCAGGAATTGCGGGATCTGTATGATCTGGATGAATCCTATCCGGATTATGAGATGACGGCTGCCCATGTATTTGCAAAAGATTCCACTTCGTGGTTTTCTACATTCTATATTGACAAGGGAACCAAACAGGGACTTTTTAAGGGTGCTAATGTCTTGTGTGGCGATGGCGTCGCAGGCATCATCACAGAATGCTTTGATGATTACGCCAAAGTACGTGCAGTCATCGATGACAATTCCAATATCAGTGCGAAGGTCATGCCTGCAAATGCACTCTGTACTGTCGAGGGAGATCTGAACCTCTATGACAGCGGTTATCTGCTTGTTGAAAATATTGATAAGGACGCCAATGTATCAATCGGAGATAAGGTTGTAACCTCGCCGATTTCAGACCTGTATCATTCCGGTCTGATCATCGGCTATGTGGCAAAGACCTCTTATGACACGAACAACCTGACAATGACTGCCTATATTACACCCGCAGTTGATTTTTCAAACATCACAGATGTGCTTGTCATTACGGCAGAAAAAAAGACCGTCTCCCACGAGTAAGCAAATGTAAGGGAAGCAGCAAATTATGAAACATAAACTGAAACGAATCATAACTTTGGCAATTCTGATTGTCATAAATTTTGTATTACAGTCGACGGTGTTTGGATTTCACAGTTTAAGTGTGATCACACCGAATCTTCTTCTGATCCTCACAATGTCCTTTGGACTGATGCGCGGCAGAAAAGAAGGTCTGCTGGTCGGTGCATGCAGCGGTCTGCTGGTGGATATATTTTTCTCCAGCATCCTTGGACCCTATATGCTTTTATACATGTTTATTGGTTATATTAACGGTTTCTTTCACAAAAACTACATGATTGAAGATGTATTACTGCCTTTGATCGTAATTATTGTGGATGATTTTCTGTTTAACACGATTATCTATATTGTCAGTTTCTTATTAAAGAATAAAACGAATTACGGTGTATACCTTCTGCATGTGATTCTGCCGGAGATTTTATGTACCGCTTTGTTAACGGTGATCATTTACAAGCTCTATGTAAAGATCAACAAACGTTTAAAGGAAGATGAGTAATCTATGTTACGTGAGATATTACAATCAATTAAAGAGATTATTGTCGACTATGTAAAAAGCCGTCTGTTTCCGGTTACAGTTGTCGTCCTTGTACTTTTCTCGATTCTGGTACATCAGCTTTTTGTGTTGCAGATCAAAGAGGGAGAAGAGCATATGGAGAATTTCGTCTACAAGTCAAAGAAGACTTTAACGATCGATTCCGTGCGTGGAAATATTTACGACTGCAATGGAAACCTGCTCGCCTACAATGAGCTTTCTTACTCGGTTGTTTTCAGTAATGACAACGCACAGACAACGATGGCAAAGAACCTGAAGATCAGCGAGAATGAATTGAAAAACCAGATTGTCGACGAGACAATCTCCATATTAGAGAAAAACGGCGACTCCCTGACATTGGATTTCCCGATCAAGCTTGATGCAAATGGGAACTTCCAGTTTACAGTCAAAGACCAGCAGTTGAAAAATTTCCTGAAGGATGTCTATGCAAAAACCGATTATGATTCCATGCCTGACGAACAGAAAAATGCAACTGCGGACGATATCATGGAATATCTGAATACCAAAGTATTTGATGTTTCAGATTCTTATAGCAAAGAAGCAGATTTAAAGATTGTCGGCGTACGTTACAAGTTGTGGATGAACCGCTATCAGCAGTATGTTCCGGTTACCATCGCTTATGACATCAGTGAGACAAGCAATGCAGCGATTACAGAGCATGCAGATGAGCTTCCGGGCATGTCTGTCTCCGTCAAATCCCTGCGCCGCTACAACGACGCCAAATATTTCGCCCATGTCATCGGCTATATCGGTGCCATTTCCGATGAGGAAATGAAAGAAAAAAATGCAAAGCTTTCAGATGAGGAGCAGTATACAAACGAAGAAATGATCGGAAAAACCGGTATTGAGCAGTATTGTGAGTCCTATCTGCGCGGTACAAATGGTCTTGAGACGATGTATGTCGATAACCTTGGTAAAGTAATTGACACAGTTGAATCCAAACCCGCAACAGCCGGAAACGATGTCTATCTGACGCTGGATCTGAATCTACAGAAATACTGTTATGATACGCTGGAGGATGAGATCACCTCGATCATTTTATCGTATCTGACACCCGCCTATAACGTAATTGCCAAGGAAAATGCCAGCATCGCGATCTCTGATGTTTATTTTGGATTGTTTAATAACAACATCCTGTCACAGGATGATATGCGCGCAGAAGATGCAACGGATACTGAAAAAGCAACGATTCAGGCAATCGATGCCCAGAGACAGGCAACCCTTGACAATCTGGATACTATTTTGACATCTACCTTCACGCCGCTTTCTGAGCTGGATGAGAACTATCAGCATTACATGGAATATATCTGTGAGGTTTTGAGCGACAACAATATTTTCCATACCTCCATGATTGACAAAGACGATCAGGAGTTTATCGACTATACAAACAATGTAACGTCTCTGGAACATTATCTGAAATATGCAATCAGCCAGGAGGCGATCGACCTGTCCGCTTTGAAGGTTGAAAGCGATTATTATGATAATGACGAGATTTATAACGCATTATGCGATTATATTATTGAATATTTAAGTACAGACAGTGAATTCGACAAACTCGTGATCAAAGTTATGCTACAATCCGGAATGATAACCGGAGATGCAGTTGTACAGCTTCTGTATGATCAGGGAATTTTGAACGTCGACGGTGACACCGAGTATCAGGAATACCTCGCTGGAAATTACGGTGCCTATGACTTTATGCGTAAAAAAATCCAGAATCAGGAGATTACGCCTGCCATGCTGGCACTGGATATCTGTTCCGGTTCAGCGATCGTGACTGACGTCAACACTGGAGATGTCAAAGCATATGTCAGCTATCCAAGCTACGATAACAACTATCTGACCAACGAGGTAGATACCGCTTATTATAATCAGCTGTTAGCCGATAAGACAACGCCTCTATACAACCGTGCCAGCCAGCAGCGTACCGCGCCAGGTTCCACCTACAAACCGCTTGTTGCGATTGCAGGACTCACGGAGGGAGTAATTGACACCGGATCGATTTACTTCTGTAACGGACTTTTTGAAAAGATCACACCGTCTCCAAAATGTTGGGGCAACAGTGCACACGGAGGATTGAATGTCGTGGGTGGTATTCAGCATTCCTGCAACCTGTTCTTTTACAACCTCGGATATGATCTGGCGATTAAAGATGGCTCCTATAACGATGCCTACGGTGTTGAACGGATTCAGAAATACGCAGAGCTGTTCGGCCTTGGAGACAAATCTGGTCTGGAGCTTCCGGAAATCGAGCCGCATATCTCTGATAACGACTCCGTTCGAAGCGCCATTGGACAGGCAAAAAACATCTATGCACCCGTCCAGTTATCCCGCTATGTGACAACCATTGCCAACAGCGGAACCTGTTATAACCTCACATTGATCGATAAAGTAACCGACTACGAGGGAAATGTCATTTTGGACAATCATGCAGAAGTGAAAAATCAGGTGCAGCTTGCCAGCTCCACGTGGGACGCCGTCCATCAGGGTATGCGAAACGTGGTTGCGTATTCGGCTGGTTCCGACGAATTGATCAACCGGATCAATGTTCATGTCGCCGGAAAAACCGGAACCGCGCAGGAGAGTGAAGACAAGCCGGATCACGCGTTATTTGTATCCTACGCACCATATGAAAGTCCGGAAGTATCCGTAACCTGTGTTATCCAAAATGGTTATTCCTCCGCCAATGCCAGAGAATTGGCTGGATTCATCTATGCATACATGTATGATCCAGATAAATTAGTTGGTGCCGAAATGAGCGGCAACGCAACGCCGTCCCAAGATTAGTCAAAGAGAGGTGGAGTATGATTAGTCCCGTTATGATGAAAGGTAACAAAGCGGGGATTCGACTGATTATATCGCCGGATGCTACCATAAGTCAGGTGGTTACCTGTCTTTCTGATAAGCTTCAAACAACCGGAAGATATTATGCGAACATCAAACCGATTACCGTTACCTTTGAAGGTAAGGATCTGACAGAGGACGAAAAACAGCAAATCATCGATACACTAAACGACAAAGGCATTCGCATCGGACGCAGACCGCGTTCCATCGAAAAGCCTAAGAAGAAATCAATTTACTCCGATAAAAACGGTCTATTTTATATAGGCAACTTAAAGAACGGACAATCCATACAGGCAGCCGCCAGCATCGTGATTGTCGGAGATGTGGAATCAGGTGCCAGCGTTGAATCCGAGGGCAATATCATTATCATCGGAGCACTCCACGGTGCTGCAACCTCCGGGTGCAAAGGGAAACCTGATACGTTCGTATATAGCCTGAAATAGACTGGAGGATTTATCATGAGTGAAGTGATCGTTGTTACATCAGGAAAAGGCGGTGTCGGAAAGACTACGACAACCGCAAATATAGGATACGCCCTTGCCAGACATGGATTTGAAGTTCTGCTGATTGATACCGATATCGGACTTCGGAATCTGGATGTTGTCATGGGGCTTGAAAACAGAATTGTTTATAATCTGGTCGATGTCGTAGAAGGAAATTGCCGCCATCAACAGGCAATCATCCGTGACAAGCAGTGTGATACGCTATCTCTGCTCCCGGCAGCCCAGACGCGCGACAAAAGCGCCGTCTCTCCAGAGCAGATGATCAAACTCATCAATCAGCTCAAGCCAGATTATGATTACATAATTATCGATTGTCCGGCAGGCATCGAACAGGGATTTAAAAATGCTATTGCTGCTGCAAAACGTGCGATCGTCGTGACCACACCAGAGGTTTCTGCTATCCGGGATGCTGACCGCATCATTGGAATCTTAAATGCAAACGAGATACCACGGATTGACCTTGTAGTAAACCGAGTACGACAGGATATGGTCAAGCGGGGCGAGATGATGCCTGTAGAAGACGTTGTAGAAATCCTTGGGGTCAACCATATCGGAAGCGTCTACGACGATGAGAATATCGTCATCGCAAGTAACCGTGGAACACCGATTGCAACAAAAAACTGTGTTGCAGGACGTGCCTACGACCACATTGCCATGCGGATCTGCGGGCAGGATCTCGCAAAAGAAGAAAAAAGGAGCCGCTTGTTCGGCTGGTTAAAGAAGAAGGATAAAGATGTTCACAAGATTCAGTCTCAGAGACTATAATTTCAAATTACTGATTACCGTCATCATTGCCATGATCTGTGGCGTTGTCATGATCAACAGTGCAGACAGTTCATTCACGCCCAAACAGACCATCGGTATTGGGCTTGGCGTTATCATTATGATTTTTGTCTCTCTATTAAATTACGACTTTGTGTGCCGGTTTTACCGTGTGTTTTTCATCATTAACGCGGTTATATTACTTTCCGTTATCTTTTTTGGTGTGGAAGTCAATTACGCAAAACGATGGATCATGATTGGCGGAAGCGGAGGTATCCAGTTCCAGCCATCCGAATTTTCCAAGATCCTTATGATCTTATTTACTGCAACCTTTCTGGATAAACTGAAAGAAGATAATAAAATCAATACACTTAAAGGACTTTGCCTGTTTGTGCTTCTGATTGGATTATCCCTGGCACTGATCGCAGTAGAACCGGATCTGTCCACGACTCTGTGTCTGGCTATGGTTCTTGTCACAATGTTATATCTGTCTGGATTAAGCTATAAAATCATCGGAATTGCACTGCTGGTATTTGTTCCACTTGCAGGAAGCTTTCTGTGGTATATTCAGAGACCAAACCAACACTTGCTGCGTGATTATCAGGTGAACCGAATCCTGCAGTTTATCTATCCAGGGCAGTACGGCTCCGACTATACACAGCAGAATAACTCCGTTATGGCAATCGGTTCCGGACAGCTTACCGGAAAAGGCTTAAACACTTCAACCATCGCCACAGTAAAGGATGCAAATTTCATTTCGGAGCAGCAGACAGACTTCATTTTTTCTGTCATCGGCGAAGAACTTGGTTTCGTTGGAAGTGTAATAATTATTGCAATTCTACTGTTAATAGTGTTACAATGTATCCATGTAGCGAGAAATGCAAAAGATACAAAAGGCATGCTGATTGCAGCCGGAATGGGCTGTCTGATCGCATACCAGACATTCATCAATGTCGGTGTTGCAACCGGTGTTATACCAAACACCGGACTACCGCTTCCGTTTATCAGCTACGGGCTCAGTTCCCTGATCAGTATCTCGATTGGAATCGGAGTCGTGCTAAATGTCAGTATGCAAAAAACAAGCTACTAGGGAAGACTATAATGTTACTTAAGGAGAACCGTACATGAACATCGGTTTAATCGCACATGATGCGAAGAAAAAATTAATGCAGAATTTCTGTATCGCTTATCGGGGGATTATGTCTCATCATGAACTTTATGCAACCGGAACGACAGGACGTATGATTGAAGAGGTTACCAATCTGACTGTCCACAAGTTCCTCGCCGGGCATACCGGAGGAGAGCAGCAGCTCGGTGCCATGATTGAGAGCAATGATCTGGACATGATGATATTTTTACGCGATCCACAGACCAAGAAGAGCCACGATGTAGATATCAATAACATCTTTTCGCTTTGTGATATTCACAATATTCCACTTGCAACCAATCTTGCAACCGCGGAATTGCTGATCAAAGCGTTGGATCGTGGTGACTTAGATTGGCGAGAACTGTTTAAGCACTAAAAAACTATGCGAAGTAAATATTTAACGAGAAATTTAATAATACTTGTACTGTTGGTATTGTTTGTATCTATTGTCTGTATTGTCAACAATCACGTAAAGGCAGCGTATCCTGATGTTGATTCCGCCACTTACGTGATCGACCATCTGGTTCATCAATCGGACAATGTTGATTTCCATCAGGATGACACGATTGTTTATCGTGACGACCGTACCCAGGCGGATTTGTTTCCCGAAGACTATTACGCACTTTTAATCAATGAATCCGACCAGACGGTGCTTGCCGCCAAAAATGTACATCAACGTATGTATCCGGCAAGTATGACGAAGATGATGACTGCAATTGTTGTGGCTGATGCCATTGAAGCCGGAACCATTTCACTCGATGATATGGTTGAGATCACACAAAACTATGATCTGACAGCAGAAGATGTTGCCCCCAGCCAGTTGCATCGTGGATATACCATTTCCGTAAAAGACCTGTTGTATGGGCTGATGTTAGAATCCAACAATTATTATGCCCTGTATCTGGCAGAGTATGTGGGTGGGGATATCCAAAGCTTCTGTGACCGTATGAATCAGAAAGCCCTGGAGCTCGGAGCTACAAACACTCATTTTATGAATCCACACGGACTGGACGATCCAAATCACTATTCGACCGCATATGACATGTACCTCATTGTAAAAGAAGTCCACAATCATCAGATCCTACGGGATATTGATGGTTTTGATACATATACTTATACGTTTTATGATTCCAATGGCGCAGCAATTGATACCGAAAGCACCGCAACAAATTTATTTGTTACGGGAGAAGTGTCTCTGCCAGCGACCTTCCATCTGGAATCCTGGAAAACAGGAACGACCGATGGAGCTGGTAACTGTCTTGCCATGTATCTGACCAAGGACGGTAAGGACTATGTAGTTGTCGCATCATCCGGCAATTCCAAAGCGGACTTATACAATTCTATTATACGTTTATTATGTTTAACAGACTAAGGAGGACATGAGATGCTGGAACTAATTATTGGAGCAAAAGGAAACGGTAAAACACGCAAAATGGTGGAAAGAGCGAACAACGAAAGCAAGCGTACTAGCGGTTCTATCATTTACATTGATAAGAGCAACAAGCATATGTATGAACTTTCTAATGTCATCCGGCTCGTCAATCTGCACGAGTACGATATTCAATCCCCAGATGCCTTTATGGGCTTTATTCAGGGACTGATTTCTTCCAACCATAATGTAACTCACATCTTTTTGGATAACTTCATGATGATGTGTAACATCGAGGCAGATGCACTTGGCGCTGCATTGAAAGAGATTGATAAGATTTCCGAAAAATACAATGTTACATTTGTCATCAGTACTGCCGTGGAAGAATCCATGTTGCCAGCAGAATATGCAGCCAATGTTGTCTGTAAACTGTAAAATACACACAATCAGGTGAGGATATGAAACAACCAAACCGTATTATACAACTGAATAAAGAGATACGTGCAAACGCTGCAACCATAGTTATTGCAGCGGTTTTGCTGTATGTCGTAATCAGCGTCGTATCTTCGCTCAGCAAAGAATCCGTTACGATCTATCAGGTCAGCAAAGGCGATGTCAGCAATGATATTACCTTACAGGGACTTGCAATCCGTGACGAGGTTATCGTAAACACACAGAAATCCGGTTATCTCTGTTACTATATCACCGATGGAGAAAAAGTAAAAAAGAACTCTACTGTATGTACCATTGATGAGACCGGAGAGATCTATAATACTGAAAATAATTCTGACAGCAATTACAACGCACTGTTGTCAAGCAATGACTATGCAAGCATCCGTTCCCTGATATCTTCTTACAAGTTATCATACAGCGATGTAACCTTTTACAACGCGTACAGCTTCGAGACAAGCGCTAACAACAAGGTATTCGAGCTGACAAACGAAGTACTGATGCAGCAGGCAGGCTCCTCTGGACGCGGACTGTCTTCGGTCAGTGCCCCAGACAGCGGGCTTGTAACATATTACATTGACGGATATGAGAATTATCAGATTTCTGAAAAGATCAAAGCTTCCGATTTTGATAAAGCCGGATACGATAAAAAGGCGATGAAATCCGGGGATTATGCAGAAGCCGGTTCCACTATCGTGAAGATCATCCCATCCGAACAGTGGAACATCGTTGCGCCGATCTCACAGGATCAGCTTGCAGAATTGGACGGGCAGTCATATGTGAAGTTCCGTATCAACAATTCGAACTTTACGATTACGATGCCTTTTACAATTATTGAAGGTTCCGATGGCTCTTATATCAACATTGCCATCGATAAATATATGTCAAATTATCTGTCCGAGCGTTTCGTGACTGTGGAACTGATTCAGTCCGATGAGAGTGGTCTGAAGATTCCTTCGTCTGCACTTGTAGAAAAGCAGGTCTATCGGATTCCACTCAGCTATCTGTCTGCAGGCAGTAACCAAAGTAACGAGAACCGTCTCAACCTGCAGCGGACCGATGACAATGGGAACAAAACTATACAGCAGATGCAGCCAAAGATTTATAAGACAGACGAGAAATACGCCTATGTTGATCCAGAAGGCTTTGAGGATTCTGACATTCTGGTCAATATTACCTCGAATGCTACGATTGCAGCATCGTTGTTAGAATTATATCCACTGACCGGTGTTTATTTTGCCAATCAGGGTATTGCAGAATTCCGCCGGGTAACTGTGATTAAAACAATCGACGAATTTGTTCTGATTGAAAGTGGCGAAGAGCTGAAAGCCTACGATAACATCGTGCTGGATGCACAAAGTGTCACAGAAAATCAGCTTATATATTAAAAATTAGAAAGGTCTTGATCAAGATGCTATACGAAAATTATGAACAGGTAGTTGCAAATGTCAAAAAAGCGTGTGAACGCTCCGGCCGAAATTTTCAGGATATTACGATCATTGCAGTCAGCAAAACCAAACCATTATCCGATGTAGAGGAATTACTTTCACATGGTGTGATGGAATTTGGTGAGAACAAAGTGCAGGAGATGGTTGATAAATACGAACATGTATCCAAACCGGTTCACTGGCACTTAATCGGACATCTGCAGACAAACAAAGTAAAATATATTGTAGATAAGGCATGTCTGATCCACAGTGTGGATTCGGTGCATCTGGCAAAAGAAATTGAGAAGGAGGCTGCTAAAAAAGGGGTAGTTGCAAAGGTTCTTCTCGAAGTCAACATTGCACAGGAAGAAACAAAATTTGGAATCCGGGAGGATGAGGTTTACGCTTTGATTGACGCGATCAAGGATATGCCGCATGTTCATGTTATGGGACTCATGACGATCGCTCCATTTGTGGAAAATCCAGAAGAAAATCGTGTTTATTTCCGTAAAATGCATCAATTATCGCTTGACATAAAATCCAAATGCATTGATAATATTGATATGAGTGTTTTATCAATGGGAATGACCAATGATTATGAAATCGCCGTCGAGGAGGGCGCGACTATGATTCGTGTCGGAACCGCCATTTTCGGTGCGCGAAATTATAATATTTAATTAAGGAGAATAAGGTTATGGCAAAGGATGCAGGTAAAAAGAGTTTTCTGGATTTTTTCAAAGTCAAAAATATAGATGATGATGAAGATGAGTTCGATGACGATCTGTTTGACGACGATGATTATGATGACGATGACGACGATGATTACGAAGATGTAAAACCACGTGCATCGAAATCAAAACCATCTTTCAGCAAGCCAGCTGCACGTTCCGCTTCCAAATACGAAGCAGCTACACAGCAGGCATCGACTACACATCGGAGTACAGCAGGCAGTTCATCCAGTGGCAAACTGGTTGATTTCAAGGACTCCCAGAAGTCTTACAGCAGAAGCTCAGATTTCCGCAACCGTAGTGAAGTATTTGTAATTAAACCACAGGAGACAGATGAGGCACAGTCCGTCATTGATTTCCTTCGTGCAAACAAAACAATCGTGATAAATATTGAGGGCTTGGATGTCGCAGTCGCACAGCGAATCATCGACTATGTTGGCGGTGCATGCTATGCAATGGGAGGCTCTTTGAATGTGGTATCTTCCAACATATTTATTGCAACACCTCAGGATATCGAAGTATCCGGAGATTTGAGAGAGGAATTGGTTGGTCAGGATGCCCTGACACCATACGTACAGTACTAAACGAATAGGGGGGTTGGAAAGTTGCTTACACCAGTTGATATTCAACAGAAGAAATTTCATGTCGGTTTGGGTTACGACAAGAAAGATGTAAACACATTTTTTGACAGTGTTTCAGAAAGCTATGAATCCTTGTATCGTTCAAATGCGGAGTTAAAAGAGAAGGTCTCCATATTAAACGATACATTACAGAATTATCGTTCCAAAGAATCACATCTTGAGAAAAGCTTGAAGCGTGCGGAAAAAGACACCGTAGAGACTATCTCCAATGCAACAAAGGAAGCAAAGGAGATTATTCGTGATGCCAAAATTCAGGCAAACAACATTGTGTCTGACGCAGAGAAACGTCTGGAGCGTCTGGAAGATGAGATTGCATTATTAGAAGCAAAATACACCGCTTACAAATCTAATTTCTGTTCGTTACTGAAAAAGCAGTTTGAGTTCTTAGGCGAGCAGGATTTTGATCCATCCTCTATGATTGATGATCGTGCATGGACACTCATGGGTGGAGAGGAGAAACAGGCTTCCGCCTCTGCAGGTGACGGGTTTGGTGCCTACACCGGAGATCCTCAGTTGCGCGATGAATCTACATTGGGTGGATTTAATGGTGGATTTGGCAGTGGCGATACAACCAGCACAAGCGCTGTATATACACAATCTTTAAGTGCCGGAGAGAATTTTGTTGATCCTTTTAAGCCAAAGGAGCAAAAGGATTATAATCCATTTGACGCAAAGGGAAAAGGTTCAGAAGAGAAAAAATCTTCCTTGAAGGTTGCCAATTCCGCGGAAGAACGTAAAAAAATGAAGCGGGCAACTGTCGGAAGCTCCGAAGCTGCAGCAGCAGTTCAAAAAGCAAGGGAAGCCGCTGCTCAGGCAGCCAAAGCGCCGAAGCCGGAACCAAAACCAGAGCCAAAACGGGAAGCGCGTCCAGAACCAGAACGTGCTCCAGAGCCGGAAGCAAAACCGGAGCCGACACCGGAACCAGCTCCAGAAAGAAAGCTGGAACCGGAAGTAAAACCAGAGCCAGTTCCAAAAGAGCCAGATATTGATGAGATTCCAACGATTTCTCATTTATCAGTGTCCGACGATGATACAGATACAGAAGAATCTGCAGAGAGCATCGAAGGCGAAGTAGAAGCAAAAAAGAACAACGGACCAGCGTTGATCGGAGAAGGCGAAGACGATGATGCCGAGACCGACGATGATGGATTTGAGTTCATCTAATCAAATATCGTATTACATACAGAAAGAAGAGTTACCATGAAGAATTTAACTGTCCATCTTGATGATAAGCCAATCTACGATATCGTATATGAAGAGAGCTTTGATGCACTTCCCAGTATGATAAAAGAACTTGGCTACAGTAACCGTAAAATCTGTGTGGTATCCGAAAGTCATGTAGCATCCTTGTATTTGGATGCTATATTGCATTCTATCAAAGATGCCTGCACATATACAACATCCTTTGTCTTTCCAGAAGGAGAGGCAAGCAAGAATCTGAATGTTGTCAGAGACCTGTACACCCATCTGATTGAAGAAAAATTCGATCGAAACGATGTACTGATCGCCCTCGGCGGCGGTGTGGTCGGTGATCTGACCGGATATGCGGCCGCAACCTATCTGCGCGGTATCGACTTTATCCAGATTCCAACCAGCCTGTTATCACAGGTTGATTCCAGCATCGGCGGAAAAACCGGTGTGGACTTTGACTCCTACAAGAACATGGTCGGCGCCTTTCATATGCCGAAACTGGTGTATATGAACCTGTCTGTGTTAAAGACATTATCGAACCGCCAGTTTTGTTCGGGTATGGGCGAGATCATCAAGCATGGTCTGATCAAGAATGCCAATTATTTTATATGGTTGAAGGAAAACGAAGCACAGATTGCAGCGCTTGATCTTCCTACCGTTGGAGAGATGATCTACGAAAGCAACGTCGTAAAGAAAAATGTCGTTGAAAACGATCCGACCGAAAAGGGAGAGCGTGCACTGTTGAATTTTGGACATACTCTCGGTCATGCCATCGAAAAATACATGAATTTTGAATTTTTGCATGGAGAATGCGTGCTGATCGGATGTGCACTTGCCAGTATCATTTCCTACAAAAAAGGGAATATTACACAGGCAGAGCTGCGAGATATCCTACACAGCATGAAACCGTACCATGTACCAAAGCTGCCAGCCGACGCGAATTTTGCAACAATCGTATCCTATACGAAAAACGACAAGAAAGCCATCGGTGGAAAAATCAAATTTATTTTGTTAGAGACGATCGGACACGCGTATATCGACATGGATGTAAGCGAGGAAGATATGCTTCTGGCACTCAAAGAATTACAGGAAAGATATCAGGATGAATACTAAAAATAAAATCAAAATCTATATAATACCGATTCTTTGTATCGGTTTGCTTGTTGCATTCGATCAGATCACAAAATTCATCGTACGCACATCCTTTGCGTTATATGAATCACATCCACTGATCAAGAATGTATTTCATTTGACATATATTCAGAATACCGGAATCGCATGGGGCATGTTCAAAAACGGCAGAATAATCTTCCTGATTCTGACCGTCCTTGTGTTGCTTGTCTGTGCAGGTATTTACGCAAAAATTCCAGAGAACAGGCGCTTTACCCCAATTCGTGTCTGTCTGGTGTTCCTTGTATCTGGCGCAATCGGAAATATGATTGACCGTATTTCTTTACATTATGTAGTGGATTTCTTTGATTTCCGGCTGATCAATTTTCCGATTTTTAATGTCGCGGATATCTATGTGACTGTGAGTATGATCGTGTTGATCTTACTGTGTGCATTTTACTATCACGACCACGAAATTGATGTGTTATTCTCAAAATCAAAAAAAGACTAAGATATTACAATATGGAAACTTACGAATTTACAATCGACGCAGCTTCCACAGACATCGGCACGCGACTGGACAAATATCTGACTGAACAGATACCTGACCAATCGCGTTCGTATATCCAGAAGCTGTTAGATGATAATTTCATAACTGTAAATGGCAAATCTGCCAAATCAAATTATAAGCTCCGGGCAGGCGATACGATCACAGTAGAGATCCCGGAAGCAGAAGAATTAGACATCGAACCGGAGAATATTCCACTCGATATCGTCTATGAGGATGATGATATCATTGTCATCAACAAACCGAAGGGCATGGTTGTGCATCCGGCACCGGGACATACAAGCGGAACACTCGTCAATGCCCTGATGTACCATTGTAAGGATTCCTTATCCTCCATCAATGGGGTATTACGACCGGGAATCGTTCACCGGATTGATATGGATACGACCGGACTTTTAGTTGCCTGCAAGAGCGATCAGGCGCATCGTGTATTGTCCGATAAGTTCAAGGTACATGATATTCACCGTGTCTACACAGCGATCGTCTACAATCAGTTTGCCACAGATGAGGGAACGATTAACAAACCGATTGCCAGACACAAAACCGACCGCAAGAAAATGGCAATCGATCCAAACGGCAGACATGCTGTGACACATTACCGTGTGATTGAACGCTTAAAGCAGAACTTTTCACTTGTGGAATGTGAGCTTGAAACCGGGCGGACACATCAGATCCGGGTGCATATGGCAAGCATCAATCATCCATTGCTTGGGGATGAGGTGTATGGACCAAAGCAGAAGCCATTTGCCACACAGGGGCAGGTATTACACGCAGGGGTACTCGGATTCGACCACCCAATCACCGGAGAATATATGGAATGGCATGCAGACCTTCCAGACTATTTTCAGGGGATTTTGAAGCGGCTTCGATAAACGGACTTTTTTGACGCTTATAGGATATAAGAAGGGATTTTTATGAACACAATTATCCGGTAACGATTTATAATTTATAAAAATTTTTCTTGACCTAAAGCTAAGTTTAGGTTGTATAGTAAACACAGAAAGGATGAATAAAGATAGTATTCATTCTTTTTTGTACGAGAAATAAGAAGAAATTTTCAGGAGGAACAAACGTTATGTACATTGAGAAAATCAACGGTCCTGAGGATGTGAAGAAGCTTTCAAATGACGAACTTACAAGCTTAGCGGCGGAAATGCGTCAGGCGCTCTTGAAGCGTGCGAGCATCCACGGCGGACATTTCGGTCCAAACTTCGGTATGGTAGAAGCAACGATTGCTTTGCACTATGTATTTGAATCTCCGAAGGATAAATTCGTGTTTGATGTATCCCATCAGACCTACCCACACAAGATGCTCACAGGCAGAAAGGACGCGTATCTCTACGAGGAGCATTACGATGACGTATCCGGCTACAGCAACCCGGAGGAAAGCGACCATGACCATTTCGTGATTGGGCATACATCTACCTCTATCAGCTTAGCATGTGGTCTTGCAAAGGGACGTGATGTGAGAGGCGAGAGCGGAAATGTGATCGCGATAATCGGCGATGGTTCCTTGAGTGGTGGCGAAGCATTAGAGGGACTTGATTTTGCATCTGAGCTGCAGAGCAACCTGATCATTGTCGTAAACGATAACGATATGTCGATTGCTGAAAATCACGGTGGCCTCTACCAGAACTTAAAGCTCCTGCGCGAGACAAACGGACAGGCAGAATGTAACCTTTTTAAGGCGATGGGACTTGACTATGTGTATGTTCATGCTGGGAATGATATTCCGGCGTTAATCAAGGCGTTTGAGAGCGTCAAGGACAGCGTAAAACCAGTTGTGGTACACATTCGTACCTTGAAAGGAAAAGGCTACAAGCTCGCCGAAACACACAAGGAAGAGTGGCACTGGCATCTGCCGTTCGATATCGAGACCGGCGAGGTAATCGCAGATTTTGGTGGTGAGGATTATTCCAGCGTTACCTGTGACTACTTGATGAAGAAAATGAAAGAAGATCCAAGTGTTGTGACCATCACATCTGCCACACCGACGGTAATGGGCTTCACGGAAGATAAGCGAAAGGAAGCGGGCAGACAATTCGTGGATGTCGGAATCGCCGAGGAAACAGCTGTGGCACTCGCCTCCGGTATTGCGAAAAGCGGTGGCAAACCGGTCTACGGCGTATACAGCACATTTATCCAGAGAACCTATGACCAGCTGGCGCAGGATCTGTGTGTAAACGGCAATCCGGCAACGATCCTGACATTTTCTGCGTCCATCTATGGTATGAACGATGTCACACACCTCGGCATCTACGACATCCCTATGATGGCAAATATCCCAGGACTTGTCTACCTCGCACCAACGACAAAGGAAGAGTACCTTGCCATGTTAGACTGGAGCATCGCCCAGACAGAGCATCCGGTTGCAATCCGCGTACCGGGCGGCGCATTTGTCTCAGACGGAAAGGCTGTCACAAAGGACTTCTCGAAGCTGAACAAGTACGAGATCACAAAGCAGGGCAGCAAGGTTGCAATCATCGGTCTTGGTTCATTCTACGGACTTGGTGTAGAAGCAGCCGAAGCACTGAAAGAATCAACTGGCATCGAAGCAACCATCATCAATCCATATTATATTACCGGTCTTGATGAGGCTATGCTCGAAGACCTGAAGGCAAACCACGATGTGGTTATCACACTCGAAGATGGCATCTTGGACGGTGGTTTCGGTGAGAAGATCACCCGGTTCTACGGAGCTTCTGATATGAAGGTATTGAACTTCGGTATCAAGAAGGAATTCCTTGACCGTTACGATGTAAATGACGTATTAAAGAACAATCATCTGACTGTGGATCAGATCGTGGATGATGTGAGGAAGTGTCTGTAATGTAAATAACGATACACACGGAAAGAGATAATTATTTCTATTGGAATGATTATCTCTTTTTTATTTCATTGCACCAGCAAGAAAAATGGCTTATAATTAAATTATTATTGATTCTGAAGCAGAAAAGCAAGCAAGAAAAACACATATAAATGGAGAACAACATGACAGATATCGTCAGAAAACATATCATATTTCATGGAAGCGTACAGGGTGTTGGCTTCCGGTATTATTCCGAACACAAAGCAAACCAGTTGCGCCTTACCGGCTGGGTGAAGAACCTCTATAACGGAGATGTCGAGATGGAAGTGCAGGGATCGGAAGCAGCCATTGATGAGCTGGTCGCATTCCTCGCCGGACGTCGATTTGTCCAGATCACAGGGATGGATGTCAGGAAGCTGGATGTGGTGGAAGAGGATCGAAAGTTTGGGATTGATTAACCTGCATCCAAAGTTATTTTAACGACACGCAAGAAGCCGCGTATCTGTTATGGATATGCGGCTTTATTGTATTTATGAACTTATTGTGTTCCATGGATATTTTTATTGTTTCTTATAAATGTTTGTAGTAAAATTAATTTATATTGGTGGGGATTATTATTGGGGAGATTTTAAAATTATCTGAATTTCTCAAATAAAAGCCCAAGCAAAAAATTTTTAAAGCAAGTACTTAATTATGACATGTATATGTTGTACAAATGATATAGTTGAAAAAACTAAAATAATCCACAATAAAAATTTGTTTTGTTCTTTGATAATTGAATAGATGCAATAAAAAAAGGCTTAAAGCCTTTTCTTAAAAGTTCTGCACCATGCAGAGTCAATTGACGATGCCGGATAAATCCTTATTTGCACTCGCTTTGTTAATTCTTTTTTATTATAATCACAATGAATTGGCAAAGTCAAGACATTTTATAAAATATCAAAAAAAATTTGTAATATTATAATATTCATAGCTACATAATATACGATTCGATTATATGCATAACAATTCATATACAAGAAGGAGGAGAAAAATTTATGCTAGAAAAGCCATATTATTTAGGATTGGACATGGGTACTAACTCGGTCGGCTGGGCAGTAACTGACCAACAGTATAACTTGTTAAAAGCAAAAGGGAAAGATTTGTGGGGGATTCGCGAATTCGCAGAGGCTGATACTTCCGTCGAAAGAAGAACTCATCGAATCAGCCGAAGAAGGAGACAACGAGAACAGGCGAGGATTGGTTTATTAAATGACTATTTTCATGATGCAATCATTGCAATAGACCCTTCGTTTTTTCAGCGACTTGAAAACAGCAAATATCATTTAGAAGATAAAGACCAGAATGTACGTTATAAGTATAATATTTTTAACGATCCTGATTATACTGATGCCGATTACTACACACAATACCCAACTATATATCATTTAAGGAAAGAATTATTAGAAAATCCAAAGCCTCATGATGTTCGTTTGGTATACCTTGCATTACTTAATATGTTTAAACACCGGGGACATTTTTTAAATTCCGGAATCAGTGATGGAAATAACGAACGTTCACTCAAAGATGCATACATTAATTTTGCAATAAGCGTAAGCGAACTCACAGAAGATTATTTTAACCAGGATGTCGATTATTCCACCATTGAAGGAATTCTATCAAGTAGAGATTTAAATCGAACAAAAAAAGCAGAAGAATTATCGACTGTATTAGGAATCGACTTTAAAAACAAGAAATATAAGGAATATTTGCGTGCTATCTGCGGATTAAAAATAAATGCTTACACATTATTTTCTGACCAACTACCAGATGACACAACTAAAATCGATTTATGTGTATCCGACGCATCATTTGATGAAAAGAGTGAAGAATTAGTATCTTTAATCGGAGAAGATTTATTTCAGATTATCCTTAACATAAAAGAAATCTATGATATTGGTTCACTTGCAGGTATTCTAAAAGGATATACGTATTTATCACAGGCAAGAGTAGCTGCCTACGATAAACATAAACATGACCTAAAATTATTGAAATCCAGTATAAAAAAATATTGTACAAAAGAGGAATATAACAATTTTTTCAATAGTGATGCAGATGGTTCCTATGCTTCATACATAGGTTCGTTTAATTCTGGTAACAAAGAAAGAAGAGTTGGATCTAAAAGGACTTCTGAAGATTTATATAAAGAGATCAAAAAACTTTTAAAAGGCGCAAACAAAAGTGATCCTGCAATAAATGAAATTTTCACGTCCATTGAAACTGAAAGCTTTCTTCCAAAACAACTTACTGCATCAAATGGAATTATCCCAAATCAGGTTCATTCCAAAGAAATGGCTAGAATTCTGACAAATGCTGAAAATTATCTGCCATTCTTAAAAGAAACAGATGAAAATAATTTGTCTATATCCAATCGGATTTTACAACTTTATAAATTTCAGATTCCATATTATATTGGTCCAGTTACAGAAAAGAGCCAGCGCGATGGCGGAAATGGTTGGGTAATCCGCAAGGACAATGGTCGCGTATTTCCTTGGAATATAGAAGAAAAAATCGACGTTAAAGCAACCTCTGAGGCATTTATATCCCGAATGGTAAGACGCTGCACATATATGAACGGAAAACAAGTGCTTCCAAAAGCTTCTTTGGAATATGAAAGCTTCCGTGTATTAAACGAAATCAATAATTTAAGAATTGATGGTGAACGCATTCCAGTTACTCTGAAGCAGGATATCTATACAGATTTATTCCAAAAAGGGAAAAAAGTAACAAAGAAACAATTATGTAACTATCTTGCCACAAGAGGATTGATTGAATCCAGTGAACAAGTAACTGGAATAGATATTGCAATCAATAACTCCTTGTCCACTTACGGAAAATTCAAAGCAATATTTGGTGAGGATATAAAGCTGGATCATATTCAGCATATGATTGAAGATATTGTATTTTGGTGTACGGTTTACGGAGATTCCAAACAATTTCTTAAAGAACAGATAGAAGATAAATATAAAGGGAAGTTATCTCCGGAACAAATGAAAAGGATTCTTGGATTCAAATTCAAAGATTGGGGGAATCTTTCAAAAGAGTTCTTCGAATTAAAAGGTGCAGATAAATCGACCGGTGAAGCAGTCTCCATTATTCGTGCTTTATGGGAAAACAATCTGAATCTTATGGAACTAATCAACAGTCCTGAATTCGATTTTAAAGAACAATTAGCAGATTACGAAGCAAATTCTCTTAAAACTCTTTCTGATTTCGAGCCAGAAGACTTAAATGATTACTATTTTTCTGCACCAGTACGTAGAATGATCTGGCAGACAACTTTGATTATCAAAGAATTGGTTCATGTTCTTGGAAAAGAGCCTGCTCGAATATTCATAGAGATGACAAGAGAGAAAGACGCTTCCCGCGGACGTACACTTTCCCGAAAAAAGAAATTTGAAGACTTATACAAGAATGTCAAGGATGAAAATACCGATTGGGCAAAAGTAATTGAACATGCTGATGAATCTGGAACTATACGTAGCAAAAAAATGTACTTATATCTGACGCAGAAAGGTCGATGTATGTACACTGGAAACCATATAGAATTAAGTGATTTGTTCAATGATAACTTGTATGATATTGATCATATCTATCCTCGCCATTTTGTTAAAGACGACAATATTGACAACAACTTAGTTCTTGTAACAAAAGAGAAAAATGCACATAAAAGTGATAATTATCCTTTGGAAGCTGAAATCTTTAATAAGCAGAGAAATATGTGGACACAGCTTCGGAAAGAAGGATTTATATCCGAAGAGAAATACAACCGTCTGATGGGAAGAAATGCATTTACCGATGAACAAAAGGCCGGATTCATTGCACGTCAATTAGTTGAGACCAGCCAAGGAACAAAAGGTGTTGCAGAGCTTTTCCATCAATTATTACCAAACAGCAAGATTGTCTGCGCAAAAGCAGGCAATGTTTCGGATTTTCGACGCAACAGAGAACTTCCGAAAAGCAGACTGGTTAACGATTTCCATCATGCGCATGACGCCTATCTAAATATTGTCGTAGGAAATGTGTATTATGTGAAATTTACTCAAAATCCTATCAACTATATCAAAAATTCATATAACAAGGATATGAATAAAAATAATTACAATCTATCTCGCATGTTTGATTGGGATGTAAAACGAGGAGATGAAGTTGCATGGATTGCACAGAAACAAGATGGTGCCACTGGCACAATCTCAACTGTGAAAAAAATGTTGAGTAAAAATACACCACTTATGACAAGATTAAGCTATGAAGGAAAGGGTGCTTTGGCTAACGAAACCTTATATAGTGCAGAGAAAGCAAAAGGAGAAGGTTATATTCCTTTTAAGTCTTCCGATACAAAAATACAGGATGTTACAAAATATGGCGGATTTACAAGTGTTACAGGAGCTTACTTCTTCTTGGTTGAACATGATGAAAAGAAAAAACGTATCCGTACAATTGAGTCCGTTCCCTTGTATCTTGCAGATAAAATCGATAAAGATTCTTCAGAATTAGAGCGATACTGTGATAAACTTGGTCTTGTTAACTACGATATAAGAGTGCGGAAAATCAAGATTGGATCATTGTTAAATAGAAATGGATATTTTGCTTATCTGACTGGTAAAACAGGAAAGCAATTAATTCTTCGAAATGCAACAAATCTATGCTTGGATAAAAAATGGACAAGATACATAAAGAAAATAGAAAAATATAAAGAGACAAATGTATTAGATAGCATAATAACATCTGAAACAATGGTCAATTTATATAACGAATTGCTTAACAAATTTACTGTTGGAATCTATGGAAGAAGACCTAATCCAATTGGAGAAAAAATGGATTCGGCTAAAAATACCTTTACATCATATACTCTTGATAATCAATGCAATTTGATATATCAAATTTTACAACTTTCAAAGATTTTAGGATTTGAGACTGATTTATCATTATTACGCACAAACAAACAATCCGGCAAACCTACTCGAGAAGGTGGAATGCAAATATCAAAAAAAATAGACAACACGACTTCTATGTATTTAATCAATCAATCCCCTACAGGTCTCTTTGAAACTAAAATAGACCTGCAGACCATATGAGTTGGCGTACCGTTGTCATCTCAAAAAATGCAAAACTTGATTATCAGTTAGGCTATTTAGTTGTACGGAACCAGGATGTTGTCAAGATACATATCAGTGAAATTGCTGTATTGATTATCGAGACAACATCCGTCTCCTTAACAGCTGCGCTTTTGTGTGAACTAACCAAAAAGAAAGTAAAAATCATTTTTTGTGATGAGAAAAGGAACCCATCTTCTGAACTGATTCCATATTATGGAAGCCATGATACAAGCATGAAAGTAAGAAAACAAATTGCATGGTCCGAAGATATAAAAACTGCTGTATGGACAGAAATTGTAACAGAAAAAATCCGTAAGCAGGCTGAAAATCTTGAACATTGGAATCGGGGCGAATCAGAATTATTATATGAGTATATTTCTCAGATGGAATTTGGTGATGCCACCAACAGGGAGGGGCACGCCGCCAAAGTATATTTTAACGCATTATTTGGTATGGACTTTACACGGACTGCTGAAAATAGTATCAATGCTGCATTAAATTATGGATACAGCCTGCTTCTTTCAACATGTACAAGAGAGATTGCCATCAATGGGTATATAACACAATTAGGATTATTTCATGATAATATGTTTAATCCATTTAATCTGGCTTCTGATCTCATGGAGCCATTCCGTCCTCTTGTTGATAATTTGATAAAGCAAATGGCTCCTGATAAATTTGAGCACGATGAAAAAATGGAAGTAGTAAAACTTCTGCAGAAAGAAATTATAGTATCTGGAAGAAAGGAGTATTTGAGTAATGCAATGAAATTATATTGTCGAAGTGTCTTTGATGCATTGAACGATGGTGATATTTCATTAATCAAATTTTACAAGAATGAGTTATAGATATATGAGAATGATCGTATTTTTTGATTTACCTGTATTAACATCCAAACAGAGACGGGACTATCGAGATTTCCGGAAATTCTTATTGAAATCCGGTTTTTTGATGCTTCAGGAATCCGTCTATTGCAAACTTGTTCAAAATCCGGTTGTTGCAGATGTTCTTCAAACAAGCATACGAAATAATAAACCGGAAGAAGGATTGGTTCAAGTATTGCGCGTCACAGAAAAACAATACTCAAAAATGGAATATATTGTTGGAGAAAATCATTCACAAGTATTGAATAACGATGAAAGGTTAGTGATTCTATGAAAACTCTTGTGAACACTTTTTATAATTTGGAACTTAGGCTGATAGAAAATGAAATAACGGTATTATCTTTAGAAGCCCCTTCTGCATATCAAAAAATCATGCATGATTTGTGGCAACAGTACAACGGAAATGAAGGTTCTTTTATTTTATCTGAAAATGGAAAAGAGCTCAAAATACAGAAAAATGTTGAGTGTATCTATAATCCATTTACTGTCAATCTAAATGATAAAAAAATACTTACAAAGCTTTATCAAGAACTTTCTCTACAAGGCGATGTTTTATTGCAAGAAGATGGGATAGAATTAAGAGGATCCATAATTCGCTATTTTGACAAACTCTTAAACACAGTTCCTTACGATATTACATACAATTTTGAATTCGAACTATCCTCTATCATAAAAGCATTGGATGTACAGACAGATTCAACTACTAACACACTTACAGAGAAATTATGTTCATATATGAATTTATTACAACAATTGTGTGGGATTTCAATATTTGTAATTTCAAATTTAAAATGTTTATTTCAAAATACTGATTTGCAACTTTTATACGAATATGCTAAATACAATAAAATAAATCTTATCATCATTGAACCAATTCATACACCACATATTATAGATGAAAAATGCTGGATAATTGATAAAGATTTGTGTATAATTGAAGCATAATTAACACCATATTCGCAAATATGGAAGCTCGGTGAGAACCTCAAATATTATAATTTGAGGTTTGAGAGCTTTGTTAATTCATAAAGGTACAAAACGCTTATTCAAGTCCACTGAATGAGTACAACGTTTGAGAGCTTTGTTAATTCATAAAGGTACAAAACTGGTTTATTGAGTTTGGAAACATTTTGCAAGTTTGAGAGCTTTGTTAATTCATAAAGGTACAAAACTGACAAAGTGACATTGGGTTGGAGAGATGCGTTTGAGAGCTTTGTTAATTCATAAAGGTACAAAACAATTAAAACCGTATCAATCATTTTACAGTCGTTTGAGAGCTTTGTTAATTCATAAAGGTACAAAACGACTTGTTACATATCAATACGCAAGGTCTAGTTTGAGAGCTTTGTTAATTCATAAAGGTACAAAACACAAATGATTGAAAGTGAGTTAGAATTGAGGTTTGAGAGCTTTGTTAATTCATAAAGGTACAAAACGGAAATTCTTTCGTGATTGTTAGGAAACTCGTTTGAGAGCTTTGTTAATTCATAAAGGTACAAAACAATTAACTCCAGTTATAGGCATGTGTACACGTTTGAGAGCTTTGTTAATTCATAAAGGTACAAAACCGTGAACATTCTCTTAGCCCTACTCGAATGGTTTGAGAGCTTTGTTAATTCATAAAGGTACAAAACTCAACATCCACCGAATACATATGTCCTCCAGTTTGAGAGCTTTGTTAATTCATAAAGGTACAAAACAAATCCCTAATTTGTTAGATGAATAAGACGGTTTGAGAGCTTTGTTAATTCATAAAGGTACAAAACGACGAATCAAGTCCAAGTGCTTAAACGCTGGTTTGAGAGCTTTGTTAATTCATAAAGGTACAAAACAAGCAACCGTATGACGCCAGCTTCTGAACAGTTTGAGAGCTTTGTTAATTCATAAAGGTACAAAACCGTGTTGCTCGTAGTAGTCGGCGTAACCGGGTTTGAGAGCTTTGTTAATTCATAAAGGTACAAAACATTTGTTAGTATGTCTGTTAATTCAGATCGGTTTGAGAGCTTTGTTAATTCATAAAGGTACAAAACCAGAAATGTTAAGTGCAAAACCAAGTCTTGGTTTGAGAGCTTTGTTAATTCATAAAGGTACAAAACTAAGACTGAGATTACTGCAAAAGATTCTTCTGTTTGAGAGCTTTGTTAATTCATAAAGGTACAAAACTCTATCATCTGTTGCGAAGTGGTAACACCGTTTGAGAGCTTTGTTAATTCATAAAGGTACAAAACACGGTCGTTCTGCTGAATAGCCGATAGCCTGTTTGAGAGCTTTGTTAATTCATAAAGGTACAAAACATTTTTTCCTTTTTTGCACAATGCACAATGGTTTGAGAGCTTTGTTAATTCATAAAGGTACAAAACACATCTTATAACTATGACGCTTGTATCACAGAAAAGCGGATTAAACCGAGGTATAAAAGGGAATTCTAAGACATATAGAAATATGGAAAAACAATGGTCTACTGCATTAAAGAATGGTCAAAAAGTAACGGATATTGATATAAACCTTTCATATAAAAATGGTTCGTCACGTCCGTCAGCATTTGATGTTTCGTACAAAATCGATGGAAAATTATTCAATCGACATTTTAAAAACTAATAATAAAACAAATAATTAAAATCTAACAATAAGGAGATCTGTTATGTTAAAAGGTTTTGAAGATGCATTTGTTGATGCACAAGCTAATGTTATTTCGCTTTGCCTTGAATTACTTAAGAATTCTGAAAAGAGTGCAGACGTTATATATGTATACATATTACAAAATGATGACGAAGAGTATATTGACGCATTTTTTGAGAAAGATGGCAAGTTGTTCACAACCAATGATTGGTGTTCAGATGCTCAAATTAAGGAATTCTTTCATTGTGGAATAGAAGATATAGAAAGCATTGTTGAGCTTTGTGATACCTATGATGCAAAGTGTCCACACGAATTCAAATTAGTATACAATGTTAACTCTAAGTCATTTGACTCAAATTACAATTATGAAAATGCAACCGATGTTTATGATAAGGATGTAATTGAGTTAGTCGAAGAATGGTTTAATGAATGCGAAAAAAATATAAGTCATTGATAAATTTTAGGAGATAAAATTATGATTGAAGTCAATGAGCAATTAGCTGAAGTTATATCAAATTCTCGGGTCGCTTTTATTAATGGTCAGATGGCTGAAGCCTTTAAACTCGCTAAAGAAGCGATTAAACTTGATGAGAACTGTGCAGATGCTTATCAGTGTGCAGCAAATGTGTGTATGTCGCTCAGCAGGTATGAGGATGCAATTGAGTATTACCAAAAAGCTGTAAACTGCGATCCGAACAATGGAAACCGTTATTTCAGCCTTGGCTATGCACAGGCAAGTGTGAATAAGATTGCTGAGGCTATGCAGAATTTCGCTAAAGCTGATGAGCTTGGGCTGAACGAAGATGCTGCAGGACAGATGTATCATATCCTCGGAATTGTAAATCAGGAGTTCGGAAAACTTGATGATGCCCTCATCAATTTGAAAAAGTCGGAGCTTATCATTCCGGCAGACATGGATATACTGAAACGCAAGGCGGTTATCTATGGGCTTCTTGATGAGATTACAAATGGCTTGCAGACTGCTAATCAGATGAAGCTGCTTGCACCATCTGACTATTCCGGCTATCAAGCTGCTTACATTTTGCTCAAACGCCCTCTTGTAATAAGCAAGAGGGCGTGGGTATATAAATGGAGGAATAAAAATGAAGTACACACCAAATCCTATGCAAACAAATGATATCACGCTTTCAGATGACCTTGTAGCCCTTACTGAATTGATAGCAGCCAATGTCCACGATGTGTGGGCAGCTGGGCGCATTAAAGAAGGATGGACTTATGGAGAAGTTAAGGATACTGAAAAGAAAACCACTCCTTGGAAGAGGTTTGAGAGCTTTGTTAATTCATAAAGGTACAAAACTCGTACAAGGTCTTTCGCACTCTCGCTTGTGTTTGAGAGCTTTGTTAATTCATAAAGGTACAAAACTCTGAATTACAGGCAGAATATGACTCGCTGGTTTGAGAGCTTTGTTAATTCATAAAGGTACAAAACGATTGTAGACCGATGCACACCCAATAGATCGTTTGAGAGCTTTGTTAATTCATAAAGGTACAAAACAGCTTGGTAGAGTTAAACAGGATAAAATAAGTTTGAGAGCTTTGTTAATTCATAAAGGTACAAAACATATTGAAAATGATTAAAAGGAGTAACCTATGCACACCTTTACCACCGGTGCCATCGTGCGCCACTTCAAAAGAGAATATATTACCAATCCGCAATCAGCCGAATATCTCTACAAGATATTGGCATTTGCATCCCACACGGAGACAGGAGAGAAACTTGTAATCTATCAGGCACTTTATCCTCCATACAAAACGTGTGCGCGTCCATATGACATGTTTATAAGCGAAGTGGATCAAGTGAAATACCCTGATATCAAGCAGAAATATCGTTTTGAAGTAATTGAAACTGACCTTTTTCCACAAGCATAATAGGGTATATAATGACTCAATCTCTCACAAAGGAGCCCACCATGAAACTTTTCCACAAAAAATCACACACCACCTACAACCCAGCCGAGAAAACACCTGTCATCAAATGCAGCATCTGCACAGGAGAGCAGGTAGCTGGATTTCAGGACAATGCAACTAAGGCATTTGAGGACATTATGCTGATACAAGATGCATCGGATCTTGCACATTTCCGGGAGATGTATGGTATAATCGGAGATATTAAGAAAATCTATTAAGAGTATTACAGAAACCGAAAGGATACACTATGTCATACATAACTACTTACACTGGAAAACATTTTGATCCAGTCAATCCAGATGCATCCCTTCTTTGTATCGAAGATATCGCGCATGCATTGTCGCTTTTGTGCCGCGGAAATGGGCACGTACAGACCTTTTTCTCGGTCGGACAGCATTGCATTGCCTGCGCAAAAGAAGCGCAGGCACGCGGGCTGTCAGCACGCCTGATTCTTGCGTGTCTGATTCATGATGCAAGTGAATGTTATATGTCGGATGTTCCTCGTCCATTCAAGCAGACCTTGCCGGAATATAACCGGCTGGAAGATCAATTGCTTGATATGATTTATATGCATTTTCTTGGAAGTACATTAGATAATGCTGAACAGGAAATTCTGAAGGATATCGATAATGCAATGCTATGGTACGACCTTACATATCTGTTACACGAGAAACAGCCTATACCGAAACCACAGGTTTATGATGAACCAGATTATACAGTCCGACCATTTACAGACGTAGAAGAGGAGTATTTACAGATCTATCAAACTTTTATCCAGAAACTTCATTAATATCTTATAAACACACCAAACTTCTGAAAAATAGCAAGAGCCTCCTATCATAATTAGATAAGCGGCTCTGATTATTCTTTACCACTTTTTTCTTCTCAAATGTTTTTCCCATGTTTGATTCTCCTTTGTTTGATTGTATATAGTTTCTTTATTATCCTAATTAAACACAAGTATCTTAACATACATTTTCCCGGAAAGAATATCATAGTTTTGTGGTTATTTGCAAATAAATGGAACTGTTTTTTACATTTGAAATAAATGGCACATTCCCACGATAAATAATAAATCTACAGGTGGAATAGCAGAAGTCCCTCCATATGTTTGCTTATAAATTAGTTCGCAAAACTCAGGTTTTACGAAATTATCTATTGATTTATTACCAGAGTAGTGGTATCCTAGAAATATAGAGAAATCAACGCTTTACAGGCATTGGGAGGTTTTTATCGTATGGCTGATATTACTTATCATGAACAGGAAGAACAACACAATCTGGATTTGATTCGGAATGTGTGCAACGATCTTCCAGACTACGTCAAGCGGTTCGTCCGTGGTGTCCAACAGACAACGTCGCCGCGAACCAGATTGGGCTATGTACGTGACATCAAAATATTTTTCGAATATATATGTGAGGTCTATACCGAACATCCTTGTGATACGCCAAAGGATGTCTCTCTTGACGTCCTGTCGTCCATAGATACATTTTTCATCGAGGACTATCTGGATTACCTCCAAAAATACGAAAAGAACGGCCGTATCTACACAAACGGTAAATCTGCACTCAAACGCAAGCTCTGTGCCCTGAGTGTCCTCTTTAATTACCTGTATAAGCACGATATGCTACAGGAAAATATATTTGATAAGGTGGATCGTCCCAAACTGCCGGAAAAGGCAATTACACGTATGGATGCGGACGAAACGGCGAATTTCCTCGATACGGTTGAATATGGCACCAATCTGACTGACCGCCAGCTCAAATTTCACGAGAAATCCAAGGTACGTGACTTAGCAATCATGACGCTCATGTTATCCACGGGCATCCGTATCTCCGAATGTGTCGGTCTGGATCTGAACGATGTGGATTTTAAGAATACATGCATCCGTGTGACCCGAAAAGGTGGCAAGGAAGCAATCGTCTATTTCAGCGACGAGGCGGTTGAACCTTTACAGGAATATATAGAGGAACGCAAGAAACTCACGCCTGCCAAAGGCTCAGAAAATGCACTCTTCCTCTCCTCCCACCACAGTCGAATCAATGTTCGAACGATACAGAACATGGTGAAGAAATATTCACAGATTGCGGTCCCTCTGAAGCATATTACGCCACACAAGCTTCGTAGCACCTATGGTACCGCATTATATCAGGAAACCTCCGATATTTATCTGGTTGCCGATGTCTTAGGCCATTCTGACGTAAATACAACCAGAAAGCACTACGCGGACATGGATGATTACCGCAAGCGCCGCGCCAGAAATACCGTACAGCTCCGGGAACATAATACAGTCCCAGACACCAAATCTAAAAAATAGCCATATTGAAAATACCATCAACTTTTACTCAGCTGATGGTATTTTTCATTCATTTTATTTATTCAGATACTTACCTATCGTATGAATCACTTTATTCATTTCCAATGGCTTTGCCAGATGATCGTTCATTCCGGCATTCTTCACTGCCTGTACATCCTCTACAAATGCATTGGCAGTCATGGCTATGATTGGAATTGTCTTCGCGTCCTCACGTGCAAGTGCACGAATCTTCTGGGTTGCCTCGATACCATTCATCACCGGCATCATCACATCCATGAGAATCACATCATAGGTTCCCACAGGTGTATTCTGAAACTCACGAACTGCTGCATCGCCATTCATAACCGTTGTTACCTGTGCACCAGAATCGGTAAGCAGGTATTTTGCAATATCCAGATTCAGTTCATTATCTTCTACAAGCAGGATTTTGACATTATCCAGAGATACCTGCTCCTCATTTTCATTCTCATTGTTTGCGACCTCAGATTCCGGGGCAATCTCAAATGGAATGGTAACTGTAAATGTCGTACCGACACCAACTTCACTCCGTACCTCGATCTTTCCATGCATGCGGTCGATCAGGCTCTTTACGATCGGCATACCAAGCCCGGTTCCCTGATACAAGCTCATCTCGTTGTAATGCTCCTGTGAGAAAGGCTCAAACAGATGACGCATATACTTCTCGGACATACCGATTCCGGTATCCGTGACTGTACAGCGGTATACTGCCCGTTCCGCTTCCATCTCTACAAATTCCGCGCTGCAATGCACACTGCCACCCGGAACATTGTATTTCACTGCGTTATCCAAAATATTCAGTAATATCTGACGCACATGCAATGGACTGCCATATACATATGGATGGATCATGCTGTCCTTACAGTCACCATGCACCAGCGTGATACCGGCTTCTGCAGCTTTCATCGCTGTAATCGTAAGGATCTCATCTGCCAGTTCTGTAATATCAAATGCCTCGTGTGCAAGCTCGATCCGGCTCGAATCAATCTTGCTAAGCTCCAATATATCATTGATTAACGACAACAGATGGTTCGCTGCAATCTTTTCCTTCGCACGGTTTTGGCGCAACAGCTCCACATCGTCCGGATGACGCTCACCAATCTCCAGCAACCCGATAATACCATTTAATGGAGTCCGGATATCGTGGGACATGCGCGACAGGAAGGTCGTCTTCGCTGCATTCGCACGTTTTGCCTCCTGCAGAGCAATCTCAGCCGCCTGCATATTCTCTGTGACATCCTGATGATACCCCCACAGACGGGTTCCTGCCGTATAATTCTCATCCAGAGAACCGCCACATCGTGTGTAGATACGTCCCTTCTTCGGATGAATCCATGCATAGGTATTCTCTGATTTGCCCTGTTCGATCATCTCCTTGACACTTGCCTGCACGGAATCAATGGCAGAATCCACGATTCGCTTGTACCAGCGTTCGTAACATTCCTCCGGTGTCATATCCTCGTAAAATCCAGTGATCTCTCTTGCCACGTCATCGAAATACATTCTCGGCTCTTTGCCCTCATCCATTTCGATCGCCCAGAGTCCAATTTTCGCATTGGTCAAGATTTCGGACAGATCCTTCTGGAAATCCATATCGTTGTGTTTCCGCGTTTTATCATTCAGCGCCATGTTTGTCGTTCCTCTTGTCGTGATTATTTACATTATTTTACAAAAAAATATCCTTTATCATCATATCTGATAAAGGATATTTTTTCAAGATATTTCAAGCCTTTTCTACTTTATCTTATCTATGTAATCAATGATGAAATCGACAGTATCGTCTTCACTCATCAGACTACTATTGATAAATATATCATAGCTTTCCAGTGCACCCCATTTTTTTGAAGTGTAATAGTTATAATACGATGCACGCGCCTTATCTTCCTTTACAATCTGCGCCTTTGCTTTATCCGGAGTCAGATTAAAACGCTCGGAAACATTCTTAATACGTTCCTCCAATGGCGCATGTATAAAGATACGAACCAGATTCGTATTGTGACGCAATGCGTAGTCTGCACAACGACCTACAAATACTGACGGTCCTTTATCTGCAAGTTTCTTAATCGTATCATATGTTGCCTGAAATGCCTGTTGGTTCAGATTTGTCTGATAGCCTGCACTTGTAAATCCATAGCTATATGGATCAGAAACAAGTGAATACAGGAAACTTCTCGTTGGTTTCTCATCCAGCGATTTCAGGAATTCCTCGCTCAACCCGCTTTCCTTAGCCGTCTCATTGATCAATTCCTTATCATAGAAGTTCGCGGAAATCTTTTCAGCAAGCTTTCTACCAATGTTACGACCATTACTGCCAAACTGTCTACCAATCGTGATAATTGTCTTTGCCATAGATAAGCCCCCTTTACACGCCTTGTACAAGTCACTTTTGACTTACTCTGATTATACATTTTTTTGTGCAAATTGTCAAAATATTTTATAAATTTTCGTACTTTTTAGCTATATTGTTGAACTTTTCAATGTTAGAATTCACACGATTCTCCATCGTTTTATATGTATAGTTCACACGCAGCTGCATCATGATATCGTTATAGTCATTCTGTGCCAGCACCGGCTCCATCCGGATATACAGATCATCCGGGTGGAATTTCGTCTTCAATGCACGAAGTGCATCCTTCTCGCCAAGCATCTGCCGGAACTCCTTCGCACGTCCGGTAAAATTCAATGTACCATCGATCAGATCCCCCAAATCATGGCTTGGATAGATTGTGATAAACTGAGCATCCGGCCATTTCTCCGTATTCAGAACCTTTCCTGCACGCATACCGATCACGATAAACTGACGGATTCCAAGATCATACAGCGGCTGAATCGGCTCATTGTCTAACAATCCCCCATCCCGGTACTTCTTCCCGTCGATTTCCACTGCCTCATACATAACAGGAATTGCCGTAGACGCAAGCAGGATCTTCCGGATCGTATCCGCGTCATAGTCTTCGAGTCTGCGGTATTCTACCTGTTCCGGCTGCTGTGTCTCATTTAAGCGGCTGATTGATACATAGATATCACGGAAATCCGCTTTGATCTTCTCCATATCAATATATTTCTCGAACATCGCAAGCATTTCATTCCGTGAGAAATACATACGCTTTTCAGCAAGCATGTTCAGGTCGATATCAAAGACCGTATCCATATCGATCTCATTCCACGCCTGATACATCCGCTCCATATCGTTCATCGAATATAACATTGCATTGACTGCACCGATTGATGCACCCGATATCGCCGTCACATCCTCGAGCAATCCCTGTTCCTGTAACACCTTCAATACACCAACCTGATATGCACCCTTGCCGCCGCCACCGGCAAGCACCAGTCCAATTCCTTTTCCTTCACCCATATACACGTCCTCCATTTTCTACCTTTTCCAACCCATTTTCCAATCTATATCAATATTAGTTTACATAATACAATTATTGTTTACTATTATATAATACAACCTCTGGTTTGATGTCCGTTTCCTCGGTCATAATCGAATCTACGATCTGAATCGCATACCCGACCGCTGCAGTATGACAATCCGGATGTGCCGCCAGATACCGGTCATAATACCCGCCGCCATAGCCGATCCGGTCACAGCTTCTCGTGAAGACTGCCCCCGGCATCACGATCAGACAGGTGCCACCGGTCTTTTCCGGTTCTAACTGTACCATGCTGTCCGGTTCTAATATATGATATGCGCCCTCGACAAGCGCAGTCTGTTCATTATATGCGTAAAAATCCATGGTATTCCCGTTGACACGCGGCAGATAGATTTGCTTTCCATCCGCTCGGAATTCCGGGATATATTGAAATAAATCGACTTCTTTTTGAATCGGCACATAGAGACACAGTACCGATGCTTCTTTATACACCGCAAGCGCGCGCAGCTTCTCATAGATTTCCTGCGCAGCCTGCTTCTGATATGCTTCAGAAAGATTCCTGCGCTTTGCAAGAATCTCCTTCCGAAGTGCTTTCTTTGATTCTGAAATTGTCATGTAAACCATTCCTTTATCTACTTTAAGCGGATCTGGATATACTCACTCCGCTTATTCTTCGGTATATCCTTCACATGTGTGATACTTCCATCAGCTTCCTTGATATCAATATTATCAAGCTGTACTTTCAGGTTGCGCTTCACACTTGCGATATATGCCTTACGGAGAGCTGCCTGCTCTGCAAGCTCTGCTTCTGTCAGTCCCTCCACGGTCTTACTTTTTCTTGCCAATTCGTTAATTCTCTGGATATCTGCTTCGTTCATGCGATATTCTCCATTTCTATTCTTATTTCTGGTATCCTTTATGCACGATGAAATCAACCGTATCAAAATCGTCATTCTCATGTGCTAAGAACAGGGTACCCACTGATTTTCCTTCCATCAGATCATAGATCTGTGTCAGATTCTCGGCGTCCATGATTGCCATATCCGCTCCGGAATCTGTTGCGATCCGCGCAGCCGCAATCTTCGTTGACATGCCGCCCGTACCATAGTTTGTCACGGCATCCTTCGCCATATTCTTCATCGTATCATTGATCGTCTCTACCAGTGTCAGCTTCTTTGCTTCCGGATTCTTATGTGGATCATCCGTATAGAATCCATCAATATCCGTAAGCAGGATCAGAAGGTCTGCCTTGATCAGATGCGCCACGATCGCGGACATTGTATCATTGTCACCAAACTCGATTTCCTCTGTTGCCACGGTATCGTTCTCATTGACAACCGGAATGACACCCTGCTGTAACAGCTCATTTAATGTATTCTCGGCGTTTCTGCGGCGCTCCGGATCTGTGATCGCGTCAAAGGTCAGAAGAACCTGTGCAGCCATATGGTTGTACTCCATGAAAAGCTTCTGATAAATCATCATAAGCTGTCCCTGTCCGATCGCAGCACACGCCTGCTTCAGGGATACCGTCTTCGGCTTATGGCGCAGTCCCAGCATCTCAAATCCAACACCAATTGCACCGGACGATACTAATATTACGTCCTTCCCCTGATTCTTCAGGTCACAGATAATGCGCACCAGTGTCTCTAACTTCCGGTAATCCGCCCCGCCGGTTTCTTCATGTATGATAGAAGACGAACCGATCTTTAATACGATTCGTTGTTTATCCTTCAATGCTTCTCTGATTCGTTTCTCGTCCACGTCTTTTTCCCTCTTTATACTATGTTATTGATATATGCAGCAACCGCCTCTGCCACCTTGATTCCATCCACAGCCGCGGATGTGATACCACCTGCATACCCTGCGCCCTCTCCACAAGGAAACAGACCTGCATAGTCACTTCGATAGGTCTCATCACGCACGATGCGCACCGGTGACGATGTCCGGGATTCTATACCGGATAACACGGCATCCCCGGATGAAAAGCCTTTTAATTTGCGGTCATAGTCCAAAATCCCTTCAATTATAGCATCATTTATATAGGCTGGCAAACACTTATTGAGGTTTGCAAACTGATAGCCTCCTCGGATGTTCGGCTTCACACTTCCAAATTCAGTTGTGACACGATTCGCCTTATAATCCGCAAATAGCTGCACCGGAATCTTACCATTTCCAGCTTCGTAGGCGAGGTGCTCATATTTCTTCTGGAATTCCACACCGGCAAGCACGCCGTAGTCAGCGAATCCATCCGCCGCAAAATCCTCCGGTGTGACATTTACAACGATCGCTGAATTCGCGTTTTCCTCATCTCTTCCGTGGTTGCTCATACCGTTTACCACACTCTGTCCTTCGCCGGACGATGCATTAACAACGAATCCACCCGGACACATACAGAAGCTATATACACTGCGCCCCTTGGTTGAACGGTATGTCATCTTATAATCTGCAGCCGGAAGCAGCTTCGCCTGCCCGCTCGTGCCGTACTGGCTCGCATTGACCATCGCCTGTGAATGCTCGATCCGGAGTCCCATTGCAAATGATTTTGCCTCCATCGTGACACCGGCCGCCTGCAACATAGCAAATGTGTCTCTTGCGCTGTGTCCGATCGCCAGAATACAGGCAGATGTCTCCGCTACGATCGTCTGCTCGTTCTGCAGATCTTTAATCGTAAGCGACAGACATGTATCGGATCTATGGGAGATCGCGGTAAGCTGATGGGAGAAATGAATCTCTCCGCCAAAGGATTGAATCTCTTCCCGCATTTTCTTCATCACATGCTTTAATACATCCGTCCCAATATGTGGTTTGTTCAGATAGCCAATCTCCTCTGACGCTCCAAACCGTATAAAATCATGAATAACCGCCTGAATCCGTCCATATTTGTCCTTGATTCCGGTATTTAACTTTCCGTCCGAGAAGGTTCCGGCACCGCCCTCGCCGAAGGATACATTGGAATTCGCACAGATCGGTGTCTCTCCCTGCCAGAAGCCTTCGACATCCCTTGTCCGTTCTTCGACACACTTTCCACGCTCATATACAATCGGTCTGTATCCGGCACATGCTAATTGTAACGCCGCAAAATATCCCGCCGGACCAGCGCCAATGATAACTGGGCGATATACGGACACGTCCGTTTTCTCGTTACAATCGTCTCTGCATCGATGCGGAAATGTATATTTCTCATCTTTAGTTAACATAATATTTTTATTGTCTATTATGTTGCGAGGAATATCCTGTGATCGTTCAAATTCCACATCAACCGTATAGATATGAAGCAGATTTCCCTTGTCTCTCGCATCTAAGGATTTCCGAACGATCTGATATGTATACGGATGATTCGTCCTGAGCGTCTTCTGTATTTTCTTTTTTAAAGCGCTTGTCTCGTCTTTTTGTACTGGTATCTTAATCTGGTTAATTCTTATCATGACATGCTCTCCCTGCGCGTAATCCTGTAAGTAACGCAAACGTCAGATTATATCCGCCGCAATCTCCATCAATGTCCAACATTTCTCCCGTCGCATACATTCCGGGATGTCCCAGACATTCCATCGTCTCTGGCTGAATCTCAGTCAGTCGGATTCCACCTGCGGTTACCTGCGCCTGTTCATAGTTTTTCAATGCACGGACATGAAATGGATATCGTCTGCAAAGATAATAAATCTTATGTAACTGGGCTTCTGTTAACTCTGTAAGCGCCTGCTTTGGCTGTTCACACGCGGTCTCCAAAATATACATGGCAAGCTTATCCGGCAAATACGCATTCAGATATCCATACAGACTCCGGTTCACATCTCTGCTTCCCTGCACAAATGCATTCTCTTCTATCTCCGGTAAAAAATCCACATACAGCTTAACACTTGATTCTTCTGATAAGATTCTGCCAAGTTCCGAAGATAAATTGAATATCATAATCCCGGATAAACCATACTCGGTAATCTGTAATTCACCGGACTGTTTCCATTCCGTGTTACCTTCTTCAAACCATGCCGAACATGCCACTCGAACGCCTTTTACCGCCTCAGTATTTTCCTCTGTCATAACAGCACATAAAGCCGGTCTTTGCGGCTCCTGTTTTACACCGAGCTTCTCTGCCAGTCTTGCGCCTTCCGCGCAGCCGCCAAGCGATGGATATGATCGTCCACCACATGCAAGTATCACCTTCCTGGCAATAATCTCCGTATTACACTGAATATGATATCCATCCTTTTTTATCCGAATATCTGTCACCGTTTCCGACAGATACGTGGTTACCTGCAATGCCTTTATTCGGTCTAAAAGTGCCCATACAACCGCTGATGCCTGCATTGATATCGGATAATAATATCCATCGATACATCTTGTATATACACCAATAGAATGCAAAAATGCAAACATTTCATGCAATGGTTGCTCGCCCAGACAGGTATGCAGAAATTTCTGATACGTTTCTGAAGACGAATGATAATGACCATCCTTCATATCTGTATTTGCCAGATTGCATCGACCATTGCCTGTGGCATATAATTTCTTGCCCAGTTTTTTATTTTTATCAATGATACAGACGGTGTTTCCGCCCTCTGCAGCCGCGATTGCTGCAGCCATTCCGGCTGCACCACCGCCAACTACACATACATCATACTGTGTTTTCATTGTTTTCCTCACTGTAAGTTTATTCTAGGTTGATAATGATTCCAGATATCGATACAGTTCCTTTTTCGAATCAAAATGCACATTTTTTAAGAGATCCTGATATACACTCGGATGTAACTTCTGCAAGACCGCCGCATCAATATCAGTATATTCATACACCTGTTGCGTATCTGCCTCGTACACTATCACACGTCCACTCTGAATCCCTACCAAAAATCCATTGTCTTTCCATTCTGTGTCAATGGAAATGGAATCCGCTGCAAGTTCCAGCTTCTGTCCCTCTTTTTCCTGCATACGTTGTTTAAAATATTCATTTGCAAGCAAAAAGCATAACGAAAAAATCCCTACAAATAATAGTACATATAAAAATAATTTCTTCATGGCACCAACTCCTTGAAGAAATTATTTCCATATTTGTATTTAATTATTCAAAGATAATCTTATCCTGCTTTGTCTCATCAAATACTGTTACAAATGTCTTTCCCGGATTCATCTTCAACTGCTTGCCATCAGCGGTATAGTACTTTACAACTCCATTATCCTTTCTCCATGAAATTGCTTCATACTCACCATCTGTAATATAATATCCGGTTCCAGTCTTATCCCAATCGATATTCTGTAAACCATCGCCAAGATCTGTATACTGAACGAACATAACAATCAGGTTCTTGTAGCGAAGCTGCTCATTTGTCTGATCATCAATCTGCTCTGTTCCATACTGGAAACGATAGTACAGTTTCTCATCGGCATTGTACTCATACCATCTTGTACTGCTGTCATTGTATGCAGTTGTCACTTTGTTTGCTGTCTGACCACTGCCAAGCGCTGTATCTTCTACATTGAATGCAAACGCCTTAGATTTCTCACCCAGATACTCGGTACTGTAACCAGCTGCCGCAATACCTTCCTTCAGCTTTTCGCTGTTTGTATAACAGTTGTGTGGTGCAACCCTTGACTCATCACGATAAAAAGTTGTGGAATCATACAGACCATTCAGGTTATTTAATCCTGTATCCTTAATCCATGATTCCGCATAGACAGACCATCCTACATGTGCATAAATACCGCCAAGCATATTTGCCATCTGTACATAATAATGTCTGGCACTACGAACTGGTCCCAGCTTTTCCAGATTGGAATAATCCTTAAATACACACATATATCGGGTAATACCACCCTCAACAAGCATCTCATATGTGATATCTGCCTGTGAGATACCTGATTGTGGCATTGCATCTACAATGTTATTGATCATGATACAAAGTGGTCTCTGATTAGAAAGACTCTCGTCAATCCACTCACCCGAAAACTCATTGATCACATAGCCTTCCTTTGTCGGTGCAAATTCAATATCTGCATCCGACATCGTTGCAGCCGCTTCGGTCGTGATAGTTGCCTGCTCGATATCCTCCTCTTTCTTTTTTCCACATCCTGCCAGGCAAGATACGGTAAGTGCAGTTGTCAGTGCAAAAATAGACAACTTCTTTAACTTATTCTTCTTCATTGTCTCTCGTATATCCTTTCTTTGTTAATATTTCCTCTTGTAGTTTTTCCATATGCAGACGTTCTGAATCATCAATATGATCATATCCTGCCAGATGCAACATACTATGTGCCGTTAAAAACGCAACTTCACGTCGTCTCGTATGACCATATTCCTCCGCCTGCTCAGCAATCCGATCTACATTTAAAATGATATCTCCAAGCATCAGCTCTCCGGTGTCCTGATTGAAATAATCAAGTGGACTGTTCTCACAGAAATCAAATTCACCCGGCACTTCATACTCTATCATCGGAAACGATAAAACATCCGTCGGTGCATCGATATCCCGGTATTCTTTATTGATTGCCTGAATCCCTGCATGATCTGTAAAGATTACATTCACCTCACATTCATATGGACATTTCAGAAAATCCAGAGACGCCTCTATGATATCCTCTACAATGTCCTGATAATGTGCAGGAATTTCTGTATCCAATTCATTCTCAAAAAATACGCTCAATGTATCTCTCCTTTATTGCCTGTTACATTTTATCCCAAATGTATCAGATAATCAAGTTTTATCTTGTACAATTTAATGTTTATTCTGCGTCTGTTTTTTGTCCCGGCTATGTCGGTTTTCATATTCCTCATACGCATTGACGATTCGCTGCACAAGCGGATGCCGAACAACATCCTCACTTGTAAACCGTATCACAGAGATCTCATCAATATTATGCAGGACACGAAGTGCCACTTCCAGACCTGACTGCGCATCCTTCGGCAGATCCTTCTGGGATAGATCTCCGGTAATAATTGCTTTGGAACCAAATCCGATACGCGTCAGGAACATTTTCATCTGCGCCGGCGTCGTATTCTGTGCTTCATCCAGCACGATATAGGCGTTGTCCAAAGTTCGTCCACGCATATACGCAAGCGGTGCTACTTCAATCAGTCCTTTTTCCATATTTTTCAGGAATGCTTCCGCGCCCATAATCTCATATAACGCATCATACAATGGGCGTAAATATGGATCCACCTTGCTTTGCAGATCCCCTGGCAGAAATCCAAGCTTCTCTCCAGCTTCAATCGCCGGTCTTGTCAGGATAATCCGGTTCACTTCATTATTCTTAAATGCTGTGATTGCCTTCGCCATCGCCAGATATGTTTTTCCGGTTCCTGCTGGACCAACACCAAACACGATCATATCCTTGTCAATGGCTTCCACATATTTTTTCTGTCCCAATGTTTTCGCCTTAACCGGCTTTCCATTTGTTGTATGACAGATAATATTCGAATCTGCTGCAAGCGTCGATACGGCTTCTTCCTCGCCAGTTCTTGACAATGATATCGCATAATTCACATTCTGATCAGTAATCTCTTCCCCTTTATCTGCCAGAGCAACTAACTGTTCAATTACTGAAACTGCCCGTTTCACGCTGCCCTCCGAGCCTGTGATACGCAGCTTATCATCCCGTAAAACCACCGCTACATGATATGCCTTTTCCAGATTCTTGATATTGCGGTCGAACTGTCCGAACACCAGCTGAATCTGATCTGCAGGCACTGTAATTGTCTCATAATATGCACTCATAACTGTTCCTATTCCTCATTTTTCTGAATCGTCTCTTCCGGGATTACAAATGTCTCCGGCGCACCAATGATTTCCCTTACAACCAGTATTCCCGATGCAAGACATTCTCCATCTTTACACTCTATTGTAACATTATTTTCTAGTATTTCCACCCCTTTTTTCTTGAGGTCTGCAATATAAGTCTGCAACAGCTGTTCCTGCTTTTTGCGTGCCTCTTCCTCAGTATAAGTCTTTGTCTCATAAATCGGCTGATAATACTTTGTGACAGTCACAGAAAATGGCAGATAATATGCTTTTCCTATATGAAACGTATGCGTGGTGGATACCTGTTCATAACCGTCTACCAACTTTGGCTGATGCAGCGTTTTCACCGAATTTCCAAGCTGGATCGTTATTCCTGTCTTTTTCTTTTTCCCCTGTCTTTTCTGTGTATAATCAAGTGGAAATGCCTGTTGATACTGATACTTCGTCTGCGCATATACAATACCATCTGCCGCCACATAATTCGTCTCGATCAATTCTTCATATTCATTATAGATGTTTACAACTCCAGTAATCAACACATCCCCTTTTTTTACTTCATCGCCAGGATTAACCAGCTTTGTTCCGCTCTTGGCAAGCAGATCAAGCACAATGCCGTCCTTGACTGCCACTATATTGCACGGTGTATCAAACGTCGTTACTTCTTCCTTTTCTACCGTTTCCACAAATCGGACAACCAACCTGGTTCCCTCTACATCACAAGTGATCCATGCGATCTGGTCATACTGCATCCGCAATGTTTTTTCCAGTTCAGCAATCGAAATTGCCGCCCGTTTTGTCCCAATCGGCACGAGTGAATCACTGATATACGTCACGATTTCCTCCTCTGTATAGATAGATGTTCCCTCCACATCTATATGCCAGATAAAAAGAGATGAATAAAAAACGATCCCGGCGCACACCATCAGACTGACAACAAACGCCACCCGCTTCTTATACTTTCGTAAAAATGGATACAAGCCTGTCTCTGTTACAATACTACAGCTAACCTGACATTTCTCCTGCAGCTTCTGGACAGTCTTCCATGCTTTGTACGAGATTGTTGCAAATACCCCGGTCTTATCCATGATTACATCCGTAAACAAAATATCATTATGCTTACAGATGTTCAAAAAGCGTTCTACTTCCCAACCGGTTATATGAATGACACAGCGGTATGCACAAATATCCGACCATTTACGCATGCTTCTCTGCCTCCTCCACCTTCCATCGCACAGCCGCAATATCACCACGAACCGTGATCTCCGCTCCATCGAACGATGCAATCCGAAGTGCATTTCCTTCAATGACGAGCATATTTTTCTTACATCGAAGCAGGACCTGCGTTGTGTCAAAGCTGACAATCTGTCTATACCCATCCACATGTACACATGTCTGATCGTAAAAATGCACCTGCGTCATATTCCATCTCCGAACAGCTTTTATTTCCAATATATGCTTGTGGCGCTCTCATTATGATGTATCCAAAAATTTACACAATAAAAAAGGTGCTACTAAAATAGTAACACCTTAATGTCTGTATTATTTGAACTTGCGCTTTCTAGCTGCCTCAGACTTCTTCTTACGCTTTACGCTTGGCTTCTCGTAATGCTCTCTCTTACGAATCTCCTGCTGAATACCGGCTTTCGCACAGTTTCTCTTGAATCTACGAAGAGCGCTATCTAAAGTCTCATTCTCTTTTACGATTACGTTTGACATACTTCTCTCACCCTCCCTCCAGTTGTAAAATATCTCGTGTTTGTGCGTTTCATAAACAACTGTTTGGGTATTTACCAAATTGCACAAGTTAGATTATAACACATAAATCAAATTCGTCAACCAAAAATTGAAATTTATTGTCACGAATTTACATTTTTTCTTATTTCACTTCATCTCTGCTTGAGAAGATGTGATCGATCAAGCCATATTCAAGTGCCTGATCCGCCGTCATCCAATTGTTACGATCGGTATCCCGCTCGATTTCTTCCATGGACTTACCTGTATTCGCACTTAAAATACGATTTAAACGTTCCTTTGTACGAAGGATATTATCCGTTGCAATCTTCATATCCGTTGCCTGATTGTGTCCTGGAAGTCCACCCAATGGCTGATGGATCATAATCTCGGAATTTGGAAGCGCAATTCTCTTTCCCTTTGTACCACCAGCAAGAAGGAATGCACCCATGCTGGCTGCCATACCAACACAGATTGTTGATACGTCACACTTGATATAGTTCATTGTATCGTAGATACCAAAGCCGGCAGATACAGATCCGCCCGGGCTGTTGATATAGAGGCTGATATCCTTGGAAGGATCCTCAGACTCCAGAAACAGAAGCTGTGCGATAACCAGACTTGCAGTTGTATCGTTTACTTCATCTGCCAGAAAGATAATTCTCTCCTTTAACAATCTTGAATAAATATCGTAAGCGCGCTCGCCTCGGCTCGTCTGCTCTACGACGGTAGGTACTAATGCCATATTATGTTCCTCACTTTCTATTTATGTCAAAAATCTATGAAAGCTGTGCTTCAGCTTCCTTTACACCAGCTTCCAATGCATCCTTGATGCCTGCCGGGTTCTTACCACCTGCCTGTGCCATGTTTGGACGGCCACCACCGCCACCACCGACCATCGGTGCAATCTTCTTGATAATATTTCCAGCATGCGCGCCAGCCTTCACTGCATCATCCGTTGCCATCACAATCAGGTTTACCTTATCTCCCATGTCGGAAGCTAAGATGACTACGCCAGATGCAATCTTTGTCTTCATCTCATCACCGAGATTACGGAGTGCATTCATATCAACACCACTGACAGATACCGGAAGTACCTTGTAATCTCCAACAGAAACAACGTCAGACAATACATCGCCAACAGCCGCCTTTGCCATCTTATCTTTGAGCTTCTGGTTCTCAGACTGTAACTGCTTGATCTCTGCAAGCATGCCTTCGATCTTCTCTACAAGGTTAGCAGGCTCTGCCTTTGCAGCAGCACTTGCCTGTTTCAATGTATTCTCTAAGTTATGATAATATGCAAATGCACCGCGGGAAGTAAGTGCCTCAATACGACGAACACCCGCTGCAACACCCGCCTCTGACACGATCTTGAATGTTGCGATCACGCCTGTCTTTTCTACATGTGTACCACCACAAAGCTCGATAGAGAAATCGCCCATATTGACAACTCGTACCGTCTCGCCATACTTCTCACCAAAGAGTGCCATTGCCCCTGTCTTCTTTGCTTCCTCCAGGCTCATAACCTTTGTTACAACCGGAAGATCCTCAGCGATTTTCTCATTGACAATAGCCTCTACCTGCTCAATTTCTTCCTTGCTGAGTGCCTGGTTATGTGTAAAGTCAAACCGGAGACGATCCTGATCTACATAGGAACCTGCCTGCTCGACATGTCCACCGAGAACTGTCTTCAATGCCTTCTGCAGCAAATGTGTTGCCGAATGGTTCATACAGGTATGCAGACGCTTATCTGCATCGACAGAAAGCTTTGCTGTATCAGAAAGCTTGATCTCACCATTTTCTACATATCCAATATGTGCGATCTTACCACCGACAACCTTGATCGTATCTTTGACGATGAACTTACCAGTTGCTGTCTCGATCACACCGGCATCGCCGCACTGACCACCCATAGTCGCATAAAATGGTGTCTCTTTGACAAGAATGGAACCATTTTCACCTTCGGAAAGGCTGTCTACGACTGCATCTTCGCCTGCGATTGCCACGATCTCAGATTCGTGTGTCAGTCTGTCATAACCAACAAACTCGGTTGTGATTGCAACATCAATCTGCTCATAAACTGTCGCATCGGCACCCATATAGTTGGTTGTCTTTCTTGCTTTTCTTGCACGCTCGCGCTGTTCCTGCATACAAGCCTTGAAGCCTTCCTCATCTGCAGCAAATCCGGACTCTTCCAGAATTTCGACAGTCAGATCAAGAGGGAATCCATAAGTATCATACAGCTTAAATGCATGCTCGCCAGAAAGAGTTTTCTCTCCCTTTGCCTTCATATCTTCTACATAACCGTTCAAGATAGAAAGTCCCTGATCAATCGTCTTGTTGAAGTTTTCTTCCTCTGTATTTAACGTTGCAAAAATATGCTCCTGCTTTTCAGCAAGTTCCGGATAAGCATCCTTGGATACTTCGATTACTGTCTTGGAAAGCTCTGCTAAGAAAGCTCCCTTGATACCAAGCAGTCTGCCATGTCTTGCTGCACGGCGAAGCAGACGGCGAAGCACATATCCTCGTCCTTCATTTGACGGCAGAATACCATCGGATGTCATAAATGTAACCGAACGGATATGGTCAGTGATAACACGGATGCTGACGTCTGTATTTGCGTCTTCTTCGTATGTAACACCTGCCATCTCGCAGACCTTGTCACGAAGTGCCTTGATCGTGTCTACATCAAAGATAGAATCTACATCCTGTACGACAACTGCCAGACGCTCGAGTCCCATACCTGTATCAATATTCTTCTGCTCAAGCTCTGTATAGTTGTTGTGTCCATCGTTATCAAACTGGGTAAATACGTTGTTCCATACTTCCATATAACGGTCACAGTCACAACCGACTGTACAACCCGGCTTGCCGCAGCCATACTTTTCTCCACGGTCATAATAAACCTCTGAACATGGACCACAAGGGCCTGCACCATGCTCCCAGAAATTGTCTTCCTTGCCAAAACGGAAGATACGGTCTTTGTCTACGCCGATTTCCTTGTTCCAGATATCGAACGCCTCATCATCTTCAAGATAAACCGATGGATACAGACGGTTCTTATCGAGTCCGACAACCTCAGTCAAAAACTCCCATGTCCAATGAATTGCATCGTGCTTGAAGTAATCACCAAATGAGAAGTTACCAAGCATCTCAAAGAATGTACCATGTCTGGCTGTCTTACCTACATTCTCAATATCACCGGTACGAATACATTTCTGACAGGTTGTCACACGTCTGCGTGGTGGAATCTCCTGTCCTGTAAAATAAGGCTTTAACGGTGCCATACCAGAGTTGATCAAAAGCAGGCTGTTGTCATTGTGTGGGATCAGCGAAAAGCTGTTCATCTTCAAATGTCCCTTGCTCTCAAAAAACTCCAAAAACATCTTACGCAATTCATTCACGCCGTAATTTTTCACGTCAAATTTCCTCCTGATTTTTCACATCTTTATTCTTACGGATTTTCTTTCCTACCATAATTCCAAGACCTGCACATACAAGCATTGACAGGAACTTAATCACATAAACCAGCAATTCACTCCATACATGTATCATAGTTTACCCTCCACTTAGTCATCTTTCAACATATTTTTGAAAAAGCAGCTTCGGCTTCCTGTATGGCAGGCAGCTCCTATCTGCTCCACACGTGCAAGAATCGTATCATTGTCACAGTCAAGATACAGACTCTTCACATATTGATAATGTCCACTTGTCTCGCCTTTTAACCACAGGCTCTGTCTGCTCCGGCTAAAATATGTCATAAGCCCGGTCTCTAACGTTTTATTATAAGATGCTTCATTCATATATGCAAGCATCAGTACATCTCCAGTCACGTCATCCTGTACGATTGCCGGAATCAGTCCCGCTTCATTTAACTTAAATTCCGAAAAGGGAATCGCAGCTGTAAGCGGCTTGTAGCCAATTTTCTTGTCTTCCATTGTCGTTTTATCCTCCTGCATGCGCTTATAAGCTTCCTTTTGTCGAAAGCACCTGTCCGGAAAGCCGGCTGTCATACTGTGTTGCCTCATCCAGTGCCTTTGCAAATGCCTTAAACGCCGCCTCAATGATATGATGGTCATTGGAACCAGCAAGCTGTTTGATATGCAGATTCATCATAGCTGAATAGGAAACAGCATAGAAGAATTCCTTTACCATCTGTGTATCAAAATATCCAACCTGTGGTGTGGAAAGATCCAGATCATACACCAGATATGGACGACCGGACAGATCTAATGCGGAAAGCACCAGTGTCTCATCCATCGGAAGCATGAAAGAACCAAACCGCTTGATTCCCTGCTTATCACCGACCGCCTTTGCAATCGCCTGTCCAAGCACGATTCCGGTATCCTCGATTGTATGGTGGCTGTCCACGAATAAATCCCCGGTCACCTTGCAATTCAGATCAAAAAATCCGTGTTTTGCAAAGCTGATCAGCATATGATCAAAAAATCCAATTCCTGTATCTACCTTTGCATAACCGCTTCCATCCAGATTTAATTCCATCTGGATATCCGTCTCATTTGTCTTTCTTGATACAACACCTACACGATTTGCCATATGCGATACCCCCTGTTATTTTTCAAAACGAACTTTGATTGAATTTGCATGTGCAGTCAGATACTCTGCCTCTGCAAAATCAATGATATCCTCATGAACGGCTTCCAGTGCTTCTCTGGAATAGTAAATAATGCTGGATTTCTTAATAAAGTCATCTACCGAAAGTGGTGAGAAGAACTTTGCAGTTCCGTTCGTCGGAAGCACGTGATTTGGTCCGGCAAAATAATCGCCAAGTGGCTCGGAAGAATAACTTCCAAGGAAGATAGCTCCCGCATTCTGAATCCGTGTCATCGTATCGAACGGATTCGCTGTGACAACCTCCAGGTGCTCACTTGCGATCTCATTGACCGTATCAATCGCATCCTGCATCGTATCCGCAACCAGAATATATCCATAATTATCCAGAGATTTCTGAATGATATCTTTTCTGGATAATTCCTTTACAAATCCATCGACTTCCTCGCTGACCTTCTTCGCGAGTTCCTCGGAAGTCGTAACAAGAATGGCAGATGCCATCTCATCATGTTCTGCCTGGGAAAGCAGATCTGCCGCTACATATCTTGCATTAGCAGTCTCATCAGCAAGTACCATGATTTCACTTGGACCGGCAACCGAATCGATGCTGACATGTCCGAATACACAACGCTTTGCGAGTGCGACAAAGATATTTCCAGGTCCTACGATCTTATCTACCTTCGGAATGGATTCGGTTCCATAGGCAAGTGCAGCAATCGCCTGTGCGCCGCCAGCCTTGTAGACCTCATCCACGCCGGCTTCCTTTGCCGCAACCAGAGTTGTCGGATACACCTTTCCCTCTGCGTTACAAGGCGTTGTCATTACGATCTTGCCTACTCCCGCAACCTTGGCAGGGATAACATTCATAAGCACGGAAGATGGATATGCAGCTTTACCGCCCGGTACATACACACCAACCTTTGCAAGTGGTGTTACCTTCTGTCCAAGCAGTGTTCCGTTGTTTTCAGAATCAAACCAGCTGTACTGCTTCTGTTTCTCGTGGTATGTGCGGATGTTCACAATTGCCTTGCGGATTGTCTCCAGAAGCTTCGCATCCACCTGTGTATACGCTTCTTCGATTTCTGCCTCTGTCACACGTACATTATCCGCATTGATCTTCGCATGATCGAATTTCTCTGTATATTCAAATAATGCAGTATCCCGTCTGCTGTGGATGTCATTGACGATATTCTTCACTGTTTCCTCATAGCTCCCATAATTATCCGGGCTACGCTTCAGGAGATTCGTCAAAATATCCTTCTTTGTATCTTCTGTCAACTTAACAATACGCATCTTAAAAGCCTCCTTATGTACTACATATACTTACTGCACTATTTCTAGTGAATAATCTCATTTAAATCATTTAACAGCTTCCGGATTCTCTCATGCTCCATCTTGAGACTCACCTGATTGACAACCACGCGCGCAGAAAGCGGACAGATTTCCTCCAAGACTTCCAGTCCATTTTCCCGCAATGTCGAACCAGTCTCCACGATATCTACAATCACCTCAGACAGATCCACAAGCGGTGCCAGCTCCACCGAACCATTTAGCTTGATAATCTCAACCGTCTGGTTTTTCTTCTCACTAAAATAATTCTTTGCAATATTCGGATATTTACTCGCTACACGGATAATTTCATTTTTGGAAAGCAGTTCCCGAGCAGATGCCGGTCCGCAAACGCACATCCGGCACCTGCCAAAACCAAGATCCATAACCTCATACAGGTTACGGCCTTCCTCCATGATCGTATCCTTTCCAACCACGCCGATATCCGCAGCACCATACTCCACATAGGTTGGTACATCCGATGCCTTTGCTAAGAAAAAACGGATTTTGTGCTCCTCATTTGTAAAAATCAATTTTCTTGTATCCGGGTCCTTTGCCTCTTCACAGGTGATGCCCATCTGTTCAAACATCGCGAGTGTCTTCTTGGCAAGACGTCCCTTTGCCAGTGCAAATGTTAAATAACGCATAGTCTCTCCTTAATATTCTGTAATCTTGTCCGCAGCCTCAAAGTAACACAATTTTGCAAAATGCATCTTATGTGCATAATCAATATATTCCTGCAGATCATGTCGTCTGGACATCCGGACAAGCTCTACCTTCTGATCTTCCGCACGCAGCTTACATGCATACGCGATTGCTTCCTTCTGGTCTTCCTCCTTGTACAGGACAAGTACATTGGAATAATCAAGTGCAACGTCAATCTTATTTCTGGCGATCGCACTCATCAGATCATCGACATAAATCGCGAATCCAACGGACGGAGCCTTCTTGCCGAACTTCTCCATCAGGCTGTTGTATCGTCCACCCTTGACGATTGCATCACCGGTTCCGTATGTATAACCGCGGAACACGATTCCGGTATAATAATTAAAGCGGTTGATCATGGACAGATCAAAGCTCACATATTTTTCATATCCATAGCTTGTAAGTGCGGTATATACCTTCCGCATACGGGCAATCGCTTCTAATGAAGCTGCATTTGTCACAAGCTTTTCTGCATGGTCAAGCATATCCAGCCCGCCAAACAGACTCTCGAAGCTCTTCAGTGCCGTCTTGCGTTCTTCTGGAATTTCCAGTGTATTCACAAACTCTGTGAGTCCAAAGAAATTCTTTGAATGAATGTATTCCTTGATGCGCTGTTCTGTCTCATCATCCAGACCAGCCTCTTCAATCATGCCCTTGAAGAACTCCACTTCACCGATCTCAATCTGGAACTCCTTTAAACCCGCTGCAAGCAGACAATGAATCACACAGGCAATAATCTCCGCATCGGCAGCAGAACTGTCATCGTTAATCAATTCTCCACCAATCTGTGTAAACTCAGAAAGCTTTCCCTGATGCTGGTGTGTATTTAAAAATGTATTTCCTGCATAACACAGGCGGATCGGAAGCTGTTCTTCCGGATAATACTTTGCCACGCTCCGGGCAATACTCGGTGTGATATCCGGGCGTAACACCAAAGTGTTATTGTTGCGGTCAAAGAATTTATACATTTCGTTCGAAGCCGCAGACCCCTTATCCATATTGAAAATATCAAAATATTCAAAGCTTGGTGTATCAATATCCTGATAACTGTAAAGTTCTAACACATGATGAATCTGTGAAATTACTTTCTTTTTCTTCTTACACTCGGCATCATAGATATCCCGGACGCCTTCGGGTGTATGTAATAACTTTTCGTTCAAAACCAGCTCTCCTTTTATATCTCATTTCTAACGACATACAAAGTCTAGGATATTATACTCCATTTCTATCGAAAATTCAAAGTTTTTCCAATGTTTTTTCGTTCAGGCAGAAAAGTAGAACATTTGTTTGCATTTTTTTATATTCTATGCTATCATAAATACAGTTTTTAAATCAAAAGAAAGGGGATATGTTATGGCGAATCGAAAACTGACTGATAAGCAGCGGGAAATTCTGGAATATCTGAAGGAATGCATCTTACAAAAAGGGTATCCACCTGCCGTACGCGAGATCTGCGAGGCAGTTCATTTAAAATCAACCTCTTCGGTTCATGCACATCTGGAATCATTGGAGGAAAAAGGATATATCCGCAAAGATCCAACAAAACCGCGTGCGATTGAAATCTTAGATGATGAGTTTAATCTTGCAAGAAGAGAAGTCATCAATGTACCGATTGTTGGTACTGTCACCTGTGGCGAACCAATTCTTGCAGAGCAGAACATTCAGGGCTACTTTCCAATCCCACCGGAATATCTGCATGCAAATGGCAAGAATACATTCATGCTGAAGGTCAAAGGCGACAGCATGATCAATGCCGGCATCTTTGATGGCGATTTAGTTATGTGTGAGGAAGCACAGACAGCAAGAAACGCGGAAATGGTCGTTGCTCTGATTGATGATTCAGCAACTGTAAAAACTTACTACAAAGAAGCCGGTTACTACCGGTTACAACCAGAAAATGACACGATGGACCCAATCATCGTTCAGGACGGAGAACTCCAGATTCTCGGAAAGGTCATCGGATTGTTCCGTACGTTCTAGGAATGGTTGCCCGTATACAATCAATATTGGTCACACTACATAAAAAAGACAGATTCTAACTTTGAGGTGGTACCTCAAAATATGGAATCTGTCTTTTTTTCATGCATCAGATTAACTGAATATAAAATCGCAGTAGATACCCTGCTTATCTTCCTTACATGTAATGAACCGGTACCGTACACATCTGCCCTCGTTAAAGCGTACATAAAAGGACGAATACGGACTTGCAATCTTCCCCTGCAATTCATGAAAAACTGCCGCCGCGCGATCCACAGAAAACGACTCTAATTTCATGTCAATCGCAAATTGTTTGAAATGTTCTGTGACCGAAAAACTCTTAATCTCTTTTATACTATTCACAATGTCACAAAGTCTTTGCTGCAGTTCCGGTCCCGTTTGTAGCTGAACCTTGCTCATGTATGCATTCATGATCTTATACATAGCAGGTACTCCATTTCTCTTTAGTATTTTTGCTTATCCGGTATACGGTTATGTATCTCTTTGAACTCATCAAAATGCTGGATGAATAATTTGACAACCTTCGGATCGAAACTCTTGCCCGATAAACGTATAATCTCATCAAATGTATCTTCCAACGACCAGCCCTTCTTATAGTAACGGTCAGAGGTCAGTGCATCAAATACGTCACATACCGCCATCAAACGGCTGATATAGGCAATCTCTTCACCCTTCATACCGAGATATCCGGTACCATCCCAGCGCTCATGATGTTCCTTTGCCAGAATACACGCCAGATGCATCAGTTCACCCGGACATTTCTCCAGAAGTGCCTCACCGTATAAGACATGGTTCTTCATAATCTGGTATTCTTCATCTGTCAGCTTATCCGGTTTATCAAGTATTTCTTCACTGATCATCAGCTTACCGATATCGTGCATCATGGATGCTGTCGATACCATCTCCACATATTCATCATCAAATCCAGACGCTTTCGCCAATACCCGCATATAGGCGGCAACTCGCTTGATATGCTCTCCGGTGAACTTCGATTTACTCTCACTAATCTCGGCGAACGAGAAGATAAGGCCTGTCTGGTTATCCTGCATCGTAACTGCCATATTGATTGCAGAGTTGATCATCATGGAATTTCGCTGTACGATGAAATATGCTGCAACGGAAAGCCCGAATACAACCACGATCTGTGGAACGACATAAGACATCATAACCTCTTCAAATGACTCACATGGAAATCCGATAAATACATCCGAAAACCGGAATGCAAAATAATTCGAACCAACAATGCCGCACGACATCAGAAGCGACGCAAACAGCACCAACGTCTGATTGTAATAAAGCGATGCCAGAAGGATCGGGAATAACATAATCGGATATGCATACGTCGATAAAAGTGTCAGCATCAGTGTCGCAATCAGACAGACACAAATAATAACGATATGCTTCGTCACAGGTGCATGATCAAATTTTAATATGTTGATGATCAGCGTTGGAATCAACGCAATAAAAATTGCAGACGCAAAGAATACGATCAGTACAGATTCATCCATATCCGTACCAAAATAACAATAAACAAATGCAAGCGCGAGAATCGCCACGATCACACGCATACATCTGGCAGAAATCTGATTAATTTTACTGTAATTATCCTGGATCAGTTTTTCCTTATTATTCAAATTAATACTCCCCCAGTCGTAAAAGCTCTCCATCCCTCCAAATATTATCTAAATCATAGAAGGATCTCTCTTTTTCTGAAAATACATGAATAATTATATCATAATAATCCAGTAAAATCCATCCTCCATTTGCATATCCTTCCCGATTTTTCATTTCGGCTCCGGCTTCCCGCATCGCATGCTCCACATTGTTGCACATTGCCTGCACCTGATTACGGTTGGAACCATCTGCAATTACGAGATAATCACACATAGAAGAAATCTCGGATATCCGAATAACACGAATATCATTGCCCTTCTTATCATCAAGTGCCTTTACAATTGTTCGAAGATATTTATTTTCACTCATACCCTGTCTCCTTACAGTTCCATGTTATGCACAACATAAAAATCATAGGTCTTCTGTGTCATATAATCCATCTCAGCGGTCGTCCGGTTCAGATAATCAAGTGTATTCTTCAATATATGGATCACGCACGCATCCAGATCCGTAAATGCCTCTTTGCGGATTTCCTCCATCTCCGGGAGCATCTTCCGGTTCGGTTCAATATAATCGGCAACGAAGATGATCTTATCCATCAGTGTCATGTTCGGGCGTCCGGTTGTATGATATGTGATCGCATCTAAGATCACCTGATCAACCACATCGTATTTGTACCGTGCATAATACGCGCCAAGCTTCGCATGCAGCATATCCGGATTCTTCTCCTCATATTTGCTGACCGGAAGTCCGTGCTTTCTCGCTTTCTCGAGCTTCGTCTTCGTCGGCAGTCCTTTCGCACAGTCATGCAGCAGTCCTGCTATACGCGCCTTTTCCACATCTTCTCCATGCACCATTGCCAGACAGGCAGCCGTATACTCGACACCAAAAGAATGTGTCAGTCTGGTCGCACTGATCTTGCCCTTCAATCTTGTTATCATTTTGTCTCTTGTCATCATATCTGTCTTCTCCCAGCTTCCTGCTTATAAAGTGCATGTGCTTCTATATACTGTAATACATCGTCCGGTACAAGTCCCTGTATAGATTCTCCCTTAGCAATCCGCGCCCGTATCTCACTTGATGAAACCGGAACCGGCGGCATCGCCACATAGGATATGTGAAACGCCGGATACTTCGTACAAAACCTGCGGATATATGTCTCGATCGTATCCCGTTGTCCCCCTCTTGCAACAACCAGAATCTCACACAGATTCGCCAGTCGTTCAAATTCATACCACTTGTGTAGCTGAAACAGCGAATCATCACCGATCACAAATTCGATTGTAAGCTTCGGATACAGCTTCTTTAACCGGGTAAATGTATCCACGGTATATGTGTATCCATCCCATTTTAATTCAAAGTCACTGACCGAAATCTTCGGGATCTGTGCCATCGCCAGCCGGAGCATATCCATCCGCATGCTTCCATCCACAATCGCAGCTTCCTCCTTGTATGCCGGAATATGATTCGGCATACAGACAAGCTGATCTACTTCCGGACGTGCCTTTAAAACCGCCTGCGCAATCGCCACGTGACCGGCATGTACCGGATTAAATGTTCCTCCGAGAATCGCGATTGTATGAAATTGTTCGAATCTCACATCTGCCATCTTATTCCGGGAGAACGATTTTCGGATCTTTCTTTCTCTTCTTATACAACACGATCTTCTTGCCGATGACCTGTACGACTTGGCTGTGTGTACGCTCTGCCATCACAGCCGCGATCTCCTTCGGATCATCGAGACAGTTTTTCAACACACCGATCTTTACCAGTTCCCGCTTTTCTAACGCCTCACTGACTGCTGTGCAGACCTCCGGTGTCAGGCTGGACTTTCCAATGTTCATGATCGTATCGGCATTCATTGCCAGACTCTTCAGATAAGCTCTCTGCTTACTTGTCATATTCTTTCCTCTTTCCTTTTAACGATTTAACGATAATAATCAAACTCCAGACCATACAATCTTACGGTGTCTCCCTCTTCGATACCAAGATCTTCGAGCATCTGTAAGATTCCATTATCCTTTAAGAATCTCTGGAAGAACGCAAAGCCCTTCTCAGACTCCAGATTCGTATAACCAAGCATCTTCTCGATCCGAGGACCTTCCACAAGGAATACATGCTCCTCTTCCTCAGACTTTGTCACCTCAAATGGCAACTCCGGATCATCCATGAACTCTACATCCATCTCCGGTGCAAACTCAATTACCTCATCCGGTGCTTCCTTCACTAATTTATTTACATACCACAGCAGTTCTTCGACACCCTTGCCGGACACTGCTGATATCGGGAATACTTTGATTCCCTTTGGTTCATATTCGTCCTTCAATAACTGGATCACAGTCTCGTAATCCTCACCGTACAGCGCATCACACTTATTTGCGGCAATTACCATCGGCCGGCTTGCCAGCTCTTCATTGTACTGACGCAGTTCCTTGTTGATTGCTTCGATATCCACGATCGGATCTCTGCCCTCCGTCGATGCCGCATCAACAATGTGGATCAGCACCTTTGTACGCTCGATGTGACGTAAGAATTCAATTCCCAGTCCAACACCTTCCGATGCACCTTCAATAATACCCGGAATGTCCGCGATTACAAATCCCTGCTTTTCTCCAAGATCGACCACACCGAGATTCGGATTGAGTGTTGTGAAATGATAGTTTGCAATCTTCGGTTTTGCATTTGTCACACGGGACAGGAATGTGGATTTACCAACATTCGGGAATCCAACTAATCCAACATCTGCGATCATCTTAAGCTCTAAAGTTACCCAGAGCTCTTTCGCCGGTTTTCCCGGCTGTGCATACTTTGGTGCCTGCATGACCGATGTCACATACTGACGGTTTCCTTTGCCGCCTCTGCCGCCTTTTAGCAGCGTCACAGGCTCTGTCTTGTTCGACATATCCAGAATTACTTTTCCAGTTTCTGCATCCTTTACGACGGTACCTGCCGGAACTTTCAATATTATATCGTTTCCATTGGCACCATGGCAGTTTCTTTTTCCGCCTTCTTCTCCATCCTGTGCCACATATTTACGCACATGACGGAAATCCGTAAGCGTATTTAATCCGGGATCTACCACGAAGATAACATCGCCGCCATCGCCGCCGTCGCCGCCGTCCGGACCGCCATCCGGCACATATAATTCCCGGCGAAATGACACATGTCCGTCGCCGCCTTTTCCTGATCTTATAAATATTTTCGCTCTATCTGCAAACATGGGACGCCCTCCCTCATAAATACGATTACCAAATTAACTCATAAATCCAGAAAAAGCCGGGATATAACTCCCGGCTCTTCTAGTGCTTTCTTACTCAGCTGACTCAACAGGGTATACAGAAGCCTGCTTCTTATCTCTACCCTTTCTCTCGAAACGTAAAACACCATCTACAAGTGCAAATAATGTGTCGTCTCCGCCGATACCAACGTTCACACCAGGATGAATCTTAGTTCCACGCTGTCTGAATAAAATATTACCAGCCTTTACAAACTGTCCGTCTGCTCTCTTGGCGCCGAGTCTCTTAGACTCTGAATCTCTACCGTTCTTAGTAGAACCAACACCCTTCTTATGAGCAAAGAACTGTAAATCCATTCTTAACATAGTCGTTACACCTCCTTGTAGTGTACTTGCAAATACTTCTTTCCGTATTCCTTCTCGATATTGGAAAGCCCCATATCCAAGGCACGGATCAATAATTGTCCTTGTTCATCGCTGTCCGATGAAAATTTGAATTTTATGCTTCCGGATGAATCCTGCTCGCATGCACACACATTCTCTGTGAGTGCATCCACCGCATTCACGGTATTGATGACAAGTGCTGATACCGAAGCACAGATAATATCTTTGCCTGCGTTCTCATAGCCTGCATGTCCGCTTACCGAAAATCCACGGTAAGTCTTATCCGAATACATATAAAACACTGCCTGTATCATAGTTTCAATTAAGCGTTGATTGCTTCAATCTTAACCTGAGTAAACGGCTGTCTGTGACCCTGCTTCTTATGATAGCCAGTCTTTCTCTTGTACTTGTAAACAACAACCTTCTTACCCTTACCTTCGCCAAGAACAGTTGCCTTTACAGAAGCGCTCTTGCAAGCATCTCCACAAAGTACATCTTTGTCAGTATTCACTGCAACTACGTCGAATGATACCTCTGAGCCTTCCTCAGCATTAAGCTTCTCTACCTTAATGATATCTCCTTCAGCTACCTTGTACTGCTTTCCGCCTGTTGCTATAATTGCGTACATATGGTTTCCTCCTATTATCATTACTCGCCAGTTTCGGTGCTGCATGATTGCAGACTTGTACCCCACTGTGCGGCACACTCGTATATATTAGCATCTGATTGTATGCTTGTCAACACAAAAAATATAATATTTTGTAATTTTTTATGTTAACCTATTTGATTTCTGAAAATACCTCGTGCAATGCACGTTTTCCTTTTTGTCTTGTCAGCTCGACAAGTCCAAGCTTCGTCATATCCACCACAGTTGTCCGGACCGGATCAGTGCGTACATATTCTGCCAGATTCTTCATAAGCTCATGATTATGACTTTCTTCCTTCATGTTGATGAAATCAATCATCACAATTCCGGAAATATTACGCAGCCGGAGCTGCCTTGCAATCTCCTTTGCCGCTTCGATGTTAATCTTCAGGAACTGCTCCTCCGCATTTTTCCCTTTGATTGACTTGCCGCTATTGACATCGATCACCGTCATGGCTTCCGTCGGCTCGATTACCAGATATGCCCCGGACTTTAAGTATGCGCGCTTCGAAAGCGTCTTCTCAAGCAGACTTGCAAGCGAATACCGAAGCGTAAGTGTATATTCGTCCGTATAGAGTGGGATCTCCGAGATTGCTTCCGTCACCTCTGGAATATCGGTCACGATCTCCACATCCTGCAATGCATGCATCCGCCGGATATCTTTGATATATTCGACCTCCGTGTGGTACAGGCAGGTATATTGTGTTGCATACTCGGACTTCTTCATAATCGAATAAAGCAGTCGTGCCTGTCCTTCGATTTCCCGCGTAATCGCAGCATCCTCCGCATGCTCTGCCTGCGTCCGGATAATTCCACCAAGTGTAAGCTTTTTTATCCGCTCGATCTCTGCCACATTTCCTTCTGCCAAATAGAACTGCGCATCCTGCTCTGCTATAAGCAGGTTCTGCATCAAAGTCTTTAATTCCTTTTTTCTTGCACTATCTGTAATCTTGGAAGAAACTCCGACAGGTGCAAAAAGCGTCGTTACCGCGTAATCTCCCTGCAGGGAAATATCTGTCGTCACCGCATAACGTTTTGTCTTGATCTTATCACGCACGACCTGCACCGTCACGAGATCACCGACCTTTAATTTCTCCCCGTGGTAATCATCCATCGACAGATAACAACTCTCGCCCTTTTTGATATCCACGAACGCCGCATTGATGTTCGGCGATAGATTCGAGACTCGCGCCCGGTAGACATTTCCAAGGATACTGTCCGCCTCATAACACCGGATCTCCATCGCTTTTCCATCCTCGAACAGGATTCCAAGCTTCTTCTTATTCCATTCTGTAAATACAAACTGCTTCATACTCTCTTATCTGCTTCCCACATCATATGTCACCACGCGTCAGCGTGATGACCTGCGCACGCATCAGCGTGCTTCATTATATCCTGCGGCACATCCATTAAAATCTCGTTCCACTTGCGGAAAGCGGCTGTAACTCCTCTTTCTCGCCCATGTATGTCTCCAGCCGGTGAATCCGGTAATCATACCGGTTAAACGGTACACCCGCTTCGTTACACATCGCCTCTACGACAAGCTCCGGCTTTAAGTTATCCTTGCTTCCGGATGCAAGCAGCATATAGACGCCATCCTTGTATTCTTTGATTTCATAGATGAGTGGACGGATATCCGTCAGTTCCTCTTTGGACTTCGTCTTCTTGACGATCTCAACCTTGTCTTTCTCTGCAAATGCAGGCAGCGCCTGTAAAAGCTGCGGTATTGTATCGTTCTCACATTCCTCGTTTTTGTAGATATAATAGTCAGACGCGGTCACGATTGCCATCGACGGCTTCGCATTGTCCGGAAGCTCGATGATATCCAATACCTGAATCTCCGGTGGCATCGTCGCATTCAGGCGCGCCATCATATCTTCGGTCGTTGTCACGCTCTCAAACTCTCCATCGAAATATTCCCCCTCCGATGTCATGCCAAGCGGCATCGGTGCCGCAAAGGAGATCATCTGGTGAGGCGAAAAGCCCTTCGAATATGAGACATCCAGCTTCGCCCGCCGGATCGCCTTCTGGAAGAACCGCATAATATCGAGATGTCCAATGAAACGAAGACTTCCAAGCTTGGTGTATTTAATTCTTAGCTTCAAAGCAGACACCTCCTCCATATGTGGCAGAACCACAGCCAGAACACTGCATCCGGCAGTTTCCGGTCGTTTTTCCCTCCTGTGCCTTATGCCACTCCTGTAACAGGAACCCGCGGCTCACACCGACGTCTAAATGCTCCCACGGGAACACTTCGTCATCCGGTCTTTTTCTCGCTGTATAAAATTCGATATCGACATGATGGTTTGCAAACGCATTTTCATACCGCTGCATATCAAAATACTCTGTCCACGCATCGAAGATGCCACCCTGTTCATACACATCTAAGATTGCCGCACCCAGTCTACGGTCACCTCTTGCAAGCACACCCTCTAAAATTGAGATTCCTGCATCGTGATACGAAAACTTCAGACTCTTCTGGTTTCGCTGTGCCCGGAAGGAGTCCTTCACATATCTTGCCCGGCGGGTAAATTCATCCGGTAGGATCATCGGTGCCCACTGGAACGGTGTAAATGGCTTCGGTACAAAATACGATGCCGATGCGTTGATCATGACACGGCCATTTCGTTTTTCCTTTGGTACATTGTCAAAATATACCTCTGAGATACGCTCTGCCAGATCCGCGATACCATACAGATCCTCATCAGTCTCCGTCGGAAGTCCGAGCATGAAATAAAGCTTGACCTTATCCCAGCCACCAAGGAACGCCTGTCTGCTTCCCTCTAACAGATTCTCGTCTGTAATTCCCTTGTTGATAACATCCCGCAGACGCTGGGTACCTGCCTCCGACGCAAATGTCAGGGAGGACTTCTTGATATCCTGCACCTTACTCATGACATCGAGAGAAAATGCATCGATACGAAGTGATGGCAATGACACGTTTACATGATCGGTATCCCGCAATGTAATCAGATAATTCAGCAGCACATCGAGATTCTCGTAATCACTCGAGCTAAGCGAGCTTAACGAAATCTCTTCGTAGCCGGTATTATCCAGCATCGTCCGCGCGTATTTTTTGAGCATTTCCACATTCTTCTGTCTCGTCGGACGATAGATCATTCCCGCCTGACAGAACCGACAGCCACGGATACAGCCACGCATGATTTCCAGACACACACGATCCTGTGTTGCCCGGATATACGGTACAACCGGCTTCATCGGGTATGATACATTCTCAAAATCAACGACGACCTGACGTTTTACCTTTGCTGGGACATCCTCATATTTCGGTACGACCTTCTCGATCGTTCCATCTTCCTGATACGAAACCTCATACATCGATGGCACATAAATACCCGGAATCGAAGATGCTCTCCGCAGGAAATCCTCCCGGCTCATGTCCGAATGTTTATACTGTTTGTACAGATCAAGCAATGCATCGTAGCTTGTCTCGCCCTCTCCGATATAGAAGATATCGAAGAAATCCGCCATCGGCTCCGGATTCACTGTACAAGGTCCGCCACCAATCACGATCGGATGCTCCTTCGTACGATCCTTCGCAAGCAATGGAATGCCTGCTAAATCAATGACCTGTAATATATTGGTGTAACACATCTCGTACTGGATCGTAATTGCAAGCCAGTCAAATTCCGAGATTGCCGTCTGTGTCTCCAACGAAAAAAGCGGAATGTGCTCCTTCCGCATGATCGCATCCAAGTCCGGCCATGGGCTGTACACACGCTCACAGTACACGTCCTCTCTGCGGTTAAACATGTCATACAAGATCTGAATTCCCAGATATGACATGCCGATCTCATAAACATCCGGAAAGCACATGGCGATCCGGACGTCTACCTCACTTAAGTTCTTGCGAACCATATTTACTTCATTTCCGATATAACGGGCCGGCTTTTCAATCTGCATCAAAACCCGTTCCGGAAGTGCTAATCTTTGTTCCATTCAATCTGACCTTTATTATTTATATTAGTTCTTAAAGCTGTGGATCGGTGCCGGGATTCTTCCCCCACGATTGATAAATGCATCGCAGGAATACTGGTTCACCGGCATGATTGGAGCATAGCCAAGCAGTCCACCAAACTCTGCCTTATCGCCAACTGTCTTTCCGATTACAGGAATGATACGGACAGCTGTTGTCTTCTGGTTTACCATACCAAGCGCCATCTCATCTGCGATAATACCGGAGATTGTCGTTGCCTTCGTATCGCCAGGGATTGCAAGCATATCCAGACCGACGGAGCAGACACAAGTCATTGCCTCAAGCTTCTCGATCGTAAGGGCACCTGCCTCAACCGCATCGATCATACGCTGATCCTCACTGACCGGAATAAATGCACCGGAAAGTCCACCGACATAAGAGGATGCCATAACGCCACCCTTCTTCACCTGATCATTGAGCATGGCAAGTGCCGCAGTTGTACCTGGTGCACCGGAAAATTCCAGACCAATCTCCTCAAGGATTTCACCGACACTATCTCCGACTGCAGGTGTTGGAGCAAGCGAAAGATCGATAATGCCAAACGGCACTCCCAATCTCGCAGATGCTTCCTTCGCTACAAGCTGTCCAACTCTTGTGATCTTAAATGCAGTCTTCTTGATTGTCTCACAAAGCACCTCGAAATTCTCACCGCGCACTGCCTCAAGTGCTGCCTTTACAACACCCGGACCACTAACACCAACGTTAATGATGCAATCTGCCTCTGTCACACCATGGAATGCACCTGCCATAAACGGATTGTCATCCGGCGCATTACAGAACACAACAAACTTTGCACAGCCGATGGAATCCTGATCCTTCGTAAGCTCTGCTGTCTCCAATACAATTTCACCGATCAGCTTGACTGCATCCATATTGATACCGGTCTTTGTGGAACCGGTATTGACAGAAGAACAAACCTTTCCAGTTACTGCCAATGCCTTTGGGATAGAACGGATCAAAAGCTCATCAGCCTTTGTCATACTCTTCGAAACAAGAGCAGAATATCCACCGATAAAGTTAACGCCTACCTTATCTGCTGCACGATCAAGCGTCTTTGCGATTTCCACGAAATCATCGCTTGTCTTACATACACTGCCACCTACAAGTGCGATCGGTGTAACAGATATACGCTTATTTACGATTGGAATACCATATTTCTTAGAGATTTCCTCGCCTGTATAAACCAGATCCTTTGCCTTCATTGTGATCTTGTTATAGATATTATCACAGGTTTCCTTGAGTGTACCGCCCACACAGTCAAGCAGGCTGATACCCATTGTGATCGTACGGACATCCAGATTCATCCGGGAGATCATTGCATTGGTTTCAATTACTTCATTTATGCTAATCATTTGCTTTCCTCCATCCAATTACAGTCTGTGCATCATGTCAAAGATTTCTTCCTGCTGTGCCTTGATCTGCACACCAAGTTCCTCTCCGATACCTGCAAGATCCTCCGCAATCTGGTCATGATCCTTGGATGCAGCTTCAGCATTGACAACCATCATCATATTGAAATAGCCGTCTACGATCGTCTGGGCAATATCAAGGATGTTGATATTGTTCTCGGCAAGGTATACACACACTTTTGCAATAATACCGACTCTGTCTTTTCCTACTACCGTGATAATTGTTTTCTTCATCTTACTCTTCCTCCGTGTATTGAAAATATACTTAAATATCAAGCAGCGCACTGTGTGTATCTCTGTTTGCCACCTGCAAATGAAAATCCCGCACATCGTCTGTGAACGGATTTCCTTCTAACTCCGCCGCAACTGCCGCATAGGCAAGCTCCGGTAAGTTATTTTCCTTTGACAAATGTCCAAGAAAAATAGTTTTTATATGATCATTGAGCACATCACGGATCAGTTTCCCGCCCGCTTCGTTGCACAAATGTCCATAACTGCTTAAGATCCGCTGCTTGGTCGAATACGGATATGGTCCAACCTGCAGCATGCGAATATCATGATTCGCCTCCACCAAAAGCGCATCCGCGTCTTTGAGTGCCTGTATCATATAACCATCATATCCTCCCATATCGGTCGCAACGGCAATCTTCCTGCCATCACACAGCAGGCTGTAGCAGACCGGATCGGCCGCATCATGCCACGTACTGTGTGCCAGGATCTCAATATTGCCGACCATAAATGGTTCATCCGGCTGAATACTATGGAACAACCCATAGTCAAGCGTTCCAAGGCTCGTTGTGTATTTGATTTCTTCTATTGTCGCTTCTGTCGCATAGATTGGAATGCCATACGCTCTTGATATTACACCGAGACCACGTATATGGTCAATATGTTCATGCGTAATCACGATGCCGTTGATGTCTGCAAACGTCCGGTCTACGTCCTGTAACGCATCCAGTATTTTTTTCTTGCTGACACCGACATCGACTAATATCCCTGTATTTTCACTGCCAACGTATGTACAGTTTCCACTGCTTCCACTGGCAATCGTCATCATCTTCATAGTTTATCTCGCAATTCCCTCACTCTCCGGGAATAACACTTTCTTCATTTTTTCTTTTAGAAATGTGGAATCCTTCCATCGTCCCAGCTTCTTTGTGCGCTGCATCATTGCCTCGCCAAACAGCTTCTCCATGAACTTCACAAGGTTCGGTGTGCCGACCGCCCGGATCTTCACTTTATCCCCTTCAAACTGCAGATCGATCACCTTGTTTGCGACCTCTTCAAGATAGTAAAGCCGGATCTTCAGTCCAAATTCTTTCTCCGTTCGATCCATCAGCTCACAGCCCGCTGCAACCGGAAGTTTCTTTCCACCGATATCTAAGATCTGATAGATATATGGATGTGCCGACAGATACCCGACGCGGATATGATACACCTTTTTTCCATCCCGCACATGCAGTACCAGGTATTCCTTTTTGTACGAGATGCCCAGCTGCTCGATGCCTGTCATATACAGAGAATAAAACATCTGATTCGCATTTGGCAGGATACTTGATGCATAATCGGTCACATCGTAGGTTCTGCCTGTATATGGCTTCACCACACGTTCTATATAGGCTGCATACGCCGGATCAAGCTGCTTTGCATTCTTTTGATACCGTTTTTCTGCAATATAGTTTTTCAGAGTATCACCGATCGTGGCAAACGGCTTACGGATGAAATTTTCCTCATCCGCTGCAAACTTACAGATTCTTGCAACCAGATGTCCCTCCGGAAATACTTCATAACCGCCTGCAGTACAGGCGATCACCAGATTCTTTCTCTGGTTGATATAGACATTCTGTCCAAATACACCGTTGAACAGCCATGCACCATCCTTTAAGCACCAGATCTGATATCCGTACCCTTTCGTGAGCGTTGTATCCTCGAATTCCACATGTGTCTGTGTTGATTCGCGGATCCACGCCCGGCTTAAAAGCTGGATGTGTTTTCCATCCCGGATGATCGCACCATCATTTAAGTAAAGCTCACCAAGCTTTACCATATCCTGCAGGGAAAGCTTCATGCCCCAGCCACCGCGTTCAATGCCCTTCGGGCAGCAGTCCCATGTGATATTATGGATACCAAGCGGGCGAAACAGACGTGACTTCAAATAGGCAAGCATAGAACATCCCGCCCGTCTCGTCACGATTGCTGCAAGCATATAGGTATTTAAGCTATTATACGTGAAATCCGTCCCCGGTGCAAAGCTTACATCACTGCCAATAAATGATTTTCGCCAGTCCTCCGCGAAATACGAGCTTACCTCATCGAATTTCACACCTGCAGTCATCGTAAGCAGATGCTTCACCGTGACTTCCTTCATTGCCTTCTTCGTGAAAAGTCCGGTGTATTCCGGGAAGATATCTACCAGCTTCTCATCAAGCGATAACAGCCCTTCTTCCATCGCAAGTCCGACCGCCATGGATGTCACCGACTTGCACATGGAAAATGATACATGCCGGTATCCTGCGCCATAAGGCGGTACATAATGCTCCGCCACAAGCTTTCCATCCTTTAAGATTGCAATTCCGGCGAGTCCAACCTTTTTATCTTCGGACAATGACCGGATAAAATCATGTGTGCTCGGCAGATTGATATCTGCCACCAATGGATTACAGACCTTTTTATTCTCTGCTGTATACGCAGGCACAAACTCTTTGCTGTCATTTCCATGATAGATTGGAAGATTTGATTTCTTCGTCGTTACCATATCATAGAAAGAATCCAGTAATTTTAATTTCAGACTGTGTTGTTCCATCGGCAATCCCCCATTTTATTTATGTAAGTCTTACAAAGCTGCAGGCATCAATCAGACTATCCTGAAAGCCCTCTGTCTGTGTCAGATCAATCACCTGAAGCTTCTCCCGATATACTTCAAAATCACGACTCAATGGTCCGTGGATCAGAAGATCTGTAGCACCGGCAAGCGATGCATTTCCAACCACTTCCAGCTTATCCATGAAATCCTGTGGCAGCATACCAAGATCAATAGCATCCCGCGCATTCAAATAAAAGCCAAAACCACCGGCAATATATACCTTGTCAATATCTCTTGCATGCAGACCTGCTGTTTTAAGCAGACATTTGATTCCGGCATACACCGCCGCCTTTGCAAGCATGATAGACTGTAATATCTCCGAGTTGATATGGATTCCGTGAATCACGATTCCACTGTCTAAGAATTCCTCCGCCAGCGTTCCGTTTGCGTGAATCTTCTCCAGTCTTCTGCCAAGCGCGATTGCTTCAAGCAGACTGTTGCCATACGCATGCTGTTTTCTCGCACATCCCTCAAATGCTGGTCCACAGGCAGTACTCGTCGCCAAATACCGCTCTCCATCTTTTAGAACCATCTCACCGTTTGTACCAAGATCTAAGAACATGTAACGTTCTGGCACTTCTGTATTCCGACTTTTCTCGATATGCATCACACCCGCGATGACATCTCCGCCAAGAAACGCACTGCTACATCCAGATAAGAACACATTACAGTCTTCTTCTATAATCTCAGGATATTCTTCTTCGACAACCGCCATCTGTTCTTTCGTAAATAATTCCTGTCCTGGCACGATTACACTGCCATGTAGCGTCGTTGGAAATGGAGCTTCTCCCATATCTGAAATATCGTACCCAAGCAGGATGGAAATCATCGTTGTATTTCCTGTGATTGCAACAGCATCCAGCTTCACAAGCTCATGCTCCCGCTCGGTATGTTCCACCTGTTTTTTAGTATCTTCAAGCATTTCCTGCAGCAGTTCCACGATCGCAGCGACCGTCTGATCGCGCATTTTCACGAGAAAGCTTATATCCCGTTTCACAGTTAAGATTCGATTTATCACGTCGCTGCCATACAGACGCTGGGGATTCTTCGTACTCCGCTGTGCAAGTACGTCTTTGTCCTCCGCATCGATCAGACAGCTATCAATCATGGTAGAACCAAGGTCTACCGCCATATATATGTGTCGCATATTAGAAGATCGCCTTCGGTTTCTTCTCGATTGGGCGATATCCCTGCTCGGAAAGTACGCGCAGGATCTGCTCCTTGTGCTCCGGTCCAAATGCTTCAATCGTAATCACAAGTTCCACAGCAGAATTACGGTTGATTGTTACGAACTGGTTATGCTCAAGCTTGATGATATTTCCGTTTTCTCCGGCAATCACACCTGCCACACGCTGCAGCTCGCCCGGCTTATCTGGAAGCAATACAGATACCGTGAAGATACGGCTTCTTGCAATTAAACCGTGCTGTACAACTGATGAGAATGTGATCACATCCATATTACCACCACTCAAGATACTGACAACCTTCTGTCCCTTTGGCTCGAGATGCTTCAGCGCTGCAACGGTAAGCAGCCCACTGTTTTCTACAAGCATTTTATGATTCTCTAACATATCAAGAAATGCTACGATCAGTTCGCTATCCTCAACCGTAATAATATCATCCAGATTTTCCTTCAGATATGGGAAGATCTTTGTTCCCGGTGTCTTAACGGCAGTACCATCTGCGATCGTATCTACCTTTGGCAGTGTCGTTACCTTGTCATTGGCAAGGGATGCCTTTAAGCAGGCTGCTCCTGCTGGCTCTACACCGATTACCTTGATGTTTGGATTGAGCATCTTGGCAAGCGTCGATACACCTGTGGCAAGTCCGCCACCACCGACTGGCACTAAGATAATATCTACAAACGGAAGATCCTTTAAGATCTCCATCGCAACGGTACTCTGTCCGGTTGCGACATCCAAATCATCAAATGGATGGATAAAGGTATATCCCTTTTCCTCCGCAAGCTTCAATGCATACTGACAGGCATCATCATAGACATCGCCATACAGTACAACCTCAGCACCATACGACTTCGTACGATTTACCTTGATGAGTGGTGTGGATGTTGGCATAACGATCGTTGCCTTCACACCATATGCCTTTGCTGCATACGCAACACCCTGTGCATGGTTTCCAGCAGACGCTGTGATAAGTCCCTTCTTGCGGTCTGCATCGGACAACGTGCTGATCTTGTAATAAGCACCACGAATCTTGTAGGCGCCTGTTACCTGCATGTTCTCCGGTTTCAAATATACTTTATTACCACAGGACTGTGAGAAAAACTCACTCTCGATCAGTCCGGTTGGCTTTGTCACTTTCTTCACGATCTCATATGCCTGCTCGAATTTCTCGAGTGTCAGCTTCTGTTCTGTCTGCGCTTTTTCTGCCATATTTTTATCCTTCTTTCCTGTAAGTTTCTTTTATGCAAAACCCTGTTTAATTCATATCAAACAAGTCATCATCTTTCGGAATATTCTCGATATTCTCATCGACGAGAATCTCCACATCCGAACGCATATCAAAATCTGCAAACAATGCATTCACATAGCTGTTCGGATCAAACTTCTGCAGATCGTCGATCTGCTCGCCGATACCAATGTATTTGACCGGAACATTGAGTTCTGACTGGATTGCAATCGCAATACCGCCCTTCGCTGTTCCGTCCAGCTTCGTAATGATAATACCGTTGATCTCGGTCACGGAGCTGAACTGTCTTGCCTGCTCTAATGCATTCTGTCCCGTCGTGCCATCTAACACGATCAGTGACTCCACATTTGCTTCCGGATACTCTCTTGTAATAATGCGACGCATCTTCGCAAGCTCATCCATCAAGTTCTTCTTGTTGTGCAGACGTCCAGCTGTATCGATCAGCAGGATATCTGTATTCCGGCTTTTTGCTGCCGCAACTGCATCGTAGACAACCGCCGACGGATCTGCGCCCTCATTCTGTGCGATAATATCTACACCGGCACGGTTCGCCCATGTCTTTAACTGGTCGATTGCCGCTGCACGGAATGTATCTGCCGCCGCCATCAGCACCTTCTTGCCTCGTGCCTTGTACTGGGCTGCCAGCTTTCCGATCGAAGTGGTCTTTCCAACACCGTTGACACCGATTACCAGCACAACTGTTTTCTTATTCTCAAAATCGTAGGCTGTCTCATCCACCTGCATCTGATCCCGTATAATATTGATTACCAGATCCCGGCATGCCTGTGCTTCCTTGATATGTTCTTCCTTGACACGTGCTTTCAGATCTTCTACGATCCGTTCCGTCGTCTCATAACCCATATCGGACATAACGAGTGTCTCTTCCAGCTCATCGTAAAAATCATCATCTAACTCGCTTGCCTTGAACAAGTTGTTGAAGCTATCTGAAATGCTGTTACGTGTCTTTGTAAGCCCTTCCTTTAATCTTACAAAGAAGCCCTTTTTCTGTGGAGCTGGAGCTTCTCCTGGCTCATCCGCTGGTATCTCAGCCGGAATCTCTGTATCAACTGTCTCCGAAGGAACCTCAGATATCTCTTTCTCTGTCTCCACTTCTTCTGCTTCTGCAACAGTTTCCTGTGTCTGCACTTCCTGCAGTTCCTCTTCTGTAGTTTCCCCTTTTTTCTTCTTGGTAAACCAACCCATATCTTACACCTCCTTAATCATCCAATTCATTCTCTATCATATTCACCGATACAAGTGTCGAAACGCCCTTTTCCTGCATTGTGATACCATACAGGATATCTGCGGCTTCCATCGTACCTTTACGGTGTGTAATGACGATAAACTGTGTGTCCTTTGTCAGCTTGGACAGATATTTGGCAAATCGCTTGACATTCGAATCATCGAGTGCCGCCTCAATCTCATCCAGCAGACAGAATGGTGACGGTTTTAAACTCTGGATTGCAAAAAGCAAAGAAATCGCCGTCAAACTCTTCTCTCCACCGGAAAGCTGCATCATATTCTGCAATTTCTTTCCTGGCGGCTGTGCGATGATCTTGATTCCTGTTTCGAGCAGATCTTCCTCATCAACAAGCTCAAGGTCAGCCTTACCACCACCGAACAGCTCCTTAAATACTTTCGAGAACATCACACGGATCTCCTTGAATTTCTCCGCAAACTGTTCCCGCATTGCCCGGTCAAGCTCTGCAATAATATTTACAAGATTTGCCTCTGCCTTGCAGATATCATCATGCTGTCCCTTTAAGAACTCGTATCGCTCGGATACCTGCTTGTAATCCTCGATGGCATTGACATTGACATCGCCGAGCTGTTTGATCTTATTTTTCACTGCCGAAATCTCGCGCTTGAGTGATGAGATATCATCGAATCCGGCATCCTTATAGTCAAGTGCCAGATTATAGGTCAGCTCGTATTCTTCCCACATATAATTATTCAGACTTTCCGCCTGTTCGGACAACTTCTCAATCGATGCATTGATCTTGAATGCCGATTTGTCCAGTCCATTGATCTGCTCCGACAATTCCTCACGTTTATGGAAAAATTCTTTGTGACTCTCATTCAAAGCATCTTTACCTGAAATGAGTTCTTCCAGTTTCTTCTCCTTAATCGCGATCATACGGATATTCTCATCGAACTGCTGTTTTAAGCTGTCTGTCCGCTTTGTGAGCGTCGTAACCTCTTCGTTTCCATTGTTCCGCTTTAGATTCAGCGTCTGCAGGTTCTCCTTTGCTGCCTGTTCCTCCGTCTTGATACGATGGATATTCTGCATCAGGAACTCATATTGCTGCTGTACGGTATTGAACTCCAGATTCAGCTTGTTAATTGAATCTGAAGCACCCTGCAGCCTACCTTTTTCCTCAGTCACTGCCTGTTCAAGCTTCGCAATCTCCGCTTCCAGCTCGTGAATGGCTTCCTCCTGCTTCTGGTTGTTATCCTTTAATTCCTGCTTGTTTGCATTGATCTCGTCGATCTGCGCTGCAAGCTCACCATTCTCGCGATTGATGCTTGCAAATCCGCGTTCTACCTCAGCCAGCTTTGCCTGTACCTGTTCAAGGTTCAGGGTATATGTATTCATACGGATGTTCATATTCTGGATCTCCGTATTTAATTCGTCACGGATACCTTTTTGTTTCTCACGGTCTTCCGTCAGGAATGTAATCTGCTTCTTATGTTCTTCCAGCTTCACGGAAAGCTTCTCGATCTGTTCATCAATTTCCTCAAGCTCTCGCTTTCGTCCAAGCAGATTTGATGTATTCTTAAATGCACCACCGGTCAGCGCACCGCCCGGATTGATCAGTTCTCCCTCGAGCGTCACGATACGCAGACTCTGTTTATACTTCTTTGCAAGCGCCATCGCATGGTTGATGTGATCGACAACTACGATTCGTCCAAGCAGATGTCCGATAATCGACTGGAATTTCTTATCATATCCAACCAATTCGGATGCGGTACCAACAACGCCCGGTTCCCGCTTTACATCGTTACTCACCCCGGAGCGATCGACGATTGACTGAATCGGCAGGAATGTTGCACGTCCAAACCGGTTCTGCTTCAAATACGCGATCATACTCTTGGCTGTTGCATCATCCTCTGTGACAATGTTCTGGATACTTCCGCCAAGTGCCGTCTCAATAGCTGTCTCATACCGCTTATCTACCTGTATGATATCTGCCACAACGCCGACGATCTTCGGATTCTTCGTCTTCTGCTCCATGACACGGCGAATACTGTTTCCGTATCCCTCGTAACGTTCCGTCAGATTGCGCAACGCTTCCTTCTTGGATTTCAGGCTGACGATCTGGTTACTCGTCTCCGTGACGCCACGCCGGTTTTCTTCAAGCTTCTGGCTGTGATCCGTGATCAGGTTCTGAACAGCCGTAAACTGTCCATTTTTTTCCTGCAATTCACTTTCTAACTCTTTGATTCCAGAGGTAAGCTGTGCTTCCTCCGTCTTTGCTTTTTCTTCCTCGCTCGTATATTCCAGCAGCCGTTTCTTAAGCTCTGTCTTACGAAGGTTGATGTTTTCCAGCATCGTATCGTATCTGCCGACCTTTGCCTTTAACGTACCGCCTTCATTCAAATTCTCGATAATATCTGCTTTGGCATCCTCAATTGCCTGTTCCTTCGCGGTAATATCCTGTTCCAGATCCTGATACTGTTTTTTTGCCTCATCAAGCACATCATCTGCCTGATCCAGCTTCTCATCCAACTGGGATTTCTCCTCATACAATCCGGTAAGATCCGCTTTGTGCTTTTCCAGATTCTTCGTCTCTTTCTCAATCTGTTCGAGCAGCCCCGCATCACTTTGCTGATATGAGAGAATCTGCTGGTTGATAACGTTCATCTCGCCTTCTAACCGCTGATTGCTGAGCTTCTTCTCATGAATCTCATTTTTCGATGTATCAATCTTCTCGTTATAGGATTCCAATTGCTGCTCAATGCGTTCATATTCATCCTTCGCTGCCTCGAATTCATCCTTCAGACGTGACGCATCTGTCTCCACAATGGATAGCTTCTCCTCGTAGGATTCCAGCTTTACCTGTGTATCATCGACATCTAAGAGAAATGCATTGATATCCAGCTTCTTCAACTCGTCCTTGAAGATCAGATACTTCCGTGCCGTCTCCGACTGTTCCTTCAAAGGACCAACCTGTTTTTCCAGTTCCCCGAGAATATCCTTCACACGGGAAAGATTTGCCCGCTCGTTCTCCAGTGACTTTTCTGTTGCTGCCTTATTCTTCTTATATTTAACAATTCCTGCCGCCTCATCGAACAGCTCCCGGCGTTCCTCCGGCTTTCCTGACAGAATCCGCTCGATCTGTCCCTGTCCGATAATCGAATATCCCTCTTTACCGATACCAGTATCGAAGAACAGGGAATTGACATCCTTCAAACGGCTGACAACACCATTGATCAGATACTCACTCTCACCAGAACGATACACACGTCTGGCAACCGTTACCTCATTATAATCAATCGGCAGGCTGTGATCGCTGTTATCAAGTGTGATTGCCACATATGCCGAGCCCTGCGGTTTTCGAAGCTCTGTACCAGAGAAAATAACATCCTCCATCTTGGAACCACGTAACTGCTTCGCACTCTGCTCACCAAGTACCCAGCGCACGGCATCGCCGACATTACTCTTACCAGAACCGTTCGGTCCAACGATACCTGTAATACCATTGTTGAATTTGAAAATTATTTTATTTGCAAAGGACTTAAATCCATATATTTCTATGCTTTTTAAATACATACGTTACCTTACCTTTTTCCAGTTGGCTGATGTAGCAGCTCCAATGTCTCAAACGCTGCATACTGCTCTGCTGTTTTCTTTGAATGCGCCACCTTCCGCGCCATCTCCTTGCCGTCTAACACGACGCGCACGGTAAACTGCTTGTTGTGGTCAGGACCTTCCTCCGCCAACAATTCATATTGCAGGTTGATCTTATGCTTCTGCACATATTCCTGCAGCTTGGACTTTGCATCATGGAAGCGCTGTTTATGTTCGATATCCTGCAGTAGAAACCGCTCCACATATGCGGTTGCACATTCCATACCACCATCCAGATAGATTGCGCCAAGCACAGACTCAAACATATCACACAAAATCGAATCCCGGTTAGCTCCGCCCGTCTGTCTCTCTCCCTTACTGAACCGGGCAAACTCACCAAACCGCAAATCCCGCGAAATCTTGGACAACGTGAACTCACAGACAAGACTTGAACGAAGCTTCGACAAATCGCCCTCTGGCATCGTCTGATAATTTTCAAACAGATACTTACTCACGATAAATTCCAGAATCGCATCACCTAAAAACTCATATCGCTCATACGACATATAGCGTCCGACCATCTTTTCATTGACGAAGGACTTGTGCGTGATTGCTGTCTCCAAATGTTTGATATCCTGAAAGGTATATCCAATCAGTGCTTCCAGCTCACTGAGTGATCCTTCATGTTCCATGTTAGTTCTCCCCTTTGTTTTCTTCCTCTACAAATGTACGAATAATCTGATTTGTAACATCTTTTTTCACAAAGTTACGGCACTGTTCGATGGCAGAGCGTACCTCTGTATCCTTGCTGTTGCCATGAATCTTTACTACCAGACCTTTTAAGCCAAGCAATGGTGCTCCACCCTTATCATCCGCCATATACCGCTTAAAGGTTTTCTTAATCGGTTTGTAGATCAATGCACCACCGATCTTCGTCTTGACACTGCTCTTTAACGTATCTTTGATCTCTGCCATAAACATTTTACCAAGTCCCTCAAAGAATTTGAGCAGAACATTTCCAACAAACGCCTCACAGACTAATACATCTGCCGGACCGTTTGGGATATCACGGGATTCTACACTACCGATAAAGTTGATGTCCTTACACTCACGCAGCAGCGGAATCGTGGATTTCACAAGTTCGTTTCCCTTTTCATCCTCCGCACCGATATTGATGATACCAACACGAGGGTTCTCGATACCCTCGATATTCTTCATATAGATAGAACCCATCTTTGCAAACTGTACCAGATTCTCTGGCTTTGCATCCACATTTGCGCCACAGTCGATCAGTAACGACGAGCCGTACCGATGTGGAATGAGTGGAGCCAGTGGGGTTCGCTTAACCCCCTTTGCACGTCCAACCAGAAACTGTCCGCCAGCCAGCAGCGCACCAGAATTACCGCCAGAAATACAAGCCGCCGCTCTTCCTTCCTTGACAGCATTTAACGCCAATACCATAGATGAATTCTTCTTTCTACGGATAGCATCCACCGGCGCATCATGACAGGTAATCTCCTCGGTTGCATCGACTACCTCAATCCGCGTCTTATCACATCCGTACTGGTCAATATACGTTTTTAATTCCTCTTCTTTACCGGTTACGATAAAGGAAAGGTCGTCATACAGATCCATCGCCTCCGCAATGCCCTGTACAAAATATGCACTTCCATTATCCGTACCCATTGTATCAATTGCTATTACAATCTTTTCCATTCTTTATCCGAACCCTTCCTTGTTATACAACATGATAGACCACATAATCCTATATATTATAGTTGTATCCCTTTCTTTCGTCAAGAAATCAAGGCACAAAAAAAGACTTTTCAACGAGAACCTCTCGATGAAAAGTCTTTTTTTCATTTCAGTGAATTACTCAGCAGAGATGATTTCTTTCTTATTATAGGAACCGCAAGCCTTGCATACTCTGTGTGGCATCATAAGCGCTCCACACTTGCTGCACTTTACCAAGCCAGGAACTGTCATCTTCCAGTTTGCTCTACGCTTGTCACGTCTTGCTTTTGAACTTTTATTCTTAGGACAAATGGACATCCTTACACCTCCTTCAAGAATACACTTAAAATCACACTTTGCTTATTATACAAACAAATCTATCTGATGTCAACGGTATTTTTCATTTTTTGATAAAATATTTATTTTGCAAGTGCAACAGTCTCTCTTGCGATTGCAAGCTCCTCGTTTGTCGGTACGACATACACTGGCACCTTAGAATTCTCTGTTGAGATCTTTACCTCTTCTCCACGGAGCTTATTTGCTTCATCATCAATCTCCACACCCAGATATCCGAGATGGCTACATGTATCTTTTCTTACCTTTGGATCATTCTCACCGACACCGGCTGTAAATACGATTGCATCGACACCGTTCATCGCTGCTACATACCCGCCGATAAACTTTGCTGCCTGATAGGTAAATACATTCATTGCAATCTCACAGCGCTTGTCGCCCTCAGCGATTCCCTTGTTCAAATCTCGGAAGTCACTGGACTTTCCTGAGATACCATAAACACCGGACTCCTTGTTGAGCATACTGATGATCTCTGTGAGTGTCTTTCCTTCTTTGTTCGCAATATATTCGATGATTGCTGGATCAATATTTCCACTTCTGGTTCCCATTGTGATACCTTCGAGTGGCGTAAGTCCCATTGTCGTATCAATTGACTTTCCGCCCTCAACTGCACAGATACTCGCGCCACCACCAAGATGACATACGATAATCTTTGTATCCTTGATATCCTTTCCAAGCAATTCAGCGGTACGCTTGGATACAAAGCTGTGGCTCGTTCCGTGGAAGCCGTAACGACGAACCTTGTATTTCTCATAATACTCATATGGAATACCATATGTATATGCATAATCTGGCATAGTCTGATGGAATGCAGTATCAAACACTGCAACCTGTGGAACACCCGGCATCAATTCCTGACATGCACGGATACCGATCAGATTGGCTGGATTGTGAAGTGGTGCTAAATCACAGCACTCCTCAATCGCTGCAAGTACTTCGTCATTGATCAGAACCGCAGAAGAAAACTTCTCCCCGCCATGTACCACACGATGACCGACCGCTGCAATCTCATCCAGATTTTTGATTGCACCAAGCTTCTCATCTAACAGATACTGCAGTACAAGCTTTACTGCTGCGCTATGATCCGGCATCGGTGCCTCAATCTGAATCTTCTCCTTACCAGTTGCCTGATGTGTCAGCGAACCATCCAATTTAATTCTCTCACAGATTCCCTTCGCAAGCACCTGCTCTGTCTCTGAGTCGATCAACTGGTACTTGAGGGAAGAACTACCACAATTAATTACTAATACCTTCATATTCTCACGCTTTCTCTTACTATTCTATTTCTGGTCAAGTGCCTGTGCCTGAACCGCTGTAATCGCAACAACACCGACGATATCATCTGCTGAACATCCTCTGGACAGATCGTTGACCGGCTTTGCAATACCCTGTGTAATCGGACCATATGCATCTGCCTTTGCGAGACGCTGTACAAGCTTGTATCCAATATTTCCAGCATCCAGATCCGGGAAGATCAATACGTTTGCCTTTCCGGCTACGTCGCTGCCCGGTGCCTTGGAAGCAGCTACTTCCGGCACAATTGCCGCATCACTCTGCAATTCACCATCACACTTCAGGTTCGGACATTCTTCATTGACAATCCTACATGCCTCGATCACCTTATCAATCTCTGGATGATGTGCACTTCCCTTTGTTGAATGGGATAACATTGCCACAATTGGTTCTGCCTCTACCAGAAGTTCAAATGACTTTGCAGAGCTCTCTGCGATTGCTGCAAGCTCTCTCGCATCCGGGAACTGATTTAATCCTGCATCTGAGAAAATGAATGTTCCATGCTCACCCATCTCACAGTTTGGTACTACAACTAAGAAGAATGCAGATACCAGCTTTGTATCCGGTGCAGTCTTTAAGATCTGCAATGCTGCACGCAATACATTTGCAGAAGAATTCACTGCTCCTGCAACCATTCCATCTGCATCGCCTGCCTTTACCATGATACAGCCAAAATACAGGACGTTTGTCAAAAGCAGTTCCTTTGCTTCTTCCGGCGTCATACCTTTCTTCTTACGAAGCTCTACCAAAATGGATACATAATCGTTTAACTTGTCGCAGTCATATGGATCTACGAATTTCGCGCCTGTCAGATCCAGTCCATCTGCTTTCTTTATAATCGTCTGTTTGTCACCAACTAAGATTATGTCGGCAATTCCTTCCTGCAAAATCTTATGCGCCGCCTCTAATGTACGCATATCTGCAGTTTCCGGTAATACAATTGTTTTCTTGTTTTGTTTTGCTCTTTTTTTAATTGAATCAATAAATGCCACTGCTCTTCTCCTCTGCTTTTATAGTTTCAACTCATATCTTTCTACATTATAAACAAATCAAGGTTTGTATACAACCAAAAATCTGTAAATAAATGTCTTTTTTCACGTACAATTTTAATCTTTATTTGAGAATCTCAAGACTGCATATCATCCACCGCCGGATTGTCCACCACCAGTCTGCCACGACCATGTTTTTTGCCATAATACATCGACTTATCCGCACGGTTTACAAGGATATTGGTATCCCTACAGATCGTCGGATATGCAGACAGGCCAATACATACATTGACTGGAATTTCCTTGTCATCATACTGCACGATTGTCGTCTGGATCTCTTTATGCATTTCCTCTAAGATCGGCAATGCCTGCGTTTCATCGTAGCCCGGCAATACAAGCAGGAATTCCTCGCCTCCATACCGGCAGGCAAATCCCCCATGTGCCCTTGCAAATTTATCGTCAATGGATGCCACCATCTTGATGACCTTATCACCGGCAAGATGTCCATATGTATCATTGATATTCTTGAACTTATCAATATCAAACAGTGCCACAGATAACGGCTGTTGTTTCTTCGTCGCTTCCTCTGCCGCCGCTGCAAACAACTGTCCGAAATAAACACGGTTGTAAATCTGTGTCAGACCATCCTTGCGCGCCATATCCTGTGTCTGTAAATAAAGCTTTGTACTCTTGACAGATACATTATATTCCACCAAGCAGGTTTCATAGTACGAGATTCCCTTATCGAAAAAATTCTCCTCATTGGATGCGATCAGCATCATACCATACTGCTTGTTGTCGTTGATCATCGCAAGCTTCACCAGACTCTTGATATTTGTCTCACCAATAAAACGCAGCTCCTTTAATTCATCCCCGACCAGCAGCTCCGTCGTCTTCCGGCTCTCGGCAAAATCCGAATAAATCTTCTCAAAATCCTTGCGCAGACGGCGTTCCATTGAAGCATAATCCGTCTTGATAATACAGATTCCACGATTGTCCGAATTAACCGCTCCATCCATATACACCGCACAGAGCTTTGGATTCTTTACGTCCATGATTGCATCGACGATCACATTGATATTCTTGTTGATATCAAACGAAGACGCCATATAACGCATGATTTCCGTCTGGGACTCGATTTCCCGGTTTGCCTGTTCCAGATCATTCACGACCCGTGCCAGCTCAATCTTCTGGTAATTCACACGTTCATTTACATTCTTTACCTTTTCCTGATACTCTTCGAGCTTTGCATTCTTATCCTGTATATCATTCCGTTCCAACACAAGCTGGGTATAATACGCCTCATGTGCATCGTTTGAATATTCGAGAAGTTCCGTCACAAACAACAGTGTCACGACAAAGATTGCAAGCACCAGCACATAACAGAACCAGAATGTCTCTCTCCGGAACTGCAATGACAGGCACAGATTGATAAACATCGGTATAAGCAACATCATCTTGCGGACTAAAATCGTTCCCTTGTCATAGTGTGAACCAAGAATAATGAATTCCAATGCAAGCAGGAACAAAATCATAAACATACCGACAAGCAGCACGCCCTCGTACGGAACAAATGATACGAAAATACTGTATGTAGTAATCTCAATCAACCGGAAAGTCGTCAAAAACTTCATATTCTTAAACACGCCCATGTGATAAAATACACTGTCAAGCAGTGCAAACACAAACACAACAGTTGCAAATGTCACGCAGACCGGCGTGTTGTCGGTGAACTTCATGACGCGTGACAACACGGTGAGCAAAACCATAAATACATAAAAAATCTTATGATATACTGTGTAATTTTTAATGAGATTTTCCGTAATATCCTGCATGTCTAGTTCTCCCAATAAATATCGATCACAGCCCCTTCATCGATCGGCTGTATAAATTCTGCATGTATGCCATTTACATTTGTAACAAGGCGCTTTCCATGCATCGTAGAAAGATCAAACGGATATACATCCAGAATATCCACAAATGTATAGCTCTGTTTTCCTGTCAAAGTGACAGGTGTTTTATTGACTACAACCGTGATTGCCCGGCTTACAGCTGGTGCTGGCTGTGGCTGCGGTGTCACATTCTGCTCCGCCTCTGTTTTACTTGTATCTTCCGTCACAGGTTCTGTGACCGCTGCTTCGTCTGCAACTTCCACGATCTCATCGTCCGGAATAATCGTTTCTTCCTTCCGGGTGACAAATTCTACTTCAAAATTCTCATAAATCTTCTCATCTTCATCGGCAATCTGATGGTTGACATACGCATAAAAATCCGTCGTCAGATCCATAAATGTGCGCAACTGTCCCACGGTATAATAATTTCGCATACAGACATCATCCCCATCCTGAATCTGATACATGGACGATGCAAATTCACCATTCACGGTTGCAAATTTCGGACAGGATACTTCGTTTCCATTCACCTTAAAGGTCAGCATGCCCGCATATTCCGGAAGTGTCGATAATTCAATCTCCGCAGATTTGCCCTTTGTAGACGGCTGAATCCGGATGTTATCGTTCGCCTCAATCACTGCGTTCATACCAGCGGTCTTTCCGTTCTGGGTGATCACCGCAGCTTCCCCGCTGTACCCACGCACGATCCGTGTCTTTTCATTTATCTTAAATGTGATATCATCGCCGCGCTTCGGGAAGATATCTTCGTTTGGAATACCGTACTGTACTGCCGCATCAAAGATTGTCAGCTTATCATTGTTATACAGCTTCACACGTTCGCCATTTACGTTGACAAAGATGAAGTTATTCTTCTGATCAAAGAAGTTCAAACAGATACCGATTGGTGTCACATAGAGCGGATCTTTCTTGATCCCCTCTACCTGAAAATCAATCGTATTCATCACTTCTTCGCCACGCAGAGCTACACGCTCTGCCGGAAGGTCAAGATCCTCTGCCAGTGTATCTGTAAATCCAGGCAGTTTTCCACCACCGCCGACTACAAACACCGCGCTGACGCTTGTTCCACCATTTAACTCAATGATTTTATCCGCGATCTTCTTCGAGATTCCTTCTTTTACTTCCTCCGTCGTCTGATAGATCTCCTCCGGAGTAATCTTATGGGAGATTCCCATAATATCTTTATATGTAACTGATTTCCGACGCGCACTGACCGTCTTTAACTTCTCTGCCGTCTGGAAATCAATCAGATATTTCTTTACCAGTGCCTCGGTCAGCTCGTCTCCGGCTGCCGGGATCATACCATACGCAATCACGCTTCCATCTTTTGTGATACAGATATCGGACGTTCCGGCTCCGATATCAATCAGTGCAATATTCAAAAGGCGGTACTGCTCTGGAATCGCTACCGTCATCGCCGCGATTGGCTCCAATGTAAGATTCGTCACATACAATCCAGCCTGCTCCACAGCCGCATACAGACTATCCACAACCTCTTCCGGGAGAAATGTTGCAAGCACATCTGCTGCAATCTTCGTTCCCTTGTGTCCTTCCAGATTCGTGATCTCGTAATTGTTCAGGAAATATTTCACAACGGTATAGCCAACACAGAAATATTTCGTTGTCTCATGACTCTCGTTTAATTCCTGCAGAATCTCATTGTGCGCCTGCTCCACGCCGATCAGATCGATCGAATGGATATATTCCTGTGTAATAACTGTATTCTCAGAGAATTCATACTCCCCGTGTCCGATCGCAGTTTTTAAGACACGACCAGCCGCCGCAATGCATACATCATGCAATTTGCGTCCGCCTAACTGTTTCTCTAACTGTTGTTTTACCTCGACAATATCCTGACTGACCTTCGCGATATCATGGATCTGTCCATCGATCATCGAACGGGTATCATGGTATTTGACAGCCATCGCAACTACATGAAACCGCTCCTGTTCTCTGTATCCGACTGTACCGACGATACTCCGCGTACCGATGTCCAGTCCAAATATTAAAGGTTCCGGATATTTCACTGTTGCCACGCCTGTTTCCTCCTGAAATTAGTCTGTTTTCCCATGATTAATTAAAATTATAGCATCTCCAAGTAAGATATTCAACCTATCTTTTAGTTGTTTTGATGAATTTTCATAGTCTAATTGATTATTTATAGTGAAATCTGCATATTTTCTATAATATGATTCCGGTTCCTGACTGTGGAACATCGCACGGCAGCGTTCCTCGGTATAGCCGCGCTGTTTCATCAATCGTTTGATCCGCGTCTCCTCATTGACATAGATATACCAGATTTCATCGCAGATCTCCTTATATCCATCCTGAATCAGAAGTGCCGCCTCGATCACATAGATCTTCACGTCCTGCTTCCGTTTCTCCTCGATGTCTTTCCGAATCCATGCCTTCACAGCCGGATGCGTAAGTGCATTTAACTGTGCAAGCTTTTCTTTGTCAGCAAACACGATCTGTGCAAACTTCGCCCGGTCGATTGCATATGGTTCCTCTGCCTGCAAAATCTCCGTGCCAAACGCTTCCACAACCGCCTGATATACTGTCTGTCCCGGCTCCATCAGCGTATGGGCAAGCTTATCGGTCTCGACAATATATGCCCCATATAAATTAGACAGGTCATATAATATTTTACTTTTTCCAGAGCCAACGCCTCCAGTAATTCCTAATATCAGCATTCTGAATCTCCCTGAATGTCCTTACTTCGCATCATACCAGCTGTCACCAACATTTGCATCCACAAGAAGCGGCACAGCAAGGTCTGCCGCATGCATCATCTCTTGCACCAAAATCTTCTGTACGGTCTCTACCTCTTCCTTCTTTGTCTCGATGATCAGCTCATCGTGGATCTGAAGTACAAGCTTTGACTGCAAATGTTCTTTTTTGAGCCGACGATTCACACGAACCATTGCAATCTTGATAATATCCGCCGCAGTTCCTTGTACCGGGGCGTTCATTGCCGCACGCTCGCCAAAACTCCGTGTCATAAAGTTCGAGGAAGCAAGCTCTGGAATCGGGCGTCTCCGTCCAAACATCGTGACCGTATAGCCGTTTTTCTTCGCATCTTCCACCGTTCGGTCTAAAAATTCCTTAACCTTGCCATAGGTTGCAAAATATTTCTCGATATAGCCCTCCGCTTCCTTTCTGGAGATATCGAGATCCTGTCCTAGACCAAAGGAGCTGATGCCGTAAACAATTCCAAAATTTACCGCCTTTGCTTTCCGGCGAAGGGTACTGTCCACCTGATCGAGTGGCACATCGAATACCTGTGATGCCGTGATCGCATGGATATCCTCATCCGCCTGATATGCCGCAATCAAAGCCGCATCACCGGACATATGTGCAAGCACACGCAGCTCAATCTGGGAATAATCAGCATCAACAAACACCGATCCTTCCTCCGGAATAAAGACCTTACGGATTTCTCTGCCAAGCGGCATACGCGTCGGGATATTCTGCAGATTCGGATCTGCCGAACTGATACGTCCTGTCACAGTTACCGTCTGATGGAACTTGCCATGAATTCTTCCATCTGCCCGGATATAACCAGCCAATCCCTCTGCATAGGTGGAATTAAGCTTCGTAAGCTGACGGTATTCTAAGATCTTCGGTATGATCGGATGTGCATTTTTAAGCTTCTCTAACACCTCTGCACTCGTCGAATATCCGGTCTTTGTCTTCTTTCCATTTTTTAATCCAAGTTTCTCAAATAAAATCTCGCCAAGTTTTTTCGGAGAATTGATGTTAAATTCTTCCCCCGCCATTGCATGAATCTCTGCGGTAAGCTCCTCGATCCGTGTACGGAGTTTTTTCCCATACTGATGCAATGCCTCACCATCGACGCGGATACCATTTTTCTCCATCTCATATAACGCATACAGACAAGGAAGCTCCATCTCATCATAGAGTGATTCCATTCCTGTCTCTTTTAATTTCTCTCGCAAAACTGACTTTATCTTATATGGCACAATCGCCTGATATGCCATCCATTTTTGTACTCTTTCATCTTCGAAGGAGAAATATCCTAGTTTCTCCTTGCCAAGCATTTCCTTCTCTGACGGCAGCGTCACGTCCAGATACACCTTTGCAAGCGTATCGTATTCATATTCTGACTGATTTGGCTGTAACAGATATGCCGCAAGTCCAGCGTCAAATACTGCATCTTCCTCATGAAAATCCAAAAATGAAAGCAGCTTTTTCACGTGCATACATGCTAACTGCACCTGATAATCCCGGCTCAACGCAAGGAGATTGTCTGCAACCATCGCCTCCGTGATAAACATCATAAACCGAATCAGATAGACATGCTCCAAATCCATACAGACCGCAACGCCAAGTGCTTCTCCATCCTGTGTGATCCACGCAAAGGAAACTTCCTTCGCCTTTTGCAGCTTTGCAAGCAGAGCGTTGTAACCGTCAATATCATCGATCAATACTGTCTCGAAGGTCAGTTCTTCCTTCTTCTCAACCGAGAACCGCTTATAAAAGCTCTTTAACTCTAAATCTTCAAATAACGTATATGCCTCGGCATTAAACGGATCGTGATACGTTGCCTCTGAAAATTCAAATGGAATCGGGCAGTCCAGCTTGATCGTTGCAAGCGTCTTAGACAGGTATGCCAGATCTTTGTTCTCGATCAGATTCTGTTTCATCCTGCTTGCCTTCATGCTGTCCACAGCCGCATAGACACCATCTAAGTCACCATACTCCGCAAGCAGCTTTGCCGCTGTCTTCTCACCGATTCCCGGCACACCTGGAATATTATCCGAAGTATCACCCATCAGACCTTTCATATCTATGAAAATCAACGGTGTTACTCCATAGGTTTCCACCACATTTTTTGCATAATAATCCTCGACCTCAGTCTTACCATGCTTTGTCTTCGGGATGCGTACGAGCACGGTATCTGTCGCAAGCTGCAACAGGTCACGATCACCAGATAGAATCGTAACGGCAAAGCCTTCGCGCTCACCCTTCTTTGATAACGTACCGATCAGATCATCCGCCTCAAAGCCTTCCTGTTCCACGATTCGGATGTGCATTGCCTGCAGAATCTCCTTGATTCTCGGCATCTGCTCATGCAGTTCTTCCGGCATACCCTTTCGCGTTCCCTTATACGCCTCATACATCTCATGGCGAAATGTTTTCTTCTTTAAATCAAAAGCAACACAAATATGTGTTGCCTGTTCTTCCTCGATTACCTTCAAGATTATATTTAAAAAACCATAAATCGCGTTGGTATGTCTCCCGTCATTCGTTGTCATATCCGGGATTCCGTAAAACGCACGATTCATGATGCTGTTTCCGTCAATCAATAATAATTTATTCATCACTCTCCGTCTCCTCACTTTCCGGGTGGGTTAATTGATATTCACGTAGTTTTTCATAAAAGGTTGATTCCTTCGGTTTCTGTGCAATCTGCACTTCCTGTACAATATCATTTAAGCAAACGGACATCTCCGAACCAAATGTATCGTAAAAATAAGTATCCCCCTGTGCTTCCAGTTTCATCCGCTGTTCGATATTATATACCTTATCCAGACATTGATTGTATACAAAAAACAAAAATACGACTGCCACTCCAAACACAAGTCCAAATGTGGAGAACTTGAAACGTTTCGCCTGCTTTACACGGTGTTCCAGACGATTCAGTTCATTCTCCAGATCCTTTGCAAAATTCTGTGACAGTTCCTGGTTGTTATCGACCTGATGCATGCCAACGATCAACGTATAGTAAATCTCCAGCTCTTCCCTGCAATTCTTGCAGTACCGCATATGCTTTACAAAATCCGGGATCACATCGTCCGGAAGTTTCTTCTCTATGAATGCCATAATATTTGATTGTGCTTCCAAACATGTCATAACTTACACCACCTGTCATAATCTCTGCCAAAAACAAAGAACCTAGATCGAAACGGATCTAGGTTCTTCAAAATGTGTATCTTAGTTATCGATCAGCTTTCCTTCACCATTCCAGCTATATAACTTACGAATCTCCTCGCCAACCTTCTCTGATGGATGCTCAGAAGCAAGTTTTCTAAGAGCCTTGAAGTGAGCCTGTCCACCTGCGGAAGACATATCAAGCAGGAAGTCTTTTGCGAATGTACCATCCTGGATATCCTTCAGGATCTTCTTCATTGTCTTCTTTGTCTCTTCTGTTACAATCTTAGGACCTGTGATGTAATCACCATACTCAGCTGTGTTAGAGATAGAATATCTCATGCCTGCGAAACCTGACTGATAGATCAGATCTACGATCAGCTTCATCTCATGGATACACTCAAAATATGCATTTCTTGGGTCATAACCAGCTTCGCAAAGAGTCTCGAAACCAGCCTGCATAAGTGCACATACACCACCACAAAGGACTGCCTGCTCACCGAAGAGGTCTGTCTCTGTCTCTGTTCTGAATGTTGTCTCAAGAATTCCGGCTCTTGCTCCACCGATACCAAGACCATAAGCAAGTGCAAGATCCTGAGCCTTACCTGTTGCATCCTGATATACAGCGATCAGACAAGGTGTACCCTTACCAGCCTGGTACTCAGAACGAACTGTGTGACCAGGTGCCTTCGGTGCGATCATTGTTACATCGACATCCTTAGGTGGAATGATCTGGTTGAAGTGAATATTGAAACCATGTGCGAACATAAGCATGTTGCCCGGCTCAAGGTTCGGCTCAATATCGTTCTTGTAAAGGCCTGCCTGCAACTCATCGTTGATCAGAATCATGATGATATCTGCACGCTTTGCTGCTTCTGCAGATGTATATACTTCAAATCCCTGTGCCTCAGCCTTAGCCCATGACTTGCTTCCCTCGTAAAGACCGATGATGACGTGGCATCCGCTGTCCTTCAAGTTCAAAGCATGTGCATGACCCTGGCTACCATAGCCGATGATTGCAATTGTCTTGCCATCCAGCAGTGACAGATTACAATCTTCCTGATAAAAAATCTTTGCTGACATTATCATATCCTCCTGATTTTGTAAAAATATTTATCGTTACTACTTAATCGTAAGTAATGACCTTAGTTTCCGCTTACAGCGCCTCTTGTAAGACCTGTCAAGCCTGTACGTACCATCTCAGAAATCTCAAATCCATCCAGAAGCGAGATAAATGCTTCGATCTTGTTGACATTTCCTGTAATCTCTATCATAACGGAATCCGTTGATACATCAACGACCTTTGCACGGAATACATCCGTCAGGGAAATAATCTGCTGTCTCTCCTCGAGGCTCGCCTTAATCTTGACAAGCACAAGCTCACGGCATACAGACTCTCCATCCTTCAGTTCTGTAATCTCACAGACATCCTCAAGCTTTAAAAGCTGCTTTTTGATCTGGCTCAAGATACGATCATCGCCGCTCACGGCTACCGTCATACGGGAATATCTTGGATTCTCTGTCACGCCAACTGATAAGCTGTCAATATTATATCCTCTACGGCTAAACATCCCGGACACACGGCTCAGTACACCGGATGTATTATCTACCAAAAGGGATAAGACCATTTTTTTCATAAAATGTTCCACCTTTCTCCTATTATTTCGTCAAAAATCATTATGTGCTATTTTAACCCTTTGTTACTTGTCTGTCAATAGTTTGTCAACAAGCTTTACCGCCTCGTTTGCATCCTTAGAGTAACCGTCTGCCCCGATCTCATCTGCAAAATTCTGCGATACAACGGCACCTCCGATGATGACCTTATAAGGAAGGTTATTTGCGCGCACATACTCAACGGCATCCTTCATCCGCATCATCGTCGTTGTCATAAGCGCAGATAATCCGATGATATCGGCATGCTCTTCCTTTGCTGCCGCAATAATCTTATCAAGTGGCACATCTTTGCCCAAATCAACAACTTTGTAGCCATAGTTCTTGAGCATCAAAACGACAAGGTTCTTACCGATATCGTGAATATCACCTTCAACCGTTGCCATGATGACTGTCCCCTTCGGTTTGGCATTTTCTTCGATATGAAGCAGCGGTGTGATATATTCGATTGCCAAATCCATCGCTGTCGCACCGGCAATCAGCTGCGGCAGGAAATATTTTTTCTGTTCGAACAGCTCGCCGACCTTGTTAACAGCCGGAATCAGATCCTCGTCGATGATTGCCTGCGGATTTTTACCCGACTCTAATTCCTTCTTTACATTCTCGACGATACTGCCTTTGTTACCCTTTACAACATCGTGATAGACACGGCTTCCTTCCTCGGATACGCCTGCTGCATTCTTAGCAGCCGTCTGTTCTGTCTGGGATAACGCCACGACATTTTCCACATAAATATTATCCGAATCCTCCTTCGCAAGCAGCAGATCCGCAGCTAAACTCGCATTCACAAGCATTGCCTGTCCCGGATTACAGATTGCCATTGTCAGGCCATTCGCGATTGCCATCGTAAGAAATGCTGTGTTCACATTGATTCGCTCCGGCAGGCCGAACGAAATATTCGACAAACCGCAGATCGTCGGAATCTGCAGCTCATTCTTACAATACGCAATCGTATCAAGTGTTTCGAGCGCCGCCATCCGGTTTGCACCGACGGTTGCAACCAGACCGTCAATAATCAGGGAGTCACGGGATAAGCCTTCCTCATCCGCAATCTCTAACAGACGATGGATAATCTCTTTTTTCTCATCGAGACTCTCCGGCAGACCTTTGTCCGAAAGCGGAAGTAAAATTGCCATCGCACCATATTTCTTTGCAATCCGCATAAGCGGGCGGCATTTCTTCTCTTCTAATGAAATCGAGTTAATAAGCGCACGTCCCGGATAGATACGGAGTGCTGCTTCGATAATCTCGACATGACTCGAATCAATACAGAGCGGAAGATTCGTCACAGAAATCACTTCGTAAACAGCACGCCTCATCATTTCCAGCTCGTCAATGCCGTTCATACCCATATTGATATCGAGAATCTTCGCCCCACGTTCCGTCTGTTCTTCTGCCATCTGTACAACCAGATCCATGTTTCCTGCACGAAGCATCTCCTGCAGTTTTTTCTTTCCGGTCGGATTGATACGTTCCCCGACGACTAAAAAATTGCCATCGAGATGGATTTCCTGTACTGCACTCTCACTGGATAATACACGGGTACAGACTGGTTTCGTTGCCTCCGGCTCCACGGAGCGGACAACCTTCTTCAGCATCTCGATATGCTTCGGTGTCGAACCACAACAGCCACCCACGGCTCTCGCTCCGGCTTCCACCAAAGCGCGTCCATACTCAGCAAACGTCTCCGGTGTCATTGTATATTTCGTCTCGCCATCGATCAGCTCCGGCATACCATTGTTTGGCTTCGCAAATACCGGAATCGTTGCGTACCGCACCATACGCTTGATCAGTGCTTCCATCTCCTTCGGTCCAGTCGAACAGTTGATGCCAACCGCATCGATGCCAAGCGACTGCAGCACGATAACAGACGCCTCTGGTGTCGAGCCGAACAACGTCTTTCCATCGCTGTTAAAGGTCATGCTTACCATGATTGGCAGATTACAGACCTCTTTAATGGCGATCACGCATGCACGCGCCTCCGCAAGGCTCATCATCGTCTCTACAAAGAACAGATCGACACCTGCCTCCACGAGGATCTGTGCCTGTTCCTTATATACATCCACCAGTTCCTCAAACGCCAGATCACCGACCGGCTGAAGCTGTCTGCCAGTCATCGTCATATCACCCGCGATAAATCCACGATGATTCTCCTGTGCGATTGCCGTCCGCGTCAGGTCAACCAACTGCATGTTCATCTCGCGAATCTTATCCTCGAGATGATATTCGGCAAGCTTGATCCGGTTCGCCGTAAAGGTCGGCGCAAGCAGAATATTTGTTCCTGCCTGAATATATGCGCGCTGCAATTTGATCAGGTGCTGAGGATGCTCCAGAATCCATTTCTCCGGGCATACACCAACCGGCATGCCTGCCTGCATCAGGTTACTTCCGGTTGCACCATCTAACATAACAATTCGTTCTTCAAATAATCTGTGAAAAATCTTTCTATCCATAATTTTGTCTTATCCTATTTCTGTAATAAATTTGTATATCAGTGTCTGGAAATCTTCTGCAATCTTATTCGCAGTTTCCTGCACTTCCTTGTGGTTTAATTCTCCGGTGCTCATACCTGCCGCCATATTCGTGACACATGATACACCAACGATCTTCATACCAGCATGCCGTGCTGCCATCGCCTCACACGCGGTACTCATACCAACCAGATCTGCACCAAGTGTCCGGTACATGCGGATCTCCGCCGGTGTCTCATAGTTTGGTCCGGTCGCCTGCAGATAAATGCCTTCTTCCAGAGTAATTCCCTGCGCCTTCGCCACTGAATCCAACTTTTTTCCAAGCTCTACGTCGTACACATGACTCATATCCGGGAACCTCGTACCAAGTGCTTCCATATTTGCTCCAATCAATGGGGATGGCACAAACGACGTAATCTGATCCGTGATCCGTACCAGCGTCCCCGGCTTGTACGACGGATTCATGCCGCCTGCCGCATTCGTAAGAATTAAAATCTCCGCGCCAAGCATGTGCATCACACGCACTGGCATCACAACCTCCTGCATCGAATACCCTTCGTAATAATGCACACGTCCCTTCATGATCAGCACCGGGCAATCCCCGACTTTTCCAAGCAGGAAACATCCAGCATGCCCTGCCACTGTCGATACCGGGAAATGTGGGATTTCACCATATGGGATCTTCGCATCAATCGTCAGACGATCTGCAAAATCGCCCAGTCCCGAGCCAAGCACGAGCGCTACCTTTGGTGTATATGGCAGACGTGCCTGCACATAAGAAGCTGCCGCCTGCAACTCCTCGTAAGTTATCTCTTTTTTCATTCCGTATCCTCCTGCAAATTGAACTATTTATTTACAAAAGTGACTTCATCTCTCCAATAGCATACGATTGGCATGCCCGCTTCGACATACTCATATAACTCGCCTGCTTTTGATGGCGGCAGATTTACACAGCCATGGGAACCGCTGTAGGTATAGATTTCTCCACCGAATTTTCCACGCCAGTTCGCATCGTGCAGACCGATACCACCATTGAACGGCATCCAGTATGTGACCGGTGTCTCATAGTCCTCACCAATCAGTGTCGCATGCATCTTCTTATAGGTAAGACCATACAGACCGCCTGGTGTCTTGTGTCCCGGTGTCTGCCCAGATACACAATCACTGTCCCATTTCAATCTGCCATTTTGATAATAATATACATGCTGGTTTGTCAGATCAACCTCCACATAGGTCGAACCGATATCATTCTGCGCACACAGTGCATAGCCACGGCGCTTACATGCTGGTTCCTTCGTGAAGCTTTTCTTCTTTGACAGAAGATCGTACAACTCCTCCGCCTCTGTCTCCGCGTCGATCACCCAGCCATAATACCCGCCATGCACGAGAATCGTCTTCTTATCATGCGTCGTAAATTCACGGTCAGTATCCGCAGTCGTGAATTTCTCCTTAAATTTTTCGACATACGCTTCCACATTACTTCTGCTGATCTGGATACTTCCATCCGAACTGACATATGCCATCTTCGTAAGTTCTTCCTTTGGAATGGTATATGTATACGAACCAAAATCATACACGGCTTCGATATCGACAAATGCATCTGCGTCTTCCTTTGTTTTCAGAATGGACTCCGAATCCGCCAGAATATGTGCTGGAATATAACACTCTTCGGCTTCCACATCCAGTGTAGTATCATAATTTTTCAGAGCATTTATTACCTTGTCATATAACTTTGCCGTATCAAGCTTCGTTCCCGTCTCCTCTGGAATGACCTTTGCCTCGCCATCCTCCAAAACAACCTTCGCGTCCTTTGATTCTGTCATGGAAGCTCGATCCAGTGCCGGTGATGCCTGCAGGCAGGCTTCCAACTTTTCCCTGTCACAGTTTACTGTATAATCAATCTTATAATCATAACTGTGAAAGCTGTTTACAAACCAAAGAAACGGTGAATGTTTCTTTAACAGTGTATCCACTGAATCCGTCAGTGCAACATCAGAATCCGCATCCCCCAGTACGAAAGTAAAATCACTGTCCTTGAACTTGATATCCAGTGTGTATTTCCGCGCATCCGAAAGCAGCATATCCTCCACAGACTGTACGGATTTGCCTACGACATTTCTGCCGTTGATCGTCGTGTTTGCTCCAAAACGGTGCATATGGAAGAGCACGCCACCGATATATACCGCAAGCAATGTTGCAACAACCGCAATCGTCACCGTGCGGATGATCCGTTTCTTTCTGCGCTGCCGATACACCGAAGGATCAATAAATGGCTCCTGCACATAGAGACTCACGGGCTTATCGTCTGTTTCTTTCGTTTCTTCCGGCTTCTTGTCGTCCTCTGCTTTCTCCGAATCCTCTGCTTTCTCCATCTCGTCTGATACTTCCGTCTCTTTGACTTCTTCCGTATTCGTTATTTCTTCTCTATCCTTTTTTCCCCTGCTCATAGTTACGTCCTTTTTATTTAGTATACAGATTTCTGTTTCTGTATCATATCCCATAGACCGCATGATTGCAACCAAATGCGGAAATTTTACATCTTATTTACATCAATCACAACCATCTCCGGCGGGTTGTTAATCCGGATATGGATCGAATGCATGCCACATCCTGCAGTCACAACCATCTTCGTCTTGATATCCGCGCTCTCATACACACCATAGTCATACTTCGGAAATGGATGTAACCGTGGAGAGATCACTCCGCCAAGTCCCGGTATCCGTATCATGCCGCCATGATTATGCCCGGACACGATCAAGTCTGGATGCAGTGTACAATATGACCGGAAATAATCCGGATTGTGTGCAAGCAGCACATTGCAGTGATCCGGCTGCATCTTCCCAAGCATGCTGGTAAGCACATCTTCCCGTAGCGGTTTCTTGATCAGCCGCTTATAATACGCCCGGGGCAGATCCAAGCCATACAGGCAGACATTCCAAGGCTCTAAAAATTCATGCACATTTACCAGCATATGCAGATGATGTGCACCTTTGAGATGCTGGCTGTATTCCTGCCAGATACCATCGGTCTCCCGCACGCATTCAAGCAATCCGCGCTCATGATTTCCATAGGAATAATAAACCGGTGCAATTTCAGTCATCTTCCGGATCGTGTCCGCTGTCACCCTGTTATTCTTCCGTTCGCTCTTCCGACAGACGATCATGTCGCCAGGCAGTAAAATAATATCCGGCTGCTCCGTGTCAATCGCGGTAAGCAGATCCGTGTTCTCCAGACCATATACCTGATTGTGCAGATCAGCGATCATCACAATGCGTAATGGTTTCCGGACTTTCTGACTGATAAAATTGTAACGCACTATCTGAAAATTCATACTCATGGCTTTATTATACCCTATCTTCAGTTATTTCGCCATAAATATTCTTCCTGCAATCTCCGATAAGCTGTATTTTAAGTCAAGCTTCGGCACCGACCGCTCTGCATACAGGATCACTTCGCTGATACACGTTCCGTTGCAGGAATACTGCACAACACCGACCGCATCCCCTTCCTGTATCGGTGCTTTCAGATTTTCGTAGGCGATCACCTGTTTTTCAATCTGATCCGGGTTCGTCGCTACAAGCGTGATCGTGTGCTGTTCCACCGGCTTTACCGTCACCGATTTGCAGGTACCATTCTGCACCGGGATCTGCAGATCCTCCGGCACGACTTCAGTATCCACATATGGACGGCACTGTGCGAATCCGTAATCAAGCAGCTTCATTGCCTCACTGTTCCGGATCTCCTTCGTCTCCGCTCCCATCACAACTGCGATCAACGTCACGCCATCCCGCGTCGCCGTCGCAGACATACAGTATTTCGCCTGCGATGTATATCCGGTTTTCAGTCCGTTTGCCCCTGTGTAGAGATTCAGGAATTTGTTCGTATTCGCAAGATCAAACTGTGATTCGCCCCGTCTGGTCTTATGTGTGATGGAATCCATCCAGATCGTCGAATATGTAAGGATATCCGGATGATAAAGCAAAAGCTGTCTGGACATGATCGCGATATCCCGCGCCGACGTCAGATGTGTCTCAACCTCCAGCCCGCATGCATTGTCAAAATGCGTATGCTCCATACCAAGCTCCTTCGCCCGCTCGTTCATCTTCTGGACAAACGCTGCCTCCGAACCTGCCAGATGCTCTGCCATCGCCACTGCCGCATCGTTACCGGAGGCCACCTCGATGCATTTGATCATATCCTGCACCGTCTGTTCCTCGCCTGCCTCGAAGAAGCATTGTGAGCCGCCCATCGACGCCGCGTGCTCAGTCACGACAACCGTATCGTCCAGCGCGATATCTCCGCGTTCTAACGCCTCGAAGATCAAAAGCAATGTCATGACCTTCGTCACCGATGCCGGGCGCAGCATCTCATCCGCATTCTTCTCATAAAGTACCGTCCCGCTCTCTAATTCCATCAGTAACACCGATTTCGACTGGATTGCAAGCGCATCCTCTGTTTCCGCATACGCAGCCGGACAAACTATGCAAAGCATCATGATCAGTGTCAGAATCGCACATATAATCTTTTTCTTCATTTCCTCTCCTTTTTGCGTTTCTATCTAGTACAACTTAGATAGAATACGCCGGAAATTGTAACAATATACTGTCGTAGATAATTCATACAGTATAATTACAATTTCCGTCCGCCTCTAATTTGTACATTATACGAAACAACCTTGCAGAAAATGAATATAATAAGAAAAAGTGTGAAGGAGCATCTGTATGTGTGGCATTGCGGGCTACTTTAACCCAGACCAGAACTATGCGGAAAATCCCAAGCAAAACTTTCATACACTGTCCCGTATGATCAATACGATGAACCACCGCGGGCCGGACACCTACGGTCATACCATCATAAATTCGTGCTGCCTTGCGCACACACGCTTGTCTATCATTGATCTCGAAAATGGCAGACAGCCCATGTCTTATACGAAGGACGGAAACACCTACTATATTGTATATAACGGCGAGATCTACAACTACAAGGAAGTAAAGAAAACACTGCTCCGGAAAAACTATACCTTTGAAACAAACTCCGATACGGAAGTCATCATCGCTGCGTTCTGTCATTACGGACCGGGCTTTGTCAAAGAATTAAACGGTATCTTCGCAATCGCCATCTACGACAGCATGCGAAATACACTCTACCTCTACCGTGACCGCTTCGGTGTCAAACCACTTTATTATACGAAGACCGGCGATACACTCGTGTTCGCCTCGAGGATTGATACATTGTTTGAATACCCGCGCGTGCGTCCATGCATCGACATGAACAGCTTCAACGAGATCTTCTCCCTCGGACCGGCGAAGACGTACGGCAAAGGTGTATTCTCCGGGATCAAAGAGATCAAGCCCGGCGAATATCTGACCTACTCGCCGCAGTATATGACATCCCGGCTATACTACCGGATTGAGAGCCACCCGCACACCGACAGCTACGAGGAAACGGTAGAGAAAACCTCATACCTGCTTGAAGACAGTATCCGTATGCAGATGGTGTCCGACGTTCCGATCTCCACCCTGCTTTCCGGTGGCGTGGACTCCTCGTATGTATCCGCCGTCTGCAGCCATTTCCTGCCGGAGGATACACCTCTTACGACGTACTCCTTCGATTATACCGACAATGCCGTTTATTTTCAGGCGAACAGCTTCCAGCCGAGTGAAGACCGGCCTTACGTTGATATCATGAAAGACTATCTGCACTCGGATCATATCTACCTGACGTGTTCCTACACGCAGCTTGCCGATCTGCTCGAGGCATCCGTCGACAGCCGGTGTCTGCCAACGATGGCAGATGTCGATTCGTCGCTGTTATATTTCTGTGGGGAGGTTGCAAAACACCACAAGGTCACGTTGACCGGTGAATGTGCCGATGAGATCTTCGGCGGCTATCCGTGGTTTCACCGTGACGCCATGCTGCAATCAACCACCTTCCCATGGACGATGGACATCTCCTTCCGCAAATCCCTGCTCCATCCGGAATTTGCCGCCAGCATGCAGATGGAAAAATATATCGCCAGAGCATACCGCACAACACTCTCCGAAGTCGATATCCTGCCGGAGGAATCTCCACTCGATACGAAGAAACGCCAGATTGCCTATCTGAATATCCGCTGGTTCATGCAGACGCTCCTCGACCGGATGGATCGCACGTCCATGCAGCACGGACTCGAAGCCAGAGTGCCATTCGCCGATTACCGTGTCATCGACTATGTATTCAATGTTCCTTGGTCGATCAAAGCCAAGGACGGCGTCCCGAAGAGCCTGCTCCGTGCCTGTGCCGCCAAATACCTGCCGGACACGATCATGAACCGTCCGAAAAGTCCTTACCCGAAGACCTATCACCCGGAATACGAACGTGTGCTTGCGAACCGCCTGCGCGAAGTCGTCACCGACACCGCATCGCCGCTCCGGAGCTATCTGAATATCCCTGCGGTGCTAAAGTTCCTCGACGAGCCAAAGGAATATGGAAAGCCTTGGTTCGGTCAGCTCATGGCCGGACCACAGATGATTGCCTACCTGCTCCAGGTCGACTACTGGATGCGGAAATATATGTTATAATCCATTGCATGAAAAAAGCAGAGGTTGGAGCGTTTCACTCCTTCCTCTGCGTTCTTTTATATACAAAATACACCCGATAAGGTATATTTTATTCTAATTCCCTTTGAATCATACCTTATCGGGTGTAAAAATGTTATTTCTTGATATACGTCTGCTTATTCGTCGTTACAACACCACCGTAATTGTTCGCCGGTGCAGCACCGCCCTTCGGTACAAGCACGATCTGGATACCCTCGAGACGCTTGCTGAGTCCTGCGGTTCCGGCAGCTTCGCCGTTCTTCGCCCAGGCAAGCCAGCCGTAGGTCTGTGCGTGTACACGGTAATATACGTCGTAATGTTCTGCCATCTCGCCGGTTAATGCAATACGGATTGCTTCGAGGCGCTTCGCACGTCCACTCGTTCCAGCCATCTGACCATCACGGAACCATGTATTCACATTGTTCTCATTGCCCTGCCATCCGATGGATTGTACATGTGTCGTATAGACAATGCTTCCGCTGTATGGCTTGTTCGTAAGCTTGATGTTGATGCCTTCGAGTCTCTTTGCCTTACCGCTTGTTCCGCTCATCACGCCATTGTACTTCCAGCCCTGCCAGCCAAAGGACTGTACGTGTGTACGATATTCTACGTTCACATTGTTCTCACCTGTGACAACCGGATTCGCATTTGCTGTGGATGATGCGATATATGCTTCTCCACGGGCAGACTGGATATTTCCGATTGCATGATCGAAGCTCTCACCCTTCTTCACAATTACGATCTGGATTGCCTCAAGTCTCTTCGCAAGACCTGCTGTACCTGCAGGTGCGCCATTTGCCGCCCATGCAAGCCAGCCGTAAGATTGTGCGTGTACACGATAGTATACATCATACTTCTCTTTATCTGCGCCTGTGAGCTGAATCTTAATTGCCTCCAGTCTCTTTGCCTCGCCCTCGGTTCCGTTCATCTCGCCATTTGCGGACCATGGTAACCATCCATAGCTCTGACAATGGGTTGTGTACTGAATACCGAGATTGCTGTTACCTGCAACCGAAATCTCGATGCCTTCGAGCCGCTTCGCCCTACCGGAAGTTCCACTCATCGTACCGTTCGTCACAACGCCCTGCCAGCCGATGGACTGTACATGTGTACGGTAAGAAACCGTAACATCCGGTGTCACAACCGGTGCCGGGGTAGGTGTAGGCGTTGGTTCGGGATTTGGAGTTGGTTCTGGCTTCGGTTCCGGAGTTGGTTCTGGGACTTTCTCGATCAACTTAGTAGCAAGAATCACATTACAGGTCATGCCGTCATCACTGATCTTCATATCTTTCGCATTTACTGTCTGTCCATTTACAAGAATAGACAATCCATCATTTTCAGAAGCAAAAAAATTCTCATTGCATGTTTCCAGCTTGATGCTATGCCTGTAAGTTTTCCCGCCTTCAAAGGTAGTTATCTTCTTATCCTCTGCAAGCTTTGCATTTTCACTCTCATCGGAATACCAAAATCTCACCGGTTTGAAACTACCATCCCCTTGCTCCTGCATTTCCTCCCAATACTCATATGCAATCCTATAATCATCCGCATCCTCACCAGACAATGCTGCAGTTGCCTTCGGTGTTTCTCCCGCCTCATGCTGAAGCGTTACATCAGCTATTTCAATCTGCTTAATTTCTTTTGGTATTGTGATACTTTTCACATTCACAGCATCAATGACTACATAGTCCTCTCCAATCTTTTTATTTGTAATCAGAAAGGATTCTCCGTTAATAATGACCGGTGTTTGTTCCGTAAAACTAACATCCCAATTCTTACAAGTAATCGTTACCGAATAAGAATATGTCTTTCCAGCTTCAAATTTTTTTAACAACTGACTCTCATCCTTCGGATTCTCAGAATTATAGGAGGAACACCACTTCACCTTATTCCCGTTCTCATCCAGCTCACTCCATTGTTCACTTGAAATATTATATTTTTCAGAATCCTCCTCTGAAACCTTCGCCGTGAATACCGGGACATCTCCGTCATGAAACTTCAAGGTTGCTCCGGTAATCTTCGCTTTATCGTACATCAGTGTGCCGTTCTTATATTCCCTATATTTTATCCGGCTCATATCTCCAAGGTTAAATATGCCGTTTTCCTTGATGTATTCTGTTGCATCGCTGCCGTCCATATTTGGACTGGTAAGAACAGATGCTTTTGTACTTTGACAAGTAAAATCCCCACCACCTTTTATTGTGGTCATGGTATCACTCCGCAGGATCACTGAAAAATCTGTATGCCCATACCCCCGGTAAATATAATTCGCCCCTGTCGAATACAAGGAAATTGCTTTTTGAACATCCACGCCTGCAGGAGCAAGACTACTATCTGCTGTAATCGTAAGTCTGGCTTTCTCATCACACGGTGTAACATCAATTTTTGCATAAATTCCATACTTGGAACCGGTAACGCTACAATCTCCATTAATCCGTAGATACATCTTGGTTTCCTGTTCCGGATTGTAAATACCTGCATTGGAGAAATCCTCCGCACCGCCTTTTGCTTTAATATTTACATTTACCAGATTCACGTATATTGACAATGCAGGATCTCCATATTTTCCCACCGTATTGATCAACACATTTGCTTCCTGCTCCGCACAGTCTGTGATGGTACCATCCACCTCATTATAGTTCCAGTAAGACGCTTCCTCTATGGGAACCGTCAATTTATTTCCTCCGATATATATAGTCTGAGTCTCTTCGTCTGCTGCAAATGCAGTCACTGATTTCATTGAAAATATCATACCAAGGACAAACATAGCGCTTAAAATCCATCTGGTAATATGTTTTCTTTGCATCAATTTCATATTATATAACTCCCTCTATTTCTTGATATACGTCTGCTTATTCGTCGTTACAACACCACCGTAATTGTTCGCTGGAGCAGCACCGCCCTTCGGTACGAGCACGATCTGGATACCTTCGAGACGCTTGCTGAGTCCTGCGGTTCCGGCAGCTTCGCCGTTCTTCGCCCAGGCAAGCCAGCCGTAGGTCTGTGCATGAACGCGGTAGTATACATCATAATGCTCTGCCATCTCGCCGGTCAGTGCGATACGAATTGCTTCAAGACGCTTCGCACGTCCGCTTGTTCCAGCCATCTGACCATCACGGAACCATGTATTCACATTGTTCTCATTGCCCTGCCATCCGATGGATTGTACATGTGTCGTATAGACAATGTTTCCGCTGTATGGCTTGTTCGTAAGCTTGATGTTGATGCCTTCGAGTCTCTTTGCCTTACCGCTTGTTCCGCTCATCATGCCATTGTACTTCCAGCCCTGCCAGCCAAAGGACTGTACATGTGTGCGGTATGCAATATTTACATTCGCTTCGCCTGCGACACTTGGGTTCGTATTGGACGTTACCTGCCCGCCAACCACCGGAGACGAACCATTCTTTGCAAGGTAACTTACCGACTGGTATACACCTGAAGCTGCATTCACACCTTCGAAATTTACGCCCGGTGCAGGAGAACCTTTCTTCACTACAACGATCTGCACACCCTCCAGACGCTTCGCATAACCAGCCGTTCCTGCAGGTGCGCCATTTGTCGCCCATGCAAGCCAGCCGTAAGATTGTGCGTGTACACGATAGTATACATCATACTTCTCTTTATCTGCGCCTGTGAGCTGAATCTTAATTGCTTCCAGTCTCTTTGCCTCGCCCTCGGTTCCGTTCATCTCGCCGTTAGCGGACCAAGGTAACCAGCCATAGCTCTGACAGTGCGTTGTGTACTGGATGCCAAGGTTGTCATTCCCATAGACTCTTATCTTAATACCTTCCAATCGCTTTGCCTTACCGGAAGTTCCTGCCATCTTGCCATTTGCAAACCACTTGTTTGCATTGTTCTCATCACCCTGCCAACCGTATGTCTGTACATGGGTTGTGTAACGGATGGTAACATCCGGTGTTTGTGCTTTGAGCTTCGCAATCGTCTCGGTAGCAAGAACTGTATTGCAGACCGTACATTCCTTATGTCTGCTTCCTTCTGCATCTACAGTCGCTTCTTTATCGACGATCCACTTGATTGTTGGATGCATACATGCCTTTCGTGTCAGTGTGATCTCGACACTTTCTACCTCGTAGTTACCTGCATCTTCGTCAGCATACTTCACTGTCACTGTGACCGGCACGTCCACATCTAACTTCTTGTCAATATCAGCATCATCAAACTTCCAGCCTGCCGGAAGTGTTACCGCACCAACTGTAGTCTTCGTATAGTCTACCTCCATAGATGCCCCCGGCATGTTCGGAGCCTTTGGTGCTTTCTGTACACTTACGCTGACATTCAACTTCATCGGGTTATCCGGCTGAGTCAATTCATAATTATTCGCACTATCACCAACCAGCTTCAGTTCTGGAAGTGTGATTTCTGTATATGTACCGGCATTCTTATCCGGAAGATCACCATACAGATCCGTCGTATCCGCTTCAACAACATCCTGTTCCAATATTCCGATCAGTGTTACACGGCTAACCTTTACTTTCGTTGCGCCATCATATATCTTATCAGATGCATCTATACTATAAACGGAAATCTCTTTTTTCTGTATCGTATATTCCACGGATGCACTTACCGCATCTTCTCCTGTTCCTACTGTCACAGTCGCTTTATAATCGCCTGCGTTGACCGGTTTACCTTCTACAAGTGTGGCACTTCTTCGCTTATCCACGCTTTCATAACTTACGCTCACTGAGTCAAACGCATCCTTAGGTGTCTGTGTCACAGTTGCTTCCTTGGCAGTTCCAGCATAAGTAAGAGAATCTGGTGCAGTTAATGTCACGGTTACTTCGTGCTTATCCGCTGTACAGCCTTCTCTCTGGCAGGTAAATATCAGCGTTACTCTTGTGCCATCCTCTGATTTTTCCTCGTCCACTTTGTAATCATGTCCAAACGCTGAAATAACCGGAAGCTTGTTGAGTTCCTTTGTTCCGTCTTCATCGCTGAACCGCCTCTGACAGCTTGTACAGGTCCAGTAAGCTTCCATTCCATCCTTCTCACAATCCGCATTTACTTTCTCGGATTTCACAAGTGCATGGGTAAACTTTATATCTTTCTCTTCGTTTGAATATTCAATTGTCAACGATGTATCTACTGTACATCCACTGTATGTCACATTCTGATAAACGGTTTTCCCACCAAGTACCGGGTATGGATCTCCGCCTTCGTCTGCAAGTGTCTGTCCCCATACAGGATCGTCCTGACCAACTTGTAAGCGATAAGCAATTTCGCCGCTGGCAAAATCATCTGCATCCCTTCCAGATGCACCATCTTCCTCTGCAATATAATTATCCTCAAGATAATAGCAATTATTTACAACTGCTTTCTCATTCTCAATAACTGCGATATTTCTTTTGTCATCATTATCATTGATAATGGTATTTATTGTGCCAATGTTATAACAATTTTCGATCCGTCCGGAAGTGGTGGAAGAGGCATTACTTCCGCATATACCTCCAACCATATATCCTCCCGTTACTGATCCGGTATTATAGCAATTAAGAATCTTATTAGTACTTCGACCACATATGCCACCAGCCCTAGTACCCCAAACAGAGTTGGCAACCTTTCCTTTATTATAACAGCCTGTAATGGTCCCCCCGCCGTTCATTCCACAGATACCACCCAGATAGTTATCATTATTATATAAGCTGCTTACCATTCCTTCATTATAACAATTTCTAATAATTCCACTATTGAATCCAACGATTCCTCCTACATTGTAACCCTTTTTGAGACAGTAATAGCTATCTAGCACCCCAATATTTTCTACAATTGCATTGTCGATTGTATTCTGAAATATTCCTGCTTCATCAATAGTGTCTGAAACACAATATATACCACTGATCGTATGCTGTGCACCGTCAAATGTTCCACCATATTGTTGTATCGGTGTCCAATCACGCAATCCATCTACATCTTTCGTAAGGTCTCCATCATTAAGGACATTTTTATTGACAACAATATCCGCTGTCAGAACTGCCTTCGCATTTACATATTTATACCTCTCCTTATTCACTTTATCGGCAAACCAGTAAAGCTGACCGGCATTTCCGATCTCATAGGCATTATTAGAATTTAATACAGCCGGTTCGTAGGCGTCACAAGCCTTACAGAAACCATTCTCATATGTATGCTCCCGTTCTACCTTCGTCTCTGTTACATATCCAATCGGGCAATCCTTACATGCCACATTCTCGTAATGCTTTTGGCTGTCTATGTATGTACCACCTTTTGTCGCTTCGGTATTATGTGTATGTTTCTCATAGCTTTCAGATCCATACTCATCCATTTTATAATTTACAAAAATCTTCGCGTCTTCTTCCACGGTAAGCTTATCCAGATTTGTAATACTTGCACCTTCCGCAAACATAATCGTGCCAGCACTTGGAATCGTTAGATCTTCACATAAGGTCGCCGCTCCATAGATTCTCGCAGTGTTGTTCATGTTATCTACCACAATAGAATCTGTATATGTTCTCTTTATTGCTGAAAAGTCTATTTTTCCCGCTCTAATCTCACTATCCACGCAGTTAAGTGAACCCCCTACGAATACACGATCCGCTGTATTAATCTGACTTCCAGAACAATTAAGTATATTTGTATCTAAATAGGTACTTGTATTTAGTTTCACATTTTTTACTGTTGCAGTTTTTACGTTTATGTCATTTGAAGCATTTAATTCTATGTTTTCTACAGAAAAAGTATCTACAGCTATATCTGTACAAGCTAACTTGCCATTTTCTATGCCAGTAATATAAATAGCATTCTCCACTGAATCAATTTGTCCTATGGTATTATCTCCTTTGATTTGCAGATTCAAATCGCCACCATCGTATATGATATCTCCTAAATTTGCATTCGTCAGGGTGAGGATATTGGTAGTCTCATTATAATTCCAGCCTGTCCCTTCCTTATTTATCACAGCACCATCTTTTATAACTTGATCTTCGTCTTTTGTTCCAACCTTCAATTTCGTTGGAATTTTTTCTGCTTCCTCCGCCTGCACGGTGAGACTGCCCCAGCCCGTCCCCTGTATCACGGACAGCACCATTAAACACGCCAGCAGCCATGCCAGTATCCTTGATCTTCGTTTTTTCATTCCCTCTCTTTTTCGCATATGATCCCTCTCTTTCTTATCTCAGTTAACTATAATCATCATTTCTGTATGATGGTCGAATGCACCGTATAAATGTGTGCATTTCCCCCTCACCATAACAAAAAAGCACGCTACTCTGATAGTAACATGCTTTTTTTGTAACATATTTTACTTATTGTGACAACCTTTCTGGGACGAAATGCATTTTTCTGGGACGAACGGTTCCAAATCAACCATTTTTATAATAATACCGGCTGGATCTGCTCCTTTGCCAGTGCATATTCTACCGTCTCTGCAATCTTTGTCATATCCGCCACGCAGGAATTCGGCTTTTTTACCGCATCGTCCTGTCCAAACGGAACGAAATAGATATGCTTCATCACCATGAGCTTTCCGATGTTCTGCAGATTGATGCCAAGCGCATCGTTCGTGGAAATAGCAATGATCACGGGACGCCCGTTCCGAAGGTGCGACTTCGCCGCCATCAAAACCGGAGTATCCGTGATTCCATTTGCAAGCTTTGCTGCTGTGTTTCCCGTGCAGGGTGCAATCACAAGGGCATCGAACAGCTTCTTCGGTCCAACCGGTTCTGCGCCCTGTATCGTGTGAATCGCGCTTCTTCCTGTGATTGTCTCAATCTCTTTCACAAAGGACTTCGCCTCCGCAAACCGCGTATCCAGTTCATAGGCATGCTGTGAAAAAATCGGCGTGATACTCGCCGCCTCATCCCGTAGAAGCTCTATCTGTTTTTTTATCTTTTCGAACGTACAAAATGATCCGGTAATCGCAAATCCCAGATGACAGTCTGACCGCATACCTTATGGCTCCTTTTTGTTAGTCCGAAGGAGTCTCCGTGACGAGCGCATGCTCGTAGATACCGGAAGCAATCACAGTTCCTGCTTCCTTTGGATACAGCTTTCCGGGGATACCCAGATAGATGTCTGCCCGAATGCCGTGTGCCTTACAATATGCAAAATCCGTTCCGCCCGGGCTTGAAGCTATATCATAGATGAGAATCGACGGGGAAAACCATTGCAGATGCCCGGCGTCTAAGACCATCGCCGGTATCGTGTTGAACACATAGCTGTATTTGTCATAGGCGTAATGATCCCACTGTGCAAGATTCCGGTATCCATATGCATGCTGTTCAATCTCGGTTTTCAGTTCCTTCCGTCTGACTGCAACATCCACATGTGCCCCGGCTTTTGCAAGTGCATCCGCAATTGCTTTTCCGCAATGCCCATATCCAAGTACAAGACAGTGGCTTTCCAAGAGCACGGCATCTCTTCCGGCGATTGACAGGATTCCCTGTGCGGTGAGCTGCGCATTCTCCGTCACAAGTGTTTCAAGCTGCAGATATGGATGACAGGTAACACCTTTTTCCTGCAGCTTCTGCTGACTTGCCGCCGACAGCAGACCGTGATATAAGATCTGGTCGTCTGTCACATACGCACATAACGCATCCTCCTCTGCCTCCGAAAGCTTCGGTGCGGTGATCATACACGCATCCGCAACCGGTTCTTCCGGGTTCTCATATACATCATATCCAAGATGATAAAAATATCCGGCGACACTCTCCATCCGCGGATCGTGTCCGAAAACAATGATATTCCGCATACGCTGTCACATCCTCCTTACGATACTCTATTATATGCATACTGCTAGGGAAAGGTCTCTTGCTTCTCAATAAAAAAATGCATCGAATACCGTTCCAATATAATAAGAAAAATCCTTTTTGTCTACTGTTTCTGCCGCATACACCGGATATCCGGCAATCCGGGTGTCCCCGATGGATACCTGCAGGGTGCCGACCATGTCGCCCCGTGCAACCGGTGCGGTCAGTCCGCTTTCCGGTACAAACCGCCGCTGTACCGTCTCCGAGTCAGAAATCAAAACGGTAAGCTTCCCCTCACACGTACCGGAAATAGTCGGTTCCAAGCCATCTGCGACCGGAATAGCAGGAATCTGCACCCCTGCAAGTTCGATTTCCCGGTATTCATAGTTTGCATCGCCATATGCAAGCAGGGCTCTCGTATCTGCCCATTTGTAATGCCGGTTGTGCGGCCAGCCACACGCAAGCAGCGCAACGACAAAATGTTTCTCTCCGACATTCACCGCCGCCACATAGCAATACCCGGCATTCCCGGTGAATCCCGTTTTCCCGGCGAGCACGCCATCCATGCGGTCGAGCAGCGCATTCTTATTATATACCGTAAACTGCCGTGTACCGTCACAGCTTGCGAATGTATACTGCCTTGTCTGGCAGATTGCCTGAAACGCTTCTTTCTGTTCCGACTGCGTAACGCAATACCGCATGAGCTGTGCCAGATCACGAGCGGTCGTATGGTGTACGCCGCCCGCATCCTCGGCGTCTAATCCGTTCGGTGTGATAAAATATGTATCATGCAGTCCGATTTCTACCGCCTTCCGGTTCATCATCTGTGCAAATGCCTCCACGCTTCCCCCAACCTGTTCCGCCACTGCACATGCACTGTCATTGTGGCTCTCTAACATCATAGAATACAGCAGATCTTGTAGCACATACCGGTCACCGGCATGAAGCCCTAACCGTACCTCCGGCATCTTTGCCGCGTAGCTGCTTACAGTCACAACATCATCCGGATTTCCATATTCAAGCGCGAGAATCAGTGTCATGATCTTTGTCGTGCTAGCCATAGGAAGCGCCTCATCCGGTGCCCTTCCGTATAATACCCGCCCGGTATCCGCATCCATCAGCACTGCCGCCTTCGCATACAACTTCGGTTCCTCCGCCGCAGAAGACGGAACCGGACACCCACAGATCACAACGATCATAACGAGTAGATATACAATATAGTTCTTCATGCTGTTCCTTTCTTATCACGCTTCTCAGGCATCTACTCCATTATATGGATAATTGTGACGAGTTAGACTTTCTAATTGAAATCGTTTCCGAAATCCTGTAAAATAAATAGAAGAATTTTCGACGAAGGATGACGCGTATGGCAACACTTTTTACATCTGAATTAGAGGAAGGTATGGTTACACTGACCGACACCTACTCCAACAGTGGCAAGCTGATCGTACCGAAGGATACGGTGCTTACGAAGAGTATCATCCAGATGCTTTCTGGCAATGATGTTGTATTTGTTGATATCTCTGATATCGTGGAACCTATTGTCGAATCACAGGAAAACGATCTCTCCTCTGCGCTTGACACTGAGAAAATAAAAGAAAAACCACAATACAAAAAATTCGTCCACCGTTATGAGAAAAGCATCTCCGAAATGGGCGATCATTTAAACGATATTGTCTACAAGAATGCTCCGATTGACGTGGATATGATGCTTCAGAACACCATGACGACGATGAAAGCGTTAAACGACTCCCCTCTCAGCATCTTCACAATGCTTTCAACCATGAAAAACTATGATGATTCGACCTTTAACCATTCATTAAACGTCGCGCTCATCTGCAATATCTTCGCTGACTGGCTGAATCTGTCCGAAGATGACAAGAAACTCATCACCGCCTGCGGTCTGTTCCATGATGTAGGCAAGCTGCTGATTCCGGATGCGATATTGAAGAAGCCGGGCAGGCTCACGAAGGACGAGTTCGACATTATCAAAACCCATCCGGTCAAAGGGTATCAGCTGTTACAGAAGAACAAGCTCGATCCGCATATCCAGTATGCCGCCCTGATGCACCACGAGAAATGCGATGGCTCCGGCTACCCGATTGGCTTAAAAGGCAACCAGATTGACTGGTGTGCCCAGATCGTCACGATTGCAGACATCTACGAGGCTATGACAGCAAAACGCGTCTATCGCGGACCGATCAGTCCATTTAAAGTCATCAACATGTTCGAGGAAGACGGACTAAAAAAATACAATCCAAAATACCTGCTTACTTTCTTAGAGCACGTGGTAAACAGCTATATGAATTGTAAAGTCCGTTTAAGCAACGGCGAGGAAGGTGACATTGTCTTTATCAACAAAGTCCGTCTCTCCAAACCGATGGTAAAAACAAAGAATAATTTTATCGATTTGTCGAAACAGACCGACATCAACATTGACAGTATATTATAAATGGGTATCTGCAAACAGATACCCATTTTTCTATCTCTCTTTATACTTCTACTTTGATATTTACTTCGTCCATTGCCTCCTGACGGAATCGTTCGATCTTGTCCGGGGTGATAGATGGAAGCTCGTCCATCGAAGAAACACCGAAACATCTTAAGAAATCCTCGGTTGTTCCAAACAGGATTGGTCGACCGACCGCATCCAGTCTTCCGACTTCGGTAATCAGATTGTATTCTACCAGACGATTGATTGCATGCACGCATGATACACCACGGATTGCTTCGATCTCCTGTCTTGTGACCGGCTGCTTATATGCCACGATGGAAAGTGTCTCCATCAGTGAATCCGTCAGACTATGCTTCTTCGGGATATTCACCAGACTGGATAAAATATCATAATATTCATTTTTCGTACAGAGCTGATATGCATTCTCCAGCTTAACAATCTTGATGCCGCGATCCTCTTCGTCGTAACGCACCATCATATCGTCCAGAATCTTCTGTACTGTCTTTCCGTCTATCTGCAGCACATCTGCCAGATCCTTCAGCTCAACTGCATCGCCCATGGAAAAAAGGATTGCCTCAATGGCAGCCTCTGTCTTTTTTACGCTTTCTTCCATCTATGTATCTTCCTCTCACTTTCCATCTCTTTGTCTCTATGCTTCCAGCGAATCGATAATGATATCTCCAAACAGCTCATCCTGCCGGATCGTGATATCGCCAACCTTCATCAGCTCTAAGATTGCCATAAAGGTTACGATGATATTAATCTTCGTCGCCTGAATCTCCAGCAGTGTCTTGAAATTAATACCCTTTAGTCCTCGGATGCTCGCCCGGATATCGTCCATCTTATCTTCGATCCGCACTTCGTCCTTCTCGATCGTTCCGAATTTACTACGCACCGGATCAACACGGTCAACCGTACGCTTCATCACCTGGGTAAATATCTCATTTAACTTCGCGAGTGTCACATCTCCGATCACCTCTGCCGGATCAATCTCCTCTTTGTATTCGAGGACTTCCTTCGGAATCGTCGCCGGCTTATAATAGTTCTTTCCGGCATCGAGGTTCATATCCTTCAGCTCGAGCGATGCGTATTTGTACATCTTGTATTCCAACAGACGACGCACAAGCTCGGCACGCGGATCCTCCTCTTCTTCCTCTTCCTTCTCCTCGCGTGGCAGTAACATCTTCGCCTTAATAGAAATCAATGTCGCTGCCATCACGAGAAATTCACTCATCACGTCCAGATTTTCCTCCTGCATACGATTCAGGTAATCCAGATACTGCTCGGTAATCTCGACGATTGGAATATCAAATATATTAAATTTGTTCTTATCGATCAGATGCAGTAGCAGGTCAAGCGGACCTTCAAACTGATTGATCTTGAATTCTAATTTTTCGTCCATACCTGGCTATTCTATCATCTTTTAGATAATAATGCAAACCATTCCGCCGTTCGAATCGTTGACGATTTTCTCCATCGTATCCTGTAATTTCTGCTGGCTTTCCTGCGTGATCTTGTTGACCTTCGCCGAAAGTCCATCCTCCACAAGCTGGCGCACCGTCTTACCAAATATATTCACATTCCAGATATCGTCCTGCTTCTCCCCATCCTGATGGATATATGCGATCAGATCTTTCGCCTGTTCCTCAGAGCCGACGATCGGTGCAATCTCAGTCGTGATATTCGCCTTGATCAGATGGATGGACGGTGCCTGCGCCGTCAATTTCACGCCGAACTTGTTTCCGGACTTGATGATCTCCGGTTCACCCAGCCGGATATCGCCTGCATCTGGTGTTACCGAGCCATAGCCGGTCTTAAACGACTGCATCAGCGCAGTACTTACCTTCGCACACTGGGACTTTGTTGCAGCAAGCGACTTGACTGCTTTCATGAAATCGTATTCGTTCTGGATCGGTTCACCCATGATCTCAGAAAGCATTGCATAGTAATATTCCGGTTTTAATACAAGACGGATCTCGACAGAGCCATCTGCCAGGTTGAGTGCCTGCATCTCGATGGACTGCAGATATTCATCCTCGACAAACGCATAGTTCGTCGCATCCTTCATCAGATACATCTGACTAAAGATCTGGTTTGTCTTCTCCACGATTTTCTGTTTGATTGCATCCTTCATATCGAGTGCTTCCACCCATTTTGGGATATCAAACTTCACGCAGGTCACCGGGAAATCCAACAACAGTGCTTCAAAAATATGTACGACATCGGCTTTCCGCAGCTGGTCACAGTTGATCGGCAATACCCCGACACCATACTCTGCTTCCATCTGCTGTGCAAGCTCCAGTGTCTCCGGGCTGGCTGGCTTTCTCGTATTTAAGATCACGATAAACGGCTTGCCGAGCGTCTTTAACTCCTGAATCGTCTGTGTCTCCGGCTGTATGTACGCACTTCGGTCAAGCTCCGAGATTGTATCGTCACAGGTGACAACGATGCCGACGGTCGAATGGTCGTAGATGACCTTCTTTGTTCCAATCTCTGCCGCCTTTGTAAACGGGATATCATAGTCAAACCACGGTGTCTTCACAAGCCGTTCCTTGCCGTCCTCCTCGTGTCCCTCTGCGCCCTGTACCATGTATCCGACACAGTCAATCATGCGGCATTTGAAATGTACCCCATCCTCAAACAGCACTTCAACCGCTTCCTTCGGGATAAACTTTGGCTCGGTCGTCATCACGGTTTTTCCGGCAGCCGACTGAGGCAGCTCATCCATGGCACGCTTCCGATTATTATCATCCGCAATCGCCGGAAGCACCATCAGCTCCATAAATCGCTTGATAAAGGTCGATTTTCCTGTCCGCACCGGACCGACCACACCGATATAGATCTCGCCATTGGTTCGTGTTTCTATATCCTTATAAATGTTCATCCAAGCACTAGCCTCCTATATTCCTACCTGACTATGTTCAATAACTCAATATAATATATGTCCGGCTACATGATTTATTCCAAAAAAATAGAAGCCGTCCTCTGACAGCTTCTATTTCACTTCTTTATTGATATATGTCTCTAGGCCTGCTCATTGTCCCATGCAAGTCTTGTCGATTCAGAAGTACGGTTTCTGGTGAGCAGCATCTTCATACCCTCTTCTGCGTTTAAATCCTCAAACAACAACCGATTGACGACCGACACGATCGGCATCTCCACACCATATTTCTGGCTGAGTTTGTAAGCTGCCTTTGCAGAATACACGCCCTCAACAACCATCTGTACTTCATCCATTGCTTCCTTATAGGTCTTACCCTGTCCCATCAGGAATCCTGCCTTCCGGTTCCGGCTATGCTTGGATTCACAGGTCACGATCAGATCTCCAATTCCGGAAAGACCTGCAAATGTTTCAAGTTTACCACCCATGGCTGTGCCGAGACGAATGATTTCCGCAATACCACGTGTGATGATTGCAGCCTTCGCATTATCACCACATCCGAGTCCGTCACCAACACCTGCCGCAAGCGCGATGACATTCTTCAGTGCCCCGCCAAGCTCAATACCGATCACATCCGGGCTCGCGTAAACACGGAAGTAATCGTTCATAAATGCATCCTGGATCATAAGCGCGGTCTTCTCATCCTTCGCACCGGCAACCACGGTTGTCGGCATACGCTTTCCAACTTCCTCTGCGTGGCTTGGACCGGATAAGACGCCAACCTTGCACTGTGGAATCTCTTCGTGTATTACCTCTGTCAGAGTCTTGAGGGATTCATCCTCAATTCCCTTCGATACATTTACAATTGTCTGTGCCTCTGTTATGTAAGGTGCGACACGTTTCGCCGTGCTTCTGATAAATGGCGATGGAACGACCATCACGAGAAGCTCTGCATCCTTGCACACCTCCTGCTCATCTGTCGTAAAACGCACCGAATCCGGCAGCTTCACGCCAGGCAGCTTCGTCAGATGCTCCCGTTTCGTGTCAAGCATCTCAATTTCCTTTTCGTCCACAGACCACACAGTAATATCATGTCCATTGTCTGATAACAGTACCGTCAACGCTGTACCCCAGCTTCCGGCACCCAATATACCGATCTTCATACGTTAACCCCCTTTATGAAACCGCTTTTTTCGCGCCTAATTTATTTTCCTCATGATGCAACAGCCGCACGATGTTCGCATGATGCCGCACGATCGCCATTCCGCAGATCACGGCTACCACGATCACGCTCTCCACCATCGCATGATACGATGGTGCACTCGCCAGATCAAAGCCGTATTTCCCATGGAATGCGAAGATCGCATACTCGATACAGAACATCGTCACGATGGTGATGGAACCAAGGGAGACATATCTGGTAATCGCTACGATCACAATAAACGCAATCAAACAACTGACGATAATCACAGGATCTAAGAAACCAACGATAATCCCAGCGGTTGTCGCAATTCCCTTTCCTCCCTTAAAATGCAGATAACAAGGGAAGTTATGTCCAAGCACTGTGCCAAGTCCGGCATAGGCAAGATACAGATACACCTCGTTTGGATACAAATGTCCGATCACAACATGCACGATCGCACTGATGATGATTGCCTTGAACAGATCGCCGATAAATACGATCAGTCCGGCTTTCTTTCCGAGTACCCGGAGGGCATTCGTCGTTCCAGCGTTGCCGCTTCCATGCTCTCTAATATCAATGCCTTTCATTCTTCCATAGATATACGATGTCTGAAGCAGTCCAAATGCATAGCCTGCCACCAGACAGATCACTCTCGCTAGTATCATGATTATTTTTCTTTCCTCTCCCGTATAATGAACTTCAGCGGCGTTCCCTTAAATCCAAACGCCTCCCGTATTTTATTCTCGATGTATCTCGTATAAGAAAAATGCATCAGTTCTTTATCATTGACAAAGATGACAAACGTCGGCGGCTTCACAGAAACCTGTGTGATATAGTAAAGTCTCAGGCGTTTACCCTTGTCTGAAGGTGGCTGGTTCAAAGCAACTGCCTCTGCCATGATCTCATTTAAGACACCGGTTGCCACACGAAGCGAATGGTTCTCGATAACCATATCAATCGTCTCAAAAAGCTTCGGCAGACGCTGACCGGTCTCCGCAGAGATAAAGAGCAGTTCCGCATACGGCATATACGAAAGCTTCTCACGCACATCCTCGGTGAACTTCTTCATTGTCTTGTCATTCTTCTCGATTGCATCCCATTTATTGACGGCGATAATCATACCCTTGCCGCGCTCATGGGCGATACCTGCGATCTTCGTATCCTGATCGGTAATTCCCTCCGTTGCATCAATGACGAGCACTGCCACATTGCATCGCTCGACCGCTGATACGGTACGGATGATACTGTACCGCTCAATCTCTTCCTTGATCTTATTCTTCCGGCGCAGTCCCGCCGTATCAATAAACACATATTCTGTGCCATTCCGCTTGATCGTTGTATCGATCGCGTCACGCGTCGTACCGGCAATGTTCGATACAATCACACGATCCTCGCCGAGCAGCTTGTTGATGATGGATGATTTACCAACGTTTGGCTTTCCGATGATTGCAATACGCGGGCGCTCATCCTCCTCTTCCTTCAGTGCATTCTCACCGAAATGCTTGACCACCTCGTCGAGCATATCGCCAAGTCCAAGCTGGGATGCCGCTGAGATCGGCTGTGGATCACCCAGTCCCAGATTGTAAAACTCGTATACATCCGGCATAAACTTCTCGAAGCTGTCCACTTTATTGACAACCAGTACGATTGGTTTCTTCGAACGGCGTAACATATCTGCAACCTTTCCGTCCGCATCGACAAGTCCTTGACGGACATCTGTCACAAATAGAATCACATCTGCGGTTTCAATCGCGATCTCCGCCTGCTCCCGCATACTCTTCAATATAATATCGTTGGATTCCGGCTCGATACCGCCCGTATCCACAATCGTAAAATTATAATTTAACCATGTCACATCGGCATAGATTCGATCTCTTGTAACACCTGGTGTATCCTGTACGATCGAGATACGATCGCCCGCCAGCGTGTTAAACAATGTAGATTTACCGACATTTGGTCTGCCGACAATGGCAACAACCGGTCTACTCATGTTCGTTCTCCATTTCTATCATTCTGTTAAATAATCCCACACCGCTTGATTGTACAATAATCACCGGTACTTGTAAAGCGTTTTGCAATTCCTCAACCGTCATATCATCGAGAAAAATCGGCTCATCCGCCTTCACAATCTGGCTTGGAAGGAATAACGCCTCTCCCAGATCCTTGCCCTGTAACTGCTTCACGATATCCTGTCCGGTCAGAAGTCCTGTCACCGTGATCTTCTCGCCGAAGAAATCATTCCGGATTGGGAAAACCTGCAGATTAAGCCCCGGTGCCGCCTGCTTGTATATCTCTGCAACCTGACAGACATAGTCATAGGCGATCAGTCCGGTTATCGTCGAGACCTTCCGTTTCCCAGCCCACGGCTTTCCGTCATGATCTTCGAGGTAGATATCCACGGCATCCTGTGCCTCTGTTAAAAACAGCCGCGTCATGCCAACACCATTTTCCAGCTGGATATAGCCGTCATAGCGGTCTTCCCCCGGCATATCATAACCTGCTGTGATATACCACTCATCACTCGCATGCACGAAATGCTCGCCAAACTTCTCCATCGCCTGCTGTTGGAAGCCCTCGATGATCGAGATGACTTCCCTCGCATCCTCCTTCGTGAAGCTCTCCAGCTGACAGAGCCCATCCCGGTACTTGGACAGTCCGACCGGTACGACCGACAGACTCTCGATCGTCGGTGCATAAGCGAGCAGATCCCCGATCGTCCGGCGCAATTCATCGCCATCGTTTAGCCCCTTGCAGAGCACAATCTGTGCATTCATCGGAATATCTGCATCGTAGAGCATCTGGATATAGTCCATGACCTTCCCGGCGAACCGGTTGTGCAGCATCTGACACCGGAGCTCCGGGTTCGTCGTATGCACGGAGATGTTGATTGGCGCTAACTTATAGTCGATGATTCTCTGGATATCCTTCTCCTTCATGTTCGTGAGCGTCACGTAATTTCCCTGCAAGAAAGACAGACGCGTATCGTCATCCTTGAAATAGATCGTCTCACGCATGCCCGGCGGATTCTGATCGATAAAACAAAATACGCACTTGTTGAAGCAGCTCCGGTATTCGTCCATCAGAGACTCCCCGAACTCCATGCCGAGATCTTCGTCGTAGTCTTTCTCGACCTCTAACAACCATTCCTCACCGTTCGCTTTCTCGATCAGCACTTCGAGGTATTCGTCGTTCACGATAAAGTCGTAGTCAAATATATCTTCAATTTCTTTGTCATTGATGGCAAGCAGAAAATCGCCTTCCTCGATTCCGAGTTCTTCCGCAATTCCACCTTCATCAACCTTTGTTATTTTATGTCGTTTCATATCTGTGTCCTAAATTTCTGTATTAAATGGATTGTATATTTCAATCCCGGCATTCCTCTGTTGATTCGCATAGCATAATCACGCCACCCAGATTGCCGCGTCTGCCACCGGATGCCCGATGGGAGAATAACAGTTCCGGATTGCAGCAAGTGCAGATATCCGGCAACGCAATATGCTCCGGCAACACACCTGCATCCGTAAAATTATAATAGCACGCCTGATGTAAATCAAGCTGATATTTATCATTTCCCTTGTCTTCTAATAGTATCTTCCGTTGTTCCTCTGTATATACGCCGCACGCATCTGCCACATCCTTGCTTACCTCGTAGCAGGCTTTGCAGATGGATGGTCCGATCGCGCAGATGATATCCTCCGGCTTAGAACCATAGAGTTCCTGCATCTTCTGTACGACTACCATACCGATACGCCCAATGGTGCCGCGCCATCCGGAATGTGCCGTCGCAATCACGCGCTGCACTGGATCGTACAGAAACAGCGGTACGCAGTCTGCATAGAACGTCATAAGCGGAATTCCAACCTCCTGCGTGATGAGTCCGTCAATCTCCGAGAAATCACGTTCCCGCACGATACCCTTTCCACAGTCGTCCTTCGTCACGATCCGCAGATTCGTCTTATGTACCTGATCCGAGAACACGAGCTTCGTGTAATCGTACCCGCACGCCTGCGCAAACCGTCTGTGATTCTCCATCACAGACGCTTCCTCATCGCCACGGGTAAAGCTCAGGTTCATACTTCCCAGATATCCCTTGCTCACACCGCCCAGTCGCGTCGAAAACCCGACCACGAGCTCCGGATATGCGTCAAATATTTTATACCGCAGCACCGGAACCGGGACGGATACACCCTCCACCTTCGCATTCTCGAAATACGTGTTGCGTTCCCGTAAGAAATGCAGATGTTCCTCTGCCCGCGTCACAAGTGCCTCTGGATTTATTTTCAGATCAAACTGTACTGGTTTCATTTATCTGTTCCTGTCTCTTCCTGTTTATTCTTATTGATTCCTGTTTTACGCTATCCTTTTCTATCATGCTTAAGCTTACCTTGTCATCACAAAATCAAACGCATTCTCAACATGCGTGATGGAATCTCCATTGATACCGATCACATCGAAGCGGATTGGGGTATTGTCGATGCTTATCTTCTTCTGATTCAGGTAAAAAAGCGCGGTCTTCGAGATCTGCCGTATCTTCGCTCCGGTGACTGCCTCTAAGGCATCCCCGCTTCTGCCATTCGCCCGGTATTTGACCTCGACGAACACGATACACATGCCGTCCCGCGCGATCAGGTCGATCTCGCCCTGCCGTACCCGGTAATTCTTCTCAATGATGAAATACCCTTTCTTCTTCAGGTATTCCGCGGCAAGATTCTCCTTCTCCGTACCGACCTGTCTTTTATTGTACGATCGTTTATCCATAGCTATCCCCACTTATCTATTTCCCAAGCTTCGCGCGCAGCTTATCCATCCGATCGACATAGACTAATATCTCCGCTACAACGCCATACAGCTCCGGTGGGATACATTCACCGATATCCAGGTTCAACAGAGTGTTCGTAAGGTCGGTGTCCTTATAGAGCGGCACATCACTCTTCTTCGCCGTGTCAATGATGCGTTCCGCAATCACACCTTTTCCGGACGCAACAACCTGCGGTGCCTCATTTCCCGGCTCATAGACTAACGCAACTGCCTTTTTCTTATCATCTTTTTTCTTTGTCTCTACATTAAAATTCTGTGCCATCTATTTTCCCTCTGTTTCATCCAATCCATGTCTCACACATTTTTTCTACAGATTCCTGCACTTTTTACATTGCATTTTTCAGTTACATCCGCACATCAAACGAATACCGCTTCACGCTCTTCTCGATGTCGTCGCCGAACATCTCCTTTACCACGGCATTTTTCTCGGTATCCGGGTGCAGTGTCGGCTCCCGCATGATTACCTCATTTGTCAGGGAATACCCATTCTCCGCAATCGCCTGTTCGAGCTGTGTCATATGTGCATCAATGATCTTCGCACTTTCCTCGTCTTCCACATAAAACTTCGTGTGAACTATCGTCCCGCGCAAGGACACATGCACATCTGTCGGTCCTAAATATTCCATATCCAGATGTAGCAGGGCGCTGACATCTTCCTTTTTCTCCTGCATTCTTTTTTTGTTCATATAGACGAACAGATCCGCATTTCTATCTCCGCCTTCCATACGCACCGGAATCTGAGCATATGGAAACAAATTACTTAAGTTCTGCAGGAAATCAATCCGCTCCTGCATGCCCTTCGCAGATTCGGACAAATATTCTCCGGATGAGCCTGTATGGCTGCTCATCTGCTGCATCAGGCGGTCCATCTTCTCATAGATTCCTTTATACAGATCGGAGACCTCCTGTGGGTTCTGCATCTTCTCCGGATTCAGTGTGAACTTCTCTTTCACAGCTGCCGCTAACAACTCCTTCATGCCGTCCGATGTGAAAAACTCCTTCATTGTTTCAGCATTGATCATTGATTTATCCGCGGCGCCCGCCACAAGTGCCTGCAGATGATTCGCAAGTTGCATCGTCGTATCCGACTTTGCAAGTACCGTCTGTATCGTCTGTGCATCAAAATGCATATCCTGTAACTGCTTCGTAAGCCCGGTAAGCTGTTCTTCAGTCATGCCGAATTTCTCCGCATAGGTTGTCAGCTGCTCCGCGGATAATACAGGTGGATTGCCCGTCATGTCTGTGGCTTGCAGCTGGTCACCAGCGCTTACTGCTCCTTGCGCAAACAGCACATCACCTGTCGTCTGCTCTAACTCCTGCAGCATCGTGTCTGCATCGAGTACCGGAAGATCCTGTGCATCGGACAACACCTGCAGCATCTCCCGCATACTGTCCGGCTCGGACATATACGCCGTAAGTTCCTCGGTCATCCCGGACAATGCCTGCATCATCGCATGCTGGTTCGTCTGATACTGCTCGAAGCCTGCAATCGTCTGCTCCGTCACCGGAAGCTGCATCTTGTTCATGGATACAAGCGTCTGGATCGGCGTATCCGGGTATTTATATGCCTGCTGCAGTACCTTCTGCATGCTGGCACGATCGACCGGCATATTCTCATTTAACAGTGTCTCAGCGATCTGATAGTTCTTGTCCGACGGCGAGAGCTGGTTCTTTTCGAGCAGATCAAAGATCGTCTGATCCTTCATCGCCTGCATATCCGACGCAAGCGGCTGAATCATCACCGTGTTTTCGGAATTCTCCTTTACGAGAAACGCAATCGTATCACCCATATTGAGGTTCACCGCTTCCGCCATCCGCGCCTGCAACATCATATTTCCATCCATCTGAATCGTCACCTGCGAACCATTCACATCGACGATCCGCCCCGTAAAGGTCTGCCCCTCCTGTGCCTGTACCAGTGCAGCATTGCCAGACGCCGTCTGCGTATTGTTTGCAGCTACGTTTTCCGGTCTGGCATTTCCTATCGTACCGGTCTGATACCGATTGAATTGAAGATTTCCGTTATCTATATTCATACATATTCCTTAATATACGTTCTTCGATGGATCTCGCAAGGTCCAAGCTTATCAAGACCGGCATAATGCTTCGCACTGCCATAGCCCATGTTGCTTGCAAAATCATAGCCTGGATACACCTTATCATATTCTACCATCATACGGTCTCTTGTCACCTTTGCAACGATACTTGCCGCCGCAATACTTGCAGACAGCGTATCTCCCTTGATGATCGGCACCTGCTTGATATCGACCTCCGGGATACGCACCGCATCATTTAATAAAAGATCCGGCTGTACCTTCAGATTCGCGATTGCCATGCGCATAGCCTCGTAAGTTGCCTGTAAGATGTTGATCTCGTCAATCCGTTTCTCTGAGACAACACCAATACCATAAGCAACTGCTTTCTCCCGGATAATATCGTATAAGATCTCCCGTTTCTTTCTTGGCACCTGCTTGGAATCATTCAGATGCAGAAGCATCTCATCCTCCGGCAGTATCACCGCACATGCCACAACCGGACCCGCAAGTGGTCCTCTGCCGACTTCATCTATCCCACATATATATCGGCTTCCCATCGCATGATACTTACGTTCAAACGCAAGCATTTTCTCGGAACGGACATATTCTGCCTCTAACTGCACCAGCTTCTTTTTCGTCTGCTCCACAAGTGTCTGCACCCCGCTTCGAGCATCGGTGCCATAGGTATGTATAAACTGCTGCAGCATCGGCTCATCATCTGGATCGAGTGCCTGATACGCCGCCTTGATCTCCTGTATCTTCATCGTTTCCTACTCCTTTGTTAAATGCAAAATAAGGACTGTGCATATACACAGTCCTATATTGTTATTTAATCAGTCCAAAGCTCTTAAATGGATAGATTCGCAGGACAACTTTCCCGACGATATCCTCCCGGCTGACATTTCCGACATCCGACCATCGGCTATCGATACTGTTGTTCCGGTTATCTCCAAGCACAAAGTACTCGTCCGAACCAAGATAAACATCCGAACCAGCTCGTCCATTGTTCAACATTGTCTCTTTGCCATAATTCTCCTTGAGCAGCTTGCCGTTAATATAGATATTTCCGTTCTGATCGATACGGACTGTCTCACCCGGCAGACCGATGATACGCTTGACATAAGTCGTGTTCTCATCATAGTTAAAGATCACGACATCAAACCGCTTCGGATCCCCAAATGTATACGACAGTTTATCTACCCACAGATTATCTTTATCCTCCAGTGTCGGATTCATCGAAGAACCATCGACCTTGGAACGACAACCTACAAAGTTCAGGATAAAATAACAGATCAGAACAACGATTCCGATATAGATGATCAGACTCAGAAGCTCCTTCACGATATTAACTTCTTCCGGTTTCTGTGTCTTTTTCTTCTTGCTTTTTCTCTTCTTTTTCTTTTTTAAGATCGGATTTCCTTCTGCGTCATATGCTTCAATCTCCGCAGCTTCCTCTTCTGCCTTTTTCTCGATATCCTCTGTCGTTTCTGTCTCCGGCTTTTTGTCCTCGGATGTTTTTGTTTCCTCTGTCACCGCTTCTGCAGCTTCCGTCTCTACGACATCCGCATTCTTTTTCTTCTTCATCATCTATAAACTCCCTATTCCGGTATCTCCTCCAACGTCATACGTCCCAGTCTGCCGCTTCGAAAATCATCGAATAAAATCGCCGCAGCCTTGTCAAGATCCGGTTCATTTCCTTTTAACAAACATAATCTTGCAACCGCAATCTGCTTCAATATCTCAAAATTCTCAGAATTCTGTATATCAATATCTATATTATACCTGTCTGTCAGAGCATTACAATAATTTATTTTTAAAAAATCTATGAATTTTAAGGCAAGCTCGCTTTTCGTCAGGATTTCATCGTTGATGGAACCGATATACGCCAACCGCAGGCCAATCTCCTGATCATCAAATTTTGGCCACAGAATACCAGGTGTATCAAGAAGCTCCACATCCTTGCCAATGCGAATCCACTGCTTTCCTTTCGTAACACCCGGCTTATTTCCGACCTTCGTGCACGATTTCTTCGCATAGGAATTGATAAATGTAGACTTGCCGACATTCGGAATTCCAACGATCATTGCACGGATTGGGCGGTTGATAATACCACGCTTCCGGTCACGCGCAATCTTCTCCTTACACGCTTCCCGAATCGTATCAGATACCGGCTTCATACCAGAATTCTTCCGGGAGTCCATACTGAGCACGAAGAATCCCTTCGCTTTAAAATACTCTTCCCATTTCGCGGTCTTTCTCGCATCTGCCATATCTGCTTTATTTAGAATCACCATGCGTGACTTGTTCGCAGCAAGATTATCAATATCCGGATTCTTGCTGGATAATGGTGCTCTTGCATCCAGCAGCTCGATCACAATATCAATCAGCTTTATATCTTCCTGCATCATACGCTTAGCTTTCGTCATATGTCCCGGATACCATTGAATATTCATCACTTATTTTACCTTTCCTTTATCGCTGCGCGGGAGAAGGATTGATACGACCTTTCCCTTTATCTCTGTCTTTGCTATATTTCCAACATTCGTATAACGGCTGTCCTCACTGTTATTCACATTGTCGCCCATCACGAAATACTCACTGTCCCCCAGTGTGATCTCATCCTCCGCCACACCGCTAATCTGAATCGTCATTGTAAATGGGACATCGCTGCGTCGTTCTCCATTGATATAGATATCGCCATTTGAGATACGGATCGTCTCGCCCGGTAGACCAACGACACGCTTGATGTCATAATATCCATCGCCATCCACGCGCGAATACGCAATCACATCATACCGCTTCACATCAGATACTTTATATACGATTTTATTGACCAGCACAACCTGTGAATCTGCCAGCGTCGGATTCATCGACGGTCCCACTACCGTCACCGTCTGAAATCCAAACGTCACAATCGCATATCCGACAATCACGGCAACAAACACAAGCAGTATCCAACGCCAAAATGAACGGAAAAACCGTTTGATCTTGGAATTTCGTTTTGATACATATCTCGATAGATTATGCTTATCGTAATAACTTTTTTGTCCTCTACGTCTCAATGCAATCCTCCAGAAAGATACTTCTCTTCATAATAGGAAACCCCCAGATTGAAATGAATCTGGGGGCAAGTTTCCATTGTCTCTGCAAGTATTACTTTACAAGTTCCTTAACCTTAGCCTTCTTACCAACACGATCACGTAAGTAGTTAAGTTTTGCACGTCTTACTTTACCTCTACGAATAACCTCGATCTTCTCAATCGTTGGGCTATGCAGTGGCCAAGTCTTCTCAACGCCAACGCCATTTGAATTCTTACGAACTGTGAATGTCTCACGGTTGCTTCCGCCCTGTCTCTTCAGTACAGTACCTTCAAATGCCTGAACTCTTTCTCTGTTACCCTCTTTAATCTTAGCGTATACCTTAATAGTATCACCTACGTTAAAGTCTGTAACATCCTGCTTCAACTGTGCTGTCTCAATGTTCTTGATGATTTCATTTGCACTTAATGCCATTTGTGTGACCTCCTAAATAATTTAGACGTTCTTAATGCGCATCTGCACCAGAGGACCATCCCTTTTTTCACAACCACATAACTATATCATAGGATAATTGTTCGCGCAAGTTATATTTTCATTTTTTTATAAAAAAATGTACGCAACGACTCAAATCCCAGTTCTTTTGCATGCAAGATCTGTTCCGTGCTGCCAATAAACAGGATTCCATCATCCACAAGGGCACCGTGGAAATTCTCATATACCTGATCTTTCGCCTCGTCCGTAAAATAAATGACGACATTCCGGCAGACGATCATATGGATATGCTGGAAATACCGGTCCTTGAGCAGATTGTGCTTCTTGAATTCCACGCATTTCTTGATTTCCGGGCTGATTGCATAATGACTGTCATCCACCTTCTTGAAATGCTTGTCTAAGTATTTCTTCGGCAGATCGGACAGGCTCTTCGCCGGATAGACGCCCTCTTTTGCAAAGGCAAGTACATCCTCATCCAGATCGGTCGCAATGATACGGATCTTCGACAACGGAATATACTCTGACAGAATCATGGCGATCGTATATGGCTCGTCACCCGTGGAACATGCCGCACTCCAGATCGTTAAAGTATCTCCATATTTTTTTCGCAGATACGGAATGATCTCCTGATCAAAATTCATCCACTGCTGTGGATTCCGATAAAACTGAGACACATTAATCGTCAGATAACTAACAAAGGTACGAAGTAGACCTTCGTCCTGCTTCATACCTTTGTAAAAACTTTCAAATCCGTCAAACCCTTTGCGGGCGATCAGAGATTCTATTCTTCTTTTCATCTGGCGTTCTTTATAAAGGTCTAAGTTGATATCGGTCAGTTTATACACATCCCGCTTAAACTCTTCATATTGATATGCCATGCCTACTCCTCTTCAGAAGCCTCCTGTGCATCATCTAAGGCACGAATGCTCAGGCTGATCTTCTTCTCAGCAGCCTTGAAATCTACAACCTTTGCTGTGATCTCCTGACCTACCTTCAGAACATCCTCTGGCTTCTCTACACGCTCCTTAGAAATCTGGGAAACATGAAGGAGTCCATCTACACCTGGCTCAAGCTCTACGAATGCACCAAAGCTTGCAAAACGTACAACCTTACCTGTTACAACATTGCCGATTGCATACTTGTCAGCAGCCTTTACCCAAGGATTCTCATCCTCGAACTTCATGCTGAGGGCAATCTTCTCACCGTTGATATCCTTGATGAATGTCTTAACAACGTCGCCAACCTTAACAACGCTGCTTGGATCATTGACTCTGCCCCATGACATCTCAGAGATGTGAAGGAGTCCGTCTGCTCCGCCAAGATCGATGAATGCACCGAAAGATGTTACGTTCTTAACTGTTCCTTCTACTACATCGCCAACCTTGATATTCTCAAATAACTTCTTAGCAAGCTCTGCCTTCTTAGCAACAAGAAGCTGCTTTCTGTTACCGATCACTCTACGCTTCTTAGGGTTGAACTCTGTCAATACGAATTCAACATCCTGATCCTGATACTTTGTGAGATCCTTCTCAAATGTATCAGATACGAGACTTGCAGGAATGAATACCTTGCACTCATTTACAACGACATTCAAACCGCCGTCAACAACCTGTGTTACCTTACCTGTAAGAACTTCACCGTTGTTGTATGCTTCCTCTAACTTGTCATAAGACTCATCTGCAGCAACTCTCTTGTATGAGAGGAGAACCTGTCCCTCGCCGTCGTTTGTCTTAATAACCTTAACCTTGATTGGATCTCCAACCTTTACAACAGTTGTAAGATCTAAGTTTGGAGTACTTGAGTACTCATTTCTGGTAACGATACCGTCAGCCTTGTACTGGATATCTACGATGATTTCCTCTGGCTTAACAGCGATAACCTTTCCTTCAACTACGCTTCCAACCCGAATCTTGTTACCATTCTCTTCGGACTGCTTCAACAATTCTTCAAAACTTAATTCTGACATACTGTCATGAACCTCCTTAATAATATAATTTGGGGTAGATGCCCCAGCTGTAATACCTACCCTCTTAGCGGATTCAATAACAGTTAAATCCAAGTCAACGAGTGTCTGAATATAGTAAGTATTTTCGCATTCTCTGCGACAGATCTCATACAGCTTCTGTGTATTCGAACTGCTCTTACCACCAATCACTATCATGGTATCAACATCAGCTGCAAGCGCTCTTGCTTCTCTCTGTCGTTCCTCGGTAGCATTACATATGGTATTATAAACAATGACATTATATCCTTTATTTCTAAAAAATTCAACTATATCTTTAAATTTTACGTCATTAAATGTCGTTTGCGCGACAATATACACATTTTTATCAAGAAAATCAAGCTTTTTTTGTGCCTGTTCCACGGAATTAACGATAATTGGCTCCCGGACACACCAGCCGCGGATGCCACATACTTCCGGATGATTTTCGTCTCCGACAATCACCACACAATGTCCCTGCTCAGTTTCCTCCTGTACAATACGGTGAATTTTTTTCACGAACGGACACGTTGCATCGACGATTTCAAACCCAAGCTGTTCCAGCTTTTTATAGGCATCCCGCCCGATGCCATGTGATCGGATCACGATTTCTTTTGCATCGTCCTCTCTGCCGTCATGGGCAAGCATGGCATCAATATCTTCTTCCGAAAGCACATACACACCCTTTCGTTCCAGATCAGAAACAACCTCCTCATTATGAATGATCGGACCATAGGTATAAACCTTTTTTGCATTTCCAACCTGATCATAGACGAGATTCACCGCCCGCTTGACGCCGAAACAAAAGCCTGCAGATTTTGCAATCTTTATCTCTCTCATAAATGCAGATCTCCTATCCTTTTCCTACTGTGGAATCCTGCGAATGATCTCTGCCACAACTTCGTCAATCGTAAGCGCGGAAGAATCCAGATAATACGCATCCTCCGCCTGCGTAAGCGGTGCAATCTCCCGGTGCATATCCTGATAATCTCTTGCCTCGATATCACGCTTGATTTCTTCCAGATCCGCCGGCATATGTTTCTCCACAAGTTCCTTGTACCGTCTGTCGGCTCTTGTATCCACCGATGCAGTCAGATAGATTTTCAGTTCCGCATTTGGCAATACAAATGTACCGATATCTCTGCCATCCATCACGACATCCTGTGTGGCTGCAAGATTTCTCTGCAGGTCTAACAGCTTATCACGGACTGCCTGCTTGGTTGCCACCTTCGATGCCATGTTGCCGACTGCCTCCTGGCGGATCTCCTTCGATACATTTTTACCATTCAGATATACCTGCTGTTCGCCAGCCTCATATTTAATCTCAACCTGAATCGCTGCGAGTGCATCAAGCACAGCGGCTGCATTCTCTGCATCAACACCCTCATTCATAAAATACAGACCGATTGCTCGATACATCGCACCGGTATCCACATAGATATAGCCTTTTTCCTTTGCCACACGACGTGCGATTGTGCTTTTTCCGGCGCCTGCCGGTCCATCAATTGCAATATTCATATTCTTTGCTCCTCCAAATAGATTTCTATATTATTATTCTGAAAGCAGCACCGTTGCAGCAGTCGCCCATGCAATCTGCAAATTAAATCCGCCGGTCAGTGCATCAACATCCAGCACCTCGCCGATAAAATAAAGTCCCGGAATCTGTTTTGCTTCCATCGTCTTCGGATTGATCTCCTTCACGCTCACGCCACCTCTGGTGATGATTGCTTCCTCATAGCCGCGCGTGCCTACCACATGCAGCGTAAGCTTCTTCATACAAGCAATAAGTCGTTCCCGTTCTTCCTTCGTTACGGTGTTCACCTGCTTAAACGGATCAATCTCCGCAAGCTCTATCATAACTGGAATCAGCTTCTTTGGCAACAGTTCATCGAGTGCATTGCGCACCTGTTTGTTCTTCGCCGCGTCGAAATCCCGCAGGATACGTGCGTCAAGCTGTTCTATAGTAAGTGCCGGTTTCAGGTCGATCTCTACCCAGATTGGTTCCCCTTTCGCTTTGCCTGTATACGCCGATGCGGAAAGCACAAGTGGTCCGCTGATACCGAAATGCGTAAACAGCATTTCGCCCTGTTCCTGATACAAAAGCTTGTCTTTGTTTTTCTTTTTTGTATAGCACGACAATGTGACGTTCCGAAGCGAAAGTCCCATCAAGTTGCGGCAGAAATCCTCTTCGATCTCAAATGGCACAAGCGATGGCTGGCATTCTGTCACCTGCAGTCCAAGATCTCTGGCAAACCGTAAGCCATCTCCGGTTGATCCGGTTCGCTCATAGGAAAGTCCTCCAGTAGCCACAATCACCGCATCAAAATGTTCCTGCTTTTGCAGTCCCTTCTCGTCCTTCACGCAAATGCCTGTCACACGCATCTGATTCTGCATCTGATTCTGCATCCGGTCGTGCGCCGGTTCCGTCAGGATTCTCGTTACCGTGTGGTGCAGGCGAACTGTTACCTTTTGCTTGTTTAACGCCTGCTCGAGTGTTTTTATCACATCCGATGAATGATCCGATGCCGGGAATACCCGGTTTCCGCGTTCAGTCTTTAATTCCAGTCCATTTTGCTCAAAAAAATGCATCACATCCTGTGCATTACAATTATAAAATGCACTATACAAAAACTTTGGATTTGTCACCACATGTTTCATCAGCTCTTCCACTTCACAATTGTTTGTCAGATTGCATCTGCCTTTTCCTGTGATGAAAAGTTTTTTGCCAAGTTTTTCATTTTTTTCATATATTGTCACGGAGTGCCCTGCCTGTGCAAGCATAACTGCTGCATACATACCGGCAGCGCCTCCACCTATGATAGCTGCTCGCATTATCTCTCAAACCTCTTCAAATCCGACTTCTTCATGATAATCAGTAACGGCTCGTCCGCCTTTAATGGCGTATCCGGATCCATAGCGATATTGAATTCATCATTTTGGATCACAGCAACAACATTGATTTTATATTCTTTTCTAAGATTCAGCTCCCGCAGATTCTTACCAACCCACTCCGCACGTGGAAGAATCTCCACAAGGCTCGTGCTGTCCGACAGGTCAAAATAATCGACAAGATGTTCTGAGATCAGTTTGTGCGACAGACGGATTCCGGATTCTTTCTCCGGGAAAACAACCTGGTCTGCACCAACCCGCTTCAGGATTTTCTCCATCATCTCATCCTTTGCCTTTGCAATTACCTTTGGCACGCCAAGTTCCTTTGCAGACATTACGCACATGATGCTGGAATCTAAGCTGTCAGCCATCGCCACAACTACCGCATCCATGTTCGAGATACCTGTCTCTCTTAGTGCATCCATATCACAGACATCCAGACTCATGGCACAAGTCACACTGTCCGCAATCTCATTTACAATTTCTGGATTTCCATCGATTGCAAGCACATCCGCGCCGTTTTTATACAATTCTGTTGCAATGCTTTTCCCATACCGTCCAAGACCGATAACCGCGATCGATTTATTCATATATTTCATTCCTCCTACCCTACAATAATTTCCGCATCCGCATATTTTACAGAGTTGTGGTTTGTCGCACGCTGTCCGAAGAACATGAACATCGTGATTGGTCCCACTCTGCCAAGATACATACATAATATGATAATCAATTTTCCAATCACATTCAGCCCCGGAGTCACGTCCCGTGACAACCCGACTGTTGCGATTGCACTTGTCACTTCGAAGACACCATCCGACAGGGAAAGTGGATTTGTCGCCAGAAGCAGAACAGAAAACAAAATCAATGTGCCAAAACCGATAACTGTCACAGCCAGCGACCGACGGACGATAGATGTCGGGATTGTTTTTTTAAATGCGACCGTCTCTTTGCGTCCCTGTACTACAGCCAAAACTGCAAACACAAGTGTCGCAGCCGTCATCGTCTTGATGCCACCGGCAGTTCCGACCGGCGAACCGCCAATAAACATGATTACACAACTCACAAGTACCGTCGGCTCTGTCAATCCTTTCTGGCTGATTGATGCAAATCCAGCTGTTCGGAGTGTCACAGACTGAAAAAATGCATTGAGCATTTTCTTTCCAAGTGACATATTTCCGAGCGTGAGCGGATTGTTACATTCAAATAGAAATGTGACAACCATGCCGGATAAAATCAATGCAAATGTCATCATCAATATGATTTTTGTATGTGTATTGAATCGACGCCAGATATCACGGACCGGTATCTTTTTTGCACGCACGTTTGAAAGCACATCTACCACATCCCACCAGACAACGAATCCAAGTCCACCACAGATGATCAGAAACGACGACGTGAGCAGTACAAGCGGGGAATCCGCATACGTCATCAGACTGTCCGGTCCAATGATATCAATTCCTGCATTGCAAAACGCTGAAATCGCATTGAATACAGAATACCAGATTCCATGCGCCACACCAAACTGTGGGATAAACGCAAACATATATAAGACCGCGCCTAACATCTCCACAATCACAGTTCCTTTGATCACTCGTTTTATAAATACAACCATGCCCTGCATCGTACTTAATCCAAAAGCATCCTGAATCATCATACGATTGCGCAAGGAGAATTTTCGATTCATAAGCAGCATAACAAATGACGTCAATGCCACAATTCCAAGTCCCCCGAGCTGTATCAGCGCGAGAATTACAATCTTACCAAATAATGTCCAATACGAAAAGGTCGGAACAACTACAAGCCCCGTCACGCAGACGGAGGTTGTCGCAGTAAATAACGCCGTCAGGAAATCGGATTTTCCCGACACCGTCGCAACCGGAAGCGTCAGCAAAACCGCGCCGGTCAGAATCGCAAGCAGAAAGCCAAGCAATATCTTTGATGTCGTCCGCATCTGCCGCCTTAATTTCTTTTCATTTTTTTCCGCTACATCCATATTTTTTCTCCACACTTATATCTTTTATTGCAGGTAATTGCGAAACACGTAATTGTATATCGCAATTACCTGCTCTATATTATGAAAGAATAAGGCGGAGAAAAAGCTCTCCGCCTTTTGATATCTTTTATCCTGGCTTATTATACCGGATATGTCTTATTCTCTGTATTTGCTGCTGTTACATCCACACCTGTCTGCTGCGCTTCTCTGTACTTGAAGAATTCTGTTGCAACCTGTGGGAACAATGCATAAGAAAGAACATCCTCATCCTGCTGCTTGTACTGCGCCATTTCCTTCTCGAACTTAGCGAGAGATGGCTCTAAGTCATCTGCCGGACGATATGTGATAGGCTCCTTCATTCCAAGGCTGTCAAGCGCCTTCTTCTGAATCTCTGCATTTACAGGTACCGTAGTTCTACCGTACTTACCTACGAGCATATCCTTTGCCTCTTTTGTAAGAGTCTTGTAACGCTCACCCATAACAACGTTCAATACAGCCTGTGTACCAACGATCTGTGAAGATGGTGTAACAAGTGGAATCTCACCAAAGTCCTTACGAACACGTGGAATCTCTTCCAATACTTCGTCGTACTTATCCTCTGCATGCATCTCCTTCAACTGGGATACCATGTTGGAAAGCATACCACCTGGTACCTGGTAAAGCAGAGTCTTGATGTTAACGCCCATTACCTTTGGACTAAGCAGTCCGGACTCCAGCCACTGCTCACGGAGTGGACGGAAGTAATCAGCGATCTCAGCAAGAAGATTCTGGTCGAATCCAGGATCGAACTCTGTACCCTCGAATGCCTTTGCCATAACCTCTGTTGCAGGCTGTGATGTACCCATAGCAAGTGGCGACATTGCTGTATCAATAATGTCACATCCAGCTTCGACTGCCTTCATGTATGTCATGGAAGCGACACCGGATGTGTAATGTGTATGAAGCTGAATTGGAAGCTTTGTACCTTCCTTCAAAGCCTTTACAAGCTTTGTAGCCTCGTTTGGTACAAGAAGTCCGGCCATATCCTTGATACAGATAGAATCTGCACCCATCTCCTCGATCTGTCTTGCCATGTTCTTCCAGTAATCCATTGTATAAGCATCGCCAAGTGTATAAGAAAGTGCAACCTGTGCATGTCCATTTTCCTTGTTTGCTGCCTTTACAGCTGTCTCCAGGTTACGGATATCATTCAGACAGTCAAAGATACGAATGATATCAATACCGTTTGCGATACTCTTCTGTACGAAGTACTCTACAACGTCATCAGAATATGGGCTGTATCCAAGGATATTCTGTCCACGGAACAACATCTGAAGCTTTGTATTCTTGAATCCGTCACGGAGCTTACGAAGTCTGTCCCATGGATCCTCTTTCAGGAAACGGAGACAAGCGTCGAATGTAGCACCACCCCAGCACTCTACGGAATGGTAACCAACTTTATCCATTTTATCAATAATTGGCAACATCTGCTCTGTTGTCATACGTGTTGCAATCAAAGACTGGTGTGCATCTCTCAGCACAGTTTCGGTAATCTTTACCGGTTTCTTTTCTTCTGCCATTAGTCTGACCTCCTAAATTCTCTATACTATACACCAAAGATTGCGAGGAATGTTCCGGCTGCAACCGCAGTACCGATAACACCTGCAACGTTTGGTCCCATGGCGTTCATCAAAAGGAAGTTTGTAGGATCTGCCTCTGCACCGACCTTCTGTGATACACGTGCTGCCATAGGAACGGCGGATACACCCGCAGAACCAATCAGCGGATTTACCTTGCCGTGCGTTACCTTACACATGAGCTTACCGAACAATACACCTGCCGCTGTACCAAACGCAAATGCGATCAGACCAAGCAATACAATTTTCAATGTACTTGTCTTCAGGAATGCTTCTGCACTTGTCGATGCACCTACGGATGTACCAAGCAGGATAACAACGATGTACATCATTGCATTACTTGCTGTCTCTGTTAACTGCTTAACAACACCACTCTCACGGAACAGGTTACCGAGCATCAGCATACCAACCAGCGGAGCTGTTGTAGGAAGAATCAATACAACAACTAATGTAACGATGATTGGGAACAGGATCTTCTCCATCTTTGATACTGGACGGAGCTGAGCCATCTTAATCTTTCTCTCCTTCTCTGTTGTAAGGAGCTTCATGATAGGTGGCTGGATAACCGGTACCAGTGACATATAAGAATATGCGGCAACTGCAATCGGTCCCATCAGAGTTCCACCCATTCCGAGCTTACCGGCAAGGAAGATTGATGTAGGGCCATCGGCACCACCGATGATAGAGATTGCGGCTGCTTCCTTTCCGTTGAATCCCATCAGGAATGCAAGGAAGTATGCAGCATAAATACCAAACTGTGCGGCTGCACCAAGCAGGAAGCTCTTCGGGTTCGCAATCAGCGGGCCGAAGTCTGTCATGGCACCAACGCCCATGAAGATGAGGGAAGGCAAAATACTCCACTCATCCAACAAATAGAAATAATGTAACAATCCACCATCAGCAATGATATCCGGGAACATGTTAACCAGGAACATACCGAAGGAGATTGGAACCAAAAGCAACGGCTCGAAGCCTTTCACGATTGCAAGATACATGAACACACATGCAATGAGAATCATTACATAGTGCTTCCATGTCAGGGTTGCAAATCCTGTCTGGAGAGCCAGATTTTTAAATACATCTGCAAAACTACTCACTTATGTTTACCTCCTGTTATTGTAGGAACCAGTTACTTACGAACTCTGATTAGTTCAAAGTAGCCAATACGTCGCCTGCCTCTACTGCATCACCTGCAGAAACGTTGATGCTTGCAACTGTTCCGTCTTCTGGAGCTACCACATCATTTTCCATCTTCATAGCCTCAAGGATCAGGATCACATCACCCTTCTTTACGGCTGTACCAACGCCTGCCTTTACGTTCAGGATCTTACCTGGCATTGGAGCTGCAACCTCGATAGAGCCTGCTGCGGCTGGAGCTGCTGGAGCTGCCGGAGCTGGTGCTGCGGCTGCAACTGGTGCTGGAGCTGCTACGGCTGCCGGAGCTGCACCTGCGCCTAATTCTTCTACTGCTACATCATAAGCTGTACCATTTACAGTGATTCTATAATTCTTCATGTTAATTTCCTCCTAATATATCAATTATTTTCTTGCACGACGAATCGAACGTACAACGAGTTTATCTTTACTTACTGCACCATTGCCTGCCTGTCCCTCAGCAGCATAAATAGCGGCTGTGATAACGGCTACAAGCTCTGCATCGTTCATCAGATTGCCTGCGGCTGGTGCCGGTGTAGCAGCCTTTGCTGGTGCTGCCGGCTTGCTCTCTTCCTTCTTGAGATCTTCGATCTTCGGCTTCTTTGCGAAAAGTGCCGGAAGGAATTTGAACAGTGAAATAATAAATGAGATGAAAATCAAAACTACAAATACAGTACCCATACCGAGCAATGTATTCATACCTGCCTGCTTCATCAGCTCTGCCTTAGAGTATACGGCTGAAACAACCATTTCCTCTGGAAGATACTGATATACGCCCTGCATCTCATTGTCGATGCCCTGCTGTACAACATCGTCTACACTTGAATAGTAACTGCCATACTGGGAGAAGAACTCCTCTTCTGAGCCATAGTACATCGCAATTTCCTGACGGACTGCATCTGCATTGTATGTCTGCTTTGCCTGATCCAGCTTGATGTAGTAATCTGGATTCTCAACAAACTTTACAGTTACTTCCACATCTCTGTTTGCTGCCTTGTTTGTAACAGTTACCGATACAGAGTCTGCGGCATTCTCAATCTTGTAATTGACATCATTTAAATCCATGCCAACACCGTTGATATAAGGAGAGAAATCCTGGAATTCTCCAACCTTATCGGTCTCCTGTGCCTGCTTGATACCCTTTACTGCGGACTGCTCGAATTCGGTTCCATCCTGAATATAATAATCAGCATATTCATCGCTCACGTTCTGATACTGGTTGAACAGATACATCGTGTCGATGACGATCTGGCTGTCATCATAGTCAAACGGCTTTTCAACCTCATTGCTGCAGGCAGTCAAGGAAAACATCATAGCTAACATGGAAATCAGAATTAATAATTTTTTCTTCATTTCATTGTCACCTTTCCTTATACTGCTCCGTGCTTCTTATATGGTCTTTCCTCGTTCTTTGTGCTAAGCATATCAAACGCAGCGATCACACGCTTTCTTGTTGCATCCGGCTCGATAATATCATCGATATATCCACGCTTTGCTGCTGCAAGTGCGCTTGACTGAAGCTCTGTATAAGCTTTCTTCTTCTCTGCAATGAATGCAACCTTATCAGCTGCCTCTGCAATTTCCTTCTCGTACATGATCTTGACAGCCATCTCTGGATCCATCGTACCAATCTTTGCACATGGCCATGCGTATACCATATCTGCGCCGATTGCCTTGGAGTTCATGATCGTGTAAGCAGTTCCAAACGCATCGCCCATCACAACGGTTACCTTAGGTACTGTTGCATCTGCAAATGCGTATGTGAGCTTGGCTGCTGCATCTGCGATTGTTCTCTCGTTTGATACAGTTGCTACAAATCCCTTTGCATTTACAAGTGTCAGTACAGGGATGTTGAATGCGTCACAGAACTTCACGAAGTCTGCTGCGATATAAGCACCGCTTGTAGAGAGAAGTTCTCCACCGTCAGCTGCCTGGTTGGCTACACAACCAACTGTCGCACCGTTCAACTTGATCAGTCCAAGAACCATGTCCTTTGCATAATCTTTCTTCACTTCTACGAATACATTGTTATCTGCGATGTTCTGAAGGACAGCTCTTGCATCCTTTGCAAATCCATCGAGATTTGGAATGATACGGTTCAGATCGTCTGTACAATCGGACTCTGCATCTTCCATGTTGTTGTCAGGGAGCATATCCACAAGGCTTCTGATGTTTGCAAGTGTTGTTGCATCATCCTCGAATACACCATCTACGAGAGAAGAATTCTCGCTAAGGTAAGCTGCAGATGCTGTATCAAGCTTTGCCTGATAGTTTCCATCCAGTGCATTTGGGCTGTTTACAAATAACTTTCCGCCCTCTGCTGTCATAAATGTAAAGTCTGTAAGTGTTGGAATAAGCGCTGCTCCACCACCGCATGTTCCAAAAATTGCAGTAATCTGTGGGATTACTCCTGACGCAAGTGTCTGCTTCAGATAAACCTCGCCGAATGCATTAAGTGCATCGGTTGCCTCCTGCAAACGAAGTCCCGCACAATCGATCAAACCGACTACCGGTGCGCCTACCTTCATAGCCATGTCATAAATCTTCGCAATCTTCTTTGCGTGCATCTCACCGATTGCACCACCAAGAACGGTTGCATCCTGGCTGTATACATACACCAGTTTTCCATTGATGACACCATATCCAGTAATAACACCGTCTTTTGGAGTATCATTTTCCTGCATGTTGAAGTCCGTATTTCTAGCTGTTACATATGCACCAACTTCAACAAAGCTCGCTTCGTCAAGCAAAGAAGAAATTCTGTCACTTGCTGACAATGTAAGTTTGTTACTCATTTTAAGCCCTCCACTTTTATTTATTATGGGTTTTCTGATTAGAAACCCAATTTCTTCCGATTGTAATTGTAAATCTTTTTCCGCCTGAAATCAAGTCAAAATCACATTCTTTGTCACAGTTTTGCAATAAAAAAGAAAAATCTGCAAAAAGCCTTAAACATTTATGTTCCATCCGCTTTTTACAGATTTTTAAAGCCACTCTTATTTTGTTTCAGAAAGCACGTTTTTATTCTTTACCAAATAGTCGATCAGAGAGATGATCGTCAGCGCCAGCGCCAGATAGATCAGTACATTCTCAATGATATGTACCGTGCTTCCACCGAAGTCGCAAATCAGTAAGATTACCATGAACATCTGGCAGACCGTCTTGATCTTGCCCCACCAGCCAGCAGCGATCACGATGCCGTTATCCGATGCAACCAGACGAAAACCGCTGATGATAAACTCTCTTGCAATAATCACAATTACAACCCACGCCGGAATCCGGTCCAGATCGATCAGCGCGATCATGGCTGAACAGACAAGCAGTTTATCTGCAAGTGGATCCATGAACTTGCCAAAGTCCGTAATCAGGTTATACTTTCGTGCGATTTTTCCATCCAGCATATCCGTGAGACTTGCCAGACAGAATAACGCAAGTGCAATCCATTTTCCTCCCGGAATGCCAGGCACCATCAAGGCTACTAAGAAAAATGGTATCATGATCATTCTAAGTATCGTTAATTTATTCGGCAGATTCATCGACAATCCCTCCTATCATATCATATGGTCCTACCTCATTGATCCGGACATCTACAATCTGTCCGGACATCAGTTCATAATCACAGTTCACAAACACCAGCCCGTCCACGCCCGGTGCATCCCGATATGTCCGTCCGACATAGACATCATCGTCAGAAGAATATCCCTCGATAATGACCTGCATGATCTTCCCGACAAATGTCTCGTTTTTATCCAAGGAGATCTCCTGCTGCAGCTCCATGATCTCATTACGCCACTGCTCCGCTGTCTCTTCATCGATCTGGTTCTCAAATGTCGCTGCCGGTGTTCCATCTTCTCTGGAATACGTAAATACACCAACCCTGTCAAGCTCCTGTTCATCTAAGAATGCCATCAGTGCCTCATGCTCTTCCTGTGTCTCGCCAGGAAATCCTGCAATCAGGGAAGTACGGATTGCGATATCTGGGGCTGCTTCCCGCAGCTTTCCAATCACCGCTTCGATGCTTGCACGATCTGTGCGCCTGCCCATCCGCTTCAAGATTGCATCCTCGCTGTGTTGCATTGGCATATCAATATAATGCAGAAGCTTCGGCTCCTCCTTGAAGCAGTCGATCAGTTCGTCATAGATTTCCTCCGGATAACAGTACATCAGGCGAATCCATTTGATTCCATCGATCTTCGCAAGCTCACGGACTAACACATGCAGCCGTTTCTCCCCGTACAGATCTTTACCATAGCAGGTTGTCTCCTGTGCGACAAGCACCAGCTCCTCGATGCCCTGCGATGCCATATATTCTGCTTCCTTTAAAAGCTGTTCCATCGGCACACTCCGGTAATGTCCGCGGATATGTGGGATGACACAGTAGGTACAGAACTTGTCGCAGCCTTCTGCAATCTTTAAGTATCCCATAAATGTACCCGATGTGATAACCTTGTTCGATTCTGTGATCGTTGCCAGACGGTCGATATCGTCATAGACACTGATTTCTTCTGCATCCTCGATACCATCGCGCGCCTTCAGCTCCTCGATCACATCTAAAATCTTATCGAAGCTGCTCGTTCCAAGACATGCATCGATCTCCGGGATCTCGTCAAAGATCTCATCCTTGAACCGCTGTGCCATACATCCGGTCACAATCAGGTATTTTAAGTTCTGCTGTTTGAGCTTCGCCATCTCCAATACTGTATTTACACTTTCCTCCATCGCATCCTTGATGAAACTGCATGTATTTACGATGATTGCATCGGCTTCCTGCTCGTCGTTCGTAATATTGTAATTGTGCTTTGCGAGCAGGCCAAGCATTGCCTCGCTGTCGCAAAGGTTCTTGTCACAGCCAAGTGACACCATCAATATGTTCATATATTTCTTATTCCTCACGCTCTGCGGCTTCCACGCAGTTATTCATCAGCATCGCGATCGTCATCGGTCCTACACCGCCCGGAACTGGTGTGATGGCACCAGCCACCGGTTCCACCGATGCAAAATCAACATCACCGCATAATTTGTTGTTGGCATCTCTGTGGATACCAACATCGATCACTGTCGCACCGTCCTTCACATACGATGCGTCGATCATCTTCGGCTTTCCGATCGCAACGATCAGGATATCTGCCTCTTTACAGATTTCCTTTAAGTTCTTCGTTCTCGAATGGCAGATTGTTACGGTTGCATTCTCACGCAACATCAGAAGTGCCATCGGCTTGCCTACGATATTGCTTCTGCCGATCACAACACAGTGCTTTCCTTCGATGTCAATCTCGGAGCGCTTCAGAAGCTGGATAATTCCCGCTGGTGTACATGATACGAATCCCGGTCTGCCAATACACAGGCTGCCAACGCTCTCCGGATGGAATCCATCCACATCCTTCTTCGGAGAGATCGCATTGATGATCTTCTCTTCATTGATGTGCTTTGGAACCGGAAGCTGCACTAAGATCCCGTGCACGCCGTCATCCTCGTTTAAATCCTTGATAATAGAGAGAAGTTCTTCCTCGGTTGTCTCCTCCGGAAGTTCAAACGCACGTGACTCGATGCCGATATACGCGCATGCCTTCTTCTTATTTCCAACATATACAGAAGATGCCGGATCGTTTCCGACCTGAATGACTGCCAGGCAGATATTTTTGCCCTGTGCCTTCAACGCGGAAACCTTCTCTTTTAACTCATCCTTGATCTGCTGGGAGATTTCTTTTCCGTTAATCAATTTTGCCATTGTTATAATCCGCCTTTCTTTTCAACATTGTACACGGTTCCATATGCCGTGTACCATGCATCTGAATTCATAAATATACGATGTATTGAAACTAAGTAGTTCTAGATGCTCCAATATACATACCAAACTCATACGCAACCGCCACCAATTCGCCATCCATGGCTCAGTGGTGGCTTGTTTGAACTTCCTGTTCAAACATTGCTGTACACAGATGGAGCATCAAAAACTTCTAAGTTTCAAACATATGTATATTTAGAATTCAGATGCATGGTACATATACATATGGAATCGTATACAAATTGGTACTTCTTAGAATAAACCGTGTGTTACACCTTCATCATCCACGAAGATACGCTCTGCGGCTGGAACTTTAGGAAGTCCCGGCATTGTCATGATCGCTCCTGTGATTGCTACGACAAATCCAGCTCCGGCACTTACATATACCTCACGGATATTGACTGTAAATCCGGTCGGTCTGCCAAGCTTCTTCGCATCATCGGAAAGAGAATACTGGTTCTTCGCCATGCAGACTGGCATATTTGCAAATCCCATCTCCTCGATCTTTGCGATCGCACGATCTGCCTCTGCAGAATAGGTTACGCCATCTGCGCCATAAATCTTCTTTGCGATTGTCTCAATCTTCTCCTTGATAGAGAGATTATCTTCATATAATACCTTGAAGTGGCTTTCCTTTGTCTCAAGTGTGTTGAGCACGGCATTTGCAAGCTCAATACCACCTTCGCCGCCTTTCTCCCATACATTTGCGAGGGCGAAATCACAGCCACGCTTCTCACAGAACTCACGTACAAATGCAAGCTCTGCATCTGTATCGGATACGAAACGGTTCAGCGTTACAACTACCGGCACACCGTAGAGCTGTAAGTTCTCGATATGCTTCTCTAAGTTCACGATACCCTTTTCCAATGCTTCTAAGTTCTCCTCGCCAAGATCTGCCTTTGCCACGCCACCGTTATATTTCAGTGCACGTACCGTTGCTACAAGCACAACTGCATCCGGCTTCAATCCAGTCATACGACACTTGATATCGAAAAATTTCTCTGCTCCGAGATCCGCACCGAAACCTGCCTCTGTGATGACATAATCTGCAATTTTAAGTGCGGTCTGTGTTGCACGGACAGAGTTACAGCCATGTGCGATATTCGCAAATGGACCACCGTGTACAAGTGCTGGTGTATGCTCTAATGTCTGGATCAGATTTGGTTTGATCGCATCCTTCAAAAGCGCTGTCATCGCACCGACACACTTGAGCTCACCAGCTGTGACAGGCTCATTATCTACATTATAAGCAACGATAATTCTTGAAAGACGCTCCTGCAGATCCCTGATATCTGTTGCCAGACAGAGGATTGCCATGATCTCTGAAGCAACTGTGATAACGAATCCATCCTGACGCATCACGCCGTCGCCCTTCTTACCCATACCAACGATAATGTTACGAAGCACACGGTCGTTCATATCCAGACAACGCTTAAATACGATACGCTTCGGATCGATGCGGAGTGTATTTCCCTGATGCATATGGTTATCCATCACGGCTGCAAGCAGGTTATTTGCAGATGTGATTGCATGGAAATCACCTGTAAAATGCAAGTTTAAGTCTTCCATTGGTACGACCTGGGCATATCCGCCGCCGGCTGCTCCACCTTTGATACCAAAACATGGTCCAAGAGATGGCTCACGCAGTGCAATGACCGCCTTCTTTCCAAGCTTGCACATTGCCTGACCAAGTCCTACGGTTACTGTTGTCTTTCCCTCTCCTGCCGGAGTCGGGTTGATTGCTGTTACCAGAATCAATTTACCATTCTCATTATTCTTTACAGACTGCATGTACTCATCGGAAATCTTCGCCTTGTACTTACCGTACATCTCGATATCATCCTCCGACATACCAAGCTTTGCTGCCACGTTCTTAATTGGTTCCATCTCTGCCTGCTGTGCGATTTCAATGTCTGTTAACATACTCTTTTGTCCTCCTGACTCCCTTATAAATATTCCTCTACATAATTTTCAAATTCTTCCATGCTCATAAGCACCTTCCGTGGCTTCGTCCCCTCTTCCGGACCGACCACACCAGCTTCGGAAAGCTGATCCATAATACGTGCTGCACGGTTAAATCCGATTTTATATACTCTTTGCAGCATACCGATGGACGCCTTATCTTTTCCGATAATAAACTTTCCAGCATCTACAAAGTAGTCATCATATTCCGGTTCTGCAGACGATGCACCACCGCCAGAACCACCAACCTTCGTGTTCGCAATCTCCTTTGAGATTGATTCATCGTAGGTCACTTCGCCGCTTTCCTCCTTCAGGAAGTCCACGACATCTGCGATCTCATCATCCGACAGGAATGCACCCTGTACACGTACCGGCTTCGGATAGCCCGTCGGATAGAATAACATATCACCTTTACCAAGCAATTTTTCGGCACCATTCATATCGAGGATCGTTCTCGAGTCGACACCCGAGGATACGGTCATCGCGATTCTGGATGGCACATTCGCCTTGATCAGACCGGTAATGACATCCACAGATGGTCTCTGCGTTGCGATTACCAGATGGATACCTGCCGCACGTGCAAGCTGGGACAGACGCACAATAGCATCCTCCACTTCGCCGTGTGCTACCATCATCAGATCAGCAAGCTCGTCGACAATAATCACGATCTGCGGCAGCTTCTTCAAGTCTTCGTTACCCTCTTCCGAGCCTGTCACTGCCTTTACCTTTTCGTTATAGCCCTGCAGATTCCGCACATTATACTGTGCAAATAACTGGTAACGATTTGTCATTTCAAGTACCGCCCAGTTCAGAGCGCCTGCCGCCTTCTTCGGATCGGTCACAACCGGAATCAGCATATGTGGGATTCCATTGTAGATACTCAGCTCTACCTGCTTTGGATCGACCATAATCAGCTTCACATCATCCGGCTTTGCCTTATATAAGATACTCATGATCAATGTATTGATACAGACCGATTTACCAGAACCAGTCGCACCTGCGATCAGCAAATGCGGCATCTTCGCGATATCTGCCACAACCACCTGTCCGCTGATATCCTTACCAACTGCAAATGCAATGTTGGACGGGAACTTCTGGAAGTTGTCTGATTCAAGCAGATCGCGGAAAAATACAGGCTGGCTCTCCTTGTTCGGCACCTCGATACCTACTGCCGGCTTGCCCGGAATCGGTGCTTCGATACGGATATCTGCCGCCGCTAGATTCAGCTTGATATCATCCGCCAAGTTTGTGATCTTCGATACCTTCACACCCTGCTCCGGCTGTAATTCATACCGGGTAACGGATGGGCCGCAGCTGTAATCCGTTACCGTGACATTGACGCCGAAGTTTTCGAGTGTACTCTTTAACTTCATCGCTGTCTCCCGGACGGACGCTTCGTTTGACTTCGTACCCTTTCCCTTGCCGCTCTTCAAGAGCTTCAACGGTGGGAATTTGTATTCCTTGATTGGTTTTTGTTCACTGTTTTCCTGAATTGTCTCTGCAATCTGGTCACGTTCCGAAAGCATCTCCTGCTCGGATTCCTTCGTCTTCCTGCGCTTTCTCGTCGCTGCTTCGGTCACTGGAGCCTCGTCCGCATCCGGCACGGAAACATCTGCGGTGTCCATCTGTTTTTCTGCTGCACGCGACGTTCTCTTCGTATGTACCGGTTCCAATGTATCCGCAGCCGTCTCATCATAAGCAGAAATATCAGCACCTGTCTGTGCGTTTTCCTCCTGCCACATCTGATCTGTGATTGTCGTTTCCTCCTGTGCGGCTCCGTTTGCATAATCTGGGCGGTCAAAGAAATCCACCGTCTCTTCCTTCGGTGTATCCGGCACAGGTGGGATATCCGCTTTCGCACTGCGAAGTTCTGTCACACCGCCTTTTTTCTTTTTCAGCAGCGACAAATCTACATACCCCTCTGAGACATCCTTGGCATCCTGCAAGGTCAGATTCGGATTGAACAGATCTTCATGTGGAAGCGGTTTTAACTCATGAACCTCTTCCCCCTCGACCTTCTTATTTTTGACTTTCTTCTTTTTCTTCTTCACTGGTACAGCCGGCTTCTCCTGCTCCACCTTGATATTATCCAATTTTGTTCTGCGCTTTGCCTCAAGTGCTGCCTCTGGATCAATCGCTTCCTCGTCATCATCCTCATACAGCGCATTGTAACGATTCTTGAACTGTGCAGACCGCTCCTTTGCAAAATCGATCAGCGACACATTCATTACGACGATGATTCCAATGATGATCAAAAGTGCAATCACAATGATCGCGCCCGGTTTTCCAATCAGATTGTACAGTACAACGAGCAATCCACCTAAGATAAATCCGCCGCCCTTCTTTTCCTGTGCCCCCTGATCATACAGAAGCTTCGCCGTCATATGATCGGCACCAGCCGTAAGCTGGAAGATAAATGCTGCTGCAACAATAAACAGTCCTACACAGAGTACGCGGTTTACGACTGCTTTTTTTGCACCGTTTGAAAGCAGAAATGCCTCTGTCAAAAAGATGTATAACGGAAGCACATATTCCACAACACCAAACAGTCCAAACATAAACTTCGCAAAGAAATTGCCTACAACGCCGCACCAGCCAAAGTTGCTGATAAAGAAAAATGTACAAACTGCCAGACAGATAAACAGATGGATTTCATTCTTCCGTGCCTGTTCCTGCGCCAGCTGTGCTTTTGTCTTTCTTCCTCCTGGACGGGAAGCGGACGCCTGTCTGGACGACTGCGAAGATCTTGCTTTCTGTGGTGATCTTGCCGTCGATGTCGAACGGCTGGCAGTCGTTTTACTTCTCGTATTCGATTGTGAACCTTTATTATATGTACTGTTGTTTCCCGTTGCCACGGTATGCACTCCTTCTCTTTTCCCTCATTCTCCGATTATGACAGACATTTTTCTAAATGTAATCACCCATATGGCAGTCCGTATCCATATACAAACCGCCACACGGGTATATTTATGTCAGTTTAAATGCTCATACTGCTCTATTTTACTATTTTTCTTTGCATTTATCAAGTCATATAAACAATTCATTGCGGTATGGATGCCGCCCACCCGGTCGATGATTCCTACCTCGACTGCCTGCCTGCCAACTAACACCGAACCAATGTCTTTCGTCAGTTCTTTCGTATTGAACATGATCTCCCTCAGTTCCTCTTCCTTGATGGAACAATGATTCGACGTAAATTCAATGATCCGGTCCTGCATCCGCTCAATATATTCGTAATTCTGTGTCACACCAAGCACGGTTCCATTCATCCGGATCGGATGCACGACCATCGTTGCCGACGGCACAATAAACGTCACATCCCCGGATACTGCCAACGGCACGCCAATTGAATGTCCGCCGCCAAGCACAAGACATACCTTCGGCTTGCTTAAGGATGCAATCATCTCTGCAATAGCGAGCCCTGCCTCGACATCACCGCCCACGGTATTTAAGAGTACCATCAGTCCGTCGATGCCCTCGTCGTCCTCCACGGCAGCAAGCTGTGGCAGGATATGCTCATATTTGCTTGTCTTCGAGGACGAACCAAGATTCTCATGCCCCTCGATTTCTCCTATTATATTCAACAAATGAATTCGGTGATGATACCGGTTTTTCGACAAAGTAATCTGTCCGTAGTCAGTGATCAGACTCCCCTGCTTTTGCTGGTTGTCCATCCCGCTTTCTTCCTGTTTCTGCCGGCTATCCATATGAAACGCCTGTTCCTTCCCTGTTTCTCCCTGTCTCTCCAATGTTTCCTACCTCCGTTCACAAAATTTTCTCATAGATATTATGTACATTTTGTTTGACTTTTATAAATACGGAAACTATAATAGCAACGCAAAGTAGCTTATTTATTTTTTCTATAAATTACGGAGGTTTGATAAATGGAAACACAAAGCAAAGACAAAGTATATGTCATCGGACATAAAAATCCGGACACTGACTCCATCTGTTCTTCCATTTGCTATGCTTATCTGAAGCGGCAGATTACCGGCGATGATTATGTCCCGATGCGCGCTGGCGAGATAAACGCAGAAACCAAATATGTATTAAATGCATTTTCCGCGGCTGTGCCGGAATATATGGAAAATGTCTCCACGCAGGTAAAAGACGTGGAATACCGCCATATCGATGGCGTTGACGGAGAGATTTCCATCAAAAATGCATGGGAAATCTTAAGCGAATCCGGTGCAACCACGCTTCCATCGGTAAACGAAAATGGCAATTTAGTCGGACTGATCACCGTTCGCGACATCGCCATGACTTATATGGAAGTGTACGACAACCGTGTCATCGCATCCGCGCACACACCATACAAGAATATTATCAACACCCTCTCTGCCGATCTGATCGTCGGCGATGAGAAGGATTATGTGCATACCGGAAAGGTGCTGATCTCCGCCGCCAACCCGGACATGATGGAAAACTACATTGAGCAGGGCGACATTGTCATCCTTGGTAACCGTTACGAGTCACAGCTTTGCGCAATTGAGATGGATGCACAGTGCATCATCATCTGTGACGGTGCGGTCGTATCGAAAACAATCACGAAGCTCGCTGAGGATCACAACTGTTCGATCATCCGTACCCCATATGATACTTATACCGCAGCGCGTCTGATCAACCAGAGTATCCCGATCCGTTACTTTATGAAGAAGGATAACCTGATCACCTTCTCGACTGAGGATTATATCCGGGATATCCGTACCGTTATGGCGGGTAAACGCCACCAGTACTATCCTGTCCTGAATGAATATGGAAAATACGTAGGACTGATCTCCCAGCGAAATTATTTGAATGCGAATCCAAAAAAGGTCATCTTAGTTGACCACAACGAGCATGCACAAGCAGTCGACGGTATCGAAGAAGTCCAGCTTCTGGAAATCATCGATCACCATAGACTGGGCGGCTTGCAGACGATGAATCCGGTTTATTTCCGCAACCAGCCACTTGGCTGTACAGCAACGATCATCTATCAGATGTTTGAAGAAAACCATGTTGAAATCCCGAAGCAGATTGCCGGACTGTTATGTTCTGCAATCATCTCGGATACCTTGATGTTCCGCTCACCGACCTGCACACAGATGGATGAGCATACATGCCGGAAGCTTGCAAAGATCGCAAACATCGATATCGAAGCATATGCGATTGCCATGTTCAACGCCGGAAGCAAGCTGATGAACGAGACGGACGAGGAAATCTTCTATCAGGATTACAAGGTATTCTCCTCAGAGAACTTAAAGTTCGGCATCGGACAGATCACTGCGTTCAACTCTACGATGTTAGATGCGGTCAAGCCACGGATTCTCAAATACATGGAAAGCATCTACAACCAGAGCGAAGCCGATATGTTATTCTTCATGCTGACGAATATCTTCAAAGAAAGCACCGAGCTTTTATACTATGGCAAAAACTCCGAAGAACTGCTTGAAAAAGCGTTCAAGCTCGATGAAGTATCCGGCGGCAGCATCAACCTGCCGGGCGTTGTCTCCAGGAAGAAGCAGATCTTACCGATGATCGTAAGTGCTTCGAATAATATGTAGGATATGTAATCAGCAAATGCCTATAACGCAAAAAGAGACATTCCCAAACAGCTCAGATAGGGAATGCCTCTTTTTTATATTAATATATTTTATTATACGCAGACTGCAATTATACCATCTGCACCAACCAGACATCACTCTTCACCATAAAGAATCCAATCGTCGCTTTGATTAATTCCGTCGCCTGCACGAAAAAATACACACTCACAATTCCAAGTCCCGTAAAATGCGCAAGCACGTACGCACAAGGAACAACAATGACCCATGTGAACACGGAATCAAACAGGAATGTAACCAATGTCTTACCGCCTGATCGTAAGGTAAAGTAGAAGGTATGGCTCATGGAACAAATCGGCATCAAAAGCGCAGATATACTCATGAACGCTGTAGCAAGCTTCTTGATTTCATCGGTTGTATTGTAGATATGCGGAAAAAACCTGCCAACTACAAACATTACCGCCGCGACAAGTATACAGCAAAATACACTGAACACGATCATCTTATTATCCGCATCCTTCGCCTGTTCCAGCTCGCCGGCTCCCAGATACTGTCCTACAATGATGCTGATACATGCACCAAGCTGAATATACACAATATTAAACAAATTCGTGATCGTCGTTGCGATGTTTAGTCCGGCAACCACCTCGAGTCCGCGCACCGAATAGCACTGCGTCACTGCTGTCATCCCCGCCGCCCAGAGAAGTTCATTCAACATAAGTGGAAATCCTTTGATCAAAATTGCTTTGAATTCGCCCATTGGCATGCCAAATCCCCGGTATGCACCAGCCAGATACTTGTTCTTTTCTTTATGGGAATGTGCCCAGATTACAATAATTGCAGCTTCTATATAACGCGCCAGTATCGTTGCGAGCGCTGCACCCATAACGCCAAGCTTCGGAAATGGCCCAATTCCAAATATCAACAGATAATCTAACACTGCATTGCTTCCAACTGCCACGAAGCTTGCAGCCATCGGTACAAATGTCTGCCCGGTTTCCTTGATATTTGTCGCATACGACTGTGTAACCGCAAAAGGAACCAAGCCGATCAGCATGATGGACAGATACTGTTTTCCATACCGTAACGCAACATCTGTCGCACCGGTTCCGGCCGTATCCGTAAGATATAAGGATATGAGATTCTCACCATTCGTAATAAATAACGTAATTGCAAGAATCGTCACAAACATCGTTGCATACAGTTTGAATCGGAATGAGTACATGTGACCTTCATGGTTTCCTTTTCCGAAATACTGTGCGCCAAAAATACTTGCTGCCGATGCCGCACCAAATATTGCCAAATTATATACAAAAATCAACTGATTCACAATCGCTACACCGGACATTTGTTCAGTTCCAAGCTGTCCAACCATGATATTATCCAAAAAGCTGACCAAATTCGTAATCGCATTCTGTAAGATCATCGGCAAAGCAAGCATCAGATATCGCTTATAAAAGGCACGATCGCCAATAAATTTTTTGATTTGAAAAGACCGTTTCGTATTCATGTGTCATTCACCTCACTTTTCACACACGCCCTGCATGTTTCACAATCAAATCCAAAAATCTCCCGCATGATAGTTCCGTACGCATACATCAATTCTGTTATATATATAGAAAAATATGGTGGGTACAGAATCTACCCACCATATCACATAGTTTCTTCTATATTTTGCGTACGTTTGTCTTAGCACTTACATTGTAAGGATAATCTCATTGATATCAGCCAGCTCGCTTGCTGCAATATAGTTATCGCTCATTTCTTTGCCATTTACGACAAGACTCTTGTAACCGCTCTCTGCGCCATTCGGATTCTTCACAACGATATGAAGCTTCTTTCCACGGAAGTCCTTGTTGATCTCGAATTCCTTCCAGTCAGATGGAACCGATGGTGCGATACGAAGTCCATCGAAGTCCGGACGCATACCAAGGATACCCTCAACACATCCAACCATAACGGTCGATGCTGTACCGGTCAGCCAGTGTACATGTGCTCTACCCTCGAATGGGCTGTCAGAGCTCTCTGTAAACTGTCCGTGGCAATATGGCTCCAGCTTTCTGATCTCTGCCTTGTCATTCATGGATGCAGGTGAGCTTTCTGTGAAATACTCAAATGCACGGTTTCCATGTCCCATCAGGGATTCTGCCAGAATAATCCAACCCTGTGGCTGTGAGAAGATACCGCCATTTTCCTTTGTGGATGGATTGAACAGAAGCATCAACGCTCCCTCAAACGCATGATCTACATAGGATGGCGCCATCAGACGTACGCCATATGGTGTATTCAGTTCTCTATGTACAGACTCCAGTGCTTTCTCTGCCTGATCCTTTGTGGCAAGACCACTGATAACTGCCCATGACTGTGGATTCAGCCACATGTTTGCTTCCGGATCATGCTTGGAACCGATGATCATGCCGTCTTCCTTGTATCCACGGATATAGCGGTCATCTTCCCAGCACTTTGTCTGGATAATATCGCCAAGTTCCTTCTGGATCTTATCCAGATATGCGATATATTCTGTATCATTTTTCTGCTCTGCAAAGATGCGGAGTACGCTCATCGCATAGTAAAGCTGCATTGCAACAAATGTTGACTCGCCCTGCTTGCCAAGACGTAAGCAGTCATTCCAGTCTGCATGCAGACCTGCCGGCATACGATTGTTTCCAAGGTGATTCATAGAGAAATCAATCGCACGCTTCAAATGCTCATACACCGTACCCTCTCCGCCATTTGCGAACAGGATTACTTCATCGATAAAGTCTGTATTTCCAGACTCCGCAATATACTTATAAACTGTTGGGAACAACCACAATGCATCATCTGCACGATAAGCCGGATGTCCGGTTGCACGTACATAAGACTCATCATCTGGTGTATCCTCATGACCTGCATTGTGATCAAACTTTACAAGTGGAAGTCCACCACCATTGTCTACCTGTGCAGACAACATGAAACGGATCTTGTCCAACGCCATCTCTGGTGCCAAATGGATTACGCCCTGAATATCCTGTACCGTATCACGGTATCCGTATCCATTTCGAAGTCCACAGTAGGAGAACGATGCGGCTCTTGACCAGATAAATGTCATGAAGCACTGATATGCATTCCATGTATTGATCATCGCATTGAATGACTCGCTTGGTGTCTTTACCTGGAAATGATTCAGCTTTCCATGCCAGTATTCCTTCAACTCTGCCAGCTCAGCTTCACTCTGTGCATGCACATCTGCATAGCTGTTCATCACTGCTTCTGTCTCTGCATCATTCTTCATGCCGAGTACAAATGCAAGCTCCTTGCTCTCGCCCGGTGCGAGTGTGATCTTTGTCTCCAAAGCGCCACAGGCATTACCATTATAATTCAGACAGTTTCCGCAATCACCGTTTTCTACACCGACTGGATTGCCATAGCCATGATATCTGCCAAGGAACGCTTCCTTATCTCCGGCATAGCTTGCAACCTCTGCTCCAGCCAGACCAAAGAATCTTGTAAATGCAACACTTCCGTTGATAGCTGCACCCTTATTCACGTTCTCATTGATCACCTGCTTAATGCGGTTTCCCATGAAATATGTTCTTGTGATAAAGAGTGTATACTGCAGATTGACCTGATCCTGCTCATAGTTGTTATCATTTGTAAATTCACAGTAACCAAAGACGGACAGATTACGAGGCTTGTCAGAATCATTCGTAACCTTCAGCTTCCATACCTCATGTGTCTTATCAAGTGGTACATAGTAAAGCACAGAGCTCTTGATGCCTGCATATTCTGCATTCATATACGTATAGCCTGTACCATGGTGACACTCACTCTTGTAGCTGTCTAAATCTTTTCCAACTGGCTGCCATGAGGCTGACCAGTAATCTTTGCTGTCATTGTCACGCAGATAAATGTATCTGCCCGGCTGGTCAAAGCTGTTGAAGATATAACGAAGAATTCTTCCGTTTGCACCAGACTTTACAAAGCTGTATCCACCGGCATTGTTGGAAATGATTGCGCCGTATTCCGGAGAACCGAGGTAGTTCGCCCAAGGTGCCGGTGTGTCCGGTCTGTCAATCACATATTCCTTATTTGCCTCATCAAAATATCCGTATCTCATGAGGTACCCTCCTAATTTATAGTTTTACTGCTCAGCGTCCTTCAGGCTCAGGCTGATCTTACCCATACGGTCAACCTCAAGAACCTTAACCTTGACTACATCGCCGATATTTACGACATCCTCAACCTTCTCTACACGGTGATCTGCCAGCTTCGAGATGTGGATGAGTCCATCCTTGTTTGGTGACAGCTCTACGAATGCACCGAAGTTCATGATACGAACAACCTTACCTTCGTAAGTCTTACCAACTTCGATTGGATCTACGATAGAACGGATGATCTTCAATGCCTTGTCCATACCTGCCTGCTCAACACCGCAGATAAATACATTTCCATCATCATCGATATCGATCTTAACGCCTGTCTCCTCGATGATTGCGTTAATTGTCTTTCCTCTCTGTCCAATGATCTCACCGATCTTCTCCGGATCAACCTTTGTCTGGATGATCTTCGGAGCAAGCTCGCCAACGTGATCTCTTGGAGCTGCGATAGCCGGCTTCATACATGTATCCATGATGAAGAGTCTTGCCTCACGACATCTTGCGATTGCGCCCTCTACGATTGGACGTGTCAGACCATGAATCTTGATATCCATCTGGATTGCTGTGATACCTTCGGTTGTACCTGTTACCTTGAAATCCATGTCGCCGAAGAAATCTTCGAGTCCCTGAATATCTGTCAACAGTACATAATCATCATCTGTCTCACCAGTTACAAGGCCGCAGGAAATACCTGCTACCATCTTCTTGATTGGAACACCGGCAGCCATCAGTGACATACAAGATGCACATGTGGAAGCCATAGATGTTGAACCGTTTGACTCAAATGTCTCAGATACGGAACGGATTGCATATGGGAACTCGTCCTCACTTGGAAGTACAGGAACAAGTGCACGCTCAGCAAGTGCGCCATGTCCGATCTCACGACGTCCTGGTCCTCTGGATGGCTTTGTCTCACCAACAGAGTATGATGGGAAGTTGTAATGATGCATATATCTCTTCGTTGTAACATTTGTGTCAAGGCCATCCAACTTCTGAGCCTCAGAAAGCGGAGCCAGTGTTACAACGTTACAAATCTGTGTCTGTCCTCTTGTGAACATAGCAGAACCATGGACTCTAGGAATGATATCAACCTCAGCAGCCAGTGGACGGATCTGTGTGATCTGTCTGCCATCCGGACGCTTATGATCCTTCAGAATCATCTTACGAACTGTCTTCTTCTGATACTGGTAAACAGCCTCATCAAGAACTGCCAGCCAGTCTTCCTTATCTGCAAATGCCTCTTCAAGCTTCTCCTTGATCTGGCGGATGTTCTCCTCACGCACCTGCTTCTCGTCTGTGAAGACTGCCTCTTCCATTGCTGCAGGTGGAACAAGCTCCTTGATTGCCTCAAACAGTTCTTCCGGAACTGCACAGCTTGTATAAGAATGCTTTGGCTTACCACACTCAGCTACGATCTTATCGATAAATGCGATTACCTTCTGGTTTAACTCATGGGCTGCATAAATAGCCTCGATCATCTTCGCCTCCGGCACTTCGTTCGCACCAGCCTCGATCATGATAACCTTATCTCTTGTAGATGCAACCGTAAGCTTCAGATCTGACTCCAGATTCTGTGTAGAATTTGGATTGAAGATCAGCTCGCCATTGATCATACCAACCTGTGTAGTTGCACATGGACCATCAAACGGGATATCAGAAATTGCTGTTGCAATCGCTGAACCAAGCATAGCCGTAAGCTCTGGAGAACACTCCGGATCTACTGACATAACCATGTTATTGAGTGTAACATCATTTCTGTAATCCTTTGGGAATAATGGTCTCATCGGACGGTCGATAACACGGGATGTAAGGATTGCGTTCTCGCTTGCCTTACCCTCACGCTTGTTGAATCCTCCAGGGATCTTTCCAACGGAATACATCTTCTCCTCATACTCAACTGAAAGTGGGAAGAAATCGATACCATCTCTTGGTTTTTCTGATGCAGTTGCTGTAGAAAGTACAACTGTATCTCCGTAGTGCATCAAAGCTGCACCGTTTGCCTGCTTTGCAACTCTGCCTACATCGACACGCAAGGTTCTTCCGGCAAGTTCCATCTCAAACTTCTTGTACATAATAAATTCTCCTTGAAATATTTTTTCCTGCAATCAGACTCCGAAACGACTGAAAACGCCACTTTCTGTCTTCTTTTTCTCAGACAGAAAATGATTTTTTCAGTTGTCTCGGTTTTGTCTTCATGCAATCTTTTAGATTATACCATCTATTTCCTTTTGCTTCAAGATGGGAATGGATGAAATGTGGGTTTTTTTGTTTTGAGTCTTCTTCCTCTATCAGTTTCCGCTCCGGGACTGCGCGATTAGCTTCCTGGGTGGTTTTTTCTTCCTACGCCCACAGCGTCATTTTTTCATTTTTTCATTTACTCCAACATGGCACTAAATAAATTTTGCCTGTTATGGAAAAACGCCCCGGATATCTCCAGAGCGTTTAAATTCATTTTTACTTAACCGTTATTTCCTTACCTGCTAAAGCTGCATACTCAGCAGCTGTTGCATCCCATGAAGCTGTATTATTAGTTGTATTATATACATAATAAATTGTTTTATCTCCCTGCGTATACTCTACTCCTCGTACAGTGTATTCTTCATGCTTGTTTGTTACACCACTTGCAGATACCCCAAGTTTAATTTTTACATTTGTAGAAGGTACATCTGCTGTATTATTAATTTGATCCTGAAATGCCTTCAATGTTGTTGCATCCATAGCTGACAAATCAGTTCCTTTTGCATAAGCACTTGAACACTCTGTCTGCGCAGCTGTCAATACCGTCTTTCCATTCAATACAATCTGCTGTCCCTTTGCTCTGTCAATATAACCAAGCAATGCCGGTACGAGGATTGCTGCCAAAATTGCGAGAATTACGATAACAACAATCAGCTCTACCAAAGTAAAACCTTTGTTTTCTTTCATCTTTTTCATAATCATTTCCTCCTTAGTCTTTTTGTTTTTTGATATGAAAAATCTTTATAAAGTATAGCAAAATTTGCTATCAGTATCAACTTTTTCCCTTTTTTTCGAGGGATTTTCTCATGGTAATTTTTACCATTTATGCCACATCTAGTTGCTCAACAGCCTTTTACAAATACTGATCGAGCTCTGCGACATCGTTTGAATATTTGTAAGCCATCTGGCGGTTAATCATACCGTTCTGAACCAAACGGGACAAATCACCATTTAATGTATGCATACCTACGGATGAACCGGACTGCATCAGAGAACCGAGCTGATGACATTTATTCTCACGGATCTGGTTGCAAACTGCATCCGTACCAACTAAGATTTCTGTCGCTACAACTCGTCCATTTCCACGTGCATTCGGAATCAGACACTGTGTGATTACACCATTTAACACGCTGGCAAGCTGTGTCCGTACCTGATTCTGCATGCCTGCTGGACAGGCGTCAATGATTCGATCAATCGTCTGTGCCGCACCAGTCGTATGCAGGGTGGACATAACCAGATGTCCGGTCTCTGCCGCAGTCAGTGCTGCTGAGATTGTCTCGTAATCACGCATCTCTCCTACCAGAATAATATCCGGGTCTTCACGAAGTGCACTTCGAAGTGCCGATGCAAAGTTTGTGACATCTCTTCCAACCTCTCTCTGGTGAATAAGTGCCATCTTTCTGTCGTATACATACTCGACCGGATCTTCAATCGTAATAATATGTTCCGGACGATTCTCGTTGATATAATCAATCATGGAAGCAAGTGTGGTTGATTTACCAGAACCGGTTGGTCCTGTCACAAGAATCATACCACGCGGCTTATCTGCCAGCTCCCGAAGCACGCTTGGAAGTCCAAGCATCTCCATCGACGGAATCGAGGAATTAAGCAGTCGGATTGTTGCCGCCATCTTGCCATCCTGCTTGAACACATTCACACGCTGACGGTTGCCATCCGGGGTACGAATTGCAAAATCCGCATCTATGCCTCGCTCAAGATTCTCCCGCTGTTCATCGGTCAAAAGCTCTGCGAGCATCGCGATGATTTCTCCGTCGCTTGGATTGGTCGGTGCATTCTGCAAGCGACCATTGATTCGATACATAAGTGGCATACCAACTGTGATATGAATATCCGAGCATCCCATCGAACGTGCTTCCATAATCATCTGATCTATCATCATATATATCGACCTCCTCTCGTATTATTTAATCTTTTTATTATGTTTTTTTATCATAATTTTTACTTGTTTTTTCTTCTACTTGCTGTCAGCTTCCGGCATGGGTTTTTTCTGCCTGCTTTTCTCTTCAAAAACACATACCGTGTGTTTTCTGACTTCAATTCTCGCTTTTATACACACTTTTCCCTTCTCTACACGCCAATCAGCTTCCGGTTTGTGTTTTTCTGCTTGCTTTCCCTTCAAAAAACACATGCCGCGTGTTTTCCGACTTCAATTCTCGCTTTTATACACACTTTTCCCTTCTCTACATGCCAATCAGCTTCCGGTTTGTGTTTTTCTGCCTGCTTTCTAAATATGTGCTTTAAACATATATTTTTTCCGCTCTCATCCTACTCATAATAAGACACGCGCAACAGTTCATCTACAGTCGTCGTACCATTTTCCACGAGTTCGAGTGCACTCTTCTTCAAGGTACTCATGCCCTGCTCCTGTACAGCATAATCTTTGATTTCCTCGACCGAAGCGCCCTTCGTGATCATTTCACGCACCTTCTTATCGATCATCAGGATTTCATGGATAGAAATACGTCCCTTGTAGCCCGTGTTGTTGCACTGTCTGCAGCCTTTGGCATGCTTGATCTGAGGGAAATGTACGCCTGCGATTGCTTCCTCCTGCTCGGTCATCGGTCCCCATTCACCACAGAACGGGCAGACTTTACGCACGAGTCGCTGTGCCACGATACCAACTAAAGAGCTGGCGATCATATACGGTTCCACTCCCATATCTGCCAGTCGGACAACCGAGGAAGCCGCATCGTTCGTATGCAGCGTCGAAAGTACCAGATGTCCGGTGATTGCGGCACGGACAGAAATGGATGCCGTCTCTGCATCTCGCGTCTCACCGACCATGATGATATCCGGGTCCTGACGAAGCAAGGCACGAAGTCCTACCTCGAAGGTCAGTCCTGCGGTATTATTTACCTGCATCTGATTGAGCTTTGGCACATTTTTCTCGACCGGATCTTCGATCGTCGAGATATTTACACTACGTTTTGCAAGTTCTTCCAGAATCATATACAGTGTCGTTGATTTACCGGAACCCGTCGGTCCGGTCAGATAAATGATTCCGTTTGGTGACTGCAGCATCCGCATTACGAGTTTATAGTTCCGGTCAGTCATACCGAACGTTCCCATATGGTCGATCGAACCTGCCGATGCAAGAAGTCTCAAAACCGCTTTCTCGCCAAATACGGTTGGAATGACAGATACACGAACATTCAGGTTCACACCTTCAATGTTGATACGGAAATGTCCATCCTGCGGGATTCTTCGCTCTGCGATATCAAGATCACCAAGGATTTTGATACGTGCCAGCAGGGAATTGTGAATGTTCTTCTGCAGCGTCATGAAGTCGCAGATAACACCATCCATACGCATTCGCACGCTTGTATGGTTCTCAAATGGCTCGATATGGATATCAGATGCATTTGAGTTATAAGCACGGACAAGCAGGCTGTTAAACAGGTTGATGATTGGCGTATCATCGTCGCCCTCTTCTACGCTGATCTCCATAACCTCACTCGTCTGTGTTGTATTCGCCGATGCTTTCTGTGCTGCCTGTCTTGCAGATACCTCTGAATAATAATACTGAATGGAATTTTCGAGCGGTGCCTTCTCACACAGAGAAATATGAACTTCCCGTCCGACAATCTGGCGGATATCCTCAATTCCATAGAAGTTCAGCGGATCGTCCACAAGGAGATAATACATCGTATCCTCTACCTTGTATCCCATCATGTTATATTTCTCGGCAAGAACACGCGGAATCATCTCCACCGCTTTCACATCCACAGACAGATCCGAAATATTGACAACCTCATAATTCAGACGCTTTCCAAGCGCCTCTAACATCTGTTTCTCTGTGATAAAGCCAAGTGCAATCAATGCGGCACCAAGACGGACACCTTTGTTTTCCTTCTGGTAGGCAACCGCCTGATTGATCTGATCTTCGTTGATGTATCCAAGTTCCTGCAATACATCACCGATTCGGATATTTTTATTACTGCGCATTTCCATCGTCCGGCACCTCCTCGTACATATAGATCTCAAGCGTCAATGTCAAAACACGCTCAGTCTTGATATCGTACTCACCTTCTTCGGTCAGGTTCGTGATACTCCGCTCCTCAGACCATGAATAGTTGCACACACGGATTTTCTTATCGCTGTTTGAGAGATCTTCGATCAGCTGAAGCAGATCACTCTCTTTTCCGCCTAGACGAAGTGTCACCGTCGCATTATAAATACCTGTTGTTACCTCATCATCAAATGCCGGAAGCGCACTCGTTTCGCTGTCCGTCGACATACCGCCACTCTCCTCAGCCGCTTCGATTTCAGAGCGTTCCGCTTTCGCGCCCTGTGGTGCTTCAGTCGTATCCGTTTCCTCCTGTGCTGCGAGCATTGCCGCACGCTTCGAATATACATATGGCTCCAAAGCCGTTTCTTCCTGTGGCATCTGGATAGCCAGATCATAGGCTGACAAGTTATATCCTAACACAAGCTCAGTAAAATACTTATCAATCTCTGCACTTTCCATCATTGGGAAGAATGATTCTCGTACTCCCTGTATCTCATTTGAAAACCGCTCGTTATCTGCCTCCATCATCGGCACCTGCGTAAGCTTCAGCTCATTTTCTTCCTGTGTTTCCTTCTGTGTCGCAATCTCTTTGTTCGTATTCACGATACCCTTTACAACCGGGTAAATACCCCAGTAACCAATGCAGACTACGATCACGAATATAGAAAGCATGATCAGGAGGTTTTTGTCTTTTTGTGTCATTTCTAACTTCATAACGATTCCCTCCTTATTCTGCATCGCCGACATCCGGCAAATTTGTTTCTGTTGTCTCTGGCTGTGCATCTGTATCGGTATGTCTGCCTGCGGACTCCGCCAGTGTACAGGTCACATGGATATCCCACAGCTCATCGGATTCCACATAAGAATATCCGGTATAATCAACATTGCTGAATATATCCACGCCGCACAAATTGCGGATGAATTTGTTGATATTATCTACCGTATCGGCACGCGCTGTCATCGTCAGCACGCCCAGATCCGCATCGAAAGAATCAAAGGTCACGGTTACAAGCCCCTGCGCGCAATCATCGACCACACTCATCACCTCACAGTTACAGACCGGATACGTGTATAGATTCTGATTCACTCCTACAATCGCATTGTATTGATTGCTCAGATAGGATGTTTGCTCCAAAAGTACATCATACCGTGCAACCTCCATAATCGTTGCCGGAGACTCATTGTACTCCTTCAGCTTCTGCAATTCCTGTTTTTTTAGTGTGCGCACCGTAATACACACGGCAAGTCCCACAAGCATCACAGCAAGACTGATCAGAATTGCAAGAAATCCCTTTCCAACTCCGCCACCTTCTGTTTCCTTCTTTTTTCCGGCATGATAGCCGTCTAAGAAATTCTGCTTGCCGGCATTTCCCGTAACAAGACCGCTGATCGGGTGGAAATGTGCCTGTACATCCAGACCATTGGTTGCAACATGTGTATCTGCAAATACCTCCACACGCGCGTAAATATCAAGCTGGGAAATTGCATTCTGATATAATGGCAGATCCTGTGGATTCACACCCGCAAGTAAAACTGCCTCAATCGGATAATCCAGCTGGTTTGCCTGCATGAACTGACGGATCTGGCTGACGGAACGCGCGATATCCTGCGCATAGTCCTCTGTTCCCTGATCATGGAAGCAGCGGGCACTGTTGAAATAGTAAAATTCTCCATTTACCCAGAGGATCGTCGTGATTGTCATGCGGTCTGCGATCTGCAGGACGAATGTCTTGTACTGTTGTGCCGCTGTCAATGCAGTCAGACGGATCAGACTGCTCTCACCGGAATATACTGCCTTGAGTTTGACGCCGATCTCAGTAAAGATGTCCACATAATCTTTGATGAAATCGGTCGTGATGATCTCGGCATAGATTTTCTTCGTCGCCTTATTCTGCCCGATTGGAAAATATCCGCAGATATAATCCTCTCCCTGTTTGATATCTGTAAACTCGCGGTTGATAAACTCTTCCGTCTTCTTCGGATTGAGCAGAGGCATCTCAATATTCTTACCAATAAACTTGGTCGAATTGATGACTAAGATCACATCCTTCGTCGGCAGATTATGTGTCGTCCAGAAGTTCTGCATGAAGCTCACAAACGCATCCGCATCCATAATCATACCATTGATGATGCTGCCATCCGGCGCATCTTCCGTATAACAATCCGCGACAGAAATCTTTCGATTTCCGGGAGTACCGGTGATCACTTGTATCTGTTGGTTTGCCAGATAAATGACTGTACTCATATGTATGTTCTCCTTCCTGTAATAGGTTTGCTTTCTCTATTTAGTACGAATTTGCAATCGTCGCATACGAGCCGTAAATCGGCTGGATTACGGAAATAATAACAAATCCAACGACTGCCGCCATCACGACGATCATCGCAGGCTCCAGATAAGAAACCAGCTTGTTCATCGCTACCTCGGAATCATATTCCATCTGGTTTGCAATTGATACAAGCATTGTATCGAGCGCACCCGTCTCTTCACCGACTGAAATGGACGAAGAAAGCTTCTTCGTAAATCCATCTACCCGGTCAATACTCTCACTTAAATTCATACCACCACGTACATCCGCGATGACCTGATCAAACTGCTTTTCAATGTAAGAATTGCCGATCGTATTTCGTGCGATCTGCAGACAGTTAATGATTGAAATACCTGCCGAATACAAGCTCGACAACGTACGAGCAAACCGTGCGGTATAAATGACACGGCGCAGCTTCCCGATCACCGGCAGCTTCAGTTCTAACTTGTCCTTTGCATACCGCACACCCGGTATCGCAAAAAGCACATGAAAGAAAATATACAACACAACGGCTGCCAAAATCAAGACATACCATTTATTTTTCACAAAATTACTGATGCCCAGCAGAATCGTCGTTGAGGTCGGAAGCGCATCCATCTGGGAAAATAAATCCTTAAACTGCGGAATAACATAGCCCATGATGATTGCAACTACTACCACGATCAACACACAGAGGATCTTCGGATAAGTCATTGAGCTTTTGACCTTCTGGTTCAGCCGATATTCCTTCTCATAATGCACAGACATCTGCAGCGCAATCTTGTCCATGCTTCCACTGCTCTCTGCACTCTTGATCATGTTGATAAAGAGCGGTGGAAATGCGTCGCCACTCGCAGACATTGCCTCAGAAAGCGGCACACCGGAACGCACCTGTTTTAACAGTCCGGTATAAACCTCCCGTTCCTTTGGCTTGATGGACTCATCCTCGGATATGATTCGCAGTGCCTTTACGAGCGTCACGCCCGCGCCAAGCAGCTCACCGATATTCTTCGCGAACTCAGAGACAACATCGGAACGCAGACGTTTGATGTTGACCTTATCCGCCTGTGCCTTCGCCTGTATCAAATATTTCTTTTCCTGTTTTAAGCGCTCATGCAGATCAAGCTCATCGGTTGCCTGCATCGTACCGGAAATCGCCTTTCCGTTTTCATCCTGCGCTCTGTATTTGTAAGTAACCATAGCGCCTCCTAATACGTAGCTGTCATCATACTTTTCACATAATCAATATACATCGAGATCATGGTATCGCCCAGATTCTGAGTCAGTGCAACAAGCACACCGAATGCAAGAAATGGACCGAATGCGAAATGTTCTTTCCTTCCCTTCTTCTTACTTGCCAGCAGATAGATCGCATACGCACCGCCGACAATGATTCCAACGAAGAATGCAGCAACTACACCTTTCCAGCCAAGCAGGAATCCGGCTGCAAACATCATCTTCACATCGCCACCGCCAAAGCCGTTAAATAACATCAGAATAAACATTGGCACGCTGATCGCGAACAGTCCAATCACACGCTCTATGATCGTTGGTCCCGGCAGCACCCAGATAGCAGGGATACCAAGCAACAGCAAAATCACATTCAACTGTGGCGGAATCTCCTGCGTGTCCGCATCGATCATCGTGATCACCATCAGATCACAGATCACAAGGAAGAACAGCAACGCGGATAGATGAATTCCGTACATTGCAACAGAAAATACTGCAAATGCACCACCGACCAGCTCGATAATAAGCGGACGTTTCGGCAATACAGAACCACAATATCTGCAGCGGTTCTGATAACGAATCCGGGAAAAGATCGGAATGACATCTTTCCATGTCTGCTCGTGGTCGCACTGCTTACAGTGGGAATGACGAATCGTCAGCTTCTCCTTCTTCGGAAGCCGTTCAATGACCAGATTCAGATAAGAAAACACAGTCACTCCCATCAAAAATACCAATATGTATATCATTGCATATAAAAAATAATTCATTTTCTACCCCTTTTACTCTGTTTTACAGTTGATCTGTGTGTCGGAATTCGCATCTAAATTATAACACTGAATATATTCCGTGTATGTAAAATCGCCATACCGTGAGCTATGCAGTGTCAGACTCATATAAATAATATTGTCTGCATAATCTCCCTTCGGCTGTGTAAACTTCAACTCCTTGATGGAATACCCCATATACGCTTTCTGGTCAAATACCCAGTCAGTACTCTTCACTTCGCCACTTGCAACCACCACCGGATAATAATGCACAACCAGATATCCTTCTTCATTCACGCCAATATAGACATGACTGCCCTGCGCATCGGTAAACTCGATCTTATTATACCCTGTCGTTTCATTCTGTCCACCGAGCGTCGCATCTGTCGACAGCTGCATGACATATGGTAATGTGACCTCGTTCGTTGTTCCATCCTCATTTTTTACCTCCGTTGTGATTGTCGCATCCCGCGCACCCTCGATCTCACCGCGGATCTTCGAAGCAATGATGGATGATACCTGCATACCATTTGCAGTGCCCTTCGCAGTATAATAGACACTCACCGTATTCGCGATCACCTTGCTCGCCGCAATCATAAAAAGCCCGATCAGCATAAAGGTCACGATCATTTCCACCAGCGTGAGTCCCTGATTCTTATTATGAAATTTTCGAAAAAGCTGCTTCAGTTTTTTCATTTCAATAACTGACTCCTCTTATTCTCCTGCTTCTTCACTTTTATGTATCACCCGGAACACCGTCAGATCGGCACGATCACTATAATAACGGTGCAGTTTTGCTTCTATAGCAAAGCTCGTTGCCTGTGGCATATTCTGTGAATCTGTCTTATTTGTGTCCACCGTCAGTGTGATGCCTGTATCTGCTAATGTCTCAAACACGGTATCCGTCCGATACATTTCCTCGTTCAGGATACGCTGTTCCTCCTGCATATCCTTGCTTTTCTTGACCAATTCTCCGGATACGCCAAGCAAATGTACCATACATTCTGCCAGAACCATAACAAGAATCACGAATCCAACGATCACTTCCACCATCGTCGAACCTGCATTATTCATTTGTCGCACAATTTTTCTTTTCTTCATGTTACTCACGCTCCAGAAAACTCCAGCTCCAATGCTCACTTTTCAGAATATCATTTTTCGATGGATTTACCGTATCATCTCCAGTATCCACACCAATTTCTGCGTCCTCATAATCCATACAGGACAAATTATACTTTGACAACATGGATGCTGTCTGGTCACCCTTCGTACAGGTTACTTTGACACAAAGGATAACATCGTTTTTCGATATCTGATAACTGCCATCGTTCTCCCAATAGATACAGACTGAAATATCATCCGCCATCGCTGCATATTTTGTCGTATCTCCGCCTGTTGCTGCGAGGGTAAAATACCGGTACGCCGCTTTCTCCCCATGATCAGTCGAACTCTCCGATTCATAATACGGCCAGTTGCCCTGACACACATTATATCGAAGATACTGCCACAGCAGATTTTTTCCATCCGTCACATCTTGCTTCTGCATATCAAAACTTGTATATGCCGGCGTCGTCAGTTCTTTCTCTATTTCAATACTGATCGTCTTCGAAAGCTCCCGGCATTGGTTCTGTGTCACCCGGCGCACCGAAGACGAAAACAGTGCATAGCTTACAAGCAGCAAAGATAAGCAGAACACAACGACAACCATACTGACAACAATCGCCACGATCATTGCAGAACCGCGATTTTCTTCTTTATGAAATTGTCTGAGCTTTCTTTTTCTCTGCATGTACCTGTAATTTATCTTTCTACTATTTTGATATTCCGGTAATTGTCAGCGTCTGTGGCTGTGTCCACTCGGCAAGTCCATCTTCCGAAATTGCCGCAAATCGGATCTGCACATCTTTCACATCCTCGGTAAACCATGTGTCCTTCTCCAGTATAAAGCTTGCGCTTGTCTGGTCTGCGGTATAATAAACGGACTGTACTAATGTACCCTCTGCATCAAATCCCAGCACCTGTACGAGCATCGGTTGCTCAATTGCCACTGTATAATTCACAACTTCTTTCTGTGTCGTACCACTTCCAACTGTCACCGTTGTTCCTGCAAGCTTCGGAAGCTCTGTCTTTGCAGCTTCCTTTTTCACAGTTCCAGTCCAGATCACCATATCCATCTCCTCGGCTTCCGTGATTGCGCTGGCATCTGTTGTCGTTGCATCATCAACCGGAATCAGTTTCCACATTGCGACATCCGAGCTTTCAAAGGCATCCAGATGTGCTTCGCCGACAACTGCCTGTACTGCAACGAACGTCGTTGTATCTGGAAGTAACACAGAAATCTGATTTTCCTCTGCAACCACCTTTGCGCAGATTGCAGTCGTTGTATCCTCCAGCCGTACATTTACGGCATAGCTTACGCTTATTGGTTTTTCTTCCGTCAGAATACCTGCAAACTCGGTGTATGGATTTGCTTCACACAGGCTTTCTCTGCGGATCTTTGCGTTGCTTCCTGCATAGTATACATAATATTTATCGGTCTTTGGCTGTACATACAGCACGCCATATGCCCCGCTTGCATCCTTGATCTGCACCTCGTAATAATCGGTGCCATCCTGTACCTCGAACCGATATGACCGTGACTCATACGTTCCAACCAGATCCTCATCCTGTACTGGTGCTGTCAATGTCCATTTTGTTCCATCGTAATACTGCAGGACACGCACATCGTCTGCCAAACGCTTGACATCCGGTGTTTCAAGCTTCTGGACAGTCTGTATTTCCTCGGTTGTTGCTTCTGTCGTAGAATCCTGTGTATCCGCATCCGTCACAGTATTCTCTGTCTCATCTGGCTGTCCCATCGTTCCAGCCGTTGTCTCTGCTTCCTTTTTACCTTCTGAAGCATCCATAACGACCTGTTTCTCTTCTGCTCCATTCGATGCAAGCTGTGTAGTCTTCGAATACTTTGTTCCATTTACTGTACAATCTGCATATTGAATATTGCTCTCGATATCGGCATCTGCATATCCAACCATCGCATCTACACTTGTACCCCCCGTCACGGCTCCATCACTTGTACAGCTATTAAACTTCACGCCCCTGTAGCGCAGGTATCCAATCATACCACCCGTGTACCATGTTCCGGTAACCGTACCGTAATTGTTGCACTTTGTAAATGTCATCGCATCACTGGTCTGATTCTCCATCTGTCCGACGATGCCACCAACCGCGATATTTCCGGTCGCAGTCGTCTTAACTTCTGCATAATTCGTAAGGTACTCCAGATTCTCGCCAGACATCGAATGTCCGATAATGCCACCCAAAGCCGTATTTTCCCCAGCTACTTTCGCTGTCACATGCCATGTGCCTGCTGTGATAATCTGCTCTGTCGCTGTACCCTTTACAACAGCATCTTTCTGGTTACATCCGACAATACCACCGGTATAGCCAAGATAGTTGTCAATCGTTGTATTTCCTTCTGCCTTTTGCGAATTATCTGTCAAAGAAACCGTTCCATAATTTGTACCAACGATACCGCCGGCATTCGCTCTTGCAGTTTCATATGCAGTTCCATCTACCATGCCGCCATGCACAACGGTATCTGCACTTCCAATCGTGTTTGCCTTGACCGTTGAATTATATCCATTGGCACCAACGATACCGCCAACATTTGCTGTCACGCCATCTCCCGCACCAGATACGCTTCCTGTAAATGTACATTCCATCACCTGTGCCGCATCTGTATCCTCTGCTTTTTCCGTCGCGATACCACTCACACCAACGATACCGCCGTAGCTTGCAATAGATGTACCACGGTTACCTACGATCGTTGCGCTTACATTACACTGATTGACTGTACCCTTGTTCTCACCGACAATACCACCTGCAACTTCTTTCGCTGTGATGGTTCCATAATTATTGCTTGTCAGAATCTTATTATTCGACTTGCGGCTCGCGCTGATCATACCACCTGCGTATCCAGTCTTTGCCGTTACAGCAGCCCGGTTCTTCGCATTCTCGATACGTAAAAATGTGTTTGCATCATCGTATCCAACAAGTCCGCCAACATAAGTATCTGATGTCACACTTCCACCGCCAACAGTACCTGTCACATACATCTGTACTTCACTTGTCTGGACATTGGCATTGCATACCTTGTCAACTACCGTCTCTTCGGATGGCTGATTTAAGGTCAGCTTTCTTACATTCTCCGCTGTCGTTCTCGCATAGGTCGTATCCGTACTGTTTACAAGCATCGTGTAACCGATGTAACCTCCAGTAAATGCGCTGCCTGTGATCGTGCCTCTGAAGTCTGACATGTCCGCGTCTGTTTTTATACGATAATATTGAACTTCGTCCGTTTGTTGCGTTAATTTTGATGTATAAAAAATTACTTTTGCATTTCTACAAATTGAATCAAATACTTCTTGCGATTTATAGTTAAATGTAACTCCACCATATGATATACTATTTGCTTTTCTTACAAAATTTTGATTATCACTTTTGGGAGAAATTTCCCAATAATAAATTTCTTTGCCATCCACTACCCTTGATTTTTTTTCACAATTTAAACTATCTTTTGCCCAATCATACATATCAATCTCTAAATCACCATTATTTTCCATTGGTAATTCAATCGAAATATCAAATATGTCATTATCAGAATTATTACTAAGTTGTATATTCCCCCAATATTGATTTCCAGTAATTGACAATTTATATTCTGGATCATCTAACCCTATTACTTCATGTTTATTTTTCTCTGTAATTGCTAAATTACCCGGTTTCGTTACCGCTTTATTTCCATCTCCTCCTGTATAAAAGAACTCTATATCTGTTATATCAAAAGAATAATAATCCTTTTTTGTAGGAAAAGAAATCTGGAAATGATTTTGAGACGGGTTACTTACATTATGCGCAGGTATTTCTTTGTATGAATTTTGGGTTGGCGTAAATTGAAACGTCGTCTCCTTTTCTCCAATTGTTACTATTTCATCCAGATTTTGTGGACCAGAATAATGAGTTGTTCCATTTGGTACATGCATAACAATATACCAACTATCTATTTTTTTATCACTATCATTATGAACTGTAAAATAAAACTGTCCACTCTTACCATCCGAAAAATGTGTATACTCAGTTAATGTAACATAACACAATTTTGATGTATTACCTGCCGAAGTACCATCCGCAACGTTCGACGAATCACCCTGTCCCTGCTCAACCTGAACATTCTGATTATACCCATTCGTATTGATAATGTTCGCGCCAATCACACCACCGACAAAATATTTGCCGCTGATGTTCTGTGTGCTTACATATAATTGTTTCGCACTTCCGTCTGCCTTCTGCAACATCAAAATCGACGCATTGCAGCCGGCAAGTCCGCCGACATAGCTTCCTTTATCTGTATCTCCATTTATACTTCCAGCCGTCACAGCGTAGTTTGTAACTTCCGCGCCACTATCATTATAACCAACGATACCACCAACATAGTTTTTACCGACGATGCGTACATTGTTATCTTTTCTTGCTTCTGCTTTGATCACACCATGATTGTAACCAGTGATTCCTCCAACATAATCAGCTGCATGGGAAACCGGATATTCCCCAGCAACAGTCACTGCACCCGATGTATCAAGATTTTCAAGCAGAGAACCTGTATTATAACCACTGATACCTCCTGCATACATACCGGTTGCATAGACAACGCCTGTATTCTGCCAGTTTGAAACGGTATTTTTCGAATTCACGGTATCGGATACTACAATTGGACTTGCGCCCTTTTCAACCAATACCAAAGTATCTCCGCTACTATTTCCTGTATCTTCCTGTGTTTTTGTCAGATCTATATCTGCATTCGCGCCAATCACACCACCGACATAGGAACAGCCAATGACATAGTTGTCATTTCTGCCATTTGTATTCGTATCGTCCGTACCCGAAAGCTCCGCAGAACCAGTTGCATAGCCGACGATACCGCCGACATAATCATGTCCAAATACATAGCTGTGCTTGCCATTATCCAATTCTGCACGCACACCCTGAAGCGTACTAAAATAACTGTAACCGGTAATACCGCCTACATAGGTTCCAGCTACCTTGTCCGCATAAGTTGCAAATGCCGTTCCATCCTGATTTCCAAGGAATGCCTGTAAATCTTTTCTCGAATAAAACGGTGTACTGTTGCTGTTTTTGATTGTAATATTTGCAAGGGCTGATGTATCATCTGTATGATTTGCCGCATACTCGTTTACACAGCTTCCTGCTATACCACCAACGAATTTACTGTCCTTTTTATCTTCGCCATCCTTCACGACTGCATATACAGCACCTGTATTCTCACAGTCTTCCAATGTGATGGCAGTTGACCGATTCTTCTCTGTCCGAAGCTCGCCGACAACACCTCCCACATGTGAAAGTCCGGTTACCTTTGCAGCATTGGAAAGCTCCTTCCATGTGACTGCAGACACAACCGAATCCGAATCCGCAATCAGTGTTCCGGTAATACCACCGACATAAGACTTTCCTTTTACAAAACTGGCTGTTTCTGCGTCTACATCATCATTTACGACTTCGAGATTTTCTAAGATTCCCGCCGTCTCTCCAGTCAAATCCTTACCATACACCGTGATTCCGGCAAAAGAGCCAACATAATCGCCCGGAGACGTTATCTGTACTTCATCCAGTTTCAGATTCCCAATAGTTCCATAATTCGTGGCAAATAAACCAACCGGCTTTTTCTCATCATCCGCTTTACCAGTATCCATGTCTGTATACAACCTACACAGGGCATTTCCTGCCTGCGACATAGTAAGTCCCTTGATCGTATAAGACTTACCATCCGTATTCTTACCATCCAGAGAATCTTCCGCGCGAAGCTGTTTCATCGAGATAAAGGATTCTGCCAGGCTTTCGGTTTCTTCCTTTAACTTGATATCATTTCCTTTCGTATTATAAAACGCACCAGACGTTACAAATTTCGTCCAGTCGATATCTTCGGACAACTGGAAGTGACAGGCTAACGTTTTCTTTGTATCCTGCTCATAATGCGCACTGCTCAAGCGCAGTTCATCCACAGACTTCTCAGTATTCGCTGTAATGTCTGTCACGTAACGCATATTATAAAGATGTCTTGCATTTGCAATCGAATAATTGTAATTTACAACCTTCTTTGCAGCATCCGTGTTGTTATTTTCCTCGGCAAAATAAACATACGACTGGTTGCTCTGCCGTTCCGTTGTTGTATCATATGCAGCACCATACCCCTTGATGGAGCATTTAATCTTATTTGCATCCAGCCCAAACCGATGGAATGTATAGGTTGACTTGAATTTAAAGTTTGCATTGGCAACCTTACTTGCTTTCGATGTGTCCCGTAAAATTGACAAATTCATCTCATAGCTGGCAGATGTCGCCTGAAAATCCGCTGCATCCAATACGACACGGATCGTTCCATCCGTATCGCTCCATGCAAGGACTGGGAACTCCCCAAGCTCCTGCGCACTCCAAGTTCCAGTCTCATCTTTCACATACCGTGTGATTGCACAATTCTGTGCCTGCCGGTTTGCATAATTCTTGATCTTTGCTCCGTTTAATGTGAACTTCATAACCGGAACACCATCTGCCATATTCTCACTGGTACAGAAATCAGAATCTACATCATAGACGGTAATGTCATAATTCATCTTCTGTGCGGCATTTGCCGGCTTGCTGACCTTGAACGACAGATTTAACGTATCTTCATTATTTAATTTCACTTCATCAATGGACGGCTTTTCCTTTGTACCCTTCAGCGCCGTCGACAATGTATCCACACCATAGTACCCGATCATACGGTCTTTCCGGTAAGAATCATACCGGGTGGCAATGTTAACCGAACCCCGAAGGGAATCATTGTCATTATCATACTCGAAAATTTCTACCTCATCTCCATTTGACTTGGCAGAATAAAGGACAGAAAATACCTGTCCATCCTCTAAGGAAAACTCGACGCAGATCGCGTCATTTAAGATAGACGTATCATACAGATACCCCTGTAAAAGCTGATATACGATTGGTGCCGTCGGGCTTGTCGTATCTTTTCCTGCCGCATACAGACTGTAATCGCCCTTATTTGCACGCACAGAAACAAGCGTACCCTTATTTACCGTTACCCAAACGGAATCATCACTGTACGCCTGTCCTTCTTCGTAATATATCGAATCCAGCTTCACCTCGACTGGACTAAAATTTTTCGTCTGCTTTGCAAAATCTTCTAAGGTTCCATTTGCATTATATTCCGACAACTGATTCTGCGCTGCCAAAAACATGGTCTCTGCATATTCATTCGCCTGGTTAAAGTCTGACCAGTCCTGCCATGCCATAAGTCCCATGACTGATATTGTGAGCAATATCGACAGCAACATCATCGTCACGATCATCTCTACAAGCGTGAAACCCCGATTGGATCTGCATCGTCTCTTTTGTGTCGATCTCATATTTATCACCTACTGTATAACACTATTCGCTTTATTATACAAATATATCGGAAAAAAGGCAAACTTTATCCAGTGATTTTTTTTGCATATTTTTGCCATTTCAGTGAAATTTGTGTGATATCTTACATAAATAGCTCCAGTATATACACAATCGCACACGAAACAAGCGACACCACAAACATGCTTGTCCTGCGCCATGCAAGGATCAGCGCCACGACGAATCCGATGCCTGCTGCCACCATACTGTTGCTCGCCGTGAGGATCGCCGGGAATGTCATAACCGCGAGCGTCACATATGGCACATAGAACAGAAACGACCGCACCGTCTTGTTCTTGATCTCTTTCTTGATCAATGTGAGTGGCAGAACACGGATCAGATACGTGACTGCTGCCATCACAAGAATGTACAGATAAATATTATGCTTCATGGTTCGCCTCCTCTTCTTCCTTCTCCTCATCCGGAAGCGGGAACAGCACGGCTGCCACCCCGGAGATCACAACAGTCAGAATAATCACCTTCATACCGGAAGAAATATTCTTGATCACCGGTATCTTCGTGAAAAGGAAGCTCGCCGCCATCGCGATGATCACAAGTCCGCGGATCACCTTATTGTCTCTGGCAGGCGGGATAATGATTGCCAAGAACATACCATATAGCGCGACGGAAAGCGCACTAACCACACCGCCCGGCAATACGTTACCGAGCACAACACCGAGGCAGGTGCCGATCGTCCATGCCGGAATCGCAATCGACATCGCGCCATACATGTAGCACGGATTTAATTTACCTTTTCTCGCAACGGAGATGCCGAAGATCTCATCGGTCACACCAAATCCAATAAAAAAGCGGTGTATGATTGAAAACTTCGGATCAAGCTTCTGTGTCAGTGCACACGACATCAGCATATATCGTAAGTTTATGACGAGCTGCATCAGTGCAAGCTCTGCATATCCTACGCCGCCGGCAATGGCTGTAATCGCCGCAAATTCTCCCGCCGATGTCGTATTCGTCAAGCTCATAATTGTAGCCGGAAGTACATGCACCCCCGCATTTCGCGCCGCAATCCCAAGTGTAAATGCGACCGCAAGGTATCCAAGTGCGATTGGAATTGCATCCCGCATTCCATCGCAGTAATTTTTTCGATTTATATTTTCTGCTCCACTCATTTTATCTCATCCATCACTTCTTCTAAAGTTCCGCAGTCTGTCCGCACGCGGATATGGCAGGCACGCGCATAGACTGATCCCCGTTCTTTCATCATCGCCTGAATCTTCGCATACGGATCGTCACACTGTAACAGCGGACGGTTCGTACAATGCTTTACCCGTGCATAGGTCGTATCTGCATCTGCCATCAGGTAATATACTGTTCCGACCTCTTTCAGCAGATCGCTGTTCTCCTTGCGAAGCGGCAGTCCTCCACCTGTCGCGATCACGCAATGTGTCTTCTCCCGAAGTTCTTTAATGACATTTGTCTCCAATGTGCGGAAATACGTCTCCCCTTTCTTCTCGAAGATTTCAGGAATCGTCATTCCCTCCTGCGCCTCGATATAAAGGTCGGTATCAATAAATTCATACCCAAGCTTTTCAGCAAGTGCCTTTCCGACCGTTGTCTTCCCGGCACCCATATAACCGATCAGGACAATGTTATCGCCGCGCTTCTTTCCATAGATTGCATCCTGCAGCGCCAGATACACTTTATCGGTCAACGTCTCAGAAACAGTCAGATCATTCCACAATTCATATGCAAGGATTCCCTGATAGAGCAACATCTTCAAGCCATTTACCGCTGGCACGCCAAGCTTCTCCATCTCCTTTAAGAATGGCGTCTGTGCCGGATTGTAGATCAAGTCAACGCCCGCCTTCGCCATCGCATAGAACGTATCGCCGAAATCAAACGGCATTCCATCGCCCTCATGCAGTCCAACCGAAGTACACTGGATCATCAGATATTTTCCTTCCGGAATACTCTTATAATCCTCGGAAGCGACCGCCTGTACGACCGCCTTCCCTGCAAATGCATTCATATCGTCCGCGATTGCCTGTGCATGTGCATATGTCCGGTTTACGATATACACCTGCTTTGCGCCATAGCTGACACACATATACGCGACCGCACGTGCGGCACCACCTGCGCCAAGCATGATAACTGTCTCATCCTTTAATGCAATTCCTTCTGTCTCTAACGCTTTCGCCAGTCCCGGCATATCCGTGTTGTAACCCTTATAGCCGCCCTCCACACGGACAAGTGTATTAACCGCGCCGATCGTCTTCGCGGCGATATCCACATCCACGAGACTCTCCATCACGTGCTGCTTGTGCGGCACGGTAATATTCAGTCCAAGCACGCCCTCGTCATACGCCAGCTTCACACAACGGGACAAATCCTCGTCCTCCACGCAGAATGGCACATACCGCTCTGACAGCCCCAGTGCATCGCTGAGCGTGTCATGGATGACCGGTGACAATGTATGTTTGATCGGATTTCCGAAGATTCCAAGCAGATGCTCTGCGGTGACATCCTCGTAACCCGGTATCGCATATTTCATGATTTCCATCGCTATTTTCCCCTGTTTCGTCTATAATTGTCTATAATCAGACATTTTCCTCAAATATAATACCATAAAAGTGAAAACCTGCAACCATTTAGATACATTTCTGATACATTTGTATCCTATAATATAAACAGTTCTTACACGCAGGCCCGACAATCAACAGGGATGCTGCACGAAAAACTACGAGGGGGAATTTCATATGAGACGCAAAACCATATTCTATAAAATGGTGATCGGTGCACTCCTGCTTTCCATCTTATCCGGATGTGGAAAGAAAGCGGGCGTCGATTATATTCAGGAGAACGATTCCAGACAGGATGCCGTTTCCGCATCCGACTTACATCTGAACTATTCCGTATCAAACGGACGCACGACCGTCAATGTCGACGCCGATGTGAACACCAGTCTGTCCACGCAGTCTGCTCCGGTTGCGACTGCCGTCCGGTGCGACTATACAAATGAAGATATCACACGCATTGCGGCTGCAATCTTCGATGAGGGAAGCTATAAATTATTCCTTCCATACAGCCGTCAGTCAAAGGAAAATATCACTGCTGCCTGCGATGCATTTGCAGAGACTTTTGCTACCTACGCAGATAAATCCGAGATTCCATATAATCTGTTGGCAGAATGTTCCTACGCACAAAATGTGAAAGCAAGCGGAATCTTTGATCCTATCGAGACAGATGGAACCATTCAATACTATCCAACCATCAAGCCAAGTGCAGACAGCGAGGAATTTTGCAACTTCTGTAATATCCGTGGCACGATAGACGGAAAGGACTATCAGCTTTCCTTCGTCCAGACGCGCAAGCACTGCATGCTTGTGTTGCACAAAGATTATAACGAAGAGCTTACCTATGGCTTGTTTAACCAATTATCCCCGATCCGTCCGGATATGCTCGAAACGCTTGCCGGCAGCGACAACATCTGCTCGTATTCCACGGAAGGTGCCTCAACGCTTGTCACCGATACGCTCTCCAGAATGGGAATCGATGATTATGTAGTTACCGACGTATTTCCGACGCAGACCATCCAGACTGTCTACGATATTGACGACACTTATCAGGTATCAGCAAACTACAACAAAGAACCGGTTATTTCCTATGATTCCTATCTGGTCTACGGTGGGCGCAGCTTAGATGCGCTTACCCCTGTCTACACCACTGCAAACTTCCAGACAGAGCTGACTGATTATGAAAGCATGGATCAGGACGAAAACGGAACAATCTCCAATTATCAGGATTATATCTTCTATGGCTATGAATTCATCACCGCCAATGTCGGAAATGACGGTTTGAATTATCTGATCGTCGCCAATCCTATGAAGATTGAAACCATCGACGTCGATATGGCGAACACACTGGATTTCTCCCAGATTGATACGATTGCACAGGACTACATCAACAAACACACCTTTGATGAGACGGTGTATGACATAACAGATATCCGGTACGGACTGATCCGGGTATCCAACGAAGAGGATGATTCCTACCAGTTGCTCCCGGCATGGTATTATCTTGCAGAAGGAAGCGAGGAAAGCAAACCCTATTATTTCCCATCTGCCTACGTCATCATCAACGCCATCGACGGAAGTATCTACAATGACGAACTTGGCTACATCTATCAGCATAGAAACAAATCAGATTAACAGGAGGAAGATCTTATGAAGAAACGAATTGCAGGCATTCTCATATCCATCCTTGCATTATTCGCCCTGTCCGGGTGTGGAAAAGAGAAAGATATCTCATACGTGGATGAACCGGCAACGACAAGCGATGCTGCCACCGCTTCGGTTCTGCACCGGAATTATGAGGTCACAGACGGACTCCTGACATTTACGGTGGATGCCGATGTCGATACCAGTTTATCGGCACAAAGTTCCCCTGTGGTAAAAGTCTCCCGAAACGACTACACCAAGGATGATATGAAGCGGATTGCAGATGCCATCTTCGATGCTGGAAGCTACGCATTATTCCTGCCCTATGTCCTGCGCCCGGATGAGGAGGTCAAAAGTGCGTGTGCCGATATGCAGGAGAAAATCGCACAATATAACGACAGCGCAGACATTCCATACTCTTTGCTGCAGGAATACTATATCGCCCAGCAATGTATGGAGAATGACAACGTGGTCACCCCGATTCATACGGATGGTTCCCTGAAATGGTATCGTTTCACCTCCTCCGAAAATACGGATATTTATACAAATTTCTGCGTCATCAAAGGAACGATCAGCCAGAAGCCTTACTATCTGTCGTTTATACAGACGGATGTGTACTGTACAATGCTGCTCCACACGATCTACGAACCATATATCCAGTATCCGCAATACTACGACACCTACGCAAACCCTCTTTATGAGAATGAATCGTACTCCGATGAGTGTCAGTATTCTAAGGAAGAATCAAAAGCAATGGTGCTTGATACGCTTCAGACTATGGGAATCTCCGATTACACGATCACAGATGTACAGAAGGCGCAGACCATAAAGCCCGATTACGAGATAACGAAAGATGGGGAAATCATAGCCAGCGATTCTTCAAACGATGGATATTCCTATGATTCCTATCTGCTCTATGGCGGCAGAAATGTGGACGGTATCGCTCCTGTTCATACGGATTTCAATTTCTCCCGCGAACTAGTCTCCGGGACAATCGGTGAAAACAGCAGCTCCAACGATTCTTACACGAATGCCAGATATGGATACGAAGCTATCTTCGCGAATGTCGGAAATGATGGTATCAACTATCTGGTTATCCAGAATCCGATGAAAGTAGAGGAAGTCTTAGAAACAAATGCACAACTGCTCTCTTTTGATCAGATTGACGCAATCGCCAAAGATTACATCTCGAAGTTCGATGGGACGACTTTACCATTTTCTGCGGATAACACCTACAAAATCAAGGAGATTCAATATGGATTAATCCGGTTATTTGACGAAGAATCTGATTCCTATATGTATATTCCTGCGTGGTATTACATGATCGACGGGGAATCTCTTTCTTCCCCATTTTGTACATTTTCCCCGTACGTTATAATCAGTGCCATCGACGGAAGCATCTATCATGATTATAACGGGAACATCAACTAAAGCGAAAGGAGAACGCATATGAAGAAACTATCCTGGATTTTAATTATTACACTTCTCGCATCCTGTCTCTCTGCCTGCGGCAAAAAAGAGACTGTCATCTATCAGGGAGATACCGCATCTACATCCGATGCCACAGATGACCCTATCCGGAATCTCGATTACACCGTTCCGGGGGACAAAGGAACTCTGACTGTACAGGCACAGGTGGATACCTCGCTTGCCGAGAAATCAGCACCGGTTGCGTCTTTATCCCGCGCAGACTTCACGGACGAAGACATCCAGACGTATGCCGACCTGCTCTTCGACGAGGGAAGTTATTCACTATTTATGCCATATGATTTTCGTTCGATTGAGGACTTAACCTCCGCCTGCGGCGCATGGGAAGATACATTCAAAAGCTATGAGAATTTCTCTACGATCCCGGAATATATGATTGCAGAATACTACGACGCTACAAATGTCCTTGCGACGAAAAAGCAAGATGCCGATGCAGCAAAGCGTGTCGTAGAAACCAACGGTGAAATGAAATGGTATATCAATCCCTATAGCGAAAGGGATGATATCGGGCAATTTATACCGAACCAATTCTGTATTATCGGCGGAACCATTTCCAAAGAGCACTATTATCTGGCATTTTTTAAATCCAACCTATTCTGTCGTATGGTATTATACAAACAGTACTGTACTGATGCTATCGATTTTTCTACCAGTAACACCTATAAGGCGTATCCAATTTCTTCCGCTTACGTTGAGCAAAATGGGGAAAACAGCTGTTCCCTCTCCCTCACAGAAGCGAAGCAGATTACTGAAAAATATATGCAGACACTGAAGATTACTGATTATACAATTGTGCAAACACTGGATGCTATACGACATCCCCAACATTATACGATCAATGCCTCCTTTGCCGTAGAACCTCCGGCAGAAGAAACAGAACCTGCCACAGACTCCTATCTGTTCTATGCCAGCCGAAGCCTGAATAATCTTTCTACCTTATATACATCTGAAACATTTTCAACAACCCTGACGGATTATTCCAATGCCGAATATGACGCCAATGGTGGTTTTATATTCTCCGCGGACGAATCCAATACATTTTACGGTTTTGAATCTCTGACCGCCAGCATAGACAGCAACGGGCTTTCCTACCTGATCTGGAACAATCCAATGCAGGTAGACACCATAGAAGCAAAAACTTCTCCAACCCTGTCATTTGATCAGATTGATGCCATTGCAAAGGCACAGATTGATTTCATGAGCATATGGAACAGCAGTCCTTTCGATCCCCTTTCCATAGCTGATTGCGAATACACGGTAACGAGTATCGAGTATGGTCTGATCCGGATTTCTGATTCCAAGCACAAATCCTACTCGCTCGTTCCTGCATGGTTTTACATGCTTAAACCGGATGAAGCCGGTATCCTTTACAAATCCAGTTATGCAATTATCAATGCGATTGATGGCAGCATCTATAACCCATTTATTGGCACACTGGAACCAACAGACAACAGTCAGACAGAGAAATGACAGACAATCATACAAAAATCCGAAACAGGCTCACAGCTATATGGCAGATTATAATCATGAAAAAGGGATTGCATATGTTATATAAGGTAATAATTTTATAATCAAACTGCTATAAAAGGTACTATATTCTGTTGATATAGTACCTTTTTTATATTACAATATGATATAGGTACAGGTAATATATGTAATATAATAATCAAATAGATTGTAAAGGAGCTATTGATTATGAACTATGTAAAAATATATACAAAGACATACAGAGATAACTCAGCTAGATACATAGAGTTACCTTCTTTATTGATAGAACAAGATGGTGAAACAAAAGTATTTGAGCAATTACTTAAATATCAAATCAAATATAGCCACAAGAGTAAAACTTGGCATAATAAGCTAATTCAATCTGTCAGCTTGTTATTTGATTACATGAATGCCAATCCCAACAACTATGTATCTGCTAAAGACTTCTTTGAACTGTTTGCAGAAGCGATATATTCAGGCACTATCGATGAAGAAGGGAATGATCCTTCGGGTTTATACTGGCTTCCTAAAAAAGCGCAGACAGCTAATACCCTACTATCATCATTAAGTGACTTTTCGGACTGGCTGTATATCAACTACAAGACGGAGCAGCTTAATCCTTGGAGAGAAGCCACAAGGTATGAGGAACGTCTTAAATATATGGCTCTGATCAACAGAAGTGAGCGCTCATTCTTGGGACACCTTGATGATATCCATGACATTTCTGAAACGGCTAAAACAGTAAGAAATGTTGTTACCCACAAAAACCCTTATGCGGTGAGAAATGGCACAAAGGCTTTTCCAGAGGACAAGATAGAAAAGCTGCTCAGAGAAGGCTTCAAGAAAACACGCAAGGGCTATGAATTAGATCTGATAGATGGTTATAACTGGAGAGATATAGCAATCACTATACTCATGCATTACGGAGGGCTGCGTCATAGTGAGCCTTTTCATTTGTGGGTGCAGGATGTCATCCCTGATCCAGAAGATCCGGACATGGCAATAGTAAGGATTTATCATCCATCAGAGGGGAAAGCTCCTCATGATTTCAAAAATCCAAGCACCGGTAAATATGTAACAGACAGAGCATCATACCTGAAATTGAAATATGGTCTTATACCACGCAATCAGTACGCTTCTTCCAACAAGAGGTTTGCAGGATGGAAGAATCCAAGACTTGATGATGAAGACAATATGTATATGAACGTATATTGGTTTCCAAGAGAAGCAGGCTATGTATTTATGTATGTATGGAAAAAATATTTACAGCAACGAATCAGATATGGCATTAAAGACACTCATCCATTTGCTTTTGTGTCATTTGATCCAAGATATCTGGGGGAAATGATGCCTCCACGAACGCAGACAGAGGCTCACAACAAGGCTTGTGAAAGCATAGGCCTTGAAATATCAAAGTTTAATGGAACGACCAATCACGGTCATAGACATTCTTATGGTCAAAGGATGAAGAATGCAGGTATAGACAAGAAAGTGCGACAGGTTGCTATGCACCATAAGTCAGAAGAATCACAGAATGTTTATACTGAGCCTACAGTTACAGAAGTTACAGGTGCTCTTAGCCAAGCAACAAGTTCCTTGGAACAAGGTATGGTTCTTCCAATGAAAACTGAGATAGATTCATGGTATGAGGAAGAAAAGACAATCACTAAGAAATACATAATGGGGAAGAAATAGTATATGGCTAAATATGATAACAAGACTAAATATAAGATCATTGATGAAGTGTGTAATGGCAAAGCAGCTATAGATATCCAACGTGAATATGGCATAGGAACTGCGACAGTAATGTGTTGGCTTCGTACTTTTGCTGAAAATGGACCGTTTAAAGGAGATAAACTCACACCAAAAGATTACGCTAGACTTGAAAAGCTACAGGAATCAGCAAAGAAGCGTGAACTTGAAATGCGCTTCCATGGAACAACCACGAATGAGAGTTTTGAATGGCTACTTGAATATGATCCAGCCCTTGCCGAATGGAAAGCTTATGCTGAGGAATGGATAAAAACAGTAGTTAGAGGAAAAGCTACGGCTTTAGCTGCATTATCCAGCTTCTTTAAAAGATACATAATAGCAATGAATCTGACACGTTCTGTTCAAGAATTTGTTTCAAAGACCTATGAAATACCCGATTTATACGAGATTATTTTTTCTGAACGAGTATGTCAAAGAGCGGCTTTGGATGAAGCAAAAAAGCTCGTATCATTTATCGACTGGATACTTGAAGAAAAGTTTTCTGTTGAAGATGATTATGGCAAGAAGCTGATACCTGCCGAGTTTCATAATCCCCTAGAACAGTATTTGCCAGACCATGTAGACCGTTCTAACAGAAGCGAATCAGATAAGAACGTACTGCCTTATCGTTACATAAAGGAGCTTCGTAATCTCCTAGTCCCTTCTGATGCAACTTGCTTTAGAGATTTGACACTTGCACAAGAACTTACAGATTCCGCTAAAGGCGGTGACTGGTTTATTGTTGACAGACATCTGATTGATAAGAATGATCCTGACTGTGTTTTTAGAAAAAGAAAAGCATCACCTTATGAGATAAAAACAAAGGGATGTAGCGAATATGTTTACGAAATGTGGTGTCCTGCAAGGACTATCTGCTTATTAACAAAGCTGATGCTTCCAATCCGCACATATCAGGCTAGAATGCTTGATAGTGGAGAAATGGATACTTTCAAATATGTTCAGAAAGATAAATATAAATATGGTGAATGGGTTATAAACGATTCTCCTTTATCACAGGGAACGGAAAGAAAGCCTTGTGAAAAAGGTGTTTTGAGAAAGTTTATTGATCCTACTACAAACCTCGAAATGACAGGTTTTTTCATCAATACCAATAAAACTGCAGACAGCAATAAAGATGAAGCTGATAAAGGCTACAACATGCCTTGGCAGTATGAAGAAATGCAGTATTGGCTTGCGAAGTTAAGAGACTGGCAGCAAAAGTACAATCCTATCTCAAGACCTACTGCATGGACTGAATTGACAAGGGGGCAATTAGGAAAAGCAAAAGATATAAAAATACTAAAGGCTATGGGAACCACTGCTTTCTTATTTAGAGATGCTGCAAGTAGAAATAAACATCTACCATTAAGAAATCACGCATTAGACCCCTTATGGTATAAACTGCTCCAATGTCTTGAACAAAAAGTAAATCAGAATGCAACTACCGAAGCTGAACAAAACCTAAAATTCGTTCATGACGATTTAAACATAACCACTTATTATCCGCTTCATTCGCTTCGAGTATCTCTTATCACAGCATTTGCTCTTGAAGGCGGTGTCCCTATGCCTGTTCTTTCCAAGTGCATAGCAGGCCACGCAAGACTTGTTATGACTCTGTATTACACAAAAATGGGTATCTCCTACATCACTGATACCATGAAAAAAGCTGATACAGAGATACTAAAGCAGGATCAGGAATCATTTGAGAGGTTTATCAGAGACGCAAAGTATAAGCAGTTAGAAATAGGCACAGCTGTTAATGATACAGCTGCGTATGACGCTGTTTTAAGCGCTCAAAAGTCAAAGGCAAGCATTGTTATGTCCGACAAAGGAATATGCCCTAAAGGGTGCTTTGGATGCGATACAGGCGGTACTTATGTGAATGATGATACTGACAAGGTAACATACGGCCCAGTACAGGGATACCCTGCTCATAACTGTGTTCGTTGCAGATGGTTTATCACAGGCCCCGCCTTCCTACCGGGACTTGTAAATCATTTCAATGTATTAAGTTATGAGATGGCTGAAACATCCAAAAGAGTTATCAGGTATCAGAACAAAACCGAGGAACTTGAAAACAGTAAATACGAAGCTGAACAGCATGGAGCAATCTTTGAACAGTACGAAGAACTCCTTAAATATGAAAAGCTCTTACAACAGGAACTACAAAAGGGTGATGATATAGCCAACAATCTAAACGCTACACTAAGACTTATTGATAAGTGCCAAAAGATATCCAAAAGTGGAAATGACAATGATTCAAGCTCCACACAGCTTGTCCCTGTTGGAACAGTTCAAGATGTTGGTTTCCTACTTGAAACAGAAGCTGACGAAATGCATCAGTTACAAGCAATATGTAACGGAGCAGAATTATTCCCTGAGACAGATGCAAGCAAAGCTTTACTGAAAAGATCACAGATAATAGACATGACGCTGTTGTTCAACAAAAAGCAGCCAGTAATGTTCACCTTGTCTGATGAAGAACAGCTCCTTGCAGGAAATCAGTTCATGAGGCTGCTTATCAAAAGAGCCGGAAGTCTTAAAGAGGCAATTCCTTACGCTATCGGCAGAAAAAAGCTTGAAGAAATCGGCATTCACAACGAATTTGAAAAAGAACTGAAAATCATGAGATATGACGCACCTTTAAAGCTTCTATCCACTAATAATGATGCCTAATTTGAGAGGTAATAGAATGAGTAATATACATCCAGACGAATTATACGAACAGCTATGTGAGAACGCTACAAGCAGAAAGAAGAAAACGCTCACTCTTGTGCATGAAGTATGCAGGAAACAGAGTGAATCAGATGTGAAAGACTTTTCTCTTGGTACTATTGCGGGACTCATGGCTGATAAAGGAGGCTTAAGTGAGCAGGCTTTGCGAAACAAAAACGCAGAGCCTTACAGACTCCTTATCAGTAGGTGGGCAGAGTATTCTAATACAACCACCAAAAAGCCCAAGAAAAAGGCGGTAACAACGCTTAATGATGAGATACTGTCACAGATCTCTGAGCCAACCGTCAAAGCTCTTGTAGGCATGATAATTGCTGAAAACAAGAAGCTCAAAAATGAAAACAACATGCTCAAGAATCAGACCTGCATCACAATAGACATGCGAAATCAGAAAAACGCAACATCTCCAACCTCAGATGTGGTCGTAGTATCTGCACTTGATAATCTGACTGAAACAGAGATCGATGCATTAAAAGATGCTGTTTCAGACAACTTTTTCAAAGACAGAGGCTGGACTACTGACGAACAGGGACGAGTTAAGGAAAAAGGATATCCAGTTTATAAAACTGGATATGTTACAGCTATAAAAAAGATACTTGAAGAATTATAGTCATAAAAAAGAGCATTTATAACCGTAAAGTTATAGATGCTCTTTTAGTTTGATTATATAGTTTGATTATATGTAATCAAACTATTTTCCGCTTAATATAAGGTTTTACTGATATTTATTATACTATTTACCTTATATTTCGTCCTCCAATCCCTTTTGTAGTGTGTGTGATTTTAAGTTTATTTACTAATTTGTTGTTATTACTTTCTAAGACCAAGCTGCTCGATAAGTGTTCTGTAACGCTCGATATCCTTGCTCTTAAGGTATGCGAGAAGGTTTCTTCTCTGACCAACCATCTTAAGAAGACCTCTTCTTGAGTGGTGATCCTTTGGATGTACCTTGAAGTGCTCATTCAGGTCGTTGATTCTTGCTGTAAGGAGTGCAACCTGCACTTCTGGTGAACCTGTATCACCTGCTGTACGAGCATACTTCTCAATGATCTCTTTCTTCTGATCTGCTGTAATCATGCTTTTTTCCTCCATTTTCTTATTTTGTCCAGTCGCTGAGTTATGGTCGGAGTGATCCTATAACCAAGTGACGGCATTTGATATCTTACCACAAGACCTTCATCTTGTAAAGCACTATTTTACTTATAAGTTCCACCCTTGATATAGTCCTCGGCTTTCTCGCTTCCATGTGTGAATTTGTAGCCGATTCCTAACCATTCACTGTTGGTTTTACCAAAATATCGAAGTGGATCTGTCCAATTGTTATCTGCATTCTGTGGATCGAAGTTGTACCAGATTCCGTTGATCTTGATGACACACCAGTAATGCTCACCATACGAGTTATCTGCACGTAATGTCTCGCCTCCGACACGATACGCCTCAAAGCCGAGTGCTCTTGCAAATACAACCATCGCCGAACCATAATTGATACAGGTTCCGTAACGTTGCCCATTCACGCCGCAAATAATTGTCTTTGCAAAGCTGACAACCTGTCGATCCCGATTATTAGAATACGAAACATTAGTGTTGTTCCATGATCCTGTGAAGCCATCATACTTATAAAATGAATTATCTATAATCCACTTATAACATGCCAGAAGCTTGTCATAATTATCCATTTCAGGCTTTACGACCTGTGCCAATACTTCCTGCACTTTTGTATCAATTGCCGTATCTCTGGTTATGGTTGGAACCAGCACAGCCTCGCTCAGAACCTTGCGCAGATTCTCGCTGGTCGCCTTGTCGTTTGCTTCCTTCTCAGCTTCTTCCTGCCGTTTTCTTTCTTCTTCCTTTTCCTTCTCGATCTGCTTTGCAATCGCAGCATCGACATACGGATATCTCGTCTCGCCCGGTGCAGTCTCGCCCTTTTCTACGAGCACGATCTCGATCGCCTCCAGACGCTTTGCAAGCCCCGACGTTCCGGAAGCCTCTCCGTTACATGCCCAGTCAAGCCATCCATACGTCTGGCTATGTACACGATAATACACATCGAACTTCTCTGCCATCTCTCCGGTCAGCTTGATCTTGATCGCTTCGAGACGCTTCGCCTGTCCGGATGTACCTGCCTGCATATCATTCGTTACCCAGTCCATCCAGCCGTAGGTCTGGCAATGAACGGAATAGGTAATACCACCTGTACAGCTTGTATTGGGCACATCAATCTTAATTGCCTCCAGACGTTTGCCCTCACCAGTTGTACCTGACTGCTTACCATCTACTACATAATCCAGCCATCCATGTGTCTGTACATGTGTCGTATACTTGAGGTCTGCATCATCGGCGCCATTTTTACGAACGAGCTTGATCTGGATTGCTTCAAGACGCTTCGCCTGTCCGGTCGTTCCACACTCAGTACCATTCTTTACCCAGTCTGTCCAGCCGTAAGTCTGTCTGTGTACACGATATACAACGTCATACACCTCAGCAAGCTGTCCGGTCAGACGGATCTTGATCGCTTCGAGACGTTTTGCCTCTCCGGTCGTTCCACACTCCTCACTGTCCTTCTTTGTCCCGATGCTCCAGCCATACGTCTGCACATGTGTCTCGTATTCCACACTACCGGAAAGCTCGGACTTTACCCAGATCTTGATAGACTCCAGACGTTTCGCCTGTCCAGATGTACCGGTTACCTCGCCGTTTTTAGCAACGCCAAGTCCCCAGCCATACGTCTGACAATGTACTGCATAATAAATATCTGCATCTGTACTTGCCGCTTTCGCTGTGCCCGCTGTATTTCCTGTCTGTACCAGTCCAAGCACCATCACACATATCAATATTCTCGCTAAAATCTTTTTCATCTGCTATTCCTCTTCTTTGTTTTGTAACAATTTTGTAACATTATCGCACATGTATAGGAAAAAATCAACAGGCTCTTCCTATTTTTCACAAAAAGATGTATAATCCCTTCAAATGTATATACAATATGAAAGGATTATATTACCATGGCTGGTTCAATATACGGAAAATTATTTACAGTCACTACATGGGGTGAATCACACGGCAAAGGACTCGGCGTTGTCATCGACGGCTGTCCGGCTGGGATTGCGCTTTCTGAGGAGGATATCCAGATCTATCTCGATCGCAGAAAGCCAGGTCAGAACGAATTTACGACCAAGCGAAATGAAAGCGACAAGGTCTCTATCTTGTCCGGCGTCTTTGAAGGAAAAACAACCGGAACGCCGATCTCCCTCGTTGTCATGAATGAAGATCAGAAATCAAAAGATTACGGTTCGATTGCAGAAAGCTATCGTCCGGGGCATGCGGACTACTGCTTTGATGAGAAGTATGGATTCCGCGACTACCGGGGCGGCGGTCGTTCTTCCGGCCGGGAGACAATCGGCAGAGTTGCCGCAGGCGCGGTCGCTGCCAAGGTCTTAAAAGAGCTCGGTATTACCCTTACTGCATACACACGTGCGATCGGAACGATCAAGGTTGCAGACGATGCGATCGATCTTAATATGGTCAATCAGAATCCGCTCTATATGCCAAACAACACCTGTGCAGCAGATGCAGCTGCTTATCTCAATGAAATGATGGAGAAAAAGGATTCGGTTGGCTCTATAGTGGAATGTATCATAACCGGTGTTCCTGCCGGTGTTGGCGAACCAGTATTTGACAAGCTTGATGCGAAGCTGGCACAGGCAGTCATGTCGATCGGCGCTGTCAAGGCAATCGAAATCGGAGATGGTACTGCTGTTGTCTCATCCATCGGCTCTGATAACAACGACAACTTCTATATGGATGGCGACACTGTCAAAAAGCGCACCAACCACTCTGGCGGCACACTAGGTGGCATGAGTGACGGCAGTCCGATTCTCATTCGTGCTTCTTTCAAGCCAACACCTTCGATCTTTCAGGCGCAGGATACTGTCACACGGGCACACGAAGAAATTGTAATGGAGATCAAGGGACGTCACGATCCGATCATCGGTCCACGTGCAGTCGTTGTCGTTGAATCCATGTGTGCGATTACCGTATTGGATCTGCTGATGCAGAATGCAACCGCAAAGCTGGACAATCTGAAAAGGATTTATCGTTCATAATATATAGGAAAAGGATTTAGTAGAATGGTTTTTTCAAGTATTGAATTTATGTTCCGCTTTTTACCAATCTTTCTGATTGTGTATTTTGCAGCGGCACCGAAATACAGAAATATAATATTGCTGATCGGCAGCTTAATCTTCTACGGCGTTGGAGAGCCTTCGTATATTATCCTGATGATTCTCTCCATCCTCGTCAATCATTTTGCAGCCGTCAACATCTACACCGCATGGAAACGCGAGGATGACACGCAGGCATCCACAGAGACAAACCGAAAGGTCTGGCTTATTGCTGCCATGGTCTTTAATTTCGGAATGTTATTTGTATTTAAGTACCTGAACTTTTTTATCGGCATCATCAATGGAATTGCAGGTACAACCGTATTAAAGCTTGTGTCACTTACCCTACCGCTTGGAATCAGCTTCTACACTTTTCAGGCTGCTTCCTATGTGATTGACATCTACCGCAGGAAATATGAGATTGCAAACGGACTACTGGATTTTGCAACGTATCTTTGCATGTTCCCTCAGTTAATTGCGGGGCCAATCGTCAGCTTCTCAGAAGTCAAAGATGATCTGCACAAGCAGCGCAAGATCAGTCTGCCAAAGATTGAATGGGGCACGACGATCTTTGTACTTGGACTTGCTTACAAGGTACTGCTGGCGAACAAGATAGCTTCCCTCTGGAATACGGTTATGACGGCTGGCGTTATGGGGATTCATCCACTGACCGCATGGCTTGGTTCATGGGGATTTTCGATGCAGCTCTTCTTCGACTTCTTCGGATATTCCCTGATGGCGATTGGACTTGGACGTATCCTTGGATTCAAATTCCCGACAAACTTCAAGAACCCATACTGTGCCACTTCCTCCACGGATTTCTGGCGCAGATGGCATATCACACTCAGCAGATGGTTCCGGGAATATGTCTATATCCCACTGGGTGGAAACCGCAAAGGGCAGAAACGTATGATTCTCAATACATTTATCGTGTGGTTACTCACCGGCCTGTGGCATGGCGCGGACTGGAACTTTATTATATGGGGCATGTTCTTCTTCGTGCTGCTGACCGTCGAGAAGTTATTTTTATTGGACAAGCTGGAACGGCATGCGATCTTATCCCATATTTATATGCTGATCGTGATTCCGGTTTCCTGGACAATCTTCAACATTTCCGATCTGCCAACGCTCGGAAATTATATCAAGCGGTTATTTTTCCTTCCAGTCAAGGGATCGGTCAAAATCGATACCTTCCCGAAGTTTCTGGAATTGTTCGGCACCTACTGGTGGCTGCTCGCAATCTGCGCCATCTGCTGTACGCCGATTCCAATCCGCCTGTTAAAGCGGTTTTACAAGACATGGGTATGTAAGATTCTTATGCTGGCACTCTTCTGGCTTTCGGTTTATCAGATTGCCTCCGGTGCAAATAACCCATTCCTGTATTTCCGGTTCTGACGACTTTGGAATCTGATTTTCCCAAAATCATATATACAGGAACCGGACTATAGATGAAATAAGGATGATGATTATGAATAATAACAAAAAGCGAAGACAACCGAAAACAATTTGGGATTTCCTGCGGGAATGTCCGCTTGTATCCCTGATCCTGCTTTCCGTCATCGGCTATACTTTATATGCCCTTGTCGGTGCTATGGGTGGCGAATACAAGCTGCGGATTTCCAAGGATCATACGCTCTTTATGTCTGCCATGATTAAAGAAGATCCATTTGTGAAAAAAGATGACACAAAGAAACCTTCCGATGACACGACGGCAACCGGTACAGACGCAGATTCCAATCCTATTCCTGCCGCGACATCAACCGATGCACCGGCGACCTCTTCGGATGCAGTCAGCACCGATGGAAGCGAACCGATTCCAACGACCTATATCACAGTTCCAATGCGTAAGGCACGCTCTGCTTATTACGACGATAATGACCGTGTGGCACAGACAACCAACTACGATTATATCACTGTAAATACTGACTACTTTAACGATGCAGCCTTTATCGGGGATTCCCGTATTGAGGGACTACATGACTACGGTACGCTCCGCACCAAAACAACGGCTGATTTCTACTACAAAGATGGTGTTTCCATCTGGGATCTGATGGATAAAACAATGGCAAACGGCGAAACAATTCCAAATGTGCTTGCCACAAAACAGTACAAAAAAATCTTCCTCATGTGTGGTGTCAACGAGCTCGGAAGCGGCTACGCCAAGGATTATCAGGTGCAGTACAAGAAAGTATTAGATCAGATTCAGGAATTACAGCCAGACGCTGTAATCTTCGTCATGGGTATGATGCATGTTACACAGAGCTACGCAGATAACTCAGATGTGTACAACAACGACAATGTGGATTGCAGAAATGCTCTGGTTGCAGAATACGCAGACGGACAGCGTATCTTCTACCTTGATATGAACACCTGCGTCTGTGACATGGACGGCGATGTTCCAATGGGTGTTAAAGCCGATTATTCCAACGATGGTATCCATCTACAGGCACAATACTATTCCCTGTGGGAGGCATACCTGTTGAAACATGGTGTCAGTGACAGCGTATTTACAAACCTGCAAAACAAGTAGTAACTCATTTTAGATTCTAAATGCTGTATTGTCAGATGCAACACCGCAAGAAAACCTCATTACCAGATATTTCTTCTCTGATAATGAGGTTTTCTCTTTTTATTTCATCTATGAAATTTTATCTTTCTATTTTGATTTCATTTTTATATGGCTTTCACGCCATCTTTGCACGTGGGTGTGCTTTCTCATATTCTTCCTTCAACTTGCTCTGTCTGCTGCGCAGATAAATCTGCGTGGTCGAAATATCCGAATGTCCAAGCATCTCCTGTACCGCCTTCAAATCGGCACCATTTGATACCAGATGTGATGCAAAGGAATGACGGATCATATGCGGTGTGATATCCTTGTCGATACCAGCCTTTGCTGCATATGCCTTGATCAGTTTCCAAAAGCCCTGTCTCGTCATCGGCTGTCCCTTCATATTCGTAAAGAGGAACATACTTCCATGACTGATGGATTCCCGTACCGACTTGATATAGTTCTCCAGTGCCATCTTCGCTACATTCTCGATTGGAATGACACGCTCCTTCGATACATCCCGGCATAAAATATAATTCATCGTCAGATTTACATCTGTGATCTTTAAATTTATAAGTTCTGATACACGCATGCCAGTCGCATACAGAAGCTCCAGCATTGCCTTGTCCCGGATTTCCTTTGGTGTCAGGCGTGATGGCTGATCTAAGAGCAGATTGATTTCCTCAATGGAAAGCGTCTCAGGTGCTTTCTTCTCGATCTTTGGCGGCTTCAATGCATCCGCATAATCTTCTGTGATTTCCCCCTGCTTCAACAGATATAGAAAAAACGATTTCATACTTGCAATGCTTCTGGATATCGTCGCTGTGGACATGCCTTGACTTTCCATATCCAATACATACGAATTCAAATCCGTTCCCCGAAGCTCACGCACATCCGTACACTGTCTGTCCGCAAAAAAGCGGCTCATCTTCTTCAAATCTCTCCGATAGGATGCAATCGTATTCGCACTTGCATGCTTCACGCTATTCAAGTAATCAATGTAATTCTCAATCTGTGTTTCCATACCCAAAGTCCTTCCATTCCCTCGACAAAATGCAACCTTTTCCGACTGCTTTTCGCCTTTATCTATTACATTATAATTACTATTTCAGCTAAAATCAAACATAATTTTTTCACATTTTTTCAATATTTGTAACATTTTGTAACATTTCTACAATATGTTGAAATGCACGTTTTTACATACCTATATATTGGAGAAAATTTTTTAAAAAAAATTTTGAAAGAATACTCTCGGATAGAATTCCGACAAAAAACGTCAGAATTAGAATCATCGCCGCCATCCTCTTTTTATTCTTATCCTCTCCAACCTTGCGTGCCTCTGCCGCCAGATAATACAACATTCCAAGATAGATCAGATAATGCGGAAACAGGCATAACAGCAGAAACCATACACCCGAAAGTCCCAGATAAAACATCTGACAACTGATTACAAATCCAAATAAAAATAACAACGCACTCATCCCGATCGAGAAGACTGCCTTGGGCGGAAACACCTTATACAGCAGGTATACAACAGCCACCTGTTTCGTCCGCTGTAACAACACATAAAACAACGTCTGCTGCACGGATACCCCAGCTAACCGACTGCTGTCCGTAAATGGCAGTATAAACACCTGCAGATTCCGATCGCATCGCAGCACGATATTGGCTAATATACAACCTGCCAGCACCATGCACAGATAATAAAACACGCGGCTTTTCAGTTTTTCACTTTCATATGGCATTGCCTTATACTCCTACTGCATAAAAATTAGGGAATGATTGCTCACTCCCTAAAGCATATGTGCCTGTCTACTTAAATATTCCTCGACTCTTCTTATCATAATAAGCAAGAATCGCGACAATCGTCTTACTATCTACAATCTTACCCGAATAAATCATCTCGCGTGCTTCTTCCATAGGTACTCGAACAATCTCGATAAATTCCGTCGGATCTAAATGCCGCTTGCCTTTCTTCAGATTGCGTCCAATATAGACATCCGTCTTCTCATCAAAGGTTCCAACCGAAGAAATCATATTGCTCACATGATAGATATCCTGCGGAATCCATCCAGTCTCCTCCTCTGCTTCCCGTAGCGCACATGTCTCACCGGATTCCCCGTGAAAACTATATCCACCTGCCGGAATCTCCAGATCCACTGCATCTAAGGAATTACGGTACTGACGCACCAGATATGTGTACTCTTCCTCGTCTACAAGCAGAATACCTGCTCCACCGCCAGATTTATGTTTAATCAGATCATATACAACCTCTCCACCATCCGGTGTCTCCAACACATCCTTATACAGCGCTACAATCTTCGCATCATATAATAATTCCAAGCTTTTTCTTTTAAATTCAACCATATTTATGTCCCTTCCTATCCACTCTATTCCGCATCGTCCATATAATCATAATAAATACATTTCATCATTCATAATTTGTTTCGCACGCGATTGCTTTATATCTCTATATATAATACAGGAAATAAACAAAAAAGGAAAGTATTGAAAACTTGTATTCTCAATACTTTCCACGAATTTCATTGATAACAAATAATTACTTTGCGTAATCGGTTACTCTCGACTCTCGGATCAAGTTTACCTTGATTGTGCCCGGATACTCAAGTTCTGATTCAATCTTCTTTGAGATATCCCGTGCGAGTAATACCATATCCGCATCTGTTACCTGCTCTGGAACTACCATTACTCGAATTTCTCGTCCCGCCTGAATAGCAAAAGTCTTATCAACACCCTTAAATCCATTGGCAATGTCTTCCAAGGACTTCAGACGTGTTGTATATGTCTCCAACGTCTCGCGTCTTGCACCTGGACGTGCAGCAGATATAGCATCTGCAGCCTGTACAATACATGCGATCAAACTCTGTGGTTCTACATCCCCGTGGTGTGCCTCAACAGCGTTGATAATCGTTGCCGACTCCTTGTACTTTCTACAAAGATCAACACCAATGGATACGTGAGAACCTTCCATACCTGCATCATGATCAATAGATTTTCCGATATCATGTAACAAACCTGCACGCTTTGCTACACGAACATCAAGCCCAAGCTCTCCGGCAAGCAAACCGGACAAATGAGCTACCTCAATAGAATGCTTCAATGCATTCTGTCCATAACTTGTTCTGAACTTCATCTTACCAAGAAGACGTATCAGTTCAGGATGTAAGCCATGTACACCGACTTCCAGGGTTGCAGCCTCTCCCTCTTCACGCATCATAGTCTCGACCTCTTTCTGAGCCTTCTCGACCATCTCTTCAATACGTGCCGGATGGATTCTTCCATCCACAATCAGCTTTTCAAGTGCGATTCTGGCTACTTCTCTACGAACCGGATCAAAACTTGAAAGCAAAACTGCTTCCGGTGTATCATCAATAATTAAATCAACACCTGTCATAGTCTCTAAAGTACGAATGTTTCGTCCTTCACGACCAATGATTCTTCCCTTCATCTCATCGTTAGGCAACTGTACTAAGGAAATCGTTGTCTCTGATACATGATCAACAGCACACTTCTGAATAGCTGTCACAACGTAATCCTTTGCCTTCTTATCTGCTTCTTCTTTTGCTCGTGTTTCTAATTCTTTGATCATGACTGCTGTTTCATGCTTTACTTCGTCTTCAACAGTCTTTAATAAGTATTCCTTTGCTTGTTCAGAGGTTAATCCGGAAATTCTTTCCAGTTCCTGAGTTCTTTTTGCTTCCAAATCTGAAACTTCCTGCTTCAGCTTCGTGAGTTCTGCCTCTTTACGTGATAATGAAGCTTCTTTCTTCTCTACGGCTTCGGTCTTCCGGTCGAGATTTTCCTCTCTGGAAAGAACACGCTTTTCCATGCGCTGAAGCTCATTCCGACGATCCTTGACTTCTTTGTCAATCTCATTCTTCGTCTTCATGGCTTCTTCCTTCGCCTCAAGAAGTGTCTCACGTTTCTTTGCCTCCGCAGCTTTCAGTGCTTCATCTATAATCTCTCTAGCCTTATCCTCTGCCTTACCAAGCTTTGCCTCTGCCACATTCTTACGATACGCAATAGCTAAAAACCAGGTAACGAGAATTGCAACCACGAGTATTACAGCGAAAATCACATACTTGATTGCTTCGTCTGACAACTCAGGAGCACCTCCTTATTTAGTTTTATTGCATAACTACAACACTTAAATATTATACTTTTTTTATACTAGTGTCAAGGAATACTTTACTTTTTTTATGCAAATTGTAAGAAAAAATAGATTACTTTTCTATATTTTTTCAATATTTTTTCTATATTCTGACACCGCTCTGCGAATATCCTCATACTTAAATCCACGACGTGCAAAAAAGGAATACATACGCCGCATCTGTCCTTCATCCGAAAAATCTAAGTTACCATAACGTCTTTCCAGTAAATCATAGATGGTTTCCGCTTCATCAGGCACCAGTTCCATGCATAATTCACGTGTCATCTCTGAATCTACACCTTTACCGGAAAGCTCCATTGTGATTCTTCGTCTGCCTTTTGCACGCATCTGATTCCGAATATACGATGAGGCATATCGTTCATCATCAATGTATCCATAGGACATCAGTTTCTCGACTGCCTCTGCAATCTCTGCTTCCTCATATCCTTTTTCTGCCAGCTTGTCACAAAGCTCCTTCCGGGAGCGATCCCGGAAGGTAAGATAATAAATTGCTGTATCAAATGCACTGTATGTAGTTGGTTGCTTATGACTCTTCGCTCTCTGTCTGTTCTGCATCTACGCCAATCCCACACTTATTCCGTACCTGCTGCTCAATCTCTTCCATCACTTCTGGATTATTTGCAAGATAAAGCTTCGTATTCTCACGTCCCTGTCCGATCTTCTCACCATTGTAAGAGTACCATGCACCTGCTTTGTTGATGATATCGTGCAAAACAGCCAGATCCAGAATATCGCCTTCCTTGGAGATACCCTTACCAAACATAATATCAAACTCTGCTTCCTTGAATGGAGGTGCAACCTTATTCTTTACAACCTTGACTCTTGTACGGTTACCAACAACTTCTCCGCCAACCTTCAATGTCTCAATCCGGCGCACATCCAGACGGACAGATGCGTAGAACTTCAATGCACGACCACCGGTTGTCGTCTCCGGGTTACCAAACATCACACCTACTTTCTCACGAAGCTGGTTGATAAAGATCACCACACAATTAGACTTGCTGATAATACCAGTCAGTTTTCGGAGTGCCTGAGACATCAGTCTCGCATGTAATCCAACATGAGAATCTCCCATCTCGCCGTCAATCTCTGCCTTCGGTACAAGGGCCGCTACAGAGTCCACAATAATTACATCAACCGCACCGGAACGAACCATCGTCTCTGTAATCTCCAGTGCCTGCTCGCCATTATCCGGCTGTGAAATATACAGGTTATCAATATCGACACCTATATGCGCTGCATACGTTGGGTCGAGTGCATGCTCTGCATCAATAAAGCCTGCAATACCACCCATCTTCTGTACTTCAGCAACCACATGCAATGCAACGGTTGTCTTACCACTTGATTCTGGACCATAAATCTCAATAATACGACCTCTTGGCATACCGCCAAGTCCGAGTGCCAGATCCAGACTCAGAGAGCCGGTCGGAACTACATCAATTCCCATATTTGCAGACTGATCTCCGAGCTTCATCACAGAACCCTTACCATACTGCTTCTCGATCTGCGCCAGCGCTGCATCTAATGCTTTCATCTTTTCTTCACTTGCCATACCATAAACCTCCATTATCTTCCATCTATGTTATCAAAACATATGTTCGTTTTTGTTTCTTCTACTATACTACACTTCTGTTCGAAAAGTCAACAAGGAATTCGAACGTTTGTTCATTTTTATTTTCTAAATGTATTTGAAACAATGCGCTGTAAAAATTGTACCCTATACATAATGCAAAGTAAAGCAATTATTTGTTGCATTTTGTTCGATTGTTCTAAATCAGATTCTCTGCTATAATTACGTTAAATATTTTCCGAAATCACTAAAAAAAATAACGAACATATATCAATGGGGTGTTACCATGAAAATAAGCAATAAAATATACCGTGATTACATATATAAGGACGAAGCTGTACTACGTGCACAGTACGATCCGGAATTAGAATTTTATACAACCATCAAATCCGGAAACATTGAGAAGGTAAATGAGCTTTGTCAGGCAAAGATCAGCCACAAAAAAGGATTGGGCGAACTATCCGACACCCCTCTGCAAAGCCTGAAATATCATTTTGCAATCACAATGGCTATGCTTGCCCGCTACTGTATCGAAGGTGGTCTGGATTTGTCCACTTCCTACAGCCTGAGCGATTTTTATATCCACACAGCAGACCGTGCAAATTCGATGGATGAACTCGATGAACTGCACACAACCGCATGCCTGGACTACACCGGCCGCATGAAAAATCTGCGAAAGAAAAAGATTACATCAAAACCAGTAGCCAGATGTATTGATTATATTTATGACCACCTACATACAAAAATCACACTTGCAAATCTTTCAGAACTGACCGGACTGAATTCATCCTATCTTTCCCGTCTTTTCCACAAGGAAACCGGTATGACTGTCAGCGACTATATCCAGCAGACAAAGATTGAAACTGCCAAAAATATGCTGCTTCACTCTTCCTATTCCGCGGCTGAAATTGCTTCGATCCTTGCATTTTCAGATCAAAGCTACTTCTCAGAGGTCTTCAAAAAACAGACAGGACTGACACCAAAACGGTACCAGTCCCTAAATCTGAACGCCTCCGGTCTGCCTGACCGGTAAAATCTATGACATATATAATGTGATTATATTATCCCCGTTTGACATAAGCCACTCGTCTTTCACATAATTATTGAAGATAGTCTGACCATTGATTTCCATGCACTTAAATCCAGACTCTGCATGTCCCGGATTTTTCACCTCAATATGGAGATGCTTTCCGCGGAAATCCTTCTCCACTGTAAATCCGTCCCATTCTGCCGGGATGGATGGTGCTATCCGCAATCCATAGAAATCCGGGCGCATGCCCAGAATACCTTCGACACTGCCAACCATAACTGTTGATGCAGTTCCCGTCAGCCAGTGCACATGGGATCGTCCAAAATGAGGACTTGCCTTACCCTCTGTAAATTGACCATAGCAATAAGGTTCAAGCTTTCTCACTTCTGCTTTATCATTCTGAGCTGCCGGTGAATTCTCCATATAATACTCAAACGCACGGTTTCCATGTCCAAGTAATGCTTCTGCCAGAATCAGCCAGCCCTGTGACTGTGAAAAGATTCCCGCATTTTCCTTTACCCCCTGATTATAGATAACCGCCAGAGCGCCATCAAATGCATGCGCATGGTATGGTGGATCCATAAGTACGGCACCAAACGCTGTATTTAACTGCGTATACACATTCTCCATTGCAGCTTCCGCCTGTGCCTTAGAGGCAAATCCGCTGATAACCGCCCAACTCTGTGGATTCAACCACATATTTGCCTCCGGATCTGTTCTTTTACCGATTACTTCTCCTTTTTCTGTAAAGCCCCTGATAAACCGGTCTTCATTCCAGCAGAGATTCTGAATCGCATTCCAGAGATCTTTCTGGCTCTTATCCAGATAAGAAATGTACTCAGAATCATTTTTATACTCAGCGAATTTACGAAGAATCGTCATTGCATAATAAAACTGCAATGCAACAAAGGATGACTCCCCATCTTTTCCAAGCCGCAGGCAGTCATTCCAGTCTGCATAAAGTCCTGCCGGCATGCCATGTCGGCCAAGATGTTTCATAGAGAAATCAATCGCACGTTTCAGATGATCATACACCGTACCTTCATCTTTATTTGCGTAAGGAATCACTTCATCCATAAATGCCAGATTTCCGGTTTCTGTTACATATTTATAAATTGTTGGAAACAGCCACAATGCATCGTCCGCACGATATGCCGGATGTCCTGTCTCCTTCACATAAGAAGCATCGTCCGGTGTATCCTCATGTCCGGCATTGTGTGTGAACTTCACAAGTGGAAGTCCACCACCATTGGCAACCTGTGCCGAAAGCATAAATCGAATCTTATCTGCTGCCATCTCCGGTGCCAGATGAATAATTCCCTGAATATCCTGCACTGTATCCCGATATCCGTATCCGTTCCGAAGTCCACAATAGATGAATGATGCTGCTCTTGACCAAATAAATGTCATGAAGCAGTTATAGGCATGCCAGGTATTAATCATCGAATCAAATTCCTTGCTTGGTGTCTGTACCTGGAAATGGGAGAATTTCTCACCCCAGTAAGTCTTTAACTCAGCCAGTTCCTTCTCACAGACATCCGCTGGATCCGTATAGCTGTTCATAATAGCTTCTGCCTCATCATTTTCCTTTAATCCAAGGATAAACGCAATATTCTTTGTCTCACCCGGCATAAGCTCAACAACAGTAGAAAGCGCGCCACAAGAATTTTCATTATAGCTTAAAGCATTTCCAAGATCTCCGTTTACCACGCCATCCGGATTGCCATAGCCATTACATCTTCCAATAAATACTTCCTTATCCCCACAATAGGAAGAAACATCTGCACCGGCAAGTCCGAAGATCCGGTCTGTCGGACGCTTATCATCGACTGTCTCACCAGCTCCGAGTACATCCAGATTCCCATGCACCGTCTGGCGAATCCGGTTTTCTACAAAGCTTGTCCTGGAAATAAATAATGAATACTGCAGATTCACCTGATCCTGCTCATAATTGCTGTTGTTTGTAAATTCTGCATATCCGGTCAGGGTGAGATTTCTCTTTTCAGAACCATTGTTTGTTACTTTCAGATTCCATACTTCATATGTCTTATTCAATGGCACATAATACAATGCCTCTGTGTGAATATCACTGTAATCTGCCATAATCTTCGTATACGAAATACCATGATGGCACTCACTCTTATACGTATCCAGGCTCTTTCCTACCGGCTGCCAGGATGCAGACCAGTAATCTTTGCTGTCATTGTCTCGAATGTAAATGTAACGTCCCGGCTGATCGAAATTATTGAATACATAGCGCAGGATTCTGCCATTCGCACCAGACTTTGCGAAACTGTAACCACCTGCATTGTTTGAAATCAAAGCACCATATTCCGGGGAGCCTAAGTAGTTCGCCCAAGGTGCCGGTGTCTTGGGATTTGTAATTACATACTCCCGATTCTCATTGTCAAAATAACCAAACTGCATACCAAATCTCCTTTTCTTTTTTGTTTTCCATGATATAGTCAATGCCCATATACTTTTACTTTGATACCGTATCATTTAACCTGTAAATATATTATATCAGATTCTTGCATGCATTTGTATTGTTATTTTGATATTATTATGGTAATTTTTACGTGTGTAGAAATACATATATCTTTCAAAAATTTTGTAAGAAACCAGCAAAAGAAATGCCCCGCATGTTCTTTCAACATACAGGGCATTTCTTATATCTTACTAATGTCTCTTCTTTGAAGAAGCTACCATCTCCGACTGATCTGCGTTATGATTTGCTGTTGCACAAACCTTCGGCATAACTTTCTTTTTCTTCAATGGATGTTTTGGATTCTTGTCCATATCTCACACTTCCTTCCCTTACTTTACGTTAAGTTTCAAAGTCGATTGTGTATATGGTGTAGATTTATATGCACCGCAGCTACATTCTCATAGATTATTCAATGGCAATGTAGTTATTCTGCGCAATGGCTTTTGCTTCCTTCTTCGGAATTGACAACTGCAGGATACCATTCTCAAACTTTGCATGGATATCTTCCTGCTTAATCTCATCGCCAACATAGAAGCTTCGCATCATGCTACCTGCATAACGTTCACGGCGGATATACTTACCGGTCTTCTTATCCTTCTCGTCCTTATCCAGACCCTTCGCAGCGGATATCGTAATGTATCCATCATGCAGCTGTGCATTGACTTCGTCTTTCTTGAATCCAGGTAAGTCAATATCAACTTCATAGGAATCCTCTGTCTCACGGACATCAGTCTTCATCATGTTCTTCGCATGCTTACCATACAGCGGATTCTTCGCTGGCCGGAGTTCCTTGTCAAACTCCTTCTCAAAATCGTCCATCCAATCGTCAAACAAACTTTCTCCAAAAATACTAGGTGTAAACATAAGTCATATCTCCTTTCATACTTAAACAACCAATGCCTACGGTATTCTTTAAGCACTATCAGAGAAATCTGAGGTGTCGTTTGAATATCACAACTTTGCAATCACTAAGGGATTTTCTCTATTTCTTCTTTCCTTTTCTTTTCCCTTTCTTGATTGTGACTATACTATACACCCGGTTATTAGCACTGTCAAGAGTTGAGTGCTAATTTTACTGTGAACCTTTTGTGAAGTGTGCACCCAATATTTTAGTTTTATCATCACCTTATGGCTTCATCACTTTTCCCCCTTGATTATTTGGAAAGGTCAATTTACTGTGAACCTTTGCGACGTACACACTCAATAAGTTACTTCTCTACTAGAACTTCACAACCTTCGGTTCCTGTGTAAATGAAGAAAATGTGGCTGTCGCATTCTTGAAATAAAATACTTCTGTGTTGCCATCATCTGCAGAGTACATCTTCTGCAGGGACGGATATGCGTCGAGCATCGACTGTCTCGCCTCTCTGCGGTCATCCTCAACAAGCTCACCTGCAACACGCAGCCATTCTCCGCCCTTAAATGCACAGATCTCTACCTTCGGATTCGCATGAACCTGCTTCGAAACAGCCTTCGACTTGCCTGTCTGAATATAGAGCTTTCCTTCAAAAATATGAGCTGTGCCAAATGGTCGTACTCTCGGCTGGTCACCCTCGACCGTTGCCAGATAATATGTATCAGCTTCCTTCAAAAATTTTGCTACCTGTTCCATGTGGTTGCCCTCCTGTAATTATGTCATTTTATTTGTTCTTCAGGCTTTCAATCGCCCAATTCATATCAACGATATAATCCCGCTTGCCATCGCCCTTTGAATCAATGTACTCGGCCTTGACTGCATCATACACCTTCTTGGCAAATGGACTGTTGCCCAATACGCCATTCTTCAACCGGATCACAAATCGTTCCGGCTTTCCCTTGGTGATCTCTAAGAATATATCTCCAACCTCCAGATCCGGATTCGTCTGCGACAAATGCGCCACAGTCATAACCTTCATGATCTCAACGACGCGGTCATCGAGTCCCATATCGAAGATATATGCTTTCTCCCGGAGCTGATTCTGAGAATGAACTACTCGTAATGTATAGTCCGTACTCTGCATGCCCGGAAGCATGTCACCATTCTCCATCTTGGCAAATGTGTCTAAAATCTCCTTCTCATCTTCCTTCGAGATTGCATAATAAATCATCAGTTGCTTCTCCATCTGATGATACAAAAGTCCGTAATTAACATAATGGACTTTCTTGCATTTCGGGCAGGTATACGCAAATAACTTGCCAGACAAAAGATCCTCCTTCGCCTGTGGGTTTAATTTCGTATTGATGCTCTGCCATATTGTAAATTCGCCTTCTGCGCCACAATCCGGGCATTTGATTTTCTGTGTGTTTTTTAGGGACATGGGGTTCTCCTTTGGTTTTTATTTTTGTTATGTGTGTTTGGATAAATGATAGCACTTTTTTATATAAGTGTCTTCAAGTAAAGATGCATCTTTTTCTACTAACTCTACAAATACTCCTGTCAGTCTGTCCCAATCTTCATAATTGCCAGTAGCATACAATTTCCAATTCAACTGCTCCAATGTCCAATTGTTCTTGATTGAGTTAGTTATGTAGCATATCAAATAGAATATACCAAATAATGATCTCCTTCAATTTCAATCCCCCCAAAAAATAGTATACTATTACTCAAATCATTTTCTCTACCACATTATCTCTGATTCTTATTCATATTTGTTCTTCCATTTTGCAGACAGCAATAATTAGAGTCAATATACAACAATTTTTTTTGTAAAATCAATAATATTTAAATTCACATAAAAATCTTTCTATTTTAAATCAAAAAAGCTCATTTGATTTTGAACTAATGATTTCATTTTTCTTTCTTTAATAACATCATCTTCACCAACAACACCAAATAGTAATGGGCTTAATGGATTATGGCTCTGTGTTTGCTGATTCACCTTGTTTTTACTGTAATTAGCATAACAATATATACATCCATTTTTACATGTATTGTATGTTCCAATATCAATACTTTCCATACATCCACATATTAATCTTTGATTGGTGTCTTTTTTTGCTTCTAATCTGTATCCACCTAAATGTTCAAATCTAGCTGCATCTATGCAACATGAATGTTGAATTCCTAATTCCGTTAAATCTATTTCTTCTGCACATGTATCAATATAAAACCCAAATTCTTTTGCTATCATAGAAAATTCCATCATTAACTCAATTTGTTCTTCTTTTAATGGTGCTCTTATCCCAAAAGGCTGTATATTTCTAATTGTATTTCTATATAAATCCAAAAAGCTAATTGTACATTTTTCCGTATATCCCGCTAATTTTGATGCCAAGACTCGAAAATACTTTTTATGATAATCCATAGTATATCTTTCATTCAAGAAAATAGGATCATACCTCCATATCACTCTTTCCTTTCCTATTTTATTTGATAACTCTTGAAATGCAGGAATCAATTTTATATTTTTGGATGGCAATCCAGATTCTATTTCGGGTCCATACGCCGTTAATGTAAACTGAAAATAATATACATACTCTTTAAGTTGATCTAACCTCGGTAACATCGGAATTGGATTTTTAGTCCAAAAAACAATACCATCCACAACTTTTCTATCTAAACTAATTTTTCCAATTTGATGAATATTCATTGGATTTCTAACATATAAATATTTTTCTTTTAACCTATTGATAAACCATTCTGAATAATATGCTGGTATATCCGTACGTCTACTTGCGCTTATTATCATTGTCCAGCCTCCCACACACTTCAATCAATAATTGTGCACTTGAACATTCTTCCCACGGCTGATATATATGAAACTCTGGTGGAATTTTATATAACACATTGTTCGAAACATGCTTTGTTCCATATCGTTGATATTCATTTTGAATATTGTAGTCAAAATAAAATTTTTTAAAAATTCCATGAAATCCTGCATTTTGTAATTTATCAACAACCATTTGGAAATAATCACGTCCTCTCTTATTACTGTTTACATCATTAATCATAATCACAAATGGTGTTCTTTCCTGTTTATGTATCACAATTTTTTGAACCAACTTATCAAAGAAAGAACTTATTTTATTAATTTGTCCTGTATTGTAGAAATGTGAAATTACATACTGTAACACTATAACATTTGCATCTGAAATTTCATAATGTTCGTCCGTAACAGCATCCATATAAAAAAAACTTGGCGTTTCTATAGTCGTTGTATTGTATTGTTTAATCACTTCATGTATAGCTCTCCAATTTTGATTTACATCTATCCCGATATATTTTACAGACTTCCAATTTTCTTCCTGATGACAATACGTTTCAAATGCCATCAAATCAGGACATCCACCACACCCTATCGAAACAACACGATATTCTTCTATATTTCTTAATGCTTCACTCTTACGCATAAGGTATAACATTTCAGAAGAATATTTAAACGTATAATCACATACATAAAATTGCAACATCCTCAAACAATCATAATTTTTCTTTCCTAACGGATATTTATTGGGATAATGCACCTCCTCTAAACAGCTTTTACAATCACCTATACACTTGCCGGGACACTTATTTTTATGATTGCAGGTTAAACAATTTCCACTTACATATTCTCGATTACAATAACCAACAACTGTATCAATCAGAGATTTAGTTTCCAAATTATTTAATTCAACTACATTAATTGGTGAGTTTGAATAATCGTGTATCATACTGCTTCCATTTTCGGCATAGCAATAGGGACAATTATCATATTCTCTATCTCTCATACCAAAAATTTGTTCATACATTATCTGTCTATATATTTTATGACAATTATTACATACTTTTAAGTTGTTTTTTTCTTCATATTCTATTAATTGATTTTTTGAATTATAAGCAAGCATAATATAACTATAACCCTCTCTTTCCAAAGTGCGTTAATTTATACAATGAGCATTCTTTCAATAGTCTCTTCTAATAAGTTGTGCAACTATCATCACTTTCATTGCATCTTTGTTTTTCCATCAATCTCTACAACCCCTTATAATACTTTTCCACCAGTTTTGCCATCAGTTTTCTTCTTTCAACCAAGAAAGCATCATAATCATCAACTGTCATCCCTATAACATCTTGTGGAATAGCGTTTTCGTCAAGATTTCTCATCAAACTATCTCTATCCGCTATATTACCAAATGCTATAGAAGTATTTTCACATTGTTCAATTACTTTTCCAAAATATATATTAGGAGCATCATCCTTGACAGCCTTATTAACCTGTGTATCAAGATAAGTGAAATTCGCAACTTGATTATATCTTCCTTTGGAATCTACACCATTCTTCTTCAGATATGCTTTAGGAAATATATGGTGTACATCCCCTGATATATTAATAAGATCTGAAATCATTGTTCCATGCATAAATAACGAATTACAATTCAGATTCACCTGTGCTGCAAGAAATGTGTTAAATGCCGGGCTATTTGTCGATGTCGTCTCCAAATTCTGCGGTAATGTAATATTCCAAAATGTGTCTGATAAAACAGAAGCCTCCACCTCGTTAAAAAAGTTTATAAAACCTTTTTCATTTATAAGCCTAATATCTCTACTCATAACAGATTCTGGTGAAGTTATATACCTTCCTGTTAATGTTGACAACACAAACCATTTCTGTACATGATGCTTTATCTGATCGCGCGGAATCGTAGTATCTTTCAATAATTTCAGATATAACATATATGCAAAATCAAGGGTCATTTGCGAATTAAGCTGCTTACTGGACTTATACCCCGCCCCTTTGATTGCAAGCACAAACTGATTGAAGTTATATTCGTTTATAAACACTTTTATTCCTTCGCCTAGTTTATAATAGGAATCTTCCACAATATCATCTTTAAACTCACGCGTTACAAAATCTCTTCCAGAAAGCAAGCTTACCAGATCTGCCAATTTTGCTCTATCAAAACTATACATAAATGAAACACGTAGCATATCTCCATAATCTGGATCATAGATATCTTCATTATCTCTTGCCAGCCATTTTATCTTTGCTGCATATTCTGTCTTTTCAAATTCTTCATCTTTTATCATTTGTGGATAAAAATCCGGCTTCACAGCTAAATGACAGAAGTAATCCACCACTTTTCGTAAAGTATTTCCACCATGTATTGTATCAGATGCCATCTTTGACATAACAAAATCAGATTGACTCAACGCCGTTCCCTTTGAATTGATTCGAATAAATATCTCGGTAACCTCGTCAATATCCAATGTATGATCCAGTTCGATAACTCCAATCTGTCGATTTGCTATTCCCTTCAAACTCATAATTGCATTATTTATTTCGTTTGGTTTCACATCTAAATTATTCTCACAATATTTAATCGCAAAGTCAAATGGATCGAACTCATTCTTAAATACTTCTGCTATATCAGGAATCCACTTCTTATCCTTGAGGTGTGAAGCATCTTGAACTGCAAACATCTTGTCCGAATCCTTCGCAAGCGGATTGAAAGCAATTTTTATTCTGTCTTTATTAAAGTCTTCATCCAACACCTCAAGTCCTGAAACAGCCGCCATTAAAGCAGTAATTCTTTGCTGCCCGTCAATAAGTACACGTTTGCCATTTGCCACAGCCCCATCTTTTGTATGAACATCCGGATTTTTCCACGTAATAATATATCCTGTCGGATATCCATTATAAAGTGAATCGATCAAATCCCTTACCTGCGCTCTCTTCCATACAAAAGGTCTTTGGATCTCTGGTATAACAAAATCTCCCGCTTCTATAAACCCAAGTATTGCACTAATATTATACTGCATTAATGTAAATTTCTCACCCTGCATACTTTATCTCCTTCTTTATTGTTATATTAAATCCGCATAATCTGACAATATACTTGCTGTCCTAATTGCCATTATTTTTGATTCTTTGGAAAACTCATATTTTCCTAATATAATACTATGCTCCTTTTCGTATGTATTAACAAATATGGCTTCATATAATCTCTTAATTACTTGTTCTGGTGAGACAATTTCCTTTTTTTCTGCACCTTTATCAAAATCTTCATTGCCACCTAACATACCTCTTAATATACGTTTATCACGATCAGAATTCAGTAATTTTATTAATGGAGTAGCATCTTTCCCATTGACAAAATCATCGTGTTGAGAAATATTTACAATTTTTAATCCTATCAACAATGGAACAATATACACGATAATAATCATTCTTCCTTCACCTTCAGAAAAAATAAAATTATAATTTTTACTATTCTGTATTGGCTTAAAAATTGCTGTTTTTACCTGTAAATAAAATTTTGTAATTTCTCGCAATTCAAAATTATACATTTTTATTATTCTTTTCATTATTTCATCTACATAATGTATTGATGAAAATCCTAATTCTTCATAAAAACTATTAATATCTGCTGGCGGCAAAGCAATTCTTAAATCAAAAAAGCGATCCAAATATCTACACGCATCAAATTCTGTACCATAATGATGTTTTATTGTATGTTGTAACTGATTCAAATTAACTGAAAAAACAAATGTAATTCTTTCATCGACCAAATAATGTTTTACTTGTTCAAGAAGTTGAACAGCAAAACTCGGGTTGCATCGATCCAATTCATCAATAAAAATCACTAATCGATTTGCTCTTTCCCCCAGCAGACCTGTGAGAAATTCTTTAATTTTTTCTTCAATATTCTTTTGCTCCTTAAACGTTGTAAACGGATCTTCTGATGTGAATGCATCTTTAATTTTTTTTATGTTCCATCCACTTATTGATTCAATAATTACGTCTGCTACATTTACAATTTTTTTATCTGACAAAGAAAAATCAACACTTAATTGTTTTGTGATTTCATATATCAATGATAGTATAGGTTCAGTATCATTATCATTTTCCCACGCATCGTAATACACTGAAATAATTGAAGTCTCTGTATTTTCATCTACGTTTAATTGTGGTAATTTTGATATTATTTTATTTCTTAAATTTCCTTCCATATTGCTATAAGAATTAAAAGCACTAATTACCATTTTAGTTTGACGAACAAAAAATGTTTTTCCACTTCCCCACCTACCATCAATTGCAATTGCACTCTGCTGTTCCTGACATTGTAATATCTTGTAAAAATTTGCAATATCTTTATTTCGTTTAATTGCGTCTTTGACGAAAAAATCAATTAAATTTTCTTCCGTTGGTAACATTTCATAGCTCTTCATAATTTAATCCCCCTTTGTTCCATTAAATTCATATTAATCCTAACTTACCAATTTCTTTTTCTTCGTTGCCAAATCAGATATATAGCAAAAGCACTCCCAAATACTCCTATTCCACATACTAAAATCCACCATTTATAATTTGGTATTTGGGAAACCCACTTATATATTCTTATAATTGTCGCAGTCATATAAAAAATGCTAACAAATACTACAAACCTAATTGTCCAATGAAGAATATGTCCTGCTCCGCGACTATTTATAGAATTGTTTCGATACAATCGTCCCACCAAACTATAAGCCACATGATATGAAATGATACCAATACATCCCATTACAAGATAATCATAAATTATATTATCAAATAAAGAAAATGAATCCACTAAATAATTGAACAAATATTTCAACTGTTTTCCTCCTTTTACACTTCTATATTCCTATACCTTCTCTGATAATAATCCATCGTCCGATACCTAATCACATCCCTCATCTGATCTACGAACACCGGATTATCAATCACATCTTGCAGTTTCTCGCTAAGTGCCAGAGCACATCCATCACGTTTCACGAAGAATCCATTTCCGGATTCCTGCAAGAAATGTACTGGCATTTTCAGGATCTTATTTATATGCTCTTTATCTGAAATCGCCATGTACTTCTCATAGGTCATATCCTTGTCCAAGTCCTTCCAATTTGTTCCGGTTGAGAAGAACTCTTTCCAACTTACAAGCAACTGTTGCTCCGTGACTTCCATTCGGATGTCTCCATGATTGTAAAATGCCATAAGCACCGGCATCTTATAGACTTTTGTCATGTTTGTTGTCTCAATCAGATGGATGAATTCACGTCCATTTATGTCCTGCAAAAATGCCGATTCATCCTCCGAAAGCTCATCTAATTCCTTCTTATAATCCAGATACCGCTTGAATGGATTCTCCTTAGAATGCTGCATCGCTAACTGATACACATCATCATCCATATATGTAAATAATTCCAGTCTGGACGGTGATTTATCAAGCAGATTCTTCACTCGATAATATTCACCACGTATGCAATCCTTTACCCGCAGGGTACGTTTATCCATCTCCGCGAAAAGATCAATAAGTTCCAGATCAAAATCAATCATGCAATCATCTGGGTAATCTGTCCGATCCGCTGGATTGTATGTCTTTGTCTCTGAAAACGTCTTTCCTGTCAGTAAGAATCGTACACGTCCTGCTTTCTCATAATTCCCGATAAAATCAAGGACATTCAGATACTCTTTGCCCATGCTCTTTCGAAGTCCCCTGCCGAGCTGCTGCAGGAAAACAATTGGTGATTCCGTTGGGCGCAGGAACATTACCATATCGACAGCAGGTATATCCACACCCTCATTAAACATATCTACAGAGAAAATCACTCTGATTTCGCCCTGCATCAGTTTTTGGATTGCTATACTTCTATCCTCTGTGTACTCCCCATGTGCATCGCTATACACCGCCACCGAAGGAATGCCACGTCTACAGAATTCCTTTGCCATATCCTTTGCATGCTCCTTCGAACAGCAGAACCCTAATGCACGCTTTGATCCGTATTTACAATAATTTTTATATATCAATTCATACCGACGTTCATTTCCGATATATGTTTGATTCAATTCTCTGTCATCATATTTTCCCCGCACCTGATGCAATTGCGAATAATCTGTCTTATCGAAGATTCCATAGTAATGAAACGGAACCATCATCCCCTTATTAATCGCATCTTTGAGCGAAATCTCATATGGCACGTTATAGTCACAGATTTCATAGATGTTTCTGCCATCCATACGTTCCGGAGTCGCCGTCAATCCAAGCAGAAACTGTGGCTTGAAATATTCCACAATCCGCATATACTGATCATTTACAGCATGGTGGAATTCATCTATGACCACATAATCAAAATAATCCTTTGGGAAATACGTTTCATTTAGATATTCGGATTTGCCCAAGGTTGCAACTGATGCAAATATCACAGATTTATCTGTGCATTTCTCGTCGCCATCGAAAAATCCATAGTCATCTGATTTTCTGACATTTTGGAATGAGTTCGCCGCCTGCTTCAGGATTTCTTCCTTGTGTGCCACAAATAAAACCCGCTTGTACTTTTCTGAATCAAATGCCGCAAGATAGGTCTTTCCTACACCGGTTGCCGCTGATATCAGTGCGCGTCTGGCTCCCTCTGCGCGCGTGTGTTCCAAGGTGCATAGCGCTTCTATCTGAGCACCTCTTGGCTCAAATAATTCTTTAACTTTCTCATCTTCCGACTCCGCATCATACCGTTCCAAATCCTTTGATACTGCCGGCTTGTGCCAATTCTTTGAATATTTACGCAGCTCTTCGTCATCAATTGCAATGGAATGATTCTGAAACAGATCTTCAAATGTCTCGTAAAACTTATCGTAACTCTCCGGATCTGTTGTACTACGGAAGCGATAGTTCCACTCAATACCAGAAGTGAGCGCACTTCTTGATATATTCGAAGAACCTATGTAAATTTCACTATAATCTTCGTAATGGAAAATATAAGATTTTGGATGAAACGAGCGATTTTTCTCGTTATAAAAACGTAGATCAATCTGATTGCCTAATTTGCGCTTAATCAGATAAAGTGCGGATGGCTGTGTAATGCCAAGATAATTCCCAGTTAAAATGCGTATCTTCGCCCCACGCTTCAACGCATTCCCCAGATGTTTAATCAGCATATTAACACCAGATTCCATTAGAAATGATACTATAATATCAACGCTTTCCGCTTTTTGAAAACTTTTAAGCAACTGAAAATAGAGATGCATCCTTGCATCTCTATCACCAGTCATAACGTCCGTTATATAATCATAGTCCACATTGTTATTTAATTCTTCCGCATAATTAAATTCAGCCATTTCTCTTCATTTCTCCCTTGTCTGACGTCCCCTGTAATCCATGCTTCATCTATCTGTATCGCTGTAATATCTGCAATGAAATCACGGAATGCATCTTCCGTGAAGTCCGTGAAATACCGTCCGTTTCGTTCCCCTTCGAAATCCCCATACTTAAAGGAAGTATAGATAATACCCTGTTCTTTCAACGCATCTGCCATCTTCATCAAGACAGCTTTCAGTTCCTGCTTTGGAAGATGCAGAATCGATGAGCACGCCCATATGCCATCGTATTTTTCTGTTTCCTTAAGTTCTTGAAACAACATCTGTTTTACAGGTATCCCAGCATAATCACTCGCAATCCTGCATAACTCTTCGGAACCATCGGTTGCCTCTACATGCATACCGTGTTCCAGAAAATATTTTGTATCTCTTCCAGATCCACAACCAAAGTCTAGTACAAGGCTTCCCTTGTCCAGTAGCTTCAGGAATCTGTCCTGCGTTTCGTGGAAATCTACAGATACAGTTCCTGTTGCAAAGCTTTGCGCATTCTGATTGTAATAATCAAGTGTTGGTGTGCTGTTCATTTACCTGCATTCCTCTTGTATATCTACTATATATTCTCTTACAGAATTTTATCGCCTTTAGACCGATTACACTTCCAACACAAAGTTTGAAGATTACCTTCCTCAGTAAGTCCACCCTTTGCAACTGGAATAATATGATCAATTTCAAGCAGTAAATTCGGTTCTACTGAAACAGAATTTCCACACGCACAACAAGTATAGTTATCCCTCTTTTTAATAGCCTCTCGTAACTTTTTTGTCATCAATGCTCTCTGCTCTTTTGCAAATGCACTAGCTGTAAGTTTACTTTCAAGCATATTAATAAGCTCTACAATAGTCTCTTCCGTCATAGGTACAGAAAAAGATCGTTGTGCGAAGCCACCACCAGATGTATAACAGAATTTATATTCTACCGTAAGAACACTCTCATCAATGTATGCAAACCCCAACCTAGAATAAAATCCAGCCTCGTCGTTTTCCATCACATAATCCGGAACATTTTCTATATATTGTTGGTACTCTTGTTTGTAATTCTCTATAATCTGCTTGGCTTCTTTTAATGTTTCCAGTTCCTGTACAAGTAATTGCAATTTTTGAATCTGCTGCGGATACAACTCTTTATTTGGATAAAAATTTTTAACTATGTATGCTAAAGGATTATTTTCAGCACTTGCAAAAACTGTTGCTGAAACTTCCGCCGTAAATGGAGAAATCGTTTTCTTGTACGGACGAATATAATCATACTCATCATCTGTAACTGTTTCGTTTCGAACAACCCTCGTTCCAAAAAGCTTTGAAATTGATTGTACCTTCTCGTTAATATACTCATTAAACTCTCTCTGACTACTCATCAATACTTCGCATGTATCTTTTATCTTTTGAAAGTCTTCAGATTCGTAATAATCTAGTATCTTTTGATTTTTGTTTACTATTTTCTCTATTTCAGATTCAATATGTACAATGAAATCACCAATGATTTCCCATTCTTCGCTTTCCAGACTTTTAATTTTCTTTATACTATTTACCGTTCTATCAAACAGCTGACCTATCAAATCATCTATTTTCTCCTGTGTTCCCTTTATAACTAATTTTTCTTTATTCTGATTTGCATAATCAATAACTGCATTGACCTTATCATAGAACTCATGATGTTTATTATTCAATGCCTCTTTCTGCTGTTCCTTCACATATTTGTTGTACTCGCCTTTTCCCATAAGAATTGAAGGATCATTTATTAACATATTTATCCTATCCTGCGTAACATATATTTCTCTTCTACCTAAATGATTACCTGCTGACGAATAATAATCAACACATATCTGATAAGCCTTGGCATTATTTAAAAGAACATTAATCTCCTTTTCAATCTTCTTATACATCATCCGTTTTTTGTAATTATTATTTGACAGGAAATTCTTTAATCTATTGGATATATCATTTTTTCTTGATATTATTGTTACAGCCTCATTTAATTTTTCTTTATTTTCTTTAAAAAATTTCACATCATCATACTTATCTAACGCCTGACGACTCTTAACCCTTACATTAGCATCAAAATATGGAACAATCTCCCAACTTGAAATTCCTAGTTCATTAAAAACTTCTGTTTCCAGTTTTCTATATTTCACCTTTTTTAATATAGAAAAAGTCAACCATATAACCAGTATACATACTCCTAAAGCCATTTTTACCTTACCCCTTCTCAATCGTTTTTTGTTTGATTATATCACATCATTATCCTTTTACAACAGCCATATCTTTTATCCAAAATCAAATAACCACTTAAAATGCAAAAACATTCTCCAAATATGCAATTACCTCTTCGATTTTATCTGAATCCTTATATAGTATAACAATCCCAAATAAATCATCCCATTGATATATCAGATCAAACTTATCATTAGAAATTCTGTACTGCATCTCTCCAACATTTATAATGTTTCCGCCATTCCGTTCAGAAATAGCTTTTACTAAATGGATAAATGCATCCGCTTCATTATATAATGAATACTTCTCCTCTTAAGCCAAACTGGGCAAAATTTATTGCATATATTTCACCTTATGAAATGCCCGCTTCCTTCCGCATATCCCGCATGTATAATTGCGGTAATACTTCGTGAATTCGCACTGTTTTTTTCTTTTTATAATCTGTCCACAATTCTCGCATACAAAACAATATTTATAATCAAGTCTTTTAGAGGCGGTGTAATTCTCCACGCCCTTCTCCTCGCCGGAGGTGGTTCGCTTTATGTGATATCCATATTTCTTATTCATGATATTCGCATATATGAGCCACAATCCGGTATGTCCCTTACAGCCTTTGCAGGTATGTAGTATCTCGTGGATCATAGTTTCCTTGCATGCTTGTTCGGATATACGCTCATCCTCGATCAGTCTGGCAGCAATCTGTATAATGCATGTTCCATCCGGATTTTTCGTGCACATTCCCCATCTTGTTTTTGCGCGGCGGTTTATAACCCATGAGACAATATTTCCCGGCTCGATACCTGCGCCAAGAACTTCATCTATACATACTTTCTGCAGCATCTCAAAATTCTTCATATATACATCCTTTATTTCGTCGTTACACCGTCTTTTACGTTTCCGTTCCTGATATAAAAAATTCCCAGATACTTCCCTTACCAGTCCCCTTCGTCTCCATCCTCGATATCATCATCGATGGCATCATCCACACCGGTTGCATAATCATCATCCCGGTCGTACCGGTCCTGATCATAATCGCCATCCATATAGACATCATCGTAGCCGCTATCGTAAGAATCATGCGAATGGCTGCTGTTATACTTGCTGCTCGAACTGCTTGGCTTGTAACTGCCAGACGATGAACCGGAATTCGAACTGCTGCCCGAACTATTTGATGAGGAACCGCTGCCTGTCGTACTGCTTGTTGTAGAATGACTGTGCGAGCTGCTTGTTCCATAAGTAGCCTTTCTGCGCTTTCCGGGTGTGTTGTGCTGATAGCAGTAACCGCCCTCCGTCGATACCGTGTTATCGCATCCTGAAAATGCGCACTTCGGATCTTCTTTTTCGGTCAAAGATACGAAGAATCCGATTATTGCGAACACTATGATAACTCCAAGTATTGCATAACCTGCTGATTTCTGATTGTTATTTCCGCTCATAATGATAACCTCCGTGAATCTTACGACTCCATGCTTCTTATTTCCGTTTCTTTGTATCTCCATCTTACGCAAAGCAACTGTCATAAATAAGTACTTGCATTATGAACATTCAAGTATTATCTTCTCTTTTTGTAACATAAAGTTATATCACAACTCCGTTGCAATGATCCACTTCATGCTGGATAATCTGCGCCACCCAGCCGGAATATTTCCCATGCTGCTTCTTGAAATGCTGGTCGAGGTAATCGACTTCTATCTCCTGATATCTCGTACATGGGCGTGTCCCGTCGAGCGACAGACATCCCTCTTCCACCTGATACGCGCCTGTTTTCTTCGTGATAACCGGATTCACCATCGCGAATTGGAATGGTCCGCTTGCCACGACGATGATATTCTTCTTTACGCCGATCATATTTGCCGCCATGCCGACGCAATGATCCAGATTCGCCCGGAGTGTATCGAGCAAATCTGTTATAACTTGTTTATCTGCTTCCGTTGCATCCACCGACTTCTGTGCCAGGAACAGCGGATCCCGCATAATTTTCTTTACCATATTTGATCCTTTCAACTCTATTACGCATACAAAACATGGATTTATTTTACACCTAATCCGAAAAATGTGGTAGCCCCAATTGATGACGGCATTTTTACTAACCACATGCCTTTTTCCCATTTCCATGTAGTTCCTGCTCTACCTTTGCAAATAGCATATCCATCCTTTTTGCTTGTTTTCTGGCGGCTTTTTTCTTAGCTATTTTGTAATATTTCTTCTGTCTTTTTGTTTTTCTTGGAAGATTGTGATAATCGTCAGCGATAATCATTTTGGCTTTATCATGCGCTGCTATATACTCTATGATTTTCTGCAATGACTGCGTTGCTTTTACATCCTTCTGCCTATGATAATTCCCAGATATCGCTACCTCATAAGGAATTGAAGAATCGTATTTATTACGATGAAATAATAAATATTGATTATCGTTGTTTCTTAAATATATTCTCCAAAAACCGATGTCTGTCTTTACATATATCCTATCCGAATTCTTATCATATGTAATTGAAATATCATATTTCGTTTCCCACTTAGCCAATATATCTTTGTAGACTCTCATTATTCCACGCAGTCCGGAACAATATTGGCACGCACAAAGTTTCCTTTTCGATACCTGTTCTGAACTGATTACAAATCTGTTCTCCGTTTTTATCATCTTTGCATATTTACATTCCGGCAAATGATATATTGGTTTTTTCTCCTTATTTCGATCACTAATTACAACTAACATATTGTATCCCCCCTCTTTTGATCTGGTATACCATTCTTTATCCCCACAGCCTACCAAAAACAACTGTCATAAATACGGTCTTGCAATATTGAATTCTTCGCGAAACAAATTATGAGTGCAACTTGGAAAGTTAAATCTGAAATCGAAAAGATATTACAGAATGTCTACTGAACTGTCCATTGTTCCTATAGGCATAGTGACCCCTGCGAGACTCGAACTCGGCATTTGCAGCTTGAGAGGCTGCCGTCCTGACCATTAGACGAAGGGGCCATCTAATGCTCGTATCAGGATTCGAACCTGAATCAATCGGTTCGTAGCCGATTATTCTATCCATTTAACTATACGGGCATGTCTGTTTCTTCGTTGTTAACAGGATACCACAGCATTATTTGTCTGTCATTATACTTACAGTTTAATCATTGACGCCCAGATATTTTTTAAGAGCAGAAAAATCAACCAATATATTTTCTTTGATACATTTGTTTCAATAATTTCAATACCATATTTTCACTCTCATAATACAATAAAAAAAGAGCCCGACGCATCAAGCTCTTTCAAGGTGTTGTCCGAAGACGCCCACCGCAATTCATAGATATAATATACCATATGGTCAAATTTTATGCAAGTTCTATCAAAAATTACAATATCGCAATTTTTATTAAACCCATGTCTCTCTTACAAGTACATTTCCTGCAGTCGTTTAATCTCTGATTTCATCATATCTACCGTGCGCTCGGGAGCCACGATCTTCACTCCCGGGATTGCCATGATCCAGCTAAGGAACAATTTACTGACAGATACCCGTACCCGGACTGTGAAATGTTCTGCGTCGGTCTTCATGAGTGGAATATCGGTTCCAAAACGGTCAATGATCACATTTGCGGCATGGTTCTCACACAGGAGCGTTACTGTTTCCAGATTGCCATCAAACATGCCGAAGAGCCTGTTCGTGTACTCCGACATCTGCATTTTCGAGAATTCCTCTTTTCCTTCCCGTTCCTCATAGACCACGGACACGTCTGCCATCTTATCGACACGGAAATGCTTAATCTTGTATTCTCTGTTGTCATATCCTACCAGATAGTATTTCTCGTCATCCCAGCACAGCGCCCACGGGCTGACACTATAGTAAGCCCCGCCATGCTTCAATTCCATCTTCTTATCTGCCGTCCATGTGAAATATTGGAATTTGATCTGGCTCTCCTCATTTAACGCCTCGTGAATCTTATCCACGCTGTAATAGATGCGTTCGTTCATCGTCTTCACGCGTCCATTTACATTGACCTGACGTGCCAGCTTCTTCGCCTCGTATTTGCTTGCGTAGCTCTCGAGCTTCGCGATCAGCTCGTCGGATTTCTTCTCTGTGATGAATCTGGAGGACTGCACCGCATCTACGAGAAGCTTCAGCTCGACAAGCTGGAATTGCCGGCTTGCAACCTTATAATGGTAGGTCTTGCCATATTGCATGCCTATGATATCCAGACCAAACGTGCGCAGATTCTCGATGTCGCTGTACAGACTCTTCCGCTCTGCTGTGACATTGTATGCTTTCAGTTTCTCAACGATTTCGTTCAGTGTCAGGTCATGATCTTCGTCTGTCTCTTCGAGCAGAATCTTCATCAGATACATGATTTTTAGTTTCTGGTTGAGTCTTGGTCCCCGGACAATCTTCTTTTTTTCCTGATTTTCTGTTTTCTGTTCTGATGTGTTATCCATCGTGTTATCCCCTTCTTATAGTATAATCTATGACTCTTCCAAGCCGTTACCTGCATCAGCTTTGTGTTTATCCTATTTTACACTAAAATAGCAAAAAGTGATAGCTCTGAAATATCTGGCTATCACTTTTGCTTATGATAAACTAATTCATAATTATGTCTGTTGCTTGCTGATTAGCAACAATACAATTTACTACAGCATTTTCAATATTATTCAGTTGCAATTCATCTATCCCTAATTGCTTACAAATCTTTATAATAAAATCTTTTTCTTCAACAGAATAATTAGCATCAGAATATGCAATTCCCAATAATTCAAACACAATAATGTTTCTTACAACCTTATCATCACTTATTTTTTTAACAATAGACTCTACTGTTTCATTTACATCATAAAAAATTTCCTCTAATTGTGTTTCCTGCTTGTATGCATTTATGATATTTCTTTCATCCTCTGTTATTACACCATCTATGCGAATAAGCATATTTGCTAGTTTTACAAATAAATTTCGATCACTCATATCAATAGCTTGTAAAAACATAATTTTTCCTTTCATTTCAACCTTAATATCCTGCTTGTTTTCTAATTTTTTGTTCATTTACAGTAATAATTAGGAATGCATTAATCTCATTTTTAATATTAACAGATACAATATTGGGATTTTGTTTCAATATTTCCAAAACTGAATAAGTAATATAGTCAACCGTTACTGCTTGTACCTTTTCTTTCCAAACCCAATATGTATCATCAACTATTTGTCTTCTCTGAGCACATATTTCTGAATAAACTTTTAAAAACGCCGCTATATTCGCAACTGCATACATTTGCATCAGTAAATTATATTGCGTTCTTATATCTATATTATTACTTTTATACTCCATGTATGCATTATTTACTTGCATCACTAATTGTTCTGGATTCCATCCATCAATTTCTTTTATTGGCAATACTTTCGAATAATCGTTTTGTACAGCATTTAAATCGTTTGTTTGCACCATTGGCTGTCCCTGCATATATGACTGTTGCATTGGTTGCTGATATATCATTGACTGTCCCTGCATGTATGGCTGTTGCATCGGTTGCTGATACATCATTGACTGTCCCTGCATGTATGGCTGTTGCATCGGTTGCTGATACATCATTGGCTGTCCCTGCATGTATGGCTGTTGCATCGGTTGCTGATACATCATTGGCTGTCCCTGCATATATGGCTGTTGCATCGGTTGCTGATACATCATTGGCTGTCCCTGCATGTATGGCTGTTGCATCGGTTGCTGATACATCATTGGCTGTCCCTGCATGTATGGCTGTTGCATCGGTTGCTGATACATCATTGGCTGTCCCTGCATGTATGGCTGTTGCATTGGTTGTCTCTGCATATATGACTGTTCTTGAGACTCGTTTTTTTTCATAAATAATTTAGCAATAAATTGTCTACGTGCTTCAGCTTTTTCTTCCTCTCTCCTTGCTTTTTCTTCCTGTTCTCTCTTTTCCTGTTCTTCTCTTTCTCTCTTTTCTTTGATCACTTTTGATGCAATTATACCTGTTGCAACAGCCGCAATACCAACACCCGCAATAGGTGCTATATTTTTGAGCCCTATTTTTGAAATTTTTTTATCTGTAATTTCACTTAAAATTGGTTGTTCAGACCAAAAAGCTCCTTTTATAGATCTTAAACCATTTTTTGACATTGTTCTTCCTGATTGCAATGCTTCATAAGCTGCATCTGTAAGTGTAGCATACATTAAATGTGACATAGAATCCCCTCCATGTTTCTGTATGTATATAAACATTGTTAAACTAACTTCATTATCCAAATAATTTGTATATTATACTACTTGCTTCGCTTAATAATTTTAACAGGCATAGCCATAATTTACAACAATGGATTTCCCCGTGTAATGTATATTATATACAACTACATTTCAATCCCATACTCCATCAGTCCCCCAAGAACAGCATTGGGTCCCACTCCAAATTCTGCTGCTAGTCTTTGAGTATTCCGATCTATTGAATTCTTATTCTCTTCCCGATATTTCTCCAACTCTTCTCCGTGTAATAAAAACTCGCGAACCCTTATCGGATGTGCTCCAATTTTTCTCATAAGTCCTTGCGAAGCAACATTATCATAATTTAATCTTGCAAGGAAGCAATGTTGATCTGTAATATTCGACAATTTTCTTAGAAATACACTCAACGCTTCTGTTCCATATCCCATATGGTGATAGTCTGTTTTTATTTCAATCGCTATCTCCCACACTTCCTTCAACATATCCTTTATAGAACAATAACCTATAAATTCTTTTGTTTCTTTATCAGAGATTGAACAGACAAACGAATTTTCTTTCATAAATGTACTCCATAAATCATCTATAAACTGCTCATCTTTGAAAAATGATTTCATAATGCTGTTCTCATATGAAAGTGTCACGTATTTTTCTTTATCTGTTTCCTGTATCATACGTAAAATAAGCCTATCTGTTTCTACAAAAACGCTTCCATTTATTTTAATTTCCTGTTTCCTCATTTTTCAACTTTTTCTTATCAATAATCCTCAAAACACATCCTAAAATCATAATTGCAAACGCAATATAAATAAAAGTAAATGCAATTCCTTTTTCACAAGCTCCCGGAACCACCCTACGATCTGCAAAGTCCCACTTCATAATTTCATACACGGCAATCGTTAATATATTAAACACTACCATTCCTACTGTTTTCATTTTAATACACTTAATTAAATATATCAGCATAAAAATAAATATTAATGCAACTGCTGCCGGAACAAATATTTTATAAAACATCTCTGCTTCCTTGTCATTATTCCAATCTGCCGAATTTGACAAAGCATACAGCTTTGCCATACCAACCATAGAATAACTTTCCTTCCATTGTTTTGCAAATGGCAGGAACAAGGATATAATCCCCATAAGTACACCCGCTATACCAATCATAAGTCCTGTATTCTTCTTCATTTTAATACTCCTTATCCTCAAATGTATCTTCATTAAATGTTTCACCATTTACATTTATAACCAAATCATCCGGACAATTATAAAATATATATGAACCTTTTTTCTCTATTGTTCCCGTTATACTAACGGCAAGAAGTCCATCATTATATGCAAACACATCATCTCCCATTTTTATTGTCCCACATGTTATTGATATCTTCTCACAATCATCTCCTAATCCGGAAAATGCTGAATCTTTCAATTCTATTTGCCCATTACCTGCATTTATCGTTATCTCTGCCAGATTATCATCATTATAAAATGCATATTCCCCTATTTTCATATCTGTACCGGAAATATTTACTGATTCTAAATCGTCACTATAGGCAATCGCATTATCTCCCACCTCTAATGCTACACAATTCAACATATCCAGTGTCTCAAATTCATTCCCCGACAGTGCAGAATCCTGCATTGTAATATCACACTCATCAAATACAACGCTTGCGCTGTCCCCCGTAGCGTAAAATGTGTATTCGTCCATAGTTATTTCACAATTTTTAAATTTCACATCCGTAATATCATCTGAATAAGCAAACGCATTACTTCCCATATCAATCTTAGAATTATATACCAAAAGGATGTCTTCATTACTTCCCGAAACTGCTGAATCTTCCATCATAATTGTTGAATCTGTAATCCCAATCTTCATATGTTTTCCAGTATTATATAATGCATATTCGTCAAATGAACATTCGCTGTTCAATATAGTTACAGATTCTGCTTTATCATTATAAGCAAATGCATTTTCTCCAATTGTTAAATTTGAATTGTTAATAACGAGATTCTTATAATCGGAACTACTGAACGCCGAATCATTTACCGCCATAGTCACAGTATCAAACACAATATAGTCACATTCCAATCTATAAAATGCATCTTCTGAAATTTCCGTCACAGTATCTCCTCCCGGACTTGTTTGAGGTATAATTAAATCGTCTCCTTCAAACGTTCCCACAGATTTTATTGCACATGTACCATCTCCGTTGCTTTCAAATTCAAGTCCCTCTGAAGGAGTTAAATCGCCCATATATGTGTTATCAACTTTCGTCTCAACTGGCTCTACAGATGAATTCTGTTCTTTTGTTTTCTCTGCATTTTCAGATAATTCTGATTTATCGTTTTCTTTTTTCTGTCCTGAAATCGCTTCATTATCATCTATCTGTTCTAATTCTTGTGCAGTTTGTTCTGTAATTTCATTTATATTTTCTGTCTTATCATTTTTTCCGCATGAACAAAATATCATACTTCCTAAAGCACAGCTAATGCCAATCAAAAATCCTGCATATTTCTTCATCTTCATTTCCTCCTACTTATTTCCCTCATTTTTTTCTTTACCCTGCGGTCGTATAACTTTGTACCCATACGATTCCAAAATTGCTATCACATCTGGTGTAATGTTCACCATAAGATCTGCATCCTTGTAATCCTTACTGCGTATAATCTGATGCATATCATTGACAGATACGCCCATTGTTTCAGCTAATTTATACAGATTATCCCGATCCGGAATCCCTCCATCCGTTTCCCATTTTGCAATTGCTGATTTTGAAACATTCAATGTCGCAGCAAGTTCTTCCTGTGTCAAAGACATTCTTTTTCTCCGTGTTGCAATAAATCGTCCTAAGCTCATTTTCATCTCATCCTTTTCCAGCTCCTTCTCTTTTCATAATATAAAACCAGTCTCTTTAATTCAAATCACTTTTTGATTACTCTGTGTAACTTTTCCTGTAATCTATGTATCAAGCATATACGTTTAAGCAGAAAAAAATCCCCACCAAAATGGTGAGGATTTCATTTGAGTATTAATTTTTTTCATCTGGCGAAAGCTTTTTTAAGCCTTGTTCCACCAGCATATCGTCGATTTCAAACAACTGATATTTTCGATTATTGATTGCAACAATCATACATGCATCCCGCTTATCTTTCGCATACAAAGGCTGCATCCCATAGAGCTTCAACGCCCGGTTTATCTCGTCCAGAGTAAGTCGCCCGGCTACACACAAACGAATAATTACATCCCTGTCTTTTGTATGCTTTCTCATATTTAGAATCTGTTCTCCATAAGATTCCGAAAGTCCGGCAAATGAATATACATCCTTAAGTCTTATATTTTTTTCCTGAATTACATCCTTTACGTAATAAGTAAACGTCTTCTCTGTGTTCATAGAATCACGGTTTTCTTTGTAATAGTTGTCCATATCCTTTGGATTCATATCTCGTAATAATGCATCAAGTTCATTTGTTGATTTCTTATTCATCCTGTTTCCCCCAGATAATCCGTTAAAGTATTTATGAGCTCATCATCCGAATATCGTTCTTCCGGATTCAAACGAATACACCTCTGAATCACTTCCCAGATTACACCTGTGGCACGTTCCTCTTTTGGAAATCTGCCTGTAATCATCTTATTCAACAACATTCCAACTGCATAGATGTCTGTCTTTTCCGTGGATGCTATAAATCCATAGCCAAACTGCTCTGGTGCAGCATAATATAAGGTTCCAAGCAATTTCGTATCTTCTGCTTCTTCCGGATTACACCATTTCGCTACATTCACATCCAGCAGATATACGGAGCCATCCTGACAAAGCATTACATTTGACGGCTTGACATCCCGGTGTATAATTGGCATTTCCTGGCTATGCAGTTCCTTCAGGATTTTACATATATCACAGGCAATCCTTACCGCCTCCCTCTCCTTAATGGTATACTCCTGCAGTATATCCTCAATCGTAACTCCATCAATCCATTGTTCTATAATGACCAGTTTCGTGCTTCCTCTATACAAGCTCATAATTTGAGGCATATTCGCAATAGGATGTTCTACGAGATATCGATATATACTCTCGTCAAATGTATCAAGAATCTTCTCTACATACAAATTGCCATCTTCATCTTTTACAATTAACACATCTTCCTGGTTTTCAATACTCCCTATCACCTCATAGCTCATAAGTGCAAGCATATCCTCATTCGATATGCCATTATAGGGTGCATTTACCGCTGCCTGATATTCATCTTCCGATACATAAACATGATTTTTATCCAAGGAATTTACAAATCCACATGCAGTACATTTCCAGCTACCATTTTTTTCTGTAAATCCAGGTTGTTCATTCAATAGCGTTTCACAGCCATCGCAAGTCCAGATGATATCTGAATCCGTATTCAAATTAGGGTTTATCAGCATCTGTCCACAACCTTTGCAGACCCAGTATGGCAAATCATTACTATAGCCTTTTTGCAATGTCAGATTTGCCTCACAATATCTGCAGTATTCATATTCATCATCTGTAACATAGGATATTCGATTTTTCTTTCTTATATTTTTAAATATATTTTTCATAGCTATATCGTAGTCCGTACATCCAAATATGTCAATTCTAACCTTGACAAATATCCTCCCACCCGCTAGAATACAGAAAGTGTCCGGAATTTCCCCCGACACGCAATCACATACCAAAACCCTTTACGGGAGTGGATTTTTTAAGAGAATTCTTTTTTCGCCACACAGTATATTTGCTGTGTGGCTTTTTTATGCAAGACAATTCTTCTTGTCCTGCCCGGCAGACGGGTTTGCTATGCCCGCAGGCAGGATGATATACACAACAATTACGAAGGAGTGAAAAATATGAACCACAATTTTATGAAAGAAAAACCGATTTTACCATTGGTTATCTCGATGTCTTTGCCGATGGTTATTTCCATGGCGATCAATTCCCTATATAACATCGTCGACAGCTATTTCGTGGCGAAGATCAGCGAGGATGCCATGACTGCGATCTCGCTGGTATATCCGCTGCAGAATCTGATGACTGCAATCGCGGTTGGATTCGGTATCGCGATGAATGCAAGAATTGCATTCTGTCTTGGTGCGAAGGATCAGGAGAAAGCGGACGAGGCAGCAGTCACAGGCATGTTCTTAAGTGTGATTCACGGAGTCATTCTGATGGTTGCCTGTATGGCCGGTATGCCGCATTTTCTGAGACTTTATACGAAGGATGAAACGATCATCGAGATGGGACTTATCTACGCCAACCGCGTATTCGTGTTCTCGGTCATCATCATGCTTGGAATCTCGCTGGAGAAGATCTTCCAGTCGGTCGGCAGAATGAAGGTTTCCATGCTCAGTATGATGTGCGGTTTTATCTCCAATATCGTACTCGATCCGCTGATGATCTTCGGCATCGGACCATTTCCGAAGATGGGGATGGCGGGAGCCGCTTACGCAACCGGAATCGGACAGACGATCACATTACTTGTCTATGTGCTATTCTGCATCTTCCGTCCGTTGCCGCTTTCCTTCAAGCGTAAGAACCTGTCGTTTAACAAGGCATTGCTTGGGAATCTGTACGCCGTCGGCATTCCGGCTTCCCTGAACATGGCGCTGCCGTCGCTCATGATCTCCTGTCTGAACGGTATCCTGACGGCATTTTCGGAGAAATACGTCCTCGTGCTTGGGGCTTATTATAAGCTGCAGACATTTATTTACCTGTCTGCAAACGGAATCATCCAGGGTATCCGCCCGATCATCAGCTTCAACTACGGTGCCGGCGAGAAGAAACGTGTCCGGCAGATCTTCCGGACTACACTCTGTCTGACCGCCGGTGTAATGGCGGTCGGTGTGCTGCTCTCCCTGCTCATACCGGGACAGATGATTGGACTTTTCACCGACAATGAGACGACGGTTGAGATCGGTGTCAAGGCACTCACGATCATATGCATCGGATTTATCATCTCGGCAGTTTCGGTCACCTGTTGCGGTGCGCTCGAAGCCCTGCAAAAGGGAATGGCGTCCCTGCTGATTTCGTTGTCGCGTTATGCCGTTGTCATGATACCTGCTGCCTTTGTTTTAAGCCGCGTCCTCGGTGCCAATGGAGTCTTCTGGGCATTCCCGGTCACAGAGACCATCTCCGCGGTTGCTGCATATGTGATTTACAGGAAGGACTCTCGTATCTGAAAATTTGCATAACTAACAAATGCACCGTAAATGTAAAATATGCTTACATTTACGGTGCATTTTTGTATTCATTTCAATAAAATTGTAACCGGTGTTCCACGAGTGTATCGCCCACATACACAAGCCGCAGTGTGAAAAACCTTGGATCGTCTGACAGGATCTGCTTCAGAAATATGGCATCTCCACTCCAGGTCGGAAGCTCCGGCACCTGCGCTTTATCCACCCAGACCAGATCCCCCTCATTGCAGGTGATCAGCTCTCCGGTAAATCCGTCTGCCGTGAACAGGCACATCAGCTCTGGCTCACACTCGTTGCTGATAAATGTAATCAGCCCGCGGAACCGGTACGACGTAAGTGTCAGCCCTGTCTCTTCCTTTACTTCACGAAGCAAACATTCTTCCGGTCCTTCGCCTTCTTCGGCATGTCCGCCGACACCGATCCATTTATCCTTATTGATATCTTTCTTTTTCTTCGTCCGATGCAGCATGAGGTATTTTCCATCCTGCTCGATATAACATAATGTTGTCATTCTCATAGTGATTCCACCCCACGTTTCAACCGCTCCATACCGTCTTTCAGCAGTGCTCTTGGACAGGCGATATTCAGTCGCAGGAATCGGTCTCCATCCCCGGAGAATCCACTTCCGGCGGACAGGAACAATCCCGTCTTCTTGCGGATGCGATGTGCGATCTCCCGCGAATTTCCCGGAAGATCCTTGCAGTAGATCCATAACAGGTAGGTTGCCTCCGAAGGAAGAATCTCCACTTCCGGTATCTGTTCCTCCACATACTGAACTGCATATTGCTTGTTCTCATAGATATAGGCACGGAGCGCATCTAACCAGTCTGCGCCCTTGGTAAATGCCGCAATTGCCGCGTCAACCGCAAATGCATTCGGCTCTGCGACTTCATCGGTGTTGATTCCACGCCATACCTTATGGCGAATGACCGGATTCGGTACAGAGATGGCCGCCGTCTGCAAGCCTGCGAGATTGAATGTCTTCGTCGGAGCAATACAGGTAATACTGTTGTCCCGGCAGACATCGGACACCGATGCAAACGGAATATATCCACGTCCCGGATCGGTCAGATCACAGTGAATCTCATCTGAAAGCACGATTACATGATGCTTCGCGCACAAAGCACCAATTCGTTCCAGTGTTGCTTTGTCCCAGATCTTTCCAATCGGATTGTGTGGATTACATAAAATCATCAACGTCGTCTGCGGATCTGCGAGTTTCTTTTCCAAGTCTTCAAAATCAATATGATATGCATTTCCGTCGAATACAAGCGGACTTTCCAACACTTGTCTGCCATTATTCAGAATCGAGTTAAAGAATATATTATACACCGGTGTCTGCACCAGCACCTTCTCGGCTGGTGTTGTCAGCTTCCGCACGATTGACGAAATCGCCGGTACAACACCGGTACAAAACATCAGCCAGTCCTTCTCCATTGTAAAATCATGGCGTATCTTCCACCAGTCGATATACGCCTGATACCATGCATCCGGAATCTCTGTATAGCCGAAACAACCATGCCGCGCGCGCTTGCTGATTGCTTCCATAATTGCCGGTGCTGTCTCGAAATCCATATCCGCTACCCACATCGGAAGCTCGCCTTCTGCCACGTTCCATTTCATGGAATTCGTATTGAAACGATCTACTATTTTATCAAAATCATATGCCATAACGTCTTCTCCATCTGCAACATTCATATCATTTGTCACCTCGCGATAACAGGATAACCTACGCACACATCAACGTGCTTCGTTATAACCGCAACTTTACTTTGGAGCATGGTCCTTCTTCTCTTTGATCTCTTTACAGATAATCTCTGTATCTGCAGGGTTCACCCGATCCTTCTCCATGATGAGCGTTCCAATCGAATCTGCCCGTAACACACCGGACGTCGGATTGATTACGCTGTCGATACCGCCCTGTATCTCCACATCGACCGTCGAATACTCAAACGCAAGCGTTGTGTTGACCAACTTGCAATTCTTCATCACGAGGTTTTCAATATAACACATGCCCTGCAGGCTCTCGATCGTACAGTTAATCAGTGTTAGATTCTTCGAATTCCAGCCCAGATACTCACCGGAAATCACCGAATCATAGACGGTCACATTCTCACTGTTCCAGAATGCATCCTTCGAGAGCAGCTTCGCATTGTGGATCTCCACATTTTTCGCTCCATCAAATGAATAATTTCCCGCAAGCTGGAAGTCCCGAATCTTCATATTCTCACAGTCCATCGCGAAATAATCGCCCTTTGCCATCACGTGATCGAGTGTCACATCCATGCAGTGCCACAATGTTTCTAAAGCATTTGGCATGGCAACCTCTTTGAGCGTCAGTCTGCGGCAGCGCCGGAAATTCTTCGGTGCCTCGATCAACGCACGTTCAACCGTCATATCATCGGTGTACCAGACACCGGCACGCGCCATTTCCGCCCATGTACCGTCTTTCACGGCAATATTCTTGCTATACCAGAGTGGATATTTCCACTGGAAGATGCTTCCCTCCAACGAAATATCGCTGCTCTCCTTGAGCGGGGATTCTCCTTCCCCGAAAATCGTATCTTGAATGGACAGATGCTCCGCACCAAACAATGGGCGTTCGCCCTCGAAATATGTCTGTCTGATCTGCTTTTCCATCTTGTTTCATCTCCTGTATCTAAAATCCTAAATATCTTTCTTTACCGCTTCGATCCACGCATCAATTTTCTTTTCCGGTGTCTCCAAATGTGCCCCTCCGGTAGAATCGAACTGTATCTCCATCTCATGTGCAAACTCCGCGCCCTTGCAGTTTGCTTTCATATCTTTGATCACATGTCCCGGCCAGCCGCCATTTGTCATGAATGGGATGACTGTCTTGCCTGTGAAATCCTGCGCACTTAAAAATGTCAGGACAGCCGGAGCCATCGTATACCACCAAGTTGGTGTTCCGACTGCGATCACATCGTAATCCTGTATATTTACCGTAAGCGGCTTGATCTCTGGTTTATAACCGGCATTCACTTCTCGCTGCCCCTGATCTACCACTTCATCATAGCTTCCGGTATATGGCTGTACCGTGTCGATCTCTGCCAGCTCTGCCCCTGTCGCCTTCGCAAGCTGCTCGGCAATCTGCTTTGTATTTCCATTTGACCATGAATAATATACAACTAACATCTTCTTCATCGTTACGTTCTCCTTTTATCGTACTTAGAAGGAATTCAGCAGTCCTTTGATTCCATCTGATTGTTCAGCCCCATCCGTCGCAATGCACATTATACCATTTCTACTTTGCAAGTCAAAGGGAATTATTGTTATGTTACTCTTATAGCACTTAAACCTTACTTTAGGTCAAGGCTTTTTTTGCAAACTGGCACACAAAAATAAGTCAGGACACATTCTCTGGAATCAGATATGTCCTGACTTATTCATATTTTCAACCTGCCTATTTCAACTGTGCTCCATCATGGAACGCTTCTCCAACCTGCTTACCAAGATCATAATAGGTATGATGAACCGGCTCATATGTGATTGGCTTAAATTTATCCATACTGATTGTTCCATCCTCGCCCAGCACACGCTCGTCTGCTGTGACATTCTTGATTTTTCCAAGATATTTGCTACCATCAATAATATCTATCAGCTCACATTCCATTGTAACTGGAAGCTCGTTAATAATCGGTGCATTCACAAATGTACTCTTCGTTGTTGTAAATCCAGCCTTCTTCATCTTATCCGACTCCTGTGCCCCAGATACGATACCGACATAATCACATGCAACTACATGCTCCACATCTGCAAAACTGACTGTAAACGCACGATTCTTCTTGAGGTTGTCAGTTGTCTTATGCTGAGACAGATCAATCATAATCTCATCTCTGCCGACAATTCCGCCCCATGCCGCATTCATCGCATTTGCCTTTCCTTCCTCGTCATATGTTGCGATAATCAATACCGGCTGTGGAAATAAAAATGGCTGTGCTCCAAAATCTTTTCTCATTACTTTCTCTCCTTACTTTTGCTCATCTACTGGCGGCACCATCTTCACATATTTTGCTAAAAGCTCGGGTGTGCTCGTATAATATCTTGCATGTCTGTCAAGTTCTTTGATTTTCTGCATTTCTTCATCTGTCAGAGAAAAATCAAATAAATCAACATTATCTTTGATATGTTCTGGATTCTTAGAACCCGGTATTACAATATTACCATCCTGGATATGCCAACGCAATATAATCTGAGCAGTACTTTTCTTATATTTTTCGCCTAATTCCATTAAAAGGGCATCCTTCAGCAACGCCGTATCTCCATGTCCCAGCGGATACCATGCCTGAATTCGAATTTCTGCCTTATCTAAGAATTCTTTTAGTTCTTTTTCCTGTGAATAAGGATGTACCTCTGTCTGCAATACCGCCGGCTTCACCTCACAAATATCAAGGATTTCCTGTACCTGCTCCTTTGTAAAGTTAGAAAGACCAATTGCCTTTACCTTTCCTTCTTTATAGGCCTTTTCCATAAGTCGGTATCCCGCCACGTAATTTCCCGCTGGCTGATGAATTAACAGAAGGTCAATATAATCTGTATCCAACCTTTGTAATGTTTTCTCTACCGCATCTTCCTGCTCATAAAAAGAAGGCCAGATTTTTGTCTCCAGAAAAATGTCTTTTCTTGCAACTCCTGATTTCTTCATTGCACGCCCAACCGCCTTTTCATTCACATAGGCATTTGCTGTATCGATTAGGCGATATCCATTCTCTAATGCATGTACAACAGCAGCTTCTGCCTCGTCTGGAGTTAAGAGGAATGTTCCGATTCCTGCCATTGGCATTTTTATTCCGTTATTTAATGTTGTATATTCCATTATACTTTCTCTCCTTTTCTTTTTATTTTTAACTATGTACATTTTAACAATAATTAATTTTTTCGGGAAGTTTCTGTTTGTTTATCAGTGTTAACCTTATGGTTTCAAATAGTAATCTAACTGTCAAAATCTGTGCTATTACTGACTTTATTCCACTGTGTAATTTCTTCTAATTTCATCTGTAACTGATTACGTACAAATCTCACCGCATCACTTCCGAGAAGTAATGTTCTTGACCACATCATTCGTTGCATGTTTATTCTTTGCACCTGCAAACAAATATACATATCCTAACATAAGCAGAAATACGAAGATTCCAATTCCAATAAATCTTCTTTTTTTCTTAGTTTTCATCCGGAGCCTCCTACTTTTTTATCTTGGAACCGCCAAAGACAGCAGACATTGGCATCTCATCAAGCATTTCATCAATCTTACGGACTTCCTCTGTCGTTAACACAATCTCTGATGCCTTCATATTTTCCTCCAGTCTCTTTACCTTTCTTGTACCTGGAATTGGAACAATATATGGTTTCTTTGCGCTCATCCACGCAAGAGAAATCTGTGCCGGTGTTGCATGCTTTTCTTCCGCGAGCAGACGAATCCAAATCATAAATTTTTCATTTTCCCTTAAACCTTCTTCTGAGAACTGCGGCATTGCGCTTCTATAATCTCCCGGCTTCTCAAACTCAGCATGCGAATTATACTGTGCAGTCAAAAGTCCATTTGCCAGTGGCGAAAATGCAACAAATCCAATATTCAGTTCTTCCAATACCGGAAAAAGCCGTTCATAATTCCGGTACATCATGGAATATCTGTTCTGAATTGCTGTGATTGGACAAACCTTATGTGCACGACGAATTATATCTTCATCAGCCTCCGAAAGTCCCCAATGCGTAATCTTGCCCTGTTCCATCAATTCTTTCATTGCACCTGCCGTCTCTTCGATTGGTACCGTTGGATCAATACGATGAATGTAATACAAATCCAGATGATCTGTTTTCAGCCGCTGCAGAGATCCGTCGATAGATGCACGGATTGTCTCTGGTCTTCCATCCGGGATCAGCGGCTTATTTACCGTTGTAGCAGTTTCATCAAATCGTATGCCACACTTGGATGCAAGTACGATTTTATCCCGATATGGTTTCAATACTTCACCAAGTAGTTTTTCGTTATGATGTGGATCTTCCGTTGTTCCATATATCTCTGCCGTATCAAAAAATGTACACCCACATTCAATCGCTTCGGCAATCAACGCCTCAGCTTCTTTTCGTGTTGAAACCGTTCCGTACGCATGGCTCATTCCCATACAACCAAATCCAATCGATGAAACTTCCAGATCTTTTCCTAAAATTCTTTTATTCATTTCCAATTCTCCTCTGCCACATATACTTTTTCAATTGTTCTGAAATAAGTATAAGAAAACGAGACCTCAAAAAGAAGTCTCGTTTGGTTATTCAGTATGAACCCTTCCGTTATAGCTTAAGATAATATATTTTCCTTTCACGCTTTATTATACTTTTTCGATTGCCCGGATCAGCTTCTGCACCTTTTCCGATGGTTCCTTCGAATATAGCAATCCGAATGGCATCTTATAATCCCAGTCAACCGGAATGATCTTGATCAGTGGATGCACACTCTCCCAGCTCTTGAAGGCTAACAGCAATTCATTGTTATTTTCACATCGGTTAAATACGTCAATATTATATAATTCGAATTCCGAAATCTGAATATCCGGATACTGCGCGGTTATATCATCCCGAAGCCTGTCAACGAAACTACTCCAGCCACGCTGCATCATCATCAACGTCTCACCGTTCATATCCGCAAGTGTAATCTTCTCTTTCTTCGCAAGCTTATGATGGATTGACACTGCCACGCAGAACGGTTCCATCGAAATCTCGATTCCGTCACAATCCCGCACCTTTAACATCGTATCATCAAAAACACCCGGAACGACATCTATATTCTGCCCCAGATTCGCCAGTATTTCCCGTGCATTTTCCGGTGTATTCTCAAATGTGATCAACTGGAATTTCATATGCGGATAAATCTTCTGGATCTTCGGCCATAATTCTACAAATACCTGTGGTGGTGTAAGTGGCGAGATTCCTACCCGGATCACATCCTCGGACACCTTCATTGAATCTTTCGCCCGTTTGACGGAGTCCTTGCAGTAATTGATAATATAGATTGCATCATTGTATAATGATTTGCCTGCTTCGGTGACAACCAGTCCACGGTGCGTCCGATAAAAAAGCTGTAACGAAAGACTTGCCTCTAAGGAATTGATCTGCTTGATCACCGCCGGTGGCGAGATGAAAAGCTTCTCTGCTGCCTTACTGAAGCTGCCAGCTTCCACTACACATACAAATGTTTCAAGCTGTGGGTTGTACATCATAGCGCATTCGTTCCCTTCTATCAGATTCCTTTTCCTGTCAAACACAGATATTTATATTATAACAATTTTCCCAATCACAGGCAATACCATGCATATCTGTCATTTTTGCTTCACAGGAATCTTCCGCAGCAGCTTCCCAACATAATATGCTATAAACGCAAGCAATGCCATAACCGCTATGTAATCAAGTATAAAAAAGACAACCTTTTCCGAGTAATCATAAAACACAAAATGTACCTTCATAAAAAGATATCTTACGATCCAACGCTTCTTACATGCATAGATCCCATATCCCGCCAAAACACCGGCTATAGCTCTTGCAACCCACGCCCGCACGGCAGATGGCTGCTCAAACAACCTGCCTGTCATGGTGACAACCATATTCCAGTGCAGACCCAGATGCAACGACATCACTACAAGCCCCCAATACGCACAAAACATATGCACCTTGGCTGCCTGCATTGATATTGCAACAATCCGTACCATCTTAAATATATAGTTTGATAACAGGATTCCACTTACCATAGATCCAAGCATCAGACCAAGCATCAATAACACCAGATCTGTCTGTACACGCCGAAAAGGCGTATATCTTCCTTTGAAGACAGCCGCCATCCACTTTCGGTTTAATATATGATGTATGACAAATAGTACAAACATTGCGATTCCCAGCCATTCATGGATTGTCTCACTGAGCAGACTGTATGGCATCAGAAGCAGCAGACAAACTGTCATACCAATATCAATTATGATTTTCACAATTAACTTCTTGTTCATCAGTATTCGTCCTTTGCGATAAAATTCGTGAATACAAATTCTTCTTTCTTTGGAAGGGAGATTCCCATTTTCAACGCAATATGCTTACAGTTGATAAAGAACGCCATATTCCTTCCAAGCACACGCATCACCTGCATACCTTCAAGATCCTTCTTTACTTCCTCCGGTGTCATACCATGTACCATATTCCAGTAACGGGATGTCACAATCGGCATCTGCATCAATCCAAAATATTTATTGAGCTGATCCCAGGTTGCTGTCGTTCCGGAACGTCTGGCTGAGCTGACAACGGCTGCAGGCTTCAGTCGGAACCGGTCGCCGTTTCCATTTAAGTCTGCGTAAAACACCCGGTCCATAAAGGACGTGATTGCGCCACCGGCGCTGCCCCAATGAACCGGTGTTCCGAATATAAAACCGTCATAATCACCGGCGATTTCCAAAAAGTCATTGACGGTATCCTGAAAGACACATTTATTTGCCTCTTTGCATTTCATACAGGCAAGGCATCCGGATAACGGCTTGTTTCCAATCCAGAAAATATCTGTATCGACACCATTCTCATTCAATGCGTTTGATACCTCACATAAGGCTGTATAGGTACAGCCCTCCTTATGAGGGCTGCCATTGACCAATAATACTTTCATGACCGATCCCTTTCTACTTCGCAAGTCCAAGGGAATTTACCCAGTCCTGAACCTCCGATGCGGATGCTCCGGAAGAAAATCTCTGTCCTTCCTGCCATGTGCCGGTTCCAGCTATCTGTTCCAGCAGAGTACCACTTTGACCTAAACCAGAAGATGAAGATGTACAGAACGGAATTACAGTCTTACCACTGAAATCATTTCCTTTTACAAAATTATCAACTGGCCATGCTGCGATTCCCCACCAGATTGGATAGCCGATCAGAATCGTATCATAGGAATCCCAGTTATCCGGTGTTACCTTTACAAGCTCTACATCTCTTAAACTCTCGTTGTCATGTTCTCTTGATACACGGCTGTCATCGTTCGTCCAGTCAAGATCTTCGCTCGTATATGGCTCATCCGGAACGATCTCAAACAGATCTGCCCCTGCAGTCTCTGCGATCGTCTCTGCAACGGTCTTTGTTCTTCCGCTTGCTGAATAATAAACAACCAGTGTCTTACCTGTCTCACCATCTGTTGTTGTACCTGCAGATGTCTGTGTCGGTTCTTCAGTCTCTGTCGCCGCTGCCGTTGTTGCCGCTTCTGTTATCTCACTGCTTGCCTGTGTTGTCGTACTCTTCGTCTCCTGTGAACCACATCCGGTCATCAGACCGAGTGTTAAAACTGCAGTTGTCAGGAAACCTAAAAACTTTTTTGCTTTCATTTTTCTTACCTGCCTTTACCAGTTTTTCTTTTCCTTGGAGCTATCCTTGTTCATCTTTCTCTCTTCGACCATCTTCACGAACCACTCTACCATATTTGGATCCTGATGGGAGAAGAACGCGCTCTGCGCCTTGTCCAGTGCGGAGATTGCTTCCATATCTTCATCGGAAAGTGCAAAATCGAACACATGGAAGTTTTCTTCCATACGCTCTATATGTGTAGATTTCGGAATTACAACGATTCCTCTCTGGATATGCCAGCGAAGCATAACCTGTGCCGGTGTCTTTTTATATTTCTCAGCGATCTTTACAATGACCGGATTGTCAAATGTACCGCCTCTTCCTTCGCCAAATGGTGCCCACGCCTCAAGCTGTATGCCATATTTATCTGCCCATTCCTGCATTTCCTTCTGCTGGTTGAAGATATGTGTCTCCACCTGATTGATCATCGGCTTAATACGGTTGAAGGATGCAAAATCTACCATACGGTCTACATAGAAGTTCGAGATACCAATAGCACGGATCTTTCCAGCATCATACAACTCCTCCAGTGCACGGTACGCGCCATATGCATCTGCAAACGGCTGATGCAACAGTACAAGATCCAGATAATCTGTCTTTAATTTCCGCATGGATTCCTCTACGGATTTCTTTGCTTCCTCATATCCATAATGTTCTACCCATACCTTAGTTGTAAGGAAGATTTCCTCTCTTGGAATACCTGACTTTGCGATTGCATTTCCAACCTCTTCCTCATTGAAATAGCTCTGTGCTGTATCGATGGCTCTGTATCCTACCTTCAATGCATCGGATACACATCTCTCACATTCATCTTTTGTTACCTGATAGACACCATATCCAAGAATTGGCATCTTTACTCCATTGCTCAGTGTTACATACTCCATTTTCTTTTCCTCCTTTTTTCTTTATAACACCTGAACTTTACTTTAGGTCAAGATGTTTTTCATTTTTCTTTGTTTCTTTACAATTTGCATTATACTTAGTTCTATACAGATACAGAAGTCTCCATTTGTTATGCAGTATAAACCCATCGGTTACGACTGTGTTTTCACCTGTCCGAATAGCCATCCCATGATTGCTTCATCACGCACGAACAACCTGCCACCACCGCCATGCTGATTCGTAACCCCACCTTCTTCAAAATAAGAATCCGGTTTCACATCTAACACGAGCAGTCGGTTGATCTCCTGCTCTGTAAGGCCTTCCTCTTCATACCTTGTACGGATCGCATTGTATGCTTCGACAGATGGCTCGCTGCCATAGTATTCATCATGCTCACCAATCGCAAAATACACCGGTGTCCGGCTTTCTACAACCGCATCATAATTGCCATCCCACTGGGAGCTGCACTGTAAATATGCGGTAAACAGTTCCGGGCGCATCCCCATCACACGGGATAACGTCTCACCACCACCAGAATAGCCCTCTGCATACACGCGTGCCGAATCGATGTTATATGCATCTAAAAAATATTCCGTCAGTGCGATGGTCTGTCTTGCCGAGGTATCCTGCCAGTCATTTAACTGAGGCGCTACGATTATCATTTTCGGATTGTAATCGCGCGCAAGGAATCCAAATTCTTCCGTCTGAACATTCATACCGATCCCCTGAAAATAAAGTCCCTGATAGCCGGGCAGTGTCATAAACAGTGCATATTCCTCGCTTCCATCATAGTCATCCGGCACGTAGAGATTGTAGTGGATATCGCCCTCGGTCTCTGAATGCAGTACATTATCCAAGAGAAATCCCTTATAATTCCCTGTTCCTATATCTACATCATAGGTTTTACCGGAATTCGTGTCAGTTGCTGGATCAATTGCTGTTTCGTTACCATTCCAGAAGAAACGCAGACCATTATAGGTATATTCGTCACAGGCTTTTCCATCGTGCGAATATCCTTCCCGTTCCCGGAAAGAAAGATTTCCATCGGACTCGTTATTGGCAAAGGTAAACATCCCATCCGAATCATTGCCCATCGCCATAATCTGTGCCTTGAATGCGCTATATGCAAAATCATTGGTTCCGGATGCGGCAAAAATAAAGAAATCATCGGCGTCATGCCCCTGCTGCCGAACCAGATCTGCCATATATTGTCCATCTGTGGAATAGCTTCCGCTCATCGGCATAAAATAGCGGAAATAATCGAGGCAATACCGAAATGTATTCCATGTATTGACAGATCCCATGGAAAATCCGCCAAATCCTCTGTGGTCACGCGACGCTTTCAGCCCCTCCGGTGTCGTATTTTCGACATAGGTGCTGTATTTACTCTCCACTGCCGGAATCAGATCATTTACCAGTTCATTGTGAAACTGATCTGTAAGCTGAATCGCCAGACTGTAATCACCACTATCCTCTTCGCTTGTGTTGTTATAGGTTGGCAATACGATGATGAGTGGTTTGATTTTTCCATCCTGTATCGCATGATCGATCACATGCTTAAACGTATGTGGATCTGTATCCGTTCCCATCAACGATGTCTCATTGCTCCAGCCACCGTGACTCAGATAAAAGACATTGTATTTTTCTTTATCCGAATACCCATATGGAAGATACACCCACGCATCCTTTGTAAGCTTCTGTGTGTGCTCCTCATAGGTAAAGGATTCCCATGTATCATACGTCAGTTTAACCAGAGTTCCCTGCTCACTTGCCAGGGTATCATATCCATCGGGAATATACTCTAATTCATCCGGAACAACACCACTCAGATTGTGCGTTTCACTATCTGTGCCTGTCTGAGTATCTGCGTTTTCTTCCATCTGTGTAGCCTGCTTCCCATCCTCTGTTTTGTTCTCCGCGGTTGTCTGTGTCTGTCTGGATGTTCCACATGCTGTCACAACAAGCATCACACCAGTCATCAAAACACCGAGCAATCGTTTTCTCATCTTCCTTGTCTGCATTTTATCCACCTGCTTTCATTGCTTACTATTTTCTTCCCAGAATGCGACAGCACGGTCAATCCACCCTTCTGCGACTGTTCCAATACCAAGTCCAAATCCATGTGAAAGTCCATCAAACACTTCGATTTCTGCATTCGTACCATCCGCTTTGATTTCGGAGATATATTGCTCCATACTTCGGTAGGACGCGATTCCGTCATTTGTTCCGACACAGGCATAAACCGGTGGTTCCATGCCGGTCACCTCAGACAGTCCGGTATACTGCATAATGACAGTTTCGGGGCTTGGATACTCCACTAAAATCGAAACTTCTTTACTCATGCCGCACCATCTCCTTTTCATTTTATGATGATTTCCCATTTCGCAATCATCATAAATCAATATAATAAAAAAGAGACCTCCGCAGAAGTCTCCGTTTGTTATCCACTCTAAACCAAATGGTTATAGCTTTCACACTTTCTTTTTATTGACAATATAGATTCCCACACAGACAAGTGCAAGCGAAATTATGCTCAGTACACCAAATGCCTGCTCCCGTTCATTCAGCAGCCATGCCGATAAGATCACGCCGAACACCGGATTCATGAATCCAAACACCGCCACCTTCGATACCGGATTGTATTTTAAGAGCAGTCCCCAGAGCGAATAGGCAACGGCAGACACGAACGCCAGATACACAAGGATTCCGATGGCGGATGCCGATATTGCGCCCATCCGTCCGCCAAGCAGCAGACCACACAAGATCAAAATAATGCCACCCACGATGAACTGATAGCCGGAAAGCATCACCGGATTGTGCTTTGCAGAATATCGCTTCAGGAACACGGATGAAAATGCGTAGGCAATCGTCGATAACAGGATAAAGCCCTCTCCATTTGCCTGCATATGGAAGTCTACGCCATTTAAGTTAATCAGCACTACACCCGCAAATCCGATCAGACAGCCGATCATCTGTCTGGCATGGATTGTCTCCTGCCGGAACAGACACCCCGATACAAGGATTGCGACAAACACATTGACTGCCTCTATGATCGACGCCTTCACGCCGCTTGTATGTGCCAGTCCGATATAGAAGAACATATACTGTGCGACTGTCTGCAGAAGCGACAACCACAGAATCTTCCCTGCCGCGCCCTGCTCCGGTTTCAGAAACCGCCGCTCAAGCATACTTCCGAGCACGATTGCCAGTATGCCCGCAAGCGAAAAACGCATACCCGCAAATAAAATTTGCGATGCCGTATCCAGAGAATTGATCTCCCACAGCTTATAACCGATCTTGATACACGGAAATGCGCTTCCCCACAGGAAGCAGCAAAGCATCGCACCAAGCCATACTACAACCGGTTTCTGCATCCATTCTGTTTTTTCTTGTTCGTTCTTCATCGTCTATTCTCCATTTTATCCCTGAATGTCAATGTCCTATATCATCAACGATTCCATATTATATATCATAGTTAAAAAAATGCCAACCAAAATAAGTTTCCACCAAATCCCAGCCGGCAAGCCTTGATGAATCCTAACCGGATTGGTATAATAACGATATGAGTAACGTAGCAGTCATAGCAGAATTTCATCCATATCACAACGGACATCACTATCTCTTCGAGGAAGCGATGTCTCTTTCGCATGCCGACCACGCAATTGCGCTGATGAGCGGAAATTTCTTGCAGCGTGGCAGTATCGCCCTGTGGGACAAATACACACGCGCGGAAATGGCGGTTGCGGATGGATTTGACCTGTGCTTAGAGCTTCCGTTTGTGTATGCGACGGGAAGTGCCGGAGATTTTGCGGATGGTGCTGTCGCAATCTTAGAGAACCTTCATGCGATTGACTATCTGGCGTTTGGCGTTGAAGAGGCAGAACCGGACGTATTTGAACAGGTGGCAGAGGTTCTGACCGAGGAACCGGGGAACTATCAGCTTGCCTTAAAGCAGGCATTAAAAGTCGGAGTTTCCTACCCGAGAGCGAGACAGACTGCAATCGCCGCAATCTGCGGAGATTCGGCAGCCGCGCTTCTTAAGGCACCAAACAATACGCTCGCGCTCTCCTATCTGTGCGCGATTAAGAAGCTGCATGCCAATATCAGACCAATCTTTATCAAACGGATTTCAAATGACTATCACGATACCGATCTACAGGCACAGATCAGCTCGGCAACTGCCATCCGGACAGCCCTTGCGAAAGGAACGGACTTTTCAGCACTTGCCGCACAGGTTCCACCGGCAACCTATTTGCGCATAGAGACACCCGACCACACCTATCTGTCGGATGCAATGCTGACACCTTTCGTACAGGCTTGCAGACTTCGGGAACCGGAGCTTTCGGATATCTGTGATATCTCCCCGGCACTTGCGGATAAACTGCAGCATGCCCCATATCCAATCGACTATGAAGTGCTTGTCGAGCAGTTAAAGACAAAAGACATCACAAGGAGCCGCATCGCCCGGGCGCTCCTGCATCTGCTGCTTGGCTATACCGAGTCCGACCGGCAGAAGTTTATCGGATCCGGCTATGCATGTTATGCAAATATACTGGCGCTGAAAAAGGAATCCAGCAGCTTGATCCGGCAGCTACATGAATCATCTATGATTCCAGTCATCACGAAGAAAGCTGATTTTGACACTATACTTTCCGCCTATCCTGCCATTGACACAGAACTCGCACGCACCATGTGGCAATACGATCTGCGTGCAACTGAACTTTACAACTGCATCTACTATAATCATTACGGCATCACACTTCCGAACGATTATACAAGAAAACTCCCGGTTCTATAACACCTTCCACGTTCATACATTTTATTATGGAAGATATGGGAGTTTTTCTATGCTATTTTGTCTGATTATTTTTCTTCTGACACTCATCGGGGAAAATCAGGTCGTAGTCACCGGGGCACGTGCCGGACTTATGCTCTGGTTTCACGATGTCCTGCCCCTGCTTCTTCCCTTTATGCTCTTATCAAACCTCTTCGTCCTCAAAATCCGCACCAAAAAAACAGGCGCCGCCTATGCGATTCCTGTCTTATTCCTGCTCGGACTTCTATGTGGCTATCCGCTCGGTGCAAAGATGGCTTCCGACTTCACGAAGGATGGCTATATCAAGCCATCCACCGCCACGATACTGCTCCCTCTGTGTAATAACATCAGTCCAATGTTTCTGTCCGGCTATATCGGTCACACTGTGCTACAGGATCGGTTTCCGTTCTGGTTTCTGCTTGTAGTTCTCTATATGCCGTATGTGCTTGTCACATCCATCGTATTTCTTGTTTTTCATGTGATCAAGAAACAAAAATATGCATCCGCATTCTCCAAACTGCATCCTGCATCCAAAGAAGCTGCCATTACCAGTCATTTATCACCCCCATCTGTACATACCTCTAAATATCCCCAGAAAGGTGTATCTCAGCAAGCCATATCCATGCAGACAAACGATCTGCTGTTACAATCCGTCATTCAGATCACCTATGTCGGTCTGTACATCATGATCTGTTCCATCCTGTTTGCACTTGTCTGCGCCATCCCGGGCCTGCCACAGGATGTATCGACCGTCCTGTGCGGCATACTCGAGATCACTCAGGGAAGCACCGTGCTTGCCGCAAGTGCATTTCCCCTTGCAAGCAAAACAGCCCTGATTCTTGCGTGTACCTCGTTTGGCGGCATCTCTGCCTTTCTCCAAACCTTACAGGTCACGAAACAATCCGGGCTGTCCATGATTTATTATTTCGTTGTCAAATGTATCTGTGGATGTATGACTGGTTTTGCAATGTATCTCTTACTCGTCTAAGAAATCATCAAAATCATCGTCGTCATCCTCTTCCTCGTCACGCTCGCCGTATACGTCGATATCGTCATCGTCCTCTTCTGGCTCTTCCTCATCCTCAGCGGCTTCCTCCTGATAGCTTGGAGCTGGCTGTGGTGCCGGAGCTGGAGCTGGCTCATTTGAGAATGCGCTGTCAAGATCATCCGTCTCCTCATAAGACATGTTAGAAGAAGCAGTGAACATATTGATGTTCGTATCCATCTCTGTCATATTTGTCTCAATCACATACGTATCGTTCTCCAGAGACTCGATCAGAACACGGTAATTTTCCTTCTCCATGTCATGAATCTTCTGGAAGATATCACGCATTTCTGTAAGCTTGTCCTTTGTATAATACATTGCTCCCAGACGGATCTCATTTGCTTCCTCAGAAGCCTGATCTACGATTTGCTGTGCCTGATTTCTGGCATTCTCCAGAATCTCGTCTGCACGAATGTTGGCAAGACGTGTGATCTCGTTCTGTTCAATCATACGATTTGCCTCATTTACGGACTCTGTAATAATCGCATCGGAACGGGTTCTTGCATCAGCAAGAATCATTTCCTTGTTACGCATAATTTTCTTACAACGTTCAATCTCGCCCGGAAGCTTTAACTCTAATTCATCCAACATAGAGAGAAGCTCTGGCTTCTGTACTGAAATCTTTGTCTGTGACAATGGCATTGGCTTACAATTTTCAATGTATACCTTGATCTCCTCGATCATACTTTCAACGCCTTTTTTACCCATCTTAAGAATCCTCCTATGACCTCTTTATATCCAACTCATTCATTCGCTCGATTAATTTGGGAATAATGCACGCGGGAACAAATTCAGTCAGGTCAACACCATACCTTGCATATTCCTTTACCACGCTGGAACTCAGATACGAGTACTGCGTGCTTGTCGACAAAAACACAGTGTCGACATCCTTGGCAACCATGCGGTTGCTCTGTGCCATCTGCATCTCTAAATCAAAATCTGTTAAGGCACGAAGTCCCCGGATGATCACGTTCGTATTCTTCTGACGGACGAAGTCCACCAGCAAACCGTCAAACGATTCTACCGATACATTTTCAATCTCGGAAACTACATCTTTCAACATATTAACACGTTCTTCCAAAGAAAACAATGGTTTTTTCGATGTATTATTCAAAACTCCGACAATTACATGGTCGAATATCGCCGCTGATCTGCGAATGATATCCAGATGTCCAAGCGTAACCGGATCAAAGCTGCCCGGGTAAACTGCTATGCTCATACGTTCTCCTTCTGCATCAAAAAGACATGCTTGTTCGTCTTATAATGCTTATCTTTTGTTATTTCAAATCCAAGTGCATCCACATACGAGAAATCCTCGTCCAATGCGGCTTCCACTACAATCAGGGTATCTGTCGTAAATTTCTTTGTGGAAAGCACCTCTAATACTCTGCGCTCCAGTCCCTTGCTATATGGAGGATCCATAAAGATCACATCATAATCAATTTCCGGCAGGGATGAGACAAAACTTACCGCATCAAACTTCCGCACCTGCGCCTTATCTGCAAGCTTCGTGAATTTCAGGTTATCCTCGATACATGCGGCTGCATTTTTTGCCTGCTCGACAAAGGTACAGCTCTCTGCCCCACGGGACAGCGCTTCAATTCCGATGCCGCCGCTTCCTGCAAATAAATCCAAGAATTTTGCCTGCGGCACATACCCGGTCAGCATATTAAATAATGTCTCTTTGATCCGGTCTGTCGTCGGTCGCGTCTCCAGACCTTCTATCGTTTTTAACGGCAGACTACGTGCCGTTCCAGCTATTACACGCATATTCTTCTTCCTTTTACTATTTATTTTAGAATGCCTGGACTATATGCCATGTTCATCCTGATCAGTTTTCTCCATGCATCTGCTTTTTGAGCCATTTTCCTGTCTCAGAATAATCCTCGTCTGTCCAGCTAGATGTCTTTGTACAGGACGAATCAATCAAGGATGACGTCTCTGCCTTGTTCGATAAGTTCCATGCAGCATAAGACAGATTGTTGGAATCAATCAGATCAAACCATTTTGCTGCCTGATCGTAATCAATCGCACCATTTCCAGATGCATCGCAGATGGAAAATTCACTGACAAAGATCGGCAGTCCTTTGGAAAGCGCCGTTGTCACTTTGTTCCGGATGTTATCCGTATGTGTTGCCGCATAGAAATGAACGGCATACATGATATTGTCATATCCGGTAACAGGATCTTCTGCCGCAATATCTACATCCTGTGACCATGTTGGTGTTCCTACGATGATCAGGGCATCCTTCGTATTCTTGCGGATAATCGGAATCACCTCTTCCGCATAGGATTTTACGTCTGCCCATGTCGTTCCACCATTTGGCTCATTACAGATTTCATAAATCACATTATCATAATCTTTATACAGAGAAGACATTTCTTCAAAAAATGCCTTTGCCTCTTCTTTATAGGTCTGTGGATTCTGGTCACCTAATACATGCCAGTCGATAATAACATACATACCAAGGTTCGTTGCTGCATCCACACCCGTTTTCACCAATTCCTTTAACTGCTTCTGGTCACCACCGGTGCAATATCCGTTATTTTCACCGGAATACATCGCGATACGAATCAGATTGGCTCCCATATCATCACGCAGACTCTGGAACGCATCCTGATTCACATATTCCGGGAACCACGCGATACCATGTGTACTGACACCCTTTAACTGATATTTGTCTCCATTTTTATCAACAATATCCGTTCCCTTCAATGTAAGCTTGCCATGATTGTCAACTGGGGTACCGCTCTCCGGCTCTGTCTTTTCCTTCGGCTTCGTCTCTTCCTTTGCCTCCGTTGCCTCTGTTGTTGAAGACGCACTGCTTCCTTTGTATTCTTTTCCATCTACATACAGCACGGCGCTGTCACAGATGGCCTTCAGATCTGCCTGTGAAGGCACAGTTACGATGACGCCGATATCCTTCAGATTGCCGTTTGCTGGAACCTCTGCATTGTAATCCACACACTTTACCGATAATGTCGTTCCATCCAGCTTGAATGTTCCATTCCATGAGCTATCTAATGTCGTCTTATCTGGCACCGTCATCCGAATCTCCCAGTTTTTCAGTGCACCGCTTGTCTTGTTCGTGATCGTTGAATCGAGCTGTCCGCTGTATCCGTTTGCACTCTCCCAAGAATTGCTGTTTGTCACTTTGACGAAGCAATCCTGCTCCTTCTGCGCTTCTGTCGTTACTGCTTCGGTCGCATCCGAGGCTGTCTCCGGCGTTGCCTCTGTCTCCGTCTGGATTGCCTCCTCGGAGGTTACCTTCTCGACGTCATCCTTCGGTTTTCTGCGCACCAGCACTACGATCAATGCCGCGATCACGACAACCAGCACTGCGATCACCGCAATCCATACCTTATTATTATTTTTCTTCATTGCTTCACCTGATTCCTTCCCCTGTAACCCTCTTACTTTGTACGTTTTTCCTGTATCCAGATATATAATCGGTGCAGGTCAACCTCATCGTATGCCTGTCCTCTGGCACGCTCCGACTCAATCTGATATTTCTTCTTATTCGTCTTGATCACGAGCAGATACGCAAGATTCGTCTTGCTTGTCTGTCCAAGTGTAATCGGTTTGATATCTACACTTTTTATATCATCCATCGCAATCTCGATATGGCGCTTCTTATCATGATATGTAAATTCCCCGTTCTCAATCGCGGCGATTCCTTCGCCCTCAAAGCGTTCCCATTTGTCACTCAATACAAGCACAAATACAACGATGCACAGAAGCAGTGCCGCAACACTTACCATATTCGAAACAAGTGCCGCTTCGATCAGCTTCGCACATACGGTAGATACCAGTCCAAATACAACAATACATGCCACCAGAGTAAAGAAAATGGCTCTTCTCCAGCGTGTAATATACCCTACTTTTACTTTCATGTCATTCCTCTTATCTTATTTAATTAAACACGTGCCTATTATATGCTTTTTTGCCCTTTTCGGCAACCGTTTTCATAGGAAATCTGGCGTTTTTTCTATAACACGGTCTCAGAGATTCCTCCCCGGTTTCTGCGGACCGGCTGTATCGTCTTTCCGTATTTTTTGAGCATGTCCTGTGCAAGCTGCAGCATATCCGCATGATTGTAGATATCCGCAAGCTCAAACAATGCATCGCCGCTCTGTCGGATTCCAAAGAAATCTCCCGGTCCTCGGAGTTTCAGGTCTTCACTTGCGATAAAGAATCCATCGTTGGAATTTTCCAGCACGCGCAGACGTTCCATTGATTCTTCGGATTCTTTCCCATTGATGAAGATACAATACGACTGCTTCTTTCCACGTCCGACTCTGCCCCTCAGCTGATGCAGCTGTGCCAGTCCAAACCGCTCTGCATTTTCCACCATCATCACGGTTGCATTCGGATTGTTGACGCCCACCTCGATAACCGTTGTCGATACAAGCACGTCAATCTCACCTTCCGAAAACCGTTTCATGATCTCATTTTTCTCATCTGCCCGCATCTGTCCGTGCAGCATCTCAATCCGTGTGCCTGCAGGTAAATTTGCCCGCATCGTATCCACATATTCTGTGACATTCGTCACGTCGAGCGTCTCGCTTTCTTCCACCATCGGACAGACCACATAGATCTGACTGTGCTCGGCGATCTGTCCGGCGATAAACTGATATGCCGTCTGGCGGTAATTCGTGCCAACCACACAGTTTTTGATCGGTTTTCTGCCCTTCGGAAGCTCTTTGATAATCGAGATATCCATATCCGCATATAAAATAATGGCAAGCGTCCGCGGAATCGGTGTGGCAGACATGACAAGCGTATGAACACCACACCCTTTGTCCGATAATTTCTTTCGCTGGTTCACACCAAACCGATGTTGTTCATCTGTCACAACCAGTGCCAGATCCTTAAATTCCACCTTATCCTCCAGCAGCGCATGCGTGCCGATCACGATATCAACCTCACCCTGCTTAATTTCTTCGTAGATTCTCCGCTTCTCTTTCAGTGGAGTCGAGCCAACAAGGCATGCTGTGCGGATGTCATAATGCGAAAACTGCTCCGCCAACTCCTCGTAATGTTGTCTTGCAAGCACCTCCGTCGGTGCCATGAGCGCACCCTGATACCCAGCCTTCGCACAGGCAAGCAGAGCTGCAGCCGCAACGACCGTCTTTCCCGATCCGACATCTCCCTGGATCAGGCGGTTCATCACACCATCGCCACCCATATCTGCTAAGATATCCTCGATTGCCTGCTGTTGCCCCTTTGTAAGGGAAAACGGAAGATTCGATATGTAATCCGCAACTGCCTTGCCCTGTACGATCTTATGCAGATTCTCCTGTAACTGCGTTGTCTTCTTCATGGATGCCATATCATAGAGGAACTGATAAAACTCGTCAAAAGCAAGTCTGCGGATCGCATTTTTTAAGACAGCCTGATTCATCGGAAAATGAATGTTCTCATACGCCTCCGATAATTCCATCAGACTGTGCTCTGCCCGTACCTCCTCCGGTACATAATCGTCCATCTGACAGATCAGCTCCCGTGTTGCCATGATGGCTTTCTGGAATGTCTTGTTCGAAAGTCCGCTCGTAAGCGGATAAACCGGCTGCATTTCCTGCTGCATCCCGGCATACACCGGAAGTTTATAATACTCTGCCTGCTCCATGACACGCATGCCATTTTTTACTTTGACCGTTCCAACGAAGATATACGAATCCCCCTTGTGGAACACATTTCTTAAAAATGGCTGATTAAACCATGTCATATGCATCGTCATATCACCGTCACTGACCGTCAGGATTGTAAGCTTTAAGCTCCGCACCTGCTTGACAGTCACATAGGAGGTGATCATCGCCCGGATCGCATGCCGCTCGCCAACTGCTGCATCCCGGATACACACCGGTTCCTCGTAGCTTAGATAGTTACGAGGATATGTATGCAGCAGATCATCGATCGTAAAAATGCCAAGCCGCGCAAAGCTTTCTGCCGTTTTCTCTCCAATGCCTTTAATTGTCTGGATACTGTCTTCTTTTCTCATATTTTTCTTTCCATCTTCTATAACAAAATCCTGACAAAACACACGTTCTGTCAGGATTTATACATGAAATTGTTTTCCGACAATTTCGTTGATTCACTTTATTCCAGAGACAAAATGTAATAGTAGATTGGCTGTCCGCCTGCATGCGCTTCGACTTCAAAGTCCGGATACGCTGCCTGCACAGCTTCTACCAGTGCATTTGCCTTCTCCTCCTCGACATCGCTGCCGTAGTAGATGCTCAGAAGCTCGGAATCCTCATCTGCCATCGCACCAATCAGATCCTTTACCACCTCTGTGATATCCTGTCCAACCGCCTGGATACCTACATCGTCGATACCCATATAATCGCCGGTCTTGATCTCCTTGCCATCGATGGAAGTATCACGCACGGCATAGGTAACCTGTCCACTCTTCACTGCAGTAATCGCATCTTCCATGCCAGCCTGATTTGCCTCGGCAGTTGCTGTCTCATCAAACGAAATGAGCGCACTGATACCCTGTGGAATCGTCTTGGTTGGAATCACAATCACCTGTTTCTCTTCCTCAATCTCGGCTGCCTGATTGGCTGCTAAGATAATATTCTTGTTATTCGGGAATACAAATACAGTTTCTGCATTTACCTTGGAGATTGCATCTAACACATCCTCCGTACTTGGATTCATCGTCTGTCCACCCTCAATGATATGATCGACACCGAGATCCTTGAAGATATCATTCAAGCCTTCTCCGACGGAAACTGCCACAAACCCAAATGGCTTCTTCGGCTCTTCCTTCGCAGCTTCCTGCTCGGCAGCCTTCTTGCGATCCTGCTCATGAATGACCTTTTCTTTATGCTCCTCACGCATATTGTCGACCTTCATGCTTGTAAGGGAACCATACTCCAGACCTTTCTCAAACGCAAGTCCCGGATGATTCGTATGCACATGTACCTTCACGATCTCATCATCCGATACAACAACGAGAGAATCACCGATTGAAGTTAAGAACTCCTTGAACTTTGCCTCGATCTCTGCATTGTATTCCTTCTCAAGCATAATGATAAACTCTGTACAGTAACCATATTTGATATGGGATGTATCAATCTCTTCCGAAGACATCGTCTGTGCCTTCGCTGCACCGCCGGATGTCACCGGCTCTTTGATCTCTTCTTTTCCTGTCAGGCCGTTGTATGCACCCGTCAGAAACTCCATCAGTCCCTGTCCGCCAGAATCAACCACGCCTGCTTCCTTTAATACTGGCAACAGCTCTGGTGTCTGCTTTAACACTTCGTTACCATGATCGAGAATCTCCTGTCCGAGTGTCTCGAAATCCATGTCCATCTCAGAAAGCTCCACTGCCTTCTCTGCGACGCCCTTTGCCACAGTCAGGATTGTACCTTCCTTTGGCTTCATAACTGCCTTATATGCCGTCTCTACGGCACGTACGAAACCATCTGCAAGTACCGATACTGTAATCTGCTTCTTGCCCTTGATCTCCTTGCAGAAGCCACGCAGAAGCTGGGATAAGATAACACCGGAATTTCCTCTTGCTCCACGCAGGGAACCGCTGGAAATCTTCTTGGAAAGCTCATCCATCGATGGGTTCTCCAGTGCACTTACCTCTCTGGCTGCCGCCATGATCGTAAGTGACATATTGGAACCTGTATCGCCATCCGGCACCGGGAATACGTTCAATTCGTTGATATAATCTTTATTTCTCTCTAAGTTGTATGCGCCAGCAATAAATGCTTTCTGTAACAACTGGGCATCAATTACCTTTGTAGCCACTTTGTCTGTCCTCCTGATCTATGTTATTAATCTATCACACGAACGCCCTCAACAAAGATGTTGATTGCCTTCACCTTCATACCTGTCATCTCTTCGATGGAATACTGTACGGTACTGATCAGATTGTCACATACCGTCGAAATGCTGACACCATATGCCACAATGATGTGAAAATCAATAGACAGCTCATTGTTCTCACCGATGACTACATTGACACCCTTGCTGATACTGTCGCCCTTCAAAAGCTTCGCAATACCATCCTTCATGCTGATGGTTGCCATACCAACAATACCGAAGCACTCCAATGCAGCGTGTCCGGCATACTGGGCAATAACTTCATTCTCTATAATGATTTCACCGTTTTCATTCGATAAATAACCCTTCATGCGTTTACCTCCGTTTCCGTAATAAGCCAGACTGATTCCGGCTGTTTAAAGTCATATAGTGACATTATACCCTTTTTAACAGGATTTAGCAACTTTTACCTGCTATGCAATTCTATTTATTTGTCATCTCTGCGTATCAACGGACGGCATAAAAAAAACAGCATACTGATATGCTGTTTTTTTACCATCTGCTTAGGCTCTCTCAACCTTACCAGACTTCAAGCACTGTGTGCAAACATAAATCTTCTTAGGAGTACCGTTAACTACTGCCTTCACAGACTTGATGTTTGATTTCCACATTCTGTTTGATCTTCTATGAGAATGGCTCACATTGTTACCGAAATGAGCTCCTTTTTCACAAATACTACACTTTGCCACCGTTAGCACCTCCTTGACAAATATTAAGCCCTGCCTGCATATTTCTTCTTTGCGGGCTCACAACATAGGCTATTTTACCAAATAACTTTTCAATATGCAAGAAAAATTTTCATATTTTTTGATTTTTTTTAAAATTTTTCTATTTCACCCTATTTTATCATAGATAACTGTATCCGATGCTTGTCCAGATCGACACTCATTACCGTCACATCCACGATATCTCCAACCGATACAACCTCCAGCGGATGCTTGATGTATTTGTCTGACATCCGGGAAATATGCACGAGTCCATCCTGATGCACACCGATATCGACAAACGCACCAAAGTCGATCACATTCCGCACCGTTCCTTTCAGCTCCATACCCGGTTTTAAATCTTTCATCTCCAGTACATCGCTTCGAAGGATCGGCTTTGGCATCTCCTCTCGCGGATCTCTGCCCGGCTTCTCCAGTTCCTTCACGATATCGACAAGCGTCGGTTCACCGATTCCAAGCTCTTCCGCAAGCTTCTTCGTATCCTTTGTTTTCTTGCTGATGCCTTTCATGCCGCCATGCTTGATATCATCCTCGGAAACACCGATTTTCTCCATCAAAGCCTTGGTTGCCTCGTAGCTTTCCGGATGAACGCTTGTCGCATCCAGTGCTTCGCTTCCGCCATGGATACGCAGGAAACCGGCACACTGCTCGTATGCCTTTGGTCCAAGCTTCGGCACCTTCAAAAGCTCCTTACGGTTCTTGAAGCTGCCATTTGTCTCGCGGTATGACACGATTGATTTTGCCAGTGTCTTATTGATACCGGACACATACGAAAGCAATGCCGGACTGGCTGTATTCAAATCAATTCCGACTGAGTTTACACAATCTTCCACAACATTGTTAAGGGCATTGCCAAGATTCTTCTGGTTCATGTCATGCTGGTACTGTCCGACACCGATGGATTTCGGATCGATCTTCACTAGCTCTGCGAGCGGATCCTGAATTCTTCTTGCAATACTTGCCGCACTTCTCTGCCACTCATCGAAATCCGGGAATTCCTCGGTTGCCTCCTTGCTTGCAGAATAAATCGATGCGCCCGCCTCATCCGTGATGACATATTTTAAGTCCACGTTCAGTTCCTTCATCAGCTCGACGATCATCGCTTCCGACTCCCGGCTTGCGGTACCATTTCCGAGAGAAATAAGTGTCACATGATATTTTGCGATCAGCTTCTTCAACACCTGCTTCGCCGCATCATAGTTTTTCTGTCCCTTTGTCGGGTAGATAATGACGGTATCAAGCACTTTTCCGGTCTCATCGACAACTGCCAGCTTGCTTCCGTGTGCAAATCCCGGATCCCAGCCAAGTACAACCTGTCCGGAGATTGGCGGCTGCATCAAAAGCTGATGGAGGTTCTTACCGAATACGCCGATGGCGCCCTCCTCTGCCTTCTCCGTCAGTTCATTCCGTATTTCACGCTCGATGGAAGGCGCGATCAGACGGTCATAACTGTCTGTAATTGCCTCATAGAGATAGCTTGCACTATCATGCTTCATATTTCCGATAATCTGCTTTACAAGCCAGAGTAAAATTTCCTGTCTTGGTGCCTCGATCTTCACTGTCAGAAATTTCTCTGCCTCGCCACGATTGATTGCTAAAATCCGGTGTCCAACCAGCTTTTTGATTGGCTCTGAGAAATCATAATACATCTCATAGACCGAATCTGCTTCCTCGTCCTTCGCCTTTGCTACAAGGCTTCCGCTCTCCTTTGTCATCGCACGAAGCTTCGTCCGGTAATCCGCATCATCCGCATACACTTCTGCGAGAATATCCTTGGCTCCGTCGATGGCATCCTGTACGCTTTCCACGCCTTTTTCTGCATCAACAAAAGCGGTTGCCTCTTCCTCGATCGTCCTTGTTGTTGCCTGTGCACGTAAGATCTCTGCAAGTGGTTCCAAGCCCTTCTCCTTGGCGATTGTCGCTCTTGTCCGACGCTTTGGACGGTATGGACGGTACAGATCCTCCAATGCTACCATCGTCATTACTGCTTCGATCTGTTTCTTTAATTCGTCTGTCAGCTTGCCCTGCTCCTCGATCGTTGCAAGTACGGACGCTTTCTTCTCCTCTAAGTTCCGCAGATACACAAGACGCTCAGACAGCGCACGTAACTGCTCATCATTTAAGGAGCCGGTCACTTCCTTTCGGTATCTTGCGATAAATGGAATCGTTGCACCCTCGTCGATCAGTTCAACCGACTTTTCTACCTGACCTTTTTTAATCTGCAATTCATCTGCGATTACCTGTAATATATCCATGTTGTCTCTCCTGTTATTCCTTATAAAATTCCGGGATGAAGCTTTCTTTTGCCACTTCCCCTTCCTGATAAAACGCCTGCTCCACGCCTAAGTTCACTGCATAATCAAGCAGTTTGCGGTACGATTTCCGGCGAACTTTATCTGCAAGCTCCGGGAACCTTACCCCGATATCACCAACCGGTGTGTACTGGCTCATCATACTGATATAGATCCGGTTTCCATACGTCTCGTAAAGATATCGTATAATCTTCTCTGCTTCTAACAGATGCTTTGGCAGTAACATATGCCGTACGATCACGCCACGTCTTATATACGCATCCTCCGCATCAAGGACAACCTCACCACACTGGCGCACCATCTCCGCAATCGCAGCCTTCGCCACCACCGGATAGTCCGGTGCGTGGGAATACTTCGCCGCCGTATCCACATCCATATATTTCATATCCGGCAGATAGACATCCACCAATCCATCTAACATACGCAGAGCTTCCACCCGGACATAACTGCTTGTGTTATAGATAAATGGCAGGGAAAATCCTTGGTCCTTCGCCTGTCGGATTGCCTGTGCCACCTGCGGGATAAAATGATCCGCAGTGACCAGATTGATATTCGCCGCGCCCTGTGCTTCTAAATCACGAAATATCTGCACAAGCGCTTCCACTGTGATCTGCCTGCCGGTGCCGCCATCCGAGATTGCGTAATTCTGGCAATACACGCAGTGAAGCGGACACCCGGTGAAAAAAACCGCCCCGGAGCCTTTCTCTCCGGAAATACACGGTTCCTCCCACATATGCAGAGCAGCCCGTCCGATCCGCATGGCAGCGGTCTCTCCACAGACACCGATCTCGCCGTCCGCACGATTTTTCTTACAATCCCGCGGGCAAAGCGTACAGGCTGACTGCTCTGTATCTTCTATCTTATTCTTTCTCTGACTATTCTCTGTATTATCTATCATTTAACTCATGTTCCCTGTGAATTTCCTGTCTGTGCGGCCGTTCAATCGTGATATACCACTTCACCACAGACGTTCCGATGATCACCACATATCCGATCACGCTCAGGTAATCCGGGATCTGATCTAAGAACAGGAATCCCCATAATGCCGTAAAAAGCACAATAGAGAAATCATACACCGAGATTTCCCTTGCCGGTGCATACGAATACGCCTTCGTGATGAAGATCTGGCCTCCTGCAGCCGAAATTCCCGTACAGATCAGAAACAGCCATTGAAGCCCGCTCATCGGCTGATATTGGAACACGAAAAAAGGCAATGTCACTGCACAGGAAAAGGCGGAGAAGAACAATACGATAATCATACTATTTTCTCCGCGTTGTCCAAGCTTTCTGACAAACGTATACGCAAAACCGGCGCCAAATCCGCCGAGTGCCCCGATCAGAGCCGGCACTGTCTCCATGCTCCTCGTCGGCTTCACAACAAGCAGCATTCCGACGAATGCTGCAATTACGGTCACCCAGTCCAGCTTACCCGCAACCTCCTTCAACACGAAGAACGAGCAGATAATCGCAAAAAACGGTGACAGCTTATTGAGCATGGAAGCATCTGATATAGAAATATGATCGACCGCATAAAAATTACAGATCAATCCACACGTACCACCGATGGCACGACAGAGCAGATACTTCAGATTTCCCTTTCCGATTCGAAATGGCTGATGTGCCTTCACCAGTGCAGCGATTGCGATAAGCATCGCAACCAGATTCCGGAAGAAGCATTTCTGCATCGTCGGCACATCTCCGGCTAGCCGGATAAATAAGCTCATAAGAGAAAAGCAGAATGCAGATAACAAAATACATACGATTCCCTTTTTACTTTTTTCCACGTCTCTCACTTCCTGCCTGATTTATCCTGTTTATTAACGACAATATACAATTTCGACGTCTTCGACTGCCTTCGCGATCAGAGGCTCAATCTTACCGACAAGTGCCTTCTCTGATTCTAAGATCTGCTCCATCTTCGGCTTTGTCACCGGATGCTGTGCTACAAATGTTGTACAGCAGTCTTCATATGGAAGAATGGACGTCTCATACGTTCCGATCTTCTCTGAGATATCAATGATCTCCTGCTTATCCATACCGATACATGGACGGAATACCGGAAGCTTATCGATTGCGCTGTCGATGACGAGCAGACTCTGTGTCGTCTGGCTCGATACCTGTCCGATACTCTCTCCGGTGATCAGGCACTGGCAGTCTTCTTTTAGTGCGATCTCCTGCGCGATCTGATACATGATCCGCTTCATGATGATCGTCAGTTCATCATGCGGACAATTGTCATAGATGGCAAGCTGCACATCGGTAAACGGCACCACATGAAGTTTGATCACACCTGAATACTTCGACACAATCTTCGCAAGATCGATAACCTTCGTCCGCGCCTGCTCGCTTGTAAATGGTGGCGCATGGAAATACACCGCTTCGATCTCCACACCACGCTTGGCAATCATATATGCCGCAACCGGACTGTCGATACCGCCGGAAAGAAGCGTCATACCCTTACCGTTCGTGCCGACCGGAAGTCCGCCCGGTCCCGGAATGATCTGGGAATAAATATAGGTGACATTTCGCACTTCCACGTTGATGAATACATCCGGTTTATGAATGTCGACCGTCATATCTGGATAGGCATCCAGAAGATCGGCTCCAAGATCACAGTTTAACTCCATCGAAGTCTTTGGAAATGTCTTATTATTTCTTCTTGCATTTACCTTGAATGTAAAATGCTTATCGTTATATTCTTCTGCCACATGCGCAACGACTGCCTTGGAGATTGCCTCGTAGCTCAACTCCTCCACAACCTTGACCGGGCACACACCGACGATACCGAAGATCGTTGTGAGTACCTTCATGACATCCTCGTAATCGTAATCCGAGAACGCCTCGACGAAAATACGTCCGTATTCCCGGCGTACCTCAAACTTGCCCAGTGGCTTTAAGCGTGCACGCATACGCTTGCACATAATTTCCTCGAAGACGTAACGATTCTTTCCTTTCGTTCCGATCTCCGCATATTTGATCAAAAACATCTTATACTGCATCGTAATCCTCATTTCCTACTACCATAGTTGTTTTATTTCCATCGTTTCACTATAACAGAAATAACGAGGAATAGCAATTATTTCTTCCGTGTATAGCGCCGCAGCATTGGAAGGGTTTCCTTTAATACTTCCACGCAATAATCCACTTCTTCCTTTGTGTTCCACTCACAGAAGCTGAACCGGAGTGTCGACTCCAACTGCTCCTGTGACAATCCGATTGCGGTCAGGACATGGCTTACCTGTGGTTTGTTCGATGAACAGGCAGAACCTGCTGATACATAGATACCCTTATCGCCGATCGCACGCATCAAAACGGCAGCGCGCACCCCTTCAAAGCTGATACTCGCGATATGCGGTGCCTCACCGGAATGGTCATAGACACCCTCGATCTTCGTTACCTCCGATACTAGATAATCCCGCACCTCGCGTACATGCTGCATCTTCGCCTCATGGTCGGTATAGATCATCTCTGCGGCAAGTCCCATGCCTGCGATTCCCGGTAGATTCTCCGTACCGGAACGCATGAAATTCTGCTGTCCACCTCCGTAAATGATCGGGCGGATCAACGTCTTGTCCTTGATATAGAGTGCTCCACTTCCCTTCGGTCCGTGAATCTTATGCCCGCTCACAGAGAGCAGATCCACGCCGAGCTGCTTCGGTGTGAATTTTAATTTGCCATATGCCTGTACCGCATCGACATGCACAAGTGTCTGCGGATTGTGCGCCTTTACCAGCTTTACAAGCGCCTCGATTGGCTGGATACTTCCGATCTCATTATTTACATACATGCAGCTGACTAATATCGTATCGTCACGCAACAGCTTCGAGAGGCTGTCTAAATCTACCTTTCCGTCAGAACCGACTTCCATGAAACTGATCTCGAAGCCTTCCTTCTGCAGGAACTCCACCGTGGAAAGCACTGACGCATGCTCGATCGGTGTCGTGATAATATGCTTGCCCGCACGGCGGTGTGCCAGTGCCGCTCCGATTAAAGCAAGGTTATTTGCCTCTGTGCCGCCGGATGTAAATACGATCTCCTTCGGCATACATTTAAGCGTCTTTGCGACCTGTTCTGTCGCGGTGCGCTCATAGTCTTTCGCCGTTAATCCCTTCTTGTGCTGGGACGATGGATTTCCATAATCCACGTCCAGCAGTGTCATCATCAGTTCCTTTACCTCTGGGAATACAGCTGTTGTTGCTGCATTATCAAAATAACATTCCATAACTTTTTTCCTTCTATCAATCTGTGCTGAACAAATTTCTAATTTTCTCTACTGCTCCATTTGGAACATCAAAATAGATAAAACTGCAAGCCCTGCAGTCTCTGTCCGCAAAATCCGGTTTCCTAATGTGATAATCTTCGCACCAGCTTCCTTTGCTACATCAATTTCTTCTTTTGCAAATCCACCTTCCGGTCCGATAAAAATTCCGATATTCGCGCCGTCTGGAAGGTTTGATGCCTGTGCAATTATCTCCCTTGCGTATGCAATTCCATCCGCACTCTCATACGGTACAATCAGCAGGTCAAACTTTCCTGCATATTGAAGTGCTTCACGAAATGACATAAATCCGGTGACTTCAGGAATTATACCTCGTCCGGACTGTTTCGCCGCAGACTCCGCAATCATCTGATAACGTTCTCTTTTTTTGTCTTTCTTCTTATCTTCAAGTTTCACGACAGTCCGTTTCATCATAACCGGAACAATCCCGGCTGCTCCAAGTTCTACCGCCTTCTGGATGATAAATTCCATTTTATCTGATTTTGGCATTCCCTGAAACAATGTGATATTACACGGAAGTTCTGCTGCATTCTGATTGATATCTACGATATTTGCATATACCTGCTCTTTGGATATCTCCGCGATCTCACACTCATACTCTTTTCCAGCACCATCACACACAGTAATGGTATCTCCGATTGTCAAACGCAATACATTTTTTATATGGTTCACATCTTCTCCCATAATCGTAATACCAGTCTGTGCATCCTGACATCCTTCCACATAAAACCTTGGCATAGCGAATATTTACCTCCTGCTTTTCTGCATGTCTCCTATCATACCTTATCTGATAACGTTTTGAAAGAATATTTTATATATTCTTACAGATCTGTTGTTTCCGTTATACAAATAGATTCATCTTCCTGTTTATTTAATTCACTTTTCTGCTCATTTATCTTTTTCTCCACCTGTACACAAAATGGACACACACTATGCTCCACTGTGTTATAGTAATGTTTTCCCTTTTCACATTTTATGATCATTTGTCTCACTCCCGCTTTCCACTATCCCAATCGAAATTCCTGTGATTCATCACACAGCCATACCCGGTTTCCGGTCTCCGCCTGTACCTTATTTCCTTTTCCAAGATAGGCACCTTCCACATAGACACCATTTTTTGAGCAGTCCTCCACTTCATAGGTGTCATCGTCAAGCCGTCTTACAATACAGTGTTCCCGGCTCACGTTGGATTTTTTCAGCACGATCTGACATTTTTCGGCATCTCTGCCAATCGTCAGACTTTCACCATCTTTCATGCGGTAGATGATTCCAAGCAACTCGCCCTTTGTTCCAATGATTGCGCCATTATTTTCCATGCTTTTCGCCAGACTCCGTGTGACTGTCGGATCTATATCCTCCTCTGCCACCTGTATCTTCTGCTTGAGCTGAAACTGCATCTGCACCGTTTTATAATATTTCCGGCTGATTGGAAGCGTATCCTCCCCGACAACGGCCTCATATCCATTGATTGCTGCAATCGCGGCCTTCCGTACAAGAAAGCTCTGATGGATACGCACAAATCCATGTTGTAACACCTTATGTTCAATATCCGCCAGCTTTCCATAAAATGGAATCACTTCGTTTTTTGTATGTAACAACAGCACTCTGGCGCGGCTTTCTATATAGCGGATTGTGGCAATCGGAATACTGCGCACAACCGACTCTGATTTCACAAGAATCGTACCAGTCTGCGCCCGTCGTTTCATATATTGCCGCAGACAGTCTGGAAGCTGTGTCTTCATATCTTCTTTTAAGACATATCCCTGTGCCTGCACATGATAGCCTTCATACACATGATCTGACTCATCTGTTACAAACAGCAGATCAACATCCAGATTTTTCTCCCGTATCTGCTTTGCCAGCTGTAACCCACTTGTATTTTTATATTTCATTTCCATTAGCAACAGATCAAACGGCACTGTACTTGCCTGTATCTCCTGTTCCAATGTCTCTGCTTCCGCATATTCAATATAGCTTAATTCTTCTTCCCGGAACAATGTGTCCGTCACAATCTGTCGGATTACCGTCCGGTCTTTCGTATTTTCATCACAGATTCCAATTCGCAACATCGTTTTGTCCTCACATAAAAAAATCGAGTATTTACATACTCGATTTTTATTTTACCATGTTCTTTTATTTTTTCCAATATTCCTGATAGGCTTTTCTGACTTCTTTGTCGTATGTCCTGCCGATCGGGATTGTCTTTCCATTCTGTACTTCCAGCGTTTCCACACCTAAATAAGTGATATACGTCAAATTCACAACATATCCACCATGCACACGTATCATATTGTCTCCCAGCATTTTGCGGATGCCTGCCAATGACTTGTAACTGGTGTATTCCCGGAACCGCGTCACGATTTTAATGGTTCTTCCACACTTCTCGATATAAATAATATCCGGACGATTGATAAATACATGATGCCCGTCACAGATAATCTCCAGTGATTTCCGCGCCGTATCCTGCTTTACCATATTAACGGCTTTTTGCATTGCAAGCTCCATGACTTGATCTGCATCCTTTTGCCGGACAAAATAGCAATGATTGGTCTCATACACATCCTTGATTGCATTTTCATTCTCGGTCAGATAGATAATCTTACAAAATGGAAATGCTGCATTGATCTGCTTGGCAATCGCCACCCCCCGCAAGCCGCTCTCTGGATAATCCGTATTCATGATCAGGATTTCACAGTCAAATACCATATCTTCGATATCAATTTTTATTTCGTTTGGAGTATATGAATGAATTAAGAATCCTTGTTCCTCTGTATATGTTTCCTGTAATATTTCCTTTACTTTGTGCCGTATTTCATAACGGTCATCGCAAATTCCAATTTTCATCGTTTGTTCTCTTCCCCAGTCCCAAATATTCATTTTATAAATAGTATCATAAAAAATACCATCAAAACTGAATCCTGCTAATTTGGCTATATATTCGGTATAATTTACGTTTTATTTACAAATATGGATTGAACACATCTTAACAAAAGCGAGGAATCTCAAACAAAAAATGCAAATAATATACAAAAATTTGTAAAATTTGGTATATCTTACGCTTTTATGCAAACAGGAGCGCGAATTACATCGCGCTCCTGTTCAGATAAAATTCAATTGTCGCCTGAAACACCGATTTCTGTGTAGCAGGATCTTCGTAAGAAAAATATAGCTTGTACCTTCCATCCTCCAGCCCCGAAGTAAGCGGAATATACAATGTAAAGGAATCATCTGCAAAATGAAACTCTGGCGGATATAAAGTTGCATAGTCCCAGTAACCCGATGTATCATCCGCATCATAGATTGCCCGGTATATTCCATAGTCGGAATCATATCGTTCAAAGGTATAGGAATAGATCAAATCATCTGTCACCTGCGGCGTATCCCCCAGAATGCTGTCATAATACTTTAAGCAGAGTTTTACGCAGTCTCCCTCATATGCAACCGCCGCCAGACCATCTGCGGATTCCATCCTGTATCCCTGATTTCCATCCTTCATATATTCAAATGCATCAATACTGACGCGTTCCGTCTCCGAGGACGTGATATTCAGGATCGCATCGGATTTTTCCTGCTCGGCAAGCTCCTCCTTCGTTGGCACATGCATAACCATCGGATTGTCCGCCTGTGTCGTTTTCTCCGCCTCTGTTGCTGCCTGTTCAGCGTCCGTGGCAGTCTGTGCATCCGCCATCGTTGCTGTCTGCGCCTCTGTCGATGCTGCATTCATTTCGGTTGCTGTTGCCGTCCCTGCCTTCTTCGCTACACGCCCCGCCATCCAGATTCCTGTCACTACAAGCATAATTACGATACAGAAAGCTACACCAATCAGAAAGCCCCGTTTCTTCGGCAAATCCCGCTTTGAAATCCGGGATGCTGGGATCACATACGGCTCCATCTGCGCATTCTGCCCCTCTCCGGCAAGCAATGCCTCCCGCATTGCCTCCACCGTCTGGTAGCGGTCCTCAATCTTTACTGACATCGCACGCATGATCACCTGCGACATTGCACGCGGGATCTCCGGGTTCACCTCACAGACTGGCTTTATCGTATCCTCCAGTACACGTCCAAACGATTCCTCCGGCTTCTCTCCGGTCGCCGCAAAATAAAGTGTCGCACCAAGCGCGTAGATGTCTGTCCACGGTCCCTGTTTATCCTTTTTTGCATACTGCTCTGGCGGTGCATATCCCGGTTTTAAGACAACCGACATCGTCTGTTCCCCATCGAGATACACCTGCTTTGCCGCGCCGAAATCGATCAGCTTGACGGTCAGATCCTCACAGATAAAAATATTCTCCGGACTGATATCTCGGTGAATCATGCCCGCCTTGTGAACAACTGCAAGTGCGTCCAACACCGACAGACAGATATGGAGGATATGATCCGTATCCAGCCGTCCTCCATGCTCCCGAATGTATTGTTTCAGCGTACAGCCATGCAGATACTCCATGACCATATAGGCAGTATCATTTTCCTCCAGATAATCATAGATGCTTACAATATTGGGCTCCGACTGAAACCGCGCCACATCCTGCGCTTCTTTTAAAAAGCGAATTCTTCCCCGATGGTATTCCCGCTGCTCCTGTCCAACCGGCACACAGACCTTCGACGAATCTGCGCTCCGCGTCGCAATCCCGGACGGATAATACTCCTTGATTGCAACATACGACTGTAAGAGCGGATCCCATGCACGGTATGTGATTCCGAATCCACCTGCCCCGATCACCTCTTCAATTTTATATCGCTCTTTTAAAATAACACCCGGCTTTAAACACCGGGTGTTACTCATACTGCGATTTGACGGACTTTCAATCATTCCGCGTTCTCCCCATTTGTCGCAAATTATTTCTTTCTTCCGATCACGGATACCCAATCATTCATATGCACAACATCGATGACTTCAAATCCATTCGCCTTCATCGCATCTGTAACATCGTTTTCTTTCACATCCAGAATTCCAGATGTAATAAAATATCCATCGTCCTTCAAATATGGGCCGATTACCGCAGAGAGCGGCACGATCACGTCTGCCAGAATATTGGCAACAACGATATCATACTGTCTGTCTACATCAAGGTGCTGTGTCTCCTTGATCGTCGAACGGTCAAGCTGGAAGGTTGTTCCCTTTCCAATGTAATTATCTGCAAGCAGATTGCCACACGAGAACTTGATCTTATCTTCGCCCATATGATTGAGTTTCGCATTTTCCTCACTTGCCCGCACAGCCAGCTCATCAATATCCATGCCATGTACAAAGCCTGCTCCAAGCCTTGATGCGATCATGGATAAGATACCACTTCCACAGCCGACATCAAACACCATATCGCCCGGCTTTAAATATTTCTTTAACTGTCCGATACAAAGTTTCGTCGTCTCATGCGATCCGGTACCAAATGCAATCCCCGGATCGATCTCGATCACGATGTCATCTGGCTTCGCATCTTCCACCGTCTCCCATGTTGGTTTGATGACAATATCATCATAGAGACGGATCGGATGGAAGAACTGCTTCCAGTTGTTCATCCAGTCTTTGTCCTCTGTATTCGAGAGTGTTATATTCTTGCTGCCTACCGGTATAAACGCTTCAAGGCGGGTAAGCTCTGCAGCTATATCCGCCCTTAACGTTTCTATATTGAAAGAGTCATCTATGTAGCAGGAAACCTTTGCCGTTCCATCATCCACGCCATCAACCAGCGGGATATCCACAAACATAGCAGCCTTATCTTCCTCGGTAAGTGGCACATGATCTTCTATCATCACACCTTCCACACCCTTTTCATCCAAGAATGCAGAGATGAGATCAACAGCTTCCACCGTTGTATCGATGGTCAGTTTTGTCCACATCATTTTACCTTACCTATAATCCTTTTTTGAACCCTTTCTTTCTCTTATGATCGCCAAAAATCGAAGAACCGGACGATGCCGCATCCGTAGAGGAACGTGCATTTACTGTTGTATTTGCATACTGGTTCAAAATCGATTTCTGCTCTTCTGTCAGCTTATCTGGTACCTGAACAACCAGTGTGATGTAATGATCGCCTCGTACTGTCTTGTTACGAAGTGTCGGAACACCCTTGCCCTTCAGTTTTACCTTTGTATCGGTCTGTGTACCTGGCTTAATCTCCAGTTCATAAGGTCCATCAATCGTTGTAACTGTGATCTTGCCTCCCAGCGCTGCCTGTGTAAATGTAATCGGCTCAGAAGAGTAAAGATCATACTCCTGTCTCTGGAATCTAGGATCCCGGTCAACAAGCACGGTTACAAGCAGGTCTCCACGTTCACCGCCGTTGATACCCGGCTCGCCCTTTGCACGAATACGGATACTCTGACCATTGTCAATACCTGCCGGAATAGCGACCTGAATCTTCTTCTTACTCTTTACATAACCAGAGCCTGCACAGTTGCTGCACTTATACTTGATAATCTTTCCGGAACCGCCACAATCCGGACATACGGATACGGTTCTTGCCATACCGAACAATGACTGCTGGGTATAGACAACCTGACCTTTTCCGGCACATTTGCTACAAGTCTCCGGCTGATGTCCCGGCTGCGCTCCTGTACCATGACAGACCGTACATTCATCCTTGAGCGGAAGCTCCAGCTCTGTCTGTGTACCAAATACAGCGTCTGTAAAACTTACACGCACTGTTGTCTTGATATTTGCACCCTTAACCGGACCATTGGACTGTCTCTGACGGCTGCCGCCACCGAACATATCTCCGAAGATATCTCCGAAGATATCTCCCATATCTGAGAAGTCAAATCCACCGAAGCCGCCCGGACCACCGCCCTGCTCGAATGCAGCATGACCATACTGGTCATACTTTGCACGCTTCTCAGGATCGGACAGTACAGCATATGCCTCTGCAGCCTCTTTGAACTTTTCTTCCGCTTCTTTGTCTCCCGGGTTTGTGTCCGGGTGATATTTCTTCGCTACCTTACGGTAAGCTTTTTTCAAATCCGCCTCGGAGACACCTTTTGTGACTCCGAGGACTTCATAATAATCTCTTTTATCAGACATCTGCACTCACCCTTATTATTCGTAATCTGCTTTTATCAACTTGCTCCCCGTCTTAACGCTTAGACTTCCTTGTAGTCTCCATCAACTACATCGTCTGAATAATCTGGTGTGCCTGTGCCTGTACCAGCGTTTGCTCCAGGACCGTTCTGCTCATAGAGCTTTGAGAACAATTCCTGTGCGCTGTTCATCAGTGTTTCCTTACCAGCCTTGATCTTCTCTACATCGTAGTCTGTCATGGCATCCGGATCTGTGCTCTCGATGATATCCTTCAAAGCCTTCAGATCAGCCTCTACCTTTGTCTTATCTGTTGCAGAAAGCTTATCTCCTACATCGGAAAGTGCTCTCTCTGTCTGGAATACCATAGCATCGGCATCATTACGAACCTCGATTGCTTCCTTACGCTTCTTATCCTGTGCCTCGTACTCAGCAGCTTCCTTAACAGCTCTATCGATATCCTCATCAGAAAGGGATGTTCCGGATGTGATTGTGATATGCTGCTCACGACCTGTACCAAGATCCTTTGCAGATACATTTACAATACCGTTTGCATCGATATCGAATGTAACCTCGATCTGTGGAACACCACGTCTTGCAGGAGCGATACCATCCAGTCTGAAACGTCCAAGGCTCTTGTTATCTCTTGCGAACTCACGCTCACCCTGTACGATGTTGATATCAACGGCATCCTGATTATCCTGAGCTGTTGAGAAGATCTGGCTCTTGTTTGTAGGAATGGTTGTATTTCTCTCGATCAGGTGTGTAGCGATACCACCCATTGTCTCGATAGAAAGTGTCAGTGGTGTAACATCCAGCAGAAGGATTTCGCCGGCACCTGCATCACCTGCAAGCTTACCACCCTGAATAGAAGCACCGATTGCAACACACTCATCCGGGTTGATACCCTTGAACGGATCCTTGCCTGTCAGCTTCTTAACCATATCCTGAACAGCGATGATACGTGTAGAACCACCGACCAGAAGTACCTTATCAAGCTCTGCTGCTGTCAGATCTGCATCCTTCAATGCTGTCTGTACAGGAACTCTTGTCTTATCTACCAGATGTGCTGTCAGTTCATCAAACTTTGCACGTGTCAGATCCATATCAAAGTGCTTTGGACCATCCTGGGTAGCTGTGATGAATGGAAGATTGATGTTTGTTGTTGTAGCGGATGAAAGCTCTTTCTTTGCCTTCTCTGCTGCTTCCTTCAATCTCTGCATAGCCATCTTATCTGTTGAAAGGTCTACGCCCTCAGCCTTCTTGAACTCTTCGAGCATATACTGTGTAATTGCGTTATCGAAATCATCACCACCAAGCTTGTTATCACCGGCTGTAGCAAGAACCTCGATGACACCGTCGCCAATCTCAATGATAGATACATCAAATGTACCACCACCAAGGTCGTATACCATGATCTTCTGTTCTTCTTCGTTATCCAGACCATAAGAAAGAGCTGCTGCTGTAGGCTCGTTGATGATACGCTTTACATCAAGACCTGCGATCTTACCTGCATCCTTTGTTGCCTGTCTCTGTGCATCTGTGAAGTATGCAGGAACTGTGATAACTGCTTCTGTAACCGGCTCACCGATATAGCTCTCGGCATCTCTCTTCAGCTTAGAAAGAATCATAGCTGAAATCTCCTGTGGAGAATACTTCTTACCATCGATGTCTACCTTGTAATCGCTACCCATATGTCTCTTGATAGAAGCGATTGTCTTATCTGCGTTTGTAACTGCCTGACGCTTTGCTGCATCACCAACGACACGCTCGCCGGTCTTTGTAAATGCAACAACAGAAGGAGTTGTTCTTGAACCCTCAGCGTTTGTGATAACGACTGGCTTACCACCTTCCATAACAGCTACACATGAATTTGTTGTACCTAAGTCAATACCAATAATCTTACCCATAATATTTTTCCTCCTAATTATTATCCTTTAAAATATACTAAATGATTTATTGTAAAAGGTTAATTTGCAACCTTTACCATGCTGTATCGCAATACCTGATCCTTGTACATATAGCCCTTCTGCATCTCTTCGGCTACGACATTCTCTCCGTAATTCTCATCCTCTACATGTGTTACCGCATTGTGGTAATCCGGATCAAATGGCTTGCCTTCTGCATCCATCGGCTTTACGCCAAGTCCCTCAAGTGATACCATGAGCTGCCGGTAGATTTTATCGACACCCTGTTCAAATGCCCGGTCCATATCCTCTTCCGGAATACTGGAAAGTGCACGTTCCAAGTTGTCAACAACCGGAAGCAGCTTCTCTAAAACTTCCTTGGCTCCGATATCATACATCTTCTTGGATTCCTTCTCGTTACGCTGGCGCATATTCTCAAACTCTGCCAGCAGGCGCTTGTATTTTTCTTCGTTGCCGGCTGCCAGCTCCTTCGCCTTCTCCAGCTCGAGCTGAAGGGCCTTGCTGCCTCTGCGGTTTCCCTTGGATACCGGCTTCGGCTTTGCAGCTTCCACTTCTTCTTTCTTGTCTGCCGGAACAGTTTCTTCCTCGTTCACCTTCACGTCGGTTCCTTCTGTTACCGGAGCATCATCCACAGCCTTTACTTCCTCGACTGTCTCCGCTTCTTTATTTGCATTTACATTTGTCTTATTGGCCATTCTCATTCACCCCTTCGCCTTTCTTGAATATCTCATCGAGTTCAATTGTCAGATTCTTCAGTGTGCTGACAACCTTCTTATAATCCATTCTCTTCGGTCCCAATATTCCAATCGTTCCCTTTGCGCCTTCCGGCATCTGGTAGGTCGCTGTAACAAGAGAGCAATCTTTCAGGCTTGGTGTCTCATCTCCAATATATACCTGAATTCCGGATTCGTTTGTCTTTCCGGTCGTCTCTTCCAGCAAATGTGATACTTCATTTTTATCTTCCAGCTTTTCAAGCAGCTCACTCGTCTTGGAGATATCTCCAAGCTCCGGATACTTCAAAATGTTTGTCGCACCGCTGGTATAAACCTCAAGTTCCTGTGCCTCATGTATCGCTTCCACAATTCCCTGAAAGATCTGGTCTAATATCTCGCCATACCCTCCGGATTGCTTCTTCATCGCCTGAATCATCTCTAAATTGATGTCTTCTAAGCTTGCACCCTGTAAGAAGGTATTCAATAAGATATTAAATTTCAGAACATCTTCATTATCAAGGCTTACATTGATGTGAATCATCTGATTCTTAATAATGTTACCCTCAACCACTATGACGGCAAGAAGTGTTTTTTCATCAACAAGGGAAAGCTGGATAAACTTGACTGTTTTCTCATAATTTGGTGCTGTTACCATCGTTGCATAATTGGTATTGTACGCCAGTACCTTTGCAACCTGCTTTAAGAGCACCTCCATGCGATCCACCCGCTCTAACAGTGTGTCACGCTCCTGCTTTGCAACCTCTGCAAACTCTTCCTTTTCATCCATCAGCTGATCGACATAGAACCGGTATCCGGCATCTGTCGGAATCCGTCCTGCCGATGTATGCGGCTGAATAATGTATCCCATTTCCTCCAGATCTGCCATCTCGTTACGAATCGTAGCGGAACTTAAATTCAGATCCGTGTACTTTGAGATTGTTCTGGAACCTACCGGTTCCCCAGTCTCTAGGTAATTGGAAATAATGGCTTTCAGGATTTTTACCTTACGCTCATCTAATTCCATCTTATCACCTCTTTTATTTATTAGCACTCATATCTATCGAGTGCTAACCCTATTGGTAGACTACCACTACATATAGTAAATGTCAAGGAAAATTATCATAATTTTGTGAAAAAATTGTGTATTTCCATGTATAAGAAAAGAGTGCGGAAAACCGCACTCTTTAGGGGAGAAAAATCACGGATGATTGTAAATTTTATTTGTTATTTGCGTTTGGATTTTCCATCAATGTAACATCGACAGTTTTCTCCACATACGCATCGTCTTTCAGGTATTCATATGTGATTGGCACTGTCTCTCCAACTGCATAATAATTCAGCTTTTCTGTCAGTTCCTCAGCACTGCTGATGGATTGTCCATCAATCTTTGTAATCACATAATTTGCTTTGATACCTGCCTTCTCAGCGGCACTCTTGCTTGCAACATCTGTGACAAGCACGCCCTCTGGAATACCATATGCTTCTGACACATCGGAAGATACGGTTGCACAGGAGATTCCAAGATAACCTTTCTCGCTCTCGTCAACCTTTTCACGTGTCTGACGGTTCATCAGATCATCCAGACGATCCTGTACGGCTGTAATTGGAATTGCATATCCCATACCTTCAACCGTTGTATCGGAATACTTCGAAGAGTTAATACCAATAACTTCGCCCTTCATATTCAGAAGTGCGCCGCCACTGTTACCAGGGTTAATGGCTGCATCGGTCTGAATGAGCGGTGTTGTATTCGTGCTGTTTGTACGATCCTTTGCACTGACAATACCGGTTGTAACGGATTGTCCATAGCCAAGTGCATTACCGATGGCTACGACCTGTTCACCGACCTTCAGGGAATCCGAATCACCAATCGTGGCGATCTTGATCTGATTCATCGTGGATTCCTTTATATCACTGAGCTTTACAACAACGATTGCAAGGTCCGTGTCGCTATCGGTACTCTTTACCTGTGCCTCGTAGCTCTCACCATCTGCAAACGTTACATTTACGGTTGTGGCATCACTGACAACATGGTTGTTTGTCACCATCAAAAGCTCGCTGTCATTCTCACCGATGATAATACCGGAGCCGGAGCCTTCTGCCTCATACTGCTGTGTATAACCAAACATACCCTGCTGCTCCACGATTGCCGAGATGTTAATGGCAACAACGCTTGGCATAACATTTTCTGCGATTGTGGAGACATCCATGCCATTTCCAACCGAAGCGGTTGATGTCAGGCTCAAAGACTGGGTTGTCGCTGCCGATGTTGTGGAAGCGACCTCTGTCGTTGTGTTTGTAAGTGCATCAAGCTTCTTGATCTGGTTTCCCGCGATTCCGTAGAATGCACCACCTGCAACACCACCAAATACAGCTGCACTTGCAACAACTGCCACACCCTTCTTCCAGAAGGTACGCTTGTTATGTGGCGTCTTCGGTGATTTTGCTTTCTTGACTCTCTGTTTCTTTGCTTTCTTTACCTTTGCCTTTGGCTGTTCTGCGTCTGCATTCTGGAAACCATTCTGATAATAATTGTTCTGTCCATAATTATATGCATTCTGATTCGGCTGCTGGTAATTGTTATTATAATAATGCTCGGTACCCTGGCTCATCTGCTGGGCACGTTCTGCCATCGCCTGCATATATTCCTGTGTACGCATATCACCGTAGTAAGTACTTCCATACTGCTGTGCCTGTGTATAGGCATTCTCCTGTCTATGCTCTGCATTCTGTTCTGTTTGCTGTTCAGTACGCTTCAAATTATCCGTATTACCATCTCCGGTGTCATACGGTGTCTCCGCATGTGGTGTCTGATCCACATGTTCATTTTCTCTGTTATTCTCAAATTCATCCATCATATCAATTCCTCCATTCGACATAAGTTTTATTACTTATCTTTGTTATGGCTTAATCATAACCCCAAGCTATGGTTAAATTTTGAAGAAAATGTCAAGAAAATGTGAATTCCATTTATGGTGCCTGCAAACCTTGTTTTAGCATTTGCAGATTTTCTTCCATATAAGACAGGTATGTGCATCCTTTTTCTATGTCGTCCTTCGTCACGGACTGCATGGACGACAGATGCAGAATTTTGGGTTGCATCTCTGCGGATTCCGCAATCGTATTCGCGAGGCTGTCGGTACCATTGTCCACCACATAGATGGCTTGCAACTTGTACTCCTGCAGCTTCTCCGCCAGATAGGTAACTGTATGCACACTTGCCTCCACATCTGCAGAACAGCCCGAATATGCGGCAAAGTAATGAATATCATAATCCTCTGCCAGATACAGGAACGGGAACCGGTCGCCGACCAAGATCGTCGTCTGTGTGGCTGCGTCCCGCATCGTCTGATAGTCATCATCTAACGCTTCCAGCTTTCCAGTATATGTTTTAGCGTTTGTCACATACTGTTTTGCATTGTCAGAATCCAGTTCCGTAATAGCATCTGCTAACGTCTCGGTGCAGACGATTGCATTTTTCAGGGATAACCACACGTGCTCATCGTAATGGTCATCCTCTGCAGCATTCTGTCCATCCGTATTGTCTGCTTCGCCCTCTGCATGGTCTGCCGGTTCTGCTTCATGGTCATGGTCTTCATCGTCATGATCGTGATGATGGTGTTCTTCCACACCCTCTAACTCCACTTCATTTAACGCGCGGTTACCAACCAGATCTAACAGACTGATTGCAACAATATTTTCATTTCCGGACTCCACAAGCGCATCGCTCACCCATGTATCGCTCTCGCCACCGACATAGACTAACATCCGGCAATTCGCGATCTTCATGATATCCTGTGCGCTTGGCTGGTAGCTGTGTAAGTCCACACCGTTATCGACCAGCATCCGGCATGTAAATGTATCTGTGTCTCCAAGGATTTCCCGCACCCAGTCATACGCTGCAAAGGTCGTACATAGAATCACATTTTCGTCTTTGTCCGCCATTTGCACCGGCTTGGCACACCCGGAAAGCAGGGACAGACAAAGAACAAGAGCAATCCCGATTGATTTTAAATGTCTGTGCTTCATCATCGCCACCTCTACTCTCTGTGCAGTGCGATTCCGATGATGCTGAATATCACAAATAATACGATGTCAATCGCTACGATCGTCGCACTGACCGGTGTCGATGCCGCGATGGAAATGAGGATTCCCACGCCAGAGGATACCACACCATACACAGCAGAACAGATAAACACACTCTTATAATTCTTAAATACACGCATTGCGGAAAGTGCCGGGAATATGATCAGCGCCGATACCAGAAGTGATCCGACGATATTCATCGCAACTACGATCACAACGGCTGTGACTACCGCCATCAGCACATTGTAGGCGCCCGTATGAATACCGGTTGCGCGTGCAAAATTCTCATCAAATGTCACCGAGAAGATCTTGTGATAGTACAAGATGTAGAACACAAGTACCAACAGCGACATAATCAGGCAGATCCACACATCTGTATTCGATAATGTGAGTATGGATGCCGCGCCAAACAGTGTCGAGCACACATCCCCGGATACATTCTGCGATGTTCCGGATACATTCATGATCAGATATCCAAATGCCAGCGATCCAACGGAAAGCATCGCAATCACGGCATCTCCGTTGATCTTCGCATTCTGTCCAGTCTTCAGCATCAGGATTGCTGCCACAACCGTGATCGGCAATATTATAAGTGTATTGTTCGTCATCCGCAGCACCATCGCGATTGCCATCGCAGCAAATGCCACATGGGACAGTCCGTCTCCAATATAAGAAAAGCGTTTTAACACAAGTGTCACGCCAAGCATGGATGCACAAAAGGCAACCAGCACACCAGCAACTAAGATCCGACGGACAAATGGATATTGCAGGTATTCAACTAATGTATTCCACATATCTATACTCCTTCTTCTCTTGTCGTTGCGTAATCCGCATACTGTCTGCCGATTGCGCTCTTCAAATACGCTTCCTTGGAATCGAAAAACTCTGGTTTATCACTCACATGCAGCACCTTGTTCGCATATTGTGCGGCTGCCTGTGTATCGTGCGATACCATAATGATCGTGATACCTTCCCGGTTCAGCTTCTGGATCAGCTCATACATCTCGGCTGTCACACGTGGATCCAATCCCGCTACCGGCTCATCAAGCAACAAGAGCTTCGAGGTTGCACAGAGTGCCCGCGCAAGCAACACGCGCTGCTGCTGTCCACCGGACAGATCGCGGTAGCATTTCTTCATGAATGGTTCAATCTCCAGCCGTTTCATGTTCTTCTGTGCGATTTTCCGCTCCTCTTTGTTATAGAATGGACGCATGCCACGTTTCGACAAGAACCCTGACAAAACGATTTCCTGCACGGATGCAGGAAAATCGCGTTGTGTCACAGTCTGCTGTGGCAGATATCCAATTTCATTTGCTTTCAAATCTTCGCCTCTGACAAGCATTCCCTGCATAGGACTTTTCAGTCCCAGAATCGCTTTCATCAGAGTACTTTTTCCGGAACCGTTTTCTCCAAGGATGCAGAGATAATCTCCTTGTTCGAGACGGAAATTCAGATGTTCAACCACTGGTTTTCCTTCGTATCCAAGGGATACATCTTCACATGATAGAACCATCGCGGTTCCTCCTTTCTAATTCTCCTTAATTAGTTGAAATATACAAGTTCTTCTTCGGCTGGTTTGGCCGGTTCGATCTTCGTGGCACGGATCACAGGTCCTTCGCCCTCAAACTCCGGATAAAATTCTTTGTCAATGGTTCCCGTAACTGTTACCCACTGTCTGTCCTTCAGATGCTTTGCCAGATCGGAATAGCACTTAAATCCGATAAATGCGACATCTTCGGCACAGCAGGTCATCGCAAATCTACCTGGTACGAATTCGTTTGCCTTGTAGCTTTTCGGCTTGTGTACCATCGCCTTAAATGTGATCTGCTTTCCGACGTATTTGTCCGGATTGTCGCAGGCATCAATATAGAAGATACCATAATCTTCATCCTCGAGTGTGATACTTGGCTTGTCGATCTCATATGGCAGATCTAACTCCTCATCACCGACATCGGCTGCGCCATCCTTGTTCTCGAAGATCACCTGCGCACGACGATTTACCGCACGAATGCTCCGGCGGTACTCCGCACGCTTTGTATTCTCATCGCATCGGTTGAAGATGATCATATCTGCGCTCGATAACTGTTCCATCATCATCGCTTTCATATTTGCTACATATACATCAAAGGTGGATGCATCGACAAATGTGATTACCTGTACGATTGTCCAGCCCTTTGGCACGCGGATGGAAAACAGCTTATCCATCTTCCATGTACCGTTATACTCGATCATCACACGGGTCGGCTTATACTTATCCTGCAGGTCAAGCAGATATTCGGTATTTAAGTTGGATTCCTCCAGATATTCCACGAAGATATTCTGACTCTTCAGATACTCCTCATCGTACTCCTCGATTCCCTCTTCGCAGACAAGCAGAAGGGTCGGTTCGCCTTCTGTAAATCCACGGTCAATCAGAGTTTCGTTCGCAAAGGTTGTCTTTCCGCTTTCCAGAAAGCCCATAAACATATATACCGGAATCTCTTCTACTTCCTTTGTTGGTCCCATACTCTATTTCCTTTCTTCTCTATCCTTTACGCAAAGTGCCGGGATTATGCAACCCCGAACAACTCTGCCAGCTTATCTTCCTTCAGATTGCTTCCGATGACACAAAGCTTACCTGTGTAATCAGCTGCGCCCTTACGGATCTCATATTCGCCCGGTGTCAGGTCGAAGTGAATCCACTCGCCGTCCGTATTTGGAACAATACCCTTGGCACGCAGGATGATACCATATTCGTCTGCGTTGTCAGCCAGTGTCTTCAGGATCTGTTCCATATCGGCATCTGCAAACTTCTTAGCAGTCTCCTTGCCCCAGCTTGTAAATACCTCATCTGCATGATGATCATGATGGTGGTCATGGTCGTGGCAGCCACATGTACATCCAGGTCCATGCTCGTGATGGTCGTGATCATGATGATGCTCGTGTTCCTCATGCTCGTGATCATGATGATGTTCATGCTCCTCATGCTCGTGATCATGATGATGTTCATGCTCCTCATGGTCATGATCGTGATCGTGGTGATGATGCTCTTCCTCATGCTTTCTTGCAATCTCAACTGCCTCTTTGATCAGCTTATCGAGCGTATTTGCATGTTCCATCGCATCCAAGATTACCTTACCGTCGATGTCATCCCAAGGTGTTGTGATAATGGCTGCATCCTTGTTATGCTCACGCAGCATAGCAACTGTATCGTTTACCTTCTTCTCCGGTACATTCTGTGTACGGGAAAGTACAATCGTTCCAGCACTTTCTACCTGGTTGTTGAAGAACTCACCGAAGTTCTTCATATACATCTTGCACTTTGCCACATCAACAACGGTTGTTGCACTGTTGATTACAACATCCGCATCCTGCTTTGCATCTTCAACTGCCTTCATAACATCTGACAGCTTACCAACACCGGATGGCTCGATGATTACACGATCTGGTGCATAATCCACGATTACCTTCTTCAATGCTGTACCAAAATCTCCAACAAGGGAACAGCAGATACAACCGGAATTCATCTCTGTGACTTCCACACCTGCATCCTTCATGAAACCGCCATCAATACCGATCTCACCAAATTCATTCTCGATCAATACAAGCTTCTCACCCTGATATGCCTCGGCAATCAGTTTCTTAATCAATGTTGTCTTGCCTGCACCTAAAAATCCTGAAAGAATATCAATCTTTGTCATCTCTATTGCCTCCTAAAAATTATTTCTATTTTTGTCAACTTTATATAATAGCACATTTCTATTATTTTTTCCATATGCTATACATCCTTATTCTTCAAAGTCACTTCCATCTGGTCAAACGGAATCTCGATTCCCTGCGCATCAAATGCATATTTGATTGCTTCCTGTATCTCCCATTTTGCCTTCCAGTAGTTCTCTGTCGCAACCATACAGCGGACACCCATCTTGATGCTGCTGTCCCCGAAGGAATCCACGAACACATCGACTTCCTTCGTCTTATCATAATACTGGTTCTCCGTCACAACCTGATACAGCGTATCCTTCACCTTTTTCAGATCAGAATCATACGCAACGCCGATTGAGATATCCAGTTTTCTTATTCCTGCTGCTGTCACATTGACAAGCGAATGGGATGTAATGTTTCCGTTCGGAATCACAATGATCCGGTTATCGTATGTCTGCAGCTTCGTGTAGAAAATGTCGATCGACACGACCGTACCTTCACACTGCTTGTCGTTCTCAATGATATAATCCCCGACACGGAACGGCTTGAGTATCAGGATCAGCACACCGCCTGCGAAGTTTGCCAGACTACCCTGTAGCGCAAGACCGATTGCTAAACTGGCAGTACCAAGAATCGTAACTAACGATGTCACCTGAAATCCGACAATAGATGCAGCCGTGATAAATACGATAGCATAAAAAGTGAATTTAATCAGCGATAACAGAAAAGATGCAACACTTTCCTCCATGTTTGATTTCTTGAAGGATTTGCGTATCATCTTCACGATCAGCTTCGACAGCTTCATGCCGATATACATACATATAATTGCAAGTACTAACTGAAACCCTTTATTTAACGCCCAGTCTCCAAGCTTGCTCAGATACTCTTCGATCTTGGACGATTCAATGTCTTTGATGTCTTCCAATCAAGTCCCTCCTTTTTATGTTCATATAAGTAAATATTCATTTATCCATAAAACTTCACAGGCTGCCCTTCTCACGAAGGACAGCCCGTTTCATCTTAATTATTTGCCAATTTTCTTCTTGAATACGCTGATAGAAAGTGGTGGTACTGTAACGGAGATATAATGTTCCTGTCCGTCACACTCTGCTTTCTTCGCCTGTTTCACTGTCTTGTTATTTCTGCCCTCGCCACCATAACGGTTGTTATCGCTGGAGAAAATCTCCTGCCATCTTCCGCCGGATGGAGTAGCAAGCTTGTATGCTTTGTGTTCCATCGGTGTGAAGTTACAGATGATCAAAAGCGTATCGCTCTCCTTCTTACCTTTTCTAACATAAGAAAGAAGGCTTGTATTTGCACTATTACAGTTGATCCATGTGAATCCTTCCGGTGAAGAATCAAGCTCATACAATGCAGGTTCCGTCTTGTAAAGTTCATTCAACTCTTTAACGTACCCCTGCATAAATACATGTGCATCAAACTCGAACAGTGACCAGTCTACTTCCGCATTCTCGTTGAATTCCGTAAACTGCGCAATCTCCTGTCCCATGAACAAAAGCTTCTTGCCCGGATGCGTCATCATATACCCATATGCCACACGCAGATTCGAGAATTTGTCTTCGTATCCGCCCGGCATCTTCGCAATCATAGATCCTTTCTCATGAACAACCTCGTCATGGGAAAGTACGAGAATAAATTTCTCGCTGTATGCATATACCATACTGAACGTCAGATCGTTGTGATGATATTTGCGGTACAACGGATCAAGCTTCATATAGTTCAGGAAATCATTCATCCATCCCATATTCCACTTGTAATCAAATCCAAGTCCGCCAGCCTCAACCGGATGCGTCATCATCGGCCATGCGGTTGACTCCTCCGCAATCATGATAACTCCCTTGTGCAGTTCATGCATCTTGCTGTTTAATTCCTTAATGAAATCAATCGCTTCGAGATTCTCATTGCCACCATAGATGTTCGGCAGCCACTCACCATCGCCACGTCCATAATCCAGATACAACATGGATGCGACCGCGTCAATCCGGATACCATCAATATGATATTTCTCCGCCCAGTAAAGAGCATTCGCAACTAAGAAATTCCGGACTTCATTGCGTCCGTAATTGTATATATATGTCCCCCAGTGTGGATGTTCCCCACGCTTAGGGTCCTCATGCTCATAAAGTGCTGTGCCATCAAATCTGCCAAGTCCATGCTCATCCTTCGGAAAATGTGCCGGAACCCAGTCTAAGATCACGCCGATTCCCTTGCTATGCAGATAATCAACAAAATACATAAAATCTGCCGGTGAACCATAACGGGAGGTCGGTGCATAATATCCGGTTACCTGATAGCCCCAGGACGGATCATACGGATGCTCCATGATTGGCATCAACTCGACATAATTATAATTCATCATCAACAGATAATCTGCAAGCAGGCTCGCAATATCGCGATAATTGAAAAACTCTCTGCCATCGGTCGGACGCTTCCAGGAACCAAGATGCATCTCATAGATTGCCATCGGCTGTGCGTCTGTATCTTTCGTCTCCCGCTTCTCCATCCATGCGGTATCTTTCCACTTATAGGAAATATCCACGATACGGGATGCATTTGCCGGACGGACCTCGCTGCTGAACGCATATGGATCACTCTTCATGAATACCTGTCCGGACTTCGCCTTGATCTCATACTTGTATATCTCGCCAACGAGCTTACCCGGGATAAACAACTCATAAATACCGGAATAATCCAACTTCCGCATCGGATGCCGTCTGCCATCCCAGTTATTGAAATTACCAACCACCGATACTCGGTCTGCATTCGGTGCCCATACAGCAAACAGTACACCTTCCACACCATCCACGGTCATTGGATGTGCACCCATCTTCTCATAGATGCTATAATGTTTTCCCTCATTGAACAAACTGATATCAATCGGATCAATTACCGGTTCGAACACGTACGGATCAAAATATGTCACTTCGTCACCATTGTCAAACCGGACGTTCAATTTATATTCAAATGGTTTCTTATCTTTTATAACCACAGAGAAAAAACCCGGCACACGCTCCGATACAAGCGTGTACTTCTTCTTCGTGGATACCTCAATGGCATTCACAACCTTTGCCCCCGGCAGATATGCATTGATATACAGATCATCGATACACTCATGCATACCAAGAATATGATGCGGGTTGTTATGAATACCCTGGACCAAAGCATCGACTTCCATCCAGTTTATAGCAAAAATTGCTTTTCTTTTGGACATGTCAAATGTGTCTCCTCTCTACAATTTATGAATGAAGATTCCACTTCTTAGCTTTGGTTCAAACCAGGTTGACTTCGGTGGCATCAACCGTTTTGCATCAGCAACCGCAAAAAGCTCCTCGATGGATGTCGGATACATCGAAAATGCAAGCTTCATATCACTGTTTGCACGTCGTTCCAACTCCGCAAGACCGCGGATTCCTCCGATAAAATCGATTCTTTTATCGGTTCTCGGATTTTCAATTCCAAGAATCGGTGCAAGGAGATGATCCTGTAAAATTGAAACATCAAGTCCATCCACCGGATCTTCAGATAGTATATGTGATTTTGCACGCAACTTATACCAGATACCATCCAGATACATGCCAAAGGCTGCCTTTTCTTCCGGCTGATATGCTTCCGTAACCGCTTCTACTTCGAAATCTGCCTTGACCGCATCTATAAATGCATCCGCAGTATACCCATTCAAATCATGTACAACACGATTGTATGGCAGGATTTTCAGCTGATCATGCGGAAACAGAACCGACAGGAAATAATTGTATTCTTCCTCTCCGGTATGGTTCGGATTTGCATTTCTGCGTTTGATTCCAACTTTGACCGCTGACGCTGCACGATGGTGTCCATCTGCAATGTAGATCTGTGACATCTCAGAAAATACATGCTCAATTGCCGCAATATCCGCTGCATCTGTTACCAGCCATACGCGATGTGTAATTCCATCCTCTGAGACAAAATCGTTCTCTGCAGGACGCGCCTTAATCTTCGTTACAATTGCATCAATCGCAGCCTGTGCCCGGTACGCAAGAAAGATCGGACCTGTCTGTGCATCACATGTATCCACATGTGTAATACGGTCAATCTCTTTATCTTCCCGTGTATTCTCATGCTTCATGATGACACCGGACTCATAATCCTCAATGGATGCACATGCCACAATTCCGGTCTGGGATCTTCCATCCATCACAATCTCATACAGATAATACATCGGGACTTTATCTTCCACATAGTCACCGCGCCCGATCATATCGTCCAACAGTTCCTTTGCCTTTTCATACACACATGGTGCATAGGTATCCACGCTGTCATCAAACGCGGTCTCTGCCCGGTCAATACGGAGGAAAGAAAGCGGTTTTCCTTCTACTTCTTTTTTGGCTTCTTCCCGGTTATATACATCATATGGCAACGCTGCCACTTCACTGACAATTTCTCTTCTCGGTCTATACGCTTTAAATGGTTTAATGATTGCCATGTATCTTCTCCTCTAATTATCAGCTCTGTCTATTCTGACAGCTTATCCACGAATTGCCTTTACCGCCGCATCGATGGACTTCTTATACTCTTCCTCGGAAGAATTGTTGAATACAAACAACTCCGGAATATTGTCCGGCTGCTTGAAATTCTGTGTTGCAATATACTCATCCCAATGTGCAAGCTTCCATGCATCACGGTCAGATGCACGCTTGATCATACGCTCGTGGCATACTTCAACATCTGTATGTACCCATACTACAAATAATTCTGCATCCTTTTCCTTTAATTTTGCACGCAGATTGTCAAGATATTCGTTATCACGGATCTCTTCTGTGAACGGGGCATTGATCAAAACTGTGTCGTTGTACTCCAATGCTTCAAATGCAAAATCAAGGACTGCATAATACTCATAATCACGAATCTCTCTCTGGAAGAAATCAGATGAACGATTGTACTCTTCGCCAGCCACCTTGAAAATCTGCTTGGACAATACAATCAGGGTATCCTTGTCCAGATATACGCAGTTTGGAAGTGCTTTTGCAAGCTTACGGGAAATAAATGTCTTGCCACAGGCTGGTGGTGAAGTTACTAAAATCAATTTCTTCATGGTTGGTGCCTCCTATATATGTACATAAAAATTCTCTATATGTTCTACCTCTGTATGCAACGCATACAACAAGAACCTAATTATTACAATATTACCACAAAACAAAAGAACAAACAAGCATTTCCATTCCGTTTCGTCATGAAATATGTCTGTTTGTTCCTTTTCTTAATTTTATTTACCTGCTACGCAATCGCGCAAATTACTTCTTTGTAATGTAACCCTGTGCTTTGAGAAGCTCTGCACATAATACAGCACCACCGGCAGCACCACGAACGGTATTATGAGAAAGTCCAACGAACTTCCAGTCATAGACAGAATCCTCACGGATACGTCCAACGGAGATGCCCATGCCATTCTCATAATCCACATCCAGAGTAACCTGTGGACGGTTATCCTCTTCCATATAACGGATAAACTGCTTTGGAGCACTTGGAAGTCCAAGCTCCTGTGGAACGCCCTTGTAAGACTCCAGCTTCTCGATCAGCTGTTCCTTTGTCGGATTTTTCTTGAACTTTACAAATACAGCTGCTGTATGTCCGTTCAATACCGGTACACGGATACACTGGCATGTAATGATCGGGCTTGTCGCAGGAACGATTTCACCCTTCTCCTCATCAATATGTCCCCAGATACGAAGTGGCTCCTTCTCGGATTTTTCTTCCTCGCCGCCGATAAACGGGATGATATTTCCAACCATTTCCGGCCAGTCCTTGAATGTCTTTCCTGCTCCTGAGATTGCCTGATAGGTTGTTGCAACAACCTCGTATGGCTCGAATTCCTTCCATGCAGTAAGCACTGGTGCATAAGACTGGATCGAGCAGTTCGGCTTTACAGCTACAAATCCTCTTGTCGTACCAAGACGCTTCTTCTGGAACTCGATAACCTTCATATGCTCCGGGTTAATCTCCGGAACTACCATCGGTACGTCCGGTGTCCAGCGGTGCGCGCTGTTGTTAGAGACAACCGGTGTCTCTGTCTTTGCGTATGCATCCTCGATAGCTTTGATCTCGTCCTTAGACATATCAACAGCACTGAATACAAAATCAACGGTAGAAGCAACCTCTTCTACTTCGTTTACATTGTGTACGACCAGCTTCTTAACCGCTTCCGGCATCGGTGTATCCATCTTCCAACGGTCACCAACTGCCTCTTCGTAAGTCTTGCCTGCACTACGTGGGCTGGCTGCCACTGTCACAACCTCAAACCATGGATGGTTCTCAAGAAGTGAAATAAATCTCTGTCCAACCATACCGGTTGCACCAAGAATACCTACCTTTAACTTATCACTCATTCTATTATCCTCCAACTCCTGTTTACTGAATTACACGTACTTTCAATACGCCATCGATACTGGAAATAGACTTTACAGTATCTTCATCTGCCTTCTCAGAAATATCAAATACCGAGTAAGCATAATCACCCTTTGACTTGCTTACCATGTCAGATACATTGATGCCCTTGGAAGCAAATGCACCAGTAAACTGCGTGATCATATTCGGAATATTCTTGTGACATACACAAACTCTTGCTGCTTCCGAACACTTGCCGGCATCGCAGGCCGGATAGTTTACGGAATTTTTGATATTACCATTCTCGATAAAATCAACGATTTCTTTCACTGCCATCACTGCACAGTTATCCTCAGATTCCTCTGTGGATGCGCCAAGATGTGGCAATGTGATTACGTTATCAACTCCGGCAATCTTTGCATTTGGGAAATCTGTTACATACTTAGCAACCTTTCCGCTTGCAAGTGCCTCGATCATATCATCATCATTTACAAGAATATCTCTTGCAAAGTTCAGGATCTTCACGCCATCCTTCATCATGGCAAATGCATCCTTATTGATCATGCCCTTCGTAGAATCAAGCGCCGGTACATGTACAGTAATGTAATCACACTCTTTATAAATATCTTCTACATTCTTGATGTGTTTTACATGGCTGGAAAGTCTCCATGCTGCATCGACAGACACATATGGATCATAACCATATACTTCCATGCCAAGACGGAAACCGATGTTCGCTACCTTGGCGCCGATTGCACCAAGACCGATGACGCCGAGCTTCTTACCCATGATCTCGCAGCCGGCATAGTGTTTTTTCTGCTTCTCAACTGTCTTTGCGATATTCTCGTCTGATGCATTCTCCTTTACCCAGTTATAACCACCCATCAGGTCTCTGGATGCGAGCAAAAGTCCTGCAATGACAAGTTCCTTTACACCGTTTGCATTGGCGCCCGGTGTATTAAATACTACGATTCCTTTCTCTGCACACTTGTCAAGTGGGATGTTGTTGACACCCGCACCGGCACGTGCGATTGCAAGCAGATTATCGGAAAGCTCTAAGTCATGCATAGCTGCACTTCTGACAAGTACCGCGTCTGCTGCTGCAAAATCGTCTACTACTTCATATGTATCATTGAACAAATCCATACCGCAGGCTGCGATCGGATTCAAGCAATTAATCTTAGCCATTTTCTTCTCTCCCTTATTATGAGTTCTTCTCCTCGAAGTCCTTCATGAATGCAACTAACTTCTCAACACCCTCGATTGGCATTGCGTTGTAGATACTTGCACGCATACCACCGACCGTTCTGTGTCCCTTCAGGTTTACAAAGCCTGCGGCTGTTGCTTCCTTTACGAACTTGGCATCGAGTTCCTCGTTGCCTGTTACGAACGGAACATTCATCAGGGAACGGTCTTCCTTTACGACTGTTCCGTGGAACATCTTAGAAGAATCTAAGAAGTCATACAGGATAGCTGCCTTCTTCTCATTATGGATCTTCATTGCGGAAAGTCCGCCCATTTCCTTTACCCACTTGAACACCAGACCACAGATGTAAATGCCGTAGCATGGAGGTGTGTTGTACAAGCTGTCATTGTCTGCCTGTGTCTTGTACTTCAGCATTGTCGGGCAGTAAGTCGGAACATCGTCACGGATCAGATCCTCACGGATGATTACAACAACGACACCGGCTGGTCCTACGTTCTTCTGTACACCGAAGTAGATCAGACCGTAATCAGATACATTGACTGGCTGTGACAGAATATCGGAAGACATATCAGCTACAAGGATCTTGCCCTTTGTGTTCGGAAGCTTCTTGTAAGTAGTTCCGTAAATTGTATTGTTATGGCAGATATACACATAATCTGCATCCTCGGAGATCGGAAGATCAGAGCAATCTGGAATATAGCTGAAGGTCTTGTCAGCCGATGATGCAACGACATTTACCTTTCCGTACTTCTTTGCTTCTTCGCATGCCTTCTTTGCCCACTGACCGGTAATGATATAGTCAGCAACACCGTTTTTCATCAGGTTCATCGGGATTGCAGCAAACTGCTGTGATGCACCGCCCTGCAGGAACAGCACCTTGTAATTGTCCGGAATATCCATCAGATCGCGAAGGTCTTTTTCTGCTTCTTTGATGATGTTATCGTACACTTTCGAGCGATGACTCATCTCCATTACGCTCATGCCGGAACCTTTGTAATCCAGCATCTCATCTGCTGCCTGCTTCAACACTACTTCCGGTAATACGGAAGGACCTGCTGAAAAGTTAAATACTCTTGCCATTTTTCCTCTTCCTCCTACTTATTATCTAAATCCTGCTGGTCAAAACAGGTTTCCAAAGCTGCTCCTGCAGCAACCATTGGCCATACCTTATCATCCTTACCGATGATACAATCAATCACAACCGGCTTATTTAACTCGATTGCCTGCTTCATGGCATCCTCAAACTCCTGAAGATTTGTAGCTCTGAAACCGGTCGCTCCAAGTGCATCCGCTACCTTCACGAAGTCAACCGAATCATCTAAGATTGTATTCGAATAACGCTTATCGTAGAACAATGTCTGCCACTGACGCACCATACCAAGCACATGGTTGTTGATTACAACCTGGATGATCGGCACATTATAACGGCTTGCCGTAGCGATCTCGTTCATATTCATACGGAAACATCCGTCTCCCGCAATGTTGATTGCCACACGGTCCGGACGTCCGTACTTGGCACCGATACAGGCACCAACGCCGTAGCCCATTGTTCCGAGTCCACCGGATGTAAGAAGCTGTCTTGGCTCTTTGAATTTATAATACTGGGCTGCCCACATCTGATGCTGTCCTACATCCGTTGTAATTGTTGCATTGCCCTCTGTCAGCTCATAGATCTTGTTGATAATCGCCGGTCCCGAGAATTCATTCATATCTGCATGATCCGGATACTGTTCTTTGAGTGCATCAATCTGTGCTCTCCACTCCGGTTTCTTAGACGCCTTGATTCTGGTAGAGATCATCTTCAGTATTTCTTTGGCATCACCGACAACACTTGCATCAACTTCCACATTCTTATTGATCTCTGCAGCATCAATATCAATATGTAAAATCTTTGCCTGATTTGCAAACTTATTTGCATTACCGGTTACACGGTCTGAGAATCTCGCACCAATGACAATCACAAGGTCTGCCTGATTGATACCGAAGTTTGAAACCTTGGTTCCATGCATACCGATCATTCCCGTGTAACGGTCATCCGTTCCCGGAAATGCACCCTTACCCATCAATGTATCACAGACAACTGCATCAATTTTCTCTGCAAATTTTTTCAGTTCCTTGGACGCATCTGCCGCAACAACACCACCACCGACAAGAATCATCGGCTTCTTCGAGTTCTCGATCATCTTAATCGCTGTGTCGATATCCTCTGCACGGATTGTCTTTGTCACGCGCTCGATTGGCTCCGGTGCCTTCGGCTCATAGTCTGCAACATTTGCAGTAACATCCTTTGTAATATCGACAAGAACCGGGCCCGGTCTGCCTGACTGCGCGATTTTAAATGCACGGCGGATTGTATCTGCCAGTTCATGTACATTCTTTACAATAAAGCTATGCTTCGTGATCGGCATAACTACACCTGCAATATCAATCTCCTGAAAGCTGTCCTTTCCAAGAAGAGAAACACCTACGTTTGCAGTGATTGCAACAAGCGGAATCGAATCCATATATGCGGTTGCAATACCGGTTACAAGATTTGTTGCACCCGGACCGGAAGTTGCCATACATACGCCAACCTTACCAGTCGCTCTTGCATATCCATCTGCTGCATGGCTTGCGCCCTGCTCATGGGATGTCAGGACATGGTGAATCTCATCCTGATGCTTATACAATGCATCATAGACATTCAGGATCGTTCCTCCCGGATATCCAAATACTGTGTCAACGCCCTGTTCTTTCAGACATTCAATCACTATTTCTGATCCAGTTAATTGTTTCATAAACTTCTCCTTATCTACATACAACTTGATTTATCCTTTTTCTTCCTGTCAGATAACCAATATCTGATAGGATAGCACATTGTTTTGAATTATTCAATATATTTTACTTCAACTCCAAAACTGCACCGCGGTTACCGGATGTTACCATCTTTGCATATCTTGCCAGATATCCGGTTGTTACCTTTGGCTCTCTTGGTGTCCATGCTTCTTTCCGCTTTGCAAGCTCCTCGTCGGAAACCTTCACATTGATCGTACATGCATCGATATCAATGCTGATGATATCACCCTCTTCAATCAAAGCGATCGGACCTCCAACCGCTGCCTCCGGTGAGATATGTCCGATAGAAGCGCCACGGCTTGCGCCTGAGAAACGGCCATCTGTAATCAGTGCTACCGAAGATCCAAGTCCCATACCCGCAATCGCAGATGTCGGATTCAACATTTCTCGCATACCAGGACCACCCTTTGGTCCTTCGTAACGGATAACAACAACATCACCTTCCACAATTTTGCCACCCTTAATAGCCGCAATTGCATCTTCTTCACATTCAAACACACGTGCCGGACCTTCATGCTGCAGCATCTCTGAAACAACCGCAGACCGCTTGACTACAGAGCCATCCGGTGCGATATTTCCCTTCAATACGGCAAGTCCGCCGGTTGAGCTGTATGGATTTGCCATCGGACGGATAACTTCCGGATTCAGGTTCTTATGTCCCTTTACCGCCTCTCCGATTGTCTTTCCGGTTACTGTCATACAATCTTCATTGATCAATCCTGCCTCACAGAGCTGGTTGATAACCGCATACACGCCGCCGGCCTCGTTCAAGTCCTCCATATATGTCGGACCTGCCGGTGCTAAATGGCAGAGATTCGGTGTCTTCGCACTGATTTCATTTGCCATGGAAATATCAAAGTCAAATCCGATCTCATGTGCGATTGCCGGGATATGAAGCATGGAGTTAGTAGAGCATCCAAGTGCCATATCCACTGTCAATGCGTTCATGATAGCATCCTTTGTAATAATATCTCTTGGGCAGATATTCTTCTTGTACATCTCCATAACGGCATAACCGGCACGTTTTGCAAGCTTCAGTCTCTCAGAATATACTGCCGGGATTGTTCCGTTTCCAGGGAGTCCCATACCAAGTGCCTCTGTCAGACAGTTCATAGAGTTTGCGGTATACATACCCGAACATGATCCGCAAGTCGGACATGCATGGCACTCGAAATCGTTAACATCCTCTTCGCTCATCTTGCCAGCCGCATAAGAGCCAACTGCCTCGAACATAGATGAAAGGCTTGTCTTATGTCCTTTCACATGACCGGCAAGCATCGGACCTCCGGATACGAATACGGTCGGTACGTTGACTCTGGCTGCTGCCATCAGAAGTCCCGGTACATTCTTATCGCAGTTCGGGATCATGACAAGTGCATCAAACTGATGTGCAATTGCCATACACTCGGTTGAATCTGCGATCAGGTCTCTTGTTACAAGGGAATACTTCATTCCGATATGTCCCATTGCGATACCATCGCAGACAGCAATTGCCGGGAACATCACAGGTGTTCCGCCTGCTTCTGCCACGCCAAGCTTAACTGCCTGTGCAATCTTATCCAAGTTCATATGTCCTGGTACGATCTCGTTGTAAGAACATACGATGCCGACCAACGGTTTCTTCATTTCTTCTTCTGTCATTCCAAGGGCATTGAACAAGCTTCTGTGTGGTGCCTGCTGCATGCCGACTTTTACGTTATCACTCTTCATCTTTTTTCTTCCTTTCTCTTCAATTTGTTCAGACAATTTCGAGATTTGCATACCTGCAACATATATTTTGATTCCATTCATCTTATATACAATGTATTGAAACTAAGAAGTGCTAGATGTTCTGATCTACATTGTTTCATAATACGCAACCGCCGTCAATTCGCCATCCATGGCTCAGTGACGGCTTGTTTGAACATCGTGTTCAAACATTGCTTCTTTTACTACAGAACATCAAGAACTTCTAAGTTCCAAACATATCGTATATATCCATGAATGAAATTCAAAATATATGTTTTACATCCATCTCACTACCTCGAAATTGTCTGGCAAAGTATTATCTCTTAATTAACTACTAATTCTTCCTTAACCACTTAGATTCTTTCTACAATCTTGTCGCCCATCTCGTTACAGCCGACAAGGGTTGTGCCTTCGGACACGATATCGCATGTACGGAAACCATCTACCAGTACCTGCTTGACTGCGTTCTCGATCGCATCTGCCTCTTTGTCGAGGTCGAATGTGTAACGGAGCATCATCGCTGCGGAAAGAATCGTTGCGATTGGATTTGCCTTGTCCTGTCCGGCAATATCCGGTGCTGAACCACCGCTTGGCTCGTACATACCGAATTTTGTTTCGTTCAAGGATGCAGATGCCAGCATACCGATGGAACCTGTGATCATAGATGCCTCATCGGACAAGATATCACCAAACATATTCTCTGTTAATACGACATCGAACTGTGCCGGATCTTTGACGAGCTGCATTGCACAGTTATCAACAAGCATATGCTCATATGTGACTTCCGGATAATCCTTTGCAACCTCTTCTACAATTTTTCTCCAGAGTCTTGAGGAATCAAGCACGTTTGCCTTATCGACACTTGTTACCTTCTTGCGGCGCTTCATCGCGATATCAAAGCCCTTGATTGCGATACGGCGGATCTCATTTTCGTTGTAAGTCAGTGTATCAACGGCTGTCATTACGCCATCGACTTCCTTTGTCTCTCTTGCACCGAAGTAAAGACCACCGGTCAGCTCACGCATGATCATCATATCGAAACCACGGTCTGCAATCTCTTCCTTTAAAGGACATGCACCCTTTAACTGCTCATAAAGATTGGCTGGTCTTAAGTTTGCAAAAAGTCCCAACTCCTTGCGGATCTTCAGAAGTCCGGCTTCCGGTCTCTTCTCTGGTGGAAGCTTGTACCAAGGTGATGTGCTTGTGTTACCGCCGATGGAACCAAGCAATACTGCATCGCTTGCCTTTGCTCTTGCGACTGCTTCGTCAGTAAGTGGAACGCCACATGCGTCGATCGAGCATCCGCCCATCAGAAGCTGCTCATAATTAAATGTATGTCCAAACTTTTCTCCGACTGCATCTAACACCTTCATTGCCTGTGTGACAACCTCCGGTCCGATACCGTCACCCTTGATTACTGCAATATTACAATTCATGATTCATCCTCCAAATAATAATTTATCCTGTCTGTTTCTTACCGGTCAAACAAATGCTTTCTCTTCTTAAAGTATACAATGTTACAGATCAGCATCACGATAGAAACAGCCATTGTTCCATAGGTGGAGCTTGCGATATACTCTGTAAGACCATCCACGATGCTTGTAACACTCGCAATATATGCGATTGATATAATCAAACCTGCTACCTGCATGCCAATATACATTGCAGGGCCGCACTTCTTGAAATCCGCAAGCATAAATCGTGTGACAAGTGCGAAAATGGCAATCGTGATGTAGCATATACCAATAATCGTATCCACACCCTTCAAGCCAGAAAAATAACTATATACCCGATCAGTGTTCTCACCATAAATTCTGCCTGTAAGAAGCTGGAATCCATTCCACAATCCAACAAGAGCGGAAACAAACAGCTGGAAATAAATTACGAAATGAAACCATTTCATTCCAAGCTCTTTCTGTGGCTGCTGCGGTGTCTGATTGTACATGTCCTGCTGGTTGTACATGTTCTGCTGTGGTGCCTGATTGTACATTCCCTGCTGGTTATACATGTTCTGCTGTGGTGCCTGATTGTACATTCCCTGCTGGTTGTACATGTTCTGCTGTGGTGTCTGATTGTTTGCCTGTGCGCCTGCACCGGTATAAGCTCCACAGACTGGACAGGTCAACTGTCCGTCCGAAATCTGATTGCCACAATTATTACAAACTCCCATATATTTTATCCTCCCAGATGAAATTAGTTTTCTTTTGCATTGATATAGTTGATCAAACCGCCCTCTTTGATGATTTTCTGCATGAATGGAGGGAATGCCTGTCCCTTGAACTCGGTTCCTTTTGTCTTGTTGTAGATCATACCACTGTCAAAATCAACCTCTACCATATCGCCTGCCTCGATTCCCTTGGCAGCTTCCGGACACTCGATAATTGGAAGTCCGATGTTAATTGCGTTACGATAGAAAATTCTTGCAAATGTCTCAGCGATTACGCAGCTGATACCAGATGCCTTGATTGCAATTGGTGCATGCTCTCTCGATGAGCCGCATCCAAAGTTCTTATTTGCAACCATGATATCGCCCGGCTTCACACGCTTTACGAAGTCCTTGTCAATATCCTCCATACAGTTCTTTGCAAGCTCCGCAGGATCTGAGGAATTCAGATATCTTGCAGGAATGATTACATCTGTATCTACATTGTCACCATATTTATGTACTGTTCCGTATGCTTTCATTTTTGTTCCTCCTTATGCCAATTCTGCCGGGCTGCTGATCTTACCTGTAATCGCGGAAGCTGCTGCAACTGCAGGGCTTGCCAGATATACCTCTGAATCTACGTGTCCCATACGTCCAACGAAGTTACGGTTAGTTGTGGATACAGCTCTCTCGCCAGCTGCCATAACACCCATATGTCCGCCCAGACATGGTCCACAGGTTGGAGTTGATACGATCGCACCTGCCTCGATAAATGCCTTTGTCAGACCTTCCTCGAGCATCTGTAAATAAACCTCCTGTGTGCCAGGGATCACGATAACACGCACACCCTTTGCCACATGTCTGCCCTTGATGATATCGGCTGCAATACGCATATCAGAGATTCTTCCGTTTGTGCAGGAACCGATGACTACCTGATCGATCTTGATATCGCCAACTTCGTCGATGGTCTTTGTATTCTCTGGAAGATGTGGGAATGCAACGGTTGGCTTCAAGGTTGAAAGATCAATCGTATATTCCTCATCATAGACTGCATCGGCGTCTGCCTCGTACTTTGTATATGCCTTTGTCGAATGTTCCTTCATGTAAGCTTCTGTCTGCTCATCCACTGGGAAGATACCATTCTTTGCACCTGCCTCGATTGCCATGTTTGCAATTGTGAAACGGTCGTCCATTGTCAGGTTCTTGATACCCTCACCAACAAACTCCATAGACTTATAGAGTGCACCATCTACACCGATCATACCAATGATATGAAGGATTACATCCTTACCACTGATATATGGTGCTTTCTCGCCTACGATATTAAACTTGATTGCAGATGGCACCTTGAACCATGCCTTACCTGTCACCATACCGGCTGCCATATCCGTACTTCCGACACCTGTGGAGAATGCACCAAGGGCGCCGTAGGTACATGTATGTGAATCGGCTCCAATACATGTCTCGCCTGCAACAATCAGTCCTTTTTCCGGAAGCAATGCATGCTCGATTCCCATCTCTCCGACATCGAAGAAGTTCACGATCTCATTCTCGCCTGAGAACTCACGTACACATTTGCAATGCTCTGCACTCTTAATATCTTTATTCGGTGTAAAGTGATCCATAACAAGTGCAATCTTGCTCTTATCAAACACTTCCTTCTTATTAAACTTTTCCATCTCGTGAATGGCAACTGGTGTTGTGACATCGTTACCAAGCACTAAATCCAAATCTGCCTCAATCAACTGTCCTGCTTCCACACTTGCAAGACCTGCATGTTTCGCAAGTATTTTCTGCGTCATGGTCATACCCATAATCATTTCCTCCTGATTCTGCTTATAATAGTAGAATCATACCATATTTCTTTCTATAATTACAATATATAATATGAATATTGTTTATAACTTGTAGTTATGGTTTGGATATGATATATTTAATCAAACTACTATTTATAGGATGATAAGAATATAATTTTGAAACGCGAATTGCTATATAAGGAAACGAGGGGATATTATGTTTGATAATCTGAATTATTACAGAGTTTTTTATACGGTTGCCAATACCGGAAATATCAGCAAAGCCGCCGATATGCTGTTTATCAGCCAGCCTGCGATCTCAAAGGCGATCTCCAAGCTTGAAGACGGACTGCATGTGAAGCTCTTTCTGCGCTCTTCCAAGGGTGTGACGCTGACTGATGAGGGACAGGTTCTATACAACCATATCGAGAAAGCATTCTCAAATATCTCACAAGGCGAGGATGAAATCCGGCATATCCACGAGCTTGGTATCGGACAATTAAAGATCGGTGTCAGCACCTCGCTTTGCAAGCACATCTTACTGGACAAGCTGCAGACCTTCATCTTGGAAAATCCACACATCAAGGTTATCATCGACTGTCATTCCACAGTAAACACCCTGAAGCTTCTAAATGACGGACGTATTGATATCGGACTAATCTGCAAGACGGATATTCCTGCCGGTTTTGAATATCAGGATGTCAGCACGATTCATGACATCTTCGTCGTAAATGAAACGTATCTCTCCAACCTGCACCTGCGGGAACAGGAAGAGTTTGCACAGGAACCGACAAACCCGTGGCTCTTCGCCGGAAATCTGACCGGTATTATGGGAAATCTGGATGAGGACGTTCCCGCTTTACCTCCGATAGCTCCTGTGTCTGCGGCAGATAAATCGGGGTTTGCCATGAAAGATATTTTGGAGAAATCCAATCTCATGTTGCTGGAGAAGAATAATATCACCCGTACACATATCGATGATTATCTGGAGTCCGAAGGCATCCATCCACAGCAGATCCTCGAAGTAAATAATATGGATCTACTCATTGATTTTGCAGCTATCGGTATGGGTGTTGCCAGTGTCGTACGGGAGTTTGCGACGGACTATCTGGCTTCCGGGCAGATCTTAGAGCTTCCGATCTCCCACCCGGTTGCGGAGCGTACTGTCGGGTTCGTGTACCCGAAGAGCCGGGAGAAGTCAGAGGTGTTAAGGAAGTTTCTGGGGATGTGGGGATAACCCAAGCATGCAGCCACAAGTCGCGAAGCGACTTGCCGACTATGGTGCTTCGCACTTTTGTATATAATAACCTGAGCACGCAGTCGCAAGATGCTTCGCATCTTGCCGACTATGGTGCTTCGCAACATACATAAAAATAAAAACACGGCGGTTACCACAAGTAAACTTGCGTAACCGCCGTGTTTTTATTTTTCTATGCGTTGCTCAGGTAATTACATCATTCCCATGCCGCCGCCCATGCCACCTGCTGGCATAGCTGGAGCATCTTCCTTGATGTCTGCAACAACAGACTCTGTTGTAAGGAATGTAGAAGCAACAGATGTTGCGTTCTGCAATGCTGTTCTTGTTACCTTTACAGGATCGATAATACCTGCTTCGATCATATTTACATACTCTTCCTTGTAAGCATCAAATCCAACACCAACCTCAGACTCTTTGATCTTGTTGATGATAACTGCGCCTTCAAGACCTGCATTGGCTGCGATATGAGCAAGTGGAGCTGTCAATGCCTTTGCAATGATTGTTGCACCAGTCTTCTCGTCACCTTCCAATGTATCGATCAGAGCATTCAGCTTCTTAGAAGCATGGATATATGCAGATCCACCACCTGCGATGATACCCTCTTCTACGGCTGCTCTTGTAGCGTTCAAAGCATCTTCCAGACGAAGCTTTGCTTCCTTCATCTCTGTCTCAGTTGCAGCACCAACACGGATAACTGCGACACCACCAGCAAGCTTTGCCAGTCTCTCCTGCAGTTTCTCCTTATCGAACTCAGATGTTGTCTCAGCAAGCTGTGCCTTAATCACATTAACTCTTGCCTCGATATCTGCCTTTGCACCACAACCATCAACGATAACTGTATTCTCCTTGGCAACCTTGACGCTCTTTGCACGTCCAAGCTGATCCAGAGTTGTCTCCTTCAAATCATAGCCAAGCTCCTCAGAGATCACTGTACCACCTGTCAGGATTGCGATATCCTGCAGCATCTCTTTTCTTCTGTCACCATAGCCAGGTGCCTTTACACCTACGACTGAGAATGTACCACGCAGCTTATTTACGATCAATGTTGTAAGAGCCTCGCCCTCGATATCCTCAGCGATGATCAAAAGCTTCTGTCCACCCTGTACGATCTGCTCCAGAAGTGGAAGAATATCCTGAATGTTTGAAATCTTCTTATCTGTGATCAGGATATATGGGTTATCCAGCTCTGCAACCATCTTCTCCATATCCGTTGCCATGTAAGCACTTACATAACCACGGTCAAACTGCATACCTTCTACTAAGTCAAGCTCAGTCTTCATTGTCTTAGACTCTTCGATTGTGATAACGCCGTCCTTGGAAACCTTCTCCATTGCATCTGCAACGAGTTCGCCGACACCATCATCACCAGCAGAGATCGAAGCTACTCTTGCGATCTGCTCCTTACCATTGATAGACTCGCTCATCTCTGAGATTGCATCAACGGCTGCATCACAAGCCTTCTTCATACCTTTACGAAGTACGATTGGGTTTGCTCCTGCTGCTAAGTTCTTCATACCTTCGTTGATCATTGCCTGCGCCAGAACGGTTGCTGTTGTTGTACCATCACCGGCAACATCATTTGTCTTGGTTGCAACTTCCTTTACGATCTGTGCACCCATATCCTCAAATGGATCTTCCAGAGAAATCTCCTTTGCAATTGTCACACCATCATTTGTGATGAGTGGTGAACCAAATGACTTTGCAAGAACTACATTTCTTCCTTTTGGTCCAAGTGTTACGCTAACTGTATCTGCAAGCTGGTTTACGCCTGCTTCCAAAGCCTTTCTGGCTTCTGCTCCATACTTAATTTCCTTTGCCATTGTATTACGCCTCCTAGTTTTTTTCGCATCTTCTAATGATAACGGCAATACTTTCTTTGTACCCATACTGCCTTACCTGCTACTGAACGATTGCAAGAATATCTGCCTGCTTTACAATGATGTACTCATCATCTCCAAGCTTTACTTCTGTTCCTGCATATCTTGAATAGATTACTTTATCGCCAGCCTTGACTTCCATTGGAACCTTCTCGCCATCTACGACAGCGCCAGGGCCAACTTCAACGACCTCTGCATACTGTGGTTTTTCCTGTGACTGTGTTGGAAGAACGATACCTGATTTTGTCGTCTCTTCTGCAACGGACTGCTTTAATACAACTCTGTCTCCTAACGGTGTTAACTTCATAATATACCCGACCTCCTAATTTTTACTTTTAGCACTCATATTGATTGAGTGCTAACATAATTCTTATTGTACTCATTTTTCTGAAAAAATCAACCCCTAATTTGTAAATTTAACCAAATGGACACAATTTGCCGGACAGCCTGTATATAATGTATGATTCCTATCCTGTTTTTATGCTATTCCGTTAGGATTCTATGATCGTATGGTTCGTCTTGATGATGCCCCGTGGCAGCGAATCCTTCGCATTCTTCCACGGCTCGTCCTTAAACCGGTAATCAAACTTATCAATAAACCAGCCGATATCACCATTTACACGCTCCATACCCGCAAAATATGTCTTGTTCAAAATCTCCTGAAACTCCGCATAGGCATCCTTCGGAAGCTTCACACTGCCCTCATCATACAGGATTCCATAATGATAGGTACAAAAGCCCTTGCAGTTTGCAAACTTCTTACGGAACTCCGGCTCCTTCTTCCACAGATGAAAGATCGTATCAATATACCGCATGGACGTCTCTTTCATCCGGTTACAGATGAAACACGAATCCTCCAGCCGTTTGATATAATCACTGACCGAAGAGCTTGCCTGCTTCTTAAAAAGTCCTCCCGATACAACTGGTTTCCCTGTACTGAGCGCTTTCAGATCCCGGATTGTCTTATCCGTATGTGTCTTTAACATCAAGGCAAGCCCCAGCCGGTTCTTCTCTGCATAAAGCATCCGTACATGGTGCGCACAAAAGCCCTGCTCGTCTGTCATCGCACGGTTATCATCCTCCATATAGCTTGGTCCCATCGTGTAATCGATTGCATTCCGCTCCAATTGCCGGTTCATCTCGCAGATTGGACATTCACAGTCCGTCGTAAATGCGTCATTCACCGGAATCGTATACAACTGTTCTTCCATTTTTTGTTCCTCCCTTTTCTTGTATCTCATTCAGACGGAAATTTCCCATCTTATTGCGCAAAAGAGAGCACAGCGATCCCGTTGTGCTCTCTTTACTTAGTTTACAATATAATCTCCTGTCTCTGCATCCCGCAGGAAATACAGTTTCAGATAATTCCTGTAATTACGTAATTTCCCTTCATAGATGATTTCCAGATCATCACACATCCGAAAATCACGCGGGCAGGTCAATCCCGGTTTCTTCATAATCAGTGAAATTCCCGCCTTACGCAGAACATACGACACAAACTGTGAACAGAAATAATTGTATCGCCGTTCCACCGATCTCTGGCACATCACACCTAAAATTCCAAGATAATTATATCGATAAAATGCTTTTTCACTCTTAAATTGTTCCAGTATTTCCATGATCTTTTCATACTGTTGTTTGGTCACACGCAGTCTCCCGATTCTGCATGTTGTCTGGACATCACGCCCAAATACCCCCGTCGTGATATCCTCATTGATAAATCCGCAGTCAAACGGATTATGTAAGTGCTTTCTTGCGAAGCTATACATTTCCTTTAGTTCCACATCCATCGCCAGTGATGTATGCGCATATGGCTCCCGCGTCCATAGCTTGATCACACGTGACGGAAGTGTCTGTGTCTTGGACAACACAATATAAACACTGTAATCTTCCTCTTCTGGTTCATACACGTGCAAAGGAATGCCTGTCATAATATTATTTGCATCCATACTAAATCAATCTGTTATTACAGATTATGCTCCATCTCATTTATTGTTCTTAATACTCTCCCGAATCATATCCTTCAGCTTCAGCGCCTCATCCTTCATACGGGAAGATGCCGACCGCGATGTAATCACGATGGACAATAACCGCAATGCATCCTCGTTTTTTCCAAGTCTGCGCGCTAAATCCGCTAATAGATAGTGGAGTGTATTTTCATCCATTCCCGCCATTGGGAACGTCTCTGATGAGATTGCCTTCAAAAATCCTTCATACGCATTTTTTAAACATTCTCTTTCATCCATATACAGGGAGCGATTTTCCTCCGGTGTGATACCTTCCGGTCTCGCTGCAAGATACTGTCGTTTTCCACGCAGTACCCATGCGTATTTCAGACACGTGTATGCCCGCTCACTATTTTTCGCCTTTTTCACCATTGCTGTGATCAGCGCCAACTGATAGCGCGTGATCGCGTCATCATATGTAAAGATATCCTTCTGGATTGCCGGCTCTATACCATTGAACTTCGAACCGATCTGTTCGCTGATATCCCGGATCTGCCGGTTCATCAGCTTGCCAAAATATCTGCCAAGTGCAGAATATCCACACTTCTCGCAGGTAATCACATCATACTTGATTGGATCTATATGATTATAAATCGGTCGAAGATCCGTATCTTTGCTTTCCAGCCGGACCTTTCCAGCTCGCACGCATTTCGTCTTAAATGTCAGATTACAAATCGGGCATTCATAAGTCTTATCAAACAGTGCTTCTTTCTCCAGCTCCTCCGGTGACTTTGTCTCCTTTTGTTCCGCTGCCCCGCGGCGTGCGGCTGCTCCGGAATCATTATCTAATATCTTTGATTCGTCAAAATCGCCAAGGCCAAGATTTCCGATTATGGAAAAAATGCCCATCTCAATCCTCCTCTGCCTAACACCCCTGTTACTTCTCTTATTTACCCGGCTTGTATGAACTCTTTAATGAGACAATCCGGTTAAATACCAAATGATCTTCTGTTGTATCTTTCTCGTCCACACAGAAATATCCATGACGCAGGAACTGGAACTTATCACCCTTGACAGCCTCTCCCAATGCTGCCTCAAGCTTACAATTCTTTAAAACTGTCAAAGAATTTGGATTGTAGTTCAGGGTACCATCTTCATTGAGTTTTCCCTTTTCTTCATCCACAATATTCTCGTACAGGCGAACCTCTGCATCCACTGCACTTTCTGCAGATACCCAGTGGATCGTTCCTTTGACCTTTCTGCCCTCAAAACCGGAACCACTTCTAGTCTCCGGATCATAGGTACAGTGGATCTCCGTTACAACTCCATTTTCATCCTTCTTGTAATCCACGCACTTTACGAAATAAGCACCCTTTAAGCGCACTTCATTTCCAGGGAACAACCGGAAATACTTCTTCGGCGGCTCCTCCATAAAGTCTTCGCGTTCAATATATAACTCTCTTGAGAATGCAACCTGACGCTTGCCTGTAGATTCATCCTCCTGATTGTTATCGATATCAAAATATTCGACCTGACCTTCCGGATAGTTATCAATAATCAGCTTGATTGGATCTAATACCGCCATCATACGGTTTGCCTTCAGACGCAGGTCCTCACGGATACAATACTCAAGCATTGCATAATCCGCAGAGCTCTGTGACTTTGATACACCAACCAGCTCCATAAACATCTTGATGGATTCTCTTGTAAATCCACGTCTCCGAAGTGCAGCGATTGAAACCAGTCTTGGATCATCCCAGCCATCTACGATGCCATCTTCTACCAGCTTCTTGATATAACGCTTTCCAGTCACAACATTGGTCAGATACAGCTTGGAGAACTCAATCTGTCTCGGTGGGTTCTTGTATTCCAGTTCCCGTACAACCCAGTCATAGAGTGGTCTATGATCCTCAAACTCCAATGTACAGATAGAATGGGTAATTCCCTCCTCAGCATCCTCGATCGGATGTGCAAAATCATACATCGGATAGATGCACCACTTATCACCGGTATTGTGATGTGTCATACGTGCAATACGATAGATAACCGGATCACGCATATTGATATTCGGACTTGCCATATCAATCTTCGCACGCAATACCTTGCTTCCATCCGGATATTCTCCGTTCTTCATACCCTCAAATAATTTCAGGTTTTCCTCTACGCTTCTGTCACGGTATGGGCTGTTCTTGCCCGGTTCCTTCAGTGTTCCACGATACTCGCGGATCTCGTCTGCAGACAGATCGCAGACATAGGCTTTTCCTTTCTTGATCAGCTTGATTGCTGCTTCGTACATTGCATCAAAATAATTCGATGCGAAATAAATCTTATCTCCATAATCAGCGCCCAGCCACTTGATATCATCAATGATGGACTGCACATATTCTGTCTTTTCCTTTGTCGGGTTCGTATCATCAAACCGGAAATGGAATGTTCCGCCATACTCCTTGGCAAGACCATAGTTTAACAGAATTGATTTGGCATGTCCGATATGCAGATATCCGTTTGGTTCTGGTGGAAAACGGGTTACAACCTCTGTATATCTTCCTTCTGCCAGATCTTTATCTATCTCCTGTTCAATAAAATTCTTTGAAACTGTTGCTTCACCTTCCATGGACGTACTCCTTTTTTTCTAGTATTTCTCTATCATAGCATTGTATATGCATTTCGTCAATTTACTCTTTCGTGTCTGTCGGTGCAGACGCATCCGGTGCCGCGCTGTTTTGTGTACCATCTGCAAATACGCTGTCCATCTGGGAATCATAATTTGTCATGATCTTGTTATTGATTTCCATGGAACGCTTCTCATAATCCTCGTGCGCGAGTTCTTTTTCTGATTTCTCCACATAGGCTTCGCCACCACCCATGCTTGTCTGGAAATCACGATTGACTTCCTCTACCAGTGCATTTACCTCTGGTGTAAGAATTGAGCTGTCTACCTTCGGAATCTCGGATGTCTGCTCCAGATCGGATGGATCTGCCTGCTTCTCTGCTTCCTGTACCGTTGGAATCTCACTGCCTGTACTTCCATCGATTACGGCATCTGCCAGTTTCTCATCCGCCGTTTCTGCCTGCGGTGCTTCCAACTCCTCGGAAACCTCTGGCTTATCCAATCCAAGTTTCTGCAAAAGCTCTGGATTCACATCTTTATTTGCATTGGCAAGCTGGGCGATCATATCTTCCGCATCCAGCATCTCTTTGTTCTGCTTATTGATCCGTCCTGCAAAGATTACAAGACATACGACCAGAATTACGATAATCAAAGCAGCTCCAACCATAATTCCAATCACAAGTGGATTTGTGAACGGACTCTTCTCTGTCGGAACTTCCACCGGTGCACTTGGTGTTGCCACAGTCGGGGTTGCCGGAACCAGTACTTCCTCTGACACGATCATCGGTACATAGCGTAAAAATGCCTGTTCCTTTGCATCGTACTCATAAAAGCCTTCCTCGCCCTCAACATTGATCGCATAAACAAGATACAAATCCTTATCTGCAATATCATCAGACTGATAAGCAATGACCGAATTGTCTCCAATCTTCAAAGTCGTCTCCTTAAATCCATCCGGAATTGCAACACCATCTGGAACGGCAGTTATAATATAACGGTTATACTGAGAAGAATACTCCTGATATGGAGTAAATACATCCTTTTCCGCATCCATAATAAACCAGTGGTTCTCGCCATCCTCGTCTTTCAGACATACCACCCTGATCTTCTTATTTGGGGACTCGTAAGAAAGTACATCCCAGTCCTTATAAGTTGTCGTACCGGCAGTAAAGCCTTCCGGTGCTTCCAGACCATCCTCGTTCATCACAAATGAATATTCTTTTCCATCGATCGTCGCAACCGGATCTCCGACATCCTCGCCCGCCTGTACATTGATCGTATAAACCTTAACCGCACCATTTTCCGCAGTAACGGTTACCCGTACAGTGTTCTTTCCTTTCTGGATCGAATTGGCACCAGAGACACTTGTTGTCGCGTTGCCATCTGCAGCAGATGCGCTGACAACCACACTTGTAACATCCTCATCCACCTGTAACGAGTATGTCGTACGGTCTGCGGAAAATGCAGGTGTCAATGTACCCGGAGATACCTGCAGACTTGCCAGATCGCAATCTGCCGATCTGCCATCATCCTCTGTCGTCTCAGTTGTCTCTCCGGCCTCTGTTGTTGCATTTCCATTATTGGTATCTCCATTGTTCGATGCGGTTGCAACCGTTACCGTTGCACCTGCATGGGAGATTGATATGGCATTGCCGTTGATATCATAAACATCACTTCCGCTTGTTGTGATACTTCCGCTACCATTTGCAATGGCTGTAAAGGAAATCGAAAACGAACCCGCAGAGGTTCCACTTGCCGTTACCGTTCCGCCGCCGCCATTGACGATGGCGCTTCCACTTGCGGAATTATATTGCAGCACGCTCGAATTGTAGGACACATAGATCGTGTATGCGGAAATATCCGAGCCACTGACGGATATCGTTGCAGTAACGTTATTTCCCACGCTCACGGTGCTTGCGCTCAATGCAATCACTACATTTGCCGCCTGTGCATCAATCTTTCCAAATTGCAGGCATAAAATGAATGCCGTTAAAATTGCCAGTCCACGTTTCAAAAATTGTTTCATGATAGTCCTCCTGCTTTTTCCTGTCGTTTCTCATGTATGTTACTGGATTGTCTCCAATCCAACAATATGCCGCTGTATCTTGACGATATCCAACGCGGTTACTTTTCCATCTCCATTGATATCCGCGATTGCAAGCACATCACTGTTTAACGCGTCCAGACCAACGATCAGACGCTGCAGCTTGACAATATCCAAAGCCGTGATCTTGCCATCACCGTTCAGGTCGCCCTTCTTGCCACCCGCAGACGGTGTCGTCGGGTTGTTCGTTGCCGTGCCCCGCACGACTGTTAATTTATAGGTTCTGGTCGCACCACTCTGCGCCGTTACCACAAGGCTGATCACGTTTGTTCCCTGTGACAGACTCACCGTTCCTGCGCCGCTCACACGTGCATTCTTATTCACCGGTGTCGCTGTGATATTGATCTTATCTACGGAAGCGGACACGATCAGAGAATAATCCGTCGTATTGTTCACCGCATAGGACGGTGTCAGTCCGTATCCCGCAATGGAAAGCGTTTTGAGCCAATTATTGGGATTTCCGGAATCCGCAGGTTTTGAAACTGCCTGTGACGGCAGGCTGGAATAAACCGGAATCTCAAACATCATCGAAGAATTGAGCAGATTATTGTTTTTATATGCATTGTAGCTTGTCAGACACTCCGTTGCCGGTGACTGGATATTCGTCATGTACTGATGACTGAACAGACTGCTCTTGTTTGTCACGTTAAATTTCTGTGTATATAACGTATTCTGTCTGACATTGATATACGATGCACCGAGATACTGTGCACCGCCAATGATAGACTTTGCTGCGGTGTTCCACGGACGTCCATATGAACCGCTTCCGGCCGCCCATTGCAAGCCCTTTACCGCTGCATTGCCATTTGGCGTGTCAAATGCTCCAATGTTGTAGAAGTTATAAATGCCCGGATATGAGGAATTCGTTCCAGAACATGCAGTTCCAATCTTAGAACCCATCTCCAGACGGATACGGCTCGCAATATGATATGGGCTGACACCGGACTGTGCCGCTGCCTCCATAATGATCTGTGCATAGGTGCGGCTGTCACCTGCCGGTTTTGTCTGCGACATAAAGGTCCCCTTCAAAATCGCTTCCACACCAGTCTCATTCTGTACGCCCTGCTGATAAGACAGGCTCTCAAATGCAAAAATATAATTTTCATACAAGTATGTACGTGGGTCCATATAATAAGCAACCAGTTCATCCGATGCCGCAAACCATGTCTTTCCATCGAAGGAACTCCATGTGTCCGTTGCAATGTTATAACCGATTGTCGTCGATCTCCAGTTATAATGCGGATACGAGCTTGTTCCATAGATCAGATTCTTGACCTGTCCGGATTTGGATACCTCATTAGCTACAAGTGTATTCCAATCCACTCCGGTCTGAACCGCCCGAAATTCCCAGTTTGGGTATTTCTCATGGATAGCGCGCAAATAAGGCTTATAGCTGTCCGGGAACCCCTGCGCCGAAAGCTTTGCCTCAAAATCAGCATCCCCACTCGGTGTCGAAGGCGTCGGTGCTGCACCAGCCACCACGTATTGGGAACTCACATATCCAGTATAGCTGCCCCCATTATAGGTGAGCGTTACCTTATACCAGCTGGAATTGGATGTATCCTGTATCGTCAGTGCCTGTCCACCATTTAAATAAATTGTATTTCCATTGGAATCTTTTATCGGCGTACCACCGGGTGTCTCACGAAAATAAACCCCAGTTACACCAGATTTTATAGAACCTTCCGTTGCTGCTGACGCATGCAAAACGGGTATATATTGAAAAAGCAGAACAACCATGCAGATTGCCACTACCGTTGCTATCCATCGTTTTTTTGTCATCAAACCACACCTTTTCTGAATTTGAGCCTAGTTATACAAGGGTAGTATAACACAATATATTGATGGTTGCAGTAATTTTTTGGCTTTTTTTGTGATTTTTCACAGAATTTTCTGAATTTTTGTTTTCAACATTCCCTCTTGACAGAAAACCAATAATAAAGTATTATCTCTGTTGTGCTTTATACAAAGCAAGCTGGTATGGCTCAGTCGGTAGAGCGTCGCATTGGTAGTGCGGAGGTCACGGGTTCGATTCCCGTTACCAGCTTATAAAAAAAGAACTTCCTTTGTAAGGAAGTTTCTTTTTTTGTCTAATTCTATTTCCTTGATAATTTCCCACGGATACGCTGCAATGCATTGTCAATCGACTTCTCTGTCTTTCCGAGCTGTTCTGCGATCTCCTCGTAGGAAAGTCCCTGCAAATACAGTTTTAACACCTGCTGTTCAAGCTTGCTAAGCTCTTTTTTGATACGAGCATTCCGATCTTCGATCTGTTCGCGTGCAATCAATAGCTTCTCCGGGTCTTCTTCCCGGCTTGTGGAAAGACGTTCCTCCAGCATGAAGTTGTCACCCTCCTCGCTGTTCATATACAACGATACATAGGAATTTAACGGCACATGCTTCTTGCGGTTCGAGTTTGTGATTGCATTCTGAATCTGTCTGCGGATACAGACACTGGCAAAGGTGGAAAAGCTGGCTGCCTTGTCCGGGCTGTAATCCCGGATTGCCTTAAAAAGCCCAATCATCCCCTCCTGCGCCAGATCCTCGGTTTCCGCGCCGATCAGATAGACTGTACGCACTTCCCGTTTGACCAGATATCCATACTTTTGCAACAGGAACTCTGTTGCCTCATCCTCACCAGCCCGTCCAAGCGCAAGTATTTGATTGTCGTCCATCTTTGTATAATCCAACGCTTCTTCTCCGTATTTTTACTGCATTCTCTGCCGCACAACCTCATAGGCAAGCACGCCGGCTGCCACGGATGCATTCAATGAATCTATATCGCCCTTCATCGGGATCGATACAACATAATCACATTTTTCTTTGACAAGGCGGCTCACACCGCTTCCTTCGTTTCCGATCACAAGACCGATCGGTCCGGTCAGGTTCGCCCGGTACATCACCTCACCGCCCATATCAGCGCAGGCAAACCATAGGCCTTTTTCCTTTAGTTCTTCGATTGTCTTGGCAATATTTGTCACCTTGGCAACTGGTGTATAGTGGATTGCACCTGCCGAAGCCTTGACTACCGTTGCAGTCAGTCCGACTGCCCGGCGCTTCGGAATGATCACGCCATGTGCCCCACACAGATTTGCAGTACGGATAATCGCACCTAAGTTATGCGGATCCTCAATCTCATCTAAAATAAAGATAAACGGATCCTCGCCCTTTTCCTTTGCTTTTTCTAAGATATCATCCACTTCCGCATATGAAAATGCCGCTGTAATTGCCATCACACCCTGATGCTTCCGGTCTGGAGACATCTGATCAAGCTTTTCCTTGCTCACAAAATTTACGATCACATCTTTTTTCTTCGCATCACGTAAGATGGATGAAATCACGCCATCGCGCAGACCATCCTGAATATACAGCTTGTCGATTGTTTTTCCGGCACGAAACGCCTCTAACACCGCATTTCTGCCTTCAATCATATGGTCGTCCTGCGGTTCCTGTTCATTTATAATATTCTTATTCTCACTCATTTTGTTTTCCTTTACTGTTCTTTGCCCGCGAGATACTGTTTAATCATACCATTCACAAAATACTGCAGTCGTTCCATATCCCCTTTCAGATACAGATATCCATACAGGGCTTCTAATCCCGTTGCTTTGCGGTACTGTCCCATCGTGGCATTCTTCGCCTTGGAATGAGTATTCGTATTTCTGCCACGCTTGTAGACATCCAGCTCATCCTCTGACAGTTCTTCCATGATCTGATCGATATAATCTGCCTGATTCACCGCCTTAACGATCTTGCTGACCTCCACATGATACTTATGCGGCTGCATATTGGAATGTGTGACAAAATATTTCTTCACAAGCAGATCCAATATACTGTCACCCATATACGCAAGCGCAAGTGGCGAGTACTGATATGCATTTACCTGTTCGGTCTTTACGCTCTCTTCCATCTTACACCTTCTCTGGTATCCTCCAGAATGATTCCCTTCTCTGTGAGCAGATCACGGATTTCATCCGCTCTCGCAAAGTTCTTTGCCTTTCTGGCTGCCTGACGTTCCTCGATCAGATTCTCGATCTCCTCGTCTAAAAGCATCTCCTGCTCCTTGATATCAATACCAAGAATATCCATCAGCTGTTTCATCGTATCATAGATCTTCTGCGCAAATGCCTTGCTTGTTACACCAGCCTCGACATTTGTGTTTGCAAATTTTACAAGCTCAAAGATAACAGAAATCGCATCGGCTGTATTTAAGTCATCTTCCATCGCATCTTCATAGCGCTTTACAAACGCTGGAATCTCCTCTGCCAGCTTTGTCTCTGCCTCGGTCATATCTGCAACTGTACTGTTGTTGATTGCTTCCTCTACCTTTGATGCTGATGTGCGGATTCTGTCCAGTCCGTTCTTAGAGCTTTCCACAAGCTCTGATGAGAAATTAAGCGGACTTCTGTAATGTGCGGAAAGCATGAAGAAGCGGATGACCTGCAGATCGTACTTTTCTCCAATCTCTCTTACCGTGAAGAAGTTTCCAAGTGACTTGGACATCTTCTCGTTGTTAATCTTCAAAAATCCATTGTGCATCCAGTACCGTGCAAACTCTGTATCATTGGCTGCCTCACTCTGCGCGATCTCATTCTCATGATGTGGGAAGATCAAATCCTCTCCACCGGCATGAATATCAATGACATCGCCAATATACTTCTTCGACATAACCGAACACTCCAGATGCCAGCCTGGTCTTCCATCGCCCCAAGGAGATGGCCATGATGGCTCGCCTTCCTTCTTCGGCTTCCAGAGTACAAAATCAAGCGGATCTTCCTTCTCATCCTCACCGGAAACAAGAAGTTCACGGTTTCCGGCACGCAGATCGTCAATATTCTTCTTAGAAAGCTTACCATAATCAGAGAACTTTCTCGTACGGAAATATACGGTTCCATTTACTTCGTATGCATAGCCCTTCTCAATCAGCGTCTCTACCATCGCGATCATGTCCGGGATTTCCTTCGTTGCCTGCGGATGTGTCGTTGCTTCTTCTACATGAAGCGCTGCCATATCCTTCTTGCACTCTGCGATGTAGCGCTCGGAAATCACAGACGCATCCACACCTTCTTCATTCGCGCGCTTGATGATCTTGTCATCGACATCGGTAAAGTTTGACACATAGTTTACTTCATAGCCCTTGTACTCAAAATATCTGCGCAATGTATCAAACACGATCATCGGTCTTGCATTTCCGATGTGAATATAGTCATATACGGTTGGTCCACAGACATAGATACCTACCTTGCCCTCGTTGATCGGATGAAATTCATCCTTATGTCTGGTGAGTGTATTAAAAATCTTCATACCTGTTTGTTCCTCCTGCGATCGTTCCATTTTTCTTTTTCAAATATGTCATGCAATCCGCGGTTTGTCAAGCAAAAGCTTAGTGTGCAAACTGTGAATTGTACAGATTCGTGTAGAAGCCATTCTGTGCCATAAGCTGGTCGTGGTTTCCCTTCTCGATGATATTTCCATCCTTCATAACTAAGATTACATCTGCCTCGCGGATTGTTGACAATCTGTGTGCAACAATAAAGCTCGTTCTGCCCTGCATCATACGGTTAAATGCCTTCTGGATCCGGATCTCCGTACGTGTATCAATGGAAGAAGTCGCCTCATCTAATATAAGCATCGGCGGCAATAACAGCATCACCCGTGTGATACACAAAAGCTGTTTCTGACCCTGTGAAAGATTGCCGCCATCCTCAGCGATCACCGTGTCATAGCCCTGTGGCAGACGGCGGATGAAGCTGTCAGAATGTGCAAGCTTCGCTGCCTGTACGATCTCCTCATCGGTAGCATCCGGCTTTCCGTATGCAATATTCTCACGAATCGTACCACTCTTTAACCATGTCTCCTGCAATACCATACCATAGTTTTCTCGCAGGCTGTCTCTCGTCATGTCACGGATATCTGTACCGTCAACCGAAATAGATCCGGTATCCACATCGTAAAACCGCATCAGCAGATTGATGAGTGTACTCTTTCCGCATCCGGTCGGTCCAACGATTGCCACACGCATACCCGGCTTTACAGAGAGATTCAGGTTCGTGATGAGCGTCTTATCCTTTACATAGGAGAAATTCACGCCCTTAATCTCGATTGCACCCTTCGTATCCGTTAATACATGGGCCTGCTCCTTCTCCGGTACCTGCGGCGTCTCATCTAAAAGCTCAAATACACGTCCGGCACATGCCATCGCATTCTGAAGCTCGGTAATGACATTCGATATCTCGTTAAATGGTTTCGTATACTGGTTTGCGTAGCTTAAGAAGCAGGTAAGCTGTCCAACAGTAAATCCGGTCGAAATCACGGAAACCGCACCGATGATACCGACTGCCGCATATACAAGGTTGTTGAGAAATCTTGTACATGGATTGACAATGGACGAATAAAAGGTTGCTGACATGCTATCTTTCTCCAGACGGTCATTGATCTCCCCAAAACGCTCCAACGCTTCATCCTCGTAGCCAAATGCCTGCACAATCTTCTGCTGCCCGATCATCTCGTCGACCAGTGCTGTGATCTCACCACGTGTCTCTGACTGCCGGTGGAACAGATGATAGGTACGCTTCGCAATAAACGATGCTACAAACAGGGAAAGTGGCGTCAATACAATTACAACCAACGCGATCGGTACATTTACAGCTATCATAAATCCAAGCGTTGCAAGAATCGTTACGATTCCGGTGAACAGCTGTGTAAATCCCATCAGAAGTCCGTCTGCAAACTGGTCGATATCCGACACGATACGGCTCACGATATCGCCATGCTTGTGCGAATCAATATAGGAAAGCGGAAGCTCCTCCATATGATTAAATACTTCGATACGGATATCCCGCACAACGGAATATGTGATATGGTTGTTAATAATATTCATAAACCACTGTGAAAGCACTGTCACAACGGTTACCATCACAAATGTATAGATGATGTCCTTGATTCCATCGAAGTCAACCAGACCTTTTCCGACGATCAAGTCGATTGCATCACCGGTCAGAATCGGTGCATACAAGGTTGAGGCAACGGTGATCATTGCACAGACAAACGAAAGGATGACCAGAATACGGTATTTCTTGATGTGTGTCAATACACGCTTCAACACAGCTTTATCAAAGCCCTGCAGCTTCTTTTTCTTATCCTTAGACATCTGCCTTCACCTCCTTGTTCTGGGATGCGTAGATCTCCTGATATACCGGGCAATTCTTCATCAGTGTATCATGATCGCCTATCCCTGCGATCTTACCATCGTCCAAAACGACGATCTTATCTGCATACATGATGGAGGATGCACGCTGCGATACGAGGAATACCGTCGTGTGATCGGTCTTCTCCTTGATTGCTTTCCGGAGAGCGGCATCCGTCGCATAGTCAAGTGCGGAAGAACTGTCATCAAGAATCAGGATCTCCGGCTTCTTCACAAGCGCACGCGCGATCGTCAGTCTCTGCTTCTGTCCACCGGACAGGTTCTTACCACCCTGGTTCAGCATAAACCCGATTCCTCCATCCTTCTGTTGCACAAAATCCTCCGCCTGTGCGATAGAAAGTGCTTCCTCGATTTCCTCGTTCGTTGCATCTTCCTTGCCCCAGCGGATATTATCCGCGATCGTTCCGGAGAACAGCACTGCCTTCTGTGGAACGACACCGATTTTTTCTATCAACTGCTCTTTTGGATATTCCATTACATCCACACCATCGATTTTAATACTGCCCTGTGTGCAGTCATAGAAACGAGGAATCAGATTCACAAGAGTCGATTTACCGGAGCCTGTACCACCGATAATACCGATCGTTTCGCCACGTTTCACCTTCAGGGAAAGTCCCTCGATGGAAGTTTCCTTTGCATCCGCATACGTGAGACCTGCATCGACAAACTCCACCTTCGGAATCGCTGTACCGCCGGCTGCTTCCACGGGTGCAGTCTCATATATCTGGCTGCTTGTCGTCTCGAAGATCGCACCGAGACGGTTCGCACAGGCAACTGCCTTTGTCTCTGTAATAATCAGATTTGCAAGCTTCACAAGCTCAATCAGAATCTGTGACATGTAGTTTACAAGCGCATATACTTGTCCCTGCTTTAAAATACCGAGATCTACCTGCTTTGCACCGCCCCAGATCAGGGCTACAATCGACAGGTTAATGACTGCGTAGGTCAGTGGATTTAAGAAAGAAGAAATCTTTCCGACGAACAGCTGTCCCCTCGTCAATGCTTCCGTTACCTCGGCAAACTCCTCTTTTTCCTTCTTCTCCTGATTAAATGCACGGATGACACGCACACCGGACAGATTCTCTCTGGATTTCAATGTCACTGTGTCAAGCTTGCTCTGTACTTTCTTATACAAAGGAATCGAAACAAGCATAATTCCAAATACGATCACAATCAGAACCGGAAGCGTAATGAAGAACACACGCGACGCCTTCGCATTGACCGTAAATGCCATGATCGTTGCACCGAACACAATAAACGGGGAGCGCATAAACAGACGCAGGAACATATTGATTCCTGTCTGTACCTGATTGACATCACTCGTCATACGCGTGATGAGTGTCGCACTGCCGAGCCTATCAATCTCCGTATAGGAAAGTGTCTCTATATGCTTGAACAGATCATACCGGATTTCCTTTCCGATTCCCATTGCCGTCTTCGCCGAAAAATACTGCGCTGTGATGGAACATCCAAGTCCAATTACGCCGAGTCCAACCATGACAAATGCCATCTTATAAATATATGGCTTGTCATTTCCTGCAATACCATTATCAATGATTGCCGCCATAACGAGCGGTACCAAAAGCTCAAAGGCCGCTTCTAACATCTTGAATAATGGTGCTAAAATTGCTTTCCATTTGTAATTCTTGAAATATTGTAATACTTGTTTCACGTTTCTTTCCTTTTTCTCTTTCCCTTATTTTATAGTTGACCTATGATACAAATTCCCTTAAACTATTATAGACAAGGATTTTTCTTTTTCAATACAAAATCAAAAAAATGTAAAGGAGATTCATACTATGGACGATAAAAACAGATCATTTTCAACCGATAATACCGACGACGATGACTATGTAGACATGGTGTTAGATGATGGCACAGAGCTTCATTGCAGTGTCATTGCCATCTTCCCAGTCGAAGGTCAGCAGTATATCGCATTGCTTCCGGACAAAGTCATAGACGGCTACGAAGAAGACGACGTCTTCCTCTACCGTTACACAGAGAAGGAAGGCGACGACGTCGAACTTGGCATGATCGATTCCGAAGAGGAATACGAGATCGTTGCCGATGCGTTCGACGAGCTTTTAGATAACGAAGCCTACGAAGATATGTAAGCTTCTCTATTCTGTAAGGTCATAGATTTCCACTGTCTGTGTTTCAAACTGGAAGCTGTAAATGTATGACCACTGCGTCGTTCCGTTCAGACACAGATCGACATTTCCATAAAATGTACAATTATCATTTGCATCCAATGAAAATCCATCTACTGTCACACCGTAGATGGATGTTTCTTTGTCTGACAGTTTTTTCATCCGTAAACAACTGTCAATTACCATCTGCCGCACATCATCGAGCGTCGTTTCTTTCTTCACAAGTGCATCTGTGAGCGTAATTTTCTTATCCTGAATCCGGTCATAATTGTAGCTTGCAATATCTCCATAGCCGCCGACGAGCGGATACTCGACATAGCGTACAACCACTTGTAAATACTGATTCGTGCTATATTCCGTTGTGCGGATCTCCGGGATGATCTCTTTTCCATCTTTGTCTTTCTCATAAATTGCCCCCGGTCCATCCATGATGTCCTGATTCAATTCTTCGATCACCGCACTGTCATGCGTCGATGTAAATTGCGGAAGTTCTATCGCATGTCCGTCCAGTTCCGTATGTACTGCATACGTCAGGGAAGAATCCTCCGATGCATAATTTACCGCTTCGGTTGCATCTTCCTTTGCTGCACAGCCAATCAGGCACAGACAGCTTCCAATCGCCGCAAGCACCATAACCAGTTTTCCCTTTTTTAAGATTCCTTTTGCCATGTAATATCCTCCACAAACCGGCTCTTATCTTTTGCCTTTCCTGCGATTGTTCTCGGTACATAGATATGCAGCGCATGTCTTGCCCGCGTCATCGCCACATAAAACATCCGCCGTTCCTCTTCGAGTTCCGCTGCCGTTTTTGCCTTTTTATACGGCGTAATCTCTTCCACTGCATCGAGAATGTACACCGTGTCAAATTCCAATCCCTTCGCACTGTGCATCGTCATAAGATTGACACCCTTCCGCATCCGGTTCTTCTCCTGCTGTCTCGCAAGCTGCTCTTTGTATTCATCTATAAATGTAAAAAGCTCCGCGTAGCTTTCCATATCTTTAATCATATATCCAAATTCATCTAAAACCTCATACATCTCCGATGCATCAAGCTGGCGGTATTCCGCGTAATCCTTAATATACGTGTCATAACCGATAAAATTCCGTATGAAATTGAGTGCCGGATACGGACGCAGCTTCCGAAGCATCTTTACATCTGCCATCAGCTTATCCAGATTCTCGACGACGGACTCCTTATTGCGGAGCCGAAACCGCAGCTTATCATAATCAACCGGATCTTCAAGCAAGGCGTCCCGGCTGATATAGCGCGACGGTTTATTTATGATTCTTAAAAATGTCGCCCGCGAGGTATCGCCCATCGCAATCCGCATATAATCCAGCACATACCGCACTGCAAAATGGTCAAACAGATTCGGCAATGCATCACTCAACGTATATGGGATATTATATTGATTGAGCTTATAGGCAAGCCGACGCGGCTGTAAATTTGTCCGGTACAACACCGCTTGTTTTTCATATGCGATTCCAGCCTGATACTGTTCCCGAATACGCCGTATGATACACTCGTTTTCCTCCGCCTCATCCTTCACGGTATGCATCTGTACAATCCCAGGTTCTTTTGAAACTGCTTTTAACTGCTTCTTATATCGCGTCTGGTTCTTCTCAATTACCTGCGTTGCCGCCTGCACGATCCGGTAATCGGAGCGGTAATTTTCTCCGAGGTACACAATCTCACAACTTGAAAAATCCTTGCGAAACTGCTGCATGATCTCTGGTCTTGCGCCCCGGAATCCATAGACGGACTGGTCATCGTCTCCGACGATACATGCATTTTGCCGTGGATTTGCCAGCATCCGAAAAATCTCATACTGAATCCGGTTGCTGTCCTGAAACTCATCTACCATGATATATGGAAACAAACTTCTACATTTATCCAAAATATCCGGTCGCGCTGTTAATAGTTCATAGCAAAGTACCATCATATCGTCAAAATCGATCAGCTTCCTGCGTTTTAACTCTGCATCCAGCCGTCGGTACAATTCCCGGAATGCATGTTCTGGCATATCCTTACTGTAATAATTTTCCACATCCATCATGTCGCATTTGACAAGGCTTACCTGTGAAACAATACTGCTTACAATCTCTTCCTTGTTCTCGTAGCTCAGCTCCATCGTATGTAAAATCTGCTCGATGATCCCCCGCTTTTCTTCCTCGGAAATCACACGCAGCATGGATTGCCCATATGCAGTTTTTAAAATCCAATAAAATATGGAATGAAAGGTTCCAAATCGAACCGGATATTCCTTTCCGGGTGTCATCGCACGAAAGCGCTGCTGCATCTCCCCTGCGGCTGCCCGTGTAAAGGTTATAACAAGAATATCTGCGGGTGAAACACCCGCAGATTCTATCAGATACTTGATTCGTTTTGTAATTACAGTTGTCTTCCCGGAGCCCGGTCCTGCAATCACCATCATAGGTCCATCCACATGCGAAACCGCCTTGGATTGTGCCTCGTTTAATTTCATATTATGCATTCGCTCCACAGCACTTCTTATACTTCTTTCCGCTTCCGCAAGGACATGGATCGTTACGTCCAACCTTTGGCGGCTTTACGATTGTCTTGGAAGACTTCTGGATCTTGTACAGTTCCTTTCTTCTCTCAGGAGTCAGGATCTTATCCCACTGTGGAAGTGTATACAACCACTCTGCGTTGCAGTCTACCATGTTCATATAAAGCTTCTCTGGATCATAACCAAGCGCTACCTGTGAATCTTCTTCCAGCTCATCGACCTTGTTTGGCACGATCAGACTGTCCTCGATACCATCCAGAAATCCGATCATCAGCTCAATGCTCATATCGTACTTCTCAGCCAGTTCTTTGACTGTACCGCCCTCGATCTCAACCGGATTCTCAAGAATCTTCTCATAGATTGCCTTTTCTCTCTGGAAATAATCAAGCCAAAACTCCTTTCCTTCTGGAGTTCTGTCATCAAGACTATATGCATGCTCACGCCATTCTGTTAATAAACTCATAACCGTACCTACACAGTGTTATCCTGTGTTTTCCTTTCATTTTTTCATCCAATCTAGTATAGCAAACCAGCCTTTATTTTTCAAGACCGATTCTTTTTGTGATTTTGCAGAACCTTTCCCAGCCAAAGCACCACATAAATGAGTATCGGCACTATGATCATCAGCGCAAGACTCGGCATAAAATATTTGCTGCCTGTCACGCCGGTCACGATCACCAATACGATCAGTGCAAAGATCACAACCAGTCCCACCCACGCCATTACACGTAAAATCGGGCGTCTGCGTATACTTTGTTCATACGTTTCTGTCTTTTTTTCTTCCATGCTCTCTCCATCGCCGCAGCGTTTTGCTTATTCATATCGAAGTGCATCGATTGGATTCAGGTTCGATGCCTTGACCGAAGGAATAAATCCAAACACAATTCCAATCACCATAGAGAAGATTACTGAGATTGCAATCGCTGCTCCGCTGATTGCAACCGGAACCGATGCAACATCAGAAATCAGATATGCAAGTCCCACGCCAGCGCCAACTCCGATGATACCACCCATGCTTGTAAGCACAGCTGCCTCTGTCAGGAACTGCATCAAAATCACTGATTTTCTAGCTCCTAACGCTTTCTTCAGACCTATCTCTCTCGTACGTTCTGTCACAGATACCAGCATGATATTCATAACGCCGATACCACCTACCAAAAGAGAAATACTTGCAATCCATATGAGCTGCTGGCTTGTCGATGCACTGACCTCCTGCATTGCCTTCGCAGTCTCCAGAAGATCTTCACTCTTATACTTAAATGAAGAGCTGCTGCTATCTTCATCCGTTCCGCCTTCCGAAACATTCTCACTACTTGTGGCTGGCATATAGGAATTCATGATATCCGCCGTTTTCTTTCCTGCATTTGTCATGGCATCTGTACCCGCCGGCTTCACAACCAAGTTATATGGCTCATCAAACGAGAAGATCAAAGGCCAGTTGACATCTGTGATAAACACCTGACCGGAGGATGTATTTCCATAGTAGGTATACCAGTCATTCATATTGGTAACCTTCGGAGTAAACCCATCAATCTGTTCAACAACACCGACAATAATAAACGGCTCGCCCTTGATCTCCAGGGTCTTACCGATCGGATTCTCACTTGCAAACAATGTATTCGCTGCAACGGTATCCAGAATTACGCCCTTGGTATAATTCGTCCAGTCCTGATCCTCAAACAGTCGCCCGGTCTGCACGGTATATCCCATCACACGGAAATAATCCTTATCTACACCATAAACCGGTGCATTGCCCAGATCCTTTGTTCCGCTGTTGATACCTTCATAAAGTGCGCCATACCGATAAGATGCAACAGCCGTTACCTCATCCACTGCCAGAATCTCATTTTTTATATCATCTGTGACCATTGGCATATTCTCTGGTGTAGAAGAATCACCGGATGTATAGGTCCATTCACCCTGATACAATTTTACATTTACAATATTATTTCCAGAGCCGACCAGATTCTCTTTGATCTGCTCACTGGTTCCCTTGATTGTTGATACAATCGCAATAATTGCCGCAATACCAATAATAATACCAAGCATGGTAAGAAGGGAACGCATCTTATGTGCCCAAATACCTTGGAACGATAATCTTATATTTTCTAACATAGACTGATTTCCTTTCTTATCAATTATACAGATCATCCGTCGACTTCTTTACAGTCTTTACGCCTTCCACTGCCTCATCGAGATATGGGAATGCAATATAATCCTGCATCGTCAGACCACCAAGTATCAGAACAGCATCTCCGGATGTCTTATTTCCAACCTTAATGTAGGTTTTCTTCAATCTTCCATCAACATCCTTCATGACATAGTAATTGCTTCCTTCCTGTTTCATAAATGCCTTCGACAAATAGAAACCGCCACTCGTGTCCTCCGAACCGGAATTCAGTGTAATCTCCATATACATATTCTGACTGACATCCGTGGAATCAGTTAACGCAATCTTGATTGGATAATAGGTTTCCACCTTGCCATTGTAATTCGTATATCCATCCGCCGGGAACGTAGAAATCTCTGTGATCGTACCTTCATAATTCATACCGGTATCATAGCAATACATCGATACGGTATCACCAACCTTGACCGTTGACATTGCAAGCTCACCAATTTGGCTTTCGACCAGATATCCATCTGCCGCACTGACAACAAGAACCGGATCACCGCTCGAAGCTGCTTCATCCGCAGTTATCACGCTCTTTACCACGCCATCGAAATTCGCCAGTACTTCACCGGTTGCGTTCTGCATCTCTTCCATCTGAAGCTTGACCTGTGCAATCTCATACTGCGTCTGCATCGTTTTGATTTCCTGCTCTTTCTGAGCAATCTGATTTTTCAATTCCTCTCTTGTCGGAGGAGTATCTGCATCTGGATCCGTATCCGGATCCGGCTGTGGCGCATCTGAACCTGTTGCAACCGGAGTCGCCGGTGCCTCTGTTGTCGGAATATCCTCTAATGGTGTAGTTGCTTTTAACTTCTCGAGTTCACGCTGTGCATCAATAATCGACACGCGGGATAACTCCAGTTCCGATCTTTGCAGTTCTAACTGTAAGTCGTTGGCAGTTGTATCATACACAAGCAACACATCGCCTGCTTTCACGCTCTGACCTTCCGTTACCTTGATCTCCGATACGGACTGTGTCTTTCCTACATAGACCTTCTGCTCAGAATTCACAGTCACATTTCCACTCAATGTACTGTTATCCCACATATCCGAAGCGTCATATCCAATATCGCTGACCGCATAGACGCCTGCAGTCTTGCTATTCTGATTCTTCTGCTTCAAGGTGCGGAGTGCAAAATAAATACCACCGAGCACAACTACGCAGGAAAGAACGATAATAATTATTTTCTTTGCCTTATTCATGCTCATCACCTCCGGTCACCGGCTGGGCATCTCCCTCATACAGCTCACCATCAATGATTTTTACAACTCGATCTGCATAAGACGCAATCTCGTCAGAGTGCGTAATCATAATAATCGTCACTCCCTGCTTATGCAGTGTGTCAAACAGCTCCATCACCTGTAAACCTGATTTGGAATCAAGTGCTCCCGTCGGCTCGTCGGCAAGCAGAATCTTCGGATCTGCCACCATCGCACGTGCAATCGCCACACGCTGTTTCTGTCCACCGGAAAGCTGTGTTGGCTTGAAGCTGACACGATCCGCCAGATCAACCATCTCCAGCATTTCTTTTGCCTTTTGTTTCCGTTTCTTGATCGGCACCTTCGCATACTGTAACGGAAGCGCTACATTGTCAAGTGCACTCTGTCTTGGCAGCAAATTAAAATTCTGAAATACGAATCCGATCTTCTGGTTGCGCACTTCGGAAAGTTCTTTATCTTTGCACTTCTCAATCTCCACATCATCAAGCAGATAGGTTCCTGAAGTTGGCTTATCAATACATCCGATGATATTCATCAGCGTGGACTTACCAGAACCCGACGGACCCATAATCGCCACATACTCCCCTTCTTCTACACAGAGATTGATATCTTTCAGTACAGGCACTTCCATCGTGCCCTGAATATAATTCTTATAGATATTTTTCAATTCCAGTAACACTATTGCACCACCTCGCTATCGCTGTCTGGCGCAGATTCATCCTGTGGTGCAGCTTCTTCCACGGATCCATCAATACCATCCATATTCGCACCATCATCAATATTATTTATGCTGCCATCATCTAAAATACCTTCATCCGTGTAACCATCGATATAGCCATCATCTGTATATCCATCATCGATACTTCCATCATCATAAGAACCATCGTCATAAGCGCCGTCATCATAAGAACCGTCATCGATGACTCCATCATCCCCTGTATCATCGATCATAACATCCTCATAGTTATGTGTGACCTTCATACCTTCCTTGACACGATCCTCTGGATATGCAATATAATCATCCTCCGTCAGACCAGACAGAATCTGATACCGCATCATATTCTCATCATACTCACCAAGTTCTATTTTACGCTTCTCGATGTATCCCTTTGCATTTTCTGCCCATACATAGGCACCATCGTCCTCCTGCATGATATAATATTCATCCAGCCACAGACCTTCCTTCACGTCACCCTGTCCATAGTCTGCTTCCACATAGACATGCTGACCGAGCATCAGACCATCCGTGCTGTCCAGGCTGATATAAAATGGATACTTCGTTGCAGTTGTTCCGCTCGATCCCATATAATAACCATCATTATTTCCGTTATCCGGATGTTCCAGATCGATCTTTGTCACTGTACCAGTCCATGTCGAATCATCGACTCTGGAACGAACGATCATGCTCTGTCCCTCTGACATACTGCGGACTGTCAGTTCGCTTGCGGTTGCCTTGATTCGGTAATCGCCCTTTGCCATAATTGTGATATACGCGTTGCTTGTCGAATCTGAACCATTATCCGAATTACTATTGCTGCTATCATCATCCGAGCTGCTTGTCGAATTGTTCTCATTGATTGTCTTGATAATACCATCCATCGGAGCAACAACCTTTGTATTCTCCATAGAGAGCTTCTGACGATCAATCTCCAGCTGCTTTGCACTTGCATCATAGTTGGCCTGATTGACCTGTGCCTGCAGATTCTGGATCTGTGCGCTGTAGCTTAACTGCTCCTCCGCTGGTGCCGCCGCCTTCTCTGCCGTAAGCGATGCGATCTGCTGGTTCAGTGTCGCAATGTTATTGTTGATGCTTGTAAGCTCCAGCTCCAACTGACGAAGCTGTAACTCCATGGACTCGGTATCGTACTCAAACAGTACGTCACCTGCCTTGACTTCATCTTCTTCCTTCACATACAATTCCTTGACCTTCTTGTCACTGTCACGGTTTACACCCTTGACCTCCTGTGACTCGACCGTTCCCATATAGCGGCTTTCTGTCAGGTCATATCCTCCATTTAAGTCGGATATCTTTGTGGCATATACCAACTCTTCGTTTGACGCCTTTTTATTATGCAGAACATAATAAATTGCTCCGGCTGCGCCTGCAAGAACAAGCAGTACTACAATTAAAATGATGATTCCCTTTTTCTTCATTTCCATACCTCTTACTTTTCTTTTTTTATCAGGTGAAACCAATCCTGTATATGCTTTTCATATCCGAGATTTCCCGGCTTATAGAATGTTCTCCCTACTAACTGATCCGGCAGATACTGCTGCTCCACATAATGATTCTCATAGTCATGTGCATACTTGTATCCAACGTTGCCAAGCTTTTCCGCCCCGGAATAATGCGCATCCCGGAGATAGACCGGCACCTGACAGTTTCCAACCTCTTTGACTGCCTGCATCGCATCGAAAATCGCATTGACTACCGCATTGCTCTTCGGTGCACATGCCACATAGGTTGCCGCCTGCGCCAATATGATCTGCGCCTCTGGCATACCAACACGTTCCACTGCCTGTGCACATGCAGTTGCCACCTGTATTGCCTGCGGGTCTGCGTTGCCGACATCCTCACTGGCACAAATCATAATTCTTCTGGCGATAAATGTCACGCTCTCCCCTGCGTATAACATCTTTGCCAGATAATACACGGCGGCATCCGGATCGGAACCGCGCATGCTTTTTATAAACGCGGAAATAATGTCATAGTGGTTATCTCCGTCTTTATCATATCGTATGGAGCGCCGCTGAATGCACTCCTCCGCCACAGGAAGATCTATCACAATCTTCCCCGTCTCCGGATTCCGCTCGGTCGACAGGATGCCAAGCTCAACTGCATTCAGTGCATGTCTCGCATCGCCCTCCGACATATCTGCCAGAAAATCAACTGCCTCCTCCGTAATCTCCGCGTCATAGCTTCCCATACCCTTTTCGGTATCGGTCACTGCACGCCGGATCAACGTCTTGATGTTCTCCTTCGACAACGGTTTTAACTGAAAAATAGAAGAGCGCGATATTAACGCAGAATTCACTTCAAAATAAGGGTTCTCCGTTGTCGCGCCTATCAGTATTACCGTTCCATCCTCTACAAACGGGAGAAGATAATCCTGCTGCGCTTTGTTAAACCGATGAATCTCGTCCACAAAAAGAATCGTCTTCTTGCCATACATTCCGAGATTATCTTTTGATTCCTTCACCACTGCCTCGATATCCTTCTTCCCGGCAGTCGTCGCATTCAGTTCCTTAAATACCGCGCTCGTCGTATTGGCAATCACCATCGCAAGCGTTGTCTTCCCCGTCCCTGGTGGACCATATAAGATAATCGAGCTAAGCTTATCTGCCTGTATCACACGATACAACAGCTTATCCTTTCCAAGAATGTGCTCCTGCCCTACTACCTCGTCCAATGAAGTCGGCCGAAGCCGCTTTGCAAGCGGGGATTCGCCCTTCTTCATGTTTGTCTCTCTCATATAATCAAATAAATCCATTTGTTTTTACCTAGATGATCTCAAGCTTGCGAATCAGGCTGTCAAACTTCATGATATCAATCGGTTTACACATGTACTCCTCATAATCATCACTCGCATAACTTGCATCAAACCCTTCATCAAGTGCACTGATCATAATGACCTTACAGCGCTTGTCTCTTGGTGTTCCAAGCTTCCGCTCCGCATCCCGGATAGACGCCAGTGCCTTATATCCATCAATCTTTGGCATCATAATATCCATACAGATCAGATCGAACCGTTCGTTCGTGCTGACCGCATTTACAAATTCATCCACGGCCGCGATTCCATCTCTTGCCAGTACAACTTCGCCATACTTTGACAACAGCTTCTGCATAAATTTTCCACTTGCCAAATCGTCCTCTGCTACTAATACTTTCATAAACTGCCTCCCAATCCTATTCTAACGCTTATTTTTTTATCTGAAGTAACTGCATCCATTTCTGAATATTATCCATATATTCTTCCTTGAACGACTTCTTGTGATAAGAAATTCTGCGTTCCAATATATGACTCATCGCCATACCCGTTACATTGTTTGCCAACACAGGCGCCGAAATGACGTCTGAGATTTCTCCGGCGTCCATTGCTTTTTGAAACAAGTCTCCCAGAAATGCCAAACGTTCTGTGATGCACCATGCAATCCTCTCCCGCGTCTCCACGATATGTAACAGTTCTTCATACTGAAGCATCAATGTGGAAATCGCATAATAGTTATCATAATAGGTTGCATACGCTTCCAGATAATCGATCAGTTTTTCCACATAGGTTGCATCCTTTGCCTGCACCGTCTGACGAATGCCTTTGTCAAACTTTGAATATGTTTCGACCACCTCCACGAGCACTTCATCAATGCCGCCAAAATATTTGTACATGAGTGCCTCTGACATATTTTCCTTCAGGGCAAGGTTTTTAGTTGTAAGAGCTGATAATCCGGATTCGCTGATAATTTCGATTGCAGATGCAATTATTCTATCTTTTCTCGATACAAAGCTGTCCCCCAATAGTATTCCTCTCCGTCCTATTTTTTACATACGTTCATTCTATGCCATTTGCCTGTTTTTGTCAATAAAATACAAAAATAGGAGCCATCGTTTTACACGGTGACTCCTACTTTGTTTCACTCAATAAATATAACAAATCCCAATTCAAAATTCAGTATAACAATGCATGCAGAATCTATAAAATATAGGTACCCTGTTACTTGATTAAGCTAAACTACTTGATAACAGTTACGTTTGTAGCCTGTGGTCCCTTCTCGCCATCAACAACATCAAACTCAACCTTCTGATTCTCTTCAAGGTTCTTGTAACCTTCCATGTTCAGTCCTGAGTAATGTACGAATACATCCTTGCCGTTCTCGTCTGTGATGAATCCAAAGCCCTTCTGGCTGTTGAACCACTTTACTGTACCTTTTGTCATGACAAATCCTCCAATTTTTAAAATCGCATTTCTATCTGAAAATGCGTCTTAACAATAGCACACACACGTGCATTCGTCAAGCATTTATCCTACAATATTTCCCAATTCTTTATCGTAAAAATAGACCGCATCTGACAGAAATTCCGTGTCGGGAACTACAAATTCATTGACTTCCCGCAGTGTATTTTCTAACATTTCCTTTTCTTTTTTTGCATCTGTAAGACACAATAACAGCTCGTTCACACTCGACGGCACGATGTAGACACTTTTTCCCATCTGCTCTGCAAACGAGGCGACCACATCCTTGTAGAGCAGCATCGTCGCACCATAGATAAACTGCCGGTTCGATAGGATATAGACCTCCGGCTCCTCCGGATACACATGTTCCTGTGGAAACCGTGTCCGCAAAAACTCATCCAGCCGCATAAGAAATGGCGGAAACAACCGGATCGTGTTCTCCTTTGCCATACAGTACAGTTCTTCCACTGTACATGCGCTCTTCTCCATGCTGTCATAGTCAATCAATGCAGACGCAATCCCCGCCTCGTCCATCTTTACAAGATAGCGGAACGTAATTGCCATATCATGAAACGGAATATACGGGCAGTTTGCAAGCGTCCCCTGATTGCGTTCGTAATTCACCAGACGCAAAAACACACGGCTCTGCATCTGATCCAGATCAACTGTCAACGGTTCCTGCCTTTGCAGGCAGTCTTCCACCCGTCTGTATTCCTTTGCGACCAGTTCTAACACATCGGAAAGTGATGCCTGCTGCCGCACCATATACTGATAATATTGTTCCAGATAAATCGTTGGGGATACATAATCTCCCTGCAATAAGATCACAAGTCCGACATGCTCGACGCCATTGTTATGACATACCGTCTCCAGCCGGATGCTCTCGATCTCATACTGCAAAAGATACTCTGCGATACCGTTTACCACGGCATTACAAAAAGATTTAAAATCCATACGCTCCATATTTAAAACTCCTTTATTCTAAATAATTCACGTAGGAAAATTCAGACCGGACATGTCTGAATGATGACATCCCCTATTATATTTTCTTTTTTACAAAAGCACAACCACTTACAGCAAAGTTTTCAAAAATGCAACAAATAATTGCATTTCTTTATCGGTTCCAATGCTGATACGCAGATAATTGTCAATCCTTGGCTTATCAAAATACCGTACGAAAATCTTATGTTCTCTTGCCTTCTCAAATATTTCTTTCGCCGGAATCGTCTTGTGTGTCGCAAATACGAAGTTCGCACTTGACGGAAGCACAGTAAATCCAAGCGCCTCGATCTCCTTTACAAACCATGTTCTCGTATCGACAACCTTCTTGACCATCTCCTTAAAATAGTCATCTGCCTTGATCGAGCAGGTTCCAAGCTCGATGCTTGTCAGATCCATCGTATAGGAATTGTAGGAATATTTGACATCGTTTAAGTAACCGATCAGTTTCTCATTTCCGAGCGCATATCCGATACGGAGTCCTGCCATCGAACGGGACTTCGAGAATGTACGGACAACAAGCAGATTGTCAAATTCCTTCAGAAGCGGCAGTGCTGTCTGTCCACCGAAGTCGACATATGCCTCATCCACGATCACGATCACATCCGGGTTGTGGCTTACGATGTCACGCACAAATTCAACCGGCTCTGCGATTCCGGTTGGTGCATTCGGATTCGGGAATACAACGCCTCCATTTTCCCCATAATAATCGGACGCTTTGATACGGAAGTCCGCATCGAGCGGCTTCGTCTCATATGGAATCCGGAGCATATCTGCCCACACATCGTAGAAGGAATATGTAATATCCGGGAAGAAAATCGGCTTTCCCGAATTGAAAAATGTCATAAATGACATTGCAAGTACATCGTCGCTTCCGACACCGACAAATACCTGATTTTTATCCACACCGTGATACTCTGCGATTGCATCAACCAGCTTTGTCGCTGCCGGATCCGGATACAGACGCAGATTTTCTAACTCTACCTGCTTATTTAATACCTCAGGTGCCGGTGGATATGGATTCTCATTTGTATTTAACTTGATAATGTCCTGTTCCTTTGGCTGTTCGCCCGGTACATATGGCACAACCTTTCGTATATTTGCTTCCCAGTTTCCCATAAGTCTCGTTCCTCCAAACTATTTCAGTCTCTTTAAGATCTCCAGTGTATATTCCCACGTTCTCTGCACGCTGTCAACATGCAATCGCTCGTTCGGTGTGTGGATGTCATACATCTGCGGGCCATACGACACGCAGTCCAGATCCTTCATCTTATCCATGAAAAGTCCACATTCCACGCCCGCATGGATCACATCCAGCTTCGGCTTCCCGCCATATAACTCCTCGTAGACAGCGACCATCACATCGCGCAGCTTTGATTCCTGCTTATACTCCCATGCCGGATATGTCCCGCTCTCCGTGTACTGTCCACCCAGATGTTCACACAATGTCCGGATCTGTAAAGCAAGCAGATTCTTCTCACTACCTACACTGCTCCTCACCGAAAATCCCATCTGTACTTCCTCTTCCTTCATGGTAAGAATTCCAAGATTGAGCGACGTCTGCACGAGTCCCGGCATCGCATCACTCATTTTCTGCACGCCATTTGGAAGCAGTACGAGTGCATCGATAATTGCATCGCCGCTCGCACGGTTCATCACCTGTGCCACCGCTTCTGTACATTCTTTTATCTTCAATGTCACATCCGGATCACTTACCTGGTATTCATGGCTGATCGTCGCCTGCAGCGTCTGCACCGCCTGCTTCACAGTATCCTTTGCTTCTGCTTCCACGACAAACACTGCCTGTGCCGCACGTGGAATTGCATTATCCTTCTTGCCACCGTCGATCAACACGAGCCGGATGTCTGCCGCTGTCTGTATCGCCTTTAACGTTCTGCCTAGCGTCTTGTTCGCATTCGCGCGCTGCTTGATGATCTCCATGCCAGAATGTCCACCGAGCAGTCCATCCACACTAAGCTGCATACAGACCGGATGCATCAGATTACATGCTTCCCACACAATCGGCATATGGCAGACCGCCGTCATACCTCCGGCACAGCCGACCAGAAGCTGTCCCTCATCCTCCGAATCAAGATTCAGCATATACGATGCCTGCAGATCATCGGTTGTAATCCCTGCCGCACCAAGCATGCCGATTTCTTCGTCGACCGTAATCACAACTTCGAGTGCCGGATGCGGAATATCGGAAGCATCCAAAATGGCAAGTGCAAACGCAACGGCAATTCCATCATCACCGCCAAGGGTTGTCCGGTCTGCGTGGATCACATTTCCCTCGAGCACCAGATCCAATCCCTGCGTATGGAAATCAATCTCCTTGTCGTCTGTCTTCTCGCAGACCATATCCATATGTCCCTGTAACATCACGACCGGCGCATCTTCGTAACCGCTCGTCGCCGGTTTCTTGATGATGACATTTCCAAGTGTATCCTGTCTCACATAGAGATTCCGTTCCTTTGCAAATGCAACCAAATAATCGCTGATTGCCTGTGTGTCCGAAGATTCGTGCGGAATCCCACAGATCTCCTCAAAATAATGAAAGACTGCTTTCGGTTCTAACTGTGCAAGCACTGCCATAGTGGCTGCCTCCTTTTTTCACAATTACATGCATATTATTTTTTCTTTATAGTTCTTACTTTCTCTTCAAATGCGGCAATGAAATGTGCCACCTTCTCCTCTGTCCTAAGGTGTGCGTCGAGATAAACCAGAATCTCGCGCAGGGACTTCTGAGGGGAATACTGATAATTGTTCCGGATCACGCCGATATCCCAGCCCTCGGCTGCCCACGCCTGATTTGCCGCTGTAAGCAGTGCATCATCCTCGCAGATGACCTTGAGCTGTGTATCCACACTATAACTATATGGAGATTTCACATCGAGATAGATGCGTGTCTCGCCAAATACATTCTCCGCTGCCGAAGAGGTTGCAGCCAGAATATCATAATAGCCTTCCTCCACTGCAAACTGTTCAAGATCCATATCATACGATGCGAGATCCCGGATTGCAATCGCGAAAGTTACATCCTTCTTCTCGCCCGGTGCAAGCTTCACCTTCTCGAAGGCTTTCAGCTCCTTCTCCGGCTTTGCAAGTGTGCTGTACGGATCATGAATATAGATCTGTATGACTTCGCTACCTGCGACCTTACCGGTATTCTCCACGGTTGTATGAACCTTGATCGTATCCCCATCGACTGCCGCATCCACCAGCTTGCAGTCAAATGTTGTATACGACATGCCATAGCCAAATGGATACCTTGGACGGAGCTTCTTCTTATCATAATACCGGTAACCGACGTAGATACCTTCGCCATACGATACATGATACCCATCTCCTGGGAAATTCATGTATGTTGGCATATCCTCGATCCGCTCCGGGAATGTAATCGTCAGTTTACCAGATGGATTTACCTCACCTGCGATCATATCGGAAAGTGCCTTTGCACCTGCCATACCCGGAAGGAACGTTGCAAAGACTGCCTTTACATTGTCTGTATCAATCTCACGCATATCGATCGGTCCACATGTGTTCAGAACTAAGATCACGTTCTTGCCAGCCTGTGCTAACCGCTTTAACACTGCCAGATCCTCATCGGCAAGCGCAAGTGTCTTCCGGTCATTTCCTTCCATGCCCGGTACGATGCCGATCATAACCACATACTCTGCCTGCGCTTCGTCAACTACATCGAAATACCGTGCAAACTCTGCCGCTACGTCCCCGTGACGGCTTGTATCAATCCCGGCAGAACCGGAGCCACACTCTAACATCTGTGCATGTCCGCTGCCAAGCAGTGCGATCTTCGTATGCTTTGCAAGCGGGCAGGCTGCATCATTCTTAAGCAGTACAATTCCCTCGCAGGCTGCCTCGTAGGCTGCCTCGTCCGTCTGCTTTATGATTTCATCTACCGGAAGCTTGTCAACTTCTTCCTTCTTATAGTTTTCTGTAATCCACTTGATTGCAGTAAGTACACGTTCGCATGCCTGATCGACCTTCTCCTCTGACAGTGTAGCTGCTTTCACTGCATCATAGATTGCCTGTGGTTCGCCCGGTCCCGGCATCGCGAGATCCGTTCCGCCAGCAAGTGCCTTTGCAGGATCTAAGACAGCGCCCCAGTCCGACATTACCATACCGTCAAAGCCGAAATCCTTGCGCAGCTTCTCCTCTAATAACCATGCACTCTCTGTACAGCGCACACCGTTGATCCGGTTGTACGCATTCATGATAGACTTCGTGCCACCCTCTTTTACGCACGCACGGAAGCCCGGAAAATAAATTTCCTCCAATGCACGCTTCGAGATCGTCTCATCGATTCCTACCCGGTTTGTCTCCTGGCTGTTCGCCGCATAATGCTTCACGGTTGCAGAGACACCATAGCTCTGGATGCCCTTGACGATTTCCGGTGCAAGCTTCGATACGACACACGGATCCTCAGAATATCCCTCGAAGAGACGTCCATTTCTCGGATCACGCAGAATGTTGACATTTGGTCCGAGCAGGAAATGCACGCCATAGACACAACACTCTAATCCAAGTGCCTCACCAACCTTGCGGATTACCTCCGGATTCCACGTACAGCCAAGCAAAATGCCCGGTGGATAACAGCCCGGTGCATAATCCTTACCCTGCAGGCGCACGTCCATATGCTTCTTCACCCAGCCGTATAACACCTTCTCATCTTCCGAAAGCTTCTCCGGCTCAAAATAATGCTCAATCACATGTACAAGCCGCGTGCTTCCAATCATATTGACCGGCTTGCTCGTATCTGCGTCGATCTGCTTACGCTCCTCGGCATTCGACCAGTCCTCATACTCGGTCATATCGCCGAATACCTGCTCCAGATTCATACCGGTTGCACCGTCCAGAAGCTGCATACGCGGCACACCGAGACGGTCGATTCCATAGCTTCCGAAGAAGGTCGCACCATTTACCAGATGCGACTTCTCCTCGAGCGTCATATTCTTTATAATTTCCTGTATTTCCATTCCTTTTCCTCCAGTATATAGATAGCTTTATGCAGCCAGTGCAAAATATGCGATCACGGCGATGCCGAGGATGATACGATACACACCGAACACCTGAAAATCATGCTTTTTGATATAGCTCATTAGGAACTTGATCACTACAAGTGAAACAGCAAATGCAACGGCACAGCCGACAATCAGGATCACAAGCTCCGAGCTTGTGATTGCCACACTCATCTTAATTACCTTCAAAAGCGAATATCCAAACATAACCGGAACCGCTAAGAAGAATGTAAATTCAGCAGCTGCTACACGGGATACACCGATCAGGAGTGCTCCTATGATCGTCGAACCGGAGCGGGATGTACCCGGTACAATGGATAACACCTGGAAAAGACCTATCAAAAACGCAGTCTTATATGTGATATCTTCCAGCTTCTCCACCTTCGGTGTCCGCGTCTTGTTCCAGCGTTCCACGATGATAAAAACGATACCATAAAAGATCAGGGCACCTGCGATCACATACGGCGTCTCGAAATGTGCTGTGATATAATCATCAAACAGCAGTGTCACGATAGCACCCGGGATGCAGGCAACAACAACCTTAAACCACAGGGAAAATGTCTCCTTCACACAGACCGGTTTTGACTTATCTTTCATCTGAAATGGCCACATTTTTTTCCAGAACAACAGGATAACTGCCAAAATTGCGCCAAGCTGAATGACAACAAAAAACATCTCCTTGAACTCTTTGGATGCCTGAATCTGGATGAACTCATCCACCAGAAGCATATGTCCGGTACTGCTGATCGGAAGCCATTCTGTGACTCCTTCTACAATTCCTAAAAAAACAACCTTTAAAATTTCAACTATACTTAACATGGTTTCCTCCGGCAGAAGCGTTTGTATCCGAAACGCCCTGCATTTTTGATTTTAATATTTTATGAATTTTTCTTTTTCTTGATCTGCTCTTCCATCGCCTGAATCACAATCTCCAACGCTTTTATGCGCGCATATTTTTTATCGTTGGATTCCAGTATATGCCAGGGCGCATACGTCGTATTTGTCTTTTGCAGCATCTCATTAACCGCATCCTCATAGAGATCCCATTTTTCCCGGTTTCGCCAGTCCTCATCAGTGATCTTCCAGCGTTTCTCCGGGGTATTCTGACGAAGTGTGAACCGCTCTAACTGGGTATCCTTGTCGATCTGCACCCAGAATTTCACGATGACGGCACCCCAATCATCAAGTTCTTTCTCGAACTCATTGATCTCGTTGTACGCCCGCTGCCAGTCGTTTTCCGAACAGAAGCCTTCCAGACGCTCTACCATCACACGTCCATACCAGGTACGGTCGAAGATTGCAATGTGTCCGCTCTTCGGCAGTCTGGTCCAGAAGCGCCACAGGAAATGCCGGTTTTTCTCGTGTGGCTCCGGGCTTGCAATCGGGTGAACCTCATAACCGCGTGCATCGAGAGCCGCAGCAATCCGCTTGATATTACCACCCTTTCCGGCGGCATCCCAGCCCTCATAAGCGATGATAACCGGAATCTTCTCACGATATAACACATTGTGCAGTTCCGACAACCTTTTTTGCAGCTTTTCGAGCTTCTCCTGATATTCTTCCTCGGTAAGTTCCTTGTTCAAATCCACATCCGCAAGCTTCGGGATTGGAGAAAGCGGGAACAGATTCGGCAGGATCGGTACTGCACGTCCACTGTTTGCAAGCGCAGTCTCAATATTCTGATTGATACGCTCTAAGATCTGCAGCTCTGCCCATTTCTTACTCTTTGCATCAATGGCATACCACGGTGCATACGACTGGTTTGTCTGCTCCATGTAAGTCTGATAAACCTCTGAACATTTCTTATGCTTTTTGTTCTGCCACAAGTCCTCCTCGGAGACACGCCATGCCGTGTTCTCATCAGCAAGCAGCTCCTCCATCCGCTTCTTCTGCTCATTCTCATCAATATAAAAGAAGAATTTCAGGATCGTGTAGCCGTTATCCGAAAGTGTCCGTTCAAACCGCTTGATACTGCAGATCTTCTTTCCAAACGCTTCCTCGTCCAACTGCTCATGCACACGGTCTCTCACGATTTCTTCCATCCAGCCGCCATCCATGAACGTGAACTGTCCATTCTCCGGAATCCGCTTGAAATATCGGTATAAAAATGGTTTCCGAAGCTCGGTCGGCTCCGGCTGATCCATTGTCTCAACATGGAAAAAACGCGGATCCATGTTCTTAATGATCTTGCTTAACACACTGCCCTTTCCGGCAGCCCCAAATCCCTCGAACAAAACCAGTACCGGAAGCTTCGCTTCTTTGACCTTGATCTGCAAGGTGGCAAGCTTCTCTCTCGCTGCGGACAGTCTCTCCTTGAGTTCCTCGTCCTTCGGTTTCGTGATTGATGCGATCGTTTTCTCCATAGGCATCCTCCTTCTTACCTCTTACGGCAAATCAACAAAATGGAACTTCTTTCTTCCCTGTGCATAATCATCGACGATATGTCCATCGCCAAACAGCTTATATTTGTAACTGAGCAATCCCTCTAACCCGACTGGACCTCTCGCATGTAATTTACTTGTACTGATGCCGACCTCTGCGCCAAATCCATAGCGGTAGCCGTCGGCAAACCGTGTGGAACAGTTCTGATATACGCCTGCTGAATCAACCATTCGCATGAAATGAAGTGCCGTCTCCTTGTTCTCAGTCACGATGCTGTCCGTGTGATGGGAACCATGCCGGTTGATATGGTCGATTGCCTCATCCACCGATTCCACAATCTTCGCCGACAAAATATAATCAAGATACTCGGTATCATCGTCCTTCTCCGTCGCAGGTACACAATCTACCAGCGCCTGAATCTCCTTCGTTCCACGAAGCTCGACGTGCTTTTCTTTAAGTGCCTGTGCCAGCTTCGGAACCAGCTCCTTCGCAATATCCTTGTGTACGAGTAATGTCTCTACGGTATTGCAGGCACTGACATACTGTGTCTTCGCATCTAAGATAATTGGAATCGCCTTCCCGATATCCGCATCCTTATCTACATAGATATGACAGATGCCATCCGCATGCCCCATAACCGGGATATTCGTATGACTCATAATATACTGCACAAATGCATTGGACCCACGTGGGATCAGCAGATCCACAGAACTCTGACAGGTAAGCAGCTCATTGATCTCACTTCTTGCCTCGAGCTGCAGCATACAGTTTTCCGGAAGTCCTGCTTCCCGTACCGCCGCATAGATCGTATCAAATAAGATCTTATTGCTCTTTGTCGCCTCACTGCCACCCTTTAAGATCACACAGTTTCCACTCTTGATACAGAGTGCGGATATCTGCACAAGTGCGTCCGGTCTTGCCTCGAAGATCACACCGATCACACCGATCGGACATGTCTCACGGTACAAGGTAAGTCCCTCATCGAGCTCTCTGGCAAGCTTCGTCTGGAACAGTGGATCCGGCATCTGCACCAGATCATGAATACCATTTATGACATCGCGCAGCTTTCCTTCATCGAATTTGAGACGCTTTAAGACAGGCGCTGCAATCCCATCTTTTTCTGCCTGTTCCATATCCTGTCTGTTTGCGTCAAAGATCGCATCCTTGTTGTCCATCAATGCTTTCGCAACTGCCAAAAGCGCCTGGTCACGAAGCTCACCGGTTGTTCCTGCCAGCTTCGGGCTTGCCAGCTTCACAAGTCCTGCCTGTTCTTCTATCGTCATATGCTCCTCCTTGCTGTGTGTTCCACAAAAATCACAGAACTCACACATTGTATTTTCTTATTACTATCGTATAAAATTCGTCTGGTTCGAACGGTCTGCCGTCGGCGGTACAAGCCCCTTCTCCTTACCAGCTTCTAAGCATTTCAACACCCACGCCATATTGTGTCCGAGGTTCCGCATCGTCTGCATACCCTCGAGATCCTTCGCCGCATCCTCTGCATTTCTTCCATGCACCTGATTCCAGTAGGTCGAACCGACGGTAATCATCTGCGTGATACCGAAATATTTGTTCAGCACATCAAAGGTCGTCGCGGTGCCGCCACGTCTGGCTACTGCCACCGAAGCGCCCGGCTTATGTGCAAAATGCTTACCGCTGCTGTAAAATACCCGGTCTAAGAACGACTGGATCCGTCCACTTGGATGCGCATAGTAAACCGGTGTACCAAATATATATCCATCCGCTTCCTTTGCTTTTGCGACAAACGCATTTACCGCATCGTCCGAGAAGATACACCCATTCTCTGTACATTGCCCGCAGCCAAGGCAGTCTGCGACCGGGCCGCCACCAATCTGGAAAATCTCATACTCGATGCCATCTTCCTCGAGTGCCTTTCCGACCTCGGTCAAGGCTGCCATCGTCGTTCCATTGATATGGGAACTTCCATTCAACATCAATACTTTCATTTTATTCCACTCCTTATTCTAACTGACTCTATATTAAATTATTTATCCAAGTGCCACATCGAGCACCATCATCAGCGCAAAGCCGATTGCTGTACCGATCGTTCCGATATTCGTATGCTCGCCCGCCTGTGCTTCCGGGATCAGTTCCTCCACAACAACATAGATCATCGCACCAGCTGCAAAAGACAGGAAATACGGAAGAATCTTCGTCATCTGCGCTGCAAGCAGGATTGTCAGAAATCCAAACACCGGCTCCACTGCGCCGGATGCCATACCACACAGAAATGCTTTCGGTTTTCCCATACCTTCGCCCTTTAACGGCATAGAGACAATCGCGCCCTCCGGGAAATTCTGAATCGCAATACCAAGTGACAGGGCAAATGCACCCGTAATCGTAATTCCGGCATTGCCTGCAAGCGCACCGGCAATCGTGACACCGACCGCCATGCCTTCCGGTATATTGTGCAGCGTGATTGCAAACAGCATCATCAGTGTCTTACTGATCTTCGTATGTACACCCTCCGGCTTATCACTGTTTAAGTGCAGATGCGGAATCAGGGTATCCAATAACAATAAAAATGCGATGCCAAGCAAAAAGCCGACCACCGCTGGCACCCACGCGATGCCGCCCTGTGCCTCCGTCATATCGATCGAAGGAATCAGAAGCGACCAGACCGATGCAGCAATCATCACGCCGGACGCAAAGCCGAGCAACGCTTTCTCAAGCTTCGGAGCGATTTTTTCTTTCATAAAAAATACCATTGCCGCGCCAAGAGTTGTTCCTATAAAAGGTATGCCAAGGGCAATCAATATATTCATATATGCCTCCTTATTTCGTAGATATCCATATTATATACAAAATAACCGGAATCGGCAACAAAGAATAAAGGATTGCACGGCCAAAACCAATGCAATCCTTCCTTGGGGATTCAGATATAAGTAATACGCATTTATTTGTTCAATTCCGTCACAAGCATCGGCAATGCACGCTCAAAGCATACGCCATACCAGTGTCCGTCGTCTGTTTTCTTAATACTGTCCACAACGAAATCAGCAGCCATCTTTGCAGCTTCGGAAATCGTCTTTCCCTGCATCATCGCACCTGTAAAAGCTGCCGCATAACAATCGCCGGTTCCATGTGAGCTCTTTGGCACCTTCTCTGTGAAATAATATTCTGCTTTTTTCCCTGCGCAGTCATATACGACAACTCCGATCTTATCATCTTCAAAGCTGATGCCTTTTAAAACAATCTTCTTGCAGCCAAGCTTCGCAAGAGCCTCTAAAATCATCTGTACATACGCTTCATCCTGTCCTTCTAACCGCAGTTCACAGCCAGTCATAAATGCCGCCTCTGTAATATTCGGAAGGATAATATCCGCACTGCCACAGAGCTTTGCCATCTGTGCAACAAACGCATCATCAAATCCATAGTACAGGCTTCCGTTATCTGCCATCGCCGGATCCACGATCAGAAGTCCATCTTCCTTCACAACACGTTTTTTCAGATCATACACATATTCAATCTGCGTGATACTGCCGAGGTATCCGGTGTACAGGCAGTCAAAGCTGATGTTTTCTTTCTCCCAGTGATCCATAATGCCGGGAATATCCTCCGTCAGATCACGGAATGTATACCCGGTAAATCCACCTGTATGTGTAGACAATACCGCCGAAGGCAGTATGATAGTCTCTACGCCACATGCCGAGATGATTGGAAGTGCGACTGTAAGGGAACACTGTCCCATACATGAAATATCCTGAATTGTCAAAACCTTTTTATCTGTCATGTTAAACACCTCTTTTTTATTTTCTCTAACTATATAGTCACTTTGACCTTGTGTAAATCTCCAATTGTAAAATATCTAAAAATGTCAGATTTACAAAAATATAAATATAGTTTATACTTTTTAAAAGAAAACATCCAATTCTATATAAAAAAACGGCATTTTTATCTCACAATGCCAGAATACAGAAAAAGGAGCTTATCATGTTAACCTACTCTTTCGATAAACGCGGCGGTCAAAGTCTGTATGAATACCTTTATAACTGCATGAAAACTGACATTATAAACGGTGTTTTATCCCCAAATGAAAAGCTGCCATCCAAACGTGCATTTGCAAGCAATCACGGCATCAGCATTGTCACGGTTGAAAACACATATGGACAGCTGATGGCAGAAGGATACATCTATTCCAAACCCAAAAGCGGATTCTTTGTTTCCCCGATACAAAGTCAGATCGTTTCTGTAAACAACGAATCTGACCTTATTGAAGCACAAAAGCCATACGTCCATGACAATTCCATCAATCTGATTTCCAATCATACAGCTCCGGAGAATTTTCCTTTTTCTATCTGGGCGAAGCTGACTCGTCAGATTTTGAGTGAGCAAAGTCCGGATCTGTTAGTGCCTCCACCTGCCGGCGGTGTACCGGAATTACGTACAGCCATTGCCAGACATCTGCACGAATTCCGCGGCATCAACGCATCCCCGGAGCAGATCATGATCGGTGCCGGAACAGAATACCTGTATGGCCTGATCGTACAGTTGCTTGGACGGGATCTTGTCTACGGACTGGAAAATCCGAGTTCCAAGAAGATCCGCAGCATCTATGAGGCTCTCGGTGTGAAGGTTGCACCGCTCGAGATGGACGAGGAGGGGATTCAATTAGATGCCCGGAACCTGACGATTCCCGACATCATCCAGATATCTCCATCCCACCATTTTCCAACCGGCATTGTAACTTCTGTGAGCCGGAGATATGGACTTTTGCAATGGGCAAATGAATCGAATTCCCGCTATATTATTGAAGATGATTTCGACAGTGAATTCCGTCTGCAGGGAAAGCCGATTCCATCCCTGTTCTCAATGGATACCACGGACAAGGTTATCTATTTTAACACCTTTACCAAAAGCCTTGCCTCCACGATTCGGATCAGCTATATGGTCCTTCCCAAGTCCCTGCTTCACCTGTATTACAACAAGCTTGGCTTTTATGCCTGTACGGTATCGAATTTCGAGCAGTATACACTTGCAGCCTTTATACGGGATCAATATTTCGAGAAACATATCAATCGTATGCGGAACCACTATCGCAGCCTGCGTGATGAGTTGATTGCAGGGTTTAAGCAAAGTCCAATTGCTGATAGGATTACAATCAGCCAGGAAAATGCAGGGCTGCATTTTCTGCTGCATATTGACAGCAAAAAAAGTGATCAGGAATTACAGGCGATGGCTCAGACACACGATATCACACTCGCATTCGTCTCCGATTATTACAGCTATGATTTCAAATCCGATATAAGCCGGTACGACCACACCGCGATCATCAACTATTCCGGACTTAACATGGACGATATCCCGGTCGTGATCGAACGGCTCAGCAGTGCCTGGAGCGATTTGCTATGATGCCTGCAGCATCATTTCAATTATTTGAACGGTTCCATATATATCTTTGAAAATGTATATTTTCTTCACAAACAACAAATGTTATACTTATGTTATCTTTATACACAAACACAAAGGAGGATGTTATGTTCGCTTATAATCTCTGGCAATGGATTGCCTTTTTCATCATCTACTGCCTCATCGGATGGATCGGTGAAAGCTTATATGTATCATGGGAACACAGGAAATGGGTCAATCGCGGATTCCTGCATGGTCCGTTTCTTCCGATTTACGGATTTGGTGCTGTGATCATTCTGATTTCCACCATTCCGGTCCGCAATAACTATTTTTTAATTTTCCTGTTCGGTATGCTTGGTGCCACCCTGCTTGAATACTTTACCGGATGGGCGATGGAACAGATCTTCCATGTCAAATACTGGGATTACACCTACGACTTCTGTAACCTGCACGGTTATATCTGTCTTGGCTGTTCTCTCACATGGGGCGTCTGTGCACTGCTTCTGACCGGGCTTGTGCATACCCCGATTGAAAAACTTGTTTTATCCCTTCCTGCTGTACCTCTGATGGTCATCGATATCATATTCGCGGTTTATTTTATCTGGGATATGATTACATCTGCACAGGAAGCATTTGATTTAAAGAAGATCATCCTTGAAAACGAGGAAGTCCAGCGTCTGCAGAAACGTCTTGATGTGATACATGCCTTTGCGGAGGATGACAAGACAAAGTTTCAGGATTATCTGAAAGAGAAAGGATTGGAATTTAACAAGAGCAAAGAAGAACTCACCGATGAATTCCAGAACCGGCTCCAGGCAGCCAGAGATCGTGTTGATCACCGCTCCCAGAAGATGCGCAAGCATGCTACACGTATCTTAAGCCGTAACCCGGGTTCTGTATCCTTTAAACACAAGGCTGAATTTGAATCCATCAAAGAACGTATTAACGAGCTTAGAAAAACGAAATAATATAAGAAAATCCAGGCGTTCCTCTTATGAGGATGCCTGGATAAATTTTACGAATTCTTCCCGCGGAATCGGCTTTGAAAAATAATATCCCTGAATATATTCACATTCAAGCTCCGAGAAAAGCTTCAACATCTCTTCTGTCTCCACGCCTTCCACTACAATCTTCATCTTCATTGCCTTGATCATATTGATTGCATTCGTCAGCACAATCCCAAGCTTCGGATTGTCATATAATTCCGTAAATGTCCGGTCTAATTTAATAATATCGAATGGTAATTTTACGATACGCTGCATATTCGAATATCCGGTTCCGAAATCATCCAAAGAGAATTTCATCCCCATGTTGGTCAGATCTTTGATATTATCCTCAAGTGCCTGCTGCGAGATGGATGCAGCTGTCTCTGTAATCTCCAGATTCAGCTGTTCCGGCCGTACTCCATAGCGGGTTAAAATCTCCATAATGTGATTCGCAAGTCTCGGCTGCATGCACTGTACCACAGACAAATTCACTTCGATATAGGACATTCCAAGCTTCTTATATTCGTCGCTTGCAATAAATGCACACACCTGTTCAAGCACGAAATCACCAATTTTGTGGATTGCTCCACTCTTCTCCGCTACCGGTATAAATACCTCCGGCGAGATAAAACCATACTTTTCATCCTTTAGCCGGATCAAAGCTTCCGCAGAATGGAACTTTTTCTCCTTCACAGAATAAATTGGCTGATAGTATACCTCGAACCGTTTATTTGACAACGCAGATTCAATAATCGTATCCATATCGTGCATCATATCAAAATGCAATTGTTTCATCAATTCTGAAGCCACCATGATATTGCCGGTAACAGGGAGTGTCTGTAATGTATCTCCAAACGCCATCAGCGTATCCACATCCGAGACATCTTCCGGGCAATCTGCAATACAAATATTGGCAATAAAATTGACCGACATCTGGTTGATCACGAAACAGGTTTTCAAAGTACGATTTATTTCTTCCGCTATATCCGGAACATGGTCAGACAGAGTATCTTCCAACACATATCGGAATTTTCCTTGTCCCAGATAATACATTGCAGCCTTTGATTTCTTCTCTTTATCCAGACGCATCATATATTCCGAAATCCCCGCCATCACCTGCATGCATTTCCCATATCCAAGCAATTCACGCAAGGATGCATAGTTTGTAATGTTGACCATAATGATATGTATCGGCTTTCTCGTCCTGAATGCATGCCGCATATCATCCATATACGCCGTCATCTTATCCAATCCGGTTATCATATCCAATCGTTCCTCCGGGCGCTGCAGCATCAGAGAAATAAACATCAGACCGATTGCCATGCAAAGCATCTCAACGACTGCTGTAGGATAAAAGAACCGTATGACGGCATTTGCAATCGCCGCTGCAAATACGATTCCCAAAGGAACAAGATATCTTCGCCGGAACATTTTCCGGAATATACCCAGATAAATCAGCCCATAGATTACATATATTACCGTACACACATATATTAACGAAAAATATCTGCCTCGTGTATACTCACACTCCGCATTGATATAAAAAATCCATTTTGTTGCCGGGCTGACGACAATCATCGCAGTTATCGCAAATACCGGAAGTAATGATAAAAAGGTAAGAAATCGTTTTGCCTTAAACAGATGCCACGTATCTGTCATAGATACTACATATGCAATATAAAACGGCATTGCAAAACTAGACAACACCAGATATCCCATATGCACTGCATACTTGGTAACCATCTGCTGTACCCCCAGATTATCCAGATATCTTGCCCATACATCAAACAGTACAGCCAGCCATGCAACTACCAGCACTTCCATAAATGAACGATTTACTTTTCCTTTCACCATTCGTCTGAGAATTGTCGTAATGATTAAAATAGAGATAATTAATATCGCACAATAGTCATACATGACATCTTTGTAAATATCTGCCATAGCCTCACTTCTTTCGCTTCTATATATTTCTTTCATTCCGGATACAAAAAATGGATCACATCCTCTGCCTGCATCTCCTGCAGGTGGTATGGATCTGTCTCCTCGTCCGTATACCACCGCATACTGACAGAATCCTCCAGATAGAAATACCCGACTCCGCACTCCGGATATCTCGAGTACCACGCCGGATATTGTCTCTGCATCACCTGCTCAGCAAGCTTCACCGCCTCACTTTTTGTGCCATCATCGAGATACGTCCCGCAGATGCGCACGCCCGGCGGGCTTGCATGTACAAACAGCACACTTCCATCCGGGCAGCGTCCCAGACTCATCCAGACATGCCCTTCCATACTGCATATATCACCCGGTCGGTAGTCTCCCTGCACCAGATAGCCCCAGCCACGTGCCGCACAGGCGCGTGCCATCTTCGACGCACCAACCACATAGCCGGTTTCGCCATTTCTGGTATGAAATACATTATACAGCAGCCAGCCGATATAACCGGAACAGTCCAAGCCATCATGACTCTGATATCGCGTCTGATCAAAATCATATTGTTCCGTCTGCCACGCCGCGTATTCCGCCCATCGCTTCGATACACCAAGTGTGACAGCTTCTATCCCGGCACCTGCATCATCCTGATTCCATCCTCCGCCCCAGATATACATCGTCTGGCCAACCGGAAGCAGTGATGTCCGAAGCAGCCGCTCCATCGAAAACTCCCGCAAATGCTCTGGCTGTGGTCTGTGCAGTACGAGACACGTCAAAAGCCATATTGCGAAAAGCAGGATGCCTGCAGCACCCTGCCTGATGCGCTTTAAACTACTCATATACCCTCTTTTTTACCCATCTTTCATTCAAGCATATGATAGAGGCGCTGCGCAATATTACTCTCTTTTACTTACAAAGTTCTGCTACAACCGCATTAATCACCTTGCCGTCTGCCTTACCCTTTAACTGTGGCATAACGGTCTTCATGATCATCCCCTTATTCTTCGTAGCAATCACATCCGCACATTTCTCTGTCAGGAATGCCTTTACCTCATCCTCGCTCATCAGAGATGGCGCATACTCGTTAATGACATCGTAACGTGCCTGATACTCTGCAAGCAGGTCTGTACGCTCTGCCGGGCAGGTATCGATCTGCTCTTTGGCTGTCTTCAACTCCTTTAAGATTACGCGGTCTACCAGTTCTTCCTTGATATCATCGCGGCACCCCTCGTCGATAGCTACCTTCTTTACTGCGGAAATCAGAGAAGAAATGGAATCCTTTCTTGCCTTATCTCTTGCCTTCATAGCGGCGATCATGTCTTTCTGTAATGTTTCTAACTGCATAATTTTATTCCTCCATTCATATTTATACGGGTATGGACACGCCATCCTATTCTTCATTCATCTTAGCAAGCTTCGCAGCCTGATCAGCGGCGATACATGCATCGATAATCTCCTGAATGTCACCATTCATGATCTTGTCCAATTTGTATAATGTCAGTCCGATCCGGTGATCCGTCACACGTCCCTGTGGGAAGTTATACGTACGGATCTTCTCGGAACGGTCACCCGTACCAACCTGACTCTTACGAAGATCTGCTTCTGCGTCGTGACGCTTCTGCATCTCAATATCTAACAGTTTTGTACGAAGCAGGGCAAATGCCTTTGCCTTGTTCTGAAGCTGTGATTTCTCTGTCTGGCTGTAGATCACGATTCCGGTTGGAATATGCGTCAGACGTACCGCAGAATCCGTTGTATTGACACACTGTCCACCATTACCGGATGCACGCATAACATCGATACGGATATCCTTATCCGGGATATCTATCTCATCCACTTCCTCTGCCTCTGGAAGAACAGCAACACTGGCGGTACTTGTATGGATTCGTCCACCACTCTCTGTCTCAGGCACACGCTGTACACGGTGTACACCACTCTCGTATTTCAATACGGAATACGCACCATTTCCGGTTACCATCGCTGTAACTGACTTCATACCTCCGATACCGATTTCTTCAGCTTCCATCAGTTCAACCTTCCAACGACGACTCTCCGCATAGTGCACATACATACGGTAAAGCTCTGCTGCAAAAAGTGCTGCCTCATCGCCACCGGCACCTGCACGGATCTCTAAGATGACATTACGCTCATCGTTCGGATCTTTCGGCAGAAGCAGGATTTTAAGTTCGTTCTCGCACTTTTCCACCTGCTGCTTCGCTGAAGAAAGCTCTTCCTTCAGCATCTCACGCATCTCCTCGTCGCTTTCGCCCTCCAGCATGGATAAGCTATCCTCGATCGTCTGCTTCGCTTCCTTATACTCCTGATATTTCTCTACGATTGGTGCTAAATTTGCCTGTTCCTTCATCAGATTCCGGAAACGTTCTGCATTGCTTGCCACATTCGGATCTGAAAGTTCATTCTGCAATTCGTCCAAACGGGCTACCAAATCCTCTAATTTATCAAACATGTTTTTATCCTCCAACTATCCTCAATTTCGTTCCATACGGACGAAATCATTTTTCTCTTCTTTATTGAACGCAAGACTTCAGATACCGTGCCGTCACGATCCGGTCAAGCCCTGCATAATCTTTGATTCCTTTTATATCCGTATATCCGTTCTCTACAAGGAGTCCCCGAACAGCGTCCAGCTGATCCTGTCCGATTTCAAACAAAATATATCCATCTTCATAGAGATACTCCCTCGCTTCCCGAATAATCTTATCATAAAAATACAATCCATCCGCTTTTCCGTCAAGCGCCAGATGCGGCTCAAAATCACGCACCTCCGCCATAAGCTTTGGAATCTCATCCGTCCGGATGTACGGCGGATTTGATACTATCATATCATATTTTCCTTCGATCTGCATAAATAAATCTGTTTGTATCACTGCACAATCTGCCTGTAACCGTTCCCGGTTCTTCTTCGTCAGGGCGATTGCAGCGTCCGAAATATCTGCAAGCTCAACCAGATCTCTACCATGCCGGAGCTTCGAGAAACTGATTCCGATACAACCACTTCCGCAACACAGATCTAACACCCGGCGTTTTCTGCCATCCGGGGTATCCTTCCAATTTTCCGCGATCCTGCAGGCTTCTTCTACAAGCAATTCCGTCTCCGGTCTTGGAATCAGAACCTCCTCTGCTGTGGCAAACTCGTATCCCATAAATTCTTGTGTTCCAAGAATATACTGGCACGGCTTATGTGTCATACGTTCCGTGACATATGCATGCAGCCTCTGTGCCTGTTTCTCCGTGACTTCCTCTGCCATACGCAGAATCAGTGTTGAATATGTACAGCCCGCCACATCCATTGCCAGAAGCCGGATATCACTGTCCGCCTCCGGAATATCTGCCTGTCTCAGGCGTTCTAACTCTTCTTTCATCAATGCCTGCCACGTCATAGTTTTCCTCATTTCTCGCTCTTTGCCTGTTCTTCGAGATATGCACGCCAGTCTAAAACCGCCTCCACCGAAGCGATCGCAACCTCAACCATATCCTCCGTCGGCTCCTTGGTCGTCAGTCTCTGGATCAGAAGTCCCGGTTTACTGAGCAGATTAGCGATCCACGACTCACTGTTTCCTGCAAACCGGATAAATTCATAAGAAATTCCTGCAATCACTGGAACAAGCAGGACACGCAGCAATAACCGCAGCCACATGGCATCTACTGTAATACACATAAACACCAAAATACTTACAATCATAACGATGAACAGAAAACTCGTTCCACATCGCTTATGAAACCGCGATGCCTGCATGACATTCTCCACCGTCAGCTCATTTCCATGTTCCAGACAGTTGATTGTCTTGTGCTCTGCACCATGATACATATACGTCCGCTTAATATCTTCCATACGTGAAATCGCAATCACATACCCAAGAAAAATTGCCAGACGGATCACGCCTTCAATCAGTCCGATCAGCACATGGCTTTTTATCACAGCATCTAACAGCGATGCAATCCACGCCGGAAGCAACATAAAAAGTCCGACTGCCAGCACAATCGAAAATGTAACGGTCCCTGCCATCTCTGCTTTCTCCGCACGTGATTCCTGTTCTTTCGTTTTTTCTTTCTTCTTTTTCTTTTCCTTCTTCGGCGCTTCCTCTTCCTCGTCCTCAAAGAACTGTGCCGAATACATCAGTGTTTTCACACCGATAGTGAGCGACTGTACAAAACTGAATACCCCTCGCACAATCGGCAGATTACAAACTGCCGGACGGTCGGAGGTTCCTGTACACCGATTTGTCTTTACTTCTATTTGCTTATCTGGTTTTCGGACAGCGACAGCATATCGGTCATTGTTACGCATCATGACACCTTCCATAACTGCCTGTCCGCCGATATTTATTCTGCTCATACTCCACCTTTTTCATACATATGAAAATAGGCTTGCTACATTATTGTAACAAGCCTATTCCATGTCATTTCCGTATTATGCCTGAACACCGTACTTACGATTGAACTTATCGATTCTACCACGAGCCTGTGCAGCCTTCTGCTGACCTGTGTAGAATGAATGGCACTTTGAACAAATTTCAACGTGAATATCTTCCTTTGTTGAACCTGTTACGAACTCGTTACCACAGTTGCAAACAACCTTTGCCTGATAGTACGCTGGATGGATTCCTTCTCTCATTTCTTTCACCTCTTAAATCATACTTGCTACCATGTGCTAGACATAGCAGACTGTTTATTACACAACATACGGATTTTATCATACCATATCAAGAAATTCAAGCATTTTTTTGATATTTCTGATAATTTTTGTCACATTTATTCCGGCTGTTTTCCTATCTTCTTCCATATGGCAAAATCTTCTTTACCATCTCGATAAATTCCCGGTTATTCTTTGTTCTTGCGAACAACTTCAGGATTTCATCGGTAAATTCTTCCGACTTTGCAGAGGTCAGTGCCTTATGGATCATGTTGACTGCCTCCTGCTCCTCTGGAGTCAAAAGCAGATCGTCACGTCTCGTACCAGACTTCGCAATATCGATTGCCGGGAAGATTCGTTTCTCGGATAATTTCCGGTCAAGCACCAGCTCCATGTTGCCAGTTCCCTTGAACTCCTCGAATACGACATCATCCATACGGCTTCCGGTCTCTACCAGTGCCGTTGCAAGAATTGTCAGGCTTCCGCCCTCACGCATATTACGTGCCGCACCGAAAAACCGCTTTGGCATATGCAGTGCTGCCGGGTCAAGACCACCAGACAACGTTCTTCCACTTGGTGGTACCGTCAGGTTGTACGCTCTTGCCAGTCTTGTGATACTGTCAAGCAGGATCACAACATCCTTGCCATGCTCGACCAGACGTTTTGCACGCTCGATTACCATCTCCGATACACGCTTATGGTGATCTGGAAGCTCATCAAATGTCGAATAGATAACCTCAACATTTTCACCCTCGATAGACTCGCGGATATCTGTCACTTCCTCTGGACGCTCATCGATCAAAAGCACGATCAGATGCATGTCCCGGTTTCTTGTGCTGATACTCTTTGCAATCGCTTTCAGCAGGGTTGTCTTACCTGCCTTTGGAGGCGATACGATCATACCTCTCTGTCCCTTTCCGATCGGAGAAAGCAGATCCACGATACGGATAGCGACCGGAGCACCTGTCTCGTCAAGTGAAATACGCTCATTCGGGAAAATCGGTGTCAGATCCTCGAATGGTTTCCGCTTTGCTGCGACCGATGGCAGCATACCATTCACATGACGGATAAACAAGAGTGCCGAGAACTTCTCGCCTTGTGTCTTGTTCCGCACCGGACCTCCGATGATATCACCTTTCTTCAAACAGAACTTCCGGATCTGTACCGGCGATACATAGATATCACGATCACCTGGCAGATAGTTTGCACTACGGATAAATCCATAGCCCTCAGTCATAACTTCCAGAATACCATTTGCCTCCGAACCACTGTCTAGCTTCGGATTGTATTCCTGTCCGTCAAATACCTGAATCTCCGCTTCTGTCTCGCCTTCCTCCGGCTCAATGTTCCGAAGCTCCTGATAATTTTCTGCCGGATTCTTTATGCGGTTCGCCTGTCGTGTATCCGGACGTACTTTTGCCATTTCCTGGTTTTTGCGCTCCGCAGCTTTCTTCTGCTCGGCTTCTTTTTTCTTCGCTGCCATCATCTTCTCCATATTTTCCAGAAGCTCGGCAAGCTCGGCTTTTTTGAGTGTTGAAATATTGCGGATTCCTTTTTCTTTCGCATACTCCCGCAACTCAGCCAAAGACATTTTTCTAAATTCCATGCGTGTCTCCTTTTTCAAATAACCTACTTTTATGTTGCATTTTGTACTTAACTATTTGTATTCTCTAATTCTGGGGCATCTCACTGAATAATGAAGTGATACTTTATACCTTTAGAAAGATTATATTTATCTTAGCACACTTAATGAAACTCGTAAACCTTTAATTTTGCTTTTTTTCTTGATTTTTGCTTTCTGGTAGCGTAAAGTAAAAAGGACACAATAGGAGGAACGTATCATGGAAGGGTTATTACTATACAAACTGATGATTTTATATATGCTGGATCGGACCGATTATACGATGACGAACTCTCTGATCTCGGGCTTTATTGTTGGAAAAGATTACACGAGTGTGTTCAATCTGCACGAGTCCTTAAGCGAGCTGATCAACGATGAGTTCATCTCCACGGACACAATCCGCGACACGATTCATTATAAGATCACAAGCTCCGGCGAGGAGGCACTCTCCTATTTTGAGAACCGTCTGCCTTACGCCATCAAGGAAGATATCTTAGAATATCTCAAGGCAGAGCGTATCAACGTAAAAAAAGAGTCCGAAATCTATGCGGACTACTTTTACAACGATTCGAACTGGTACACCGTACAGTGCATCATCAAAGATCGAAAGGAAACCTTGATCGATCTGAAATTCGATGTCCCAACAAAATCACAAGCCGAAACCATTTGCAACAACTGGCGCAGCAAAAGTTCCGGCATTTATGAATATCTTGTCAATCAACTGTGGATGTCTGAATAGAATCCTCAATCAAGTTCCAAATCTCCTCTTTTCCCTGTTTTGATACAGCGGAGAAGGGAATTATTTTTGTCTCTTTTCCACATCCCAGTGTCTCTCGAATCACTTTTATGTTCTTGTCTTTCTGACTCCGCTTGATCTTGTCCAGCTTCGTCGCAATGATAACCGGCTCATATCCATTTGCCACGATCCAGTTATACATCGTTACATCATTTTCTCCCGGTGCATGCCGGATATCAACCAAAAGCAATACTGCCTTTAACTGTGTCGACGCATGCAGATACCGTTCAATCATCTTGCCCCATTTGTTACGGATTTCCTGCGATACTTTCGCATAGCCATAACCGGGCAGATCAACAAAATACAGATTCTTGTTGATATTGTAGAAGTTGATCGTCTGTGTCTTTCCGGGCGATGCCGAAGTCCTCGCCAGCGATTTCCGGTTCAATAATCCGTTGATCAGCGAAGACTTTCCAACATTTGATTTGCCCGCAAAAGCAATCTCCGGGAATGTATTTTCCGGCAATTTACTCGTAATGCCGCATACTGTTTCTAATTCTGCTGATTTGATAACCATTACGCGATTGAATCCTCTTGCTTTATACGCTTACGGGAAGCGTTTTTCTTCGTTCTTGGTTCGTCTGAGCGCTCAATGATCGGACCTGCAACGCCATCCACCATATCCTTAGTAATACGGCAGCTGACAACGGTATCATCAGAAGGAATCTCATACATCTGTTCCATGATCGTCTTCTCAATGATCGCACGCAGTCCTCTCGCACCGGTCTTTCTTGTCATAGCTTCCTTCGCAATCTCACGAAGCGCATCTTCATCAAAGATCAATTCGACACCGTCTAATTCAAACAGCTTCTTATACTGCTTGCAGATGGAGTTCTTTGGCTCTGACAAAATCTGTACCAACGCATCCTCATCCAGAAGATCCAACGTAACACTGACTGGCACACGTCCGATAAACTCTGGAATCAGACCATACTTTACAAAATCCTCTGGCAATACCTGCTTTAAAATCTCGCCAACCTTCTTGTCGGAAGAACGGTCTGCGATCTCTGCATTGAAACCGATGGATTTCTTACCGATACGGTTGTCAATAATCTTCTCCATACCTTCGAATGCACCACCACAGATAAAGAGAATATTCGTCGTATCAATCTGAATAAACTCCTGCTGTGGATGCTTTCTTCCACCCTGTGGTGGAACGGAAGCAACCGTACCCTCGATGATCTTCAAAAGTGCCTGCTGTACACCTTCACCCGATACGTCTCGTGTGATAGATACATTCTCAGACTTCTTTGTAATCTTATCGATCTCATCAATATAGATAATACCATGCTGTGCACGCTCGATATCATAATCGGCTGCCTGAATCAGCTTCAATAAGATATTCTCTACATCTTCTCCGACATAACCAGCCTCAGTCAAAGCAGTTGCATCTGCGATTGCAAACGGAACATTTAAAAGCTTTGCCAGTGTCTGTGCCAGATATGTCTTACCGGAGCCCGTAGGTCCGATCATGATGATATTACTCTTCTGAAGCTCGACATCAAAATCCTTCTCTGCCAAAATACGCTTATAATGGTTGTATACGGCAACCGAAAGCACCTTCTTTGCCTGCTCCTGTCCAATCACGTAATCATCCAGAAATTCTTTGATTTCCTTCGGTTTCAAGAGATTGATTTCTGAATCGGAAGGCTCATTATCAAATTCATCCTGTATAATCTCAGAACAAATCTCAATACACTCATCACAGATATATACATTCGGTCCCGCAATCAGCTTGCGCACCTGTTCCTGTGATTTGTTACAGAACGAACATCTCACTTTTTTCTTATCGTCTGAACGATTTGCCATTCTAATTATCTCCTAACTCATGTGAAGCTTTTTGATTAAACTTCCTTACAATTCTCGCCAAGGAATTCGAGTGCCTTTCTGGAAGCGATATCCTTCTTGATATTCTCCAGCTCTGGTGCACCGATCATATCTTTCAGTTCCTCTGGCTTCATCTGGTACTGTGTAGCCATATCCTGGATCTCAGCATCTACATCGTCATCACTTGCAACGATATTCTCAGCAGCTGCAACTGCTTCAAGAACAAGGCTTGTCTTGATTCTTGCGATTGCATCTGGCTTTACACGCTCTAAGAACTCTTCCTTTGTTGTTCCCATGAGCTGGAGATACTGTTCCATCTGAAGTCCCTGATACATCATTCTCTGAGACATCTCATTCATGATTCTTTCCTGGTTGTACTTAATCATTGCCTCTGGAATCTCAACCTCAGCTGCCTCAGCGATCTTCTCAACTACCTTAGACTGCTTCTCGCGCTTTGCCTGCTCTTCCTTCTTTACTTCCAATGTCTTCTTCTTGTCTTCCTTGTACTCAGCAAATGTCTCAAAAGAAGAAACATCACTTGCGAACTCGTCATCAAGCTCTGGAAGCTCCAGAGTAGAAATTGCAAGAAGCTCTACCTTAAATACAGCTGGCTTACCCTTCAGATCTTCTACATGATACTCTTCTGGGAATGTTACGTTTACATCGAACTTATCGCCAATATTCTTGCCAACGATCTGATCCTCAAATGTATCAATGAAGGAGTGTGAACCAAGTGTAAGCTTGTAGTTCTCGCCCTTTCCACCTTCGAATGCAACATCATCTACAAAGCCTTCGAAATTGATTGTAACTTCATCATCCATCTGTGCAGCTCTGTCTGTTACATCGATCTTTCTTCCGTTTTCCTTCTGATCCTTCAGGATCTCTGCCATAACGTCTTCGTCTGTTACTGTTGTATCGATCTTCTCGATCTCAACACCCTTGTAATCACCAATCTTGATTTCTGGCTTTACAGCTACAGTTGCTGTAAAGATGAAATCCTTACCCTTCTCGATCTGTGTTACATCGATCTCTGGGTTTGAAGTGATCTCTTCCTCACAGTTCTCGAGTTCCTTTGGATAATACTCATTTATAAGCTGATTTGCAGCATCTTCATAAAAGATAGCAGCACCGTACATTTTCTCGATGAATGCCTGTGGTACTTTTCCCTTACGGAATCCAGGTACAGAGAATTTACTCTTCTGCTTGTTGTATGCAGAAGTGATTGCCTTTGTAAACTCCTCAGCTGGTACTGTAATTGTTAATTTTGCCATGCTTCCGTCTAATTTTTCTACTGCTAAACTCATTTGTTTTTTTCCTCCTTAACTTGCAACGCCTACTATCCATTGTAAGCACTATTCTCTGCATTATATCATAAGATTTTTCGCAAGTCTATATATTTGCTCAAAAAAAGAGCTTGTTTCTATATCTTATGCAATAATGTTTCCCATTATCACCGATATAGAAACAAACTCCCTTACATGGTCTTACTTAGCGCATATCCATCTGGTCAGATTGATTACTTACCAGACATCTGCTGCTCCTGCTTCTTGATCATCTGTCTGACCATCTCGCCACCGATTGAACCGCTCTCACGGGAAGTAAGATCTCCGTTGTAACCCTGCTTCAGGTTTACACCGAGCTCGTTTGCTACTTCCATCTTGAACTTGTTCATAGCTTCCTTAGCCTCTGGTACGCTTGTTGTGTTGTTTGAGTTCTTCATAATTATCTACCTCCATACTTTTAAATTAAGACATGTTTGTCTTACTCTTATTATGTTCGGTATGCGAAGAACTATAACTGTTAATTTTTAGAAACTTTTTCTCTTTTTGATCGTAACTACGATTCCTGCACCTGCAAATACGATTGCACATACAAGCAATACAATTGGTGTTGCATCACCCGTCTGCGGAGAACCAGTCGCTCCCATATATGTATACTTCACTGGGTTCTTTGACGTGTTCTGTCCACCGTTTGCTCCGTTACCACCCGGTGTCACATTTGCATTCGGTGCCTTTGGTCCCTCCGTTGTACCCGGTTGCTCTGTCGTACCTGGATTTTCCGTTGTGCCAGGATCTTCCGTTGTATCATCACGCTTTGTCGAATAGAACCATGCGAGAATGACCATATCCTTTGTGACATTTGTATAATCCTGATCCCAGCCTTCAAAGGTGTATGTGTAATCCTTTGTTGGTGTCTTCGTCGGTGTTCCCTCTGGCGGTGTTGCAGAAGCACCCTCTTCTACAGTCTCTGTCTTCAGGATATTTCCATCGCCGTCCTTCCATACAACCGTGTAAGTCTTCGGCTGTGTCACACGATACAGTGCGTAGGTTGAGAAACGGTCTGTATTGATAATTACATAATCATGCGTCAGTGTAACCTCACTTGCATCTGTCCAGCTCTTGAACAAATAATCCGTTCCCTCTGCATGTAGCGATGCTACCTTGATGTTCTCACCTGCCAGATCCTCCAATGGGAAGGAGATCGTCACAGGCTCATACAGTCTTGTCAGATTCTGTGAATACTCTAAGTTTCCAAACTCATTATATACATTTTTCACGATGTATAATCTTATATAACGAACAATTTCTGTCCGGCTGCCAAGCTTATCTGCAAAGATTCCCTGCTCTTCGGATGTCACATCGCTTACCTTGATGTAGCTTGCATGCAAAGCAATATCGATCCGGCCGCCATTTTGAACGATTCGAAGATCATCATCCGTTACATTTCCCTTGTAGTAGCTGTTGTTGTAGATCTTATCCAGACCATCCACAGCAATCTCTACATCGCCATCATCCAAAATCACATCCGTAGACAAACCGGAAAGTACAAAGTTGATTCCTCCGGTTGTCGAATAGGTCTCTGGATAGGTGATCATGCCATCGGCAACTGTCACGGATGCCTCTTTCGTCAGAGTACCGTTTGTTGCAACGATACGATACGTTCCATCGGATACACCGGTGAACATATACCGTGTATTGTCTGCGCTTGTTACAACCTCACCGCCGACAATCGTATTGCCACGGTACAGGTTAATGTAGATTGGCTTATTCTTCACATCATCTGGCAGTGAATCGTTATAAGCTGCCGTACCGTAGATCGTAGTCGTCGAATTGCCAGACAGCGTCTTAAAACTTCCTTCGATCACACGCTCCTCAGAAGAATTCAGTGTCGCTGCATGTACACGGTAATTATATACCGTATCTGGTGTCAGCTTGCTGAAATTGTAGATCATCTCAATTCCGCTTGCAGTATCTGTCTTATTGACAAGTACGGTATCGTAGCTTGTCTCAGTCGCTTTCTTATACTCGATATAACACAGGCTCTTTGACAATGGGTTTGTTCCCTGAATTACCTGCGCCTCGATATGTGCAGTTGTATTTGTGATTGCTGTTACCGGTGTTACTTCCAGTCCAAGCGGCTCAAAGCTTACCTCTGCGGACTTGTTGCCTGCATTATCATAAGCAACAATCGTGTAAGTTGCACTGCCATCTGCCTTGAAGCTTCCCTTTGCCACGCCATCTGTATCTGTTACCGATACAGCGTTGCCATTTACGAGTACCCGGTCAGTATCTACACCACTGATCAAATCAATTGCCTGGAAGTTGATTGTTACATCTCCATTTGCATCAACCACAGAATCTGTGATCGTCACAGCCGGTCCATCAATATCAACCTTTGCATCCTCAGAAGCAGTATCACTCTGACAGCCCGCCTCGCTGACTGCCCACGCTTCCACTGTCACATCACCCAGTCCGTCCAGTGCAAATGTATAACTCTCTCCGGTAAAACTATCCTGTGATTCATGCTTTCCACTTGCGTCTGTATAAATCACTTTGTAATATGTCTTGACCGGAACCTTATCACTTGTTTCCGTTGTTGACTTGATTGTTACCTTCGGCTTATCCTCGATCAACCAGCCTGCATTTCCAATCGCACCATTATCGCCCTTCGCGATTGATACGCTTGGCTTGTCTGGTCTCTCCGAAGAAATATGACTGTAGGTTACCTGCTCGGTAGACTGATTACCTGCAATATCCGTTACAACTAAGATATAGGTTCCACTCTCTGTTACATCATAGTTTTCTGTCCAGCTCTTCGCGCCAGCGGCAGACCATGTCTGGATCGGCTCACTGCCTGTGCTATCCTTGTACAGTGTGATGCTGTCAATACCACTTTCCAGCTCGCCCTCTGTCGCTTCCATCGTAATCGTGACATCGGACTGGAACTGTGTCTGGCTTTCTCCATCATCAGACAATGTCACTGCCGGTTTGATGCCATCGAAGAGGAATGGACCCTGCTTCTCTACATCTACCGTATTGCCTGCATTATCCTTTACCACTGCCGAGATATAATACTCACCCGGTGTGTAATTATTCGATGCACCACCTGTAATGATCTGGTGGAAGGTATAATCTGTAATCTTTGCATTCTTTGTCGCATTGGCACCATACGCAGATGTCGTAGCTGTCACAGTTGTACTTGGTGTCTCAACACTCCATGTCACTTCATCCAGTCCACTGTCGATATCCGTTGCTGCAATTGCTGCATCCAATGTATTATACCACTTATCTGTCAGCGCAGCCTCTCCATTTCCCTGTACGCTCAGCGCAGCAGTTGGAGGGGTTCCTTCAACCATCCACTCATAATATTTATCTGTCAGACTTGCGTCAGTGTTCGTTGTATAACATACCAGCTTTGTATGTGCAGACTCCTTCTGCTTTGTATCGGTTGCCCATACAACCAGCTGTCCGGCATAGCCGCTTCCTACCAGAAGTGTTGCCTCATACAGACCATTTCCCTTCGATACCATCTTTGTCTGCATCGTCGTGGTCGGAACGGTACTTGCGTCCTCGCCTGCGAAATAATAATGCAGGTAATCACAAGGGCTTTCGTCTGAACGGTATGTAACTGTCAGTGTCATACCTGTGACATTGTTCTGCGAATGATAATATGTACCAAACCCAAGCTGATTTACAAAGCCGGTCGGTTCCACTGTATGGCTTACATAAACCGGAATCTTTGTATCTACAATGATCGTCTCCTTCACTGTGTAGATTGTAGAGATTGCATTGGTTGTCGAATTGTACAACTGGAACCGGATGTTCGTGTAAGTACCATCTGCCGTAATACCTGCGGACTGGTTCTTGAACAACGCTTTTGCCTGTGCACGTGTCATCGTGTCAGAAATATCAACCTCGCCATCACTCAGGATTCGAACCATATCATATCCGTTCGTTGCCACAATCGTATAACTTGGATAATATCCACCAACCGCAGTCTCCTTGATGGAGAAATGTCCATCGGAGCTTTCTCTTGTCACCGAGAATTTCGGCGGATTTGCAACAACTACTTCATAGTTTCCGTTGCTTGCAAAGGTTGGACGGATATAGTAATACGCATTTGCCGGGCTGCTATAAATCTTGCGGTTTGTCTCCCATGCATCCTTGTTATTCAGTCCAAGGTATCTTGTCATAAATGTATTCGGATCTGCCGCATATGCATTCTGCTCTTCATTGTTATTTCCCTGTGCAATATTATCTGGATTCGTAATCATCAGTGTACATTCCGGACTATCCTGTCCAAACAATACTGAATCTACATCATATGCAACCTCCACGTTCAAGGTACGCTTCGTTACAGTAGCTGCGTTTGCCACATCGAGGTGTCCCTCTTCTACATTCAGCAATTCATAGCAGTTTGCATTATTTCCAGATAATCTTGGTGATGTCAGACGGATCGTCTTTCCAGTTCCGACATCCTTGCCCTTTACACTTCCTGTATCAAGCATCTTTGCGGTTGCATCGAACGTTACCTGAATCGCATCGTTTGTTATACAATCCGGTACACTGCCGTCCTGTGCTGTGACAGACGCTGTCGTCTGCACCTGGATAGTATCCGAATTATCATACACCTTCGTCAAAGTTCCTCCTGTGGAAGCATCCTTGACTTCTCCAATGATAACCGGAAGCTTTTCAACAGCAAACACAAGATTAAAGGTTGCTGTCTTACTTGTGTCATTCGTATCTGTCACCGTAAATGTATAGCTCTGTGCATCCGTTGTCACATTGTTCGGTGTACCTGTTATCGTATAAGAATTTGCCGATTCGTTTACAGAAAGTCCATAAGTACCAAGTCCGGTTGTAACCGCCTGCATACCATTTGTAAACTGGATGGACTCACTCTCTGCGCCATCTTTCTTGTACTTTGCTGTAATGACATGGTTCATAGCTGTACCGTACATGCCTGTCACAGCCGCATCACTGCCATCGACCTTATTGCCGTCGACATACAGCTCAATTTCCTTATATTTCCACTGACCGATCAGCTTAACCGGTGCAACATTCGTTGCATCTGTCAGTGCACCACTTTCTTTTACAAGTCCACTGTCAGTCGTCGCAGCCATCGTTGCTGTCTGGGATGGATCAATAATCGTATCCGTGCCCTCGATCTTCCAGCCTGCGAAATAATATCCTTTATTCTGAATATAAGCACTCTCATCCAAAGTCATGATAGAGACTGTATCGCCATATGCAAAAGCTGCACTCTCAACAACTGCATCGGCTGACTCTACCGGATCAAGCACACCTACAACCGATGGATCATACAACTGGTATGTCAGCTTCATGTCCTTGATTGGCTCCCAGCCTGCCTTTACCGTAATCGTGTTCGTACGGACATCAGAAGATTTCACCTCGATACTCTGACCGATCATCTTGTCTCCAAGGCTGATATACTTATATCCTCTCTTATAGAAATGATAGGTATCGTCTGATCCCGGTACGGCAAATGTCATCACCTGTTCGACATTACCGGTATTTGTCTCATTTGTCGGTATTGTAACACTTGCGACTTCTCCCTGATCACCACAGTCAGAAAATGCAAGTGTATATGCGGTTCTTGTAATCTTTACAAATACCTGATATGTTCCATTTTCTGTCGTGGTCATCTGGTTGCCTGCGATCGGCGTTGTACACTGTGCATCGCTGTACAGATTTCCGTCTGTCGTAAAATATTTTGCATCCAGACCAAATCCCTGCAGAATTTCTGCATTATCGCTCATCAAAGTAATGGTAGAGTCTGCAACTGCACAAGCCTTTGAAAAACCGGCAATTGTCTGAGATGAGGTTGTATATGCATAGTATGTAACATTTGCTGTTTCTGCATCCGCCGTTCCGTCGTCTGCGGCATCGGCATTTCCGTCTTCATCAAACAACAGAACCGGATCGTCTGCACCATCCTCGCCATTCATCACACTGGTTGCATCCGTAGCAGTGTTCGTGAGTGCTGCATTTGCATCATCACCATTATTTACAGCGGATGACGTCAGGAACAGCGACTGCGTGATCAGAAGTGCCACAACCATAATTGATGCGACCATCTTCTTGCCATTTCCGCGTCCCCAGCAGATGACATGCGAGATTGCAGTTACAACCGCAACCAAAGCAAGCATCGGATAGACTAATATCCGGTGTTTCTTTCCGATATCCAATAATTTACTTACCAGCTTGTCTTTAAAGTTCATAGTTACACCTCTCTACCTTATAAACTCTCTATATCCTCGATACATTTTCCATAATAATTCAAGTCAAACTATACCTGTCCGCAATTATAATTCATTGTACCATACTGATATGTAAAATCAAATACTTTTTATAAAATTCCTACAAAATATTGGGGTTCATTTAGAAAAAATGACTTATTTTGTATCTTCGGGTGCTGGCCAAAGCTCCTACTGATACCACGACTGCTTCCAGAGCGGAACATATGAACCTTCATAAAACGATGACAGGTTCTGATTGAGATATGCGAGTTCCTTTTCATATTCGCTTCGGCTCATCCCTTTGTAATAAAAAGGTTGTTCCTCCACGATCGAAGGGTTACGGAATGCATCATACTCAGCCAAACTCTCATACTCAAGTTTTCTTGGAATGTCCTGTTCTTCTCCCATACAACTCCTCCTTCCATCCTTACCTTATAATTAAGATGATAAGAGGTTTGCATGGGATTTTCAAGACATTTTGTAAAATGCAACAAATACGCGCATTTTGTGGATATTGTGGATAACTATTCCGGATAAACAAGTCTCTCTTCCGAAATATTCTCCAATACTTCCGTCAGATACTTCTTGCTCAGATACTTCGCCATCGGCAGGTTCATATCGAGATAATTTCCGCAATCCCGCGCACACGCGCCCGGTACATCGCCCTCGAACTCGCTCATAAATGTATACAGTTCCTTCAGCAACGGCACAATATCCTTCGATTCATACTCACCTGCCAAGATCAGATAAAAGCCTGTCCGGCATCCCATCGGTCCAAAATAGATAATCTTCTCTCCGTATTCCTTATGATTCCGGAGAAAAGTTGCTGCCAGATGCTCAATCGTATGCACCTCTGCTGTATTCATCACCGGCTCATAATTTGGTCTCGTCATACGCAGATCAAATGTTGTAATTACATTTCCGCCGACGTTATCTTTTCTTGACACATACACGCCCGGCAACAAATTCAAATGGTTCACTGTAAAGCTTGCTATTTTCTCCATGATTTTACCTGCTTTCTTATTAATTCTATATTGCTGTTTTATTTCTATATCGTTCTTGTTTTTATATGATTCATATTCTGCGTTTCTATCCATCATATTTTATATGTGATTCCATTTACACACGCAATCACATATCACACCGGCTCCTATTCTATGCATTCGCATATCCTGCAACGATTGCCTGCACGAGCTTTACGCTGTGCGCGATTGCCTTCGCCTCAAAGGTTGGATAATCCTCCGTCGCACTGTCATCTGCTTTATCTGAGATCGCTCGGATAATCAGAAACGGAATCTGATTCAGGTAAGCAGCCTGTGCGATCGCTGCACCTTCCATCTCAGTACAGTCGCCTGCAAATGTATTCAGGATAAATTCTTTCTTCGCCTTATCAGAAATAAACTGATCGCCACTGACCACGCGTCCTTCAAATACATGAATATCCGGATTCACGCGCTCGCAGCACTCCTTCGCCAGCTTTCGCAGCTTCTCATCTGCAATAAATGTCGATGTCTCCATCCGAGGAATCACGCCCGGCTCATATCCAAAGCCTGTCGCATCCATATCATGCTGCAGTGCATCAGTCGAAAGCACAATATCGCCGATATCAATCTTCGCATTTAAGCTTCCTGCAATTCCTGTGTTGATCACAGCATCCACATGATACAGATCACACAGAATCTGTGTGCAGATTCCCGCATTGACCTTTCCGATTCCTGAGCGGACAACGACAACCTCTTTGCCATTCATCGTTCCCTTGTAAAATTCCATAGACGCCTTTGTCTCGACTGTGACATCCTGCATAGTTTCCTTTAATTTTGCAACTTCTTCATCCATTGCACCGATAATTCCGAGCATTTTTGTTCCTCCTTAATTCCAATATAATTGCAAAATGGATATTTCTATCTTCCATATTTATATTTGAAATCCAATTCTATGCGATGTATTGAAACTACGAATTACTAAATGTTCTGGCACACATTATCTCGTCACACGAAACCGCCGCCAATTCGCCATCCGTGGCTCAATGGCGGCTTGATTGAACATCGTGTTCAATCATTTCTGCTTATCTTCCAGAACATTAAGTAATTCTAAGTTCCAAACATATGCATATTCTTGAATTTCAAATTATAAATATGGAAATATGCATGTCCCGTTTTGCAATTATATATTTTCTTCCTCTTACTAAAAATGCGCGAGAGATTCTCTTGCATTTTCTATCTTATTACATAAACTTTCGTAGATTGTTGTGATTCCGGTATCGTCGTAGGCTGCTTCTGGCAAATCTGCAACATAGAATTCGTTCAGAATATACATTGCCAGTTCCTGCAGCTTCTCGCCACGGCCACTCTGCTTATGTTCCACCATCTTCTGTCCGGCTGTGCGGATCAATGCATGCCACGCCGTGACAAATTCCCGGTTCTTCTCCGGGCATCGCAAGCATGTCCACTTTTTCACCTTGATCTTCGCAAGGTTCTTCTTGGCACATTCGCCTGTCTGCAAGAAATAAGAGAAATCTCCCTTGTCATCATAGACTCTTCCAAGCGGGAACAGCCGACAGATTCCCGGTCGCACATCATGAATCCGGCACCGCCCATCTGCATCAAGATAAGCACATCGATCCTGTTCTTTCATGCTGAGATTCGGCAAGATCAAGCCATCCACGATATTCAGCTCCACATTTCCGGTTGCAAGGAGCTGTTCGAATGTCAGCTTCGCTCCCTCCGAGAAATTCTTCAGCAGCCAGATATCATACGGATCTAAGATAATGGAATTCCCCATGCCTGTGCAGCATTTGAAACAGCCATCACACCCAGCCGTATCCGCTTTCACCATATCATTTTCTCTATATGTCCGTCCATCGGATATCTCTTCCAGACTACATTCACGTATCATATGTAACTCCTTTTTCTGTAACTTTTTCCACGTAACGATAATAGCATAGTTTATAGGTGATTTTCAATAACAAAAACCACCGCATATCTTACGATACACGGTGGTTCTAAACTCTTATTTACTATTTACTTTTGCAAGTAATCAAATTACTTTGCAGCAAGCTCAGCCTTGATAGCCTCTGTCAGTGCTGGAACGATCTTATTCAGATCACCAACAACACCATAATCAGCTACATCAAAGATTGGAGCGTCTGGATCCTTATTGATTGCAATAATGATATCAGACTCTTCCATACCAGCTACATGCTGGATTGCTCCTGAGATACCGATTGCGAAGTAGAGCTGTGGACGTACAGTCTTACCTGTCTGACCAACCTGAAGCTCCTTTGGCTTCCAGCCTGAATCTACAACGGCACGTGAGCATGAAACCTGTCCGCCAAGTACGTCTGCAAGATCCTCCAAAAGCTTGAAGTTCTCAGCAGAACCAACACCACGACCACCAGATACAAGAATCTTTGCATCCATGATATCCTTGATGTCTGAAACAGCCTTAGAAATCTCAAGGATCTCTACATATCTGTTATTTGGTGTGAAACCTGGGTTGTAATTGATAACCTCAGCCTTTGCACCCTCAACCTTGTCAAGCTTCTGCATAACGCCTGGACGTACAGTAGCCATCTGAGGACGGTTGTCCGGACATGCGATTGTAGCGATTGTGTTACCACCAAATGCTGGACGAGTCATAAGAAGCTGATTGTGCTTCTGCTCTTTTCCAGGGATTGGGTTAACAGGGAAATCACCGATCTCAAGTAATGTACAGTCAGCTGTAAGACCTGTCTGTACTCTTGCTGAAACTGTAGGACCAAGATCACGACCGATTGCTGTTGCACCAACCAACATGATTTCTGGCTTGAACTCATTGATAACTGAAGCAAGTGCGTGTGCATATGGCTCAGTTCTGTAATTCTTCAACTCTGGATCGTCTACTACGATTACCTTATCTGCACCGTAAGCAGCAAGCTCATCTACAAGTCCTGAAACATCAGAACCAACCAATACTGCTGTTACTTCTGTGCCTAACTTCTCTGCAAGTCTCTTTCCTTCGCCAACAAGCTCGAAAGAGATTCCGCTTAATACATTATCTACCTGCTGTGCAAAGACGAATACGCCCTTGTACTTTGCTAATTCTTCTGCATTCATTGCTCCCATTTTATTCACCACTTTTCCTTTTTAATTAAATTACGTGCTTATCCTTCAGTTTACCAACAATATAGCTTACTGGATCTGCGTCTTCTGGAGCCATCTCTCCCTGACCCTTCTTAACCTTGTCAGAAGCTCTGGCAATCTTTGTTGGAGAACCATTCAAACCGATGTTTGAATCATCAACATCTACAAGATCTGCTCTACCAAGAGTTGTGATCTCTGCATTGACTGCATCGAAGATTCCACCTGGTGTCATATATCTTGGATCATTTAATTCAGAAAGTGCTGTGATAAGACATGGCATCTGAGCCTTTACCATATGGTAACCGTCATCATACTGACGCTTAACGATTACGCTGTCTCCATCTACCTTGATCTCCTGTGCATAAGAGATAACTGGAAGTCCAAGGTGCTCAGCGATCTGAGGACCAACCTGAGCTGTATCACCATCGATAGCCTGACGGCCTGTGATGATCAGATCATAGTCAAGCTTTCTGATCGCACCAGCGATTGTTGTAGATGTTGCCCAAGTATCAGCACCACCAAGTACACGGTCTGTTACAAGAACACCCTTGTCAGCGCCCATAGCGATTGCTTCCTGAAGAACATCTGCAGCCTTTGGAAGTCCCATTGTAAGAACTGTAACCTCAGCGCCATACTGATCCTTCAGTCTAAGAGCTGCCTCAAGACCAGCCTTATCATCTGGGTTCATAATTGTGAGCATTGCTCCTCTATTCAATGTACCATCTGGGTTGAACTGTACGCCACCCTTTGTATCAGGTACCTGCTTAATACATACGATAATTTTCACGATAAGTACCTCCTTACTTTAACAAGTTTGCTGAGATAACCATACGCTGTACTTCTGAAGTACCTTCGTAGATCTCTGTGATCTTAGCATCTCTCATCATACGCTCAACGTCATACTCCTTGATGTAACCATAACCACCATGAAGCTGTACACACTTTGTTGTTACTTCCATAGCAACCTCAGCAGCATATAGCTTAGCCATAGCAGCCTCTACAGAGTAAGAAACCTTAGCGCCACTCTGATACTCATCTTTCTTTCTTGCAGCCTTGTATACAAGAAGCTTAGCAGCCTCGATCTTTGTAGCAAGATCAGCAAGTACAAACTGTGTATTCTGGAACTGGGCAATTGATCTACCAAACTGCTTTCTTTCCTTTACATAGTTTACAGTTGTCTCAAGAGCGCCCTCAGCGATACCAAGTGCCTGAGCAGCGATACCGATACGACCACCATCGAGTGTGTGCATAGCGATATTGAAGCCCTTGCCCTTCTGTCCAAGAAGTGCATCCTTAGGGATACGGCAGTCTGTGAAGATCAACTCATATGTAGAAGAACCACAGATACCCATCTTGTTTTCCTTTGTACCAAATGTAAATCCAGGTGTTCCCTTCTCTACGATAAATGCAGAAATCTCTTTCATCTTTCTGCCACGCTTCTCGATGATACCTGTAACAGCGATAACGATATATACGTCAGCTTCCTTACCATTTGTAATGAAGCACTTAGAACCATTCAGTACCCACTCGTCACCATCAAGAACTGCCTTTGTCTGCTGTCCCTGTGCATCTGTACCGGCACCTGGCTCTGTCAGGCCGAACGCACCGAGCTTCTTACCAGATGCAAGATCCGGAACATACTTTGCCTTCTGCTCTGGTGTACCAAATGTTACGATCGGGTCTACACACAGAGATGTATGTGCAGATACGATTACACCTGTTGTACCACAAACCTTAGAAAGCTCTTCTACACACATAACATATGTGAGAATATCACAGCCCTGTCCGCCTAATTCCTTAGAAACAGGAATTCCTAAGAAACCATACTTTGCCATCTTGTCTACAGTCTCTCTTGGAAATCTGTGCTGCTCATCAATTTCCTGCGCAAGAGGCTTTACTTCGTTCTGCGCAAAATCCTTGAACAGAGTCTGCGCCATTTCATACTTCTTGTCTAAAGTGAAATCCATTCTTTCTATCCTCCATAATAGATTGATTATTACATCCGCACATGGCTGAAAAGCCACGTGCGGGGATTGTACGCTTATTACTGAGCGTCAACAGGTGTCTTTGTGCGATCTGCGTTGTATACATAGAAGCCCTTGCCTGTCTTACAGCCGAGGTTTCCACCACGTACCATCTTACGAAGCAATGGACATGCACGATACTTGCTGTCGCCTGTTTCCTTGTACAGAACATCCATGATTGCAAGGCAGATATCCAGGCCCACGAAATCACCTAACTCAAGTGGTCCCATTGGGTGGTTTGCACCAAGCTTCATAGCTGCATCGATACCAGCGATATCAGAAACACCTTCCATCTTGATGAATGCTGCTTCGTTGATCATTGGGATAAGGATACGGTTTACAACGAAACCGGCAGCCTCATTTACCTGAACAGGTGTCTTGCCGATCTCTTCAGAGATCTTGATGATCTTATCAACTGTCTCCTGTGGAGTATTTACACCAGCGATAACCTCAACAAGTTTCATTCTGTCAGCAGGATTGAAGAAATGCATACCGATCATAGGACGTGTAAGACCATTTCCAATCTCTGTGATAGAAAGTGAAGATGTATTAGAAGCGAAGATACACTCTGGCTTTGCAATCTTGTCAAGCTCAGCAAATGTTGTCTTCTTAACTCCCATATCCTCAAATGCAGCTTCTACGATCAGATCGCAGTCTGCACAGAGATTTTCCTTCAGACCAGGTGTGATGCTTGCAAGAATCGCATCTACCTTCTCCTGTGTCATCTTTCCTTTTTCTACAAGTCTAGCGTAGCCTTTCGCGATCTTATCCTTTCCGCCTTCAGCCCACTCCTGCTTGATGTCGCAAAGTGCAACTTCGTAGCCATCAACCATAGCAAATGCCTTTGCAATGCCCTGTCCCATGGTACCAGCACCAATAATGCCAACCTTCATGTTTATTTCCTCCTTAAAATTTTAATTACTTTTATTATTTGTTCTGGAATGGAACAACCTTTAACTTCTTCTCCTTGTCTTTCTCAAGGAAGTTGCCCATGCCAGCCTTCTGGTCTTCTGTCTCGAAGCAGTCACCGAAGAGCTTCTCTTCGATTACAATTGCTGTATCCATATCTACCTGAAGACCATCATTGATTGCCTTCTTGCAGTTTCTGACAGCGATCGGAGCATTTGCTGCGATGCCTGCTGCCATCTTCTTCGCTGCCGGAAGAAGCTCTTCCAATGGATATACAGCGTTTACAAGACCGATTCTGTATGCCTCATCAGCCTTAATATTTCTTGCTGTGTAGATCATCTGCTTTGCCATACCAGCACCTACCAGACGAGCGAGTCTCTGTGTTCCACCAAATCCAGGTGTGATACCAAGACCTGCCTCCGGCTGACCGAATACCGCATTCTCAGAACAGATACGGATGTCACAGCTCATAGAAATCTCACAACCACCGCCAAGTGCAAATCCGTTGATTGCAGCGATTACCGGGATTGGGAATGTCTCGATCTTACGGAATACATCATTTCCCTTCTTACCGAATGCTTCGCCCTCAGCCTTTGTAAGTGTAGACATCTCTCCGATATCAGCACCTGCAACAAATGACTTCTCGCCGGCGCCTGTAAGAACTACGGCTCTTGTTGTATCCAGATCGATTGCATCGAATGTAGCCTCAAGCTCATCCAACACCTGACTATTCAACGCATTCAAAGCCTTTGGTCTGTTGATCGTTACAACGCCTACAAAGCCTTCCTGCTCATAAGTAATAAATTCCATCTTAATCTCCTTAAACTCTATCCAAGTATGTTACGCGGCTCAATTAGTCCTCAATCTTAACGATTGTAGAGCAGCCCATACCACCACCGATACACAGTGTAGCAAGACCTGTCTTAGCGCCTCTTGCCTGCATCTCATGAAGCAATGTAACAAGGATACGGCATCCGGAAGCTCCAACCGGATGACCAAGTGCGATTGCACCACCGTTTGGATTAAGCTGCTTCTCTGTATCAATACCAAGATCCTTACCAACTGCGACTGACTGTGCAGCGAATGCCTCATTTGCCTCGATGATATCGAAATCTTCGATCTTCATGCCTGTCTTAGCCATAACCTTCTTTGTTGCAGCAACAGGTCCGATACCCATGATTGAAGGATCAACACCTGCAAGTGCACCTGCAACGAATGTAGCCATAGGCTTAACACCAAGCTCCTTAGCCTTCTCCTCAGACATAACAACGATTGCTGCTGCACCATCGTTGATACCAGAAGCGTTACCAGCTGTAACGAATCCGCCTGGGTTGATTGTACGAAGCTTAGCCAGAGTCTCAACAGTTGTTCCAGGACGAGGACCCTCATCCTTCTTGAACTCGATCGTCTCTTTCTTCTTCTTAACCATAACTGGAACGATCTCTGCGTCAAATGCACCAGACTCCTGAGCTGCTGCTGCCTTCTGCTGGCTGTTTGCTGCAAATGCATCAAGCTCTTCACGAGTCAGACCCCACTGCTCACAGATGTTATCAGCTGTCTTGATCATGTGGTAATCATTGAATGCATCCCAAAGAGCATCGTTTACCATTGTATCAACGAGCTTGCCATTGTTCATTCTGTAACCAAAACGAGCGTTCATAGCTGCGTAAGGAGCCATAGACATGTTCTCCATACCACCTGCTACAACGATGTCAGCATCGCCAGCCTGAATCATCTGAGCTGCCATGTTAACACAGTTCAGACCAGAACCACAAACTACGTTTACAGTAACAGCAGGTGTCTCGATAGGAAGTCCAGCCTTCAGAGATGCCTGACGAGCTACGTTCTGTCCAAGACCTGCCTGGATTACGCAACCCATATATACATGATCGACCTGATCTGCAGGAACGCCTGCTCTGTTCAGAGCCTCCTTGATTACGATAGAACCTAACACTGGTGCTGGTGTTGTTGAAAGTGCACCACCCATAGTACCGATTGCTGTACGACATGCGCCAGCTAAAACTACTTTCTTTGCCATGTTGAAAATTTCCTCCATTTCGTTTTATTGTTTCTATCTGTGCCGATCATGCATATGTCGACACGCCTAGATAGATAATATCATAATTTCCATGGTTTCGCAATAAAAGAAACCTTTACTTTTGTTTCTTTTTATGTACATTGCGTATACTTTTTTTGTTTTTTGTATTCATTTGCTGCTTCTGGTTTTGCCCCTGCTTCTGTGCAGAATTTTTATGTTGCACATTCGAACGATTTCCAGATTGTTTATTCGATGCGCCATATTGAGATTTTTTCTCATTTGCAGCATTCTTCATCTTCCGCGGTTTGATCAGACAGTTCTTATCGAACCCGATCAGATCCGTCCGTCCTGCTTTCACAAGTGCCTCATGCACCAGATCGTAATTATCCGGATTCCGGTACTGGATCAGTGCACGCTGCATCGCCTTTTCATGTGGAGAATTTGGCACATATACCTTCTCCATCGTCCGCGGATCCACGCCAGTGTAATACATGCAGGTTGATATCGTCGAAGGTGTCGGATAGAAATCCTGCACCTGTTCTGGCATATAACCCAGATCCCGCAGATATTCCGCCAGTTCCACCGCTTCTTTCAGAGTGGAACCCGGATGTGACGACATGAGATATGGTACCATATACTGCTTCAATCCAAGTTCCTCATTGATCCGTTTGTATTTCTTGCAAAATGCCTGAAAGACTGCATTTTCCGGCTTACCAAGCTTCATCAGTACCTTGTCAGAGATATGTTCCGGCGCCACCTTCAGCTGCCCGCTGACATGGTATTTGCAAAGTTCCCGAAAGAATGTATCATCCTTGTCCGCCATCAGATAATCAAACCGGATACCCGAACGGATAAATACCTTCTTCACCTTCGGCAGACTTCGGAGCTCCCGCAGTAATTTCAGATAATCGGAATGATCCACAATCAGATTCGGACATGGCTTTGGGAACAGACACTGACGGTTCGCACAGACGCCGTATTTCTCCTGTTTCTTGCAGGCGCGCTGCCGGAAATTCGCCGTCGGGCCGCCAACATCATGGATATAGCCCTTAAACTCCGGATCTTTCGTCATTTCCTTTGCCTCTTCTATAATGGATGCATGACTGCGTGTCTGCAATGTCCGGCCCTGATGAAATGTAAGCGCACAGAAGCTGCACCCGCCAAAGCACCCCCGGTTGCTGACCAGCGAGAATTTGATCTCCGATATCGCAGGGATTCCACCCTGTGCCTCATAAATCGGATGATAGGTCTTCGTATATGGAAGCGCATACACCTCGTCCATCTCCTGCTCCATCAGTGGTTCCGCCGGTGGATTCTGGATCACATATTGATAATCCTTATATTTTTCTACCAGAATCTTCGCGGTGATATGATCTGTGTTATCATATTGGATTTTAAAGCTTCGCGCGTAATTTAATTTGTCTTCCTGCAACGCGTCATACGACGGAAGCTCAATATAGTCTTCATACAGATGTTCCAGATTTCTTGCTTTGTAGACCGTTCCATGAATAAAACTTAAGTCTTTGATGTCGATGCCGCTTTGCAGCGCATCCGCGATCTCCACAATGGCATGCTCACCCATACCATAGATCACAATATCCGCCTGTGCATCAACGAGAATCGAATGTTTCAACTTATTGGACCAGTAATCATAATGTGCCAGCCGGCGCAGACTTGCTTCGATACCGCCTGCCACAATTGCCGCATCCTTGTATTTCTTCCGGATCAGATTGCAGTAAACGATTGTCGCATAATCTGGTCGTTTTCCCATCTCGCCACCCGGGGTGTATGCATCTGTATGCCGTCTTTTCTTGGAAACAGTATAATGGTTCACCATTGAATCCATATTTCCGGCGCACACCAAAAAGGCAAGCTTCGGCCTGCCATAAATCGCAATCGAATTTTCATCCTTCCAGTCTGGCTGTGAAATGATTGCCACTTTATATCCATGTGCCTCTAACACACGGCTGATGATCGCCGGTCCAAAAGATGGATGATCCACATAGGCATCTCCGATCACATAGACAAAGTCCGGCTGTTCCCAGCCCTTTAATTGCATTTCCTTCTGCGTGAGTGGGAGGAACCGCTCATCATATGTATATTCCACACCATGTTCACGCAATGTTTTCTTCTTATTTTCCACGTATTTCTATCCTGTCTCTTACTCTTCCAAGGTTCTTCCGTCCTTGATATAATAATGGGCTGTTCCTGCACCTGTCGCAACAACCTGATCCGGATTCTTGATGTTCACAACCGGGACACCAATCTTATCCATAATAAGCTTGTCCATACCAAATATCTTGCTTCCGCCTCCGGCAAGGATAATACCATGCTCGGATATATCGGAAACCAGTTCCGGTGGTGCCGCCTCCAACATCTCCCGAACGGAATCCAAGATCTGATCTGTCTCCTCCTGACACGCCTCGATCATCTCAGAGGATTTGACTGCCATCTTCGTTGGAAGTCCGCGCACCAGTTCCTTTCCACGTGCATACCCGATCGCATCCTGTTCCCGCGGATACACAGAACCAATGTCCTTCTTCAACTGTTCGGCAGAGCTTTCGCCCAGCAGCACATTATGACGTTTCCGCATATAACGGATGATTGCCTCATCGAAATCATCGCCACCAATCTTGATGGAACTGCTATGCTGCACACCGCCTCTTGCTACGATTGCAATATCCGTCGTTCCCGCACCGATATCCACAACCATCGCACCAACTGCCGACTCAATATCCACACCTGCACCGATGGCTGCCGCAAATGGTTCCTCAAGCACATACACATTCTTTGCACCGGTACGGTATACTGCATCACACGCTGCACGCCGCTGTACGTCCGTGACACCACTTGGCACACAGACGCAGATGTTTGGTTTGCCCCAGATCTTTCGTTTTGCAATCGCTGACTTCACATAGATCTTGAGCATACGCTCCGTCATAATATAATCGGAGATAACACCATTCCGGATCGGACGTGTCACCTCAATATCCTCCGGTGTCTTTCCAAGCATCTTTTTGGCTTTATTTCCAACCGCAATGATCTTTTTACTTTTAGCCTCATATGCAACCACCGATGGCTGGTTGACTACGATTCCTTTGTCTTTTATGTATATGACCGTATTCGATGTTCCAAGGTCTATACCGATATCTATATTTACCACGTTTTATACCTCTTATCTTCTGGTTTCTTATTTATCATCCCGTCTATTGGCTTATCACGTAAAAAGCCGATGCTTAAATTATAAGCATCGGCTCTGATTTTTTCAACGATTATTTAAAATCTTCACTTAGTAAATATTTCCGGCTGGAACCTTTTGCCTTCTCACGATCGTCACATTTGAGCATTGCCTCATCGCAAGCCTTGAGCATACGATCGATATTTCCAGACTCCATTGCCATCAGGAGATTCTTTACAGTGCCTTCTACAGAATCATCTGTCTTAAAGCCCTGCTGTTTGAAATATCCCTTTGCAATCGCAAGCATATCCTGTGTAGAAATGCCTTCCATATTGATCTGGTGTGTAAACTTATCCTTGGCATCTCCAGTCGCTCCAAACAAGCGGTTGATAGACTCAGTCGCACCTGTCAGAATCACAACAACATCGTTTACATCCTTGGCTGTAAGTTTCATCAGCTCTGTCATCTTATCTGGTGCGATCAGACCTGCATTTTCAACAACCATACATCCACCGGCAAGCTTTGACATTGCATCTGCAAGTTTAACCTTGTTCAATGCCTGTGCCTTGATCTTCGCGATCGTCTTCGCCTTGCAGATTCCCATATCGTAGAAGCTTCTTGCGAAATCTTCTCCGACACTGGTCAGACCAAATCCGTGATCACCCATCATACATACGTTACGATTCTCCTGATCAACAGTAATGGCATTGAATGTATCCACGAGACTCTTTCCGGATTTCTCCATCTTTGTATACTTTTCAAGGTAAGATGCAGCAAGTGGAAGTTTTCCTTCCTCCGCTGGCTGTGTCAGGTCGATCTGAATGCTGTCTGCCTGCTCTGCCGCCTTCAGCGCTTCCTCTTCGGCCTTCTTTGCAGCCTCTAAGATCTTGCGGGCTTCCTCAGCCCTCGCCTTTGCTTCCGCCTCTGCCTTTGCAGCTTCCTCGGCTGCCTTCTTGCGAGCCTCTTCTTCTGCCTTTGCAGCAAGTTCTTCCGCTGCCTTCTTCTTTGCTTCCTCTTCGGCTTTCTTCTTTGCTTCCGCCTCTGCCTTCTTCTTAGCTTCTTCTTCAGCCTTCTTGCGTTTCTCTTCCTCAGCCTTTGCCTTTGCGGCTTCTTCCGCTGCCTTCTTTGCATCTGCCTCTGCCTTCTTACGAGCTTCCTCAGCTGCCTTTAGTGCTGCCTCTTCCGCCTTCTTTGCTTCTTCTAAGATACGCATAGCCTCTTCGGCTTTCTTACGGGCTTCTTCGGCTGCTTTCTTTGCTTCTTCCTCAGCCTTCTTACGGGCTTCTGCTTCGGCTTTCTTCTTGGCTTCTTCCTCTGCCTTCTTCTTTGCTTCCGCCTCTGCCTTCTTCTTTGCTTCCGCCTCTGCCTTCTTCTTTGCCTCTGCTTCGGCTTTCTTCTTTGCTTCTTCCTCAGCTTTCTTCTTTGCTTCTGCTTCGGCTTTCTTCTTGGCTTCTTCCTCAGCACGCTTCCGATTCTCTTCTGCACGCTTTGTTGCTTCTTCTTCTGCCTTCTGTGCCTGTTCTAAGATACGCTTTGCTTCTTCGGCTTTCTTCTTTGCCTCTTCCGCCTTCTTCAAAGCTTCCTGCTTTGCCTTGGCTCTTGCCTCTTCCTCAGCCTTCTTGCGGGCTTCCTCGGCTGCTTTCAGACGTGCCTCTTCCGCTTTCTTACGTTTTTCTTCCTCTTCTGCCTTGAGGCGTGCCTCCTCGGCTGCACGTTTCTCAGCGGCTGCAGCTGCACGCTGTCTGGCTGCTGCTTCTGCGATTCTACGCTCCTGTGCAGCTGCCTTTTCTTCTGCCTCTTTCAGCTTCTTTCTTCTGGCTTCTTCTTTCCGCTCAGCTTCCTCAATAGCCGCCTTCTTCTTGGCTGCCTCTGCCTCCGCTGCCTTCTTCGCCATCTCTTCCTGCGCCTTTTTCTTTTCTTCCTCTGCCTTATTCTCAGCATCGCCATACTGCGCAAGCTTTGATATCTCTGCACCCAGAGCATCCTCATCCTCATCGCCAAGATCGTACATACTCTTCACATCATTGGTTGGAGTACTCCGGTTTGGCACAATGCTGATGATATCATCTGCATCATCCTTGGATGCTTTGTTCTCCTGTGCTTTCCACTCTACACCATCGGAAATAATCGTTGTATTTCCCTGTTTTGTAAAGGATGCTTCCTCTTCTGCATCATCCCCATTGATTACCTTTACATCGCCACTGCCACCGGATAATTTTGTAGGACGCAATCTTGCTTTTTCATCATCCTGGGCCTTTTTCTTCTCAGGTGCTTTCTCTTCCTGCTTGTTACCCATGTCAATATTGAGGCCAAGCCCTCCAGATGGCTCTGTAGCTCCAAGGCTACCGCCCAGTCCTCCAAGTCCTTTGCTCTCTGTCTTGCCACCTGACAGTCCGCCACCTACTGGTGCTCCAAGTCCGCCGCCAGCCGGCTTATCTAAGGATTTTCCAGACTTATCTGCCTGAATGCCAACACTCATGCCAAGTCCTTCATCACTTGCCTTCTTTGGCTCTTCCTTCGCAGGTTCTGCTGCCTTTGCAGGTACCTCTTCTGGTTCCTCGTCCTCCAATTTAATACCAAGTTCTGCAGCTTTCTTACGACGCTTCTTCTCTTCGATTTTCGCAAGTTCTTCTGCTGACAGAGTTTTGTATTTTGGCTTATTGTGGTCTGCAGCAGCTTCTCCCGCATCTGCAGCTCCAGACAATTGCATTGCTTCCTGCTCTTTTTTCAGTTTTGCAGCCTTGGCAGCCTTCTCTTTTTCTACCTGTGCTCTTACCGCAGCAATCAATGCTTCTCTTTGATCAATAGCCACTCCCATTGCCTCCTTTCAGTCATACCTTCTCTCGGTCATATCTTCTCGTCAAGAATTATCTGTATTCTTTCACACGTTTTAGCAAATTCTTCTTAACAGAATCTATCTTCAAAGATGCTTTTAACTCATCTCGTGAAGGTCCTTTTTGTACCGGCTGTTCCTCTTTCTTCTCGGCCTGTGGTGTTGTTGGAATCGAGTCTATGCTGATTCCAAGTGATGCAAGTAACGCTTCTGCCTCTCTCTGCATCTGCTCTTCCTTCTGCATGTTCTCTGTCATCTTATCCTGTGCTTCTTCCATGATCTCGTTGAAATTGTTCTCAACGATTTTCACTTCTTTGTGATAATCCGGGAATAACGATGACTTGAATACCGGGAAGTCCAACTTCTTTTTTTCCGGTTTCGTTGTAAATGGAGCTACATGGAATTCCTCTTTCGGTTCTTCCTCCGGCTCCTCGATTTCTTCCTCTGTCTCTGGTTCTTCTTCAACAGCTTCTTCTACTACTGTCTCCTCGATCTCCGGTTCTGACTCGGATTCCACCTCTGGCTCCGGTTCTACAACCTCTGGCTCCTCAATTTCTACCTCAACCTCCGGTTCTTCTTCGACAGTCTCTTCAATCTCCAGTTCTGTCTCCGGTTCTTCCTCAACAACATCTTCTACTGTCTCTTCGATCTCCAGTTCTGGCTCGGTTTCCACCTCTGGCTCTGGTTCTACGACCTCTGGCTCCTCGATCTCTTCCTCAACCTCCGGTTCTTCTTCGACAGTCTCTTCTGCTATCTCTTCGATTTCCGGTTCTTCTTCCACAGTTTCTTCAATCTCAGGTTTCGGTTCCGGCATCTTCATCTCTCCGAATTCATCATCCACAGTTTCAGAGAAATCGTCAACCTCATATTCTTCCTCAAAATCTTCCGGCGCCAGTTCCACTGTCTGGAATTCAAACGTCGTTTTCTTGGCTGTTGTCACTTCTGCTTCCTTCGTCTCGGTCTCCTGCGTCACATGTTCCTTGGATGCAAGTTCCTCAATCGTATCCGCTTCTGCTTCAAAACCATCATCTTCATCTACTACGACTACATCTTTTGCAATTGTCCCTTTTCCATGTCTCATATCTTCCGCCTGCCCTGTTGTCTCTGCAATCTCTGATGAAATGTCACTATTTGATTCTTTCGGCTCTTCCGATGGTTTTACATCTTCCGATTCCGATGTTACTTCTTTTGTTTCTTCTATATCAGCATCCGTTGTCTCAGATTCTTCCTCGTGTTTCTTTCTCTTCCGTCTCTGGAAAAATCCCTTCTTTTTTTCTTTTTCCGGTTCTTCCGCTTCTGTCTCAGACGCTTCCTCTGCCGTTTTTTGTTCTGATGTTTCTGTCACAGATGCTTTCTCTGCTGTTTCTTGTTCTGTCACAGTTGTTTTCTCAGACGTCTTCTGTTCTGTCTCATCCGCAACTGTCTCAGGCACTTTCGTTTCGGTTTCCGTTTTTTCTTCGGTAGCAGGTTTCACTTCTGCCTCAGTCTTTTCAGCTTCCGCCGCTGCCGCAGCTTCTGCCTTTTCCTGCTGCTTTTGTTTTTTCAGCAGTTTCTTTTCTTTCCGTTGCTCCTCGCGTTCCTGCTTTTTGAGCATCTTCTGCACTTTCTTCTCCGAACCGGCAGGTGTATATGAATCCTCATACATGATCGTAATCTCTGCCTCTTTCGGATGCATCCGCAGATCATCGGCTGCAAGCAGCTCCTGTTCTTCTGCACGAAGTGCCTCCATATCTGGATCATCATCTACAGCTTCAGTGTCCGCATATATATCGAAATATGTATCTACCTTTACTTTTCCAGCTTCGATATCCAATATAATCTGGCTGTTATCGGAATTCTTGAACGATGCATGATATAACTCAGCCAGCGTCGCCGCCTCGTTCTGTTTTTCCTCTTTCTTGTAAAGCAGATATAACTCAAAGCTCCAGTCATAGTCCAGATTGTGTGCATACCCGGCAATCAATGGTTCCAGCGTCTTGTAATCGTCCGCATGTTCATGCTTATTCCAGACATATTCCATGTCCCGGCTGTCATATGCATTGGCATCAAACATATACATATCGTAATACGTCTTTGCCAGCTGGAAATATCCCATCCGCAAATACAGCTCCACAAACGTATACAAAACCCGCTTCGATTCCGGTCCCAGACGATGCGCCATGATCAGACATCGTCTGGCATCCTTATATCTATCATTTTTTATGTAAATCTCTCCACACAGTCTCAGGAACTGTGGGTTCAGGGATTTTGTCAAATCCTGATGTTCCACTAACTCAAGTGCCAGACTATATTCTCTGGAATTCGCCAACTCTTTAATTTTATTTACACTCGCCATGCTGAGTCCTGCGCCCATGCCCTGTCACCTCTGCCAGTTTCATTTTACTTAGTGTCCTTCAAAGACCTTTTCTACCTTCTCGATTACGGTGTCTTTCATGTTGCCTCTTGTCTTTTCATACTGCAATCCTGACTCCATAATCTCCAAAAGTTCCATTCTGTACTCGCTATCAATATCCTTGATGTATTCCATCAATACATCCTTCAGTTCAATGACATATTCCTTCGTCTGCATCTTTGCAAGCATCTCATCTGGATTGAACTTCGATGTACTCTTCATGTCTTCCTGCTTACGTCCACAGATCAGACATTCATCTGCACCAGCCTCGTTTACATAACCACAGTTACATGTCCAGATCATGCCATCGGTACGATACTTCTCGACTGCATCAATACCACGTTTCTCTTTAAGTGCAGATAATCTATGTAACGGCATGCTGACATCGATTGGCTGGTCGTTGCACGCGAATACACCACGGCTTGTCACATATTTGGAGATGCGTACCTTTGCATCCTTCAAAAGCAGAATATCCTTTGCAGGAAGCTTACACTCCATATCCTTGGATTCGATCAGAGAAACATTTCCTTTCTCAAATACAAAATCCAGATCCTTTAACAGCAATCGTTCTTCATACAGGTTTGTCAGCTCGACGTCTGCACGGATTGCACGAATATCATCTTTGTTATAATTAAAGAAATCTGTAGAAATTGTTACCCCATTCTTAGAACCACGTAACCATACACGTACCGGTCTTGGCACCAGACGATTATAGTAGTTGCTGACATACAGAGATTTTTCTGTAACTGGATTCTCCTCTGGCTTCTTCTTCAGGCGAACAGCTGTACCAGAAGCGATCGTTCCTACGGAATAGCTTGCAAACTGTGTATAATTCAGTTCCACGCCAATTACCGCATCCGCTTTCTTTCTTGCTGCGATTGTCTGCAAACGCTTCAGTGCTGTCTCATTTACCTGCTCCAGCTTGCCTGTCAGCTTCTCACTCTCGGAATCTGACATCTCACTCACACCGGCTGCAAACCCCTTGAAAAAGTTCGAGCTAAGTACCGACTGTACATTTACAAATCCCAAATACTCTACGATTTCGTAACCCTCAAAGCCCTGTCCGGACGTCAACATTACTTCTGTCATTTTTATTACCCTCCCAAAATAAAAATAATCGCTCAAATTTACCTTAAATGATACCATACTTCCGTCATATTTGAAAGACTTTTTGTATGATTTATAACATTTTCATCAATTATTTTGTGCATTTTATGCAAAAATCACCAAATTTCTAAAATGCTAATGGATTTTTATTCTCATATTTGTGGAAATAAAACTCCAAATCAAAATAGGTATGCTCATCGCTGTCCGCGATCATTTCCCAGTTCTCCAGTTCATCCAGATTCGGGAAATGTGTATCCGCTGCATAATCATAGTTGATCTTCGTCACATGCGCATATTTGCAATACGGAAGCAGCATCTCGTAGATCTGTCCGCCACCGATTACAAAAATTTCCTTATCCTCATATTTTTTCAGTTCCTCGAACAGTTCTTCTTTCGAGTGAACAACCGTACCCCCTCGCACGGTATAATTCGGATCAGTCGATAAAATGATATTATCTCTTCCCGCAAGCGGCAGGCCATTCGGGAATCCTGCCAGTGTCTTCCTTCCAAGTACAACGACATTTCCCATTGTCGTCTGTCGGAAGAATTTGTGATCCTCTGGTATTGATACGAGCAGATCGCCCTTGTTTCCAATCGCCCAGTTGTTATCTACTGCTACTATTAAGTCCATATTACCCTCCAAATATTTCGCTCTAAACCGCTATTGGTATGTTCTTGATCTGTGGTCCGGTCTGATAATCTTCGATTGTAAAATCATCAACCGTAAAATCATAAAAATCTTTGACATCTGGATTGAGTGTTACTTTCGGCGCCGGATACGTCGGCCGGCTGATCAGCTCTTCCACGATCGGAATGTGTCTGTCATAGATGTGTGCATCCGCGATCACATGTACCAGCTCTCCCGGTTCAAATCCAGTTACCTGTGCCATCATATACACAAGTGCCGCATACTGTACGACATTCCAGTTATTCGCTGCAAGCACATCCTGCGAACGCTGATTTAAGATTGCATTTAATTTGTTGCCTGTGACATTGAACGTCACGCTGTACGCACACGGATACAGGTTCATCTCAGACAGATCCTGATGCACATAAATGTTCGTCATAATACGGCGGCTGTATGGATTATTCTTCAGATCATAGATCACACGATCGACCTGATCCATCATACCCTCTTTGTATTTGTGCTTCACACCGAGCTGGTAACCATACGCCTTGCCGATCGAACCATCTTCGTCTGCCCACGCGTCCCAGATATGGCTGTGCAGGTCATGGACGTTATTTGATTTTTTCTGCCAGATCCAGAGCAATTCATCAATTGCGGATTTGATATAAGTTTTTCGAAGTGTGATCGCCGGAAATTCCTCCGCCAGATTATATCGGTTTACAACACCAAACCGTTTGATCGTATATGCCGAAGTCCCATCCTCCCATTTCGGACGCACCTTTTCGCCCTTCGTATCGTAACCGTTCTCAATAATATCCTTACACATCGCAATGAACAAATCATCTGCTTTACTCATGTTTTGTCTCCTTCTCCTATTTTGTGCAGTATTCACAGTCTCACTTGTGAATATGTGCCAATCTTATTTTTTCTGCTTGTATTTTTTTCTTTTTCTGTTAACATAATGCCCATGGAGGTACATTCTATGATTCCAAAAGAATTCGGGCCTCGTCTAAAAATTTCGCGTCGTCAAAAACATCTCAATCAAACCGACATTTCCAAACGACTCAATATTACAAGACAAGCCTACAGTAACTATGAAACGGGAAGATGTGCGCCGCCAGTCGATGTTCTGGCTGAACTTACACTGCTTCTCGAATATGATTTCTTTTCTATTTTTCTGGAAGCGGCTGCTTCCAAATTATTTCATTCCAATTTTCAATTTTATCCAGAAAGCGAGGATCTATCATGTCAGACACAACCACCTTTGGAGCTATGCTCATTCGTCTCCGACTCCACTCCGGTTACACCCAGAAAGAAATAGCCGCATCGACCGGCATCTCACGTTCATCGTATTGTCATCTGGAAGCGGACTACCGAAAGCCAACGATGGAATTTTTTATTAAGCTTTGCATCTTCTATAAGCAAAATCCCGTGAAGCTCCTGCTTCCACTTTTCCCGGAAGAATCCATGGATTCCCAGAAGCATTATCTGCAATATTTAAATTCGTTATGTGAAATCCGATACAAATCAGACACGAAGCGCAATCGAAAGCGCAACGTCAAATGCTGGTCTAAGAAATAGCATCAAAGTTGTTCCCGATCAGAAATCCGGCTTCCGCCTGTTTCCGGTTCTTCTCGTATGGATTACTCTCTGAATACTGGATCTGTGTCGTCGTCTCTCCACCTGCAACATACGTTCTGCCGCATTCCGGACAGACCCCCATCTTCAATGTTACATTCGCCGATATCAGCTTTGCACCCGGCTTGCTGCTTTTCTGAATCGCATTCGCCACGTGCTCCCGTTCATGTGCACTTACTTTCGCGTACGATTCTCCTGCCGCAATCTTGCCCGGTGTCTTAAATGACACATCCGGTTCGTTCGAACCATCGACATATTTCCGATTCTTACACGTCTGACATTCGACCGGCTTCACCTTCGTGGAAGTGTCGACCGTATTGTCCGCATTGACCGGTGTCACGCGGCTGACACCGCTATATGGAATTATATAGTTGTTACTCATCGAACCAATATTCATTCCATCACCTCAAAAAAATAAAGGTAACCAGACAGGTTATCTGCATGGTTACCTTTATTTTACTATATTTCGCTTATATCCACAAGAGAAAGATTGTGTCTGTCAGATGACTCTAAGCTTGTAAGAAGCGCATGTGCGGTATCTAAGCTTGTGAGAACCGTCACACCTGTCTCGATTGCATTTCGGCGGATTACGAAGCCGTCCTTGCTGTGTTCCACACCCTGTGACGGTGTGTCGATAACAAGATCGATCTCATGTGACAGAATCAGGTCTAACAGGTTCGGAGAAGGCTCTTCCACCTTGTTAATCGGTTTTGCAGGTACGCCATTCTCATTCAGGACACGGCAGGTACTTCTTGTCGAATAGATCTCATAACCAAGCGCGGTAAACCGCTGTCCGATTTCTACTGCATCCAGCTTATCGGAATCCTTTACTGTAAGTATCATCTTCTTGTACTTCGGCAGATTCACGCCGTTTCCAAGGAATGCCTTGAACAACGCTTCGTTGTAATTTTTCGAGATACCAAGGCACTCACCGGTTGATTTCATCTCCGGACCAAGGCTGATCTCAGCACCCCGGATCTTCTCAAAGGAGAATACCGGCATCTTGATTGCGAAGTATTCAGATTCCGGCTGTAATCCCGGTGTATAGCCCATATCCTTGATCTTCTCGCCTGTGATAACTCTCGTTGCAAGATCAACGATTGGAATACCGGTTACCTTACTGATGTATGGTACGGTACGGCTTGATCGCGGGTTAACCTCGATGACATATACCTCATCCTGATATACAATAAACTGAATATTAATCAGTCCGATAACATGCAAGCTGTTCGCAAGCTTCTTCGTGTAGTCTTCGAGCACACGCTTGATCTTCGGTGTGATCGTCTGTGCCGGATACACGGAAATACTATCTCCGGAATGGATACCTGCACGCTCGATATGCTCCATGATACCAGGGATCAGGATATCGTGGCCATCACATACGGCATCAACCTCGATTTCCTTACCCATCAGATATTTATCAACCAGAACCGGATGCTCCTGCTCATGGCGATTGATAATCTCCATAAACTCAATGATATCCTTATCCGAGATTGCAATCTGCATCCCCTGTCCGCCTAATACATAGGAAGGACGAACAAGGACCGGATAGCCAAGCTCATTGGCTGCTTCCAGCGCTTCCTTTGCTGTAAATACGGTCTTACCGGCAGCTCTTGGGATACAGCATTTCTCCAGAATCTCATCGAACAGTTCTCGGTCTTCGGCCGCATCGACATTTTCAGCACTTGTACCAAGGATTGGCACGCCCATCTCCAAAAGCGCCTCCGTCAACTTGATGGCTGTCTGCCCACCGAACTGTACAACCGCGCCATCCGGTTTCTCGATATTTACGATAGACTCTACATCTTCTGCCGTCAGTGGCTCGAAATACAGACGATCTGCGATATCGAAGTCTGTACTGACTGTCTCCGGATTATTATTTACAATAATGGTCTCATAGCCCTTGTTCTTCAAGGTCCACGTACTGTGTACCGAGCAGTAATCAAACTCAATACCTTGTCCGATACGAATCGGGCCGGAACCAAGCACCATGATCTTCTTCTTATTCTCATCCACTTCGACTTCGGATTCGCCATCGTAGCAGGAATAATAATATGGTGTCTCTGCTTCAAACTCAGCCGCACAGGTATCTACGATCTTGTAGGATGCATGAATACCATAACCATAACGAAGCTCCTTGATTTCCTTTTCCTTCTTGCCTGTAATCTGTGCGATTACCTTGTCCGGAAACTCCATGCGCTTTGCTTCCTGCATCATTTCCTTAGTGATCTCAGGTGTCTCACGCAACAATTTTTCTTCCTGTACAATATTGTTGATCTTATCGATAAACCAGATATCTACCTTCGTAATATCATGGATTTCCTCTGCGGAGATTCCACGGCGCAGTGCTTCTGCGATGACGAAGATTCGGCGATCATCAACGCGGTGCAGCATCTCATGGATTTCTTCCGTCGGAAGATCATTGTAATTCTCGTAGATCAGGCTGTCCACATGCTGTTCCAGGGAACGAAGTGCCTTCATAAGTGCACCCTCGAAGTTCGTACAGATACTCATAACCTCACCGGTTGCCTTCATCTGCGTCGTCAGCTTGCGGCTTGCCTTGATGAACTTATCGAAAGGAAGTCTCGGCATCTTAACTACAACATAATCAAGTGCCGGCTCAAAGCTTGCATATGTCTTACCTGTGATAGCATTTTTAATCTCATCCAGATTATATCCAAGTGCAATCTTCGCAGCCACCTTCGCAATCGGATATCCGGTTGCCTTCGAAGCAAGTGCCGAAGAACGGCTTACCCGCGGGTTTACCTCGATTACACAATATTCAAATGTCGTCGGATGCAATGCAAACTGTACGTTACATCCCCCCTGGATACCAAGCTCTGTAATGATATTTAAAGCAGCACTACGAAGCATCTGGTATTCCTTATCTGCCAGTGTCTGTGATGGTGCAACAACGATAGAATCTCCGGTATGGACACCAACCGGATCCAGATTCTCCATATTACATACGGTAATACAGGTACCGTTCGCATCACGCATAACCTCGTACTCAATCTCTTTCCAGCCCGCGATACAACGCTCAACCAATACCTGACCGACACGTGACAGACGCAGTCCGTTCATCAGTATCTCTACGAATTCTTCTTCGTTGTGCGCGATACCGCCGCCGCTTCCGCCAAGCGTATACGCCGGACGCAGCACGATCGGGTACCCGATCTTCTCAACGAACGCCAGACCATCCTTGATGTTCGTTACGACTTCGGATGGTGCACATGGCTCATGGATCTTCTCCATAGTCTTCTTGAATTCCAGACGATCCTCTGCTTTCTTGATCGTCTTAGAAGATGTACCAAGCAGCCTTACATTATGTTCCTTCAGGAAACCAGACTCTTCCAGTTCCATCGCGATATTTAACGCTGCCTGACCACCCAGTGTCGGAAGCACGCTATCCGGCTTTTCCTTCTTGATAACTGCCTTCACAACCTCCGGTGTCAAAGGCTCAATATATACCTTATCTGCAATATCCTTATCTGTCATGATGGTGGCAGGATTCGAGTTGATCAATACTACACAGATGCCCTCTTCCCTCAGGGAACGGCATGCCTGTGTACCGGCATAATCAAACTCTGCCGCCTGTCCGATGACAATCGGACCGGATCCAATAACTACAACCTTTTTTACGTGTGGATTCTTTGGCATTATTTAGACACCTCCATCATATTCATAAACTCATCAAACAAAAATCCGGTATCAAGCGGGCCTGCACAGGCTTCCGGATGGAACTGTACCGTCTGTACATTCTTTCCAAGGTAATGAACACCCTCAATTGTCTTATCATTTACATTGATAAAGCTTGGCTCTGCAATATCACGATCCAACGTCTCTTCCTTTACCACATAGCCATGATTCTGTGTTGAAATATATACCTTCCCGGTCTTTAAATCCTTTACCGGATGATTTGCTCCACGATGTCCATATTTCATCTTCTGTGTATCTGCACCGTTTGCAAGCGCCAGAAGCTGATGTCCAAGACAGATTGCGAAAATTGGAATCTTCGTAGCAAAAAGCTTCTTGATTTCCTCGATTGTCTTCACATTGTCCTTCGGATCGCCAGGACCATTCGTCAGCATAATGCCGTCCGGTGCATCCGCGATGATCTCCTCTGCAGGAGTCTCCGCCGGATATACAGTCACTGAACAACCACGCTCCAACAGACAACGCACAATGTTCTTCTTCACACCAAGGTCGATGACCGCAACCTTATAACCATCGCCTGGGAAGCTCATCTTCTCCTTGCATGTGACATCCAGCACAACATGTCCCATGCTCCATGCCTTGATCCTTTTGATACAATCGTCCTTATCAAAATTCTCATCCGTTGTGATCATGCCCTTCATCGTACCTTTGTCCCGCAGAATCTTCGTTAATGCACGTGTATCAATTGCCTCAATTCCGGTAATATCATTTTCTATAAGAAATGACTCGACACTTTCCTCGCTTCGGAAGTTGCTTGGCCGCTTCGCCAGTTCTCTGACAATAAAGCCAGACTGCCATGGGCGCTCCGCCTCCATATCTTCCTTACAAATACCATAGTTACCAATCAACGGATACGTCATACACACAGACTGTCCTGCATAAGAAGGATCCGTCAGTACTTCCAGATAACCAGTCATCGATGTGTTAAATACGATCTCACTGATAATTTCCTTGGTCGAACCGACGCTTTTCCCCTCGAATACATGGCCATCTTCCAGTATCAGAAATGCTTTCATAGTCTTTGTCCTTTCTTCTTAGATTTACTTGCAAAACAAGAAATTTGCTCAAAAAAAAAGAGTGAAACGGAAAAATTGCATAGTTATCCGAAGCTCTTTTTTTCTCAAATTGCAAAAATTATACATCAATTTTCGCCATAGCACAACCCCTTTTGTCAGATTCTTTTATTCTTCTTTTGTTCTTCCCTTTCCAAGCGGCTGTAAATACATCCACAATAGTCCTGCCGGTACAGGTGATACTCCCGTGACAGCTCGATGGAATGAGCATATCCATTTTTTTTCTTGAAATCACTGTACAGATATGCAACGCCATATTTTTCTGCCATCCGCTCACCGATCTCGTTTAACCATGCCGCGTTTTTGTGCGGACTAATCGAAAGTGTCGTCGTAAAAATATCGAAACCGTGCTCCTTCGCATACCGGGCGGTCTCCTCTAACCGCAGTTCATAACACTTATAGCAGCGGCGTCCACGCTCCGGTTCTTTCTCCAAGCCTTTCGCGATCGCATAAAACTTCTCCGGCTCATACGCACCGTCACACACAACTACATTTCTCGCAAACTCAGCCTCCTGTGTAAACCGTTTCAATTCTTCGATCCGCTTCTCGTATTCTTCCTTTTCCGTGATGTTTGGATTGTAAAAAAAAGCCGTGATATCAAATTCTTCATATAATACACTCAGCACATGGGAACTGCACGGTGCACAGCATACATGCAATAACATTTTTTTTGTTTTTTTTACATTTTCGTTTATTTCCTTGTCCATTTTTATCCCTTCCTTGTCACTTCGACGAAAAAAGTCGTCCAATCGACCTACAAAAATGACGATTTTTGTGCAATATTCACAGTTGACTTTAGCAATAATATACAATATACTAAAGTCAATGAAAGAACTATAATATGATTAGTTATGATTATATATTTTTACAGCTTGAAGGGCAAGAGTAAAAACGATAGAATCGCTATATGGGAGGTAAGAAACTATGACAGTGGATCAGGCAGTTAAAAAATTCAAATTAGAGCCACTTAACGTATATACGGCGAAGGCAAAAGCAAAAGAACTGAACGTAGAGGAAGTTCTGTATATGAATGTTCAGAAGAACAAATATGCCTACATCGTAAAAGATGGTGCGCGTGGCTATGTGCTCTATCAGGATGAAAAAAGTATTTATTCCAAGATGTACAAAGGTCTTAAGATGACCCCACTTGAGCCATAATTGTACATATTTCGTATACGTATATATAATATACACAAAAAGAAATCCGGAGCTTCGATGCAAATCGAGGTTCCGGATTTTTGGTTATTCACTATATTTATTCTTATAGAACAGCTTCACATGCTCTATGCATTTATCATTCAGTTCCACAATTACCGCTTCCGTGCGGTTTTTGCTGTTGTTGATGAATGCGTACCACTTCTCTTTCCTGTCCGGAAAGCAGGAAGTGTAATCCCGGATGATCATATCCGGATGTGCCTGACGTTCATTGTCAAACAGGATTGAAGTATATGGCAGCACCTTCTGAATCTTACCTGCCTCAAACTCATAAACCTTTTTCCGTGATGAGCGTTTTACGATCTTCGAGATCTCGCAATCCCCGTTCACAAATATATACTCATACTCCAATTCCTGCCGCGTCGCTGTAATAATCGTAAGAGCAATACCTATAATCAGAATCGACGGACCTACCCAGCCTGCTATAAACGTCCAGATCGCAAGTCCTACAACCATCAAAGCAGCGGATGCCACAACAGGCATCCGGTCCTTTGCTTTTAATTTCTTTTGTACTGCGTATTCCGCATAACCTTCCAAGTTATTTACCATACTTACATTTCCTTTAATGACTCATCAATTGCCTTTGCCGCCTTCTTACCGGCACCCATTGCAAGGATAACGGTTGCTGCACCTGTAACAACATCACCACCGGCATACACATGCTCGCGCGTACTCTCACCAGTTTCTTCGTTGACGATGATACCGCCCCACTTCTGTGTTTCCAGTCCTTCGGTTGTCTGGCGGATCAACGGATTCGGTGACTGACCGATTGCGATGACAACTGTCTCAACCGGAATTACCGTATTCGATCCCTCGATCGGCTGCGGACGTCTACGTCCGGAAGCATCTGGCTCACCAAGTTCCTGTGCAACTACCTCGATGCCAGTTACCCAGCCATCTTCTCCGTGGATCTCAACCGGGTTGTTCAGGAGCTTAAAAATCACGCCCTCTTCCTTTGCATGCTCAACTTCTTCCTTACGGGCAGGTACTTCCTCTGCACCACGACGATATACAATATATACTTCCTCTGCACCAAGTCTCTTAGCCGTTCTTGCTGCATCCATCGCTACGTTACCGGCACCGACAACGGCAACACGCTTGCCGACCTTGACAGGTGTTGGAACTTCGCCCTTCTTATAACCCTTCATCAGATTGACACGTGTCAGGAACTCATTTGCGGAATATACGCCAAGCAGGTTCTCGCCCGGAATGCGAAGGAAGTTTGGAAGTCCGGCACCCGTTCCAAGAAATACTGCGTCAAATCCGCGTGCAAACAGATCATCCACGGTCAGAGAACGTCCGATTACAACATTTGTCTCAAGATCTACACCAAGATCTGTAATATTCTCCAGTTCCTTTGCAACCAGAGACTTAGGAAGACGGAACTCAGGAATACCATAGCTCAACACGCCACCAGCCTTATGTAATGCTTCAAAAATCGTTACATCGTAACCCTTCTTTGCAAGTTCACCTGCACATGTAATACCTGCAGGACCGGAACCGACAACTGCTACACGCTTGCCATTCTTCTCGATGTTCAGTTCTGCCTTTGCACCGTGTGCCATGTGGTAATCTGCCACGAAACGCTCCAGACGTCCGATGGATACAGACTCACCCTTGATACCACGGATACACTTACCCTCGCACTGATTCTCCTGTGGGCAGACACGTCCACAGATTGCCGGAAGTGCATTCTCACTTGTAATGATCTCGTATGCTTTCTCGAAGTTACCGGCAGCTACCTGCTCGATAAATCCAGGAATCGGTACATTAACCGGGCATCCGGTCATACAAGGTCTGTTCTTACAGTTAATACATCTGGTTGCTTCCTCCATTGCCATCTCAGCTGTATAACCGGTTGCAACCTCTTCAAAATTCTTATTTCGTACATTTGGATCCTGCTGTGGCATAGGAACCTTTGTTGGACTCATATTTGGCATCTTTCGTTCCCTCCTAATTCTGCATCTGATCTGCCTGAAGCTTCATCATACACTCGTGTTCTTCTTCCTTGAAGAATGTCTGGCGCTTCATACACTGATCAAAATCAACCTCAAATCCGTCGAAATCCGGTCCATCTACGCATGCAAACTTTGTCTCGCCACCAACTGTGACACGACATCCACCACACATACCTGTACCGTCGATCATGATCGGATTCAAAGAAACTGCGGTCGGAAGGTTATATTCCGGCTTCTTTGTAAGTGCTACTACAAACTTCATCATGATGAGTGGTCCGATTGCGATTGCATGGTCATATTTCACACCGGCATCTAACAGCTCCTGCAGCTTCTTTGTAACAACGCCCTGCTCACCAAGAGAACCATCATCTGTCATGATATATACATTGTCACAGAACTTCTCGAACTTCTCCTTGAGAAGTACAAGTTCTGCGGTACGTCCACCAATGATCACATCCACTTTTGTACCCTGCTCGGCAAGCTTCTTTGCCTGTGGGTAAAGTGGAGCTGCTCCAACACCACCTGCAACACCGATCACACGTTTCCACTCTTTGTTGAGTGGTGCCGGCTGTCCAAGTGGACCTACAAAATCCTGAAGGTAATCGCCCTCATTCAGCTTTGCCATCAGAGTTGTTGAATATCCAACTACCTGGAAAATAATCTCAACTGTATTGCGTTCGCGGTCAAAATCCGCAATTGTAAGAGGAATACGCTCGCCATCTTCATCCACTCTGACGATGACAAACTGTCCTGCCTCACAGCGTGCAGCTACATAAGGAGCTTCAATCTCCATCATGACAACAACCGAATTTAAGACTTCTTTTTTTACAATCTTATACATGGTCTACCCCTATCTCTTAAAAATTTACTTTATATTTACGCATCGTTTCTCGTGCGTCATTATCTGATAAATTATATCACATATACTTTCATAATCAAAGTTTTTCTTAAAAATTCTATCTGTTTTTATACAATTTCATCGAAAAAACTTGCTTCATGCAGTATCGACATCAATGAATCATCCCCCTGCAGTGAAAGCGCCATAAACCCATATCCGTCGTTCATCCGTACAGACACGCCAAGCATATTTGCAATATCATCGCAGAAATGCCGCTCCGACATCGTCACGACCAGTCTTCTGCAAAATGCCTGTTCTGCCAGCCTTACCGCTGCATCCAGCACATATCGCACATGATCATCAAAGCTTTCAAAACGCTCCACATACATCGTATCATCATAGATATCATAAGAAAACATACCTGCCAGACGTTCTTCCACCTGCCCGTCATCCATGTGCATACCATCCTCATACACGGCTACCACATCTCCATTCTGGCAGCGATGTTCCATGCACATCTGCTCCAGATATTGCGGCGTACGATGCGCGTAAATCCGATATTTCTTTGCAAGAGCTTCATTTACTTCTCCAGACAGATGCTCCAGTATATCTGCGCGTTCCTCATGCAGATCTTTCAGATTCTTCGTATAATATCCTTCCTCACCGGAAAGATCATCCGGCACGACATTCTCGTCCTCCAGCTCTGCAATATCAATATCCAGTTCCAACGTATGAAATACCTTCTCAAAGCCAAGGCTCTCATAGTATTCTTCCCGTTCCGGCATCAAAAACGCAAACGCTCTGCCGTCCTTTTTCATATCTGCAAGCACGCGCTGCATCATTTTGTGCATGATGCCCTGCTCCCGATATTCCGGTTTCACAGCCACTCCGACTATGTAATAGCACAGTTCCTTTTTCCCTTCTACTTGCATCTCATAAGGATTCAGATGAATCATGCCTGCCAGCACATCCCCCTTATAAGCAAGTAAAATCTTATTTTGCTTACAAATCTCTGTAAAATAATAATCCGCAAATTCCTCCGGATCATCAAATATTTCATCCCACATCTGTCGAACCTCAGCAAGCACCTCCGGTTCACCTTCAAAATATTTGAGCCTGCAACTGTCTCCGTCACTCATGAAACTAAAATATCCTCCTATATCTATCTATTGTTTTTATCTTTTTGCACACCCCATGCATCCCATGCATGGATTGGCAGCATTTTCTACAGTATCATCTACCACACGCGAGCTTCGATAATCAAAATTATCGATTGTCTCAAGCAGGCAGATCGCCTGGGAACTGATTCCCTGTCCCTGCCCGGTAAATCCAAGACCTTCCTCTGTTGTCGCCTTGACATTAACCTGATTTTTATCAATCTGCAGCCGTGCCGCAATGTTCTCCCGCATTGCATCAATATACGGCGCAAGCTTTGGTCGCTGCGCAATCACGGTTGCATCTACATTTCCAATCACATAATTATTTGCATCCAGAAGCTTCCGCACTTCCTCCAGAAGCCGCATACTGTCCGCGCCTTCGTAAGCCGGATCGGTATCTGGGAAATGTTTTCCGATATCTCCCAAAGCTGCAGCTCCAAGCAGCGCATCCATAATCGCATGCACCAGCACATCCGCATCCGAATGTCCAAGCAGACCTTTCTCATACGGGATCTCCACGCCTCCCAAAATCAGGCGGCGTCCCTCGACTAATTTATGCACATCATATCCCATGCCAACTCTCATGGTTCCTACGCTCCTTTATATCAGGCAAAATTAAAGTATCGTACTATAATCTATCATATTTGCCCCATATATGCAAACGTTTCCTTTTCTCATGGTTAGAATTGCCACAATTTGTTTTTCTATATTTACGAATCTGTCATTTCATTGTAAAATGTCACTATCACAGTCATAGAGAAAAATGTACTGTACAAATTTATACATAATGAGGAGGGTTTATTATGGGAAGATCCGGCGGCGGTGGCGGCGGCTTTAGCAGCGGCGGTCACGGTGGCGGCAGTCATCATGGTGCAAGTTTCAGCGGCGGTGGCGGTAGCTTTCGCAGCAGTGGTTCACGCGGAGGCGGTTTTGGCGGTGGTCCAAGGCCTCACGGTCCCGGTCCGGGACCTAGACCATACGACGATTACGGTCCGGGGCCACATTACTATCATGGAGGTCCGGGCATGCCACCACCTCCACCACCGAGAAGAAGATATTATGGAGGCAGAACAACTTACGTATATTCAAACGGCAGTAGCGGCGGTGCATTTGTTACTATAATCATGCTCATGCTCGTCCTGATCGTATTCTCTTTCTATATGCAGTTTAAAGGTGGATATACAGGCGACACACTCAGCGATAACCGTATTTCCGAATACGCAGAAGATCAGTATAATACAATATTCAGCGGTCGCGAGGACGGACTGCTCCTGGTCGTAGATGAAAACGACAATGGTCAGTTCAAATATGGTGTCAAAGCCAATGCACTTATGGATACATACATTAACAGTATGATCTCCGCATATCAGAATAACTACAATGATGATCTCGGTATCCAGTTAAAGGGCATGCTGGAAGACACATTGGAAATCATGAAGCAGGATGGCATCTCAAAAATCAAATCCGACAAGGCATTTGACTCTCACTGCTATCGGGATGATTTAAACTGGATTGATACAAAGAACAACGTCGTAACCGGCGCACAGGAATTCTACGATGCAACCGGTATCCAGTTCTATGTAATGTTCGTAAAGACTCGTACCATCGCCAAGGCAACGAATCATTCTGCCGGCGTATTCAAGGTACTGATCATCGCAGCAGCGGTTGTCATCGTCGTATGTATCCTCTTCTCATGGTGGAAGAAGCGTACCGCACAGAAGAACAAGGAGCAGGAGGACTTAGAGCGTACATTAAAGACACCGCTTGAAACCTTTGGTTCCACACCGATGGATGATTTAAAGGCTAAATACGATAATCAGGATAATAACCAGTCATAACGGTGAATCCGAATTTGCCAATTTGATTTAAAAGAAAAAAGGGAATGTTTCCATGTAATTCATGAAAACATTCCCTTTTCTTTTACCATGCAGTTGCAATATCTAACTGATTTGGATTTGACGCTGCAAATCCGCCTGTATCTACTACTATCGCTGTACCAAGGCTGCTCTCTACAAGCGATCCTCTTGGATGTGTGTTCAGATCTGCGGCAACCATAACATAATCACCGTACATTTTTACGCCATCCTCGCGAACCCAATACTGCCCTGGAATTCCCATTCCCTGCATCGTTGCTACGACACCATTCATATTCAAGTTGTAATACGTTTCTTTTCCGCTTGGTCCGTAGTTTACACCCTTGGATGCAGTCAGCTTTCCGTCTCCGGTCTGATTTGTATATGTAGTCACATATGTCTGTGCATTTTGTGCGGTTTTTAAAACTGCCTTCTCTGCATAATATGTCTCTACCGTCTTCAGGAATTCATCATAATTGTCGCGAACTGCCAATACCTTGTCTCGCTCGTCGCTCGCCATCAGTGACGGCTTGATCTCAACTGGTAATGACTTTACATGTGCGATGAACTCCGAATATACCGGATTCGTCCGTGCTTCGACCATCGTCTGAAGCATGCTTCTGTCTGCAACCGATGTTTCTTCTATCATATTTGTCACATTCATATTTGTCTGAAACTTCGGTGTGAGTTTTGCTACATCAGTCGTTACAGCCTTTGTCATATCATTCCCAATACTCTCTGTAACTTTCGCTGCCTGAACAGCTTCCCCGATGCGCTCCTGCGTTGTAACTGCTGCAAGCACCATAGACTCTGTTGTCATTGCCGGTGCCGGAGCTTCTGCAAGTACCTCTGTTACCTTCTCATTTGTTGTGCTATTGGCTTTGTAATCTTCCAATAATGTTGGTGCGTATAAACATACTGCTAAGATCATCACAAATCCTATCATTAGCTTGTCGATGTTTAACCTCATCTAATCACTCCTTTTCCAAAACCGTTTGTTCGCAACAAACTTCCCCTATTTAACATCATGTTTGTTAACTTGTCAATACATTTTTGAAATTTTTTAGAAATATTTGAAACATTTTTGTAACATTTTTCGATGTTTTGTCACAATTAATCACATTTCCTGCATTATTTACATATTTTAGAACAGCATCCGAACGGATTCGACAACCGCGCATCGACAAAAAGGCACAAAAAAATCTCATGCCATTTCTGACATGAGATTCTATTTGCACATTCTATTCTATATAGAATTTCAGGCATAAAAAAATAGCGGAAGGGGGATTTGAACCCTCGACACCACGGGTATGAACCGTGTGCTCTAGCCAACTGAGCTATTCCGCCATAAAAATGGGACCTATAGGGCTCGAACCTATGACCCTCTGCTTGTAAGGCAGATGCTCTCCCAGCTGAGCTAAGATCCCATTCGTTTTTGTGTTGTTTGCTCAACACTCTTGCTATTTTACATACCTTGCTTCCATTTGTCAAGCATTTTCTTGAATTTTTTAACATGTTTTTTTCAGATGCTCTGAAGCCCGCATATTTACGTGGTTTTTAGATGCATCCAATCGAGCGCAAAATAAAGATCCACAAGGTAAGTGTCACAGACGACAGCAATGTCGTAAGCACAATAACATTGGAAGTCAGGATATCATCGTTGTCCATATTCTTCGCCATGACATAACAGCTCACCGTCGTCGGGGATGCCAGCATGATCAAAATTGCTACCATCTCACTCGGTGCAAATCCGAACTTATATGCAAATGGTAAAAACACGAGTGGCAATCCGATCAGTTTGATAAAAGTTGCACCAAGGGCAGGCTTGAGTCTGGCAATCGCCTGTTTCGTGTCAAACCCGGCACCCACCGCCAGCAATGCAATCGGTGTTGCAGTCTGCGCAACATAATTGAGTGTCCGTGCCGGAATCGTCGGGATTGGCAACCGTACCAGTGATGCGATCAGTCCCAGAACAATTCCTATAATAATTGGATTTTTCGCAATGTTGATACAAGCGTTCTTGATTTTACCATAATCTTTATTTGCCTCTGTATTTGCATTAAATACCAATATAATGACTGATAATATATTGAAGAACGGAACTGCCGCCACGATCATAAGCGGTGTCATGCCGATCTCCCCACAGATATTCTCCACAAATGCAACACCCAGGATTGCCGCACTTCCACGCGCACCTGCCTGTGCAAACGCACCCACCATTGTCTTGTCCTTCAGGGTAAGCTTTGCAATGCCCCACACAAGAAAGAACATAATGATCGTCACAATCATACAGAACAGGAAGAACTTTACATTCATATCCTTTCTCACATCGGAACCTGCAATATCCCGGAACAGCATAACCGGAAGTGCGACAATAAACACATATTTATTCGCCACCCGTACAAATTCGTCCGTCAGAAAACCGATCCTTCTTAATATATATCCTAACAGAATAATCAGGAAAATCGGAATCGTCACATTCACACTAAATATAAAATTATCCATTGTTTTTTCCTCTTTAAAAATCTTTTTGCATTGCCTAGTGTACCACACCCGTCGACAAATTCCAAGAAATGGCGCTATTTTCCTATATTTTTCGGCATTTTAAATTTTTTATAAAAAGTTGTTGACAACCACCCCTGCTTTATGTATAATAACACTTGCGTTGAGACGAGGCAGACAAATAAATGCCTTATCGGGGTGTGGCTCAGTTTGGCTAGAGCGCCTGATTTGGGATCAGGAGGTCGCAGGTTCGAGTCCTGTCACCCCGACTTAATATCTTCTCTTCGCCAAGCTCAGATTAAGCGGGTGTAGTTCAATGGTAGAACACTAGCCTTCCAAGCTAGATACGTGGGTTCGATTCCCATCACCCGCTCTTTATTTTGCAAATACATTTCGTGTATGCAAGATATTATGTGTCCGTAGCTCAGCTGGATAGAGCAACGGCCTTCTAAGCCGTGGGTCGGGGGTTCGAATCCCTTCGGGCACATTTTTATATTATATGGTGGGTATGGCGCAGTTGGCTAGCGCGCCAGATTGTGGCTCTGGAGGCCGAGGGTTCGAGTCCCTCTATCCACCCTCTTCTTTTAGATTGCAGGCTTTGCAAGAGTAGGTTTTTAATGGGCTATCGCCAAGCGGTAAGGCACAGGACTTTGACTCCTGCATTCGTTGGTTCGAATCCAACTAGCCCAGCTTTTTTATTTTATATGGGCCACTAGCTCAGTCGGTAGAGCACTTGACTTTTAATCAAGTTGTCGGGGGTTCGATTCCCCCGTGGCTCACTCTTTGGCAGATGAATTCATCTGCTAATTTTTTATTAGGGCGACAGCCCGTGACCGAAGTAAGCGCAGCTTACGGAGGGGCATGGATTTAGCTTTCGTTCTTTCATATTATAATATATTAATTTCACAATTCACATGCGGGTGTGGCGGAATTGGCAGACGCGCTAGATTTAGGTTCTAGTGGGAGTTCCCGTGGGGGTTCAAGTCCCCCCACCCGTATTCCACAAAAATAAGCAAGAGTTCATCTCTTGCTTATTTTTTATCTCTGTTATCGTGCTATAAACGTACTCGGATTATTCTGTATCATCCCACCATAATTCGATGCCGGTGCTGCTGCCCCTTTCGGCACCAGAAGGATCTGGATTCCTTCCAGCCGGTACGCATATCCCGCGGTTCCGGAAGACTCCCCGTTCTTCGCCCAGCCAAGCCATCCAAAATGCTGCGCATGCACCCGGTAATAGATATCATAATGCTGTGCCAACTCACCGGTAAGCCGGATCTGGATTGCCTCCAGACGTTTCGCCTGACCGGAAGTTCCTGACATCGCACCATCCTGTTTCCAGCCGTTCTCCCATCCATAGCTCTGGATGTGCGTTCTGTACTGCACACTACCGGAATAACCACAGTTTGACAGCTTGATATTGATTCCTTCCAGCCGTTTGCTCTTGCCGAATGTACCGGAGCAATCTCCGTTCAGCTTCCAATTCTGCCATCCAAATGACTGCACATGTGTCTTGTACATGACATTCGGCTGATTGTTGTACCCCGGAATCACAATACTGTTTGACGATGTTCCATTTACATACGCTCTTGTACGATACGCAGAGCCGGATACATTCACGCCTGCATAATTCACAGATGGCGCTGCACTGCCTGCAGGCAGGACAACAATCTGGATTCCCTCGAGACGTTTTGCCAGTCCAGCTGTACCGGATGGTTCGCCGTTCTTCGCCCATCCAAGCCAGCCAAATGACTGTGCATGCACCCGGTAATATACGTCGTATTTACCGGCATCAGCACCGGTAAGCTGAATCTTAATCGCCTCTAACCGTTTGCTTTCCCCGCTCGTTCCATTCGTCTCTCCATTGTAGGACCAAGGAAGCCAGCCATAGGTCTGACAGTGCGTCGTATACTGAATCCCAAGATTGGAATCGTTCTGAATATTGATCCGTATCGCCTCAAGTCGCTTCGCCATCCCCGATGTACCTGCCATCGTTCCATTATATCGCACATCCTGCCAGCCAATCGACTGCACATGCGTACTGTACGCAACCGACGCGAGCTTCGAGATTGCAGCACCTCCTTCTGTATAATCACATCTGGAACAGCCAATCACCCGTTCCCTGCCATCATTCTGATTCGTCGGTGCAACCCGCTCGGATACAACTCTGGTCATGCTATGTCCAAGTGCCGGAAGCTCCTCTGTCCTTGTCTGCTTACAGCCAGCCGCTGTACATCTATAAGTCCGAATCCCCTTCTGTGTACAAGTCGCTGCCTTCGTCACAGTTCCCGCATCCCATCTGTGCTCCATATGTTCTTCCGCATAAGAAACCTGAAATGCGAACTGTGTCGCACTTCCTGTTGCCTGCAGACTCACATCAAGATTGCCGTATGACCAATCCATCTGATTGATCGCATAGGCAGTTATACCATTCAGTATTCCGGAATAGCTTGGCGGATAACTGCTGTTATCAGCCGCAATTGTAAATGTCGTCTCCCTCGCACCAAGCTTTGCCTGTATCCGCGCCCGGTACGCTTCTGCCCACTTTGCCGCATCTCCATTTCTCACAAGATAATTATTCGCAAGGCTTGTCGAACGTGCCTGGTACCCGGATGTCGTATACAGATCTGCATGATGCGGATGGGCAATCGCCATCAGTTCATCGGTCAAGCCGAAATACATATATCTCTGGTCAAAATCATACCAATGTTCCGATGTATCATCCCACGTGCAATCGACCTGATACCACTCGCCGTCTAACTTCACGGCATTCCATGTATGATTATCTGCCCTATCTTCGATTCGTTCATTCGGAATACCCGCAGCCGTCAGAAGCTTCGCATACGCCCGCTGGTAGCCCTCGCAGGTTCCTAATCCTCTCGTCAGTGCACCTTCTGCGGAACACCACGCATGCATATTGTCGTACTCTATTTGCGCATTCAACCAGTCATGCAGCCACAATGCCCGGTCATAGTCAGAACCTGTTGTTTCCCTGTTGCACTGCGCAACTGCGGATTTCACAACGGAATCGACGCTTGGATGATTCGCGTCAGATCCAGATATCGTCACATCTATAAAAAAGTTTACAACCGGCGAAGACATATTCATCACGTAAAACCGGAAATAATACGTTCCCGACGCGGTCATTTTGAACTTCAAGTCATAGGTACTGCACTCTTTTGTATAGTTTTTCCATTCACTATAGGTTGGATCCACAAGCATTTCCCGTTCTGTGCTTCCGGGATTCGAATAGTTTGGTGATGTCATAAAATACTTATTTGACGCATTTCCTCCTGTCGCCGACAAGTGAAATACCGTTTCTTCCCCTAATTTCGGTTCATCCCATTCTACCTTGAATGTTACACCTTTTTCCGTTTTGGTCTGACAGTATTGATAGCTTTTCTCTGCCGCATGTACCTGCAAGATGTGTATGTTCATAACAACCATCAGCATGCACACCAATAACGAAATAACTCTGTAAAGCCTTTTCTTTATTTTGTTCTTCATACCTCACCTCCTCATTTGTAATATTACTGTTCCCCCCCTTGCATTCTATCCCCGAAATACACTTCCCACCGCAGCCAGATACTTTACTGTTCTTCTTTCTCTTTTGGAAGTACAATATTCAACAGGATTGCCACAATCGCAGCAGGCACGATTCCAGAGCCACCAAACACAAGCTGTACAAGCTTCGGTGCATGGACAAGGATATCCGGATTTGCTCCCATACCATAGCCAACACCGAGCGCTACAGAGACAATGGAGAGATTACGCGAATTCATCGGATTCTTCGTGATCAGCTGGATTCCACTGAATACAATCGAAGAAAACATCATAACTGCGGCACCACCGAGTACTGACTGCGGCATGATAGAAATAAGCGCCGCAAGCTTCGGACAGAGTCCACAGAGAATCAGGAACACAGCTCCCGTTGCAAGCGCAAACCGATTCACAACCTTTGTCATGGCAACAAGTCCGACATTCTGGCTGAAAGACGTATTCGGCAGGACACCAAAACAGGCAGCAAGCGAAGATCCAAGTCCATCACACATAACACCACCGGACAGCTCCTTATCGGTTGCTTCCCGTCCCAGACCGCCTTCCATAACACCGGAGATATCTCCAACTGTTTCAACCGCTGTAACAATAAACATGATCATAACCGGCAGAATTGCACGCATATCAAATACCGGCTTGACCGGCATGATCTTCGGGATAGCAAACCATGCAGCATCTGCTACCTTGTCCCAGTTCAGCACCCACGCTTTTGTATACTCGACGCCATCGGCAGTCACCCCGGTCATAGGAAGCACAAATCCCATAACGATTGCAGCAATATATCCAGCAATAATACCTAATAAAATCGAGGAGGAACTCAAAAATCCTTTTGTGCAATGCTTGAAGATCAATATCACAATCAGCACAAAGAGTGCCAGCAGCAGATTCTCCATCGAGCCAAAATCTTCCGCCTTGTTTCCACCGCCAAAAGAATTGATTCCAACAGAAATCAGGCTTAAACCGATGGACATAACAACTGTACCTGTCACAACCGATGGGAAAAACTTCCGAAGCGGTTTTAAAAAGAACCCAAGCACCGTCTCAAAAAAGCCGCCTAAAATTGATGCCCCCATGATTGCTCCATATGCGGATACACCGCCCCCCATCGTTGCTGCAACGCTGTTAAATACACCAATAAACCCGGATGATGTACCCATGATGATCGGTACACGTCCGCCGACCGGACCGATTGCAAAAAGCTGCACCAATGTCACAATTCCTGCAACAAGCATTGCATTCTGAAGCAGGGAAAGCTGCAGCCCAGCAAACTCTCCTCCTGCGATTCCACAGGCACCTGTGATGATTAAAAGCGGTGTAAGGTTTCCAACAAACATCGCCAAAACATGCTGCAATCCAAGAGGAATTGCCTGCGCAAGCGGCATCTTTCCATCCATCTGAAATGCCGCATCCGATAACTTAAAACTCTTTTTCATCTGTTTTTCTCCTTGTATTCGGTATTTACTTATCTAAAATCATCTTCTGGCATCGACATCAATATCTTCTCCGGTGTGATCGGAAGTTCTCTGTGCCATACACCTGTCGCCCGGTAAATTGCATGAGCAATCGCCGGTGCCGGTGTGTTGATCACGATTTCTCCGATGGATTTTGCGCCAAATGGACCTGTCGGCTCGTAGCTATTTTCAAACTCAACCCGTAGGTGCCCCATGTCCAGCCGCGTTGGGATTTTATATTGCATAAAATTGGACTCAACCGGTTTTCCGGTTTCATCATATGTGATATTCTCAAACAACGTATGACCGATTCCCTGCACGATTCCACCCTCTGCCTGGATACGTGCAAGTGCCGGGTTGATTGCGATTCCACAATCCACAACTGCCACATAATCGAGGATTTTTACCTCCCCTGTATAGCGGTCAAGCTCAATTTCCACCATACCAACCATATATGGCGGTGGAGAAACCGGTGAAGAATGCGATGCAGTCGCAACCGCTGCAATATCATTTGCCACCTGATCCTTCACACTGATCTGCGCCAGTGTGACACGCTCGTCTGTGTTAATCTTCCGCACACACCCATCTTCGAATACCGTTTCTTCCGGCTCACATCCAAGCATTCCCGCCGCAATCGCACACAGTTTTTTCTTCAGTTCCTCGCAGGCAAGTTCTACTGCTTTTCCTGTTACATAGGTAGTCGAAGATGCATAAGAACCGGAATCATACGGAGATGCGTCCGTATCTGCACCAAATACTGCCACGTCATCCACAGAGCAGTCCATACACTCCGCCACCATCTGTGCCAGAATCGTATCACAGCCGGTTCCCATATCTGCCGCACCGATGATCAGGTTAAACGTTCCATCATCAGCCAGCTTCACAGTTGCAGAACCGACATCGACGTTGGATATACAGGAACCCTGCATCGCCATCGCAACACCGGCAGTCCGCACTTTTCCATCGCCCATCTCCCGGACCGGATATTTCTCTTCCCAGCCAAAAAGCTCACGGCATCTTGCCATACAGCGGTCAAGCGCGCAGGCATTTGCAGTCTCTCCATAATACGCCGGCATCTTCATGCCCTCCCGGAGCATATTTTTCTCCCGAATCTGCGTCGGATCGATGCCAAGCGACTCCGCAAGCTCATTGACCGAGGACTCCAGAGCAAAGATTCCCTGGGTTGCGCCATAGCCGCGATAAGCGCCCGCCGCCATTGTATTTGTATAGACGACATCATAACCAAACCGAAACGCCTCAAGTCCTCCTGTATAAAGTGGAATTGACTTGTGTCCGCTAAGCCCGACCGTCGTCGGTCCATGTTCCCCATATGCACCTGTATTGGAAAGTGTGTACAGATCGAGTCCGCGGATATGTCCGTCCCGGTCTGCACCCAGCCGGACAGTGACTTCCATCTCATGCCGCGGCGAACCGGCGATCTGGCTTTCGTACCTTGTGAAGATGAGTTTTGCCGGACGCCCCGTCTGCATCGTCACAAACGCCGGATACACTTCGCTGACTGCAGTCTGCTTCGCGCCAAATCCACCACCGATCCGCGGTTTTTCCACGCGGATTTTGCTTTTCGGGATTCCAAGTGCTCTCGATAAAATCCGGCGCACATGGAAAACAATCTGTGTCGAAGAAATCACATGCAGTCTTCCATACCGGTCAAGACATGTATATGTGCGAAATGTTTCCATCATTGCCTGGTTGAACGCACGCATATGATAGGCGTGGGAAAATGATACCTCACAGTCCGATATCACGGCATCGACGTCGCCATCTCCGCTCAATTCATGTGCGATCACATTCCGTTTTGCATCACCGCCCACATCAACCGGCGGATACCAGTCATCCTCCGGATGCACAAGCACCGGATTATCCTTCGCTTTGTGAAAATCAAGCACCGGCTCTAACACATTGTATTTCACTTTCACAAGCTTCATCGCTTTGCATGCCGCTTTTTCATCCTCTGCTGCAATGATTGCGACAACATCTCCCACAAACCGCACGTGCCGGTCGATAATCAACCGGTCATACGGAGATGGTTCCGGATAAGTCTGACCTGCGATTGCAAACCTCGTCTTCGGCACATCCTCCCATGTATAGATATCCACCACGCCCGGAATTTTCTTTGCAATTTCTGTATGGATTTCTTCCACAATCGCATTGGCATGCGGACTGCGCAGAAGCTTCACGACAAGCGCAGGGCCCGTGATATCATCTGTATACACCGGTTTTCCCAGCAGCAGCTGCATGGAGTCTTTCTTCCGGACTGATTTGTGAATGGCATTGTAATTCTTATGTTCCATCGCTTACTCCTTTCCCTGCTTCTTCCTATTTATATAGTTCAGGTAATTCCGGATTCCCCGGAGCTGTCCTTCGTATCCGGAACACCGGCATAAGTTTCCTGCCAGGTACGCACGTATCTCATCATCCGAAGGATCCGGATTCTCCCGGAGCAATGCAATCGTATTCATGACAAATCCCGGATTGCAAAATCCACACTGATCAGCCCCCTGGTCTGCGATAAATCCAACAAAACCGGATGCTTCCTCCTGCAGTCCTTCGAGCGTATATACTTCATGTCCATCCGCTCTTGCACAAAGCACCGAGCATGACAAGACCGGGGTTCCATCTAAAAGCACGGTACAAAGCCCGCAATTTGCGGTCTCACAACCGCGCTTCACACTGTAGCAGCCATGCTTCCGCAGAAAATCAAGGAGCAGAAGATCCGGCGATACTGATTCACAAATCAGTGTTCCATTTACTTTGATTTTGATATCCATGTCTATGCCTGCTCCTCTCCGATTTTCTTTGTTAACCGATAGCAAAGCGCACCTGTAAGGCGTGTGCGGTATGCTGCACTGCCCCGGTGATTGTCGGCTGTCGGGATTTTTGTCTCTACCCATTTTGCAAACTGTTTTGCACGCTCTTCCGTGATTCCGTCTGTGAGAAATCCTTCCTCATCCGTGATACAGATTGCTCTGCCCGGTCTCGCACCGACAGAAATCCGGTATGTACCGGAAACATTTGCCGCTGCACATGCAAGAACCGGGAAATCTGTCCGTTGGTTACGAACCGATGCATACGCATAGACACCCGGTGTTTTCTTCACGATCAGACGCACAAGCACGTCCCGGTCCGGTTTTTTCTCGGCGAACTCCTGCAACGGAATTATACCGCCCTGAAACAGTTCCACGTATGTATCCATAGCAAGGAACATCGTCAGGACATCTGAGAAACCAAACCGTCCCCAGATACTGCCGCCGACAGTTGCCAGGTTCCGGAACTGAACACCGACAATATCCTTTAAGGCATCTCTGACTGCGCCCTGCGTATATGCATACAGACCTTCATGCAGCTCGATTTCACGCAGAGACACCATCGCACCGATGGAAAATGCATCCGCGTTCTCATCAATCCTGTCAAGTCCCAGCTCGCACAGATCGATTGCCGTCTGGATTGTCCGATCCTGCATCTTCGTCCAAAGCATTCCACCGAGGATCATGCTTCCTTTTTTCTGGTTCAGCGTATAAGCTTCTTCCAGATTTTTTACACGAACATAATTCTGTATTGTTACCATAAAAGCTCCTTCTATTTCTCTAACCGCTTTTTTCCAACTTTATATTATAGTAAAAATACTTGCCTTTGAAAAGCGGTTTTGTTACAATACCGTTGTATTATCAAAAGTACAGCGAAAGGTTTTTATCATGAAACAAAGATTCAAAAAACATGTAACACTTATACTCATCAGTCTGATGCTGCTCTCTCTGATCGGATGCAGCAAACCTGCATCCACAGAGACAACCACAACAACGGAAACAGCTGTCACAGAAGCACCGGCAGCCTCCATATCGGATGCTGCTACAACGGCAGACAGCACCCCCGCAGATGCCAGTGAAGAGGGCTCTGATGCGCAGACGGTCTATCCGGTCACAGTCACCGACCAGGCTGGTCGTGAAGTCACAATTGAAAAAGAACCGGAGTCAATCGTGAGCGGATACTATATCTCCACAAGTCTCCTGCTTGCACTCGGTCTGAAAGACAAGGTAACAGGCATCGAAGCAAAAGCAGATAAGCGGCCAATCTACAAACTTGCGGCGCCAGAATTCCTCGAGCTTCCAAATGTCGGCACAGCCAAGGAATTTGACTTAGAAACCTGCGCTTCCCTCTCCCCAGAGCTTGTCATCCTGCCTATGAAATTAAAGGATGCAGCGCAAAGCCTCTCTGAGCTTGACATCCCTGTCCTGCTCGTCAATCCGGAAAGCGAAGATCAGTTAGAACAGATGATTGAACTTGTCTCCACCGCAACCAATACAAAGGAAAACGCAGATGCCCTTCTTTCTTATATTGATGAGAAAAAAGAGATGCTCGAAAAAGACTTATCCGGCGTCGATGCAGAAAGCGTCTATCTCGCCGGTAACTCTTCCCTTCTTTCCACTGCCGGTCCAGCGATGTATCAGTCAGGGCTTATCAAACTGGCAGGCGGTAAAAATGCAGCATCCGAAATCACGGATACCTATTGGGCCGAGATCAGCTACGAGCAGCTTCTGGCATGGGATCCTTCTTATATTATTCTCGCTTCGGATGCAGAATACACACCCGAAGATGTATTAAACGACGAGAATCTGAAGGAGTGCACCGCAGTCAAAAACGGAAATGTCTATGCAATCCCCGGCGATATCGAAGCATTAGACAGTCCTGTACCGGGCGGAATCCTGGCATCCATCTGGCTTGCCGGAATCCTGCACCCGGATGAGGTATCTGCAGATATGTATACAGAAGAAAAGGCAGCGTTCTATGAAACTTTCTATGGAATCAAATAATAAAATTAAATTCACTCTTATCGTCGGAACCGTTATCTTAACGGTTCTGACGATTTTTTCATTTTTTGTCGGCCGCTACCCACTCACACTCTCCGGAATTATATCCGGTGATTCAAGACAGTGGCAGGTGTTTGTGACATTGCGCGCAAGCCGCGGAATCGTCGGCTGTATCGGCGGTTTCGTTCTCGGCGTAGCAGGTTTTGTCTTCCAGACTGTATTCCGGAATCCATTGGCATCACCGGATATCATCGGCGTATCTTCCGGTGCCAGCGCCGGTGCCGCGTTCGGCATCCTATTTCTGTCCGGCTCTATGGCAGTGACTGCGTCTGCATTTGCCGGTGCTCTCGGTTCTGTTGTTCTAGCGCTTATGCTCGCATCCCTCACTACCGGGCAGGATGGCAGAGGAATCGTGTTGGCAGGAATCGCGGTACACAGCTTAGCCCAGACCGCGCTCATCTTCCTGAAGCTGCTCGCCGACCCGGAAAAACAGCTTGCATCCATCGAATACTGGATTATGGGAAGTTTAAATGGTATCAGTCTCTATACCATCAAAGGAAATGTGATTCTCTGTACCCTCTGTGTCAGCGCACTTTTTTTGTTGTACCGTCAGATTATGATGCTTTCCCTGCACGATGACGAAGGGCGTATGCTCGGTGTTCACACACAGCATCTCCGTCTTTTGATTCTCCTGATTGCAACGCTGGCAACATCCGGAATCATCAGCATGACCGGGCTTATCAGCTTCATCTCTCTGCTTGCACCGCACGGTGCACGTCTGATCATCAAAAACAACCGGCTATCCACGATGTTTCTAAGTGGGATCATCGGTGGCTGCCTGCTGACACTCGGAGATATTCTGGCACGAAGCGTAGCTTCCACAGAACTGCCGGTCAGTATCTTTACCAGTCTTGTTGGCGCACCATTTTTGATTTATCTATGCGTAAGGAGGAACCGCGAATCATGAGTCTGCTCACAGTCAGTCACCTGTCTGCCGGATATGGCAGAAAAGAAATCCTACACGATATCAGCTTTACGTCGCGTCCCGGAACAATCACCGGTATTCTCGGTGCAAATGGATGCGGCAAAACTACGCTTTTAAAAGCGATTGCGAACATCCTCCCGCACAAAGGTTCCTGTCTGCTTGCAGAAAATACACTGGAATCACTTTCTGCACGGGAACTTGCAAAGCAATGTGGATATATCCCCCAAAAAAGCGGAATCACAATTGATCTGACAGTCCTGGATGTTGTCCTGATGGGGTATCATCCGGACTTATCGCTGTTGCAGCCTCCCACCGCGCAGATGAAAGAACATGCCAAAGCAACTCTCACGATGATCGGTCTTCCCGATCGTGAGCAGGTAAACTACAACCAGCTAAGTGAAGGACAAAAACAGTTATGTATCCTTGCACGGGCATTCGTCGGTACACGTAAGCTTCTGCTCCTCGATGAGCCGGAAAGCGCCTTAGATTTCCGGTTCCGGAACCAGATGATGCAGCACCTGCGGACATATGTGACTGCCCATGACGCCTGTGCGCTTGTCACACTCCATGACCCTTCTCTGGCATTAAACACCTGTGACGAGCTCCTTGTCCTGTCGAATGGCACACATTCCGGGAACATCTCCCCGAAATCGACTCCTGTTTCAAAGATGGAGTCGCTGCTTTCCTCGATTTATGGTACAATCAATATCGCAAAGCTCCACGACAAAAACGGGAACGAACACCTTGTTATGATACAGGAGGAGTCCATATGAAAGCTGTTACAAAAATTACGTTTTACGATGAACAGGATGAAAAATTCTTTGGAGAAGGTCCCTGTCGTCTGCTGCATGCCATCGAAGCAGAAGGCTCCCTGCGAGCAGCTGCAAGCTCCATGGGACTTGCTTACTCCAAAGCGCTTCGTATGATAAAAAATGCCGAGCATGCACTCGGATTTCCACTCACAAGCAGGACTGTCGGTGGCAAATCCGGCGGTGGAAGCACTCTGACACAGGAAGGAAAGGAATGGATAGAAAAATATGAACGGTATCGAGATGCCTGCATACAGGCCAACCGCAAATTGTATCTGGAGATCTTTTCGCGCTAGCAGCAAAAAGCATCTGATTCTGACCGGAAGCCGCGGAAGCGGAAAGTCCACGCTTCTTTCTGCCCTTTTCCCACAACCAATGCCCGGGCTTACGTCCTATGTAGTACCCGAAGATGGGGTCTATATGAAAGAAAACCTGTCAGGCGAGACTGTGCAGATTGGAAGATATCAGGCAGATGCACCTGGAAACACAAACAAAATGCAACCGGTTCCGGAAGCATTTCTCACAAAAGGCATCGAATTTCTGGATATGTGTATCCGTCAACCATCCGACTGGATAACCATCGACGAAACCGGTTATCTGGAACAGACAATGCCTGCGTATCAGGAAGCAATTTCCCGTCTGCTCGCAACCAAACATGTACTTTTAGTTGTCCGTAAACAAAAACTTCCTTTCCTGGACTCTCTCTGCAAGCGGGATGATTGTTTTCTCGTAGATTTAGATAAGCCTTATGGAGACGCGTTCTGTATCATCATGGCATCCGGAAAAAGCAAACGCTTCGGTGCCAATAAACTCCTCACAGATTTTTATGGAAAACCACTGATTGCATACGCGTTTGATGCGACCGAAATGCTTGGGCAAAACCGGTTGGTTGTGACGATCCACCCGGAAATTGCACATATATGTAAGAAACAGAATATCCCATTTCTTCTGCATAATCTGCCGGACCGGAACGATATGATCCGGCTTGGAACCGGTGCAATAAAAAACAAAGCAAGCCACTGCCTGTTCCTGCCTTCAGACCAGCCGCTCGTCTCACGGGAGACAATCGGTGCATTGCTTTTCTGCGCCCAAAATGCACCCGATACGATCTGGCGGACTTGCGATCAGAATACTGCCGGTTCCCCGGTTGTTTTTCCATCTGCTTACTTTGATGATCTTTCTGCACTACCTCCAAAACATGGCGGCAATACTGTGATTCAAAACCACAGGGAACATGTAAAGCTCCTACCGGTTACACAACACTATGAGCTAGCAGACATCGACACACCAGAGGATATGCAGGCAATGGAGGTTATTGCAGCGCATGCACTGGCAAAGTAAATACACTTCTCACCGCAGCCAGATACTCCTCCGGTCGCTCTGCTTTCTTTACCTTCTTCAGCTCCCGTTCTGCTTCTGGAAACATCTTACCCAGATAAAACCACACTTCCTTCATCTTAAAGAGCGCATCCCGCTCACAGTCCATCTCTTCCCGGTACCCAGCATACAACCGGTCATGGTACTCCTTTAGCTCTGCCGTTGTTACCGACTGCCCTGTCCGGATCTCCCGTACCAGTCCCGGATTCGCAATTACACCTCTTCCAAGCATAATGCGGTCTACCTGTGGAAACTTCTCCCGGAACACATGATAATCTTCCACCATAAAGATATCTCCGTTATAGCAGACCGGGTGCACACATTCCTTCAGTGCTTCCGCAAATACACCAAGATTTGGATGATTGTTGTAGAAGTCCTTCTGCAAACGTGGATGGATGATCACTTCGGAGATGGGATACCTATTATATACTCGCAGGATATCCGCAAACTCTTCGGGAAATTCCACTCCGATCCGCGTCTTCACAGAGACCTTACAGCTCCGCTCCTCCGGCAGTTTGGATATCCCCTCAAATACCGCATCAAAGAACCGGTCTAATCGTTCAGGGTCCTCTATGAATCCACTTCCTTTCTTCTTCGATACGACCGTTGCCATCGGACAGCCCAGATTCAGATTCACTTCCTGATAGCCAAGCTCCGCCAGCATATTGCACGTCGTAAGGAACTGTTCCGCATCGTTCGTCAGGATCTGTGGAACAACATACATTCCCTGATTGTGCTCCGGTGCCACGTCCTTTCGCTCCCGCGTCTTCAATAATTTCTTCTTTGACGGTGCGATAAACGGCGTCACGTACTTATCCATATCGCCAAACATCGCATGATATGCATTCCGGTACACGTATCCTGTCACGGATTCCATCGGTGCCAGATAAAATTGTATTTTCTCGGATTCTGTAATACTCACCGTAGCTCTCCTCTATCATCAGCATTTTCTTCCACATGTTTCGGGCGGAATATATACAGCAAAATTGCTTTACATATATTGTCTGCGATCATGCAAAGCCAGACTGCCTTTAAACCCAGTCCAAACACATTCACGCATAAGAACGTACCAAATATCCGGATGCCCCACATGCTGACCGCCTCACACGCGAACACATGCTTCGTCCGACCCATACCATAGGAAATACCCTCTAAGACAATCATCAGTCCAAAAAACGGCTCTGAAAACGAAACCAGACGCAGCATCTCACTTCCGATCCGCGCCGCATTGACTGAGTTCGTAAACAGACGCATAAATGGATATGCGAATAGGTAGAGTCCGATACCATTTACTACCATAATCAATAATGTGATCAGGATCGATACCCGCTCCGTTGCTTTTAATTTCCGGATATCCTTCTCTCCGAGTGCATTTCCGACCAATGTACTGGTCGCCACACGCAGTCCGTATCCTGGAATATAGACAATCTGCTCCGCTGTAATGGCGATCGAATGCGCCGCAAATATCGTCGTTCCCATACCAGATACCATCCGCGCAAACGCAATGTATCCAAAGCAGCTTACGAAAGTCGTGCCAAGCGCTGGAAGTCCAATCGTAAATGTCTCTGACAGAATCTCCCGGTCGAGTCTCCTGTCCTCTCGCGTTGGTCGAAGCTTCGTCTTGCTGAGCATCAGCAGAAACATCGCAATACCGCCGATTCCAAAACTGATGCAGGATGCGATTGCCGCACCTGCCACGCCGAGATTCAGACCATATATAAATACCGTATTCAATAGGATATTTAACACATTTTCACCCACGCTGATAAACATCGGCGATTTCGTATCCTTAATGGATCGAATCATCGCGGAAAAGACGCGGGAAGACGCCCGGAACACAAGTGAAATGCTTGTAATTGTGAAATACACGCTTGCCGGTCTTACAATATCCGGTTCAACGCCCATCCACACCGGAATATACGGGGACAGCACAAGCGCGATCACTTCCAATAACGTTCCGATTGTAAATGCATATAGTATTGATTGTCCAGCCAGTTTCTTCAGTTTGGCTTCGTCCCCGGCTCCATTTGCCTTCGATGCAATCGCCAGCACAGCAACCGCAATCGCACTTGGAATTGAGTGGATCAGCCAGCCGATGGTTGTTGTCGTGCTGACTGCTGCCGTTGCTTTCTCACCCAGATGTCCCACCATCGCCGTATCAACATATTGAAGCAGCGTCGACAGCACCTCTTCTAATACGGTCGGGATGGATAAGGTGATCAGCGATCGAAACGCTTCCTTATTGTATGTTTGTTTCATTTATTTTCAAATCCTTCTGTTTACTTAAAAGAAGGGCTTATAGAAAGCCCTTCTTCGTAAAACTTATTTACTTATCGCTTCGTTTCTTTTTGGAAACACCAAGTATGATTATTCCAACAGCCGCAACTATCATTATAATGGTGATTGGAGCAATCGGCGCTGTATCACCTGTCTTCTTCACTGTGTTGGAAGATGTCGTAGTTGTTGTCGTCGTGGTTGTCGTACTCGTAGTACTTGTCTCCGTCGTCGTAATCTCTGTGGTTGTATCTGTTGTTTCTGTGGTTTCCGTTGTTTCAGTCGTTTCCGTTGTTTCGGTCGTCTCAGTTGTTTCTGTTGTCTCAGTCGTTATCTTGTCATACTTATTTGTATATGCAACATTTGCTGTCGCATGATCTCCGATTACAACCGAAGCGGTTTTGCCCTCCACTGCAGTCTGCGCGTCTACCACATATGTGATCTTGCTCAACGTATATCCATCTACATCTGAAGCAATCTCATTGACTGTATAGCTGCCTGCATTGCAACTGATTTCCTTTGACCATGTCTTGCTTGCTGTATCATACACAAAATCCGAAAGACTATACACTGTCTTGGTACCTGTTGCATCCTCAACTATCTCAAAACGGATCGTCCTCTCTGCATCTGCCTTTGACACACCACCCGCTACGGTCTTTGTCAACACAAGCTTCGCTGGAGCATATGTATTTGTTACAACAATCGTATCTCCAATACTTCCACTTGCCGGTGCATAAGAAGCTACATAATTTGCAACCTCTGTCTCTCTCACACTATACGATATCTCAACGCCATTCTCGTATTTGTCGAGATCTGTAAATGTACCCTTCCAGTTATTTGTCTTATCCAGTTTCAAAGTCTTTGCTGTTGCAACACCATTCTTATAAAGCGTGACTGTGATTGCACTATGATCATCTGCTGCCAGGTTGTCGCCAACCCACTTCTTTTCAACCTCGATATCACCCTTTTGTGTTGTATATGAATTTCGAACCTCAAATACACCGTTTTCACCAGCATCTTCTGCTGTCACAGTTGTACCAGAAGCATTCTTCTTCACATAACTTACAATATATCCGGCTGGTACATCGACTTCTTTGACTGTATATACATATTCTGTATTTGCTGCTACATCACTGTACTTCGGAAGCTCTGTCCATGTATAAGTCCAATGATTTGTTTCACTCAAAGTTACCGTGTCATATACATTTCCATCATACATTAACTGTACCTGTATGCTGGTTGGTCGTTTCCGATCATTATTATTCTGATCATCCCATACCTTTGTCACCGTTCTTGTCGTAGACGGATAAGAGTTTGTAACTGTAATAGATCCATTTCCTGTTGTCGTATCAACTGTCATCGGGCTGTAAGATACACCATAGCCCTGTGGTACAGCTACCTCTTTGACTGTATACGCAATCTCCTGTCCAGCCTCATTATATGGAAGGTCATTCCATGTATAAGTCCAGTGATTTGCATCTTCCAGTGTTACAGCAGTTCCAAATGCAGAACCATTTGCATACAACTGAACATTTACACTCGTTGGACGGGATGTAGAATTATTATCCGCCCATACTTTATCGACTGTAATGTCTCTTGTACGAACTGTATGTGTATTCGTAATCTTTGTGGCTGATCCTGCTGATACAGTAGCTTTTGTATAGCCTGTGACTGTACCAACTTCTTCGACCGTATACACGATATTGTTTCCTCTTGCATCCTGCTTATTCAGATCATTCCATGTGTATGTCCAATGGTTTGTCTCATTCAATTTCTGCTTTGCATCCGGATCTGTTACAGCCACGCCATCTGCCATAAGCTGTACCGTAATTGGTGTCCGCAAACCATCGCGGTTGTTGTCATCTTCCCATACTTTTGTCACTGTATGACTGACTTTATCCATCGAATACTGGTTTGTGATAACCGCCAGATACGTTCCATCGCTCTGCTTCTGGATTACAGAAGACTTCTGTGAATATGAAGCAGGCATGCTTGCAGTATCCTCAACAACCGAATACTGAATCTCTACACCATTCTTATAAACCGGCAGATTGCCCCAGCTTGCCGTCCAGTTATTCGCTGCCGTCAATGTAATATCCTTCGACAGGGAAACTCCATTTTCCATTAAGGAAACCTTAATATTCTGTGGTCTGTTCCCATCTGCGTCATTATTATCATCCCAATCCTTCCGGATTGACACCTTCGTTGTCTGTAAGGTATTCGTGATATCATAGCCATTCGCTGCATATGTCGTCGTATACCCAGAAACCGGTGTCTCTTCTACCTTATACTGGATTTCCACATTTGTACCTGCATAGTATTTATCCAAATTATCAAAGGTAAAGTTCTTCGTCGTTTCTGTTGTACTCAGACTCTGTGTTTTTACCAACTTCCAATCGGCTGTCGTACCCTTCTTCAATCGATACAGTTTCAACTCAATGCTGGATGGACGATACGCTTCATATCCCGTATCTACCCATGTCTTGGTGCCCGATACAGATGTTTTTTCCGTTTTATTCTCGAAGATGACTGCACCTAAGCTTGTGCCTGCACTGCCGCTCGCAGCTCCATTCACATATTTCTGTACGGAAGTAACTGCGACATCCAATTTGTTGCTTGCAGTATTCTTAGTCACATTTACCTTGACTACATAATATGTATCATCTTTTGTAACACCTGCATAACCAGATTCTTTTTCATAAATCTTGTAAATGTGCTCTCCGACATTTCCTGTCACTGCAGAATCATATGTTAGTGGTGTGAATGTTACGGTTCCATTTGTACTTCCATTTGTTGTTCCTGTAGCAGCCCCTGCCGTCTTTATTGACAGATCTGCATTCAGCTCATCCACTGCAAATCCCGCAAATGTATAGTTAGCTGAATAGTTCGTTGCATTATCCAGCTTCTTTAATGCAGTAAATGTAATGCTGCCAGATGTCTGAATCATTGTATTCACGATATCATAAGTACCTGCAGGGTAACTTGTCGTATATCCAGCGACCGCTGTCTCTACTACCTTATATGGAATCTCAGTAGCCATTCCCGGATAATACTTTGGCAATGTTCCAAATGAATACTTCCATGCACTTGCTGCATCTACAGTCCTGACTGCTCCGACCTGCTCCCAATCGGCATCGTCATTCTCGTTTCCACCCTGTTTCAACTTATATAACTTTACCTGAATGCTAGCCGGACGATCTGCTGTGGTATCACCAACCCATGATTTTGTACCCTGAATCGTCGTAGTCACGGTCGTATTATTAAATACAACCTCTGAAGCCGTGGTACCGGTTCCTGCACTGTTATACTTCGTAATCTTACTGCATGTTGCAACCAGCTTTGTCGGATTTGTAGCATTATCCAATGCAACATCTACCGTCAGAATATAATAGTTCGTATCCGTTGTTACATCTGTGTACCCAGAGCTTTTCTCATAAACCTTGTAGTAATGTTTTCCTACATCTCCTGCTGTTGCAGAACTATAACTTACCTTATCTGCAAATGTAATCGCTCCTGTTGTATTTCCAGCAGTTGTTCCGGTTGTAATATCCTTTACCTTGGTAGCGTTTGCAGCGTCTGCTGATACCTCTTCCACTGCAAAATTCTTAAAGGTATAGGTGTTGCCACTTGCATAAGCGGTTGTGCCATCCAACTGCTTTGTAGCTGAGAAGTCGTAGGAACCTGTATAGTATGTAGACTTTTCATTCTCATATGGAAGATTATATCCCGTATCATTTGTAAACGTCTTTCCCTCGTAACTGTTTGGAATCGTTATGTTCGACGACTTTTTAAGTACAAAGTAAAACGAATCTGCCCGAACATCAAACCCTTCTGCAGCAGATACTTCGACCAACTCATAAATCTGATCATAATTCAATCGATCAATTGTCAACTTACCAGCAACCTCATCGGTTACTTTCAGCACATCCGTATCCCGTACCAAGTTACCTCGCGTCATGGTTCCCGTCGCAGAATCATAGGTTGCTTCATACAAACGGAATGTAGAATCTTTCAGTGCATGTGTCGTTCCAGCCGCATCTGTCCAGTATTTGTATAACTCAATCGAGCCATAATTGGATTCTGCCTCATGCTGTCCTTTTGTGAACACCTGTCCCTGGAATGTTTTCGATCCACCCTGATCCGCCTGATATCCGTTCAACGTAAATGTATTAGAGGATTGTTCATCCGTCAAAGTAATCGAACTATTGCCTTGTGTAAACTTCAGATTACACCTCGTTGTATAAGTTATCTTCAAATACTTGCTATCCGGTAATTCAAACCTAAGTGAATTCGAAGATCCATCATAGCTGACTGTATAATCGGTTCCACTTGTCAATGGTGTTTCTGTACCGCCATTTACTTCGTATACCTTGATACTCTGCATATTATAAGAGAATGCAGTACCAAGTTTATCCACAGCCGTTAATTTTCCATCTCCCGGTACCAGATCATAAGCACCCTTGTTGACTTCGATCGTATACTCCGCTGTATTATATTTACTGTTATCTGCACCTGTCGTGTTATCATAGGTACCGTAAAATACTCCGTCCTTCGATACCAATGCAGGTGCTTTCAACGTCGTTGTCGTTGATACTGGTGTTCCAACATTCGTACTTCCTATCTTTAGCTGAGCAGAATTCGTAAAGGTTTCCGATCCCTTCTTTGCAAAATCCTCCAAACTTGTTACTTCTGTCGTATACTCAATCCGGATATGTGTCTCTGTTCCCGCTGAATAGTTGTCAATGGCATTCATCAAAGCAATATAATCCGCAGTAACCGGAATCGTAAAACTTGCAATTCCATTCGTTTCACTTGTCTGAAGACCAATGTTCGGTATCGTTGCTCCACCTGCATAATACGACATATCCGATAACTTACCCGCTGTATTATGCGCTACATCCCTGACATAGAAGTATGCAGTTATCATGCTGGAAGATAATTTCATATCCGTTGGTAATGTATCCGCAATCGTAACAGATTCTCCACCTGAAAGCGCCATGGAATTCAATGACACATCTAACATGTAGCTGATTTTACCTGTTTCGTCTACCTTCGCTGTAACCGTCTTATTCAAAGGCGGCAATGGATTTTTATATATATCCTCACCAGACTTTGACTCTTCCTTACCATTTGCTGAATAATAAATAGTCGCCACATTTTTAAAATTCCTCTGCACCTGGTTCAGGTCCGTATCCAAAACCTTAGTTTTATATTCTAACGTTATTTCCTTTACCGGACTGCTTCCTGTAAATAGACTGTCTTTAAATTCAAATTTATAATCATATCCTCCGTTATTACCTGCAGTATCCGGTGTATATATCACATATTCATTCTCAATATTGGCATCATTGGAATCTGTCGCATCTACAGCAAACGTCGAATTGTCTTTTCTTGTAAATGTAATCTTTGTGTTATATATACCTGACATACTTCCCGGATTATTCCAATATTTTTGCATATTATCCTTGATATATACATTTGTCAGGTCTTCCGGAATGTCCTTCACAGAAACCGTCCAGTAAATATATCCATCCTGAATTTTCACCGCATGCTTTTCGATAGTCCAATCTTTTCCTGGTGTCTGCACAGTTCCGGTTCCCATATATTTATAGCCCTTATCTGTTGTAAGAGTTACATCATTTTTCACATCCAGTTTGGTCGCAGAATCCATATAATTATCTGTTACCTTTGTATAAACAGTCGCCGTATATACACCATTGTTTTCCTTAAAGGCAGAAGCAGGCAGCGTCTGGCTTGTACCTCCCTGCAGATTGCCATCCTTATCACATAATGCTGATCCAATCTCCGGCATATCTACGATAGTTCCAGAGCCAAGAAGTGCATCCAAAGAAGTATACTCTCCTGCATAATCCTTCAGATCAATCGTAATCGTCCATGTCACAACCTTAGAAGTTTTATCCAGTGACCCTGTTTTCTTTACTTCCGGTCTTGTCACATCGTAAGTTGCCGATGTAGTTCCCGTTTTTGTCTCTTTTTTATTATTCTTATATGTATAATCTACTGTATTCGTATAAGAAGTACTATTCGCATTATCCGGATCAAAAATACCTTCATCTGTCTCTACATCATAAGTAACTTCCACGGTCGTAGTACTGCCATCCGATGAACCAAGTTTGTTCAAAGCATTTGCCAGAGCACCAAAGCTTCCATATATGGTATTCGCAGTGACATTTGAATCATTGCTGCTTGCAATCTTGATATTGGAGATATTCTTTAAGTTTGCACCTAAACTATCTGTCAAAGATACTCCGGACACAGAGCCAGTCGTTTTTAATGTCAACTTATATGACTGCTTCCACGTATTTGTACTCTTGTCATAGGTTGCTTTTCCATCGGTTGCTTTCTGTACTGTCAATGTACTTGTTGCGGTTCCATCATCGTAAATCACATCTGAAACTTTTTTCTTTGCAGTTCCAATCGTTATTTTATCTCCGGATCCCTTATCGGTTTCCGTCAGCTTTACATTTCCATATATTGTTCCATCTCCCTTTCTTGTGTTTTCCGTCAAGAAAGTCTGATTATCAAGGCATATATATGCATAACCATTACTAATATAAATATAACCTACTTTTTTTCCTTCAAGCATAATATCCTGTTTTCCGGATATCAATTCAAGGTTATTCAAATCATTAAAATTTACTTTGATATAAATAGGATTTCCATCTCTTGGAATGGCACTGTTATCTAACTCCCATTTATATTTTAAGTTAAACTCATCACCTTCGAATACTTTTGTTACCTGATCCAAATCCGTCTCCTGCCCATTATGTTTAACACTGGCAGTGAAATTCATCGTTATTCCATTTGACGTATCTGTATATGCATTGTTCCAAAGTGAAAGATCTACGGAATCATCTGCCACATTTTGTGAGGTTTCATTCAGATTCTCTTCTTCTAAAGGAACACCATTTTGATTTTCTTGTGTTCCTAAACTTTGCTGCCCTGTTGCGAAATTTGCATCGCTCTCCGATGCGACACTCTCTGTCTCCCCACCTTCTGCAATCGGTGTATAGCTGATGTTCTGGAATAATGAAATTAACATCAACATAGAAAGCAGAAATGCAATCACTTTTTTCTTGTTTTTTTGTTTGTTCATAAACTCCATCCTCCATTTTCTTTTTTCCTAATGCATCCTCGCATTTATGCATTGGAACCATCTATGATAAACTCCGACATACCTCTGTTCAGAGTAAAGTTAAGTTATGAATTATTACTGTTCAATTTTTATATCGACAGTAACCCACTATCGCATAATATTTTACATGAAAATGCTTGTATTTTCAACATATCGCACCTATAAATTTGTGCTTTTTTTGACTATTAAAACACAAAAAACCTGCCACACCAATTCTGGTGCGGCAGGCTCTTTGTAACCATCTTCCGAAGTACGTTTATTCTTCGTCCTTCTTCTCCTCTGTGGATGCCTCTGCATCGTCATCATCAAAGAAGCTATCATCAAAGTCATCATCGTAATCATCGAAGTCGTCTAAGTAATCCGGTGTCAGATACTTGTAAACTGCTACACAGATACCAACGATGATTGTCAGAATACCAACGATCAATGCAACAGAGAGAAACGCGTTCTTTGCTTCTGTTACGCACTCGTCTTCTTTTACAACTTTTACTTCGTCACAACACTTTCTCATAGTTTTCTACCTTCCTTTCATCGCTACTGATATAATGATTTTACCACAGCTTATCCGATATTTCTACCGTCATTTACAACTTTTTCATTTTTACAAGCGATGCAAATAAATGTTTTTCTCCGACACGGTCAAAATTCACCACGATTTCCTGGTCACCGCCCGATGGAATCACATCAATCACCTCGCCATTTCCAAATTTAATATGGCGTACTTTATCCCCTACTTCATAGCTTGCCGGTGCCGACGCTGTATTTCCCATCGGGAATGCCTTCCCGAATCCCGGATTGGCGCTCGGGTTCGCAGTAGCTGTGGCAGGTCGTGTATACGGGTTGTTCTTTCCGTATGCCTTTAACTGAATTACCTGCTCTGCCGGTTTCTTCGACGGAATCCGATCCATATTTGCTGGAGCATAGCCAAAGGCTTTCTCCTCATATTCCAAATAATGCTTCGGAATCTCCTTGACGAACCGCGATACTTCCTCGAAATTCGTCGAACCATGCACCATCCGTTGTCCGGCAGCCGTCATATACAGTTTCTCCATCGCACGTGTAATTCCGACATAGCAAAGTCTCCGCTCCTCTTCAAGTGCATCCGGATCATCCGAATCCAGCGACATGCCACTTGGGAATAACCGTTCTTCCATACCAGTCATAAATACATACGGAAACTCCAAGCCTTTCGCACTATGTAAGGTCATCAGCGTCACCTTTGCGGTTGGCACACCATCCTCGTCTTCCTCCTCGGTATCTGCCACCAGCGCGATATCTTCGAGAAGTCCAGTCAGTGTTGGCACCTCTGCACTCTCTTCATAGGTAACGATCTTATTCTTTAATTCCTCTAAGTTATCCAACCGGGTACGCGCTTCATCCGTAGCTTCCGCCTCCAATGCTTCGCGATATCCGCTTTCATCCATGATTGCATCGAACACTTCACTGATGAATTCTCCATGTACCAGTCGTGCTTTAAATCCTTCCATCATATCTGTAAATTTCCGGATTTTCTCCACATTCCGTGTCATGCCAGGTACTTCTTCGATATCTAACAGTGCATCATACAGATTATATCCATTGGACTGCGCATACATATCAAGCTTATCCACGGTCGTCGCACCAATACCACGCTTCGGCACATTGATGATACGCTTGATTGCCTGATCATCGATCGGGTTTGCAAGCACCTTCAGATAACTTACGAGATCCATGATTTCTTTTCTTCCATAGAAGTTCTGTCCACCATAGATTTTATATGGGAGATTCTCATACAGAAGTTTTTCCTCAAGCACACGGGACTGCGCATTGGTACGATACAAGATTGCGATATCATCGAGTGATACCCCCTGATTCTTCAAGGTCTTGATCCGAGATGCAACGCCGTTCGCCTCCTCGTACTCCGTGCCGTACCGGGTAAATGTTACCTTCTCACCATCCTCCTGCTCTGTCCAAAGACGTTTATCCTTTCTTCCCTCGTTATTCGCGATCACCGCATTTGCAGAATTTAAGATATTCGCCTTGGAACGGTAGTTCTGCTCCAGTTTTACTACCTTGGCATCCGGATATTCTTCCTCAAAATTCAGGATATTATAGATGTTAGCGCCACGGAACTTATAGATACTCTGGTCGTCATCACCCACGACGCACAAATTCCGGTATTTTGCAGCCAGCATCTTCACCAAGATAAACTGTGTATGGTTCGTATCCTGATACTCGTCCACCATAATGTACTTAAACCGTGTCTGGTACTCGGCAAGCACATCTGGATTCGTCTCAAAAAGAAAGATCGTCTTGAAAATCAGATCGTCAAAATCAAGCGCATTGTTGCTCTGCAGACGCTTCTGATATTCCCGGTAAACCTCCGCAATCTTCTGATCCCGGAAGCTTGCCGCATGTGCTTTCTCATAATCGTCCGGTGTCATGTACCCTTCCTTTGCCTTCGATATCGCCGAAAGCATCGCCCGCTCCGGATAGAGCTTCGGGTCTAATTGCAGATATTTCAGCACTTCTTTTACAACTGTCTTCTGTTCACTTGCATCATAGATTGTGAAACTGCTTGTTCCACCAATCTTGTCAATATGTTTACGCAGAATCCGCACACACATGGAATGGAAGGTTGATACCCACACACTCTCAGCACCAAATCCTACCAGATTATCTACTCGTTCCCGCATCTCTGCCGCAGCCTTGTTCGTAAATGTGATTGCCAGTATATTGTATGGATTGACTGACATCTCATCGATCAGATATGCGATCCGGTGCGTGATCACTCTGGTCTTTCCAGAGCCAGCACCAGCTAAAATAAGTAAAGGCCCGTCGGTTGTACAACAGGCCTCTAACTGTTTGTCATTTAATCCCGGCATCGGTTTACTGTAAACCTAACTTTGCCTTCATCGCTGCCAGCTCATCCTGTACAGCTGCATTTGGAGCTGCATCATACTTGGCTGCTAAACTGTCGATGCCACTCTCCTGTGTTGTCTGATTTAATTCGGTCATGGCATTTGCCTGATCAAGCATTGCGTTCGCCTTTGCTTCCATACGATCAAAGGCAGCCATGCTGCTTGCTGAATCTGACAGATTGTTCGTCATCTTGTTCAGACGATCCTGAGTCTTAGCAACCTTCATCTTCGCCTTGATTGCATCACGGCGGGAGTCAAGCTGGTTGATATCTGTCACAAGCTTGTCATGCATCTGACGCATCTTCATGGCATTTGCAGCTGCAACATCATAGGTCTGCTGCAAGCTTGCCTGCTTCGCTGTGAGCTGGTTCTTCTGCTCTAAGAACTTCATGGCATCTGCTTCGTTTCCGGCAAGAAGTGCCTTCTCTGCGTATGCCTGCATCTTCGTAATCTCAGAATTCACTTCATCAAGCTCACGCTTGCATCTCTGCTCGTCTGCCATAACGGCAGCTGTTTCCTTCTTCACTTCTGCCAGGTCCTTCGTCAGGTTACGGAGTGTCTGATCAATCATCTTCTCCGGATCTTCTGCCTTATCGAGAAGTGCATTGATATTTGAAGCCATAATGTCTTTAAATCTCTGTAAAATTCCCATTGTAATAAAACCCTCCTATAATTCTCATCTTCATACCGTGAAATCCACGTTGCTTTTATTATACTTGATAAAGATAGTAAAGTAAAATGGAATTTTGTTAAAAATTGGTGTTGTTATTGCAACTTGTCTTAATTGTATTTTGCAATCACTTCTTCGTTTGCCTTCATGGCACTTTCTTCCATCTGCTTTCTCTCTGCAAGGAGCTTTTCCTGCACTTCCTTATGCTGTACACCGATGATCTGCAATGCGAGATATGCGGCATTCTTTGCACCATTGATTGCTACGGTTGCAACCGGAATTCCGGATGGCATCTGCACGATAGAGTAAAGTGCGTCCTGTCCATCGAGTACGGAACCGGAGATTGGAACACCGATAACCGGAAGTACGGTCTGGCTTGCAACAACGCCCGGAAGTGCGGCTGCCATACCTGCGGCTGTAATAAACACTTCTGTGCCGTTTCCGTTTGCTTCCTCAATAAATGCGGAAAGTCCTGCATGTGCACGGTGTGCTGACAGGCACCGCACATCAACCTGTACGCCATAATCCTTCAGAATCTTGATTGCCGGTTCTACTTTCGGAAGATCACTTGTGGATCCCATAATCACTGCTACTCTCATTTGTTCTGCCTCCTTGATGTTAAATATATTGTATTGTATCACTATCTCCTGATAAAGGAAACAGTATTTGTTGCTGTTATGTTATCGTACGTTCTTCCGGGTTCCGGAGATCCCTTTGGAACCAATATGATTTGTATCCCTTCCAGTCTTTTTGCCAGTCCGGCAGTTCCGGATGCTTCTCCGTTTTTTGCCCACGACAGCCAGCCAAACGACTGTGCATGTACGCGGTAATAAATATCATAGTGTTCTGCCATCTCTCCATAGAGTAAAATCCGGATTGCTTCTAATCGTTTTGCCTGTCCGCTTGTACCGGACATTTCTCCATCCTTTCTCCATGTATTCGGATCATTTTCATTTCCCTGCCATCCATAAGATTGTACATGGGTTGTGTACCTTACGCCACCTGAATATGGTGCGTTCGACAACTTGATATTGATTCCTTCCAACCGCTTTGCCTTGCCACTGGTTCCGGACATCTGTCCGTTGGTTTTCCATGTCTGCCAGCCAAAGGATTGTACATGGGTCTTATACATTATATTGGCGTTATACGCATCCCCCGGAATCTGAATCGAACCATTCTGCAAAGCAACATAAGCACGGGTATTCACAGATGACGGATTCACATTCGCATACGATTGTCCTGGCGCCGGTTCTCCTTTCTTCACTACGACAATCTGAATTCCTTCCAACCGCTTTCCATACCCTGCTGTTCCTGATGGTTCCCCATTTTTTGCCCATGCAAGCCAGCCGAATGACTGTGCATGTACACGGTAATAAATATCATAGTTATCTTTATCTGCTCCGGTCAGACGGATTTTGATCGCTTCTAAACGTTTTGCCTCACCGCTCGTTCCGTTTTTCTCGCCATTTGCAGACCACGGCAGCCAGCCATACGTCTGGCAATGTGTAGTGTACTGTACACCAAGATTTGCATTTCCGGATACACGTACCCAGATATTTTCCAATCGTTTTGCTTCACCACTTGTACCTGCCATCCAGCCATTTGACATTGCCGGTTGGGAATCACCATATGTCTGGATATGCGTCTTGTAGCTGACATCTACTTGTGGAATTACCGTTGGTCTTGGTACCGTAGTTCCATATGTAAATGTACTGCTTCCACTTACCGCGCCACACTGTGAACAGCTATAATAGTACACAGCTGGCGAATCATAGGTTGCATCCGACTTTTTCGTTGTATTGCTTACTATCTTCGCCGTAAATTGATGCGGCAATTTATCACCATACGTAAACACATCTGTACCTGTTTTTCCGCACCGACTGCACTCGTAATAATATGTTGCCGGTGACGTACATGTTGCTGCACTTGCCATGTAAGCATCAGATATATGCTTTACAGAATACGCATGCCCCAATGCTTTTCCATACGAATATTGCACATCTCCCTTCTCATTACATCCACTACATGCATAGTAATATCTGGCTGATGATGAACAATTCGCTGCACTTGCAAGATATGTATCGGATATTATCTTTTTAGTATAAGAATGATCCCCTGCCGTACCATATGTATACGTTTTTGCATTTGCAGACTTATCTACTGCTCCGCATCTCGCACAACTATAATAATAAATTGCCGGCGATACGCAATTTGCCGGTTCCTTTAACGCAGCTTCCGTCTGAACTTTCTGTGTATACTGATGGTTCAGTTTGTCTCCGCTATAAAATGTTGTCGTTCCCTTCTGTCCACATCCCGCACAGCTATAATAATACGCTGCCGGCTTTTCACAGGTTGCTGCACTCGCGAAATGCGCTGTATCTACATGCTGTACCGTATAAGAATGTGCTGCCAGACTGCCAGATTCAAAAGTCTCTGTACTTAGCTTTTTACAGTTGGAACAGCTCTTGTAATATGTTGCTTTCTTCGTACACGTTGCATTGCTTTTTAATGCTCCTGTTACTGTCGGATCATTCACATATGTATGTGTAATGGTGTATGTTTTCTCAACTGATTTTGAAAAGATGCCTTTACCCGTAATCTTGCATGTACCTGTTGTTCCACTCGTCGAATGACTCACGGTATAATCTGTTCCGCTTGTCAGCTTAATGCCATTATAAGTTACTGTTGGAGCAACCGCAGATGTACTTGTTCCACATGATATAGACGTCTTCGCCAGTGTCACTACCGCATTACTGATATCTACCGATCCAGTTGCTCCTACTCGAATTGTGTAGGATCTTTTTATAGAAGGGTTGTATTTTGGGTATACAGAAATCGTAACAATTCCTGCTTTTTTCACTTTCAAAACAGCATCGTTCGGTTGTACAATACTCTTTTTGGGAGCCTCTACAATACTGTCATCTGAGCTTTCAAACATAACATCTCGATAACCGCTATCTCCATTCACATCTTTTACATAACACAAAATATTTGAACCTACTGAATTTTCAGTTGGTACACTTAGATGATAATAACTATCCGACGATTCACTATTTCTCCAACATAACAACATTGATGTCGGAGGAACAATCGTAATCGTTGCGTTACAGAAAGAGCAGACACCGGTTGCCTTGCCTGTACTGTCAGCCGTACCATAGACGTAGGAATGTGGTGCTTTTTCTATTGTTTCTTTTATGGTCATCCCGCATTTTGAACACTTGTATATGTTCTCTCCGGTTGTCTGACACGTTGGTTGAACTGTTGACTGCAATACTTTATTATGATTACAGCTCACAGTAAGACTAAATGTACAAAGTACGGTACTTCCTTTTTTGCAAGTAATCGTTGTAGTTCCGGCTTTCTTTGCAGTAACTACTCCATCCGCTGTCACGCTTGCTACTGTTGTATCAGAGGATGTGTATGTAACAGTATCAATCACCCAGAGATCAAGAGTCTCTGATCCATTTACCAGATGAACCATCGGTGTGAGTTTCTGCGTTTCTCCTAAATACTGTGTTGCTTCCCCCTTAAGATAATACTTGTTGATATATGCGTCTTTTACTTCGACTTTCTGCATAATATCTGTATGTCCTGATAAGGCAGACTGGCTTAAGCTCTGGGAAGTGCTGTTAAACTCACCCGCTAACGTATTCGGATAACCAGAGGCAGTTGTATAAAAATCCCCCAGTCCAACATAGGTATTCCTTGGATCAATCATGCTTGTATAGTGACCGGTTACGGCATCTGATGTCTGCTTTACCCAGTCAGATTTCTCGTCATACCACTGGTTAATCCCCGATACCAGATTTCCCTTATTCCAATTATACGCTAACACTTCGGCATATGTTGATACACCATTGTATTTTACAGTACTCAAGCCTTTCCCATTCAGACGGTTATGTCCACTTCCCACAAATCCGAAACACAATCCACCTTCCACCGCACGGATTCTCGCAATCCGCTCCAGATCGGTCGACCATTTGATTGGTACATAATCGGATGCCGTAAGCATCCGGTTTGAATTTCTCGGATCTGGTACATTTCCTGCCTCGCATGCTTCTTTTCTTATTTCATTAATCCGGTTCAATGCATTTTGTGCATCTACATAATACGTTCCATACACCCCGAACATCGTACATCCTGTCGATGGCGCACTTACATCCGTCTCCAGTATTGTGTACTGTGCCGCCTCTGCGATTGGCGACAGTTCCGTCATACCCATACTGAATATCATTGCAAATGCAATGATATATGCAACAAGTCTCTTCCCTCTACGTTTTTTCATTCGCCCCTCCTGTAATTTTCCCTACACCACTATATCTTTCACAAGTTTCTCTGGTTTTATTTGTCTCTGCTCAACCGTATATGCCCCAAGCAACCGTTTCTTTGCTTCTTCGAATACACCCATATCATCGATATACATATAAGCAAGCACGTCGCCTTTTCGCACTGCGTCGCCCAGATGTTTTCTGATATCCAGCCCGACACCTAGGTTGATCGTGCTGTCCTTCGTTGCACGTCCGCCGCCTAAGATGAGGTTCACCATGCCAACCTCGCTTGTGTTGCAGGCTGCCAGATATCCATCCTCTTCACAGACGATCGGAACACAGTTTGCCGCGAGCCGGAATTTGTTCACATCGTCGATGTATGTGCCATCGCCACCCTGTGCTTCCACAAACTCTTTGAACTTGGCAAGTGCCGCACCGCTCTCGATTGCTTTTTCACACTGTGCCTTCGCAGCTTCAAAATCATCGGATTTTCCTGCCGCCATATACATGTATGCCGCCAATGTGAGTGATACAGTAAGCAGGCGGTGAATACCATGCCTGTCGTAGCCCGCACAATTTTCCATCCCCGCACAATCTGCCTTGTCTGTGCGGTCCGCACCATATCCCTGTTGCGCTATATTTTCGATTGCACTATAGGCATCACACCGGCTCTGCACGTCTGTATCCCCGCTTGTGTCATATGTGAGATATGGCTTCACATCCTTCATCGACAACACCTGCACCGCCTCGATCACTTCGAGCGCATTGCCAACCTTGCAGCCGAGCGGTTCGTTCATATCCGTAATCACACCATAACACGTTCTGCCAGCAGATTTGCCGATATCAACCATGATCTGTGCCAACGCCTTTGCATCTGTTTCGTTCTTCATAAATGCGCCGCTGCCACATTTCACATCCAGCACGATTGCATCCGCACCTGCCGCAAGCTTCTTGCTCATAATCGAAGATGCAATGAGCGGCAGACTGTCGACTGTCGCCGTCACATCGCGCAGCGCATAGATCTTCTTATCTGCCGGTGCCAGATCTCCGGTCTGTCCGACAAGCGCCAACTTCATCGAATTGACGTGTTCAATAAATTCTGTCTCCGGGATACTCACACAGAAACCCGGAATCGCCTCTAACTTATCAATCGTACCGCCCGTGTGTCCAAGTCCTCTGCCGCTCATCTTCGCAACCGGTACCCCCAGACTTGCGAGGATCGGAGCCACGATAAATGTCGTCTTATCCCCGACACCTCCGGTACTGTGCTTATCGACCTTCACACCGTGGATGGCTGCAAGACTGAGCTGGTCGCCGCTTTCCGCCATCGCATGTGTCAGTGCGCAGGTCTCATCGTGCGTCATGCCTTTGTAGTAGACACACATCAGCCACGCACTCATCTGATAATCAGGGATTTCTCCCTTCGTAAACCCTTCCACGATAAAACGGATCTCATCTGCAGTATGCTCTGCGCCGTTCCGCTTCTTCATGATCATATCGTACATTCGATACATCTTACGTCACCCCCTGTGTCGTAAATACATCCTAGCGATTGTCATATCATGCTACATAATATCCTGCAGGAAACTCTTCCCAATTGCCTTTTCATCATCCACACAGCTTCCAAGCAGGTACTCCTCCACGGTCTTTCCAATATCCGCAAAAGTCGGTCTTGTGCCAAGATCCGTTCCCTGCTTCAATCCCTTTCCATACATCAGAATCGGAATATATTCCCGTGTGTGATCGGTTCCCTTAAAGGTTGGATCACAGCCGTGATCCGCATCCACGATCAAAATATCCTCGTCCGTCATCTGCGCATACAGTTTCGGCAGCCATGCATCGAATTCTTCGAGCGCATTCTTATAGCCAAGCGTATCTCTTCGATGTCCGTATTTCATATCAAAATCAACCAGATTCGTGAAGATCAGTCCCGCCGGTTCTGTCTGCATATAGTCAAGCGTCTTCTGCATGCCATCGGTATTTCCGGTCGTATGCACCGACGCACAGATGCCACTGCCATGGAAGATATCACTGATCTTACCGACTCCGCATACCCGCACGCCCGCATCTGCCAGATGCACCAGCACATTGTGTTCCGATGGTTCTAACGCATAGTCACGCCGGTTGCTCGTACGCTCGAACCCATCGCCTTTTCGTACAAATGGTCTTGCGATCACACGTCCGACGCCATGCTCACCAACCAGAATCTTTCTTGCAATCTCACACATCTCATACAATCTTGGAAGTCCGACCTTCTCCTCGGACGCTGCGATCTGGAATACCGAATCTGCCGACGTATAGACGATCGGATATCCGGTCTTCATGTGTTCCTCGCCATATTCTGCAATGATCGGAATGCCGGATGCGACCTTGTTTCCGTAGATGGCTCCACAACCGGTCTGCTCGATAAATGCATCGATAATCTCCTGTGGGAATCCATTTGGATACGTCGGGAATGCATGTTTTGTATGAATCCCAATCATCTCCCAGTGTCCGGTTGTCGTATCCTTGCCGTTGGATAACTCCTGTGCCTTTCCATACACGCCGATCACATCCTGCTTTGTTGCTGCATCGTAAAACGATGTGTTCTCAATCGCACGAAGTCCAAGCTTCGTCAGATTGTCAAATTTTGCATCTGGATATGTCTCTAAAATATGTCCAAATGTATCGGAGCCAACATCGCCGAACTTATCTGCATCCGGTTCCTCTCCGATTCCTGCACTGTCAAGTACGATCCATATTACACGTTTTGCCATATTTCACGTCCTTTCTGCAAAAGTTCTATGCTTCTGCCTTGTTTTTATTTCTGTAAATCAGGTACAGTGGTAACGCTACAAATACGACTCCACCCACGATATTTCCAAGTGTTACCGGAAGGAGGTTGTTCAGGAAGAACTTACCAACTGTCATCGAATTAAGCTGATCCGGTGTCATGCCTGCCATGATTGCCGCATTGTAGTATGCCTCACCGTGCTTTGCAAGAAGTCCGGCAGGAATGTAATACATATTTGCCACGCAGTGCTCATAGCCTGCAATAACAAACGCCCAAATTGGGAAGAAACATGCGAAGATCTTTCCAATCGCATCCTGACATACACCTGCCAGAAGCACTGCCAGACATACAAGGATGTTACACATGATTCCAGATGTAAATGCCTTCATGAAACTTAAATTCATCTTATTATAAGCCGTCTTGATCGTCGCTGCTGCAAGTGCGCCATTCCCATAATCAAGCTGTCCACAACGGTTTACCAGAACAACTACGATACACGCACCGATCAGATTCGTGATAAATACAACTACCAATACACGAATCATATCGAGAAGCCTGATTCGCTTGTCAAATACAGCAAATGACATCAGGCAGTCACCTGTGAAAAGCTCTGCGCCAATCAGCACAACGAACATCAATCCCACCGGGAAGATTGCACCTGCCAGAGACTTCGCAATACCTGTATTGCTGATTCCGTAAACTGCCGCACTGCTGCTCGATGCACCAATCGCAATAAACGCACCTGCCAGCATACCGAGCAGTACCAGCTTTCCGAACGAAAGCTTTGTTTTTCCTTCGTATACCCCCATGTTATCTGTAATCAGATCACCGATCTTTTTCGTACCCATTTTTTCTTCCTTCCTGTGTCTTCCATTTTATAATTTTTATATTCTATCAGAAGTCAGCAACCGGCTTCCGCAGAAATCTTTCTCTTAGCACGCTTACTTCAGTGCTTCATTCAGTGCTTCTGTACCCGGAAGCACAAACCTTCCATCCTCAATGATTGCCGTCTTTGTGCCATCCGGCTTCACGGCATAGATTCCGCCAATCTCCTCATATGGGATCGTGATATCGGTATGGCAGTTAAAATATGCACCTGCCCGCGCCTCCTTGTCCTCTGAATTGCGCAGCGCAGAGCACTCATTTTCCTTCGCTACGATCTCTCTGCCATCCGGGTTGTACAGGCGGCTGTCCTCGCTGTAGCTGTAACAGGTATCACCGACTGCAAAATGCGGTCCCATCTTCTCTACAATCAGAATCGGGAGCTTGTATAAGATGTCATATTTTCTTGCCATCGCATATGCCGTCGTGTTCGTACCGATCGCGAATTCACCGATTGGAAGTGTCTCATGGTGGAATAGCAGATTCTCCTTGATAAACCGCTTGTTCTCTGCCTCATCCTCGAAGTTCTTACAGGTATAATCGGCAACCTTTCCATCCTCGAAGGTAAGCTTCAAGTCTGTGTATTTGAGTTCGTTCAAATACACCTGGCTCACATGCAGCGTTCCCTTCGTACCGTTGAGTACCGGGGAAGTAAATACTTCACCAAGCGGGATATTCACATCTGCCAGACAATTCTCGAAGTTCGTCTGTGTCTTGCGGTCGATCTTGTGCAGCATCACCTTCATGTCCGTCTGGTTGCCACCCTTGCCAAGTACCTGTACATATTCTGCATCATCGAGACAATCAATCATCGTCTGCTGGATGGATTTGTATTTCTCATTATCGAGCGTATTCACTTCCACAACTGCATCGAAGATCTCCTCGAAATTCTCACCGATCTCCGGGATTGGATATGCGATAATCGTGAAGCTGTACTGGTCATGTGGAATGTAATGATTTGTGATCTCCGCCGCCTTCGACGCATATTCCACAGACATCTTCTGCTGCTTGTCGGATAATTTCCAGACTGTCGGCTTCGTCTGCGGGCTGAACGGATCTTCGCCGAACACCTCAATGACCGCCGGACCTGCATAGACAAGCGCAGCTTCTTTCTCCTGCTCATAGGTCTGCTCCATAACTTCGAGCTTCCGCTCCATAAACGCGCGGTCGAAGAACACTGCATCATCGCCCGCATGGTCATACTCATACTGCTTGTTCGCCGGTGTCGCAGCATATCCGGTACGGATCGTTGCCTTCCGGTTCATACGGCTGACTGGATACCGGAACAGTATTGATGCCAGACCTTCTTTCTCAAACATCTGGATTGCCGCTTTCACCATGCGCTCCTGTCCGATTGCATAGCGGATATTCACAGACTTCTTCGGGCTGATATCGATCCGCATCGTCTCAAAGCCCTTGATAAAGCCCTGCACATACGTGCGTGCCAGTCTTTCGATCTTCTCCTCCGGAAGCTTCGCCAGATACTGCGCCATCCGAAGCTCATTTTCACCGATATATTCGCCGTACGCATACAGATAATCCGGTGTCATAAGGTCACTCTGCATGATGATATCATACGCAAAAGGATTCACGCATGTAACCGTCTCCCGGATTCTTCTTGCAACAAGCACATCCGCATAATCATACATATAGTAATAGATAGCTTCCTTGATCTCCTTCTCGTCTGGAAGCTTCTCTCCTTCGGATGCAGTAAAGATTCCATACACCTCTAAGAAAAGCTCCATCAGGGAAATCATCGCCTGCATCTCATCTTCATACGCGTACGCAATCATAGCACGGATCTCTGCGTATAACATGCATAAATATTTGCCATATTCACCAAGTTTTTCCACGGCATAATCCGGGTTTGCAAAGCTTGCGTCATAATGCTCCGGCAAAATGTCTGCATATAAATTGTGATTGATCTCCTGTAATTTCGAAAGTGGAAGGTCGATCTTTCCCGGCTGTGACACAATCTCGTACACGTCATACACATACAGAATAAACTCTGCCACACTGTCAAAATATGTTTTGAGATTCTTCGCACCTGCATCCATCTTCGCAAGTGTATCCCAGATTGTCTGATCCTCTTCCTTTATTTCACTGATTCGTTCTATCGCAAGCTGCATACGCTCCTGCAAATCTGCGTCGTTCATAGTTTCCTCCTACCTCGTCCGAAGACTTTAAAATCTGCCTAATAAAATGATTATGACCGGAACCACAAAGGATACGATGTTCAGCCAGATGGAGATCCGCTTGCCACGCACGCCGCCCTTCTGGGACTGTAAACCCATGCGTGCAAAGATCTCTCCAACGATCGACAGCAGCATGGCGATGATATACAATAACCCGAATACCTCCGGCACATGCCCCGCCGTCGCGATGGACACGATCACACTGACAACTTCGATAATCAGCGCGATTCCACCCATGCAGTCAGCGATAATCGTATCGCTCGCAAACGATGAATCTGTAAAATAATATCTTCGTTTCTTGAACAAACTCATAATCATTTATTTTACACAGCCAATCAGGGTGTTGATATCATCTACCCCGTTTGCCTGCATATATTCCTCAATTCCTTTTATAATCTCAACGGTTGCATATGGATTGTGGAAATTCGCCGTTCCAACAGCAACTGCGGTCGCACCAGCCATGATCATCTCCAGTGCATCCTCGGTATTCATTACGCCGCCCATACCGATGATTGGCAGTTTCACGGCATTTGCCACCTGATATACCATACGCACTGCGATCGGATGGATTGCCGGGCCGGATACACCAGCCGTCTTGTTTGCAACTGCAAATGTCCGGCGTTTCACATCGATCTTCATACCGGTCAATGTATTGATCAGAGAAAGTGCATCACTTCCGGCTGCCTCGGCTGCCTTCGCCATCTCCGTAATATCTGTGACATTCGGAGAAAGCTTCATGATGATTGGCTGCTTCGCCTTCGCCTTGATTGCCTTCGTGATATCATACAGTGCTTTTGGATCCTGTCCAAATGCGATACCACCCTCTTTCACGTTCGGGCACGATACATTAATCTCCAGAAGGTCAACCGGCTCATCACCAAGCCGTTCCACAACGTCCAGATAATCTTCGGTACTCTTGCCACACACATTGACGATAATCTTCGTATCCTTCTCCTTTAAGAATGGGATATCCCGCTTCACAAATGTATCGATTCCCGGATTCTGCAATCCGATTGCATTCATCATACCGCCATAGGTCTCTGCCACACGTGGTGTCGGGTTGCCCGGCCACGGAACATTCGCCACGCCCTTTGTCGTCACGGCTCCAAGGAGATTCAAATCTACGAACTCATCGTATTCCATACCAGAGCCAAATGTACCGGATGCAACGGTGATTGGATTCTTAAGCTCCACACCTGCAATACTTACCTTTGTATTCATTACAGCTCCACCTCCTCAGCATAAAATACAGGGCCATCCTTGCATACACGCTTATTCTTCACCTGTGAATGGTCGTCAATCTCCTTCGACTTGCATACGCAGGCAAGGCAGGCACCCACACCGCATGCCATACGCTCTTCTAAGGATAACTGTGCTTCGATGCCATGTTCCAGTGCATAGCTCTGAATCGCACGAAGCATCGGTGTTGGTCCGCAGGCATAAATCTCTGTGCCCTCGATGCCGCACTGGCGAATTGCATCCATAACCGTTCCTTTGACACCGATTGCGCCGTTGTCGCTGGATTTGTATACGGTTCCATATGGTTCAAATTCCTCTGATAAGAATTCCTCATCACGGAATCCAAGCACGATCGACTTCTCGCAGGTAAGCTCCTTCGCAAGCTGCAGCATCGGTGGAATACCGATTCCGCCGCCGATCAGGATTGCCTTCTTATCCTTCTTCGTAAATCCGTTTCCGAGTGGTCCGAGTATCGTGATTGTATGATCGGAAGTGAGCATCGAGAATTCCTTTGTGCCCTTTCCTGCAATACGATATACGATCCGGAGTGTACCTGCTGCACGGTCAATCTCACACAAACTGATCGGACGTGGAAGCAGCTTGCTTCCATCTGCAGAATACACGTCGATAAACTGTCCCGGTACTGCCTGGCTGGCAATCTCCGGTGCCTGTATCACCATTGAATATATGTCTGTGGCGATCTCGTCCTGACGGACGATCTTCGCCTCCATCTTTATCTTTCCCATTTTCGACTCCTCTTAATTCTCTTAACGGTTTGCTCTGGCGCCGTTGATGTCGGCGATCATGTCCTTGACTGCCTGCCGGCTCGCCTCCGCATATCCGGTCTCACCGAAGGATGCGTATTTGTCCTGCTTGTAAGCAGCGATGATGCCACGGGAAGAGTTGACGATCGCGCCAAGTCCATCCGGATTGAAGTAATGTACGAGATCTGCTGCCTTACCGCCCTGTGCACCGTAGCCCGGTACAAGGATGTATGTCTTCGGCATCAGTTTACGAAGTACCTTTCCCATTTCAGGGTATGTAGCACCAACCACACAGCCGACGTTGCTGTATGTATCGCCCATGCAGGCTTCACCCCACTCAACGACCTTCTCAGCGACAAGTTCATACAATGGACGGCCATTAATAAGCTGATCCTGAAACTCGCCGGAAGATGGATTGGATGTCTTCACAAGTACGAAGATACCCTTATTGTACTGCTTGCATACATCCACAAATGGCTTCACACCATCGGTTCCAAGATATGGATTGACTGTCACGAAATCCTCATCAAATCCGGCATACTCCTTGCTTCCTACCTGCACCTTGCCAAGATGTCCGACTGCATATGCCGTTGATGTAGATCCGATGTCACCACGCTTGATGTCGCCGATGATTACAAGTCCCTTCTCCTTTGCATATGCACAGGTCTTGTGGAATGCAATGAGTCCCTCGATTCCAAACTGCTCATACATTGCGATCTGCGGTTTCACTGCCGGAATCAGATCGTAAGTTGCATCGATAATTCCTTTATTGTATTCCCAGATTGCCTCGGCTGCACCTTTTAAGGTCTCTCCATACTCAGAAAATGCTTTCTTCTGGATATACTCCGGTACATAGGAAAGCATCGGATCTAATCCGACTACAATCGGTGCGTCCTTCTTCTCAATCTGTGCTACTAATTCATTAATCATTTATTTGTCCTCCTATTATGGTAATGCCACTCGCATCCGCTCAACGGCCTCCTACTGATCTTCTATAATTGCCCCATTGTAGCGGAGCTCACCATCTACGATGGTTGTCAGAACCTTTCCAACTAATGTCTGTCCGGTATATGGGGTATTGTGTCCCTTCGATTCAAACTTGATCGGATCAACGACCCATGTTTCTTCCGGATCGAAGATTACGATGTCCGCCTTCGCTCCCGGTGTCAGTCTTCCGTACTTGTCATCGATGCCGATGATCTTCGCAGGATTGTAGCTCATCTTCGTCGCCATATCCATGATATCCATAAGGCCCGGTGCTACAAGTGCCGTATACGTAAGTGCGGCAGACGTCTCTAATCCGACGATTCCAAATGGTGCCTTATCAAAGAACTGAGCCTTCTCTTCTGCGGAATGTGGTGCATGATCGGTAGAGATTGCAGGCATCGTTCCGTCTACCAGCCCTTCCACCAGTGCCTTTACATCCTTCTCTGTCCGGAGTGGCGGATTCATCTTGTAGTTGCTGTTGGCTTCCTTGATATCTGCATCCGTCAATGTGAAATGATGCGGACAAACTTCGGCTGTGACATGCGCACCAAGCCGCTTCGCCATTCGCATAAGCTCGACCGTTCCAATTGTGGAACAATGGCAGATATGAAGCTTCGCCCCTGTCTCATGTGCAAGAAAAATATCACGCGCGGTGATGACATCCTCCACGGAATTCGGAATACCCGGCACACCAAATTTCTCCGATGCTACACCCTCATTTAACACGCCTTTTCCAACGAGATCCTTGTCCTCGCAGTGCGCCATGATCACTGCACCAAGCTCGGCTGCTTTCTTCATCGCCTCGCGGTAGACACGGATATCCATAACACTTTTTCCATCTTCGGAAAATGCAACAGCGCCTGCCTTTAACATCGCTTCCATATCGACAAGCTCTTTTCCTTCCATCCCTTTCGTAATAGAGGAAAGCTGCTTCACATGCACATATGCATGCTCCGCACGTTGCAAAATATCCTGCAATACTTCCACGTTATCGACAACCGGTTTTGTGTTTGGCATCGCACAGACTGTCGTCACACCACCCGCGGCTGCTGCACGCGAACCGGTAATGATGTCTTCCTTGTATGTCAGTCCCGGATCACGAAAATGTACATGCAGATCAATAAACCCCGGCATTACATATTTACCCTTTGCATCGATCACAAGATGTCCATTTTCCTGGGCTTCGTTGTAATCTGCCTGCTCGCCGCGGCTTCGCACGTAAATCTTCTTTATACAATCCTGTTCAATCAATACGTCTGCGATCTCGTGCAACCCGGTTGCAGGATCGACGACGTGACCATCAACTATGAGCATAATAATCCTCCTGTGTATTTATACTACATACATCTTATACGTCACACTTTCCTTGTATAACATGTAGAATAACCTTCGTTGTGATTCGAGTGCATCCGTACCGGAAACACGCACGGTTACACTTACTTTACTGCCCTCGTACTGCAATGCAGTCACTTCGGTTCCGAAGTCGCCAAGTACGGAAAGCATATCCTGTATAGACATCCCCTGTTCCGCCTGTGGATCGGGTGTCAGCTCGATCTTCACAGATGCATCTGTGGTGTCTCTTTCGTTTATCGCTGCCTGAACTGATCTATACTGCGTCTCAAATTCCGTATCCACATTTCCTTTTCCAAGGAAGATTCCATACTGATGATACCGCGATAATTGCATAACCTTCCGCACATACAGACGGTACAGTTTTTCCTCATCTGCATCACCGGGGAAACGTGCGTACACCTGCTTTTCGCGCTCTGGTTTGTATACGCTGTCCTGCGTTTGAAGCTTCGCTTCTGCCACATCTTCCGAGCAGCGCAGGCGATCCGTAAAATAGCGATGCATCGCATCATCCACCGCGTTGATCTGTTTTCGTATCTGATCTAATTCCATATTCTGATTTGTATTCCTTCCTGAATCCTTTTTCAAACCATAATTATTTTTTATTTTACCATAAGTCGACAAAAAAAGAAATGTTCTTGCTAGAATTTAACAGGATATCCCTGCAAAAAATTCTCATACTATCCATATATATCAAATCAATCAGAAAATGGAAGGGAATGTATTATGAATCAAACAGAGCACGCAGAAACAACCGTATATCTTTCCCTCGATGCAAGCACGATGGTTGCGTCCAAGCAGGTACACATTGAAGATATTGCTTCCGTCTTTTGCAGCCAGCCGGATATCATGCACGACGTGAAAAAAATCAAGCTGTTTACATTTCGTGACAACGAGCAGGGGCAATTAGTCGTCAATGCCCTTGCAATCATTGGAGAAATTCTGAAATACGATAAATCCGTGACTGTCCAGAATATTGGCAGCCAGGAATGCGTCGTCTACTATCGGAACTTAAGCGACGGACACAAACGAACCGGAAAAATAAAAGCCGCATTTCTGATGCTGCTCGCCTTTTTCGGAACCGCCTATTCGATCATGTCCTACAACGGGGACGTCGGTGCCATTGATCTGCTGCAGGATCTGTATCAGATGTTTACTGGAACGCAGGCAAGTGCAACCACTGCCGGATATCGATTTGGCATTCTGTTTTACTGTGTCGGGCTGTTCTTCGGTATGCTGCTCTTCTTCAATCACGGTCTGAACCACAAGAAAGCCGATGATCCGACACCGCTGCAGGTACAGATGCGATTATATGAGCGGGATGTCAACGATGCAATCGTTGTAGACAGCGCACGGGAGGGAACGAGTCTCGATGTTGATTAAAACGATTGCTTACTGTTTCTTTTGTATCTGTGCCGGAAGTGCTGTTTCCGCTGGTTTTGTCGCATTTATCACGATGCTTGGTATCTTCGATAAACTGGCAGAGCAGATGAAATCCGGCAAAGGTGTCCACCGGATTGAAGCTTTGATCATCGCCGGTGTCACGATTGGAAATGCTGCGTATCTGTTCGGACTCCGGATTCCGATCGGGCTGGCAGGATTCAGCATCTTCAATCTGTTTGGCGGCATTTTTATCGGGTGTCTCGCCGGTGCTTTAGCAGAAACCTTACAGGTCATGCCAATTCTATCCCGCCGTTTGGGCGTGCGGACATGGCTCCCTTATGTGATTGCCGCGGCTGCCATCGGAAAAGCACTCGGCTGCGCCTGGCAGATTCTGTTTTTCCCTTCTTAAATTATAGCGAAAGGAGTTATCTCTATGAAAGTAAAGCAAAACGACCAGGAATATAACCGTTACGTCGAAGCGATCACGCCGAAACACAGTTGTTTCAAAAACTGCCTGCACGCCTTTCTCGTTGGCGGCTGTATCTGTCTGCTCGGGCAGGTGATCTTCAACGTATGTACGACGCAGTTTCATTATGAGGAGGCAGACGCAATGAGCGTCTGTTCGATCCTGCTTGTATTTCTCTCCGTCCTGCTTACGGGGTTAAACCTCTACAAACCACTCGCGAAATATGGCGGTGCCGGTGCTCTGGTTCCGATTACCGGATTTGCGAATTCCGTTGCCGCCCCAACGATCGAATACAAAAAAGAGGGTGAAGTGTTCGGAAAAGGTGTCAAAGTGTTCACGATTGCCGGACCTGTTATCTTATTCGGTGTCGTAGTAAGCTTTGTCGCCGGTTTCATCTATTGGATTTTCAAACTACTGTAATAACAGATTATCCAGAAAGGAGTTATTATGAATCAGAATGAACAAGAAAAAACAAATCAGGCTGTCGGAAAACAGACCATACGCTTTGCCTGTCCACCAGCAATTTTAAGCCGTGCCTCAATCGTCGGTGACATGGAAGGGCAGGGACCTCTCGCCTCCTATTTCGACCAGATTGAGCCAGATCCTGCCTTCGGCATGGACTCGTGGGAAGAAGGCGAATCCGAAATGGTGCGCCGCGCAGTACAGACTGCCATCACGAAATCCGGCATCGCCAAGGAGAATATCCGCTATATCTTCGGTGGCGATCTGCTTGGACAGTTGATCGGTTCTACATTCGGTCTGAAAGATTTTCAGATACCTATCTTCGGTCTGTATGGTGCCTGCTCCACCTGTGGCGAAGCATTGTCACTTGCAGCTATGACTGTCAATGCAGGCTATGCCTCGCATGTCATTGCTGTGACAAGCAGTCACTTCGGTGGTGCAGAAAAACAGTTCCGGTTTCCACTGGAATACGGAAACCAGCGCCCACTCTCTTCTACCTGGACAGTCACTGGAAGCGGCGCATTCCTCGTATCTGCAACCAGTCCAGATCAGCCGATGAAAGAATACCCTCGCATCACTTCTGTGACAACCGGAAAAATCGTTGATTACGGCGTACGGGACAACATGAACATGGGCGCCTGTATGGCACCTGCCGCAGCAGATGTCATCTACCAATGTCTCGAAGATCTCGCCGTCAAGCCATCTCATTTTGATAAAATCATCACTGGCGATCTTGGAAAAGTCGGCAGTGAAATTCTGATAAAACTGTTACGGGATAACGACTACGACATCGAGAAACAGCATATGGACTGCGGCGTCTGTATCTTCGACAACGAGGAACAGGATACCCACAGTGGCGGCAGTGGCTGCGGCTGTGCGGCTGTCACACTTGCCGGCTATATTCTGCATCAATTAGAATCAAACGAATGGAAACGCGTGTTATTCGTCCCTACCGGAGCATTGCTTTCTACAGTCAGCTTCAACGAGGGACAGACGATCCCCGGCGTCGCGCACGCCGTTGTCATTGAACACATCGATTTATAAATTGGAGGATGTATATATGGACTATATTCTTGCTTTTGTCATCGGAGGAATCATCTGTGTACTGTCACAGATTCTGATGGATACAACCAAGCTTATGCCCGGACGGGTGATGGTAATCTTAGTCTGCACGGGTGTGATTTTAGGGGCAGTTGGTATCTACGAACCTTTCATGAAATTTGCCGGAGCGGGTGCTTTCGTTCCCCTGACCGGATTCGGCTACAACCTGTGGAAAGGAATCAAGGATGCAGTAAACGAAGATGGCTTTCTCGGACTGTTCCGCGGTGGTTTCAAAATGGCAGCCGTCGGAACCTCCGCCGCTTTGATCTTCTCTTACTTTGCATCTCTCATCTTCTCTCCAAAGATGCCAAAGAATTGAAGCTTTATTTATAACAAAAACAAAAAGAAGTATCTGATTGCAGTCATAAACAACTGTTCTCAGATACTTCTTTGATTTATATTACGTTTGCGGCTCCGGTGCCTGTGTCGTCGGCTCCGGTTGCTGTGTTGTTGGTTGCTGCGTCGTTGGCGCCTGTGTTGTTGGTGCCTGCGTTGTCGGGGCCGGCGGCTGTGTTGTCGGCGTTGGTGCCGGATCGGTACCTCCAGTCTTCTCAAAGGTAACACTGATCGTTCCGTTTGCCTGTACATCGTTAAATGTAAAGCTTGAAACAGCGCCCTGACTCTGTCCATTTACAATGACATCCTTGATCCGGTATCCATTGTGCGGTGTGATATAGAAGGTTACATTGGCACCCTTCGCAACTCGAACCGTCGGTGAAATCGTTCCTCCTTCACCTGCTGAAGAAGCAAGTTCAATCTCACCCTCCTCTAACGGTGTATGAATATCACACACCTCATCAGTATATGTGTATCCATCAGTAGATTCTCCATTGGAGCCTACCAGCTTCTTATTTCCGTTTTCATCAATCTCGACTGTAAATGAAACAGTCTCCGGACATCCACTGTTTGCAAGTTTATGTGATTCTGTACAGAACTCAAGTGCCTCGTGTCCACTACATCTCTGTGATGGGATATCTGCCTGTGCATAATAATCCGAAGAAGTTGGGCAGCCTTCACCCGGAAGCAATCCGGTGATCTCGCAGACGCTGATCGTCGTGATACCCTCAGGTCGCTCAAAGTCTGCCGATGTATCCTGTCCTTCTAACTCTACAATCTGATCCATGATATCGCGCCACATATATTTATGTGTATTCTGTCCACCCATATCAACGTTACTGTCATAACCCATCCAGATAGACGCGGTATAATATGGTGTCATACCGCAAAACCAAAGATCATAGTTTTCAGAGGTTGTACCTGTCTTACCTGCACAAGTCATACCAGACTGTAATCTTGCCGGCGTACCAGTTCCGCTTGTAACTACGGACTTCATCGCCTCGATCAACTGCCATGCAGTTGTCGGCTTGATTACCTCATGGGAGGTTGGTGTCGTGTTGTCAACTACCACATTTCCATCATGATCGATAATCTTGGTAAACAAAACCGGCTGATTGTAAACACCACCATTTGCAATCGATGCATAAGCGGCTGTCATCTCATAATTCGTAACACCATAACTCAATCCACCCAGTGCACACGCCTGTGTCTTATCTGTGAGCAGCGTACCATTGCTGTCCACCTCCTGGTCTACCAGTGTCGTATATCCAAACTTCAACAAATACTCAAATGCTGCCTCTGGTGTCTCTTCGGTAATTGCCTTTACCGCACAGACGTTAATGGAGCTTGCGATACTCTTACGGATCGTACAATATCCGCTATGTCCGCCACCGGCATTCCGAACCTCATTACCATTTGCATACTGATATGGCTCATCGTTAAACGATGTTGCAAGACCTGCCTTACCACTGTCGATCAGCGGTGCATATGCTGCTACGATCTTGAACGTGGAACCCGGCTGTCTCTCTGCCTCCGTTGCACGGTTAAATGCACGGTTTACGGTCTTCGTACCACGTCCGCCTACCAGTGCTTTTACATAGCCGGTATGCTGATCCATGATTGTGAACGAAAACTGTGGCTGCGGTGATACAGAAAATGCTTCAGCGACATAGGTTCCGCCTGTCTCTTCCAGCATCGCTTCCTTGAATGTGTCGGCTGCGGCTCTCGCATCCTGTTCACTCGGATAAATATTATTATACTTTGAATTTCCTGTCTGCTCTGCAAAATAATTGGTCAGATCGCCAATGCTGTAATTGTAATTTGTTTCTTTGTCGGCTCCCAGAAGTGTCAGCTTGTAGCTCAAACCAACCTTCGTGCTATTGCTTACATATTCCGGATTGTTGATGACATCATCACAGATCTTCTGGATTGCTTTATCCTGTGCAGAGTAAATCTCATAACCACCCGTGTAAAGCTTGTTCTCCGCCTCTGACTTTGTACAGCCATACATATCCATAAACTTCTCTATGACACCATTTATGATAGCATCCTGATAGAAAGTGTTCACGTCAGATTCTGCAAGCTGAACCTCATGCTCGGCATCGATTCTCGCATAGACATCATCTGCCACTGCCTCGTCATACTGCTGCTGTGTGATGTATTCCTGATCTAACATCTTCTTTAAAACTTCCGCCCGGCGCTTTTTGTTCTCGTCTGGATTGGCAACCGGATCGTAACGGCTTGGGTTCTGTGGAATACCTGCAATAACTGCGATCTCTGAGATCGTAAGTTCCGTCATATCCTTACCGAAATATTTCTCGGAAGCTGCCTGAACACCACTGACACCACGTCCCAGATAGATCGTGTTCAGATAGTACTCAACAATCTGCTCCTTTGTGTACTGCTTCTCCAGCTCAATCGCCAGATACTGCTCCTGAATCTTACGTTCCAGCTTGTCCATAAATGTCGTCTCATCCAGACCGACATTAAATACCTGGTTCTTGATGAGCTGCTGCGTCAGCGTCGATGCACCCTCATTAAAGTGACCGCTTGCCGCGCCCTTTGCAAACGCACGGAAGATACCGCGCACATCAATACCATTATGCGTCCAGAATCGCTGATCCTCGATCGCAACAAACGCATTGACCATATCCTTCGGGATTTGATCATAATATACATAAACACGGTTGGAATCGATCGTGGAGATCTCTCTTTCTACCGTGCCGTCCTGTGACCGGATATTCGACCGGTATCCCTGCGGAACGATATTGATACTGGAGGTATCCGGTGCATTGTCCAAAATGCCCTTCATCATACCGAATCCGGCTCCGGCTCCGGCTATGATCACTGCAATGATACCAACCAATATGACCTTAAAAAGTATAACCAGCACTTTTCTCGTATTTCGTTGTGTTTTGGAAACAAGTTTTCTCTGTTTTTTCTCAGTTTCCGCTTTTGAATAGCCCATCGAGCTACCTCCCTTTATTTTTGCATATAAGTATCCAGATAAACGCCATTATAGCAAACTTTTACCACAAATACAAGATATTACCTATTCTAAACATTTTTCTTTTCCTCTATTCTTTTTCTCCATTTTTTGGTAGAATAAGTTTAGGTGCCGCGGATTTTTCCGCGTGTAAATTCACTGCGCATTTACATGCCCCACAAGTATAGTCGCAGTCGGAGGCTTAAGATGAAAGGTTTTGTAGGCATCGGTCGCGCAGACCATGTGGAAACAGCCATAACGGAAGCAACCGCCGGATTGAAAAAAGCAGATTTTCTGATCCTGATTGCTCCCTTTTCAAAAATAGAAGCTGCCGCCGCCCTGCTCGGTGAGAAATATCCGGGCACGCCGATGATCGGCACCAGTGGCGAAGGCATTGCAAAAGAAATGCGTCTGAATCAGGCAGTCATCGTCATCGGATTTGCAGGCGTGGAAGTATGTACGGGCGTGATCGAGGATGTCCGCACAACTCCGGTCAAATCCATGCATACATTTCTTGCGAATCTACAGGCAATCGAACCGGGAGATTCCGATACGATCTGTCTGGAATTTATGACTGGATGTGAGGAGCGTGTCCTGTCAACCGTCCATGATTCCCTGCTGGAAGCTGGTGTTCCGTTGATTGGTGCCAGTGCTTATGGCGTCCTGCTCGGTGAAAAACACTGTGTGATTTTAGACGGGAAGGTTCATACGCGAAGCTGTGCGTATGCATTTATCAAAAACAAAGGTGGCAAGATCCATCTGTATAAGGAAAATATTTACAAACGGCAGAGCCGCCGTGCGCATTTCGCCAACTTGGTAGAACCGGGAACGAAAACACTGTTTCAGTTAGATGGCGTTCCAGCATTAGAGCTCTACCAGGAGGAAACCGGCGTCCAGCTCGAAGATATCCTCTCTGCCATGCCGCGCCATCCACTTGGACGCGCCCTCGGTGAGGATACCTGTATCATCCAGACAATGTCGGTCGACCGGAACGGCGTCATGTTCAACGGCAAGGCAATCTATGAAAATGACAGCATCTATATCATGGATGTCGATGATTACCGGCAGATTCACGAAGAACTGCTTGCCTCCATACAGGCATCTCCGGTTTCATTCCTGCTCGGCTTTGACAGTGCGAACCGTGTGCGCCTATTTGCAGAGGAAGATGCCCTGACCGACTATGTTGCTTCATTCCGTACGGTTGCACCTGCTGCGATCTTCGTCGGCGACGGCCAGCAGTTTAACAACCAGCATATGAATCAGACACTTGTGCTTGCAGCATTTGAATAATTACACGCAGGAGGTATAACCACGATGTTTAAAAAGAAAACAGAAATACATGCAGTTCCAACAGAAACGGTAACCGGGCTTGCCTTAAAGCAAAGCTTAGAGCCGATCACCCAGATTACGAAAAGCCTGAAGGAAAACCGGAAATCCCTGATTGAAGAAGAAATGCAGACCGCAAGTCAGATCTCTGATATCCAGGGTTCCTTTGATACGATCCTCGCGCAGTCCGATCAGGTTGCTTCCGGTATGGATTCCATCAAGCAGGAATTTGCCAATATCGTAGAAGTTTCTTCCCAGATTGAAACGAGCGTCAGCGGAGTACTTACCGCGACCGATCAGGCAAACGAAAATGTCGACAGCCTGCAGGAAAGCTCTTCCAATGTACTGAAGGATTTCCAGCATGTCGTGGAAGTCTTAAATAAATTCCAGAGCAGCTTCGACGAGATTCAGGAGACAATGTCCGGTATTATTGGTATCGCCAACCAGACAAACATGCTCTCCTTAAACGCTTCGATTGAAGCCGCCCGTGCCGGGGAGCACGGTCTCGGGTTTGCCGTTGTCGCAACCGAGGTCAGCACCCTGTCCGCAGAGATCAAGAAGCTCGTCGATACTGTAAATGCAAACATGGCACTGCTCCGCGAGGACGCTTCCAACTTAAATGCTTCGATGGAAACAGCAAACCGGATGCTCTCCCATGAACAGGAGCAGGTAAAAAAGACAACCGAACTGTTTGGCAATATCAAAGAATCCGTCAACGGTGTGATTGAGGTTCAGCAGCAGATTGCCGCTGCCGTTGACACTTGTAACGAAACCGCTGATCAGATTCAGGGAGATATCCTAAGTGCCAAGGACGGCTATATCGGCGTGTCCGAGACAGTCAACCAGTTATCCGGCGATATCACACGCAAGAATCAGTTGTACGAAAACATGATCAACCTCTTAGATCAGGTCGATCCGATCGTCGAAGAAGTACAAAAAACACATATCAATATTTAATGGCAACAAAAAAGTGGCAGGGATTTTATATCTCTGCCACTTTTTTTGCGGTAACTTCCACCAACTGTTCCAGTTCCGGAAGTACAAATATCTGTAATTGCGGGATGATTCCCGGCTCGGCGATTGCAACACTCTGCGATAACTGGGCTTTTGTCCGTTCCATCGCTTCCGGCGCATAGTCCCAGTCGATCTCTGTAATCCGCCGTATACGTTCCCATTCTTTCGCATTGAACTCCAGATTCGGAAACATTACATTATATCTATTTGCGAAATACGCATTCATCCGGTCGTAATCACCATAATACCATCTCTTAGAGAAAAATTCCTGACGATCATACATCTGCTGTTGTTCCAACACTTCTACAAAAGTAACCGCATCGTATAACACCTCCGGTTGCTTTTGCGCATTATAAAACCGGAAATGTCTGTCCCAGTACAGATCCAGAAAATTATAATCGAGCAAAAGATGCGCATAATATCCACGCACATACGGCTCCTGTAATGCATCACCATATTTCTGTAAAAACCAGTCCAGATCCGGTCGGCGCACCAGCTTGTCATAGGTCGCATCGTTCCAGAAATGTGTGTAATGCTTATCCCTGCACATATCTGCGATCATATTTCCAAGAAAAAATGCATTTTGCTCCTGTGCGTTCATCTCCGGCAGCATCTCCAGCGCGCGTTTGGCACAGGATAAATGGATTACATAGCTTGGCATATCCGAACCTCCGACAACAAATCATCGTCCAGAAATACATTCTTGATATTTGGCATCGGCAAAATCTTCGTTTCCACCAAAGCTGTCACTTCCTTCCGCTCTGCCACATGCTTTGTCCGAACTGTCGTGCGCTTGTCTGTGACAAACTGCAGCTTCTGTTCTTTTACTGCCTTCATGCTGTAAAAAAGCAGTCCCTCCATCACATCGGCAATCCGTTCTGCCGTTGTTACCGAGCGCATCAGCTTCTCCTCCGTCGTTGTAAACTCGCGCTTGTAATCGATACAGCGGATGTAAATATCTGAGATATCCCCCAGTCTCCGGCGCTCAAAGATATCCTGAAACTGTCCAAGTGTCTCCATCCGTACATTTGCGGTTCCATTTACTTCTGCAGATAAGACCTCTCCCATCGCGACTGCATACACATAGGTCGACGCAGACACCCGCAGATTCTGTAAAAATGCATATACCGCAAGGGAAATCCCCCACATCTTCGATGGGAACAAAATTCCCACACTGTCTGCATCCAGACATTCTCCATGATATTCTGTATATTTCATCACCTTGCAGTTTGGAAGATTCTGTACCATCTGTTCAGTCATTGCCTGCCGGCAGTCCATCTTCCATGCATGTCCTGCAGACACATCAATATAATCAGACACGTAAAAAATATAATTCCGTGCCTCTTCTATCTCATTTTTCAATTCCATACCCCTCATTTGTATCCTCCCACTACTCTCCCGAAGCTTTCTTCTGTACAAGTGATTCATACAGTGTGCGAAAAGCAAAGCTCCAATATTCTTCCATCGTCATCCCGGTCTGCTTCGTGATCTCTTTTTTCTTCTGTGCCGAAATCTGAATAATACCGCTTAAGGATGACCAGAGATACAAAACCGTCGGCTTTGTATCGAGTGTTTCCTGTAACACATTTGTGTTTTTTCCCTTCTGGACGAGCGCTTCCATCAATCCATATAATTCCTGCAGGATCTCCGGCAGAATCACCGTGCCCTGCTTCCGGCTGTTGGTTGCCTTCTCCTCAAACATCAGGGAAGCATAATACTTCGGATATCGTTCACAGAAAGAAACCAGCCGTTCACACAGCTTGTAATAGCTGTCCTCAAAAGAGGTATCTCCCTCGATATACACCGTCATCTCACCAATCAGGATATCGAGATAATCAACCACTATGGAATTATAGATATCTTCCTTGCTCCGGAAATATACATAAATCGTCGACTTGCTGTAATCTGCCTGCAGCGCAATATCGTCCATCGTCGTGTCCTGAACGCCTTTCGTCTCAAATAACTCCCTCGCCGCCGTCAAAATATTGTCGCGATTAAACTGTTCCAGCGCAAGCTTCTTGCGTGCTCCCATATACTCTCCCGCCAAATACAACTATTGTTGACATTATACAACGTGAAGTATGTTTTTTCAACTATAAGTTTTATTATTCTACTTTTATTTCTAGCATTGTACTTTTTATATATAAATCGAACTTCTAGTTCGATTTATAAAAATCCAGATTCTGACGCATCTGAATCAGTATTTTCTTCTCCAGCCGGCTGACCTGCACCTGACTGATTCCCAGCACCTTCGCAACCTCTGTCTGTGTCCTATCCTCGAAAAACCGCAGCCGGATCAATTCCTGTTCCATCTCCCCCAGCTTTTCCATTGCCTGTCCGACCAAGATCCGATTCATGATATTTTCCGCTGCCACTTCCGACTGTGCTTCATCCACCAGTCGCTCCACCAGACTGACCTGTGTCCCATCCTTGCCACAGATTGTCTGCTGGATGGATTCCACCTCCCGGTTCGCCTCTGTCGCCATCACGATATCCTCGACGCAAAGTCCCGTATAGTCTGCCAGCTCATCCAGCGTTGCCTCTCTTCCATATTTGTGCAGCAACGCCTCCTTCGCTTTGCTGATCTGATAGCCATTTTGTTTTAGGATACGCGATACCTTGATCGCACCATTATCACGCAGAAACCGTTTGATTTCTCCAGCGATCAGCGGCACGGCATAGGTGGAAAACTGCACGCCATAACGGCTTTCAAACCGGTCACATGCCTTGAGCAGTCCGATACAGCCAATCTGATACAGTTCCTCGAGATCATAACCACGGTTGACAAACCGCCGCGCAATGCTCCACACCAACCCGGTATTATCTGAAACTATTTTTTCCTTTGCAGCCTTGCTCCCCATCTGTGCCTGTTGAAATAGTTCCCATTCATTCATTTATTCATAATGTGGTGCCGGTGCACCGATCTCCTTCCACATTTTTACCACGGTACCTTCGCCTGCGGCAGATTCAACCTCCAGCCGATCCATAAATGCCTCCATAAAGGAAAACCCCATACCAGATCGTTCCTCTTCCGGTTTTGTTGTGAAAAGTGGCTCCATCGCCTGTTTGACATCCGCGATGCCTATTCCTTTGTCCCGCACTTCTATGTACACCGAACGGTCTTCCACGACTGTACGAATCCAGATTTTTCCCGCACCTTTCTCATAGCCATGAATGATTGCATTTGTGACCGCCTCGGAAACTGCCGTTTTAATATCCGACACTTCTTCGAGCGTTGGGTTCGTCGACGTGATAAATGATGCCACGATCACACGGGCAAAGCTCTCATTTTTCGCCACACTATCAAATTCCACATTCATTTCGTTTGCACTATTCATAATATCCTCCCTTTACCATCTCCTTTTTTATCGCATCCAGGGAATCCATCTTCTTTAAGATGCGATAGATTCCTGACATCAACAAAATGCGATCGATCGTTTCATTGACATGCACCGCATATACACATCCTCCCTTGTCATGCACCATCCGAAACCGTCCGGTAATCAGCCCGATGCCGGAACTGTCCATGAACTGCGTCTTCGAGAAATCAAAGATCAGGTACCTGATCTCCTCCTCATCAAACACATGTGCCGTCTTTCGCTTGAGCATATCCGCCGCATAGTGATCAAGCTCCTCCGGCAGATAATAAATCAGCACACCATTTGCTACTTCATACACCATAAATTGCCTCCTATATCCATATATCCAGAAAAAAATGCAAAAGAAAAAGAAAGTGAAATCATTTCACTTTCTTTCGTAATTTCGAATAATCATCGATTACTCTTTGTCTATCATATTTTGTAAATCTGTATCTGACATGCCCGACACAACATTGGAATAATCAGGAAGATCCGTCTCCCCCTGTGCGGCTCCATTTTGCAGTGTATCAATCTGTTTTGTCAGACTGTCCACCTCTGCACTCAGGCTGTTGATCGTGGAATTTTTCCCGGCAAGCTCCTCACTGTATGTCTTAATCAGCTGTTCATTTTCTACCCGCAGCTTCTTTTTCTGTCCAGGCAGAATGAAAAAGCTGAAAAGAAGGACGCCAAACACCAGCCCAAGCAACATATACAACCCAGAGTATTTTGCAAGGCTGACCTGTCCAAACTGTCCGGTTCGCACAACGCTTGTATCTTTCTTTGCCTTGATCTCCTGAAACAGATTCTTCTTCTCGATCTTCTTCGGTGCTCTGCCATCCTCGGTCACAACGATCTCCTCAAGGTAATCGTCGTCTAAGAGTCCATCATTATCCACGTTCTGTTTACGCATCTCAATGATGTTTTCCTCGGTATCTCCCATCTCCCGCAGATAATGCACCGCAAGGGAATTCGCCTTATCGATCTTTAAGACACGACGCAGAGTCACTCTTGCCTTCTCGTAGTTATCTGTCCCGATATACAAAAGGGCAAGCAGCAAATATCCTTTCACAAAATGTGGATTGTCCGAGAGTGCACTTTTGAGCTGCAAGATTGAAAGATCATAATCTTCGCTGTGTGCATACTGGATTGCCATGTTGAACTTCCGCGCAAGCTGATCGACACTCTCCAACCGGGCTGGATCTTTTTTCAGTTCTTTTAAGTATTTTGTCGCAAGGTTATTTTCCTGTTGATAGTTGATGCTCATAACCCATTCGCTCATCGCCTGCACAGCCTCACCCATCTCATAATAGATGAGTCCCAGCAGATTGCGTGCTGGCACATTTCGCTTGTTATACCGCAGTGCCTGCAACAGAGATTCAATCGCACCGGACAGATCTCTCGCCGATGCCCGGTCATACCCAATATTGTAATAATAATTGGATGTATTCTGCGCTTTTTTAAGCATCGACAACGGAAGATAACATTCCGAACAATATCCATTTTTCCGCACCTGTGCACCACAATGGGGGCACAGCACCGGTCGCATTGTTGTTGCCATCTTATCTTCTCCTTGCCCGCACAGATACTGCATTATCCAATATGCTGCCTGTATTTCTCAAGTCCTGTGTCATCTGTAATACAATATCACTGATATCCTTCAAATCATTGCTGTAAATGGCTTCCTCCGCCTGATTCACTTCCGGAATCGGCGAGAAACGCTTCAATTCTTCTTCAAAATTTATCATACGGTTTCCTCCCATATGTCTTTTATCTTTCCTATCAGATACAGAGAGCCCACGCAAAACAGCATGCCGCCGCGTGCCTCCACAGCTGCATATGCTTCCGCGAAACAGCTTCGGATGTCATTATCTGCATAGACATGTACATTGCGTTCCGTCTTCTTCGCACAATCGCGGAACAATGCCGCAATATACTCTGCGGAGATTGCGCGGTCAGAATCCAGCGACGTCACATAGACCGCCTCCACTTCCAGATTCTGCATCAGATATGCGATCATCGGTTCGTAGTCCTTATCCCCGGCGACTGCAAAGAGAAGTGTTTTCTCCCGGTCTGCATACCCGGCATTCACGCTCTCAGTAAATCGCTCGATGGCACTCTCGTTGTGTGCCCCATCGATCACGATATTCCCATTCAGCTTCTCCATACGTCCCGGCCAGAAAAACGCATCCAGCGCAAGCTGTATTTTCTCCTGTGCGATTTGCCTGCCTAACAGCACCGTACCTGCTGTGATCGCAGTCACGGCATTGTCTACCTGATAGGTGGCCACACTATCAAGCCGCAAACCATTGTAACTATAATAGCGGCTATACATTGAAAAATCAATGGTTTTATCTGTAAATTCATCGATATTATACTCCACATTTGCGACATTTATTGCTTCTGCCGCAAGTGCTTCTGCCTGATTTTTTACGACGGCATCCGCTTCCAGACTGCCCGTGTGGTACACAACTGGAACGCCTGTTTTTATAATCCCGGCTTTTTCTCCAGCAATCGCCTCGATCGTGTTGCCGAGATATTTCATATGATCGAGCCCAATCTCTGTAATGATCGTCAACACCGGCACAAGCACATTGGTCGCATCCAGTCTGCCGCCAAGTCCGGTCTCGTAAATCACATAGTCCAGCTCCAGCTTGGAAAAATACACCGCTGCCATCGCAAACAGGAATTCAAAATACGAGAGATGCTGCAGATTTTTCTGCACCGCATGCTCGCATGCATTCCGTACAATCTGGTAGCATTCGACGAATTCTTCTTCTGTGATTCCCTCGATCCGTTCTGTGATGGAGATCAGATGTGGGGACGTAAAGGTACGCACCCGGTATCCCTCCTCTGTGAGTATCGCACGCAGGAACTGCACCGTAGAACCTTTTCCGTTTGTACCAGCCACATGAATCGCCTTATGTGCAAGATGTGGATTGCCAAGCAATGCCATGACCGCCTCTAAGTTCTCATTTCCTGATTTATTTCTTCCCTCTGTATGAGGTCCAAACAGCGGGATCTGGTTAATATAATCTTCTGCCTCTTTCATACTGTTGTTCATAATTGATTACTTCCTTTTTGTCCCGCAATCACCTAGCGGTTATCCACTTTCTCCGGATATAAATCATGATGTACCAGACGATCGTAAGCGACCTTTTCCCAATTTGTGCCCGGACGTCCATAGTTACAATACGGATCGATAGAGATTCCTCCACGTGGAGTAAATTTTCCCCAGACCTCTATATATTTCGGGTCCATTGCCTTGATCAGATCCTTCATGATCGTATTCACGCAATCCTCATGGAAATCTCCATGATTTCGGAAACTGAACAGGTACAACTTCAACGACTTACTCTCCACCATGCGCACATCCGGCACATAGGAGATGTAGATTGTCGCAAAATCCGGCTGTCCAGTAATCGGACAAAGACTTGTGAATTCCGGGCAGTTGAATTTTACGAAATAATCATTGTCCGGATGTTTGTTGATAAATGTCTCCAGAATATCCGCAGAATAATCAGACGGATACGCTACGTGCTGGTTTCCCAGCAAAGAAATTCCTTTTTGTTCTTCCTCTGTTCTAGCCATTTCTATCACCTCATAATCGAATCATTTTATCTAAGTGGAAGGAATAGATCACCTGCTCCTTCACCTTTTTTCCTGTCAATCGTTCCAGCACCTCTGCATACGAGGCAAGCTGTGCCCGGTATCTGCCAACCAGAGTCTCCTCGTCTGCGGCATCGGTCTTATAATCCATGACCACCACGTCGTCATCCTCATAAAAGTATGCATCAATAATTCCCTGTACAACTAGTACATCCGGCTCCGTGACATCATACACCTCCGATGCCGGAATACCCGCAGAAAACTGCCGTTCCTTGTACAGATTGCCCAAGCGCGCAGCTTCTATCATACGGCATCCAAGCGTAGATTGCAACATCTTCCTGATTTTGGCTTCCCGGATTGCCACAAGTTCCCGCTCCTCGAAAATGCCCCGCGCAAGCAATGCCGCCTTTTGCTGTGCGATATACGCATCCAGATCTCCGTCTGTATCCACCGCTTCAAATGGCAGCATTTCCATAAATTTATGAACGATCGTACCACGCTCCGCACCGGTAAGTGTGCCTGTTTTTCCTGCAGACTGTGCTCGTTTCGGAAGGTTTTTTTCTATTTCCTGCTCCGCAGTATCCGGAAGGGCAAATTCCGTATTGATATCATACCCTTTTCCATCATAGGCTTTCATCTTCTTAATATCCGAGATTGACAGCTTCGCTCCCAGGGTCGTCATCGGCATATGTGGATATACATAGGATACACTCGCCTCGTTTTTCGCATAGAATACATCTTCCTCTGCCTGCTCCGCCATACGGCGGATGTCTTCTAACTGTAACCGTTTGTGAAGCTCCATCGGAATCATCGCTGTCAGAATTTCCTCCTGGTTGCAAATCTCCATACGAATCTTCCCCTGCACCTTGCAGGCTGCCGCCAGCCGGTTATAACGCACCATACAGGCAAGCAGATGCTTCGCATAGCTGTCGGCATTTTTGCGGACATTATACGGAAGCAGCAACGGCTCCATATCTTCTACATAGGCATATTTTGCAAGCAGACGGTCCGCACCGCGTATTGCACCTGTAAGGATCAGCTTTTCCTTCGCACGCGTCATCGCCACATAGAGCACCCGCAGATTCTCTGCCATCATCTCCGCATCCTCGAGTGCCGCATAGATGCTCCGAATCGCAGTATTATGTTTATACCGTCCTTTTATGTGCATCGCCATTGCAGCCAGATAATAGTCCGGATGCACCTGCACATTATCCTTTAACTCCATCCGGTTAAACTGCCGTCCCATCCCTGCGACAAACACGACCGGATATTCAAGTCCCTTACTCTTGTGGATACTCATAATCCGCACAACATCCGCATCCTCGCTCAGCACGCTTGCTTCGCCCTCATCCTTTTCCATCAGCTTCAGCTTATCGACATAGCGCAAGAAATGAAACAATCCTTTGTAATATCCATTTTCAAACTGCACTGCCTTTTGCAACAGCATATCGACATTGGATTTGCGGATATCGCCTGCCGGCATTGCTGTCACGTATTCATAATATCCCGTCTGCTCCAACAGCTCCCAGATGAGATCCGATACTGATAAATGCTGTTTTTTCTCTTTTAGATCTTCGATCAGATCAAGCAGGCGTCTGACTTTTCCGCCAAGTTCTGTATCTGCCTGATCCTCTGCATAATACTCACAGATATCGTACAGACACAATTTTTCAGATACGGCATTCCGCACCGCAGCACATATCTGCGCAAGTTCTGACTCATTCAAGCCACCGATCGGCGACAACAGCACTGCCGAAAGTGGAATGTCCTGCCGGCTGTTGTCAACCACGGAAAGCATCGCCATGATAACCTGTATCTCCACTGCCTGAAAATATCCCTTGGACTTTTCAAGATATACCGGAATCCCCTGTGCCGTGAGCGCATTGTAGATCACATCGCCATAATCCTTCAGGCTTCTTGCCAGTATCACAATATCCTTATACCGAACCGGACGGTAACATTCTTCTTCCTCGTCATAGACCTGCATGCCGGTATCCGGCTGCATCAGCGATCGAATCCGGTTCGCGATCATATAGCCCTCCACCGTATCTTTCTCCGGGGAGCCATACTGGCGAAGCTGCTCTTCGCTTAAGTCTCCTGTATCATCCACATCGGCAAACAAAAGCTCTACATCCTCGGCAATATGGACGCCCTCCGGTGGCTCCGGAAACTGCTTGCCCGGTACAAGAGCCTGCTTCTCATCATATGTAATACCGCCCAAATCACTTCCCATCAACTGATAGAAGAAATAATTGATTGCGCGCAACACAACCGCACGGGAACGGAAATTATGATTCAGTTCGATCTTAATATCATTTCCTTCCGCCTGATACCGGTTGTATTTTTTGACAAATATCTCTGGACGTGCCATACGGAAACGGTAGATACTCTGTTTCACATCGCCCACCATGAACATATTATGCACGTCGCGGGATTTGCCCGATACTGCAGTCAGAATATCCTCCTGCAGATAATTGCTGTCCTGATACTCGTCAATATAGATTTCCTCATACCGGTTTGCGATCGTCTTTCCAATCTCTGTCGGCACTGCCGTTCCATCCTCGTCATAGCCGGCACACACAAGCTGATATGCCATATGCGAGATATCCGAGAACTCCAGCATCTTCCTTTTCTGCTTTTCTTCCATAAACCGCGTCATGAATTCCTCAGTCAGGGAGAGTAACGGAAGCAGATATGTTTTTAAAAGCTGCATATCTTCTAAGATCTGTGCCTCCGACTGCTTGAAGCTATCGAGCTTTTTGCTGTCAAATTCATCCTTATATTCCTTACGGAGCGTCTTACAGGCTTCCTGTAATTCTTTGTCTCCGGTAAACTTCTTTCTCGAAAGCGTCGCCCATTTACTCTCGATTGCCCCCTTCATCGCAGCATAACTGTCCGCCTGCCCGATTGCCTGCAGCTTCTCGATATCTGATTCGATCTGCTCCCGGTACTGATTCGGTCCATCCGGCTCCTCGCAGATCACAAGGCACCGCTCTGCAAGCTGTACGGCTGCCGCCGCCTTTTTATGCAGGATATCAAGCATCGCCTGCATCCACGGTGCATGGTTTAAATCCTCCGCCGTGTCAATCTGCAGTCCCATTCTCGCTTCCTCTAAAAACCGCTCCGGTGCTGGAAAACTTGTGATCTGCCGATAGATCTTGTCTAACACATCTTTGAGATTTTCGTCCCGTTTTCCATCACAGAACACCTCCAGCAGGCGCCCAAATTCTGTATCGCCCTGTTCCTGCAGCTGTGCATACTTTTCCTCAAAAAGCGCGGTCATTACATCATATTTCAACATTTCCAGCATACCCGGATCTCCGATTCCAACCGCCGGGTCCAGATTCAGATAACTGAAATACTCCTTTACGATATTCAGGCAGAAACTATCGATTGTCGTGATATCCGCACTCTGGATCAACATGTTCTGCTTTGCAATGTGCTCCGATTCCGGATACTGTTCCTGTGCTTCCTCCAGCTTTTTCAAAAGCTTCTCTTTCATCTGCGCCGCTGCCGCCTTAGTAAAAGTCACGACCAGAAAAGACGTGATATCGACCGGATGCTCCGGATCAATCATCTTCTGGTAGATACGTTCCACGAGCGTTGCCGTCTTACCGGAGCCTGCAGCTGCCGATACAAGAATTGTCTTGTCTCTCTCTTTAATTACCTGTTCCTGTTTTTCTGTCCATGGCATACGCTATGCATCTCCTCCAATAACTGTTCCTTCTCCTTTGCGCTGTGCTTTGTGTAGTGATAACGGTTGTTTCCGTATTTTTCATCAAACCGGCACACATCTTTGTATGCGCAGTAATCGCACGCGGTCTTGTTGGACTCCCGCATCGGATTTTTGTCGATCACTCCCGATTTCATCTGCGTGACAAGTGCAGATGCCTTGTACTCGGCATAGGCAAGCACTGTGTCAAATTCCTCCGCATCATCCCGTGCCAGTCCTTTGTATGTCAGCTGCCTCTCCCGTGCTTCCTCCGCCTCTGTCTCATTTTCCGCCTGCACATATGGATCCTGCATATGATAATAATACATACTGTCTGTCACAATCTTATAGTGTTCTGCCTCCGCGCGGTTTTTGTTCCACTCCTGATCGACCAGTTCACGCATCACATCTGTATAGATTGCAAGCTGCAGTTCCAGTCCCTCGTACAGATCACCAAGATCAAACTCATGTGCCCCAGATTTGTAATCGATCACACGCAGGGAAATCGTCTGCTCTGCTTCATTCACATACAAATCTCCGCGGTCCACCACGCCAACTAAGGACAACTGTTCATCTCCAACCTGCAGTTTTTTTCGGAATGCATACTCAAAATACCGCGGTTTGTAAGACGCATCCATCATCGCCTGCAGCTTCTGCACGGTCCGTTTTCCGATTCGGATCAAACTCTTCCGTAGCACTTCATACTGTCCGGCATCCAGCTCCTGTCCGGCGTATTCCTTCGCAAAGTTTTCATTCACGAATTCCTCTGTCTTCGCATCCCGCTCCTGCTCGGACAGTGTCTCCCATGCATTGTCCTTCTGATCCCGCACATAGCAAAACATCTGCTCCATCGCACCGTGCAGGATCATACCGACGTTCCGGTTGTCGATACCATGAATCTGCCGCTCCTCTAACCGTAGAATGTATCGAAGGAAAAATGCATACGCACAGCTTGCATACTGTTCCAGCTTCGATACGGACATCGCCATATCCTGTAACCGGATCAGCTGTGTGACCTGTTCCGCCAGCTTCTCCGGCAGATTCTGGTACTGCATCGCCTGTTTCATCCGTTCGAGTGTCCGGGCATCTCCATGCTTCAGATACAGCTTATATAACTGCAGTGTCTCTTTCTCGTGGCTGTGATTACCCTCGAGCAATTCCCGGATTCCTATGATTAAAACCTCCAGCCCGGATTTGTTTGTCACGATCCGGTTCTCCATCCGCTGTCCCTGTAATTCCTTCTTGTCCGGAAAAATTCTTCGAATCCGGTCTAATATATAAGATGGCCGCATTGTCTCATTCGTGGCACTCATACACACATAGGATAAATGAAGACAATCCTTTGGCTTCGTCATGTTCTGATACAGGTAAAACTGTTCGGTGTAGCTGTTCACCCGCTCTGTCGGCGCCATATGGATACCAAATGCACCCAGTCGTTCTTTCTCGCGGTCATTGATGATCTGACTGCGTCCGGCACGTTTCGGAATGACGCCGTCATTTACACCCACAATAAACAGCGCCCGGATATCACCTAGTCTGGTTCGCGTGATATCGCCGACTACGAGCATATCCAGTGTCGGTGGCACCATACCAAGTGTGACATCCTTCATTCCTACGGCAAACAGTTCCTCAAACTCCTGTACATTGACCGTGTCCTCCGGCATGATCTCCACCATCTTGTCAAAGATCTGCCGCACCTTCTCATACAGTCCGGCATCTTCAAACTGCGTCTCCATCGAAAGCGTCTCCATAAGCGCATAGATGGCTTCGACAAACACGGAAATCTTCTTTTTTCCACTGGAGACTGCCTTGTAAAATGGCTGCAATATTTCCATCACAACCTGACGCAGTTCATCCACGGTGTCATCCTCACCGTTTAGAAATGGCTGGCTCCAGCTCCGGATTCCCTTTCGTCCACGCGCCAGCACGTAGTTTTCCAGCATCTCGATCTCCGATTGTTCCAACGACTTTACAACTCCGGATTTTAAGAACGCAAACACACTGTCATAACTGAAATTCTCATCGACGATTCGCAGCACATGCGTAAGCGCATCCACACATGGATGATTCTTCACCGGCATCGTCATATCAATAAAATAAGGAATCTCATATTGCGGCAATATCCGCTTTGCAAATTCCGCCGTTTCCTCCAGATTTCCACTCACGATTGCAATATCCCGGTAACGATAGCCCTGCTCCATCACAAGGGTACGAATCTGTTCTGCAACGCCGGTCAGCTCCTGTGCCGGCGTATCATACGCCGTAATCGTAATCGCCTGTTCCTCATCTTTCCCGACACGGTACGGATAGCGGAACAGATTCTGCTCCAGATGTGCCAGCGGATGGCCCTTGCTCCACCGTTTACAGCCATCCTTTCCTAAGAACAATGCCGGTTCCACAACCACATGTGCCTGCTCGGCAGTAAGCAGCAAATGCTCGATTGTCTGCTTCGTAAGTGCAAACAGTTCATGCTCTGCCACGTGCTTTTTCTCATAGGTTGCCGCGTCAATCGTCAATACGATTGTCACTTTTTTCGCCCGGCGCAGCAACACGGAAATCAGATTCAACTGAATCGGTGTAAATCCGGTAAATCCATCTAATACGATCTCACTGCCTGCAATCAGCTCCGATTGTTCCGCTGCCGCGGTCAGGAGCTCCAGCATCTGTTCTGCTACGATAAAAGACTGCCCTTTCTTCTCCTCAAACGCATCGAAAATTACCAGCATGTCCTGCAGCTTTCTCGCAAGCACACGTGCCTCCTCCGAATCGTCCAGCTTCTGTAACGCCTCCCGCAGCCGTTCCCGTGGAATATCATACTGGTAGATCTCTGACATCAACGATTTTGCCTCGTCGATAAATCCTGCCTTATCCAGACTTCCGGCATACAGAGACAGCTCTTCTTTGTGCTCCTGTGCTGCCTTTCGCAGCAACATAGATTTTCCGAAATCCTCCAGCACCTTCTTCGGCTTGATATGCAGCTCATCAAATATCCGATATGCCAGCCGGTTAAACCCGATGACGTCAATCTGGAAGCTGCCACCGCGCGGATGCTTCTGCACAAGCTTTCGTTGAATCTCCAGCGAATACTGTTCCGGGACAAGCACGATCACATTTTCCCGCTCATCCTGCATTGTCCGACGTATAATGTCCTCGTAAATATATTCTGATTTTCCTGCCCCGCTTGGGCCAAGGATAAACTGTAACGCCATGTACTCCTCCGTCAAAAAAATAAGCCGGAAGTTTTTCGCTCCCGGCTTTTTCTTAATCCTGTTTAAACAACTGATCCTGTACCTCTTCGATATCCGGATACCAGACGCCTTTGATCTTGATGAAATCAATATTTACTTCCAGATACTGTCTCTTCACGCCATTGCGATCCTTCATCGTTCCACGCAGTCCAAGCTTCAGGGTAACACCCTCTCTTGCATCTGCAGTCTTACCATGCTCCAGCTGGATCTTGTCGTTGAATGCATTTACCTCAGAAGTGCCCCAGATGGATGTATCAATAATCTTGATCGATGTGTAGTTTGTCTCCTGCACATATGGTAAGATTTCCTCAACCAAGGCTTTGTTTGCTGTTATGTATTCCGGTACTAATGCCTGTAATTTCTCACTGTCATCCTCATTGACCGCTGTCTGGAATGCTTTGACTGCATCCTCATAAGTCTCCGGTCCGTTCGGCTTTAACACAACCTTTGTCACAAACATATAAATACCAAATACGATTGCTGCAAATATGATGAACTTGAAGATCGTGCCAAACACTTTGCCGACGCCGCTTCCGCCGCCCTGTTTCTTGTTCAGCTCTTTGTATTCCTTTACGTCTTCCTTCGTAATCTTGACAGGATCTGTTCCCCCGATACTGTTCCCATCATAGATGTCACCATAATCATCGGTTGGTGTATATGCCCTTTGCTGTACCGGCTTCTTTCCGTTCTCACCTTTCAGCCCAAGACTTGTCTTCATCTTCACCACCGGGCGCCCACATTCCGGACAGATCGTAATTCCATCCTGCACCCTTGCTCCACATGATTCACATACAGCCATATTACTAACCCCTTTCTTCTGTATCATATGTAGTATAGTATATCTCACGGAGGCATTTTCTTCAAGTGATTCTTTTCTTATGAAAGGGAAAATCGCGAAAAAAAAAGGATACAATCTGTATCCTTTTAAAAGCAGTTCGTAGGGGAATCGAACCCCTGTTTTCGCCGTGAGAGGGCGACGTCTTAGCCGCTTGACCAACGAACCATCTTGAAACCTTTGTTACTATAACAAATATATAACATGTTGTCAACAACTTTTTTTAATTTTTTTAATTTTTTTTAATTCATGGCATATTTTCGTAAAGATATACGTCCATATGCCATGATCCAACATCCTTATTTCGACTTCTCCGGCCGGTACAAAATATCCACGAATGTATTGACACTCTGCTCGCAGACTTCTCTTGTCGTCTCCTGCTTCACAAGGATATAACGATCTGTGTGTCCCTTCATGACATACGCCGGCTTTCCATCCTTGTCGATACAGTCATACTCCTCCATCAGCACCGGAAGCAGCTCTCCGGAAAACTGTGCTTCAAATGCTGCCTTCTGGTTCGCCGTCAGCTCTAACAGCACATTGCTTCGCTTCTCCTTCACTGCATCGCTCACCTGATGCTCCATTGTCGCTGCGATCGTGCCGCTCCGCTTTGAATATTTAAATACATGCATCTCATAGAGATTCAGCTTCTCCAGATTTGCCACCGTTGTTGCAAATTCCTCCTCGGTTTCCCCCGGGAATCCTACAATCACATCTGTCGCGATCGCCGGACGATCATATGCCTTGCGGATCATCTCGCATTTTTCCATATATTCTTCGATTGTATATTTCCGGTTCATCCGCTTTAACGTCTCATTGCAGGCACTCTGCAATGACAGATGGAAATGCGGACACACCTTATCAAGCGCTGTGATACCATCCAGGAATTCCTCTGTGATCACACGCGGCTCCAGCGATCCCATCCGGATACGCTTAATACCATCCACTTTGGCAACTGCCTGTAACAGCATCAGCAGCGATGCACCATCCTCATCCTCATAGGAAGATAAATTGATTCCTGTAATCACGACTTCCTGTACGCCTTCTACTGCCAGCCCTTCTACCTCCCGCACGACATCCGCAAGCTTCCGGCTGCGGATTCTGCCACGTGTATATGGGATGATACAATACGTGCAGAAATTATTACAGCCGTCCTGCACCTTGACATAGGCACGGCATCGCTCGTTCGGCTTTACGAGCGTCATTTCCTCATATTCGTTCGTGTGATTGATGTCGATCACAACCTCATGCATGGACGTATCCTCATAATATTCACTTAAGATACGGGCAACATCCTTCTTGCAGTTGTTTCCGATCAGAATATCGATGCCTAGATCCTTTGCCAACACTTCCTCGGCTGCCTGCACATAGCATCCGGCTGCCACAATGACCGCCTCCGGGTTCTTCTTTTTCGCGCGGTGCAGCATCTGTCTCGACTTTCGCTCCGCCATATTCGTGACCGAACACGTATTGACGATATACACATCTGCAAACTGTGAAAATGGTACAATCTCGCATCCATTTTTCTTCAAAATATCCATCATACTGTCTGACTCATATTGATTTACTTTGCATCCGAGTGTGCAAACTGCTACTTTTTTATTTAAAATATTCACATACATTTTACGCAAATTTCTCCTGCTGATTCTTGACTTTTATAGTGTAAACTTTTATTATAGTAACATAGATAAAAAAAGTGCGAAAGATATATTTTTGAGATTATTTTTCGCTTTCATAATATACAAGGAGGTTTCTATATGTTAAAGGTTAAAATTTCTCTCAACTCTATCGATAAGGTAAAGAGCTTTGTAAATGACATCAGCGGTTTTAATGCTGAGTTTGACTTAGTATCTGGTCGTTATGTTATCGATGCAAAGTCTATCATGGGTATTTTCAGTTTGGATATTTCCAAGCCAATCGACTTAAATGTACATACAGATAAGGATACAGAAGATATCATGGCAGCGTTAAAGCCATATCTTGCTGAGTAATCTCATAGTTCGATAGAAAGCAAAAAACCTCCCGGATGGGAGGATTTTTTGTTTTATTCTTTATTTTTCTGTCAGATACTGAATCATACCCGGTCCAAGTGCATCGGTCGGTCGCTGCATAAATCCATGTTTTTCATAAAATGGCTCTCTGCCCTTGGCACACATCAGACATAGCATCATCGTGCTTTCCTCTTCCCGCAGAGATTCCACATACGCTTTTAATTTCTGTATAATCTGCGAGCCAATGCCCTGTGCCTGCACCTGTGGAATCACGATCAGATCCTGAATATAACAGACCACGGCACCGTCTCCAACGACACGTCCCATACCAACGACCTGTCCGTCCGCATCGACCGCTTTTACTTTATACAGACAATTCGCAAGGGCATGTGCCGCCTGCTTGTCTGTCAGTTTCTTCCAGCCAACTTTCTCCCGAAGTGTCAGATACTCTTCCAGAGAAATATCATTTTCAATGAGTGTTATCATGTTTTAAGTCCTTCTTCCACCGTCGTATATCGCTACATACGCATCGGAATTCCACGCTCCGCCAGATATGCTTTGAGATCCATGATCTCCAGCTCCTTGTAGTGGAACAGGGATGCTGCAAGTGCTGCGTCTGCTTTTCCCTCTGTCAGTGCATCATAGAAGTGCTCCTTCGTTCCTGCACCGCCGGACGCAATTACCGGAACGGATACATTTTCGGCAATCAGTCTGGTCAGCTCCACGTCGTAGCCTGCCTTTGTTCCATCACAGTCCATACTCGTAAGCAGGATCTCTCCTGCGCCCATCTTATCTGCCTGCATCGCCCACTCGATTGCATCAAGTCCGGTATCGACACGTCCACCGTTCTTGAACACATTCCAGCCGCTTCCATCTTCTCTTCTTCTCGCATCAATCGCAACGACCACACACTGGCTGCCAAACTTGTCTGCAGCATCACTGATCAGCCGTGGTGTATTGATAGCAGAGGAATTGATACTGATCTTATCGGCGCCCTCACGTAAAATCGCCTTAAAATCATCAACTGTACGGATACCGCCGCCAACCGTAAACGGAATAAATACAGTCTCCGCAACCTTCCGCACCATATCGATCACGATATTTCTCGAATCCGAAGATGCTGTAATATCCAGAAATACAAGCTCATCCGCACCTGCCTTATCATAAGCAGCACCAACAGCAACCGGATCACCTGCATCCTTCAAATTCACAAAATTGATACCCTTTACAACCCTGCCATTGTTGACATCCAGACAAGGAATAATTCTCTTTGTATGCATACTCTCTTCCTCCCCGTCTCTTATAAGTGTATAAAGTTATCCAATATTTTCAGTCCTACCGTCGAACTCTTCTCCGGATGGAACTGACACGCAAATACATTTCCCTTTTCCACAGATGCATGAATCTCCACGGAATAGTGTGTCCGCGCTGCAACATCTGCTTCGTCCTTCGATTTCAGGTAATACGAATGCACAAAATATACATATGGGTGTTCCTCCACACCGGCAAATAATTTTGCGCCCGGTGTGATATCGAGAGAATTCCATCCAATCTGTGGCACCTTCAGATCCGGTGCATCTGGAATCCGTAAAATCTCGCCGTCCAAAATTCCAAGTCCCGTTGCTCCCGGGCTTTCCTCGCTTGTCTTATACAGAAGCTGTAAGCCAAGGCAGATTCCAAGAAATGGTGTCCCGGCATCTACCACATCGTAGATCACCTGATCCAGCTTGTACTCCCGCAGCTTACCCATCGCATCACCGAAGCTTCCCACGCCCGGCAGGATCACCTTGTCACACGATAAGATCAGATCCTTATCCCGCGTGATAACAGCTTCTTCGCCCAGATAATGCACTGCTTTTTCTACACTTTTAATGTTGCCTGCATCGTAATCTAAAATTGCTATCATCGTCTCATCCTCTGTCACATTCATACAGTCAATAGTTGCATTTATTACTGTCCCTGCGCATCCGTCGGTGTTTCTGTCTCCGCCGCTTTTGCGCCAAGCTCCGACAAGGTTTTGGTATATTCCTGTCCTTCCATTGCTAAGATCTGGTATGCCGTCTCCTCAGTAATACCATAAGTATTCCACAAGGCATTTATAATCTTATCCCGGCAGGAATCAATATCTTTTACGATATCCAGTTCTACCGCCTCATCGTAATGCTCATCATATTTCTGAATACCACGGAGCAACGCATCGAGTGCCTTGTCCGCTCTACCAAGCTTCATGTTATTCTCATAGGATTCGTAGAGCCGTTCTACATACATAACTGTATAGATACGGTCTTTCAGATCCTGATCTTTTTCTTTGACTTCCACGCCAGATACTTCGTCATATGCCAGACGATATCGATGCCGTTCGAAATAATTCGCCGCTTTTTTGATTACCTGCGAATAGTTAAACTGATTCGTACCGAGTACGACTCCTGCCGCAAGTGCAAAAAACAGAACAAATACAACAATAACGGTCGGTGTCGAAACCTTTTTCTGATCTTTTTCGGCTTCAAGCTCTGCCGCATAGGCTTCATCTTTTTGTCGTTTTTTGTCGGCTTTTTCCTTCTGCTTTGCTTTATCCTTCGCCTGCTTCGCAGCAAGCATCTCCTGCTTGGCTGCGTCCTTTTCTTCTTTTTTCGCTTCCCGCTCTGCCTGTTTTTTCTTCTTTTCAGCTTCCTTCTTCGCTTTCTTCTCCTCGAACAAAGCTTCCTCTTCTAAGTCATCCTCATCCGGCTCACCAAAAAGAATCTCAGAAATCGTTTTCTTTTTATGTTCTGTCTCTTCTTCCTCGATTTCCGCTTTTTTCTTCTTCTCTGCCTTTTTCCGCGGCTGCTTCACCTTTTTTACCGGTTCCTCCGTTTTTTCGCCAATATCCTCGATATCAGCCAGATCCCCGTTCAACAAACTTTCTGCCATAGAGGACTGCAACAATGCATCCAGGCCATCCTCATCTGCCGTATATGGATTTTTTTCCTTCTCTGACAGTTCTGGTTCTTCTGACATTCCCATATCCATCGAACCAAACAAAGCATCATCGAACACGCCCTCTGGCAACGCGGTATCTTCCTGCATCTGCAAGTCTGCTTCTCCAAAAACATCGGTATTGTCCGCCTGCACCGACGGCTCTTCCTGTGGTGGTTCTGGTTTCACATTCTCCTGATTTGCCTTCTCGATCAGGGCATCCAGACTCATATCGTCCGTTTCCTGTTCCTGCGGCTTCTTCTTTACGACCGGATTGGCACCGGCATCCAGTTTCGTGATATCAACATCATCAAAATCAATATCATCGAAATCCAGATCTCCAAGATCCATGCCATCTAAATGATCCAGTTCATCGAGAGAAATGTCATCCATATCATCTGCATCGACATCCACGCCGGAATCTATATCAATATTCTCATTCAATTCTCCATCCATCGATGATAATTCATCCAACAGACTATCCAGATTGTTCTCGTCCAAAATGTTCCTCCATGTGTATCACAAATTCCACAGATAAAAGTATCATATCACATTCATTTCTCCAAGACAAGTAAAACCACTACATACCAGCACGCAAAAAGGCACCATACAAACTGCTGTATGGTGCCTGCCTTTTTATTCCCAATCATCAAAATCCTCATAATCATCATACGCGCCATTGGCATAGTTCTTCGTATAATTGATATTGCTTGACCGCTTCTGCTTTGGCTGCGGACGACTGGATTCCCGTTTTTTGTTGTTCTGCTTCTTCTTAACCGATTTCTGTTCCTTTTCTAAGCGCATCTGGACTTTATTTTTGTCCGGAATTGCGATCGTCGGCTTACTCTCCTTTGGACGGGATGGCTTGCTTCTTCTGCCTCTGTCTTCCTCATCCTCATCCTTTTTCGGAAACTTAGGAGCACCTCCGTAGTTTCGGTTTGGACGCTCATTTCTCGGTGGTCTGTCTCCATATGGTCTGTCACCGTATGATTTCTCTCCATATGATCGGTTTCCATTTCCACGCGGTGGTCTGTCTCCACCTGCCTGTCGGTCACCTCGCGGTGCGCCGGAACGATCGGATTTCTGGAATCTTGTTCCTCCACCTGGTCGTTTCTCCCGATCAAAATATTTTCCTTGTCCTCTGTTCATGCTGGAACCACCTTCTCTTGTTCCTTCCGTTGCCACGTCTTTATCTCCTTTCGTAACTTTTGCATGGATTTTATTTTTTAGCTTGCATGCATTTTATACTCAATCCTCAGCTTGTCCGCGATCAGGGCAATAAACTCGGAATTCGTCGGCTTTCCTTTTCCTGCACTCACCGTATAGCCAAACATATCCTCGATGACTTCGATCTTGCCTCTTCCCCATGCCACTTCAATCGCATGACGGATGGCACGCTCCACACTGCTGGACGTCGTCTTGTATTTTTTCGCTATACTTGGATACAACAGCTTCGTTATATAATTGAGCATATTCATATCATTGACTGCCATCATGATGCCCTCACGTATGTACTGATATCCTTTGATATGCGCTGGAATACCGATCTCACGGATGATCTCCGTTACGTCGTTCTCCATCGTATGCATACCATAGTCATACACATTGTTGGCTGGCAGTTTGGTATCCTCATCTTCGCATCCTTCCATCGGCTCCCCAACCTTTGCAAAGTCTGCAATCTGTATAATTCGTTTTGCCAGTACCTTCGGATTACAAGGCTTCATCATATAATAATCGGCACCCAGATTAAATGCCATATTGATGATCCGGCTCGATCCCACGGTCGACAGAAAAATAATCTTCAGCTCCGTCAATGACGGATTCTCCCGCAGCTGCTCTAATACTTCCAGTCCGTCTACGTTGGTAATGAACACATCCATCAGCAACACATCCGGCTGTGCCTGCAGCACCTGATCATACACCTCATTTCCATCCGCTGTACAGCAAACGATATCGAATCTCTCCCCATTATAGGCTTCTAACTGCCGGCCAAGCATCTCATACCCGGCGTCCGCAATCATCACCCTGATTCTCTCCGTATTCATATTATCCTCCCCTTCTTGGAACCAACCTCCTATCAATCAAAATTAACCATAGGAAGATGATATAATTTCAAAATACCATTGTCAAGCGCATTTCCACAGAAATTTTCTTTTTGTGGATAATTTTGTCTACGCGCTTTTCATCTTCGATTCGAGTCGTATTTTGTCGGCGATAAGTGCTATAAATTCCGAGTTCGTCGGCTTCAGCTTTCCCTGCTGCAATGTATATCCAAATAGCTCATGCATCGTATCGGAATTACCTCTGCTCCATGCCACCTCAATGGCATGCCGGATGGCACGTTCCACACGGGATGGTGTCGTTGCGTATGCCTTTGCAATCGAAGGATAGAGCTGCTTCGTGATGGAATCGAGGATATCCATATCCTGTACTGCCATCAGGATAGAGCTGCGCAGATACTGGTATCCCTTGATATGTGCTGGCACGCCTACCTCATGAATGATTTCCGTAACCTTTACTTCGAGCTTTGTCTGCAGTTCTTCTCCTGCATCCTCCGGCTGGCAGATACTCATCCCCGTCTGTTTGCCACGCGCTAAGGTCAGGATTTCCTTTTCCAGATCAAGATCATTATATTCTTCATCGATAAAACGGACGAAAATATGATCAACATTTCCCCGGCATGTATTTTGTGCAAATCGAATCTGGCTGGCATTCCCCTGCAACAGGAAGCGGTATCCACGGGTTCCCCATCCGTCGACCTCTTCCATCACTGCCAGTCCATCCAGATTCGGCAACAGGAAATCCAGCAAAATGACATTTGGATTTTGTGCGCGAATTGCCGAAACTGCGTTTCCGCCGTCTGAAATAATATCGCACACGCAAATATCCTTATTCTTTGCAAGCTGCTGTCTTAATTCCGTCGCTGCCTTTGTATCATGTTTTATGATAAGCACTTTTGTCTTCATAAAACTATCCCCCTCTAATCTTGATATCAAAGACATTATAGTTTCATTATTTTGCGAGGGCAATACATAATAAAACGCAAGTTGCGACAGTAAATATTGACAGCATTTTCGGTCAATTTTTCCCATTTTTTACTGCATCATTTCTTCGATGAAAATGCCGTAGCCTCGTGTCGAATCGTTGACAAATACATGTGTCACTGCCCCGATCAGCCTGCCATCCTGCAGGATTGGTGTGCCGCTCATTCCCTGCACAATTCCGCCGGTCAGAGAAAGCAATGTCGAATCGGTTACCTTAAATTCCATACACCGTCCGTTCTCATTGTCAGAATCGACTGACACAATCTCGATTTCGTATTGTTTCGACTCCCCGGATACCGACGAAAGCAGATACGCGGTTCCGACATGCACCTCTGATTTTCGTCCAACTGCCACCTGGATGTCCTGCGTATGTGTCTTTTGCTGTCGTTTTGTCAAGTATCCGTGAATACCAAAGGCACTATTTTCCTCCACGCGCCCGATCACATACCGTCCGGTATAATTGATGATGCCCTCCAGTCGTCCCGGCTTATCCGCTTCCGGCTTTTTGATGCGCACGATCGTCGTCTCATACACCGCGCCATCGGACACGCGGAACATAATTCCTGTGTCGTTGTCGTTGATGCTGTGTCCAAGTGCAGCAAACCGTTCTCCATCTGTATAGGTGATTGTTCCGATTCCGGAAATATCATCCTTTACCCAGAGTCCAAGCGCATAGCTGCCATCCTTTTTCTTTACCGGTGTTACACGCACCGTCCGGTACTCATTTTCCCGGCAGACACGAAGCAGCAATTCGTGTCCTTCGCTTTGCTGTACCAGTTCCAGCATTGATTTTTTATCGTCCACACTCTGTCCATTGATACGCATTACATAATCGCCCGGCGACAACAGATTCTCACATGGATTGCATGTGATTCCCTGTTCGTCCACAACCGAATTGACGCCGATCACCATTACACCTTTTGTTTTCACATAGATTCCAACTGGTTCTCCTGACGGACAGACCATGCATTCGTTCTCCCCTTCACTTGATACAACCGGCAGTGAATCCGCCTGCGTCTCCACATCTGTATCTCCTCCCTTTGCGAACAGGAACTCCCGGTTATGATACCCTAAGATGCCAAGCACTATCAGCAACAGTACAACTAAAAAGATTCGATACTTTCTCACATCGTTTCCTCCTATCCTGATTTCATTTCTTTATTTCAAATCGCTTTATTTCATATAATTTGTGCTATAAAAAAGAGTACATAGATTCCTCCATGTACTCTTAGTATCGAATATTTCATTCTATGTAATTCAGTTTATTTTTGCCTGTTCTGCCAATCCTTTCATCTCGGTCACAGTGTGAATCGTCGTCTCCGTGATTTTTGCACCACCGATGAGTCTTGCCAGTTCTTCAATTTCCTCTTCCTTTGAAAGTAACCGGATGCTGGAAATTGTTTTCTCATTTTCCACATTTTTTTCAATCAGATAATGTGCATCTGCCATCGCTGCGATCTGGGAAAGATGCGTGATACAGATAACCTGATGCTGCCGTGACAGGATCGACATCTTCTCTGCCACCTTCTGTGCGGTTCTGCCACTGATACCGACATCGATCTCATCAAAGACAAGTGTCGGTGTGTCGTCCTGATTTGCAAGACAGGATTTCATTGCCAGCATGATTCGCGACAGTTCACCACCGGATGCAACCTCATGCAGCGGACGCATCGCTTCACCTACATTCGTCGAGATATAGAAGCACGCATCATCGTAGCCATTTGCAGAATAATTCGGGGATGTCTCAAACCGCATCTCAAACCGGACCATATTAAAGTTCATATCCTCCAAGGACTCCCTGATCTTCTTACAAAGCTTTTCCGAAAGTGCCCGTCTGTGCTCGGATAATACCCGGCAGCTCTCTTCAAGCTTCGCCGTCTGTTTCTTCCATTGTGCCTCAATCTCCTGCATATGCTCCTCATAGCCAGAAAGAGCATCATATTCTTTCTCGAAAGCTGCAAGGCTTTCCAAAATCTGGGAAATGGAATTTCCGTATTTTGCCTTTAAGGAATTGATCTGATCCAGACGACTTTCCATCTCACGAAATTGTCCTTCATCAAACTCCATATCCTTCATATACTCACTGATCTCACGATTAAAGTCTGACAGCAGACCATCGGCATCCTCTAAGATACCAGCCGCATCGGCAAGCTCCTCGTCCAGTTCCGTGAGTCTGCGCATATCCTTGATCGCACGTCCTAGCTGTTCTCCCGCAGAAGTAGCTCCATATCCGGTCAGTGCATAGATGTCGTTTGCATATTGCAGGATTTCCTTTGCATTGACCGCCTTCTTGTACTGCCGTTCCAACTGGACATCCTCGCCATCGACCAGCTTCGCATCTTTGATTTCCTTAATCTGATACTGCAGGAAATCCATGCGTTTGTTTTTCTCTGCCTCGTCCATGCTGCCTTTTTTCTTTTCTTCTTCAAGTTCCCGGTAGATATGATAATCTTCCTGCACCTGTTTTTTCAACTTCTGGATATCCTCCCCGCCAAAACGATCGAGTATCTCTAGATGCTTTGCTGGCTTTAACAGTGTCTGCTGCTCATGCTGTGCATGCAGATCGATCAGAAGCGATGCGATTTCTTTTAACCGCGTAATCGTCACCGTCGTATCATTTACCCGGTTGACGGTTCTGCCATTCGGCGATAACCGCCGGGATATCAGCAAAGTACCGTCCTCATCCGGTGTCACCTCCAGCTTCTCAAGCGCTTCCACAATTGCTGGCTGGTCAACCGAAAATACAAGCTCGACCAGTCCATCCTTTGTGTCATCCCGCAACAGTTCTTTCGGGAATTTACCGCCCAGACAGATTCCCAGAGATCCAATGATAATAGATTTACCAGCACCCGTCTCTCCGGTCAGAATATTCAGCTGCTCGTGAAAATCAATGTCAATCTCCTCGATCAGCGCTATATTTTTTATGTGCATTGTCAACAACATTTTTTTATCTCTCCAATTATATGTTCTGCCTGCTGCCCATCTTTGATCGCCAGAAACAGCGTATCATCGCCTGCAATACATCCCATAATGCCTTCCACCGACAGATTGTCGATTGCAGCACCAACCGCCATCGCCATACCGGATACAGTTTTGACTACAATAATATTCTGTGCGGCTTCAATCGAAAGAATACACGATGCCATCACATGCTGATAGGATGCATGTGTTCCGGTATCAGGTTCCAGACTTGCAGCATAACGATGCTTCCCACTTCCGTAGGAAACTTTTTCCAGTTTCAATTCCCGTATATCTCTCGATACAGTTGCCTGTGTTGTCTCAAATCCAAGTGCCTGTAAACGTCTGGTAAGCTCTTCCTGCGTGTCTATCTCATATTCCGATATCAATTCCAGCAATGCCTGCTGGCGTCTCTGCTTACTCATGTTAAGCGCCTCCTATTTTTTCCCGAAGTACACTATAAAAGCTGACATCATACATTTTTATCAATCGGATCTCACGCTTCGAGCAGGTCACTTCCACGCTCTCACCCGCAGATAATTCGATATTGTCTGCTCCGTCAAAGGAAACGATTGCTTCTGTCTCCTGTGTTCTCCGTTTCTTGACAACCTCGATCCGTATACGGTCTGCACTGTCAAACACGACGCTCTTGGAGGTAAGCGAATGCGGAGAAATCGGTGTCACAACGACTGCCTTGGATTTCGGGCTGATGATCGGTCCACCGGCGGACAAATTATATCCGGTCGAACCAGTCGGCGTCGCCACAATCACACCATCTGCCTCATACGTGTCTAACAACTGCTCATTTACATAGATATTCAGACCAATGATCCGGGAAAATCCTGCACGTGTGATCACCACATCGTTCAGGCAGGAAAAGGATGTCTCTCCCTTGCGTCCCTCAATCATCATCCGTTTTTCTATGCTGTAATCGTCCGCCAGCAGACGGTCGATTGCTTTATATGCGTTTGACTCTTCCACCTCAGTTAAAAAACCAAGCGTTCCGAGATTGACGCCCATAAGTGGAACATCATAGGTTCCAATGCTGTGTGCTGCACGGAGCATCGTTCCATCCCCGCCAAGCACGATCACAGCCTCTACGCCTCCCATGTATTCGGGCTTGATCGTCGTGCCATTGTAGTGCTGCTCATCGCTCACCACAACCGCCTGCGCACCTTTTTCCCTGATGTACGCAACGATATCCTGCGAAAGTTTTAAATTGATGTCTTTGTCAGTATTTGCGACGATTAAAAACTTATTCATTGCCCGGTTCCTTATCTAACGTATCATGTGAAGCTGTAACAACTGCTTTTATATCAATGGATGAAGCATCCACGATTTCCTGATCTTGTTTATTCTTGGATAAGAATAATAAATACTCAATATTTCCCTCTGGTCCCTTCACCGGAGAAAAATCCAGTGCCAGCGGATAAAAATCAATCGAAGAGGCATAGTCCATCACCATGCGGATCACCTCTTCATGGACAGCGCGGTCACGCACAACGCCCTTTTTTCCTACCTTTTCCCGTCCGGCTTCAAACTGCGGCTTGATCAGACAGACCACCTGTCCATCCTCCGTCAGAAGATTCTTCACCGGAAGCAAAACCTTCGTCAACGAGATAAACGATACATCAATCGAAGAAAATGCTGCCAGCTCGTCAATATCCTCCGGCACAACATAACGGATATTCGTCTTTTCCATGCAGACTACCCGCTCGTCATTGCGAAGCTTCCACGCAAGCTGTCCATGTCCGACATCGATTGCGTAGACTTTTGTCGCTCCGTTTTGCAACATACAATCTGTAAATCCGCCGGTCGAAGAGCCGACATCCATGCAGACTTTGCCAGACAGTGTGATCGGGAATTTCTGCATTGCCTTTTCCAGCTTCAGACCGCCGCGGCTCACATACGGCAGAGTTTTCCCCTTTATCTCGATCACCGCGTTCACTGGAAATGTCGTCCCAGCCTTATCTTCTTTGTTGCCATCTACATATACAATTCCCGCCATGATGATTGCTTTTGCTTTCTCTCTCGAAGGCGCCAGTCCTTTCTCCACAAGCAATACATCCAGCCGCTGTTTCTTCTGCTTCTCCATCGTTCTTCCTCTATATTATTTCTATTTCAAATGTTTCTTATAACACGGTACAATCTTTTCTGCCAGTCCCTCTGCATCGATCTGCATATGGTTCCTTAACTCCGGAATTGTTCCCTGTGGCACACTCGGAAGCGGAATCGCTCCGCTGATAAATGTATACTGTTCCGGACTGTTTTTCTCTGCCAGATACGCATGCAGCTTCTCGCCATATCCGCCCTGCATGATCGTATCCTCCAATGTTACAAAGACGGTATGCGTCTTCATCAGCCGGTCTAAAAGCTCCGTATCAAGCATCGACTGGAACCGCACATTGACCAGTGTCACAGGAATCTGCTTCGCCTCTAACCGTTCCACAAGGCGGTCTGCTTCCTCCATCATATGTCCACAGGAGAACACTGCCACGCCAGATGCCTCCTGTATCACTTCACTCTTTCCATAGACAATCGGCGTCTGAATATCCGCATGTCCCTTATACGCACTGCCTCTTGGATACCGGATTGCAATCGGTCCATCATATGCATAGGCATAATCAAGCATTGCCTCCAACTCATACCGGTTCTTCGGAGCCAGTACGATCATATGCGGCATATGCGACAGATACGCCAGATCATAGATACCCTGGTGCGTCTCTCCATCCTGTCCGACAAGACCGGCACGGTCAATCGCCAAAATCACATGCAGCTTCTGCAAGCACACATCATGTAGAATCTGGTCATACGAACGCTGCAGGAACGAAGAATAGATTGCCACGACAGGCACCATACCTGCGGCAGCCATACCAGCAGCAAAAGTCACCGCATGCTGTTCTGCAATTCCCACATCGAAAAACCGCTTTGGGTACGCCTCTTCAAATCGTACCAGTCCGGTTCCCTGTGCCATCGCAGCCGTGATCGCTACAACATCCTCATGTGTCTCTCCAAGCTTCACCATCTTCTTCGCAAAAATATCGGTGTAACAGCTTGTCTTTTTCGCGGCAAGCACCTTACCGGATATCCGGTCAAACGGCGCAATCCCATGGAAATAATCCGGGTGCCGCTCCGCATAGCCATAGCCTTTTCCTTTTTTCGTCTTCACATGAATAATAATCGGTTTATCCAGCCGGAATGCATGCTGAAATGTCGTGATCATCTGATTGATATCATGTCCGTCAATTGGTCCGACATACGTGATTCCAAGCTCCTCGAAAAACATGCCCGGCACAAAAAACTGTTTGATATTATCCTTCGAGCGCTTCAGTACCTTCGCAATCTTCTTTCCGGTTTTTGACCCCATCAGACTGCTTTCCACACCGGTTTTTAACTCATTGTACGCATTTCCAAGCCGGATTTCATTCAGATACTTGGACAGACCGCCGACGTTTTTACCGATCGACATATTGTTGTCGTTAATGACAACGACACACCCGGTTTTCAACTGCGCAAGCCCGTTTAACGCTTCATACGCCATACCTCCGGTCAGTGATCCGTCACCAATCACAACGGCGACCTTCTCATCCCCGCCGCACAGATCTCTGGCGATTGAATACCCCATCGCCGCTGAGATACCAGTCGAACTGTGTCCGGTGTCGAACGCATCGCACGGACTCTCGTTGCGTTTTGGGAACCCGCTTAAGCCATCGTACTGCCGCAGTGTCTCAAACGCATCCTTTCTTCCGGTCAGGATCTTATGTGTATAGGATTGATGTCCGACATCAAAGATCAGCTTATCTTCTGGGAAATTCATCACTGCATGCAGTGCCATCGTAAGCTCCACCGTACCAAGATTGGACGCCAGATGCCCACCATGTATACTTACTTTCTCAATCAGAAAATCCCGGATCTCTGCTGCCAGTGCCGGATAATCCTGTCTTTCTATCTGCTTAATATCGTTTTCTTTTGTTATCTTCTCTAACATATGCATTTGCCTTTACCTGTCATAAATATGCTTATGCGATCAGGTTAATGGTCCCGGTTGATCAAGCTTTTTACAAGCGCGATCATATCCGCTTTTGCCCCCTCATCCCACGCTTTTATATTCTCCAATATACGGATCGCTTTCTCGGACATTTCTTCCACGTACTGCTTTGCAGCATCCATTCCGTGCAATGTCACATAGGTCACCTTATGGTTTTTATCATCCGAATGTAATGGTTTGCCAAGCAACTGCTCGTCCCCGACCAGATCTAAGATATCATCCTGCACCTGAAACGCAAACCCGACTGCATAGGCGGCCTCCTCTAACTGTGCGACAACCGCATCATCTGCACCAGCAAGATATGCACCACACATACATGCCGCCGCGATCAACGCGCCTGTCTTATTCTCATAGATAAACGCAAGCTGATCTTCATCCATCGGAAGTCCGGCACGCTCCACATCAAGCACCTGTCCGCCAACCATACCATAGATACCAGCTTTTTTTGCAAGCACCGCAAATGCCTTCTCCACATTGGCATCGCCCGGCTTCACCGCAAATCCCTGACACGCCGTTTCAAATGCAAAGTTTAACAATGCATCTCCGGCTAAAATCGCCATATCCTCACCAAACTTGACATGCACGGTCGGAAGTCCCCGGCGTAGCGCGTCGTTGTCCATCGCCGGAAGATCATCATGCACAAGGGAATATGTATGGATCATCTCCATTGCCGCCATAAATGGGCGCACCAGTGCCTCCTGCGGTTCCTTTGCAAACATCTCATAACACAGACGGAGCATCATCGGACGCAGCCGTTTGCCGCCTGCTTTTACCGCATAATTCATCGCAGCCAGCACAGTTTTCTGATGTCCGGTCTCCTCCGGCAGATACGCCTCTATCATCTCCTCAATTGCCTTGGCATCATACTTCATCTAATATCTTTATCTCCTTTTCCACACCTGCAAGTTCTTCCTTACAGGCATTCGCAAGCTCCACGCCCTCTGCATATAACGTCATGGAGTCTTTCAGATTTGTATCGGGATTTTCCAGAAGCTTGTTGATCTCTTCCAATCTGGCAAATGCTTCCTCTATGTTTAATTCCTTCTTTTTTTCTGCCATGTTGTTTTATTCTCCTTGTACACCATTTGTATCTGCTTCCACAGAAACGACCGTCGCATGGATTCTGCCATCATGCAGAGTAACATGAAGCGGATCGCCTGCCTGCATCTGTCCCGCTGACATTACAGGCTTTCCCTCTGATTCAAGATATCCGAACCCACCTACCAGCTTGGCTGTCGGTGCGTTGCCATGCAGTCTTGTTAACAACAGATGCAGTTGATGTTCATATTCTTTAAACTTAAGCTGGATCCGGTTTTCAAGTCGTTCTCTGCTTTGCTTCAGCTTCTCCTGCTGCTTTTCGAGTTTTGCTCTCGGATTCAGTGCTGCCAGTTGCTGCATATACATCTGCAGCTTTGTCTCTTTCTCCTGCAGACGTCCCTGCATCCGGAGCCGTAATTCCCGCTCACAGGAATCCAGACGTGCCTGATAATTCTGTTTCTTATTTGCCACGTGATAATTCATTGTCCGCAGCCGAAGCTCGATTGTCCGTAAAATATCGTCGATCAGTGGAACGGCTGCAGTTGCTGCTGCCGTCGGCGTCTCGACACGCAGATCTGCCGCATCATCTGCCAGCGATGTATCACCCTCATGTCCAGTTCCAGATATGATCGGCGTCTTCGCCTCATAGATTGCACGGACAACTGCCTCATCGTCAAAGACCTCCAGATCTTCCCTCGATCCACCGCCTCGTCCAATGATAATCGTATCCACGCCCATTCTGTCGAGTCTGCGGATACCCTGCACGATCAGCTCGCGCGCATTTTCGCCCTGCGCCCGCGCATCACAGACGATCATCTGCACATAGGGATTCCGCCGATGTGATACGCTCATAATATCCTTATACGCATTCGTACCTATGGAGATCACGACGCCGACTGCCCTTGGATATTTCGGAATCGGCTTCTTGATCGCCGTATCGAAGATACCTTCCTGTCCCAGTCTGCGTTTCAGCTCTGCATAAGCTTCGCCATGCCAGCCACGCTCTTCACGCCGCTGTACAGACACGGCATTCACACTGTACTCACTTTTCGCATCATAGATAGAGCAGCTTCCCTTCACAATCAGGATATCGCCCTGCTTGATCGTCGTCAGATTGAGCTTTGCCGCGACACTTTTCCACACATTCACACGCAGGATTCCGTTGTACGGCGCGCCCTCTGGCAGATCGCCCGGAGCTGTACAATCCTTGAGTGTGATATACAGATGCCCGGTCGGACCTTTGCTGAAGCTTGACACTTCCCCTTCAAAACAGATGTTTTTTAACAGATAATCATTTTTTATTATATTGCCAATATACGAATTGACTTCCCGGACAGAAAATACTTTCTTTCCATTTTCTACTCTCATGGTTCCTCAACCTTCGCCAATACTGCGTTGATAAATCCGCTTGCATCTGGATTACAGTATTTCTTTGCCAGTTCTACCGCCTCATTGATTGCTACGCGGAATGGAACTTCCTCATCATAGAGCATCTCATAGAGTGCCAGACGCAGGATTGCAAGTTCCGGCTTGCCCAGTCTGCCGATCTGCCAGCCATCAGAGATCTCGCTGATCTTCTCATCGAGTGCCGGAAGCATGGAAAGAATCTTGTGGGACTTGTCTGCAATGTAGGCAAGATCCTCCTCTTTTACCTTTCCCGTTTCTGTTATCGCAACATCCTCCGGATCTTCTTCCGGTTCTTCGATCTTACTGATTGAATAACGGATCTGTTCTTCCATCTCTTCCTGATTGTTGAATTCTGCCTTAAATACGATCAGAAAAATATTTTCTCGTATGCTTCGTCTTGTCATAATTAACCGCCTTACTCTTTATTCATCTTGATGCCGGATACGACAACATTTACCACGCGCACATGCAGTCCGGTCATATTCTCGATTGCCTGCTTTACCTTCTCCTGCACGCCCTCGGATACTTTCTTGATGCTTGTACCATATTCAACTTCCAATGAAACATCTACGACTACATTTCCATCTGTGATCTCTACCTTCACACCGTTGGCAAGATTCTTCTTACCAAGCTTTGCAACAAGCTCCTTCGAGATATTTCCAGTCAGCTTGGAAACACCTTCTACCTCGATGGCTGCAATCCCGGCGATGGATGCCACCACGCCGTCTGCTATACTGATTTTACCAATTTTTTCTTCTTCATTTATCATATCGCTCATAATTGCCTCCTTATCTTATCCTTCCTACTTTATTTCATTGCATATGTAAAATATTATACCCAATTTATGCATATTATGCAACTAAAAAGCCTTGCAACTGTGCAAGGCTTTCTGCTGATTTCTACAATTTTATTACTGTGCCAGTGTGATGACGATTGCGTCCACCGTACATCCGGTCTTTCTTGTTACAACATCCTCGACCTGTGCCCGTTTTTCATCCGGCAGATCGGTACAATTTAAGATAACATCCACGCCAGAATCGCCAATCGACACGATCGCTTCTCCGAAGCCCTTTGCCGCAAGGATTGACTCTGCTTCCTGTTCTTTCTCCGCATCCTCAGTCAGCTTCACATATGCATCGGTGGCTGCCTGTACCGCCTGTGCATCCATGCCATCCCCGTTGATGATCTCCAGCAATGTCTCCTTGTTCTGGCTGCGGCTCTGCTCCCGGTTTAATTTGATTGACACGAAATTATTTGCCGCATTTGCTGAGGTCAGCACTGCTTCCCCGATTTTTTCCTCCTCCGAGTTCAGCTCGATATACTCATCCTCCGGAACATCAGAGACCGTAAGCTCGCCGGACACAATCTCCGCTGGTTTTGCATCTGTCTCCGTCTGCTCCTCTGCAAAGGCAGATTCAGTCGGTTCCAGCTCGCCCGGTGCCAAATCCAGTTTATTGCCGGAGAAATTTATGTAGCCTGCCACACCAAGCAACACGGTAAGTGCCCCGATAATAATCTGGTTTCGTTTCATGGTTTTTTTCTTCATAAAAACCTCCCTAATTTTTTACCAAAACCGCCACCTTATGTGCCGGCAGATCAAAAAGCGCGCATACCGCCAAGGTAATATCTGCAATCGTGGTACCTGTGACCGCTTCCTTTTTAATTGTGATCAACACGCCCGTGATCGTCTCTGTGCCGCCAGATCCATAATACGTCTGTGTGCGATCCCCTGCATAGATCAATACGTCAACCATGTCCGCACCGTAGGTATCCGCAAGCAGCTCCCGCAGACGCACCTCATAGGAAGCGGTTGTGTCAGACGAAGATCCGGTCTGCCCCACCGCGGTCTGCACCGTCTTCTGCGGCATCACGATCACAAGCAGTAAAATCCCGCACAGTACAACCAGAATTACCTTATTCCATTTTTCATTTTTCTTAAATTTCCACTCCATATTCTCACCGTCTTACTACATATATACGAGCATCCTCCAGATTATAGACATCCGAAATGTATTTTTTTATTTCTTTTTCCATCTCTTCTGTTGCCTTTGCCTCACTTATGTAAATCGTGCATTGCAATAGCTCTCCACCGGCATCCGTTATGATCGCAACATCCTCAACCGAATAACCTTGAAGTTCTTTTTTGAGTCCCTCTCGGATGCCCATACCATAATAATCCGTGATGCTTCCGCCGACTCCTGCGACGGACTCCTGTCCTTCCACATGCTCGATCTCCTGCAACAATTCCTGCAGATCTCCGCTTCCAAATTCAAACAGGAATTTGAGCGGACTTGCAAGTAGCACAATCACGACCAGTCCGATGAAATACCGGATATATTGCTTATATTGATTGGACGGCGCCATATGCGTCACAATCGTTGCGAGCAATAGATAAAAGATCAGACTTTTCATCCAGCCAAACAGCATAGCTACCCTCCTATTCCATTCGTTGCCCCCGACATGATCGCGAGAGTTATGATAAATAAAACGAGTGCACTTGCCAGCGCCTGCATCAGCATGCCGATTCCATTTGCCAGCGCCGTCGTGCCATCCACATACCGCTTATCGCCCATCGGCTGAATCAGCGCGGTTGTGATCCGCACCGTAAACATCAGCAAGAAAAGCTTGATGATCGGAATCAGACAGATGCCGGACAGAATCAGGATACCTGTGATACCGATACTATTTTTTACGATCATGCCACACGCAAGATAGGTGCCTGCAAGCACCGATACGACGCTTCCCGGAATCGCAGTTAATGCCCGGTTCACCGCCGTTTTCCCAAGGATGTCCATCTGCGGCTCCAGCAAGCCCTTGATCACATTTAATCCGATCACCACGACGATGATCGTCCGCAAAATCCATTTGATCAGGCTCTGCACAAGCTCACACAGTTTCGAGAAGCTGTCCTCTTTTTGCAGGTTGTTCACAAGTGCCACGATTACATAGAATTCAATGAGCGGCAGCACCAGCCGGATAATCACCGCCTGTATCAGCCAGATTCCGACCAAAACGAGATTGTATGTGCCGCCTGCCGTCGTAGCATGTCCGATAAACTGCAACACAAGCAGAAACGCCGGAACTAACAGCCGTACTGCAACGAGCACCTTGTCGAGTGCCGCAAGTGTAATCGAATACGCCATCGAAAAGGACGTCAGCAACAGCGATGTCATCAGCATATAAGTAATATAGAATCCATTTTCACTGATAAACCCTCCCGCAAAGGAGTTCGACAGATTCACAAAGATGCTTCCGATCAGGACGATACCGACCAACTCTAAGAGCAGCCCTTTGTTCTGCGACAGCTCGCCGAAAAAAACGCTGCTGATTGTCGCAAGCAATGCCGATAACACCGACTTATTGTCACCCTCCACCTGTTTTTTTACCATCTCCGTAATTGGCATAGCCGTCTGAATGCCCTGTTGCTGCAACGAACGCTCCACCTCATCCAGATTCAGTTCATCGAAGATGGAGTCATAAATCACATTCGTCTGCTGTCCTGATTCTGTTATTGTCTGAGAATTGTATGATTCCTGTGTTGTTTCTGTCGTGGCTACCTGTCCACTCTGCTCTTGTGTGGCTTCTATCGTAGTTGCCTGTCCATCCAGCTCCTGTGTAGTTTCTGTCGTGGTTTCTGGCAGTTCCTGCGCCCGCGCAGGCAGTACATGGATATCCACAAAAAAGAAAATGGCCAGTACCACTACCAGCCATCTGCAAGTGAAATATGTAGTTGTATGTGTGGTTCGCGGATTCATTCGGCGGTTTCCTCCATCAATTGATCAACGACAGTACCGTCTGCACGACCTGCATGAAAACCGGAAGCGACACGACCAGCATCGTAAGCTTTCCAAGCAGCTCAATCTGGGATGCAACCGCACTGTATCCGGCATCCTTGCTGATACTCGCCGCAAACTCACAGATATAGGCGATCCCGATCAGCTTGACCAGGATCACCAGATAGGTACTGTCCATCCGGATCTTGTCCGTCAAGACTTCAATACCTGAAAGCATCACACGCATCCGCGACACGCAGATAAATAACAGCACAAGGCACACCGCCACACTGATAAATGTGCTGTACTCTGGATTTTTAGATTTCAAGGACAACGCCAAGATTACCGCCACGATTGCAAATACCATCGTCACTCCCAGATTCATACTCTGCCCCCTTAAAATCCAAACAATGTGTTGATGTCCTGAAACAGCTGATTGACATAGGGAATAATCCACGTCAGTACGATAATCAGACCTGCAAGGCTCACCAGATATGCCTGATCGTCCCTGCCAGAATGCTTCAATACCTGATTGATGAGTGCCACGACAATTCCAACGGCTGCAATTTTAAAAATCAACTGAATCGTCATTTCCATTCCCCTGCATCTGCTAAATCAAGATTATAATCAATAACACACCTGCGACACTTCCCACCACAAGCGACAATCGCATACGATCTTTTGCCTCTGCCTCCAACTCCCGAATATGCCGTCCCAGATCTGCCTGCAGCAATGCCAGTCCCTCTTCCTGTGCCTGTACATCCAGATATCCGATAGTCTGTCCCAGGTTATATATATATTCCATATCCTCTTGTTTTAGACCGGAACTCTCATACAGCTTGTCTGCATGTTCTATCCAGATCTGATCAAAATCGGCAGCCACTTCCGTATAAGAATATGCCTGTCTCTGCTGCGCCTCCATGAGTGCCTGTGAAAGCTCTGACAGCCACGCGGCATATGGCTGGCGGCATTTTTTTGCAACACGGACAAATACCTGTGCCAGAATATCTCTCCGATACCGAAGCTCCGCCGTGGCAACGGAAAGCACACGTGCATATTCCTGCATTTCCTTTACACGCCTGCGAATTGCCATCGCGCGCAAGATTCCCATTGTCACACAGCCACCAAGCACACAGATGATTCCAATCAGTTTGCAACCGACAGCGAACCAATGTATAGCTCATTTCCCCTCTCGTCAAAAATCGACTCCACCGTTCCGATGCCCGCACTTCGTCCAAGCACGATGTAACGTTCAAACACCTTCTCCTCGACCAGCTTCCGAAGCACCGGACGCGTCCGGATATCATCGATCGAGTCGCCATGGATTGTCGCCAAAATTCCACAGCCACAGTTGATGACATAGGAAATTGCATCAATATCCTCCCGGCTGCCGATCTCATCGACCGCAATCACCTTCGGACTCATCGACCGAAGCAACATCAACATCCCCTCCGCCTTGGGACACCCATCTAAGATATCCGTGCGGAGTCCGACATCATTTTGCGGAATTCCCATGTAGCAGGCGGCAAGCTCTGAGCGTTCGTCCACCACGCCGACATTCATCCCTCTGCAATAACTGTTCCCATCCGATATCAGCCGCACCAGATCCCGCAAGATTGTCGTCTTTCCACATCCCGGCGGCGATATGATCAGTGTGTGCAACAACCTGCCATCCTTGATCACATATGGCAGCAGGCAAGTCGCACAGCCCTTGATCTGATGGGATACCCGAATATTAATAAACGATATATGCTTCACGTTTCTTACTCTCCCATGCTCCAATACAACCTGACCGGCAACGCCGACGCGATGCCCGCCACACACTGTCACAAACCCCTGTCTCACTTCATCCTCATATGCATACAACGAGTAATCGGTCACTGCATCAATAATCCCCCGGATATCATCCGCAGTTACACGATATGCTTTTTTTCGATCGAGTGTCAGTCCCCCACAATTCTGCACAAAATATTCTCCCTGCACAAAAACCAGTATCAACGGCTCGCAGATCCGGAACCGAAGCTCTATCAGGGAGTTATAATCTATGTCAATCTGATTGATTATGTACCGAATACAAGGGGGGAGTAATTTCAAGATTTCATTTTTCACAGCATTCACCCCTACCATATATATATGCGGGATGCGGAAATATATGATTGTAAATTTTTGATTTTATCCGGATTGCAGATCGCACAATTTCTGCATGGCGGCATATTACACAAAAAAGCACGCTCCGAAACGGAACGTGCCTTTGATCATTCTGATTCAATTCGTAATTTTTAAATTACTTTGCTCTTGAAAGATACTTTCCTGTACGTGTATCGATCTTGATAATCTCACCCTGGTTGATAAACAGAGGAACATTCAATGTTGCACCTGTCTCAACTGTACATGGCTTTGTAGCGTTTGTAGCTGTATTTCCTGCTACACCCGGTTCACACTCTGTAATCTCAAGCTCTACAAAATCAGGACCTTCTACTGCAAATACATTTCCTTCGTAGATAGAAATCTTACATGTCATGCCTTCCTTAACAAACTTCATAGCGTCACCAACTACGCTCTCATCGACAGGAATCATCTCGAATGTCTCCTGATCCATGAAGTAATACAGGTTACCATCTCTGTAAGAGTAATCCATATCCTTACGCTCGATATATGCAGAATCGAACTTTGCTGTAGGGTTGAAACTTGTCTCTCTGATTGCACCTGTGATAATATTCTTATACTTTGTACGAACGAATGCAGCACCCTTACCCGGCTTTACATGCTGAAACTCTATTACCTGACAAGGCTGACCATCACATACAAAAGTCACACCATTTCTGAAATCACTTGCTTCCATAATTATCCTCCTAAAATAACATATACATTCGAAATTAAATACATTCAGTATCTTTGTTATTCTAATATACCTAATAAAAATTTTCAATAACTTTTCCGGAATTTCTGAAATTTTTCATTAAAAACCTATAAAATCCCCTATTTTACCATTCGGTATGCATCCAATTATGCTGTTTTTTTCGTATATTTTATATTCAATTTACATTTTTTGTATAATTTTCACAATTTGTTCACGGGAAATGGTTTGCCAAAATATTGAAATTATAGTATGCTAGTATATAAGTTATCGCAAACCGCGATAAACATATAGCATAAAATTCGCATATATCATATATGTGCAATTATCAGACTGTGTCATTGTCTATCAGCATGTACTTATTGCATTGTTACATTTGCTGGTTTCAGCGTCTGCAATGCATCATTAACAAATCAGATAAGGAAGTGAATATATGAATCAACAGGAATTTTCAGCAGTCACACCGGAGTTCGAGCGTTTGGCAAAATTATGTGAAAGCCACGATGTGATTGATCCCGAATTGTATACAAAATATCAGGTAAAGCGCGGGTTGCGTGATTTAGATGGTAAAGGAGTTCTGACAGGCCTTACAGAGATCTCCACAATCATCTCCTCCGAGGAGGTAAACGGTGTCACCATACCAATCGACGGCCAGCTCTACTACCGGGGAATTAACATTTATGATCTGGTCAGAGGCTTTACTTCCGAGAAACGTTTTGGTTTTGAAGAAACTGTCTATCTTCTGCTCTTCGGTGAGCTGCCGAACAAAAAAGAGCTTGCAGATTTCAACACGCTGCTCGGTTCCTACCGGAAGCTGCCACATTATTTTGCAAGAGACATTATATTAAAAACACCGACACCCGATATCATGAATGCTCTTGCGAAAAATATCCTCACACTCAGTTCTTACGATACAAACGCCATGGATGTCAGCATTCCGAACGTCCTTCGTCAGAGCATTGAGCTGATTGCGAATTTCCCGGCGCTTGCTGTGTACTCGTATCAGGCATACCGCCACTACGAGCTTGGGAAGGGACTCTATATCCACAAGCCAAAGCCGGAGCTTTCCACTGCCGAGAATATTCTGCGCCTCCTGCGTCAGGATAAATCTTATACCGATACCGAGGCAAAGGTGCTCGACTTAGCGCTCGTACTCCATGCTGAGCATGGCGGTGGTAACAACTCCACATTTACAACACACGTTGTTACTTCCTCCGGTACGGATACCTATTCTTCGGTCGCCGCTTCTCTCTGTTCTTTAAAGGGGCCAAAGCACGGCGGCGCCAATGTCAAGGTAAAGCGTATGTTTGACGATCTGAAAGAGCACGTCCGTGACTGGGATGATAAAGATGAAATCCGCCAGTATCTGTGCGATATTCTGGACAAGAAAGCCTTCGACCGTTCCGGACTGATCTACGGAATGGGACATGCCGTATATTCCATCTCCGATCCACGTGCGAATGTATTCCAGACCTTTGTCGGAAAACTGTCTGAGGAAAAGCACAAGGAAAAAGAATATAAGCTTTATATGGATGTCGCTGAGATTGCGAAGGAAGTCATCGCAGACAAGCGCAAGATCTATAAAGGTGTAAGCCCGAATGTCGATTTCTACAGCGGTTTCGTATACACCATGCTTGATCTGCCGGAAGAACTCTTTACACCGATGTTCGCAGTCGCCCGTATCGCCGGCTGGAGCGCCCACCGTATTGAGGAGCTCATCAACGTAAACAAGATCATCCGCCCGGCTTACAAATCGATCGCGGAAAACCGTGCATATACACCGATTGCAGATCGGTAAGAAATTATCGAACCAGAATCTAATCAGGAAAATGGTAAAGGGGAACGATTTCTCGTTCCCCTTTTTCAAGTTCTAATATTATATTTCTATAATCCTCGTTCTTTAAGTTTTGACACAAGTTGCACATAGAATTCCCGTACATCAAATCCCGGAATATCCTCGCGGTTCAAGTCGATCACATCTCCGTGTGAAATTCCCCGCTTGCCCTTTACAGTCAGGAACTGGTAATCTTCTCCCCACGCAAAAGACTTCTCTCCAACCAGACCATCATTCGGTCCGTCAAACCGTTTAACAAGCAAATACGACAGATTGAGCGGGAATCGTCCGGATGATGGACGATTCAATTTCGAGCCAAAAGACTGGTAATAAATCCCCGGTGCATCCTTTGCCTCTTCATTAAATTCCGCACAGTTTGTAGAGGTGAGATCATGGACGGCTGCCATGAAATCCGGATTCGTATCTCCAAGCTTTTCCGCCCCTGCATTGTATGCTTTTTCAATCGCCTTTTGCTGTGCCTCCGGGATATTCTCTAATAAGTAATCAGCAAATTCACAGCCTCTGTGTGGCGTGTTGATTGTCGTAAGTGACGCAATATAATCTCTTGCGGAAGTAAGTGCGATTGCCGCTCTCGTATCAAGTCCGCCCTTGGAGTGCGCGATTACATTTACCTTCTCACATCCGGTTTCCTCGACGATCTGTCTGATACGTGTCTCTAATTCTTTCGCGCTATCCCGAACAGCCGCGGCACTGTTATGGTTTCCATAATAGATCTTTGCACCATTTTCCATAAGCTCCGCCGGTATTCTGCCCCAGTAATTTAAGTGTTCAAAATCGCGGAAGAACACACCATGCACCATAAGAATCGGATACTTTGTCTTACATATCTGCGCGTCTGCCCGCGCAGCATTTCGCTTTGCACGCAGCTTCTCGAACTTCACTTCCCGTCTTACCGTCCGGATAATGATATGCAACATCACCAGATGCGCAATCGGAATCCAGCCGCATATAAGCCCCAACACACGCCAGCGGATTCCCAGCTGCTGTGATGTCAGATACACACTGATCATTCCAATCCAGAATATTGTAATCTCAACCAAGAATATAATACACAGACGGATCAGCCAATATTTTTTCTCTACGGTAATTCCTGCCGGACCATTCGCAAACCATCGCTCATAGAATCCGCAAAAACCGAGAATCAGATAGATGGCTGCAAACAATGTTGTCACATAAAATATCTGCAGCATATTTTTACCGAAATTACATATCTTCAATTTTCCTGTCATTGTTTTCTCCTATCAGCATTCTATCCCTGCAGTCCTGCTGACTGACGGATCATATCCTCAACAACAATATCATAAATCTCGCCAACTGTGCTGCAATACTCCAGCACCTTCCAAGGCGCATTCGTATGAAAATGAATCTTCACCAGATCCTCGTCTCCAGCCGCGATCAAGCTGTTTCCCTCGATATGATCCGTGATATAATCTGCGATTTCATCCTCATCCAAATCCTTATCTCTCCGGTCGATCAGCAACTGCGTATCATACCGATATGCAAACTGATCATCTTCTGCATCAATTGAATTCATTCCCATATTCGTTTCCTCCATCTTCAATCTTTACTCTGCTTCCGTTATTTCCTTCGTAAACACATGTCTTCTCCAATTCCAGCGTAGCCGCTCCTAGTTCAGCAATAACCAGCTTGCAGTGTTATCTGCGTCGCTCCAGCTTCGCTGCACGCGTCATGTAACTTACATTGTTCACAAGCAGAATCATACATACATATACAAATCCCATAATATCTGTCTTGAACAAAAATGTAAAGATAAATGTGACAATACACAAGATCAGGCATACCACATTTGTGCTCAAAAATGCCTGATACCCTGCACGGTACACAATCAACCGTTCTGCTTCATCACAAGAACTCATCCGGTTTGGGTTTTCTCGCTTGCAAACACCCGCGCACACCAATTTAATAAAATGTATCTAACCATGCGGTCAACTCATATATAATATGTTTGGAATTTAGAAGTTCTTGATGTTCTGTTTGATACACAGCAATACCTGAACACGATGTTCAGGTAAGCCGCCACTGAGCCATGGACGGCGAATTGGCGGCGGTTGCGTGCATGTTTATTACCTATATCAGAACATCTTAGAACTTCTTAATTTCAATACATCATATATGAGTTGACCACATGGCTAGATACAAAATTAACAGGATGCGCGGGGATTCGCTCATAAAAAAACGCCATGCAATTGGGAATCCCAAACGCATGGCGTTTCATAAACTCTAAACTTATTCTGCTTTTCCGATTGAAAGGAATCCATTGTCGTTCGACTGAAGCAGGAACGAAAGTCCAATCTTCTTCTTTGCTTCCTCGGTTGCAACATAGATCTCGCCAGTCTCAACCAGAGACTTCGCAATCTCAAGCACCTTATCCTTGAACATCATCATCTCACGACGATCTCTGGAGCTCAGTTTGAACAGATACTGGTTCTTTGAACTGATCAACAGGATACTGTAAGAATGTACGTTGTTCTTTGTCTCACGCATACCGGAACCGATCATACGGGAGTTCGCAATGATAATCTCTGCATTCTCATCCGGCAGGTACTCAGACAGGATCAGCTTGTAAATCTTCAGGTAATCTTCCTCCTGATCTGCACTGACTGGCATCTCAGCAACTGCAAATTCTACAACGGAATCTGCAAGTTTGATCGTACCACCCTCGTCGTTGATTACGGCTGTACTCTCCTTCGGAACGCACAGACGGAAGAACTTGTTCTCGATCACCTTCTGTCCACTCGTTGGCTGCTTGATAACAAGGTCTGTATACTTCTTCTCCAACATATTCATAGAGATAATCGCGCTGTCATCACCGGTCTCCGCAATCTCACACAACTCACGATACAAGTCTACGATATCCGGTGTGATATACGCTACCATCTCAACAATCTTCTTCACGGCAGGGACATATGCCTGTTTAGCACTCTGCATATAAAACTCGATCTGCTTGCTCATATCGCTTGTCTTGCCAGCCTTATACTCGATGACCTTGAACAGGTTGTCCTTATCGAAGTCCTCATATCCATTGTCGTAAGCTTTCTCAAAGTACTTGATACTCTTGATCTCGCCACGATAATTCTCATCTGCCTCCTGCTGCTGGTAGATCTTACCAAGCTCATAAGCAGCCTGATAGCTTCCCAGTCCAAGGGCTTCCAAAAATGCTTTCTCAATCTCATACGAATTTGCAATGTAGAACACCTGACTCTGCTTGTACAAGGCAACCTTCAAAGCTGCCTGTCCGCTTCCGGCTTCTACGGAACGCTCCCATGTCTCCACAGAACGCTGCAAATCCTCGTTGCCAAGCTCCTGAATATCCTTGATATAAGCTTCTGCTTCCAGAATACCATTTGCCTGCGCTTCCTTGAAATACTCTAACGCCTTGATACCATCACGCTTCGTACGAAGTACACCATAGTAATAAAAACGTCCGAGATAGAATGCAACCCGTCGATGACCGAGACGATGTGCGGTCTCGTACCAGTTGAGTGCCTTCATGTAATCCTTCATCTTCTGATCGTAAATGTTACCAAGCAGGAATGCCAGATCCGGATCTTTCGTCGCATCAAACAACTGCTTTGCGTAACTGATCGTCTTCTCGAGATCCTTATACGGTGAATCATCATCGTAATACAGCTCGATCAACAGATAACTTGCCTTAATACTACCAAGCTTCAATGCCTGCTTTGCAGCCGCCATCGCGCCCTCGTAGTCCTCTAAGTAATAGCAGTACAATGCCTCACTATAATACTGGTTATCCTTACGGTTCAAGCTCTGGTCACTAACCAGGGTTGGATCAACGAATGCGAACGAGTTCGCTGTCTCGAAAATGATCTCCTCGTACTGCTCGATGATCTCCATGGATGCACATACAAAACGCATACATGCAAGACGCTTACCCTGATAGAACGCAAAGGTTACAATACCCTTTTCCATCTCCTTGTGGTAGAACGTTGTGCAGATACCATCTGCATATTCTGTGATGTATGCTTTCAACTGTAATTCCTCGTCAAATGCATCGTTGCAATAACGAAGATAATTCTCCAATGTCTTTTTGGAATCTCTTGGAATACTGTCATAGCTTACATACATCGCAAAATCCTTGTAAGTAAGGCTTGGTGCATAATATTCCTCGTCCGTATCGCTGTTGATGGTCTTTACCCAGTCCTTAGGAAGCTTGTGGATATAACCATCAATCTGGTTATGTACATAGGTGTACTGATACTGCAAACGTGCCGGATCGATTGCTTTATACTTTGGTTCCTTGCCTTTCGCACGTCTTGCCTCTGCAATCTCTGTATACAGTTTGTCCTTCTCTTCGAACTCAATACTGTCTGTATGCTGACTTGCATAATCGACACGGTCATACGCAGCCTTTGCTTTCGTATCTCCCATATCTGCAAGCTTCTTGTACCACGACATTGCCTTCTCGTAATCCACCGGTACGACAAAATCACTCTTGTTTCCATACTGATCGATACGATTTAGACCATTCTCATAGATACTACCGAGATTCATGTACGCTGCCTTGATACCACACTCCGTTGCCTTCTCAAAGAATGTAATCGCCTTTGAGAAATTCTGAATATCCAACAACATCTGTGCGAGCTTGTAGATCATCTCGCCATCCTTACTCAAATTCGTATATTTCTCATAGTACTGTGTCGCCTTATTCAAATCCACATCGACAATACAGTTGCTATACTTTCCGGTCTCATACAGCTCCCCTAATATTTTCAAGGCATCCGTACCGAAATTCTTATAATTCGGATCCATGATTGCAATATCTACAATCTTTTCGAATATCTCTACGGCGTCCTCGGCATTTCCATTTTCCATCAGGTTGATTGCCTTATCATATTGAAGTTCTACGTTGCTCTTGGCTGACTTTTTCTTGCCGCCAAGACCGGACAAAAACGGAATCTTGCTAAAAAAACTGCTAAGCTTTCCCATCTGATATCCTCCTTTGTGGTCTTTCCCCCTGCATAATTATTTATATAATAACATAGTTAAAATTCTTATGCAACAAAGACTACTTGACAGATTCAATATAATTTTTCATTTCCTCGACAGCAACCTCCTCATCCGGTCCATTGGCTTCGATTTCAAGCGCATCCCCGTTACCGAATCCAAGGCTCATCATTCCCATGATGCTTTTCGCATTGATTCTCCGGTTCTGAGAATTGATTGTAATTTTACTCTCATACTTGCTTGCAATCTGCACGAGAACGGCCACCGGTCTTGCCTCTGCATCTGCTGGTAAATTCACAACGACTGTCTTACTGATCATTTTGGTTCCTCCTTAGCTCATTGGCTATATCACTTATTTTTTTCAATCTATGATTGACTCCGGATTTTCCAAGCGGTGGATTTAATTTCTTACCAAGCTCCACTAGACTCGTATCCGGTTCTTCCATACGCAGACTTGCGATCTCCCGCAAACGCTCTGGAAGATATTTTAATCCCTTTGTCTGTTCAATATACGTGATGTCTTCCATCTGCTTGACGGCAGCACTCACAACCTTGTTTAAGTTCGCAGTCTCACAATTTACACGCCGGTTGACGGAATTGCGCATGTCTTTTAAAATGCGTATATTTTCCATATCCATCAGGGACACATGCGCCCCCATGATATTTAACAGATCAACGATCATTGATCCATCCTTGATGTAAACCACATAATATTTTTTGCGCTGGATCTGCTTCGGTTCGATTGAAAAATCACGAATCAGTCTGGCTAACATATCCGCCTGTTCCGCATGGTCACAGACGATCTCGAAATGATACCCCTTCTCCGGATCAGTCAGGGAGCCAGTTGCCAGAAATGCCCCGCGGATAAATGCCTGCTTACAGCAATTCCGTTCTACCAGAATCGGATTCACCGAAAGATAATCTCCATGATCCGTCAGCTTTAACATCTGTCTGCCCTCTGGTGTGTTAATATCCACATCCAGAAGTGCAGTAAGCTTCGTGATTTTCTCCTGTAAGATCGTGTTTTCCCCGCGCATCGTCCAGACACCATCCCGGTATTCACCGGACATTGCGATCATAGCAGCAAGCTCTGCCATCCGGCAATGTCTGCCTGTGCTGATATGGGAAAGCAGTTCCGCTTTCACCTTTGATGAAAACGACATACCTACTCCCCTTTCACAATACGGTCTTTGCCAATATCTCTATGATACAGACGTACCGTATACGGAAGCTTCTCCAATGTCTCGTACAGTGCATTTGCCACTGTCACAGAGCGGTGTTTTCCTCCGGTACATCCCACGGAAATCACTAACTGATTTTTACCCTCTTTCAGATAATTGGGAATCAGAAACTCCAGCATATCTGTGAGCTTCTCCATAAATGCCGGATATTCTTTGCAATCCTTCACCATATCAGAGACTGGTTTATCATTTCCTGTCTGCGGGCGAAGCTCCGGAACATAATATGGATTCGGCAAAAAACGTACGTCAAATACAAGGTCGGAATCTCTCGGGATTCCATACTTGAATCCAAAGGACATCACAGTCACAATAATGTTATTATACTGTTTGCCCTCCACAAATATCTTCTCAATCTCATGCTTTAACTCTCTTGTAAGCAGATTGCTCGTATCGATAATATAATCCGCACGCTGGCGCAAAAACTCGATCTTCTCGCGTTCCTTGACGATGCCTTCGTTGATCCTGCCATGCTTGGACAGCGGATGCGCTCTTCGCGTCTCCTTATATCGCTTTACAAGCACCGGTTCATTGGCATCAAGGAAAAGAATCTCGTAAGTAAAGTTACGCTTTTTCAAAGTCTCCAGACACACGGACATCTCACCGAGTGCCTGCCCGCTTCGGATATCCACACCGATAGCGACATTGTCGACCTCAAGCTTATCATCATGCGCAATCTCTGCGAATTTTTCAATTAACATGACCGGAAGGTTATCAACGCAGAAGAACCCCATATCTTCTAACATCTTCAACACCGTTGATTTTCCTGCTCCGCTCATTCCTGTTACAATTACAAATCTCATCGGATTATTCTTACCTCCGGTTCCAACATCACACCGTACTTCTCATTTACAACTTCCTGCACATGCTGCATCACTGCCAGCACATCTGCACTGCTTGCCTGTTCCACATTCACAACAAACCCACAATGCTTCTCCGATACCATCGCACCGCCGACCCGGTATCCACGCAATCCACTGTCATCAATCAGCTTCGCTGCAAAATACCCTTCCGGACGTTTAAACGTCGATCCTGCACTCGGATATTCGAGCGGCTGTTTACTTCGTCTCGCCTCCGCCAGTTCATTCATCCGGTCAAGAATTGCTGTCTTATCTCCGTGTTCCAGTGTCAGTCCGACACCAACCACGATTTTATCTGCATCGATGATGCTATGGCGATAAGCAAACTCCATCTCATCACAAGCATAGCTTCGAAGTGTGCCATCCATCGACAGCACCTCCACATACGATACGATATCCTTCATCTCACCACCATAGGCGCCTGCATTCATCACAATCGCGCCACCGATGCTTCCCGGTATACCTGCAGCGAACTCCATGCCTGTAAGTCCCGCCTCATATGCCAGATTCGCCACGCGCGCCAGAATCGCTCCTGCCTGCGCATACACGGAAGTCCCATCCACCCGGATTTCACTCATGGCACTGCCAATCTGGATAATCAAGCCATCATATCCGGCGTCTGTAAACAGGACATTACTTCCATTTCCAAGTACACAATAATCAAGCTTGTGTTCCTTGCAATACGCGATCAATGTCTGGATTTCAGCCGTATTTTTCGGCATTGCAAAATACTTTGCCGCCCCGCCAATGCGAAATGTCGTATGCTTGCACATCGGCTCCTGCTCCAATATTTTAATCTCTTCTATCTTCAAACTCATACGTTCCTCACAAAAATAAACATAAAAAAGCCCATAAGCTCTGCTTTATCATAGCTTATGGGCAAAATTTATTCAATGTGTAAATATATAGAAAAATACTAAGGAAAACTGCTTCCCTTCGTCATTTTCACGATTAGGCATCACTAATCGTTCATAATCGCACAGGCTCCACCATACATACCGGCATCATTTCCAAGTGTTGCAAGTGTGAACTTCGTGTTCTTGCATGCGTGGAATGCATACTCCTTGAAATATTTCTCTGTTGTATCTGTGATGATCGTACCTGCCTTGGATACACCGCCACCAATAACAAAAACCTCTGGATCAACCACACATGCGATCTGTGCCAATGCTTTGCCAAGGCACTTTCCATGTCTGTCTACGATCTCAGCTGCAAGCTCATCGCCCTGCTTTGCTGCATCGAACACTTCCTTTGCAGATACATACTGTACGTTGCGAAGTGCAGATGGACGATCCGTTGTGTTGAGCAATGTATTTGCCATTCTTACGATACCAGTTGCAGATGTGTACTGCTCCAGACAACCCTTTCTGCCACATCCGCAAACCTCTGTCTCATCATCGTTCACCTGAATATGTCCGATCTCACCGCCAGCACCATTCACACCGGAAAGCATCTTTCCGCCTAAGATGATACCGCCGCCAACACCGGTTCCAAGTGTTACCATAACGATGTTACTGAAGCCTTTTCCACCGCCCTGCCACATCTCGCCGAGCGCTGCCATATTTGCATCGTTACCAACCTTGACTGGAAGTCCGATAATCTTGGATAACTCATCTGCTGCATTGAAGATTCCCCATCCAAGGTTTACACAACGAAGAACGGTTCCATCTGCCTTGACTGGTCCCGGAACACCCATTCCGATACCCTTTACTTCGCTCTTGCCAATCTGCTTTTCTGCAAGCTTATCCTCGATGGATGCTGCGATATCGCCTAAGATATACTTTCCGCCCTCATCGGTGCGTGTTGTGATCTCCCACTTGTCAACCATCGTTCCTTCTGCTGTAAAAAGTCCGATCTTAACTGTTGTTCCTCCGATATCTACACCAAATACATACTTTGCCATCTTCCTCTATATCCTCCTTATTTCTCTTAGACATTATGTGAATTTTTCGCTATATTCTGTGTTACACGGTTATACAATTCCTGAGCCGCATTGTATCCCATCTTCTTCTGTCTGTGGTTGACAGCTGCGGCCTCTACGATAACCGCAATATTTCGTCCCGGTCGAATCGGAATCGAATGACTGACGATCTTATTTCCGAGAATCTCTGTATACTGATCCTCCAGTCCCAGACGGTCATAGTTCGCATCCTTATCCCACTCTTCCAGATTCACGATCAGGTCGATGCTCTGTGTATGCTTGACACACTCTACACCGAACATACTCTTGACATCGATAATTCCGATTCCTCGAAGCTCGATAAAATGTCTCGTAATATCCGGAGCCGTACCGATCAGCGTCTCATCCGAAACCTTCTTGATCTCTACAACATCATCCGATACAAGACGATGTCCACGCCGAATCATCTCCAGAGCCGCCTCACTCTTACCAAGGCCACTGTCTCCGGTAATCATGACACCCTCACCATATACGTCCAGCAAAACCGCATGAATGGAAATACGCGGTGCAAGCTCCACATGCAGCCACTTTACAACCTCATGCACGAAGTCAGACGTCGTCTCGGAAGTATCAGTCAGAATTGGGATTCCACATCGTTTTCCGGTCTCGATGATATAATCATATGGCTTGATATTACGACAGAAGATCAGACACGGAATCTTGAATGCAAATAACTTCTCAAATATCTGGATATTCTCTTCCTCTGTATGCATATTCGAAATATACGCAAACTCTACATTTCCACATATCTGAATACGTGCGGAATCAAAATGTTCAAAAAAGCCCGCCAGCTGGACTGCCGGACGGTTCATATTTGGATCTTTGATCAATATATGATCGGTATCAATTTCAGGCGTATGATTGATCAGATTCATCTTTTGAATCAATTGTGTCACACTTACGCTATATTCTTCTTCCATGCCCTCTTACGTCTCCTTACTTATTTTGAAAAAATGGGCTGTCGCAGACGCAACAGCCCTTTGCTATTTTACTCTTCATCCTCAGACTCAGACGCTACTTCCTGATACTTCTCAAGAATGAGACTCTGGATTTTGTCTCTTGTCTCAGAATTGATCGGATGTGCAATATCCCGATATTCACCATCCGACGCCTTTCGACTCGGCATCGCGATAAACAATCCCTTCTCTCCTTCAATTACCTTGATATCATGTACTACAAATACATCATCAATTGTAATCGAAACAACTGCGCGCATCTTGCCTTCTTTTGTAACCTTACGTACCCTTACATCTGTGATTTGCATATTAGTCCCCCTTTTACGCAACTCTTTTTGTGAAATTATAATGCGTATCTAAAATTCTTCTCAACGATGACCTTAATCTCGTTTGGATCTCCTGTATGTACTGTATTTGCACGAAGTGTATCACGGCTCTCCACGATACAGTTCTCAATATAACAGTTATCCCCGATATGTACATCATTCAGAATAATAGAATTCTTGATGACACAGTTATTACCGATATAAACTTTTTTGAAAAGAACGGAATCCTCTACCGTACCATTGATGATGCTTCCGCTTGCGATCAGGCTGTTGCTGACAGCTGCATCTCCATTGTATTTTGCTGGTGGTAAATCCTCCACCTTGGAATATACATCCGGATGCTGACGGAAGAAGTAATCACGAATATCCTTCTTCAGGAAATCCATATTGGTCTTGAAGTAAGAATCAATCGTACCGATATTTCTCCAGTAAGAATCCAGCTTATATGCATAAATCTTCTTTACGTTCTTGTAACGAACAAGAATGTCATTTACAAAATCGCTTCTGCCTTCTGCAGCACATGCCTCCAGCAACTCAATCAACTGACGACGTCTTACAACATATACACCGATGGATGCTGTATTTGTCTCTGCCACGATTGGCTTCTCCTCAAAGCTGATTACACGATTATCATCTGCAAGCTTTACAACACCGAAACGGTTGATATCATCCTCGCCCGGCTGGATATCCTTACATACAACTGTGATATCTGCACCTGTTGCGATATGCTCTTCCAGTACCTTATTATAATCCAGCTTGTACACTGCATCACCACTGGCAATAACTACATATGGCTCATGCGCTGATTTCAGGAAACTGATATTCTGATACAACGCATCTGCAGTTCCCTTGTACCAATAGCTGTTTGTCGCTGTGATCGTTGGTGTAAACAGATAAAGTCCACCCTGTTTTCTACCGAAATCCCACCACTTGGAAGAATTCAAATGCTCGTTCAACGAACGTGAATTATACTGTGTATAAACAGCTACCTTCTGGATATGGGAGTTTGTCATGTTGGAAAGTGTGAAATCGATTGCACGATAGCTTCCCACGATTGGCATAGCTGCAACTGCTCTCTTTGCAGACAGCTCTCCCATTCTGCTGCTATTTCCACCTGCTAAAATAATACCGATTGCTCTCATTCTACTCACCTGCCTTTATAATACTAGACCCACTCTTTAACAATCCATCCGGATATTCGTCAATGGTTGTCTCACCAAAGATGGCAACGTTCTTACCAATCTTAACGCCTGCCGGAATTACGGAATTCTCTCCGATTGTTACAAGACCATATGAGTAGATATGTGGTGCAAGTTCATTTGGAACTTCCTCGCCGACACCAAGTTCTGCGTTGTCTCCAATATGAACACCCTCTGCGATAATTGCCTTGTCCATAACGACACCGTCACCAATCACTGCACCATTCATAATAATGGAATTCTTGATTACAGCGCCCTTTCCGATCGTAACGCCGGAACCGATAACGGAATGCTGTACAGTACCGTAAACTTCCGTTGCCTCACCAACGATACTCTCTGTCACAGATCCTTCCGGATCAATGTACTGTGGTGGAAGCTGATCGCTCTTTGTGTAAATTCTCCAGAACTCCTCGTAGAGATTGAACTCTGGGATAATATCTACGAGCTCCATATTTGCTTCCCAGTAAGAACCAAGTGTTCCTACATCCTTCCAATAGCCCTTGTACTCGTAAGCACAGATCTTACTTCCACGCTCATGGCAGTATGGAATGATATGCTTACCAAAGTCACAGGATGGCTGATCTTTCAGTGCTGTCAAAGCCTCACGAAGCACCTTCCAGTTAAATATGTAAATACCCATAGACGCTTTGTTGCTGCGTGGATGCTCCGGTTTTTCTTCAAACTCCTGAATACATCCGGTATCGTCTGTGATAACAACACCGAAACGGCTTGCTTCCTCCATTGGTACCTGATAGGTTGCCAATGTGATATCGGCCTTGCTTGTCTTGTGATAGTCAAGCATCGCCTCATAATCCATCTTATAGATATGATCTCCGGAGAGAATCAGTACATAGTCTGGATTGTAGTAGTCAATATACTCAAGATTCTGATAGATTGCGTTCGCAGTACCTGTATACCACTGGCTGTTTGCACTCTTCTCGTATGGAGGAAGTACGGTTACACCACCAATACTTCGATCCAGATCCCATGGGATACCGATACCGATGTGCTGATTGAGCCGGAGTGGTCTATACTGTGTCAACACGCCGACAGTATCAACCCCCGAATTAATACAGTTGCTGAGTGGGAAATCGATAATCTTATATTTTCCACCAAATGCAACCGCCGGCTTAGCAAGCTTAGAAGTCAAAACGCCCAGACGACTCCCCTGTCCGCCTGCTAAAAGCATAGCTATCATTTCTTTTTTAATCATAATGTCACCCCTTTTAGCATAATATGTTTGTATTATAGCATTAAACCTAAAAAAGTGAAACACTTTTAGGCAATTTTTATAATTTTTTCTTAAAAAAGCTCATTGGAATGGTAAATAATACTAAATTTTACATTTTTTACACATTCATCGTCTCTGCAACACGTTTCATCGCCTTTAAGAACGGTAAAAAGTCCACCTCCAGAGACGCTGCAAGCTTGATATCATCCTTTTCCTGCAGCACTTTGCCGAGGCGTCCGACTGCGGACGCCATCCTGCCTTTGTCAATTCTTTGTTCATCCCGGTTAATCAGATCCTCACAGTTATTAAACACTTCGATCTCCCAGTTGATTCCCTGAATCACCAGATTGAACAGCTCGTCCGTATCGGACTGCCGGTTGTGTCTGAGTTCTGCAATCAGTGTCTCCGTTCCGGGAATGATAGTTGCACTGTAGTTGTATAGCTCCTTTAGTAAATCCTGTTGTGCAGATGCCTTATCACTCATTCAAAACTTCCTCCTGTCTACGACTCACTATTTTTCGTCACAATCTCTGTCAGGGAAGACGCAAGCCCTGCAATACCGGAAATCTCACTCGGAATAATCAGCTTCGTTGCTTTTCCGTCTGCTGCCTTGGCAAATGCCTCAAGACTCTTCAATGTAAGAACCGCCTGATCTGGTGCAGCTTCATTCAGGAACTTGATACCATCTGCGTTTGCCTGCTGTACTTTCAGGATTGCTTCTGCCTCACCTTCGGCACGGCGGATGGTTGCTTCCTTTGTCGCCTCTGCACGCAGAATTGCGGACTGCTTTTCTGCCTCTGCGGAAAGAATCAGAGACTCCTTCTGTCCTTCTGCGCGAAGAATTGCGGACTTCTTCTCACCTTCTGCAATCAGGATCTGTTCACGTCTCTCACGCTCTGCCTTCATCTGTTTTTCCATCGCATCCTGAATAGCTGCCGGTGGAATGATATTCTTCAGCTCGACACGGTTGACCTTGATACCCCAAGGATCTGTCGCCTCGTCCAAAGTCGCACGCATCTTTGTATTGATCGTCTCTCTCGATGTCAGAGTCTGGTCAAGTTCCAGCTCACCAATGATATTTCGAAGCGTTGTTGCTGTCAGATTTTCAATCGCCATGATTGGCTTTTCCACACCATATGCAAACAACTTCGGATCTGTGATCTGGAAGAATACGACTGTATCAATCCGCATCGTAACATTATCTTTTGTGATTACCGGCTGTGGTGCAAAATCAACAACCTGCTCTTTCATAGAAATGCGGTGTGCTACCTTATCAATCAAAGGCGTCTTCAAATGCAGACCTGCTGACCATGTCGTATTGTATGTTCCCAGACGCTCAATGACATATGCATGTGCCTGTGGTACAACACGTATAGAACTGCAAATCACTACAACAACCAAAATTACAAGAAAAATACCTAATATCTGTGCTCCATTCATCTTTCTGCCTCCCTTTTTCAATCAACTCTTCTATACTATCCTATGCCTGTGTGCTCTTCGTCACGATGAGCTTCACGCCGTCGATGCTCTGCACGAGAACCTTCTCTCCCGCAGCAATCTTCGAATCATCTGCGGAACGTGCAGACCATTCCATGCCCGAAAGCTTCACAACACCCTGTGCCTCCAGATTGTTGATCTCCTGCATGACGATTCCTTCTTTTCCAATCAGACTGTCTACATTTGTCTTCTCCACATTCTTCATCAGATGCTTCGCCGCAAATGGCCGGGTAAACACAAAAAGCAACGTCGACACAACCGCAAACACAAGAAGCTGCACCAACCAGTGTGCACCGGTCAGCGAGATCAGTCCTGCCACAAATGCACCGCCTGCGAACCATATGGACGTAAGTCCGAGTGTAATGATCTCAACCACGATCAGTATCACAGTTATAATCAGCCATATTGTTAAACCCATAGTAACCTCCTCCTGTTATTTTTCAGCAAAATACACATCTCCTATGTATTCCACTCCGTCTTTTTTATTTTATCACACCGCGCATAAATCTTCCACAAAAAATAAAGAGAAATCCGTCAATTTTGCACAAATTTAACGGATTTCTCACATTGTTTTTTAATATGATGGTTTTCGACAGATTAATTCGACTGCATTGCACGCTTTGCACGCATACGAAGTGTTGGATCCAGAATCTTCTTACGGATACGGATGGACTTCGGTGTGATCTCCAGAAGCTCGTCAGTATCAATGAAATCCAGTGCCTGCTCCAGAGAAAGGATCTTTGGAGGTGTCAGCTTCAGCGCATCATCGGAACCGGATGCACGTGTATTCGTAAGCTGCTTCTTCTTGCAGACATTTACTTCGATATCCTCTGCCTTACCGCACTGTCCAACGACCATACCGCCGTAGACCTGCTCGCCCGGTCCGATAAAGAGTGTTCCACGCTCCTGTGCATTGAACAGACCATATGTGATACTCTCTCCTGACTCAAACGCGATCAGAGAACCCTGACTTCTGTAATTCATATCGCCCTTGTATGGCTGATAACCATCAAACATCGTATTGATGATACCATTTCCCTTGGTAGCGGTCATGAAATCACCACGGAAACCAATCAGTCCACGGGATGGAATTGAGAACTCCAGTCTCGTTGTACCATTTCCAGTTGGTGCCATACCCTGCAGCTCACCCTTACGCTGATTCAGCATATTGATAACGGTACCGGAGAATTCATCTGGCACATCAATGACTGCAATCTCGAACGGCTCTAACTTTTTGCCCTTCTCATCTTCCTTATAGATAACCTCTGCCTTACTTACTGCGAACTCATAGCCCTCACGACGCATGTTCTCGATCAATACAGACAGATGCAGCTCACCACGTCCAGATACCTTAAAGCTCTCAGTCGTGTCTGTCTCTTCCACACGCAGAGAAACATCAGTATTTAACTCACGGAACAGACGGTCACGCAGATGACGGGAAGTAACGAACTTTCCTTCCTTACCTGCGAGCGGTGAATCATTTACCATGAAATGCATGGCGATCGTAGGCTCAGAAATCTTCTGGAACGGAATTGGTTCCGGATCATCCGGTGAACAGATTGTATCACCGATGTGGATATCTGAAATACCGGAAATCGCTACGATCGAGCCGATACCTGCCTCGTTCACTTCCACCTTGTTCAGGCCTTCAAACTCATATAACTTACCAATCTTTACCTTGCGGTACTTGTCAGGCTCATGATGGTTTACGATGATTGCATCCTGATTCAGCTTGATCGTACCATTATCCACCTTACCTACACCGATACGGCCAACATACTCATTATAATCAATCGTACTGATCAGAATCTGTGTACCTGCATCTGGATCACCGGTTGGTGCCGGAATATATTTCAGGATCGTCTCGAACAATGGCTGCATATCTGTAGCCGGCTCATCTGGTGAAAGGGATGCAATACCTGCCTTTGCGGATGCGTAAACAAATGGGCAGTCAAGCTGCTTCTCATTTGCATCAAGCTCTAATAAAAGCTCCAATACTTCCTCTTCTACTTCTGCCGGTCTTGCCTCCGGACGATCGATTTTATTGATACACACGATTACGTTCAGATCCAGTTCCAGTGCTTTTTTGAGCACGAACTTCGTCTGTGGCATCGCACCTTCAAATGCATCTACCACGAGGATAACGCCATTTACCATCTTTAAGACACGCTCTACCTCGCCACCGAAATCAGCATGACCCGGCGTATCAATGATGTTGATCTTTGTATTCTTATAAGTAACTGCGGTGTTCTTAGAAAGGATTGTGATACCTCTCTCACGCTCGATGTCATTCGAATCCATGACACGCTCTGCGACTTCCTGATTGTCACGGAATACACCACTCTGCTTCAACAGTTCGTCCACGAGGGTTGTCTTACCATGATCGACATGGGCGATAATTGCTACGTTTCTTACATCTTCTCTTGTAATCTGCATATCTCTTTCCTCATCTCTATATACATACTCAACTACAACAAACTTAGGTATTTTAGCACATTCTTCCCTTACTTTCAATATTTTAGACAAAAAAAGCTCCGGGGATTTCACTCCCCGAAGCCCTGTTTTTACTGCTTATTTTTTGATATATGCCTGTGTTTTCACACTGGTGATACCCTGATAGCTTCTCGCTGGTGCATTACCACCCTTTGGTACAAGCACGATCTGGATTCCTTCCAGTCTCTTCGCAAGTCCTGCGGTTCCTGCTGCTTCGCCGTTCTTTGCCCAGCCAAGCCAGCCAAAGCTCTGTGCATGTACACGGTAATATACATCGTAATGCTCTGCCATCTCGCCAGTCAGTGCAATACGGATTGCTTCGAGACGCTTCGCCTCTCCACTTGTACCAGACATATCTCCATCGCGCCTCCAAGTATTTGGATTGTTTTCATTTCCCTGCCAGCCGTAAGTCTGTACATGGGTTGTGTAAACAATGCTTCCACTGTATGGCTTATTTGTAAGCTTGATGTTGATACCTTCGAGTCTCTTTGCCTGTCCGGAAGTACCACTCATCTGTCCGTTATACTTCCATCCCTGCCAGCCAAAGGTCTGTACGTGTGTGCGGTATGCAACATTGACATTTGCCTCTCCAGCCACACTTGGATTTGTATTTGAAGTTGCCTGATTGCCAACCACTGGAGAAGAACCAGCCTTTGCAATATAACTCTTTGCCTGATGTACGCCAGATGCTGCGTTAACACCTGCGTAGTTGACACCCGGTACAGCTGCGCCCTTCTTCACTACCACGATCTGGATACCTTCCAGTCTCTTTGCATAACCTGCAGTTCCAGATGGTGCGCCATTCTTCGCCCAGCCAAGCCAGCCATATGACTGTGCATGCACTCTGTAATAAACATCGTACTTATCCTTATCTGCGCCTGTAAGCTGGATCTTGATTGCCTCTAATCGCTTTGCTTCACCCTCAGTTCCGTTCATCTCACCATTTGCGGACCAAGGCAACCAGCCGTAGCTCTGGCAATGGGTTGTGTACTGGATTCCAAGGTTGTCATTTCCGTAAACACGGATCTTGATGCCTTCCAGTCTCTTTGCCTTGCCACTTGTACCAGCCATCTTACCATTTACAAACCACTTGCTTGCATTGTTCTCGTCGCCCTGCCAGCCAAAGGTCTGTACATGGGTTGTGTAACGGATTGTCACATCCGGTATTACAACTGGTTCTGGCGTCGGTGTTGGTGCTGGAAGCTTTGCGATTGCTTCCTTTGCAAGAACGGTCTTGCAGACGGTACATTCCTTATGTCTGCTTCCCTCTGCATCGACGGTTGCTGTCTTATCTACGATCCAGTCGCTGGATGTGTGATCTTTCTTAGCGATTACTTCACCTGTTGCAAGCTTCGTGTCACAGTCTACACAGTAAGTATCACCCGTATAGCCTGCTTCTGTACAGCTTGCTTCCTTTGCGTTTCTGACTTCTGTGTTCTCATGCTTGCAAACCTTCTTGTCGCATATTACATAATCAGAGCAATGGCTAAGTACCAATGTAACCATTCCATCCTTTACTACAACACTGTCGATTGGCTCTAATACATTTGTCTCTTTGTTGATATGGTAGTAATAAACCGTAGTTCCATCTGCATACTGGTCGCCAACTGCGATTGTTACCTTCGTATTCTTTGGAAGTTCACCATCATGTGCAAATGCCACTACACACTTCGTTGCATCTGGATCGGTCAATTCTTCAACTACCTTCTGATTTCCATAGCCTTCTGCATCCTCAAATACTTCCAGCTTTGTGTTCACGCCGCCTGTAACCTCTGTTTCCTTCAGAGAATCTGCATCAAAGCTCCACGTATATTCTACCGTTCCGTCCGATGCTTTCTTGCTGATTTCCAATGAAACTTGTGCATCCTTCAAGCTGTTCAATACATCTGAAGATACAGTTGCCTGACTGTCATCTGTGTAAGAAGTCTGAATGCTTGTTATCTTTGTCTCACCTTCGTTATCCGAATTGTACTGATTTGCTATTTTTATACTTTCCTCGATTGCTTCTGAAGAAATACCCTTATCCTCTGTAGATGAAGTCTTTATTGTTGCTTCGTTTGAGTTCTTATCCTCTTCGATTGTAACAGTCGTTGTCCCTGTTGACGGAATTGTTGTTTCTATTTTATTTCCATTTTCTCTTTTCTCCAAAGGCGTTATTTCAACTGTTCCTGTTACATCGTCATTCTCTCCGGTGATCCAAATATAATAGACCTTCGTGTCCTTTGACAAATTGTTAAATACAACCTCTTTATTTCCTCTTGCAAAAGGAAGTTCTAATAAATCGTCAAATACCGATAAATCCGAATCATCATATTTAATATCAACTTTGCTTTTTGAATCTACTGAAAGCTTATACAATTTTCCCCTTGAACGTACTTCATTTATATATCCATTCTCGTCATAATCATCTGGCATCATTACCCAGTCAACCCCATCTTTCGATGTTGTAAAGCTCCCCGGCTTGAGTTCTGTTGCCTGACTTTGTTTCAGAGTAATATCGCCAGCCAAGCTATATGCATCCACGGTAATAACATTTACCGCTGGCGTATAACTCGGATTTTGCTGTACACATATATACAATTCACATGGTGTCATTTCTTCATTTTTATATTTATATGTATAACTTCCTCCATATGTTTCAATATATCTAATTGCTGGTTCTTCTGGATTTGAATACACATACATTTCTCCGCTTAATGGAACTGTAATTTCAACCTCTGTATAGGCATCCAAATTATACTTATACCATACTCCAGATAACTGATTGTAAATGTTATACCCGTCTCCTGCAGTTACAACCGTATATATATCATGCTCACTAATACACTCATTTTCTCCATTATAAATTTCACAAATTTCATCTGTCTTTTGAGACAGGCGATTATCCTCGTCCTTATTTAAAGTAAGTACGATTGATGAATCCAGATGACTTGCATCTCCTGAAATCACAAGATATCCTTTGTTCAACAATTTGATTGGAACATTTTTTTCCTCACTCAAATTCAGTTTTGTACTATAACCTGATTCATAATCTAGCAAATCCCCTGTATGTACATGCAAATCATCTGTTTCAAAAAGATATAATTTTGCATTTACATCTGGATTATCTGATTTCACATTTAATGTATAAATTCCTGGATCAACCGCGTACACCTTAGCATTCTCTATTACATATGTACTTTCCCCATAATTGTAAGCCAGCATGCTTATATATGTGTCATCAGAATCATCGTATTGATATGTTTCAGATGTTCCAACTTGTAACAAAGTGGCATTTGTTTTTTCTTCAGCCAATTTTGAAGTGATCGTCTTAATCTGCATATTGGCATTCTCATCATATGAATGAGTTACTTTCCATACATAATAAGACTTCGCTTCATTTGATGTGTTCTCCATTTTTCCATTATTGGTTACATAATTAAACTCACTGTCATACACAATTGCATAACCAACTGTTCCATCAACTACATATATCGCTCCTGCAGGAACCGTAATTTTATATAAAACTCCAAGCGATGCCTGATAATTTGCCTTTCCATCCAGCATTGCTGAACAATACTTATAAAACTTTGAACCATTTTCATGCTCAACCTGACCATTTTTTACATTTTCTTCTGTAATCTCAACGGCATTTTCTTTTATTGTTGACACATCCGAAAGTTCGGTAACGGAAATATTAGCTTCATTGTCGTTCGTACTATAAAAATAATATGTTCCCTCTGTAGCTTCCCAATAATCCCCAGAATTTCCATATTCAAGATTTAATCTTTCATATACATTCCAATTTGAATCATATTTCATCATAGTAATATTACCTTTTGGAATAATTACTTCATATACACACCCTTCCGGAACACACAATCTTGCCCAATGTGCCTCCTTTTTTTCTGTTGTTATAGTCGACGCATCCTTTGTTGTATCTCGATATTGCAAATAATCATATTTCAATCGCTGTTTTTCTTCTTTACTAAGAGTAAAATTTTCACCTACCTTAATATCTGTAACTGTAGCTTTGTCAATATCAATTGGCGTAGTTTGTTTTATTATTTCTCCAAATACAACTCTAAATTCCTGCATACATCCATAATATCCTGAATAGATATAATAAGTTGCTTCCTGATCAGTTAAATTTTCCAAATAATTGTCTTGTATGCCTGCATATTCCAATTGATTGTCATTTTTCTTTAATACATTAATGCTCAGTGCATCATCATCAAAACCAAATGCCTGTATTTTTACTTTAGTATCTGGACTTAATGTAATCTTGTACATTTTTCCGTTAATCTCTGTTCCCTTAAAGCTTCCAAGCATATAATCGGTTACTTTTATGTTTTCTTCTAATGCACCAGTAACTTCTGTAATGTCACTTTCTTCATATTGCGTGTTTTTTTGCAATTCTACTGTAATATCATTTTCTTCCGTCTGATCTTCAGAATAAAGATCATTCCTAATATTTATCCAATATTCATATCCACCTTGCAGATAGCAATACCCTTCATCACTGCCAAGTCCTATTACCATGATGGAACCATGTGGAATCATGCAACCATTTTCATAACTATACATGTCTACCTCATAAACAAGATTTGAAGTATCCCCATCATACTTAAATTTCAAAGTATAACTTTCATCATCTAATTTGTCTATATGCAACACCTTTCCTGTCCATGTAGAAGTTTCAGAATTTGAAATAGGGTATGAAACCGTTTCCTTTTCCCACCTCACCTTGTTCGTTCCAATTTGTAAATCATCTACATCCATATAGGATGTCGTTGTCCCGGTTCCGGTCTCTTCCGCCCGTACAACCAGGTACTGGTTTGAAATCAACGGCAGCGCCATACAGAGTGTCAGTATGACCGCCATCAACTTCTTGCAAACTTTCCATTTTTGCATACGCTTCTCTCCTCTCAGCTTTTTATTTTTGTTTCTGGGATTACCCATTGTTCGTATCATAGCATATAAAAATGGCATTTTTTACACTTATGCAAAATTGGCAAGGATTTATGCAAAATTGGTATTTTTTACAGATTCTTTGCCATATAGCCAGAAACTGGAAACCAAAAATTGTATAGCTTTCCACAGATTTGTAAATCCTTTCTAGTAGTGAACAAAAGGATTACAGGAGATACGAAATTATGGCTGGAAATAAAGTAGTAATCTGTGGAGTCAACACAAGCAAGCTCCCACTGCTTTCTGAGGATGAAAAGCGGGCACTCTTCGCCCGCATGAACGCAGGGGATAAAAGTGCCAGAGAAGAATTTATCCGTGGAAACCTCCGACTTGTTCTGAGTGTGATCCAACGGTTCTCCGGCAACAACATCGAAAGCTCCGATGACCTTTTTCAGGTCGGCTGCATCGGGCTGATCAAAGCACTGGATAATTTCGATCAGACACTGGATGTCAAATTCAGTACCTACGCTGTACCTATGATAATCGGTGAATGCCGCCGCTACATGCGCGACAACAACACGATCCGTGTCTCGCGCTCGCTCCGGGACATCGCCTACAAAGCAATCTACACGCGGGATATCCTGACAAAGAAAAACGACCGCGAACCAACGGTTGACGAGATTGCCAAAGAATTAGAGCTTCCAAAAGAAGATATTGTGACCGCCTTAGATGCGATTGCCACACCAATGTCCCTGTTTGAGCCAATATATCAGGAGGGGCAGGATGTCTTATATCTGATGGATCAAGTCAAAGACAAAAAGAACAAAGAAGAAAACTGGGTGCAGTCGCTTGCTTTACAGGAAGCGATGCAACGGCTCGACGAGCGGGAATTAAATATCATCCGCCTGCGTTTTTTTGAAGGTAAAACACAGACGGAAGTTGCCGATGAGATTGCGATCTCACAGGCACAGGTCAGCCGATTAGAAAAAAATGCTTTAAAATCCATGCGGCATTATCTGTCGAACGAATAAAAAACAGGTTCCATGAAAGATCTTTCATGGAACCCATTTTCTATATTTCTATTATTGATTATTTCTTGATATATGCCTGTGTTCTCACACTGGTAATACCCTGATATCTCGTTGCTGGAGCCTTGCCGTTCTTCGGTACAAGCACGATCTGGATACCTTCCAGTCTCTTTGCATAACCGGCAGTTCCGGATGGTGCACCATTCTTCGCCCAGCCAAGCCAGCCGTAAGACTGTGCATGCACTCTGTAATAAACGTCGTACTTCTCTTTATCAGCGCCTGTGAGCTGAATCTTGATTGCCTCCAGTCTCTTTGCCTCACCCTCGGTTCCGTTCATCTCGCCATTTGCCGACCAAGGTAACCAGCCGTAGCTCTGGCAATGGGTTGTGTACTGGATGCCAAGGTTTACGTTTCCGCTGACGGAAATCTTGATACCCTCCAGACGCTTTGCCTGTCCGGAAGTACCAGCCATTCTACCATTTGTAAACCACTTGCTTGTGTTATTCTCATCACCCTGCCAGCCGTAGGTCTGTACGTGCGTTGTATAACGGGTTGTAACATCTGGCGTTGGTGTCGGATCTGGGTCTGGGGTTGGATCTGGATCTGGAGTTGGATCTGGGGTCGGAGTTGCCTTTGTAACTGTTACATAAAAACGTTGTGTACGTTTTCCATCATTCGAACGGGCTAATACATAAGTTTTTCCTACTCCAACTGCCTTTGCTTCACCAGTTCTCGAATCTATTGTAACAATATCTTGATTTGCACTAAGATAGTTAACACCTTTGTTTGTTGCATTTTCCGGAAGTACCGTTCCTGTTACTTTAAAGGTGTCTCCAACCTTCAATTTTGTCTCATCTACATCTGCAGTTACTTTTAAATCATCTGCATAAATCGTTTCGTCATCATCACTGATTAAATTGAAATGATAACCGTTTTCCTGTGCATATTTATGAGCAGCACTATTTTCTACACAGTTAATGGTTAAAAATTCACTTACTGACGTTACAGAATGTCCTAAGTCAGAATTCCATCTTGTTTGGCAACATAAATTTTTACCAATACTTTTTACCGTCTTTGGAATCGTCAAATTCGCTAAGCTACCACATTCGTCAAATGCATAGTCTTCAATGGTTGTCACACCAACAGGGATTTCAAGTGTACTCAGCTCATGACTACTTTCAAACGCATGACTTCCAATCGTTCTTATCGTTTCTGGGATTTTTGTTCCATAGATTCCTATTATCAGCTTATCCGTATCTGTCTCGATGACTGCATTACAATTATCACGACTATCATATACAGGGTTTTCAGGTGAAACCGTAAGCGTTGTAATTCCACTGCTCATAAATGCATTTCCGCTAAGCTTCGTCACATTCTTTGGTACTTCAAACGACTTCAATCCCTTACAGCTCTGAAATGCCTTTGCATCAATCTCAGTCACAGAGTCCGGAATTGTTAATGATGTCAAATTTTTACAAAATCCAAATGCACCTTCACCAATCTTTGTGATATTGTCTGGAATGTCAAGTGATGTAATATTAGCCCATTCAAATGCATATGCCGGGATTTCTGTAATTCCCTTCGGAATATTGAACGATGTTAATTCATCGCAATCGCCAAATGAGCGTGGTTCTAAATCTGTTACACTATCTGGAATGTGTACGTTTTTCAAATTTTTACATTCGTAAAACGCACTTTTCCCTATTTTCTTAACAGTATCTGGAATCGTGACACTCGTCATTGTTTTTTGATAAAACGAATATTGATCAATCGATGTAACTGGCTTTCCATTAATCTCTGCGGGAATCTCCACGGCATCTTCATTCAGCAAATAATCATAAATCATATATCCGCCATTTTCCGTGTCTTCCACATATTCGAATCTTCCATCTTCTGTTTTCATAGCAGATTCTTCCGCTTTCACGTCTACTTTGAACACCGACATACTAGAGATCACGCACAAAAGTGCGAGTAACACAGCCAATACCGATGCTCTTCTTTTTCTTTTTTGCATCTTTTTCCTCCCTTTCTTTTATCCCTTCCACCAAAAAAATTGCACGCAAAAAACACCACGCACACAGTGACTGCTCCTGCATCCCTGTTCTGCCTGATCTCGTACTATGTCTCTATGAAGTTTTTTCCGTTTGCTGATATTTTGAAATGGAAATAATGATGCTGTATCCTGATTTCTCAGTGACTGCAAAGAAACTGCATTCTGCAGTAAATTATCGTCTAAGCAGTACCCCCCCCCGAAGAACATTTGTTCTTATCGGGTGAACGGTTGTGCATACATCTGCTTTTATGAATTTAAGAACGTTATATTCATGCTGCATCTTTTGCACCCCCATCTTTTGAATCAACATACAAGTTTCATTATATATTTATTATTTGCATTCTGCAATAAGTGAGTGAAAATTTACTATCTGAAAAAGGGAGAGCTGCATGACGTTCACACATCATGCAGCTCTAAAATGAGAAAGCGTATTAAATTATCGTACCCAATACTTAAACTCTTCATCACCCATACGGATATAGTCATCATTTTTCAGCATGACATCAAATCCCGGCTGGATCATCTTTCCATTCACATAAGTATGGTTTGTTGAGTTCTCATCACGGATATAACATTCTCCATTGCTGATACGGAAACTGCAATGCTTCCGGCTTACCTTCCGGTTATCTGGAATCTGATAATCACATTCCGAAGACTTTCCTACTAAGAACTCTGTCTTCTCAATCGGAATCAGCGCGTTCGTTCTGGAACGAACGAGATATGGAGTGATATTGTTGTAACTCATCTGCTGTAAGACAGTTGTCTCGCCCTCGCCAAGATCAATATCATCCTTCAAAATATCTTCTTTCTGCAATTCAATAATGAATGTATAGAACTCACGCAAAGAGAACATTAACCGGCTATCCAAATAATGCAGGATCTGGTCAACACAATTGACACACTGCATATCTGCAAACCGGATCTTGCTGATGAAATTCTGTACAAACTCACAGACATTGCAGTCTGTAAATTCCTTCTCAATCGGCATGTAGATCAACTGTACATGCAGATTGGACAGTTCAATATACATATACTTCGTGTTCAGAAGTACTTTCTTGATTGGCATATTGCGGTCTTCAAAATACAACAACTGATTCAATATATTCGACAAGATCGAAAGAAACTCGCCCTTGTACAACTGCTTCTTCAAGAACTGACCGAGCGGCAACGTTGCAGGAATCTTGTAAGACAGAACACGCACGCCCTCTACAACACTCTGCTGACAGGTGGACTGGTTTCCAAGGAAAAATGCATTAAATCCTTCCATCTCTGTCTGATTTACGATCACGGTATCTTCTATTCTGAAATTCAAATTAAATTCGTCATAACTTTCCTGTACTTGATCCACGGTTTTTCCCCCTGTTACATTTTATTGCAAGTGAAACTCTGATATCGCACCTTCAATCGTCTTATCAGCAGCTTCCTTACCATATTTTTCAACATCCATACGGCTCTTCGCCATATGCGTCAGATTTCCGTTTCCGTTGACACAGCCACCCTGACATGCCATGCCCTCCATGAAGTTTCCATCCAACATATTTCTGCGCAGCTTCAACAGCGCAATCTTACATTCTTCAATACCATCGCAGACAACCGGCTTCAATTCGAAGTCCTCTGCACCCTGTTCTTTCATTCCCTGCTTCACAGCACTGCTCAGACCGCCTGTGTGAGCAAAGATACGTCCAAAGTAAGAAGCATTCTCCAGACTTTCCTCTTCCAGTGTCGTGATGTCGATCTCCCGGCTGTCAAGCACTGCCTGCAGCTCTTCAAAAGTCAGTGCACTGTCGATATACGGTGCAACCGTCTCCTTGCGGATCTCCATCTTCTTTGCGGTACACGGTCCGATAAATACGACCTTCGCCGTCGGATCCTGCTCCTTAATATGTTTACCGATCATCGCCATCGGTGACAAAGTAGAAGATACATATGGCAACATATCCGGGAAGTTCTTCTCCACATAGGATACAAATGCCGGACAGCATGAACTCGTCAGCATACCCTTCTCCCGCAGCTCCTGTGATTCATGCCAGGTTGTCATATCTGCACCAAGCGCAACCTCCACAACTTCATCAAAGCCAAGCGCCTTGATTCCGCTGATGACCTGTCCACGCTTCGCGTAAATAAACTGTCCCGCGATTGCAGGTGCAACCGCCGCGTAGACCTTATAATTCTTGCCATGGTCACTGTCCTTGATCATGTTGATGACCTGTAATATGTATGATTTCTCATTGATGGCACCAAACGGACACTGATATACGCATGCGCCACACGCGATACATTTATCGTTATCAATCTTCGCTTCCTGATCCTCGTTCATCGTGATCGCGCCAATCTTACATGCCTGCTGGCATGGACGCTTAAAATCTGAAATGGCACTGTACGGACATGCCTTTGCACAGGCACCACACTCTTTACATTTCGACTTGTCGATATGGGCTTTCTGATGCTCATCAATCGTGATCGCACCAAACTTACACGCATCCGCACAGCGGTGTGCCAGACAGCCACGACAATGCTGTCCGACTTCATATCCGCCAACCGGACACTCATCGCAGGCGATCTCCATGACTTCAATGACATTGTCATTGTCCGGATTTCCGCCCATTGCCATCTTGACCTGTTCACTCACGATCGCGCGTTCCTTGAATACGCAGCAACGCATCGTTGGCTTCTTGCCCGGAATAATCTTCATTGGAATATCCAGGATTTCTTCGAGCAGTGTGCCATCCCATGCCATACGCGCAACTTCGCGCAACACTTCATAACGAAAATATTGGGTTCTGGTGTCAAATTTTCTCATATTCTTTGTAGAGAGCATTCTCTCCTTCTCCTAATTCTATGTCATATCTTAAAACATATATAATTATCTTAATATTTCTGATAATTTCTGTCAACGGAAACCACATATTTTTAAATATTTTTTAGTGAAGCTCTCCTTGTCCCTGTGAAAGCATCTCTTCTTTGACTTCATACAGTTTTTTCGACAGATCAACGTAATGGATATGTGGATTCGTAAATCGCTGTTCCTCCTCCCAGATCTGATGGTCAAGCTGTTCTGTCACATATGCTTTGATTGCATCAAGCTCCGGCTTGTCATAAACCAGCTTTCCATCGCGGAAGATCGGCACCTGCAGCTCCTTCACATCCACATTTTCAAACTTCATCTTCTTCCAAGGCTTCACCGGATCCACGTAGGCAAATGGTTCATCTCCGTTTACTTCCTCGTCGTACATCGTGATCAAATCAGCAAGCGCATATCCGGTCTCACGGCTGTAAATACGCCACAGCTTCTTTCTGCCCGGATTCGTGATCTTTTCAACGTTCTCAGAGATCTTGATCTTCGGCACAAATTCCCCGGCATCATTCTGCACAGCAGCAAGCTTGTAGACACCACCAAAGACCGGATCGGATTTCGACGTGATCATACGTTCTCCGACGCCGTAGGAATCAATGCTTGCGTTCTGCTTTTTCAGTGACTGCATCAGAAATTCATCGACACTGTTCGACACGACGATCTTGCAGTCCTTCATATCATGTGCATCGAGTGTCTTACGGATTTTCTTCGAGAAATATGCCAGATCACCGCTGTCAATGCGGACACCCTTCAGGCGTTTCCCGGCAGGCTCTAACACTTCCTTTGCGACACGGATGGCATTGACCAGACCGCTGTTTAAGATATCATAGGTATCGATCAGCAATGTACAGTTGTCCGGATAGACCTCTGCATATGCCTTAAACGCTTCGTATTCATTGTCAAAAAACTGAATCCAGCTATGTGCCATCGTACCGATTGCAGGTACGCCAAACCGTTCATCTGCCATGACCGTTGCTGTCGCAGCCGCGCCACCGATATAGGCTGCTCTTGCACCGAGAATCGCTGCATCACCACCATGTGCACGTCTCGCGCCAAACTCCATAACAACCGCACCACTCTCAGCCGCTGTCCGGCAGATGCGGGAGGCTTTTGTGGCAATCAGCGACTGGAAATTCATCGTAAGCAGCAGCATCGTCTCAATTAACTGTGCCTCGATCACCGGTGCCGTCACCGTGACAATCGGAGTATTTGGATAACAGATCGTGCCTTCCGGCAACGCATCAATATTTCCTGTAAACTTAAAATCAGCAAGATACTGCAGGAATCCTTCTGAGAACTCGCCCTTGCTCCGCAGGAATTCGATATCCTCCTTAGAAAAATGCATGTTCTCAATGTATTCGATCAACTGTTCCAATCCGGCAGACACAACAAATCCACCATTATCTGGATTCTTCCGGTAGAACATATCGAATACAACCATCTTATCTTTGAACCCTTTTTCAAAATACCCGTTGGACATTGTCAGCTCGTAATAATCCATCAGCATTGTCAGATTTCTCATAGAATAAACCTCTCTATTAAAAAACTGCTGCACCAAAGCGTTTGGTGCAACAGCCTTTGTTTTATTATTTCGTCTTAGTTATTAAATCCACGATAGATGATATCAGATCTCTTTGGTCCGTTGGAAACCATCGTGATCGGGAATCCGATCTGCTCTTCGATAAACTCGATATACTTACGACAGTTCTCTGGAAGATCCTCATACTTCTTAATTCCGCGGATATCCTGCTTCCATCCCGGAAGTACCTTATATACAGGTTTTGCTTTCTTTAACTTTGCAGTTGTAGGGAAGTCCGTTGTTACCTCTCCGTCAATGTCATAGCCGACACAAACCGGAATCTCATCGAGATAACCAAGTACATCCAATACGGTAAATGCAACATCAGTTGTTCCCTGAATCCGACAACCATACTTAGATGCGACACAGTCAAACCAACCCATACGTCTTGGACGTCCGGTTGTTGCACCAAACTCGCCTCCATCACCACCACGGCGGCGAAGCTCATCCGCTTCTTCTCCGAATATCTCACTGACAAATTCACCTGCTCCAACAGCGGATGAATATGCCTTACATACTGTTACGATCTGCTTGATCTCATATGGAGGAATACCTGCTCCAATCGCGCCATAAGCAGCCAGTGTGGAAGAAGATGTTACCATCGGATAGATACCGTGATCCGGATCCTTCATGGAACCAAGCTGTCCCTCTAAGAGGATATGCTTTCCTTCCTTGATTGCATTATACAAATAAGCAGATACATCACATACGAACGGAGCTACCATCTCCTTGTACTCCATCAATGTGTTGTACACTTCATCCACGGTCAGAAGCGGCTTCTTGTACAGATACTCTAACAATACGTTCTTCGATGCGATCACACGCTCGATCTTGTCGCGCAAGGCTGCCTCATCGTCAAACAGCTCACTTACCTGAAAACCAATCTTTGCATATTTATCTGAATAAAACGGTGCAATACCGGACTTTGTAGAGCCGAAAGACTTTCCTGCCAGTCTCTCTTCTTCATATGCATCAAATAATACATGATATGGCATTACCATCTGTGCACGATCCGATACGAGGATCTTTGGCATCGGAACGCCCTTGTCTGTAATTGACTTTACTTCATTGAACAACACCGGGATATTCAATGCAACACCATTTCCGATAATGCTGGTTGTATGGTCATAAAATACGCCGGAAGGAAGTGTATGCAATGCAAACTTTCCATAGTTATTCACGATTGTATGACCTGCATTTGCTCCACCCTGAAAACGCACGATAATATCTGCCTTCTCTGCGAGCATGTCTGTAATTTTACCTTTTCCTTCGTCACCCCAATTGGCGCCTACTACTGCCTGTACCATAGTCTAACCTGTTACCTCCGTTTTTATCACTTTGCAATTAATAGTGTATCGACCGCAGTCGACCTTTCTATTCTACTTTATTTTTACAATAAAATCAATACGCATCGACGATTACGCATCTTATACGTTAATCTCTGCCTTTACGCCGAGGATATCTTTGTTTGCATCGAGAATTGGCTGAATCTGCTCTGCCAGGAACTCGGCTGTCTGCTCCGGTGCACGACCAACAAAGTTCTTTGGATCAAGCAGAGCTTCGATCTCTTCGCGTGTCATGCCAAATGCAGAATCGCATGCGATCAGCTCTACCAGGTTATTCTCGTTTCCATACTTCTTCACCTGCTCACCCGCGATCATCGAATACTCACGGATCTTCTCATGCAGCTCCTGACGATTTCCGCCACGCTTTACGGCATCCATCATGATGTTCTCGGTTGCCATGAAAGGAATCTCCTTCATGAAATGCTGGTAGATCACCTTGTCATATACGACAAGTCCATCTACGACATTCAAGTACAGATCCAGAATACCATCGATGGCAAGGAATGCTTCCGGTACAGAAATTCGCTTGTTTGCAGAATCATCCAGTGTACGCTCAAACCACTGTGTACTTGCCACAATTGCCGGATTTAAAGCATCTGCCATCACATAGTCAGACAGGGATGCGATACGCTCACTACGCATAGGATTCCGCTTATATGCCATCGCTGACGAACCAATCTGGTTCTTCTCGAACGGCTCTTCTACTTCCTTCAGATGCTGAAGAAGACGGATATCGTTAGAGAACTTATGGGCTGACATCGCAATGCCGGAAAGTACATTTAAGACTCTCGCATCGACCTTTCTGGAATAGGTCTGTCCGGAAACCGGATAGCAGGCTGCAAATCCCATCTTCTCAGCAATCTTTCCATCGATTTTCTTCACGGTCTCATGGTCGCCCTCAAACAGCTCTAAGAAACTTGCCTGTGTACCGGTTGTTCCCTTACAGCCAAGCAGCTTCTGCTGTCCGATCATATATTCAAGGTCTGCTAAATCCAGCAGTAACTCCTGCATCCAGAGTGTCGCACGCTTACCAACTGTCGTTGGCTGTGCAGGCTGGAAATGTGTAAATGCCAGAGTCGGAAGATCCTTATAGGTATCTGCAAACTTTGCAAGCTCATTGATGACATTGATCAGCTTTGTACGAACGAGCTTCATTGCCTCTGTCATAATGATGACATCTGTGTTATCGCCAACATAACAGCTTGTTGCACCCAGATGGATGATACCTGCTGCCTTCGGACACTGCTGTCCATATGCATACACATGACTCATAACGTCATGACGCACGAGCTTCTCACGCTCTCTTGCCACATCGTAGTTGATATCCTCTACATGGCTTTTCAGTTCTTCGATCTGCTCGTCTGTGATACGTGGGTTGCCATCGGCATCTTTTAGTCCAAGCTCCTTTTCGGTCTCAGCAAGTGCGATCCATAATTTTCTCCATGTCTTGAACTTCATGTCCGGGGAGAAGATATACTGCATCTCCTTGCTTGCGTATCTCTCTGAAAGTGGGCTTACATACTTGTCTCTGCTCATAAAAACCTCCAAATTTATATATTTTCCTCATATGTTCTTCTATTATACACCTTATGCGTCATATTCGCCACGAATATCTTCTTTTGGTGGATCAATTGGCCATTTTCCTGTGAAACAGCCCTGACAGAACTGTCTGCCACCGGTCAGTTCCGGCAGCCGTTCCAGCTTCAGATAGCCAAGGGAATCCGCACCGATGATCTGACGGATTTCCTCAATGGTACGGTTGTATGCGATCAACTGGTCACTGTCCGGCACATCCGTTCCGAAATAACACGGATACAGGAATGGTGGAGATGAAATCCGCACATGGACTTCCTTCGCACCGGCTTCCTTCAGCATACTGACGATCCGGTCACTCGTCGTTCCACGCACGATGGAATCATCGATCATGATCACACGTTTTCCTGCAACTGCATCCTTTAACACGTTTAACTTCACGCGCACACTGGATTCACGCTGACTCTGCTTCGGCTTGATAAAGGTTCGTCCAACATAGCCATTTTTTACGAAAGCAGTTCCGTATGGAATACCGGATTCGAGCGAATAGCCAAGTGCCGCTGCATTTCCGGATTCCGGTACACCAACAACCAAATCCGCGTCCACCGGGCTGTCCTTTGCGAGACATCTTCCGGCAATGATACGCGACTGATATACACTCATCCCATCAATCACACTATCCGGTCTTGCAAAATAAATATATTCAAACACACATCTGCCGTGTTCCTTCTGGCACAGCTCTCTGTGACTTTCAATCCCTTTTTCCGGTGATATAACAACCATCTCACCCGGTTCCACATCCCGAACAAATTCTGCACCGATTGTATCAAGTGCGCAGCTTTCCGATGCAAGCACGTACGCATTGTCGCGTTTTCCGATGCAGAGTGGACGGAACCCAAACGGATCACGGGCACCGATCAGTTTTCTCGGACTCATGACAATCAGGGAATAGGAACCGACCAGCTTCTTCATGGCATTTTGAACTGCTTCCTCTGCCGAAGATGTCTTTACACGTTCCCTGGCAATATGATATGCGATCACCTCGGAGTCGATCGTCGTCTGGAAGATTGCACCATCATGTGCGAGTTCTCTTCGAAGCTCCGGTGCATTGACGAGATTCCCGTTATGTGCCAGGGCAAGGGTACCCTTGATATAATTCAGTACAAGCGGCTGTGCATTCTCTCTGGTACTCGCACCGGCTGTTGAATATCGTACATGACCAACTCCGATATTGCCTTTGAGCTTATCTAAGTCTTCCTGCGTGAAGACTTCATTTACAAGTCCCATACCTTTGGAAGAAAGGACCTTGCCCTTTGGTCCTTCGGTATCCGATACTGCAATACCACAGCTCTCCTGTCCCCGGTGCTGCAAAGCGAACAACCCGTAGTAAATCGTTCTAGCCACATCGTGTCCGTCAAAATCATACATGCCGAAGACTCCACATTCTTCGTGCAGGCCATCATCCTGATAGTGTTCCATTACATCACTCATATCGCACGTTCCTCTCATTATAATCATATTATCTGCATATTGCTTCTTTTTTTGATATTTTTTTCAAACCTTGCTTATTATAACCCAGATAACTTAAAGTATCAAACAGTTTATGTGTTTTTTTCGAGTTTTCGTGAATTTATATAGCGTTTCACTTGTTTTTTTGATATAATAGTGCCAATCTAATAAAAATTCCAAGCTGGAGGGTTCGTATGCAGGAAAAAAGAAAGAACGTCAGACTTCCAATCAAACTCAAATTGGAAGTTTCTAATTTATTTAAGCAGGATGGTGTAAAAATCGAAAATCTTGATGCCGAAATCGAGGTCTTCGATATATCCAAAGCTGGTATCGGCTTTATGTCCCTGTCCAAGCTTCCGGTCAATTATTATTTCAATGCAACGATTGAATTCGAGAACCGGGAAGAAGTAATCTTATCCGTTGTGAAGATTCTGTATGTAACACCAATTGGCAACGCTGGCTATCGTTATGGCTGTGAGTTCGTCGGTCTGCCGTCTATGTACGATTACATATTTGAGGAGTATGCGCAGAACCTGTAAGTATTCCAATTCCGTTATATAGAAAAAAAAGAACTGTACACGCATTTTCGTGAACAGTTCTTTTTTTATTCTGTTTCCTCAACCGGGGGATTCACCGACTCTGGTGGCTGATATTCTTCAAACACCAGTTCTTCGCCTCTGTGGAACGCTTCTGTACTGTCCTTCTTAAACAGGACAATCAACGTCTGGAACAATAGCTTGATATCCAGCCAGAAGCTGTATTCTTCAATATACGTCAGATCTAAGATCAGCTTATCCTTCGGGGATGTATTATACTTTCCGGCAATCTGCGCATGTCCGGTGATACCTGCTTTCACACGCAGGCGGTACTCGAACTCTGGCAGAACCGATGTATAGTTAAAGACATTTGCCAGCATCTCCGGTCTTGGTCCAACGACACTCATATCCCCCTTTAATACATTGAAAAACTGTGGGATCTCATCCAGCCGGTATTTCCGCAGGAATTTTCCGACACGCGTCACACGCTCATCATCTTCCACCACAGAATAATTCTCTACATTCTCCCGCATTGTGCGGAACTTGTATACAGAGAAGATCTTTCCGTCCCGCGTCGCACGGTTCTGCTTAAAAATGAGGCTTCCGTGGTCATCGAGTTTGATCATAATGCTGACAACCAGCATAATCGGCGAGGTAAGGATCAACGCAATCACAGAGATTACAATATCCATCGCCCGCTTGATAAACCGCTGCTCCAGAGTCAGCCCCTTGGAATAATTACAGTATACCGATACGTCGTCTAAGATAAAATGCTTCGCACTCTTCTCGATCACATCATGCATATCCGGGTTGAAATACACATTCTTCATATTCTGGTAACAGTACTCTAAGATCTTTGTCCGATCCTGCACCGGAACGTCATAGATAAATATCGTATCATGCTCCAGAATGTATTGCTTGAGGTTTGCGTCCCGATAGTCCGCTACCTTGTTTACCTTGTATTGCAGCTTGTATTTTAAAACGCCGCGCACAATCTCATTTAAGCTCTGCTGGGAAGATGTAATGATAATACAATCCTCCGGCTGATAGATCTTAAAATACAAATGATTGCCACCATACACGAAAATCAGGATCGTCACAAACTGGATTGCAATAATCGGCAAAAGCAGATATGGCTGTTCCAGCTTGAAGCTCTGGTTTTTCATCTGGTTTGTATTCATAATCGACAGAACGATCACAGAGATCACATCTGTAAATACCTGATTCAAAAACAGGGACAGCACGATCGGTTTACTCTTTCGTTTTCCTATGTCGTAATGTCCATAGATCGTCGAAAACATATAATGCATTACTACATACGCTGCGATTGTAATACCGGATGTTCGCGACAGATTCCACAGCTGCCAGTTTGATTTCGCATAAATTCCATACAATACAAAGAACAATATCAAATTCAAAATCGCCTTGAGAAGAAATACAAGTGAAGTCTCAAGTTTTCTGGTATTATTCATTCTATATCCTTACTGTACTTCGTATCCTTTGCTTCGGATAACATCGACTACCGCATCTACATGTTCTTTACAGATTTCATCGGTCTTGGCTTCCACCATCACACGGATCAGTGGCTCTGTACCACTCTGACGAAGCAGGATTCTTCCATCATCTCCAAGTGCTTCCTCCACCTTCTTTGCGGCTGCAAGTACATCTGCGTCTTCCATAACTTCTTTCTTACTTGTAACTTTAACATTCACCAGAAGCTGTGGGTAGATCGTCAGTCCGCGTGTCAGTTCAGAAAGCGGCATCTTCTCTTCCACCATTGCTTCCATGATCTTCAGGGATGTCAGAACGCCATCACCCGTTCTTGCATTCTTCGAGAAAATGATATGTCCACTCTGCTCACCGCCGAGGATATATCCGTTCTCCATCATACACTCATAGACATATTTGTCTCCGACTGCAGTCTTCTCATAGCCGATTCCCTCTGCATCTAATGCCTTGTACAGACCAAGGTTTGACATGACGGTTGTCACGACTTTGTTATTGTTCAGTCTGCCACGGTCACGCAGATACTTGCCACAGATGTAGATGATCGCATCGCCATCCACCAGATTCCCCTTCTCATCGACAGCCAGACAACGGTCTGCATCGCCATCATAAGCAAATCCTGCATCTAAATTATTCTCTACAACAAACTTCTGCAGTCCCTCAATATGGGTAGAACCACAGTTCGTATTGATATTCGTACCATCCGGTGTGTTATTGATGACATATGTCTTCGCACCAAGTGCATCGAACACTGCCTTCGCAACCGTCGAAGATGCACCGTTTGCACAGTCGAGTCCGACACGCAGATTCTTGAATGCACGTGTTGGGAGTGTCATCAGATAACCGATATAACGGTTTCTACCCATCGAATAATCCGTCGTCCGTCCAATCTTTTCTTTCGTTGCAAATGGAATCTCCGGTACCAGTCCATCGATATAATCCTCAATCAACTTTTCAACAGCCGCATCCATCTTTGCACCGTGACTGTTAATAATCTTGATTCCGTTATCATAAAATGGGTTGTGGCTCGCAGAAATCATAATTCCACAGTCAAACTCATCGGCACGCACGATATAGGACACACTCGGTGTCGGTGTGACATGCATCAAAAATACATCCGCGCCACTCGCTGTCAGTCCGGCAACTAAGGAATACTCAAACATATAGCTCGAACGTCTCGTGTCTTTTCCGATGACGATTCGTGCCCGGTCATCCCCCTGCTTCTCCTTACCAAAATAATATCCGAGATATCTTCCGACCTTGTACGCATGTTCCACTGTCAGGTCAACATTTGCCTCACCGCGGAATCCGTCTGTTCCGAAATACTTTCCCATTATTTTCCCCTTTCAATTTAGCTGTCTAAATTTTATCTTCATCGTTTTATGCACGTGTGCATTATTCTTATTATATTCTTTTTTCTCTTACTTGTAAAGAATTGGCATAGCAAAGCGGTTCTCACTCTTTTTTATCCGGCTCTGTCTGTGCAGATTCCTCTGGATAATGCAGTGCATACCGGCTATACAGATCTTCAAGATCAATATCATCTTCCGTGTAAGCAGTCTCCTCGTCACGCTCTTCATCCATCGCGTCATCGTCATCACTCGGCTGGTTTGCCATCTCCTCAATGTTGATCTGCGGCAGCATAATATCAAGCGCCTGCTGGTGGTTTAAGATCTCCACATGCTTCAAACTTCCGCCAAACTCCCCATCGAGTGTCCATGCGATCTCCTGTTCTCCATCTACAACAACACGGGACGCCTTGCATTCAAAGAACATCTCATTTCCCTCAACTTCATTTTGCAGAAGTCCACGGATGATCTGCTGCATCTCCGCCGGTGTTGATGGCATCTTGATAAAGAGGCAGTCAAATTTTCCGTCATCCAACACGACATGCTTGGCTCCTCGCAGCTTGAATCCGCCAACCGAAAGCGTATTGGTCACCATACCATACAGATATTTTCCAGTGATGACCTTCTCGTCAAACTGTGCCGTCAGATTAAAGCCTTTATAATTTCCGATATTTTTAATTCCTTCAATAATATATGCCGAATGTCCGATTGCCTTCTTCAGGGACTGATTCGTATTATATGACACATCGGTGAAAATACCGAATGCCGCAATGTAGATAAACGACTTGTCCGCGAACTGTCCGACATCAACCTTCGTACATTTTCCATTTACAATCTGATTTGCCGCTTCAATGGGTTTTCTTGAGATACGAAGGCTTCGTGCGAAATCGTTTGTCGTTCCAACCGGGATATAACCAAGCGGCACTTTTTTATGTCCCATCTTGGAGTATCCGCAGACCGTGTTATCGAGCGTTCCATCGCCACCTGCGCACACGATCAGATCGTAATCTTCGCCGTCCACACGCACCTTGCGTTCTGCATCCTCCGGTCCCTGTGTCGGATACGTCACGACCTCGTATCCAGCCTGTGAAAATACCATGATAATCTCAAACAAATCATTTCTTATCGCCGTTCGTCCGGCTTTCGGATTGATAATAAATAACAAGCGTTTCATGGCTTCCCTCCATTATCCTTTATCGTCTAGCAAGATATGCATCCAAGCCTTTTTTCCGCAGCTTACATGCAGGGCAGTTGCCACAGCCATCGCCCTTGATGCCATTATAACATGTTAATGTCATATTGCGAACCAGATCAAATCCACCGAGCTTATCGGCAAGTTCCCATGTCTCTTCCTTGTCAATCCACATAAGCGGTGTGATAATGTCAAATTCATAATCCATTGCCAGATTTAAAGATACATTTAAGGACTTGATAAACTCATCTCTGCAGTCTGGGTAGCCAGAGAAATCACTCTGGGATACACCCGTCAGGATATCCGTTACCCCTTTTTGCTTTGCGAATACTGCTGCAAATGTCAAAAACAGCATATTTCTTCCATCGACAAATGTATTTGGTGTACCCTCTGCCGGTGCATCGCTATCCACCTTCATATCATCACGGGTCAGAGAATTCGGTGCAAGCTGATTTAACAATGTCATATCCATGATTGTCTGCTCCACATCCAGCTTCTCACAGATTTCCTTCGCTGCATCAAGCTCTGCCACATGTCTCTGGTGATAATCAAACGATACAGCATACACCTTCTTATAATGTTTCTTCGCATACAGCAGACAGGTTGTGCTGTCCTGTCCTCCACTAAATACAACAACGGCTGCTTCTTTGTTCTTCTTATGCTGCATAATAATCACTCCTTCTTATCCTCTGTTTTCATCTTCTATTTTCAGCTCTTATTTCAGTAACATCATCAGTTTGTTCTGCAATGTCTCATTCTTCTCGAACTCGCCGGTGAATGTCGTCGTGAACGTCTTTGCACTTGCGTTCCGGATACCTCTGGCTGTCATACAGCTATGGCTTCCCTCGATCACGACTGCCACATCCTCACTTCCAGTCACCTTACTCATAATATATGCGATATCGGTACCGATTCTTTCCTGCAACTGTAAGCGTTTTGCGACCATATCTGCAATCCGTGCGATCTTGCTAAGTCCGAGCACTTTTCCCTTCGGAATATAAGCGACTGATACATGCATGTCATACATCAGTGCCATATGGTGCTCACAATAACTGAACACCTCGATATCCTTGACTAATACCATGTCACTTGTATCCTTGCCCGGACGCTCGAACGATTTGTTGAACATCTCTGCAATCTCATCGTTCGTATAGTTCATTCCTTCAAATACTTCCTCATACATACGGGCAACCCGGTCGGGTGTTTCCTTTAATCCTTCCCGGTCGGGATCATCGCCAAGGGCAACTAAAATCCCGCGGATATGTTCTTTGATTGCTTCTTTATCGATTGCCATCTTATACTCCTTTTTTCCCCGGATCCCAGATGTATTTGTGCATCTGTAGCTGTAACCGGACATCCTTCATGTTTTCCTGTATCATGTACTCTACGATCTGTGCCGGTGTGATCGCCGAAAATGCGGAACTCAAATATACGGTTGCCTTCGCACACAGGTCATATGTCTCAATGATCTTCTTCGCCGTTTCCAGATCTCTTGTCGACGAAACAACGAATTTCACTGCATCCTGCGGTTTTAACCATGCGTAATTCTCTGTGCGCATAAACTGCTCCATCCCACTGTCTGGAAGCTTATAGTCAAGCGTCATACAGACATTCTCCGGGCGTGCATCATATCCGGCGATATCCATGCTTCCATTCGTCTCGATCTCTACACGCAGGTCTTTATCCGCTGCCAGAAGTGTGATCAACGATTCAATTTCCGGCTGGATCAATGGCTCTCCGCCCGTCAGCGTCACATTTTTCACGCCACAGGATTTGATATACGCATAGATTTCTTCCGCTCTCATACTCTTGTATGGCACCTGCGGTTCATTCGCCCATTTCGTATCACAGTATCCACAGGCAAGATTACATCCGGCAAACCGGATAAAGCATGCAAGCTCTCCAGCATGGGTTGCCTCGCCGTTGATACTGACAAACGTTTCTACTACTTTATACTTTCCCATATTACTCCATATATGCGGCACAGTTATTTGGTGTCTCATACACCGTTGCCTTTAAGACATGGTAGCCTTTTCCTTTCATCTCGTCATAGAAGAACTTTGCAAAGTTCTCTGCAGTCGGTCGGAACATCACTTCTACAACCTTGAAATGCTCTTCTTCGAGCACATCCAGCGTTCTGCGTTTCAGACTTCCAATCTCCACGATCAGACAATGGTCGAGTGCATCTGCGATGTTCTTCAGATCTGTTTTTAATTTGGAGAAATCCACGATCATACCACGGTTATTTCCTCCCATCTCCAGACTGTTGCTTCCTACCTCGATTTCCACTGTCCAGTGATGTCCATGAATGTTTGAACATTTTCCCTCATAGCCTGCCAGAAAATGTGCACTGTCAAAGCTGGCATTTGTCTTTAATGTATACATACGAAAACTCCCTTCATATAGAGCAAGATGCACTCTGCGCATCTTGCTCTGATTAGTGGTCGTCAAATGCATCGCATAAATGCGTGCATTTTCCTCGTCACCATAACAAAAAATGCGGGCGCACAAAGCACCCGCAACATAAACTCTGTCATTTATGGTTTGCCCTAGTTTTGTTTAACGGCAGGATGGTGCGAATGAACTGCCGCGCGTATTCTCAACGCGTCTATGTTATTAAATATTCAAAAACTTCTTTACTTCTGCAAGCATGTCTTCCTTGTCGCAGACGATATCGTGACGAACCTCTGCCTGACGGATGTCTTCGATTGCCTGTGGTACCTTCACGCCAGAAAGCTTATTCAGCTCATCGACAAGTTCGAAATCAGACTGCTTGTCATATGCACTGTCAATTGCATTCATAACGCTTCTCGTAAACTTGTATGGGCTTGCAGTACTTGCGATCACAGTTGGTGTTGTATCACCAGTCTCCTTCACATACTTGTCATATACCGATGCTGCTACGGCTGTATGTGTATCCATAATGTACTGATCAGACTCATATACACGCTTGATCGTGGCGGCTGTCTCTGCCTCAGATGCATAATTTCCGTAGAAGTCTGCCAACTGCTTCTTCATATCGTCTGTGATCGTGTAAGCACCCTTGCCGTTTAATGCCTGCATCAAAGCCTTGTTCTTCTCTGCATCATTGCCTGCGATACGGTAGATCAGACGCTCCAGATTGCTGGAGATCAGAATATCCATAGAAGGAGAAGTTGTTAAGATGAACTCTCTCTTTCTGTCGTATGTACCTGTACGGAAGAAATCGTACAGAACCTTATTCTCATTCGATGCACAGATAAACTTGTTGATTGGAAGTCCCATCTGCTTTGCATAGAAAGCAGCTAAGATATTTCCGAAGTTTCCGGTTGGAACAACGACATTGATCTTGTCGCCAGCCTTGATCTCTCCATTTGCAACGAGTCTTGTATATGCATATACATAATATACCATCTGTGGTACAAGACGTCCGATATTGATGGAGTTTGCAGAAGAGAACTGATATCCCTTGGATGCCAGATACTCGTTCAACTCCTTGTCAGAGAACATCTTCTTGACGCCTGTCTGTGCGTCATCAAAATTACCTGTGATACCGATGACACATGTATTATCACCCTTCTGGGTTACCATCTGCTTTTCCTGAATTGGGCTTACACCATGCTTTGGATAAAATACGATGATCTTCGTTCCCGGTACATCTGCAAATCCTGCAAGTGCAGCCTTACCTGTATCACCGGAAGTAGCAGTCAGAATCACGATCTCATTCTTCACATCGTTCTTCTTTGCTGAGGTTGTCAGCAGATATGGAAGAATGGAAAGTGCCATATCCTTAAACGCGATTGTTGCGCCATGGAACAGTTCCAGATAATACGCACCTGCCTTATGTACGAGCGGTGCAATCTCCTTTGTATCGAACTTCGAATCATATGCACTGTTGATACAATGACGAAGCTCTTCTTCTGTGAAGTCTGTCAGCATCAGCTTCATAACCTGATATGCAACCTCACGGTAATCCATCTTGGAAAGCTCTTCCAGGCTCTTGTCAAATGCCGGAATTGTATCCGGTACAAATAAGCCACCCTCGTTTGCAAGTCCTTTCAAAATCGCCATAGAAGCGGTCGCTGTCTCTTGTGCATTTCTTGTACTTCTGTAAACCAGTTCCATCTTTTTCTCCTTTTATTCAACTACCAGATAGGCAGAGGTTGTTCTCATATTAAAGTTCAAAGCTTCCTGATGTGTATTGCAGAACACATCGAAATGATTTCCTGTGATCGCACCACCACGATCCTGTACTTCATAGATCTGTCCATCGATCATGATCTTTGTACCAAACGCAAAATTCTTCGGTGCAGCAATTGTCCATCCGGCTGTCGCACGTGCACCACTTGCTGTGATCGGATTCTCCATATTGCTCCACTTACCACAACAGATTGGACATGGACAGTATGCAGTCAGCAGGTATTCACCCAGATACTGATACTTTCCGTTCGCATCGGCTGGTACATACGTCGGTGTGGAAGCGGTTGTCGTAGTAGTTGTTGTATCGGTCTCTGCGGATGCCACAACGACGGCATTCGGATCGTACTCGCCAATCTCACCCGGTCCGCTATGCACAGCGGTCAATGCCTCCAAAGCCGCCTGATCCCGTTTATCCTGTCTTCTGGCTGTCAGAATCTCATCAATCTGCTGTTCTGCACGCTCTAACTGTGCAAGCTGGTCTGTCTCATAATTTACGTTTACCATATCATTGTAGCTGATTGCAGTACTTGCAAACAGATCTCCTGAAAATGGTTCTTTATCCTTCGTCAGATCTGCAACGGTCATCATAACACCGGTCGCAACCTCACGATTTGCGATCCGGTCTGCCAGTGAGACTGCACAGACAATGACCAATGCAAGTGCCACAGCGCCAGCACCTACATACTTTCCGTATGCCTGCAGGAAACTTTTCAGTTTCCCCGGTTCTCTCTGTTTCTTATCCTTTTTTTCTTTGGAATCCATATTCAATTCAATCGTTGCGATTTTACCTGCGTCCATATTGTTCCTATTCTCCTCATGCAATTCCGATTTGGAATTTATGATAAAATTGTTACAAAAAGGTTACATTTACACTTTCATGATTATAATTCAAGAATGCCGTTCGGTCAAGTAATTTCGCGACTTTTTCACGACTTTTTTCGATCGGCAGACTGGACTTTTTCCTGTGCAGCCGTTATACTGATTTTATGTGCGGATTTTGTATATTTATGGCACATAATATCACGGAAAGGATTTCCTCTCACTCAGATTATGGCAGCTTTACCTGGTATCTATACAGCAACCAAAAAAGATGGCAGCACCTATTACCGTGCTTCCATCACCTATCTGAAAAAACATATCAGCCTTGGCAGCTTCACAACAGAGGAGCTTGCTTCGCGCACCTACAGGGAAGCACGCCTGATCTTGGATCACGCGGAGATCACGCTGTCAGAATACAGCCTGTTTTCCTGCCTTTCCCATGACAAATTCGTATGTCTCATCAACTTCCGCGACAACGGCATTTATTTCAAAACGCCAATCTATCTGCGCAGAAAATATTTTGAATACCATATGTCTGCCACAGAGATTCTGAAGTTCGACCGGGATGATCTATTCTTCTATGCATCTAAGAAAATCCAGAAAAAAGGCGGTTATCTCTTCGTCAGCGACTACGGAAGCCAGTACAGCATCCTGTCCCGCTACGGCATCCGTCCGTTTTCTGTCTACGGCAGAGACTACCGCATGACAAACGGCGATGCACTTGATTTCCGTTATTCCAACATCGAGATCATCAACCAGTATGCCGGCGTCCAGAGAAAAGAATCCGCTTCCGGTCAGGTGCAATACCAGACTAAAATCCACGTAAATGGCGATTTCATCGTCGGCACTTACGCAGACGAGATTTCCGCTGCCATCGCATACAACAAAGCGGCGGACACACTCGCAGCACATGGAATCAGTAAGGCATACGCCAGAAATTACATTGTCTCCATGACAAACGAGCAGTATCACACCGCTTATACTTCGATTTCTATCTCCAAAAAGCTTACAGCGCCTGCACCATAGCCGCAAGTGCATCGTAGGTTTCCACCATATTGATCTTCGCGCGCAGCTTCGCCGAATCCGGCATGCCCTGCGTGTACCAAGCCACATGCTTACGCATCTCATGTATCCCGGTGAATTCCCCTTTGTATTCCACCATCAAAGACGCATGGCGCAGCATCATCGCTTTCCGTTCTTCCACACTCGGCTTTTCCAGATGTTCTCCGGTTTTCAGGAAATGACTGATATCCTGAAAGATCCAAGGATTTCCTTTCGCCGCCCTTCCGATCATCACACTGTCACAGCCCGTCTGTGCCCGCATTGCAAGCACATTCTCCGCACAGGTAATGTCACCGTTGCCAATTACCGGCACAGACACTGCTTCTTTGACCTGCCGGATCACATCCCAGTCTGCCTGTCCGTGATAATACTGTTCTCTTGTTCTTCCATGCACCGCGATTGCAGAAACGCCTGCCTGCTCCGCGATCCGTGCCACCTCCAGCGCATTGATATGCTCTGCATCAAAGCCTGCCCGGATCTTGATCGTAACTGGAAGCGAAACCGCATGCACCAGTGCATCGACAATATCTCCGATCAATTCTGGCTGTTTCATCAGCGCGGAACCCTCGCCGTTGTTGACGATCTTCGGAACCGGGCATCCCATGTTGACATCGATAAAAGAAAATCCCTTATCCTCCAGTCTTTTTGCCTGTGATGCCATAAGCTCCGGTTCACTGCCAAAGATCTGCACGCCAATTGGCGCTTCCTCCGGTTTTGTCATAAGCAGCGGTCCCGTATTTTTGTTGTTATAATACATGCCCTTGGCACTCACCATCTCCGTGTATACGATATCACAGCCCATCTCTTTGCATAAGAGACGAAATGGCAGGTCACAGATACCTGCCATTGGTGCCAATGCGATTTTACCAGTAAAATCCATCGTTTCGTCCTTTATTGTTTCTCGTAAATTAACTGCAAGCCTTTCAGTGTGAGGTCTGCATCATAATAATCAATACAATCGGTATTCTCTGAAATCAGCTTACCAAGTCCGCCAGTTGCCACAACCTTGATGTTATCCAGTCCAGACTCTTCCTTGATCCTGCGGATAATATACTCGGTCTGACCAACATAGCCATAGAATACACCTGCCTGCATACTGCTGACTGTATCCTTTGCCAGAATCGTATCTGGTCTCTTGATTTCGATTTCTGGAAGCTTTGCAGTCCCGGACCAGAGTGCTGCTGCCGCCAGTCGGATTCCCGGCGATGTCGCCCCCGAATGGAACACGCCACCTTCCAATACCAGATCATGCGTCGTTGCAGTTCCAAAATCTACAACGATTACCGGGCCGCCATACAACTCATACGCAGCCACTGCATCGACCAGACGGTCGGCACCCAGTGTCTTTGGTTCCGGAATTGCAATATTGATTCCAGTCTTGATGCCTGGTGCAACAATAATCGGCTGAATGTTCAGATACTTGATGATACCACTCGTCAGAGAGTGCATAACCTTCGGTACAACGGACGCGATAATAACCGCATCGATCTCTGAAACATGTATATCCCGTACCCGAAGCCAATCCACAAAATACACGCCATACTCATCCGATGTACGTGCCGTACCAGTTGTGATACGGAATGTCTTGATCAGCTTTTTTCCATCAAACAGTCCTACTGTAATATTCGTATTTCCAACGTCTACTGCAAATAACATATATCTTCCCCTTAGCTAAGGAAAAATGTCTGAAAATACAGCTCCAGCTGTTCAAACAATTCCTTCTTTTCCTTTCTGATCTGCTTGATTTTTAAACCACAGCCAATCTCGTCGTACAGGATATCTTCCTCTGCCGCGTCAGTGACAATATTCAGGTTTCCCATACTGTCAAACACAAGCATAATGATTCCACCAACATCTTCTGTGAACAACGTGCACAGAATCCGAAGCTCTTTTTTAACCTCTGTCGGCAGATTGTCAAAATCTTCATTCAAATAATACTTCTGCGTGTACTTTGAAGCACTGCACAAAATAATTTCATCCTGATACATAATCGTTCCTCGCTTATCCAATCACATCTGCCATATCATAAAAGCCTGCCGGCTTTCCTGCCAGAAACTTTGCTGCTTCCACTGCGCCCTTGGCAAATACAGACTTCGAATAAGCCGTATGCTTAAACTCGATCACTTCGTCCACACCTGCAAAAATCACCTCATGCTCACCGACGATCGTTCCGCCACGTACCGCAGAGATACCAAGTTCTTTCTTGTCACGCTTCTTTCTTACCTGCGAACGGTCATAGACATACTCATACGCATTGTCTCTGGCGTCGTTGATCGCATCGGCAAGTGCCAGTGCTGTTCCCGATGGTGCATCCACTTTCTGATTATGATGCTTCTCTACGATCTCAATATCATAACCAGCTGGTGCAAATACATTTGCTGCATCCTTCAGGAGCTTCATCAACGTATTGATACCCAGACTCATGTTGGCAGACTTCAAGATTGCTACCTTCTCAGAGCAAAGAGATACCTTGTTGAGCTGCTCCGGGGAAAGTCCGGTCGTACAAAGTACAACTGGAACCTGCTTATCAACTGCATAATCAAGCAGCTTATCAACCGCAACGGCTGCTGCAAAATCAATAATCACATCTGCCTTGACATCACATGCGTTGATATCTGTAAATACCGGATATCCGTTTTCTCTATTATCTACGACATCAATGCCGGCAACGATCTCCACATCCGGATCTTCCTTGCAAAGTCCTGTGATGACCTGCCCCATCTTACCGTTACAACCATGCATAATCACACGAATCATTTGTTTTTCCTCCCGGTCTGTCTATCTGTATTACTGGATTTTTACACCAAATCCTGTCATTGCTTTCTTTAACTGCTCTGTATGCTCTGGCTCAAGCTCTGTCAGTGGCATACGAAGGTTGCCTTCGCAAAGTCCCATCAGTTCCACTGCCTTCTTGACAGGGATTGGGTTTACCTCACAGAACAGTGCCTCACACAGAGGAATTGCCTTGATCTGAATCTCTCTGGCACCAACCACATCACCATCTAAGTACTTCTGTACCATATCATGTGTCTCCTTCGGAGCTACGTTTGCAAGTACAGAAATCACGCCCTTTCCACCAAGGGACAGGATTGGCATAACCTGATCATCATTTCCAGAATATACATCGAGGCATCCATCTGCCAGGCTTACCAGACGTGCAACCTGTGACAGATTACCAGTTGCCTCCTTGATCGCTACGATATTTTTTACATTCTTAGCCAGATATACGGCTGTCTCCGGCTGGATGTTCGTACCGGTTCTGCTTGGTACGTTGTACATGATAATTGGAAGTGTCACGCTGTTTGCAACGGCTGTGTAATGTGCGATCAGCCCTTTCTGTGTTGCCTTGTTGTAATATGGTGTTACAACAAGCAGACCATCCACGCCATACTTTTCTGCTTCCTGAGACAGATAAATAGCTGTCTCTGTACAATTTGAACCTGTTCCTGCAACAACCGGAATACGCTTGTTGACAACCTCTGCGCAGAAACGAATACAGTCAAGATGCTCTTCATGGGATAAGGTTGAAGACTCACCTGTCGTTCCGCATACAACGATACAGTCGGTTCCACCAGCGATCTGATACTCGATCACGTCACGGAACTTATCATAATCCACCGAACCATCCTTCTTAAATGGTGTTACAATCGCAACTGCTGAACCTGTAAAAATTGACATCTTTCTCTTCCTCCTAAATAATTATAAGGTATAACCATAAATAAAGCTGGCACCCGATAAAGTGCCAGCTTGAAATGTCTCAATTCCGGTAGCGCTCCATCTGCATGCTTACAAATGACAGTCATACAATTCTTCATTGCACAACCAGGATTCCAGTGCTTAGACATCTGTCGTCCTTCGGCGGTTTCCCCTTTTCCATGCGATCCACTGCTCTAAGTCATCCCGCAAAGTACTCTTGAATTCCGCACCTCTACTCAATCAAAATCAAGGATAGTATATCATCGTTATACAGGTCTGTCAATCATTATTCCAAACATTCCATCTTGCTGACTGACACCTCGTATGCGACCTTATTGACTATCTCATCATTTCCTATTTTTTTCTGATATTCCCGGCTCTGGATACGTCCCCAGATTGCCACATGCTCACCAACTGCGAGCTTTCCTGCAAATCTGGCATTTCTGCCCCAGCAGATACAAGGAATATAATCTGATTTTCCGTATGCCCGGTTCACAGCGAGCAGAATATCTGCAATCTCTCTGCCAAGCGGCGTCATACGGTAGATCGGCTCTTTGCATATGTATCCGTCTAAGTATATCTGGTTCGGTTTGTTCTCCTTGTCATCCACCGCGTCGATCACCTCGATCTCACGTACAAACACAGACAGGATCAAACGGTTCTTGTTCTCCTCGTGCTTGTTGTACGACCGGAACTGTCCCTTCGCCAGTACCTTTTCCCCGATGTGGGATTTTTCTACATCAAACAGGCGATCGGAAACCATCAAAGGAATCACGTCATGCGCATCGCTTAATCTGCTGACTACCAGATCCACCATATAGAATCCCTCTCCGAATATCTCATGGCTGAATCGGAAATCTGATACGATTTCTCCTGCTACTACCACCTGATTGTTGTTCAAAATCTTCTCTGTCATATTTTTTCCTCCCTCTTGTCAATGTTCACAGCCTCATTTATATCCCCATATAAACTGTGAATTTTTAATATTGTACATTTACAATATATGCGTGCCTATATTGTAATATTCCAAACTTTTTCATTTTTTTCCTGTGCTTCGCTGTCGCAATACCTCGTATGCGATCACCGCGGTCGAAATCGCTGCATTTAACGACTCCACCTGTCCGCACATCGGAATCCGGATCAGATCATCCGCTTTTGCGCTGATTTCATCGGACAGACCATTTCCTTCGTTTCCGATCAGAAATGCACAGCCACCGGTAAAATCTTTCTCATAGAAGGTTGCCCCATCCAGATGCGCCCCATAAACCGGGATTCCACGTGTTTTCACGCGATCGATCGTCGCTGCCAGATCCTCGGCTACGGCAATTGGCATCCGGAAGATCGATCCCATCGTAGAACGGATCACCTTCGGGTTGTAGATGTCGACCGTATCTGCACTCAGGATAATACCCGTCACCCCAGCACCCTCTGCGGTTCGTATAATGGTACCAAGATTTCCCGGGTCCTGCAGTCGTTCGATAATCAGAAGAAACGGTGCCGCATCACCTGCAAATAAATCATCCTCCGTTGTGGCTGTCTGATATACCTCCGCCAGAATTCCCTGCGGCGTGTTTGTATCCGACATACTCTGGAAAACCGAATCCCTGACAATTTCCACCTCTGCCGGTATCTGGTTGCAGATATCTGCGAATTTGTCTGTCATGCTTTCCGCCACATAAAGTGTCTTGACCGCATCTGCCGGAATCTCCCGCACCATGCGGATGCCCTCCACGATATAAAGTCCGGTCTCTTTGCGCCGGCTGGCGGATTTGATCAGCTTTTTTATTTCTTTGATTTTGTCGTTTGACGCTGACGTTATCACGATTTTTCTCCGTTTCCTTTCTTATCTAAGAGAATGACATTCGCCTCTCCATATGTCTGTTTCAATTTCTCTACCAGAGTCTCACTGGCATCGACCCGGTATAAATCCGGTAACTGCTTGAGCTTGATATTTTGCTCCTGTCCTTCTCCGGCTGGTTTGATCAGTACCTTCACGACCACCCGGCCCGGATACTGCCGGAGCGTCGCATAGAGTGCCTGCTCCTGCTGCATATAGGTCTCTAATTCTGTGAAGCGCAGCCACAGTTCCTTACCGGCTGCTATACGTTCCTGCCGTATCTCGTCGAAGGTTGTCATCTTTGAGAAGAGCAGCTTGCCGCCCCGCTCATCGACCGATGCATTTCCTTTGATCAGCACCTTCGCATCCTTCACAAACCGGTCTTTATTCTGCCGGTAATCTCTGGCGAACACGACAACCTCAACCGAACCATACAAATCCTCCACAGTAAGGAATGCCATCTCATCGCCGTTTCGTGTTGTCTTCTTCGTAATCTCCGTGAGCAGACCGCCGATCGTGTAGCTGGATTTATCCACGACACATTCACGCTCTTCGAACTCCATCTCCGTTCCGGCATTCTCGTCCTCCTCGGTATCTGCCAGAAATGCCGTCGACTTCGCGGTTGTGTATTCTTCTATAATATCCAGATCATCCTCCAGCGGATGTCCACTGACATAGATACCCAGAATCTCCTTTTCCTTTGCAAGCAGCTCATCCTTCGGGTATTCCTCCACATCCGGATAGCGCACCTGAAATTCCGTCTTTTCTTCCTCTCCAAGGAAATCCATCAGCGACATCTGTCCACTCATGGCATTTTTCTTTTCTTTCGCCGTCTGCTCTAACACAGCCGGATACACCATCATCATCTGATGGCGGTTATAGCCGAAGCTGTCAAACGCTCCTGCTAAAATAAAGCTCTCGATCGTCCGCTTGTTTGCTTCCTTCCCAGAAAGTCTCGTACAGAAATCCTCTAAGCTTGTAAATGGACCGTTCGCAACAACCTCCTGGTGCACGACTTCTGTCACACCGTCTCCGATACTTCTTAATCCTGACAAGCCAAACCGGATCGCATTTCCATCGACAAGGAAATCTCCGCTTCCTTTGTTGATATCCGGCGGCAGGATTTTGATGCCAAGCGATTTACACGTCTGGATATAACTGCTCATCTTCTCCGTATTTTCACGGACAGACGAGATCAGCGCTGCCATGTATTCAACCGGATAATAGATCTTTAAATATGCGGTCTGATATGCGACCACCGCATACACTGCCGCATGCGACTTGTTAAATGCATAGTTCGCAAAATCGACCATATCGTCGAAGATTTTATTGGCGACGGATTCCTGGATACCGTTTTTGACACAGCCCGGCACGTTTAACTCCTCGTTACCATATACAAAATACTGCCGCTCTTTGTCCATGACGTCCGCTTTTTTCTTCGCCATCGCACGGCGTACCAGATCCGAACGTCCCATCGAATATCCGGCAAGCTCCATTACGATCTGCATAACCTGCTCCTGATATACCATACATCCGTATGTTGATTTCAGGATCTTCTCCAACTTCGGTGTATCATAGACGATACTTTCTGGATGCTCACGGTTCGCTAAGTACTTCGGAATGAAATCCATCGGTCCCGGACGATACAGCGAGATTCCGGCAATAATTTCATCCAGATTCTTCGGCTTCAACTGCTTCATGAAAGACTTCATACCGGCACTTTCCAACTGGAACACGCCGTCGGTCTTTCCTTCTGATAACAGCTCATAGACTGCCGGATCACTCATATCCAGTTCCGACATATTGAGCTTCACACCATGATTTTCTTCAATCCGGTCTAACGCGTCCTTGATGACAGTCAGATTCCGCAATGCCAGAAAGTCCATCTTCAAAAGCCCCAGCTCTTCCACCGGGTCTTTCTCATACTGGCAGACAATACCACCATCCACGCTCCGTGCGAGCGGTACATATTCCTCGATTGGCTTCTGACCGATGATAACGCCTGCGGGATGTACACCCGTATGCCGTTGCAGACCTTCGAGCTTCATTGCCATGTCAAGCAGCTTTGTTACATCCGGTTCATTCTCATACATTTCCTTCAGGTCTGGACTTACTTTCAAAGCCACCGGAAGAGTGACATCTTTTACGCCCGGAACCTTGTTCGGAATTGCCTTTGCAACCTTATCACACAGACTATATGGAAGTGCCATCGCACGACCGACGTCGCGCACACACATCTTTGCTGCCATCGTACCGAAAGTGACAATCTGGACAACCTTTTCCTTGCCGTATTTCTGTACGACGTAATCAATGACTTCCTGTCTTCGGTTGACACAGAAATCAATATCAATATCTGGCATCGATACACGTTCCGGATTCAGGAATCGTTCAAACAGCAGATCGTACCGAAGCGGCTCGATATCCGTAATATACAGACAATAGGATACAATTGATCCGGCAGCAGAGCCTCTGCCCGGTCCAACCGGAATATCATGACTTTTCGCGTAATTGACAAAATCCCACACAATCAGGAAATAATCAACAAAGCCCATCTGTTTAATCATGTCAAGCTCATAATGCAGACGGTTCTTTACCTCATCTGTGACCTCTGGATACCGCTTTTTCGCGCCCTCCTCACAGAGCATCGTCAGATACGAGAAGGAATCATACCCCTCCGGCACATCGTATTTTGGAAGCTTCCGCTCACCAAATACGATCTCGACATTACACATATCTGCGATCTTGTTCGTATTCTCCAATGCTTCCTTTGCATATGGGAACAGCGCCTCCATCTCCTCCGGAGATTTCAGATAGAACTGTCCTTCCTCATAGCGCATACGATCTTCGTCATTGACCGTCTTTCCCGTCTGGATACAGAGCAGAATATCATGCGCCTCCCAGTCCTCTTTGTTGATATAATGGGAATCGTTCGTAACAACCATCGGGATGCCGGTTTCTTTGGACAACCGCATCACGCCCATATTGACGGTACGCTGATCCGGGATGCCATGATCCTGCATCTCCAGATAATAATTGCCCTCGCCAAAGATCTTCAGATGACGCAATGCTGCTTCTTTTGCTTTCTCATACTGCTCCTGACGCAAGTCAGTCGCAACCTCACCAGCCAGGCATGCCGAAAGTGCAATGATACCCTCATGGTATTTCTCCAGCACCTCCATGTCCACACGCGGTTTATAATAATAGCCCTCCGTGTAGCCACGTGTCACGATCTTACAGAGGTTGTGGTATCCCTCGTTGTTTTTTGCAAGCAGAACGAGATGGTAATACCGGTTTTCTCCCTTTACCACCTCACGGTCAAACCTGGAACCCGGTGCCACATACACCTCACAGCCGATGATCGGCTTGATTCCATTTGCCTTACATGTCTTATAAAATTCGATCACGCCATACATCGCACCGTGGTCTGTGATTGCCAGCGCATCCATGCCAAGTTCTTTCGCACGCGGAACCAGCTCCTTGATCTTTGCCGAGCCGTCCAACAGACTGTACTGCGTATGCACATGTAAATGTGTAAATTTCATCTTATCTCCTAGTAATCTTCTCCATACGGAAACAAATATTTCAAAAATGGCAGATACTTCGCAAGCTTCTTCCGACGCAGCGGAATCACCTCATAATTATGAATATAACGAAAGGTATAAGCCTCGCCCTTTCTCGCAAGCATATTCAGATACTTCTCCAGAAGCTTCGCGGAATCCGGATGCAGCAGACGTCTCGATCTGCCATTCATATAATAATCGAGTGGCTGCTTCTCATAATAATTTTCCTTGTTGTAAATCTTGCAGGCTGCCACACGGTCACAGAACATCTCAATCACATATTCCTTCGGCATCTTACAGCCAACCAGCAAATGTTTTGTATCGCTTCTGTCAACATTGTAATCCACCCAGTACTCCAGATGGTGTTTGTTTCTTCCCTTGTGGTGCAGCCACGAAGAGGTGTATCCCTTATCCTCACGCTCTGCATCGTTCGGGCTGCGGTTTCCCTGATAGTATTTCGCGCCCATCGAAAACTCCGTCCATGAATATTTGGACAGGTCGTGCAACAGTCCCTGCTTATACAATCCAACCGCAAAGCAATGCCGCATCACCATAATCTTATGTGCGGTAATCGTCTTTAAATGTTCCAGCCACTTCATTTTTAACATCTCTTTTCGCTTTCTATTTTATTTCTGTGCAGCCTATGCCGCATGATACTGTTCTTTCAGTCCATCCGTCACAGTCACCTGATTTTCTTTGTCAATAAATACTGCCTCTGCCTTGTACTTCTGCAACAACGGCAAAGACTTCTCATAGCCAAGCACATAGCATGCCGTCGACAATGCATCGCTGTACAAGCCATTTTGGCATACAACTGTCACCGAAGCAAGTCCTGACTCCGCCGGATATCCGGTTGTACGATTTAAAATATGATGATACCTCGTACCATCCTTCTCGATAAACTTTTCATAATCACCGGAGGTGGATACACAGGTGTTACTGTTCGAAGCAAATTCCAAATAACCGATCATATCCTCTGCGTCACCCTGCGGATCACGGATGCCTACCCGAAATGAACTGCCGTCCTTTTTTGCACCATACACAAGCACGCTTCCGCCGACACTGATCGTTCCGCCGCTTACTGCATCTTCTTTTAATATCTGTTCTGCAATATCCAGTGCGAATCCCTTGCCAACCGCGCCAAGATCTAACACCATATCGGACTTGTCGATCGTCACCGTCTGCGATTCACCAATCGTCACTGCCTCATAGCCTGTCTTTTCAAGCACAGTATTAATCTCTGTGTCAGTTGGAACCCGGAAATCTTCCTCCGTCGCCGACTCGATATTCCAGAGATTCGCCAGTGGACGGATCGTAATATCCAATGCGCCCTGGCTGTCCCGGCATATGTTATACGCCTGCGTCAGCGCCAGATACAAGGTATCCGAAACCTCTGCCGCTTCTCCCGCTGTGTATGTGTGGTTCAGCTTATATAAGGCACTGCCCTCCTGCCGCCATGATATCTCCTGCTCATCTAAGTCTTTGATTGCCTGTTCAATCTTTGCATACTCCGTATCCTGTGTCCCATACAGACTGACTGACACCGATGTTCCCATCGCGAAGCTGTACGTCGTCTGTCCATCGGCAGGCTGCCTGTCCTTTGATGTATCCTCCCGTGCATTCCCCCACTGATACAGTACGATCAAAAGTCCTGCAACTACAAGCATGCCGACCGCAATCACTATTTTTCTACCAATTCCCTGCTGCATATCAATGATGATATCCTTCCATTCGTTTTGTATATTCGTCGAGCTGCTCTTTTAATTTCTTATATTCCTTTTCCTTTAGCTCCCCGGCTGCCTGATATTCAGCCAGCTTTACCTCCGCCTGCTTCCGCGCAGAAATCGCCAGATCCTTGTAGTTGTTCTCCAGATTGATCTGCACTTCATGAAACAGTGCTTCTATCTCTTTTTTTGCCTGACTCGTTTTCCCAAATAACAAAACCTTCACTTCCTTTTTCATGGAAATTTTCAAAACATTTGTTCGCATAATTATGTTTTAGTATACCATTTTTTCGTGCTTATTTCAATGTATGATTGAAAGTCCTCCCGCTTTTTGATAAAATGCACTGGTAGAATTTGTTCGAAACACGCAGGAGGAATTTATCATGCTGTTAGCATGCCAGAATATATCAAAAGCATTCGGCACAAAGGAAGTTTTGAAGGATATCAACTTCCATGTCAACGAGAAAGAAAAGATCGCCATTGTCGGTATCAACGGCTCTGGAAAAACGACGCTCCTGAAGATTATCATGGGCGAAGAATCCGCCGACAGCGGACAGGTCGTGATTGCCAAGGATACCACGATTGGGTATCTGTCCCAGCATCAGGATATCTCCTTTGACAACACGATCTATGGCGAAATGCTTGCAACCAAACAGTACATCCTTGATTTAGAGGCGAATATCCGCCGTTTAGAACAGGATATGAAGCATGCAGAAGGCGAAGAATTAGAGAAGATCTTAGAGACCTACAACCGCCTGAGCAGCAAATACGACCGCGACAATGGGTATTCTTATGAGAGTGAGATTACAGGCGTTTTAAAAGGACTCGGTTTTGGTCCGGAGGACTATGACCGCCATATCAATACATTATCCGGTGGTCAGAAGATGCGAATCGCACTGGGACGTCTGCTTCTGACACGCCCGGACATCATCATCCTCGATGAGCCGACAAACCATCTGGACATGCCAAGTATTTCATGGCTCGAGTCTTTCCTGTCCTCTTATCCTGGTAGTGTGATCTTGGTCAGCCATGACCGCTATTTCATTGATCGGATTGCAACGCAGATCGTAGAAATCGACAACAAAAAGGCAACCGTCTACCACGGAAACTACACCTACTTTGCATCCAAGCGCGCAGAGATCCGTGCCAATATGATGAAGGCCTACTTAAACCAGCAGCAGGAAATCAAGCATCAGGAAGCTGTCATCACGAAACTCAAGCAATTTAACCGTGAGAAGTCCATCAAACGTGCGGAAAGCCGTGAAAAGATGTTAGATAAGATTGAAGTCTTAGACAAGCCGACCGAGGTTGCCTCCGAGATGCGGCTCACCTTAGAGCCATCTGTGGAAAGCGGGAATGACGTCTTAACCGTCACGCATCTGGCGAAATCTTTCGGCACAAACTGTCTGTTCCAAGATCTTGACTTTGATATCAAGCGCGGCGAAAAGGTCGCCCTAATTGGCGGAAACGGAACTGGAAAGACCACGATCTTAAAGATGGTCAATCATCTTGTACCGAAGGACGCCGGAACGATTGCCCTTGGCTCGCGCGTACATATCGGCTATTACGACCAGGAGCATCAGGTACTCTCCCTGCATAAGACGATCTTCGAGGAGATCAGCGATGCCTACCCTGATCTGACCAACACAAAAATCCGAAATGTACTGGCAGCCTTTTTATTTACCGGAGACGACGTATTTAAGAAGATTGAAGATTTAAGCGGCGGCGAGCGTGGACGTGTGTCCCTTGCCAAGCTCATGCTCTCCCCTGCCAATTTCTTAATCCTAGATGAGCCGACAAACCATCTGGATATCCAGTCCAAGGGTATCTTGGAGGATGCAATCCGCAGCTATACCGGAACCGTATTTGTTGTCAGTCATGACCGTTATTTCATCAACCGGATTGCAACCCGAATTCTGGAATTAAAGGACGAACAGCTTTACAGCTTTATCGGAAATTACGATTATTACGAAAGTCACAAGGATCAGGTGTACGAGGCGGCTGCACCGAAACAGACGGATACTTCCGCAGACACCGCAACAGCACCTTCTGCCACTCCTTCCGGCAAAGATGATTACAAAAAGCAGAAGGAAGAACAGGCACGACTTCGTAAGAAAGAAAACGATATCAAAAAAACAGAACAAAAAATTGAAGAAACAGAGGCAGCGATTGCGCAGATTGACGAGGAATTCTTAAATCCTGAATACGCAACAAACTCTGCCAAACTCGGCGAGCTATCAAAAAAGCGCGAAGAGCTGGAAGAAACGCTCTCCGCACTTTACGAGACATGGGAAACCCTGCTCGCTTAAGTTAAAAATAAGTTTTCTCGAACTGATTGACCGGCATCGGTTTTGCAAAATAGTAGCCCTGGAACAATGTACATCCAAGCTCCTGCATATACTGAAGCTGGTCTTTTTGTTCGACGCCCTCTGTCACTACATGGATATCCAGCTCCTTTGCCAGATTCAGTACCATTTCCAGAATCATCCGGCTACGCTCCGGATCTTCATTTCTCCGCAGGAATTCCATATCAATCTTGATTGCATCCAGATTCATGTCCTGCAGCATATTCAATGACGAGTATCCACGTCCAAAATCATCCATCACCACACGGAACCCATATGTCCGGAGATCATCGATCAACGCCAGATGTTTATTCGCATCTTTCATGACGGACGTTTCTGTAATCTCCAGACGCAGCTTATCCGGATCAATCTCATAACATTCCACCAGAGTTGTCAGAGTTGTATAAATATCTAAGAAATAAAAATCCTTCGGTGATACATTGACCGATATGTAATACTGCTCTTTTCCCATCGCTTTCCAACGCTGCAACTCCTTACAGGCAAGCTCCCATACATACTGATCCATCGCGCTGATCAGACCGGATTTTTCAAACACATCGACAAACTCCTCCGGCAGCATCATGCCATGCACCGGACGGAACCAGCGCACCAATGCCTCCGCGCCAAGCATCGTTCCCTGCTCATCCACCTGTGGCTGCAAATATAGCCGAAATTCCTGTTTTGCTATTGCAGAGCGAAAATCACTGACCATATGCTGTCGCTCCAGCATCTGTTTTCGCAATTCATCATCATAATATGCAATGGACTGCTGATAATCCCCCTTAATCGATTCAATCGCCAGAAATGCCCTGTCACAGTAGACAGATATCGGTGTTTTGATGTTCCGGATTGGACAGATTCCGGTATAAATCCGTGCGTGGTAAGAATTATTATCTCCAATATGGCTAATCAGATCCAATTCCTCCAAATATCGCTCATGGTTGAGCTTCTCATCGCGCACGCAAACTGCAAATCGATCTGCCGAAAGTCTCGCCAGTACTGTATCGCCCGTCGCCAGATTTCGGAACATGTTTGCCAGAGACCGTAACACCGCGTCGCCACGCTCAATTCCAAACACATCGTTGATGATCTTAAAGTTCTGAATATCCGCACACAGAATGCTATATTTTACATTTGGATTTGCGACGATCTGCTGCTCAACAGTTTCATAAAAATGCTCACGGTTGAACAGACCTGTCAGCGAATCATAATTACTCCTGTAGCGTTCTTCCTCCAGTTTTTTCCGATGTTCTGTTTCATCATGCAGTACATAATAACAACCGATAAAACGGTTGTCTTCATCCCAGATTCCCCGATATCGTGCAGCAAAAAAATTCTGTTTACCATTGATTTCTGTCTCGCCCTGCCAACTGCATTCCTCGATTTCTTCCGGTTTGCGATCACCCTTCCACGACCGGTAATAGTTCTCGATCACACGAGTATCTTTATCTACATGAAATACCTGTCTGGCATACACATTGGCATAGATGCATCGTCCTTTGATATCCATGCAGACAACACCATCTGTGAAATTTTGTACCACCATAACAAGTGTTTTCTCCACCAACCCCTTCGGCACATACTGAAATGTAATATAATAGATGCCGGCAGCGGTAATTCCGTAAAATAACACGGAGTAATCAAACTCCAGGTTGAGCACCTCATAAACAACATTTGTTGCAATCATCAGCAAAAAGCAATACAAAATTGCATAATACTGTTTCACATAAATTCGTGCCGCCTTATAGATTTCATAAGCTAACAGCAGAAATGTCATAACCGCAAACATATACACGAACAACTTGTGATATGAATAAAGCCACGTTCTTGAGGTGACTTTGTAATAATATCCCTCTGCTTTATCTCCGGATAATACAACCGAAAATAACATCTGATTATATACATTAATGCCACACAGAATCCCGTCAATCGCTATCAATATCCCAAGGATTAAACCTCCACGTTTGTTGACAAACGTCTCCTGTGTAAAATCATTAATATAAATAAAAAACAATATCAACAGGAAATCACTGCACCAAAAATACAAGCCATACGACGCCAATGCAACTGTATCATTGATATCCAGAATCGTCATGGCATAAAACAAAATGGTTGATGCAGCTACAGTATGAAGCCGTACCACATCCTTCGCAACCTGTGTCTGTTCTATCTGCTTGATCATAATAATGCGATATACCAACAAAACAATCATAATCAGCATAATCGCTAACATCGCACTCTTCAATCCTATCTCCCCTATCCTTCGGTTGAAATATATTTGTCTTCATAATCCCAAACCGACATTGGTTTTGCAAAATAATATCCTTGAAATACATCGCACCCCATCATGGTTAATGCATCCACCTGTTCCCTGGTTTCTACTCCCTCGGTAACAACCTCCATCCCCAGTCGTTTCGACAAATGAATAACATTGCTTACGATTGACATACTTCGTTCATTATTTCTGGTCTTACGTAAAAATCCCATATCCAGTTTGATTGTATCCATCTTGATATCCTTCAACATATTCAAAGAAGAATATCCGCTTCCAAAATCATCCATCTCCACCTTAAACCCATACTGCCGCAGTTTGTTTACCAGACGGATTACTTTTTTCGTATCCGACATGACTGCCGTTTCCGTGATTTCCAGATGAAGATTCTTCGCTTCGAAGCCATGCTTTTGTACCAGTTGAGTAAACACTTTATAGATATCCATATAATAAAAATCACGTGGTGAAATGTTTACTGACAAATAAAAATCTGCATGTCCCTGTCTGCACCAGTCGCGAAGCTGGATACAGGCTTTCTCCCATATGTAACGATCCAACTCACTGATCAGACCGGTCCGCTCAAACAGCTCAATAAACTCTCCCGGCGGAATCATACCACGCTCTGGATGAATCCAGCGAACCAGTGCTTCTCCACCACGCACAACACCGTCCGCAGATATCTGTGGCTGAATATAAAAGCAGAACTGTCCGCCCTCTAACGCATCATGGAACTGACTGATAATTCCCTGTTCCTTGAGTGCAGTCTCCCGCAGCTCCTTATCATAATAGCTGATACGGTTTGAAACATCATCCTTGATGGTTTTGATTGCCATAATAGCCCGGTCACACATAACTGCAACCGGTGTATTCCTATCGTCTACTTCATAGATTCCCATATACATACGCAGCCTAAAACTGGAATTACCTTCTATATGCTCAATTCGCGAAATCTCCCGTCGAAATATGTTTTCCTGAAATAATTCCTTTGGCAAAAGCAGTGCAAACCGGTCACCTGCCAACCGCCCATAAATACAACCTGCCGGAGTTTTCTGTTTCAGACTTTCTGCCTGTTTTATTAAAATATCATCCCCCTTTTTACTTCCATATACATCGTTCACAATCTTAAAATCACGGATATCACTACAAACAATATAAAACGCCGTATCTGAATTCTCCCGTAACATCTGTTCTGCGCACTCATAAAAATATTCCCGATTATAAATACCTGTCAATGCATCATGGTTTGCCTTATACTGTTCAGATTTCACACGCTCCACTTCTTCCGTTCGGTCATGTAACAAAAAAAAGCTTCCAATCTCGTGATTCTCATATATCATCTTCTTATATTGAAACTGAAAGAAATGTACTTTTCCATCTATTCGAAATTGTTCTTTCCATGCAATATCATGAATATCCCGAAGATTTTTTCCATTCAGCCAGCCCTGCAACTTTTTATCAAGTGCAGAAAGCTCAGACACATGAAGAATCTTCTTTGCCTGTTCATTTGCATGAATGCATTTCCCTTTTACATCATAACAGACAACTCCGTCATCGATAGTCTTAATAAACAAGGCCAGCATTTTTTCTACAAGGCCCGCCGGAATATGAAAGAATGTAAAATAAGTGATTGCACAACATAATGCGGTATATCCGATCAATGAAAAATCGTAAATGAATTCAAACTTGAAAAACATAATATTTGCAATTGCGGTCAATATAAGCGTAATAATGATCGAAGAATAATTTACTTGAAAAATTCTTGGGCATTTTGACCTGCGGACAAGCAGAACAATCAGACATGCCGCAGCAAATGCATAACAAATCAATGTATGAACCCCATACAAGATACCATAGCTTTTTACACCATAATAAACATTACCAAACTGGTCTGTCATCGGAGCCACATGGAATACATTCTGCACTCTAAGATTTGAAAATAACACAATCGCATCTGTAAGCAACAGGATATACGTTACCGGACGCATCCATACTTTATGCCGATAGGTGTCAGCATATACACGACTATAAATAAACAGCAACAACGTCATAAAATCTACACAAAAATAAAAAAGTGCATAAAAAAACAATGCCAGCTTCTCATCGACTGTCATCAACGCCATACCATACAGCATAACCATTCCTGTCTGTGAAAGCAGTAATCCAAACACCGAATTCCGTAAAGCGTTTTTTTCTATCCGTTGTACTGTATATATACAAAATAAGAGGGGAATCAATAAGATAACCAAACTCCCAAAGAATATATATTTCAATATAAACACCCCAAATCATATCATTTCATATTTTAAAGATACTTAATATTATTTTATAAAATTCACTACGTACTGTCAACTTAAATGGCACAAAAAAAAGACCTCATCGGTCTTTTCTTTCTGTACCTTCAGAACTTCATACAAAGATCTTATATCTAACCTCTTAACAATCCATCTTTCCGTTCTCAAAACCTCTAAGGATAAGCCCTCGACCTATTAGTACTTGTCAGCTGAACGTGTTGCCACGATTACACTCCAAGCCTATCAACCTTGTAGTCTTCAAGGGGTCTTACTCTTAT